>Ga0209647_1000001_pt1:1342500-2066737 | contig 2066737 bp, 1813 predicted proteins | sample GraSoi_2013_60cm_FD_185827 | JGI IMG/M metagenome (GOLD analysis project Ga0209647, IMG submission 185827) | Grasslands soil microbial communities from the Angelo Coastal Reserve, California, USA - Sample 9_17_2013_60cm (SPAdes) (version 2) | ecosystem: Environmental >...
CCGAAGTGGCCGCTGAGTATAGCGAAGGATGTGTTCGTGCCGTGACAACCAGGAGGTTGGCTTAGAAGCAGCCATTCCTTTAAAGAGTGCGTAATAGCTCACTGGTCCAGCGTGAATGCGCCGAGAATGGTCGGGATTAAGCGGCCCGCCGAAGCTTGGCCTTCTGTCTTACGACAGAGGGGTAGGGGAGCGTTCCTGTAACAGTGAAGGGCCCGTGGAAACGTTGGCCTGGAGTGGCAGGAAGTGAGGATGCCGGAATGAGTACGCGCACATCCAAGTGAAAACCTTGGACACCGTAAACCCAAGGGTTCCTGCGCCATGGCAATCAGCGCAGGGTGAGGCGGACCCTAAGGCGAGGCCCCAAAGGCGTAGCCGATGGACAGCCGGTTGACATTCCGGCCCCGTCTTGCAGTGTCGAAACCATCAGGGACACCGAAACAAAGCAGGAGCGGTCATGTGGATCGACCGTGTAAGGGCGTAGGCGCAAGCCGAGACCTGATGCCGAGAAGGACCTTCGGGTGCTTCGAGTTCTGTGGAGTCTGCGGGCAAGAAAAGCTGAGGGTGGAGCTGCAAAACGTCCGTACCGTAAACCGACACAGGTGGGTGAGGCGAGTAGCCTCAGGTGAACGAGTGAAACGTGGTCAAGGAACTCGGCATAATGATCCCGTAACTTCGGAAGAAGGGATGCCCCGTGGGGTAGCACGCTTCGCGCGTGTCGCTCGACGAGGCCGCAGAGAATCGGCCCAAGCGACTGTTTAGCAAAAACACAGGTGCGTGCCAAGCCGCATAAGGCGCCGTATACGCACTGACGCCTGCCCGGTGCCGGAAGGTTAAGGGGAGAGGTTAGCCGCAAGGCGAAGCTTTGAGCCGAAGCCCCGGTAAACGGCGGCCGTAACTATAACGGTCCTAAGGTAGCGAAATTCCTTGTCGGGTAAGTTCCGACCTGCACGAATGGCGTAACGACTTGGGCACTGTCTCGACCACGTGCTCGGCGAAATTGCAGTCTCGGTGAGGATTCCGAGTCCCCGCGACAGGACAAAAAGACCCCATGCACCTTTACTGCAGCTTGTCATTGGACATTGCACATCACTGTGTAGCATAGGTGGGACCCATTGAACCGGGGGCGCTAGCTCTCGGGGAGGGGCCAGTGAAATACCACCCTGTGTCGTGCGATGCCCTCACCACGGGAGGCAAACCCTTTCTGGGACCGTGGCAGGCGGGCAGTTTGACTGGGGCGGTCGCCTCCGAAAGTGTAACGGAGGCGCGCGCAAGGTTGGCTCAGCGCGGTCGGTACTCGCGCTTATAGAGTGTAACGGCAGAAGCCAGCCTGACGGTGAGACCGACGGGTCGAACCGCCACGAAAGTGGGCCGTAGTGATCCGGTAGCCCGGTGTGGAGCGGCTATCGCGCAACGGATAAAAGGTACGCTGGGGATAACAGGCTTATCGCGCCCGAGAGTTCACATCGACGGCGCGGTTTGGCACCTCGATGTCGGCTTATCACATCCTGGGGCTGGAGAAGGTCCCAAGGGTCCGGCTGTTCGCCGGTTAAAGTGGTACATGAGCTGGGTTCAGAACGTCGTGAGACAGTTCGGTCTGTATCCGTCGTGGGCGTTGGAGTGTTGAGGGGAGCGGACTCTAGTACGAGAGGACCGAGTCGGACGATCCGCTCGTGTCCCGGCTGCACCGCCAGGTGCACCGCCGGGTAGCGATGATCGGCTGTGATAACCGCTGAATGCATCTAAGTGGGAAGCACGCCCCAAGATGAACACTCCCGAGGCCTTGAGCCTCCTGAAGGGCCGGGGAAGACTACCCCGTCGATAGGCCGCACGTGGACGCACCGCAAGGTGCTCCGAGCGCAGCGGTCCTAATCGCCCGTGTGGCTTGACTACTCCCAAAGAGTCAACTGCAAGCAGAGCAACCCATTGTTTCAGGATTCACGAAAATCCACGATCTACCATCCTCCGAAGTCAAGCAACGTCGCTTGCGGGACGACACGACTCCGATGACGCGGACCGGAACGCCATGCACACCGCATGACGATCACCCACGTCGTTGCACGGACTCGTCCGCCCCGTCTGCACCACCAAACGCAACACACACATATCGCTGGCGATTAGAGCGTAGGGGCCACACCCGTTCCCATCCCGAACACGGTCGTTAAGCCCTACAGCGCCGATGGTACTCCGATCGAGAGATCGCGGGAGAGTAGGCCATCGCCGGCACCTCTGAGAAACCGCCTCCGTCGCATCACGACGGGGGCGGTTTCGTGTTTCCCACCGGCTCCGACACCACGCGACCCCTTATGCTTCACGCGATGCCCAAAGCCGGATTCGTCGCCATCGTCGGCAAGCCAAACGCCGGGAAATCAACGCTCCTCAACCGCATCATCGGAGAGAAGCTCGCCATCGTCAGCGAGAAGCCCCAGTCCACCCGCGACCGCATCGTCGGCATCCACACCACCGACGACATGCAGATGATCCTGCTCGACACGCCCGGACTGCTGAACCCCCGGTACGAGCTCCAGCGCGCCATGCGAAGCACCGCGCTCCGGACCATGAAGGACGCCGACGTCATTCTCTATCTCGCGGATGCCACCGAGCGCATGCCTCCCACACTCATCGTGGCGGCAGAGCTCGAGGCGTCCCCAAGTGCACCGGTTGTGCTGGTGCTCAACAAGGCCGACGCGTTGCGGCCGGTGGAGCGCACGGAGCTCGCGGAGCAACTGCCCGACGCATGGTTCATATCGGCGCTGACTGGCGAGGGCGTCGACGACTTGCTGCGTGCCCTCGCGCAGCAGCTTCCCGAGAGCCCATTCCTCTATCCCGAGGATGAGATCAGCACCGCCTCGATGCGGTTCTTCGTGGCCGAGCTCGTCCGGGAAACGGCATTGGAGCAGCTGTCCGACGAGGTGCCGTACAGCCTCGCCTGCGAGGTGGAGGAGTTTCGCGAGGGACAGACGCCGCTGTACATTCGAGCCGTGCTGTACGTCGAGCGCGAGAGTCAGAAGCGGATTCTCATCGGTGCCGGCGGCCAGCGCATTCGGGACATCGGCCGCACTGCGCGCGGCAAGATCGAGACGTTCGTCGGAGGACCCGTGTATCTCGATCTGTGGGTCAAGGTCCTCCCGAACTGGCGTAAGAGCGAGAGCGCTGTGCGCCGCTTCGGCTATCGACTTCACGACGACTCTTCCGCATGACGCTCGCTCCCCAACTGCTCGCCATCCTCGTCTGCCCGAAGTGCAAGGGGCCCCTCGAGTACCGTGAAGCGGAATCGTCGCTCGTCTGTCACGCGTGCCGATTGCGCTATCCCGTGCGCGGCGACATTCCGATCATGCTGCTGGACGAGGCCACGCCACTCTGATCGGATCACCCGAGACCGCGGGCCGCGCCATTCGGCGGCGATGGTGCCGGCTCCTTCTGCCCGCCGTCGCGATCCTGTGCGTCGCCAACCCTGCCCGTGCGCAATCGAACAACGGGGCCCTCGATCTGCTCCTGCCGATCGGCGCGCGCGCGACGGCAATGGGTGCCGCCTATTCCGCGGAGGAGGGGAGCGAGACCGTGTGGTGGAATCCAGCGGGGATCGCACGTCTCACGAAGCCGGAGCTGCGCCTCGACCACTTCGCCACGTTTCTGGTCGAGAGCGGGGACGCCGTGGCGCTCATACTGCCAGCCGGACCGGTTGGCGCATTCGGGATCTCGGCGCGCCTTTTCAACTATGGCACGTCACCCGCCACCGACCGGACGACGGGCGCTGAAGTGGGCGTGTCCACTCAGCGCAGCTACACGCTCGGTGGAACGTTTGCCACGGCGTTTGGTCCACTCTGGAACGCCGGTATCGCATTCCGGCTCTATTCGCTTGGCTCTCCATGCACGGGGCTCTGCACGAACACCGTGTCGGGGTCGTTCAATACCGCCACGGTGGATGTCGGTGCCAAGTATCGCCTCAGCGCGTCGAGCCCCATCGAGCTGGGTGCGACGTTGAGCAACCTCGGGCCCGATCTCCAGGTGCACGACCGCCCCCAGGCAGACGCGCTCCCCGCCCGCATCCGGCTGGGTGCGGGCGTACAGATCCCGACCTCGCAGTGGGATCCGAATCTTCGCGTGCGCGTGACGGCGGACTTCGTGGCGACGCCGGCGCTGTCGAGCCAGGAGTTGCACGCCGGCGGTGAGCTTTCGTACAGCTCGGCGGGGACGTCACTCTTCGCGCGCGCGGGCTATGTGCACTCCGACGCCGCGTCGGCGGGTCCGTCCATCGGATTCGGTCTCTCGAATGCACGGTTGCAGCTCGACTTTGCGCGCGTCTTCGAGTCGTTCTCGACGGGACTCGGGAAGCCACCGACCTACATTTCCATCCGGATCGGCCTGTGACGGGGCGCCATGCGATTTACCACGCACTTTTGATGGCGATCGCGTGCGTGCCGTTCGTGCTTGTCGCGCAGCGGCAGGAGGCACGGCGTGCAGGGGTGGTTCGCATGGAGTTGTCGGACGGTGTTCGCTCCGAAACAGGAATCGTTCGATTCGGCGCACTGCCGCCGAACGACACCGGCTCCTACCTCGCGAGAGCGCTCGGCCGCATTCCGCTGTCCGCAGCCCCGTTGGCGTCCGCCATCCTTCCTGGCGCGGGCCAGGCACGGCTTGGACAGGATCGATTCGTCGGTTACCTGGCGGTGGAGGCGTATCTGCTCGTGCAGTACTTCAAGAACTCGCACGAAGGCAATACCAACGCGGAGACGTATCGCGCTCTGGCGCGCGACGTGGCGCGGCGCTCTTTTCCTGGAACGCACCCGGATACCGTGTGGGGCTACTACGAGTTGATGGAGTCCTTCCTCGAGAGCGGCGCATTTACGATTGGATTTTCCGGTACGACGGTTCCCGAGACGGACACCACCACCTACAACGGCAGGCAGTGGATGCTCGCGCGACAGACGTTCGGGATTGCACTCGACGATCCGGCTCCGACGGCTTCGGCCGGCTATGTACGCGCACTCGCGTTTTATGAGTCGCGCGCCGTGCCGCAGGCCTATGGCTGGAGCTGGAGGAACGCGCAGCTCGAGAAGGATTTGTACGTCCGCGTCATTGGGCGGGCCAACGACGCCTATCGCCGCGCGACGAACGATCTCATCGTGCTCATCGCCAATCATGTGCTGAGCACCATCGACGCCTTCGCGACGCTGCGGTTGCTCCAGGCGTCCCAAGGAGGTCTGCGGGTGGGGGCCACCGTCGGAATTCCGTGAGGCAAGGGCCGGGCGCTTAGCGCGCGTCCGGAGATGGAGTGATGCAACTCACAGTGGCAACACGGTTTGACTTCATTTCGAGCCAGCCGTATCTTGCCGCTCCACCAGGGTCGGATGCCCGTTTGGACAAGATACGCGCCATCCTCTTTGCACCGGACGACGCTCCACCTCCCGCCGTGCCTATCGACTGGCTGGCTCGGCAGGCCGACTCCGTCGTGCACATCAGTCACTCCGACGACCTGATGGCGCTGTCGCTTCGCGGGCGGCCTCGGGTGGTGCTGTTCGATGCGCGCTCGAGTCCAGCCATTGCATTGGCGGCGTGCCAACGCCTTAAGCGCGACTCGTATACCGCTGTCGTCCCGGCGGCTGTCCTCTGCGCGAACAGCGAACCGGAATTCTTCGCCGCGTTCTCGGCCGGGGCGGACGAGGTGGTCCGAGACGGATTGGCCGAAGATGAGCAGCTGACGCGGTTGGATGCGCTGCTGCGCCGGTCGGACCGCGATCTCGTCGTTCATCCGTCCACCCGGTTGCCCGGCGCGGTGGAGATCGAAGCCGCGGTGAGTGCGCGCATCGCGTTGGGCATCGGGTTCGCCATGTGCTACGCGGACCTCGACCACTTCAAGGAATTCAACGATCGCTACTCCTATTACGACGGCGACCGCGTCATCCGGATTCTGGCGAAGATTCTGCATGACGTGGTGAAGGGACTCTGTGGAGAGGATGGGTTCGTCGGCCATATTGGAGGCGATGACTTCATCTTTGTCATCCCCTCGACTGAGATCGCAGTGGTATGCGAGGAGATCGTGAACATCTTCGACCTGCTCATTCCGCTGCAGTATTCGGAACAGGATCGTCGCGCGGGATACTTTTTCGGGAAGGACCGGCGCGGGCAGTTGCATCGCGTGCCGCTGATGACCGTGTCCATCGGCGTCGTGACGAATGAGCGCCGGAATTTTACGCACGCCGCCCAGGTCAGTGAACTCGCAACCGAAATGAAAAGCTACGCCAAGACACTGGAGGGATCGGTCTATTCGGTCGATCGCCGGACTGACAGCCAGCCCGCGGGAGTGACGCGCGTGTCCGGCCCCATGATCGCCATTCGGGCCGGGGACCGCGCATGAACGTCTCGTGCCCGGAGTGCCGCTCCGTTTTTCGCGTCGATCCATCTCGAATTCCGGGCACGAGCATCCGCGCCCGGTGTTCGGTGTGCGGTGGCATCATTACGATCGCGGCGGGTGCGGACGCACGATCTGATTTCGCGGCCGCGTCGGTGGGCGCGGCCGTCAGTGCACCGGCGAGGCCGTCGATCGCATCCGTGACACCGCACTCGTCGCCCGCGTTTTCACGTGCCGCGTCACCAACGCCGCCACCTCTCGCGGCAGTGCCGACGCCGTCGCGTCCGTCGATTGCGCAGCCGCCATTCTCGCCTACGCCGGCGCGCCCTTCCGTAGCGCATCCGACTCCGGTCCGGCCATCCGTTGCCCAGCCGACTCCTGCGCGACCTTCGGTGGCACTGCCACCCGTGGCGCCCGCTGCGCGGCCATCTGTGGCGACACCAACACCTGTGGCGCCGCGTCCCATCGTTTCCGGCGCGCCCCTCGCGCCGCGTCCGGCAGCAGGGCCAGGGGCACCGCCGCCATTCACGCGCCCCGCAGCTGCACCGGGTTCCGCGGCGCCGCCCTTTGCGCGACCGGTTGCCCCGGCTTTGCCGTCTGCTCCCGCAGGCCGCCCCGTATCAGCTCCCGCCGCCCCTCCGGCGGCTCCCAGACCGTCTCCGGCTGCGGCCGCGCCCATTGCCGCGACCATAGCGGCGACGCCTACCGCGACGCCTGCCGCCACTCCGGCAGCGCGTCCGCCAATCAACCCCTTTCTCGCCAACGATCCCAATGCGAAGGCGAAGCGCCTCGCACGGGCGCTGGTCAGCGACATCGTGGTGTACTTCCCTCAGAAGCGCGACGAGGGCATCCGCGACGGCACGCTCAAGCAATTGTTCCGCGAGGAGATCAAGAAGAGCTATGAGGAATACGTCGATCAGATCGGCCGTGAATTCGCCGAGTCGACGACGCACTTTCAGGAGGCGCTGAACGACGTCCTCGCGGGAGGGAAGAAGCTCTTCTAGTCGGCCTCGCCAGCGACTACCTTTCGGTGTCGATCTCGACACCGTGCGAGCCGTCCGTCACCGTATCGGACGGCTCGTGTCATTCCCCCGGAGATGTTTGATGGCGGAGAGCGAACGCGCCAGACTGTTGTCCTCGTACGACGATCAGCTCGCCGAGCTGAGGAGGTACCTTTGACCTCGACCACAAGCGCCAGGAGCTGAACGGGCTCGAGGAGCGGATGGCCAGCGCGGACTTCTGGACCAACCAGGAAACCGCGCAGGTAATCGTTCAGCAGGTCAAAGCGCTCAAGAACTGGGTGGAGCCGTACGAGTCGCTCATGGCGCGGGCGCGCAGTGCACGTGAGCTGAGCGAGCTGCTCGAGCTGGAGCCGGATGCCGATCTCGACGGCGAGCTTGAAGCCGAGTGCGAGCGTCTTGGGGCGGATCTCGAGGAGTTCCGGTTGCGCTCGCTGCTCTCGCACCCGGACGACTTTCGTGACGCACAACTCGAGATCAGCGCCGGCGCCGGCGGCACGGAGGCGCAGGACTGGGCGCAGATGCTCATGCGCATGTACACGCGCTGGGCCGAGCGGAAGGGGTACTCCATCGAGATCGTGGACCTGAGCGAGGGTGAAGAGGCGGGCATCAAGGGCGCCGTTCTCGAGATCAAGGGGATGTACGCCTATGGCTACCTCAAGGCGGAGAGCGGCGTCCACAGGCTCGTGCGCATTTCGCCCTTCGATGCGCAGGCGCGGCGCCACACGAGCTTTGCGTCGATCTTCGTGTATCCAGTGGTCGATACCGACATCAACATCGAGATTCGCGACGAGGACCTGAAGATCGACGTCTATCGCGCCTCGGGCGCCGGCGGCCAGCACGTGAACAAGACCAGCTCTGCCGTGCGCATCACGCACATGCCGAGCGGCGTCGTCACGGCGTCGCAGGCGCAGCGGTCGCAGGGAAAGAACAAGGCGACCGCCATGAAGATGCTGAAGAACCGGCTCTATCAGATCGAGCTGAACAAGCAGATCGCCAAGAAGGCCGAGATGGACGCGAACAAGTCCGACGTGTCCTTTGGCAGCCAGATCCGAAGCTATGTCTTCCAGCCCTACACGATGGTGAACGACCACCGCACGGAGCTGAAGATTCCCGACGTGCAGAAGGTGATGGACGGCGCCATCGACCCGTTCATCGAGGCCTTCCTGAAGCAGTCGGGCGGCGTGCCGGCCGGAGATGCGGCGTGAGCGACGAGCTCAACTTCGTCCGCAAGGCGCGTCTCGAGAAGCTCGATGCATTGCTCGCCGCGGGGGTGCAGCCGTTCGCGTATGGCTTCGAGCGGACGCACGATGCCGCTACGGCGATCGTGTCCCTGCCTGAAGGCCGAGACGAGGGAGATGTCGTGCGCCTGGCGGGGCGTCTCGTGGCGTGGCGGGCGCATGGCAAGACGGCATTCGCGCACCTCGCCGATCAGAGCGGCCGCATTCAGCTCTACTTCCGGAAGGATGAGTTGGGCGTCGAGACGTTCGACCGTTTGTCGTTGTTCGACATCGGTGACGTCGTCGGGATCGCCGGCCCGCTGATGCGCACGAAGACCGGTGAGGTCACGGTGCGCGTCGCTCACGTCGAGATGCTCGCCAAGTCGCTGCGTCCGCTTCCGTACGGGAAGGAAGAGATCGTGGATGGCGTCACCGTGCGCCATAGCGGTTTTGCGGATCCCGAACAACGGTACCGCCAGCGCTATGCGGATCTCGCGGTGCATCCGGAAGTGCGCAGTCTCTTCGCGGCCCGCTCGCGGATGATCGGCGCGGTGCGGTCGTTTCTCGACGGGCGCGGCTTCCTCGAGGTCGAGACGCCGGTGCTCCAGCCCGTGTACGGTGGTGCGACGGCGCGCCCATTCGTGACGCACCACAACACGCTCGACATGCCGCTCTTCCTGCGGATCGCGGACGAGCTGTACCTCAAGCGGCTCGTGGTGGGCGGTATGGATCGCGTGTACGAGATCGGCCACGATTTCCGGAACGAGGGCATCGACCGCACGCACAATCCGGAATTCACGATGCTGGAGTTCTATCAGGCCTACGCGGACTATCGCGAGATGATGACGGTCGTCGAAGCGTTGATGGTGCACGTGGCTGATGCCGTTCGGGCGGTCCGGGGCGTCGGCGACGCGGCGCCCGAGCTCACACCGCCATTTGCCCGGCTCGAATGGCTGCCCGCGCTGTCCAACGCTCTCGGCCGTGACGCCCTTGCCATGAGCGACGAGGATCTTCGGGCTCGCGCGACGGTCCACGGGATCGACAAAGTGGCTTCGATGAGCCGTCCGAAGCTGCTCGACGAGCTGTTCGGCGCGCTCGTGGAGTCGACGATCGAGACACCGACGTTCGTGATCGACTACCCGAGGGAGTTGTCACCGCTCGCCAAGCCGAAGCGCGGCGACCCCAGGCTGACGGAGCGCTTCGAGCTCTTCGCGCGGGGCCGCGAGCTCGCGAATGCGTTCAGTGAGCTGAACGATCCGATCGATCAGCGCCAGCGCCTCGAGGCGCAGGGACGGCTTCGCGACGCAGGCGATCTCGAGGCGAGCGGTGTCGACGAGGATTACCTGCGCGCGATGGAGTATGGCATGCCGCCGATGGGGGGCGTGGGCATCGGCATCGACCGGCTGTTCATGTATCTCACCGACACGCCGAATATTCGCGATGTGATACTATTTCCCACGATGCGCCCCGAATGAGCCGGCTCGAGCTTGCCATTGCCTGGCGATACCTGCGGAGCCGGCGCGGGTCGAAGCTGCTCTCGCTGATCAGTGTCATCGCCATTGGCGGTGTGGTGATCGGCGTGAGCGCGCTCATCGTCATCATGGGCGTGATGACGGGACTTCAGGACGACCTTCGCGAGAAGATCCTCATTGGAAGCCCGGATGTACGTGTGCTGAACTACGGCTCTGACATGGTGCTGCGCGACTGGCGCCCCACGCTGCGGAAGGTGAAGGCGAATCCGGGCGTCGTGGCTGCCGCGCCGTTCGTCCTGACGAAGGCCTTGGTGGGCGCGGGGCACAAGTACAGCGATGGCGCGTACGTGATGGGAATCATACCCGAGGGCGAGGGTGGACCGCCTGTGACCACGATTCGGGATTTTCGATCGTCGGGCGACTTCCGGTTTGCCACGCTCGATGGGAAGCAGCGCGGCGCGGTGCTGGGCACGCGCCTGGCCAACCGGCTCGGCGTCTATCCCGGAGTGGACTCGATTACGCTCACGACCGTGGGCACCGAGCTGAACGCCGTGACCGGCACGCCGATTCCGCGCGAGGTCCGCCTCGAGGTCACTGGAGTGTTCGACACGGGAATGTACGAGTACGACAACGGGTACATCTATGTGTCGCTGCCGGTGGCGCAGCGGCTTGCGGACCTTGGCGATGCGGTGACCGGCCTCGAGGTGAGGACGAAGAACCGATGGGATGCGCCGCGCGTCGCGGAGCAGCTCGCGACGACCCTGGGGTATCCGTATCGCACCGAGGACTGGCAGGCGCAGAACAACTCGCTCTTCTCGGCACTCAAGCTGGAGAAGCTCGGCATGACCTTCATCCTGCTGCTCATCATCCTGGTCGCCGCGTTCAACATCGTGGGGACGCTGACGATGGTGGTGGCGGACAAGACGAAAGAGATCGGGATCCTGCGCGCCATGGGGATGCCCGCGGCGTCCATTCGCCGGATCTTTCTCATGCAGGGGACGCTCATCGGCGTCGTGGGCACGACGCTCGGCCTGGCTCTGGGGCTTCTCACCGCGGTTGGACTCGATCGTTACCAACTGATCAAACTCGACCCGCAGGTGTACTTCATCAACCATCTGCCGGTGGCGCGCACGCCGCTCGACATCGGCGTGACGGTTGGTGCGAGCCTGCTCATTGCCGCCGTGGCGACCATCTACCCGGCAGTGCAGGCCTCGCGCCTGTATCCGGTGGAGGCGATGCGCGAATGAGTGCGATCGAGGCCCGCTCGCTCACAAAGACCTATCTTGGCGGCGATGGCGCGCCCATCCTCGTGCTCGACGCGGTGGACATGACCGTGGAGCGCGGCGAGATGGTGGCCGTCATTGGCGCCAGCGGCGCAGGCAAGAGCACGCTGTTGCATCTCCTGGGGGCGTTGGATCGTCCTAATGGCGGGGAGATCAGCATTGCGGGCCAGCGCTTGTCGTCTCTCGACGATGACGCGCTGTCGGCGCTTCGCAACCGGACCGTGGGATTCGTGTTTCAGTTTCATCATCTGCTGCGAGAGTTCACGGCGCTCGAGAACGTGATGATGCCATTGCGCATCTCGGGTATGGATGACGCGCGCGCCAGGGCCCGGGCATTCGGCCTGCTGGAGCGCGTGGGCCTTTCCGGGCGCACCGGCCATCGGCCGTCAGAGCTATCGGGAGGCGAGCAGCAGCGCACCGCCGTGGCGCGGGCGCTCGCCACCGATCCGGCCGTTCTGCTGGCCGACGAGCCGTCAGGCAACCTCGACCACATGAACAGCGAGCGGCTCCATGAGCTGTTCTCCGAGCTGTCGCGCGAGCTCGAGGTGGCCATGGTGGTCGTCACACACAACCGTGCGCTCGCCGCACGCGCCGACCGCATCCTCCAGCTCGAGGACGCGCGGCTCATGCAGATCGAGCTGCCCGAGGTGGTGGCCTGATGGTCTGCGACAACTGCCACGAGCGCGACGCCGTCGTGAACCTCACGACGATCGTGAACAACGCCGTCCGGCAGCTTCACCTGTGCGAGCGGTGCGCCGCGGAGCGCGGCGTGGAGACGACCGTGGCGACGCCCAAGCATCCACTCGGCGAATTCCTCCAGGCCGTCCAGCAGCAGAGCTTGCCGGCGGGCGCAGACGCCGGGCGTTGCACCTTCTGCGGGCAGACGATGAAGGACTTCCGGGAGACCGGGCGGATGGGCTGCGCGCGCTGCTATACCACCTTCGAGTCCAGCCTGCGCGAGCTCTTGCGCCGGGTGCATGGCGGTCCGCGTCACATCGGCAGAACCTATCGTCCGCCCAGCGACGCCCGCGTGGAAAAGTCCGGCGCTCTCGGCGAATTGCGGGAGAAGCTCCGCAGGGCGATCGAGCAGGAGCAATTCGAGGCGGCGGCCGAGCTGCGCGACCGGATCAAGGTGCTGGAGTGATGCTGGATCTTTCGCTGCTGCCGGATGGCGGAGTGCGGTGGCTCGACGCGTCGGGACAACATGCCGACGTCGTGCTGTCCACGCGTGTGCGGCTGGCTCGGAACGTCGAGGGCTACGCGTTCGCGGGGCGTGCGCGTGAGGGCGAGCGGCTCAGGGTACTCGCGCAGGTGCGTGAGGCGCTGGCCGACGTGTCCACGATGCCGGGAAGCTTCATGGTGCGGTTGGAGGATCTGACCGTCACCGATCGCGCGATGCTGTTCGAGCGGCATCTGGTCAGTCGGGAGCTTGCGGGGCTGGAAGCGCAACATCCGTTGCGTTCTGGCGCGGCCGTGTACCTGTCGGACGGGTTGAGCGTCATGATCAATGAGGAGGATCACCTCCGCATGCAGTCGCTGCAATCCGGTTTCGAGTTGCGCGCCGCCTACGCCGCACTCGACCGAGTTGACCGCGAGCTCGGTGCGAGGGTCCCTTTCTCGTACCACGGTGAGTTCGGTTTCCTCACGGCGTGTCCGACCAATGTGGGAACCGGGATGCGTGCTTCGGTACTGATTCACTTGCCGGGGCTCGTGCTGACGAAGGAAATCGGGCGGGTGCTCGCCGGCCTTCAACAAATGGGGCTGACGTACCGAGGCTTGTATGGAGAGGGGTCGGAAGTGGTGGGAAACTTCTTCCAGATCTCGAACCAGACGACGCTAGGCCGGTCGGAGGAGGAGCTGCTCGATCAGTTGATTCGCGTGGTGGGTCACGCGATCGAGCGGGAGGAGGAGGCGCGGCGCGTTCTGCTGCGCGACGCGGGTTATATTATCGAAGACAAGCTCTGGCGGGCGTACGGTACGCTGCGATATGCGCGAAGCCTCACGTTCGACGAAGCGATGAACTATCTGAGTGGCGTGCGTCTGGCCGTTGGACTGAAACTGATCCGCGGTCTCAGTGTATATACCCTCAACAAGCTCCTGATCTTTTCGCAGGCCGCCCACCTGGCGGCAGCGGAAGGGCGATCGCTGACCGAGAGCGAAACGAACCTGGCGCGCGCACGGTATGTGCGCAGGGCGCTGGAGGAGGAAGCAGGGGCGGTCGGCTAGCAGTACGTCCACCCGGGTCTCTCTGAGGGGCAACACCATGAACGGCTACAACTTCACCGAACGGGTGCGGAAGGTTCTCGCGATGGCGCGCGAGGAGGCCGCCCGTCTCCACCACGAGTACGTGGGCACGGAGCACATCCTGCTCGGCCTCATTCGCGAGGGCGAGGGAGTCGCCGCCACGGTGCTTCAGAATCTCTCGGTTGAACTCGATGAGATTCAGCAGAAGATCGAGGAGACCGTAAAGAAGGGGAAAGCTGCCCAGACTACGGGGCCGGATCTTCCCTACACGTCGCGCGCCAAGAAGGTGCTCGAGCTCGCCATGAGCGAAGCCCGCGAGCTGAGCCACTCGTACGTGGGCACGGAGCATCTGCTGCTCGGGCTGCTGCGCGAGGAGAAGGGCATTGCGGCGCAGGTCCTCACCGATGCGGGAGTGAACCTCGAGGCTGCTCGCGCGGAGACGCTGCGAATCCTCGGCACGGAGATGCCGCAACAGCAGGGTGGAGCCCAGGCCGGTGGCGCACAGCCGCAGCCCGCCGCACCCAAGAGTGAGAAGAAGTCCAAGACGCCGGCACTCGACCACTTCTGCCGCGACCTCACGCAGCTTGCTGCGGAGGGGCAGCTCGATCCCACGATCGGGCGCGCGAAGGAGATCGAGCGCGTCATGGAGGTCCTCACGCGCCGGAAGAAGAACAATCCGGTGCTCATCGGCGAGCCTGGCGTCGGCAAGACGGCCATCGTCGAGGGGTTGGCGCAGCTCATTGCGAACGGCGAGTGCCCCGAGTCGCTGCGTGAGAACCGCGTGCTGTCGCTCGACATGGCGGCAGTCATCGCCGGCACGAAGTACCGCGGCCAGTTCGAGGAGCGGCTCAAGGCGGTGATGAACGAGATCGCGCAGAACAAGAACGTGATCCTGTTCATCGACGAGCTGCACACGCTGGTCGGCGCGGGCGCGGCGGAAGGCGCCATCGACGCCAGCAACATGCTGAAGCCGGCGCTCGCGCGCGGCGAGCTGCAGTGCGTCGGAGCGTCCACGCTCAACGAGTATCGCAAGTACATCGAGAAGGATGGTGCGCTCGAGCGGCGGTTCCAGACCGTGGTCGTCGACCCGCCCACCATCGACGAGACGGTGGAAATCCTCAAGGGCCTGCGGAAGAAGTACGAGGACCATCACCGCGTCACCATTCCCGACACAACGCTACTCCTCGCCGCCAAGCAGTCCGAGCGGTACATCACCGACCGGTTCCTGCCGGACAAGGCCATCGACGTCATCGACGAGGCTGGGGCGCGCGCGCGGCTTGCCGCCCAGGCACCACCGCCGGAAGTCGCGGCATTGAAGGCCGAGTTGGAGAAGGTGAACTCGGAGAAGGAGGCCGCGGTCCGCGACCAGAACTTCGAGCGCGCTGCCTCTCTGCGCGACAAGGAGCGAGAGATCCAGGGCGAGATCCGCCGGAAGCAGGAGGAGTGGGAGCAGAGGCGCCAGTCGCATCGTCCCGTCCTCGGAGAGGAGGAGATCGCGTTCATCGTGAGCCGCTGGACCGGCATTCCGGTGACGCGGCTCCAGGAGGCGGAGACCAGCCGCCTGCTGCGAATGGAAGACGAGCTGCATACGAACGTCATCGGTCAGGACGAGGCCATTCGCGCGCTCAGCCGGTCGATTCGTCGCAGCCGGGCGGGACTGAAGGATCCGAACCGGCCAATCGGCTCGTTCATCTTCTGCGGACCCACGGGCGTGGGCAAGACGGAGCTCGCGCGTTCGATCGCGAGATTCCTCTTTGCCGACGCGTCCGCGCTGATCCGCGTGGACATGAGCGAGTACATGGAGAAGTTCTCCGTGTCGCGGCTCATCGGTGCCCCGCCGGGATATGTCGGCTACGAGGACTCGGGCACGCTCACGAAGGCCATTCGTCGCAAGCCCTACTCGGTCATTCTGCTGGACGAGATCGAGAAGGCGCACCCGGACGTGTTCAACATCCTGCTGCAGGTGCTGGATGAGGGGCATCTCACGGACAACTACGGCCGTGTGATCGACTTCAAGAACACGGTGGTGATCATGACGTCCAACGTGGGCGCGCGCGACATCACCAAGGGCAAGGGGCTCGGCTTCTCGCTCGGCGACACGACCACGTCGTTCGAACGGATGCAGGACAAGGTGAAGGAAGAGCTCAAGGTGATCTTCAACCCCGAGTTCCTGAACCGCCTGGACGACGTCATCGTCTTCCACCCGCTCAGCCGCGAGCACATCTCGCAGATCGTATCGATCCTGCTTCGCGACATCCGGAAGCGTCTGGCGGAGGACGAGCTGACGTTGAAGCTCACCGACGCGGCCACCGAGCTGCTGGTGCGGCACGGCTACGACGAGGCGTATGGTGCACGACCGCTTCGCCGGGCGATCCAGAAGTACATCGAGGATCCCCTGTCCGAGAAGATTCTCCTCGGCGAGTTCTCGAGGGCGGACGAGATCGAGGTGGATGCTGCCAGCGATGGGAGCAAGCTGGAGTTCCGGGTGTTGTCCAGCGCGACCAAGGCGTAATCGAGCCGCGCGGCGGCCCAAGATCCGCTAGCAACCGCGGACAGGCCGGCGGGGTCCAAGTGACGGACCCTGCCGGCCTGTTTCCGTGTATATTGCCATGATGCGACGTCTGCTTTTTCTCGCCGTCGCCCTGCTGCTTCTGGGGGCGACGGCGCGTGCGCAGGAGCCCTTGGTTTCCGGGCGATGCGCCACTCCTGATTCCATTGCGTTCCGGGGCATTTCACGCGTCTCCGACGCGACCATTCGCGGCGATGCGGGGCTTGCGCCCGGCGCCGTGAATTATCGCGCCGTGGACCGCGCGATTCGTGCGCTCTATGCCACGGGGCAGTATGACGACGTCCAGGCGAGTTGTGAGGTCGCGAGCGATGGCTCGCGTGCGACGCTGGTGTTCGCCGTGCGGGAACGACCGCTGCTCGGCGCCGTCGACGTCGAGGGGACGGACCGCGTGTCGCGCAGCGATGTGCGGGATCGTGTGGACCTGCTCATCGGGCGACCCGTCGATCCGGCGCAGGTGGCGCGCAGCATCCAGCGCATCGATTCGCTCTATCAGGCCGAGGGGTATTATCTCGTCTCGGTAAAGCCGGAGACGACTACGGTCAACGGCCAGATCTCCTTGCTCTTTCGTGTCGACGAGGGCAAGCGGCTCGCGGTGTCCGGTGTGGACGTCGCCGGCAATAGCGGGCTCTCGGACAAGGACGTCGTGGCCGCGATGGAGACGAAGCCAGAGGGATTCCTCTGGTTCCGGCGCGGTGAACTGGACGCGGACAAGTTTGCCGGCGACGTGGGCGAGCGCATTCCTGCTCTTTACGCCTCACACGGCTATCTCGACGCGCAGGTCCTGAAGGACACCATCAAGGTGGACCGTGCGCGGGGTAAGGCGCTCGTCGACCTCACGCTGTCCGAAGGTCCGCGGTATCGCGTCGGCAAGTTCGAGGTCACGGGCAGCCGCCGATTCTCGAGCGAGGACCTCCAGCGCTTCTATCCCTTCGGCGAGCAGCCGAAGACCATCACCTCGGCAGTGAAGGGCGTGCTGAGTGCCGGCCGCGGGGGCGGGGATGTGGGATACTTCGACCAATCCAGGTGGGATGACGCCACGCGTCGTGTGAGCGAGGCGTATCAGAACGAGGGATACATCTACGCGAGCGTGCGTCCGGTCGTCGAGCGGCAGCGCGTCGGGCCCGATTCCGTGCCGACGGTGAATCTGCGCTGGGACGTGACGGAAGGGCAGCCGGCGATCGTCAACCGCGTGGACATCCTGGGCAACGACGTCACGTCGGAGAACTGCATCCGCAATCAGATCTTCGTGGTGCCCGGCGACATCTTCCGGCGCGATGCGTTGATCCGCAGCTATCAGAGCATCGGCAACCTCGGGTTCTTCGAGACGCCGATTCCCGCGCCGGACACGAAGCCCAACGAGCAGGGCGATCTCGACATCGTGTTTCGCGTGAAGGAAAAGCGGACCGGCAACGTGAACTTCGGCGCATCGGTCGGTCAGGGTGCCGGCGTGGGCGGATTCGTCGGTTTCGATCAGCCCAACCTCTTCGGACTCTGCAAGCGCGGCTCGCTGAACTGGCAGTTCGGCCAGTACATCAACGATTTCTCGCTGACGTACTCCGATCCGTTCATTCGCGAGTCGCAGATTTCGGGCACGATCACGGCCTATCACTCGCAGCAGCGTTTCTATGTGAGCGACGTCGGGCGTCAGACGCGCATTGGCGGTCAGCTCCAGGTGGGCTTTCCCCTGTTCGGCTCGCGATTCTCGCGCGTGTTTGCGTCGTATGGCGCGGAGAAGGTGAGCTATGGCAGCGAGGGGCTCGTCAGCACCATCAACTGCTCGGTCATCACCTGTGCCCGCTCCACGCTCGGATTGTCGTACGAGCATGACACGCGTGTGGGCCTGCCGTTCGCGACGGACGGCGGTAAGCAGACGCTCTCCGCGCAGGTCAACGGGTTGCTCGGCGGCGCGCAGTATACGCGCTATACCGGCGAAATGCGCCACTACACTTCCATCGCGCAATTCGGCGGGGGCCAGATCGGCTCGGACCCGGTGGTGCTTGCGCTCGGGCTGTCCGTGCGGGGCGGCGCGGTGTTCGGCGATCCGGGCGGATTCTATGTGTCGCAGAAGTTCTCGTTGGGCGGCGTGCAGTACGGCGAGCCGTTGCGCGGTTATGAGGAGTTCTCAATCACGCCGCAGGGCTTCACCGAGGGCACGAACGGGTCGTTCACCGCGCAGCCCAATTCGTTCGGCAGCGCGTTCTACACCAGCACGGTGGAGCTGGACCTGCGCGTCAACCAGCAGCTGAACTTCGACGCGTTCTACGACGCGGGCAACATCTGGGCGCGCCCGCGCGACTTCAATCCGACGCGGCTGTTCCGTGGCGCCGGCGTCGGCGTTTCCATCGTCACTCCGCTCGGGCCGCTCGGCCTTGATTGGGGATACGGGTTCGATCGTACGACCAACGGAGTGAAGGATCCCAAGTGGCAATTGCACTTCAAGCTCGGTCAGCTCTTCTAACCTTCGGAGTTCTCATGCGTGTCATCACCCGCGCGTTTCCCGTCGCACTCGCGCTCCTCGCTGCCCTCAACGGGCGCGCTATGGCCCAGGGCCAGAAGCTCGGTTACATCACCTCGTCCATCCTGCTCGAGCAGGCGCCGGGCCGCGCAGCCGCGGAGTCGCTGTTTGCGCGCGAAGCGGCGCCCGTTCAGGCGCAGGTCAAGCGGATGAGCGATTCGCTCGATGCCATGGTCGCCACGTTCCAGAAGCGTCAGCCGACGCTCACGCCCGCGCAGCGCGACGTGCAGACGAAGGAGATCGAGGCCAAGCAGGCCTCGTTTCAGCAGCGTGCGCGTGACCTCCAGGACAGGCAGCAAGCCCGGCAGAACGAGCTCGTGCAGCCCATCCTCGACCGTATCAAGGCGGCCATCGAGGACGTTCGCGTAGAGGGTGGCTACTCGTTCATCTTCAACGCCGATGCGGGGTCGCCGATTGTCTCCGTGGACAAGAACCTCAATCTGACGGATCGCGTGCTCGCCAAGCTTCGTGCGACACCTGCTGCTCCGGTCGTTGCGACCCCGAAGGCGCCAGCGCCCGCACCCTCCGGTGTGACGCGACCCACCACGCCGCCGCTCGACTGATTCGTGGCCGGCGTCGCCCGCTCCGGAACACACAACGGCGGTGAGGGTCATCCGGCTCTCACCGCCGAGTCCATTGCGGCGGCAGTGGGCGGGCGGCTGGTGGGCGATCCGCAGGCGACGGTCACCGAGGTCGCTCCGCTCGATCGCGCCAAGTCGCATCACCTGACGTTTCTCGCGACCGCCCGCTACGCGCCGCTGCTCGCCGCCGCCGACGCCGGGGTGGTGCTCGTCACACCGGCACTCGCCGACTCGCCGGGACCGTCGAGGGCTCGCGTGGTCGTCGACGAGCCGCACGACGCGATGATATCGCTGCTCGACGCGCTGTATCCCCGTCCCGTGCCGGTGCCGGGAGTCCATTCCACGGCCATCCTTGGTCGCGGCGTCTCACTTGGCGAGCGAGTGTCGATCGGACCATATGCCGTGCTCGGCCACGGCGCCCGCATTGGCGGCGGGACCGTGCTGCACGCGCACGCTGTGGTGGGAGACGACGTGTCGATCGGGGCGGAGAGTGAGATCTTCGACCATGTGACGTTGTACTCCGGTACGGTGATCGGCGATCGCGTCCGCATCCACTCCGGGACGCGCATTGGCGCGGACGGATTCGGCTATGTGTTCCGCGAAGGCGCTCACCAGAAGATTCCGCATGTGGGACGGTGCGTGATCGAGTCGGACGTCGAGATCGGCGCCAACACCACGATCGATCGCGGTAGCATCGACGATACCGTCATCGGCACGGGCACGCGGATCGACAACCTCGTCCACGTTGCGCACAACGTTCGCGTGGGACGGCTTTGCCTCCTCATGGCGCAGGTCGGGGTAGCCGGATCTGTTCGCCTGGAAGACGGCTGCATTCTGGCGGGGCAGGTGGGCGTCTCGGGCCATCACACGATCGGAGCCGGTGCGCGCCTGGCGGCGCAAGCAGGCGTATTCGGTGACATTCCCGCCGGTGAAACGTGGTCCGGTTACCCTGCGCGTCCGCATCGTGAAGCACTGCGTGCGCAGGCGGCACTGTTCAAGCTGCCGGCGCTGATGCGGGCAATCGAGCGCCTCATCGAGCGCGGAAAGACGGGCGACTGATGCGACGCACCATCGCCCGCCCCACCGAGCTGCGAGGTGTGGGACTTCACCTTGGCGTGCCCTGCGTCATCGAGTTTCAACCCGCACTCAGTGGGACCGGAATCCGATTCGTGAGGAGAGATCTTCGAAACGCCGATTCGATTCCGGCCGTTGCGGACCGTGCTCGGCTCACGGAGCGGCACACACAGCTCGGCGACGAGCCGAATGCCGTGCATACCGTGGAGCACGTCCTCGCCGCAGTTGCCGCGCTCGAGATCGATGACCTGCTGATTTCATTGGACGGTCCGGAGCCTCCCATCATGGACGGAAGCGCCGGCCCTTTCTTCGAGGCTCTCGCCGGCGTGGGCATCACGGAGCAGCCGGGATGCGGTCGAACGGCGGTCCTCCGAAAACCCGTCTCCATGACGGACGGAGAATCGACGTACGAGGCGTTTCCGGCCGACCGGCTGGAGCTCGACGTGTCGATCGACTTCGAGCATCCCCTCATCCGGAGCCAGCGGTATGCGACAGCGATCACGCGCGACACTTTCGCGCGCGAGCTTGCGTTTGCGCGTACGTTCGGCTTCCTGCGGGAGGTGGACTTTCTGCGCGACCGCGGCCTGATCAAGGGCGCGACCACGCAGAACGCCGTGGTGCTGGACGACCATGGGGTGGTGGAGAACGCGCTTCGCTCGCCGGACGAGTTCGTCCGGCATAAGATGATGGACTGTCTCGGCGATCTCGCGCTTGCGGGGCTGCGCCTCAGGGCGCGCATCGTGGCGCATAAACCCAGTCATCGCGGCACGGTGCAGTTCGTGCGCGCGTTGCGGAACTCGTTAGTGACGGAGACTCAGGTGCTCGGAATCGAAGAGATCATGCAGGTGCTGCCGCACCGCTATCCATTTCTGCTGGTCGATCGCATCATCGAGATGGACGCCGAGAAGCGCATCGTCGGCATCAAGAACGTCACCATCAACGAGCCGTTCTTCCAGGGCCATTTTCCGGGTCATCCCATCATGCCTGGCGTGCTGATCGTGGAGGCAATGGCGCAGGTGGGTGGGATGCTGCTGATGGGCGCCGTGCCGGATCCTGCCAACAAGGTCGTCTACTTCACGTCGCTCAACAACGTGAAGTGGCGCAAGCCCGTGAAGCCGGGAGACCAGCTGCGGTTCGAGCTGGAGATGTTGCAGGTGCGCGGCATGATGTGCCGCATGAAGGGGGTGGCGAAGGTCGATGGCGAAGTGGTCTGTGAGGCCGAGATGAGCGCAATGGTGCGCGACAAATGATGGATGGCGTTCATCCAACCGCACTGGTGGATGCCGGTGCGCAGCTCGGCGCGGGTGTGCAAATCGGACCGTACGCCATCATCGGCGAGGGATGCGTTGTCGGCGACGGCTGCGTCATCGCGGCTCGTGCGATTCTCGAGCGCAACGTGCTGCTCGGACGCAACGTGAAGGTCGGCTCGGGCTCCATCCTGGGAGGCGACCCGCAGGATCTCAAGTTCAAGGGCGAGTACACGACCGTCGAAGTGGGCGACGATACGACGATTCGCGAGTACTCCACGATCAATCGCGGGACGACGCACTCGCGCAAGACGACGATCGGGAAGGGCTGCTTCATCATGTCGTACGTGCATCTTGCGCACGATTGCCATGTGGGCGACGGCGCGATCATCGTGAACAGCGTGCAGCTCGCCGGCCACGTGACGGTCGGCGAAAAGGCGATCATTGCCGGCCAGAGCGCGGCACACCAGTTCGTGAAGATCGGCAAGTACTCCTTCGTGGGTGGCTGTTCGCGCATCTCGCAGGATGTGCCGCCGTACATCAAGGCGGTGGGCAACCCGATCAAGCTCTATGGGTTGAACAGTGTCGGCCTTCAGCGGAATAACTTCCCCGATGAAGTGGTGCGCGAGCTGAAGCGCGCCTATCGGCTCTTCTTCCGCTCCGAGCTCAATCTGTCACAGGCGAAGCAGCGTGCCGAGACGGAGCTCAAGCCGTATCCGGAGGTGCAGGAGCTGGTGCGATTCATCGAGGAGAGCGGCCGCGGGGTGGTCGACTGAGTACGCGCGCGCGGGCCGGCGTCGTCGGGGCCGGCGGGCTGGGATATCACCACGTGCGTATCCTGCGCGACATGCTCGGCTCCGATTTTACCGGCTTCTACGAGTCGCGTCAGGACCGTGCTGCACAAGTTGCTTCCGAGCTCGGCGTTCGGGCCCACACGTCGCTGGAGTCGCTGCTGGATGCGGTCGACGCCGTTACGATCGTGGTGCCGACGCCGGTGCACCATGAGGTAGCACGCCAGGTGCTCGAGCGCGGCATTCACGCCCTGATCGAGAAGCCCCTCGCCGCAACCCTGGAACAGGCGGACGCCATACTGGCGCTCGCACGTGAGAACGGAGCCATCGTACAGACGGGCCACGTGGAGCGTTTCAATCGTGCGATTCGCGCCGCCTTGCCGTACGTGGACGTGCCCCGCTTCATCGAGAGCGATCGACTTGCACCATTTAATCCACGAGGGGCCGACGTCGCGGTCGTGCTCGACCTGATGATCCACGACATCGATCTCGTCCACACGCTCGTGGGCGGCAACGCCGCGTCGGTGAGCGCCGTGGGCGTACCCGTGCTCACGTCGTTCGTGGACATCGCGAACGCGCGGCTCACGTTCGATTCGGGTGCGGTGGCGAACATCACCGCCAGCCGCGTGTCACGGGAGCGCATGCGCAAGATCCGCATCTTTCAGCAGAGCGGCTATCTGTCCCTCGACTTGGCGGCTGGCAACGGCGAGTTCTTTCGGCTGCGCAAGGATGTCGACGTCGCCGCGCTGGCGAGCGCGCCACTCGCGATGGAGCAATTCGTGGAGCGTATTCCCCTCGAGGCGGAGGAAGGCGAGCCACTGCGCCTCGAGTTCGAGAGCTTCCTCGGCGCCGTACGCGGGGAGTCTCCCGTCGCGGTTTCTGGGGAGGAAGGACGGGCCGCGTTGTCCGTCGCGTTGCAGATCGTGCGCGACATCGAGCGGGCCCAGGCGGCGTTTGGCGGCCACGCGCCCGTGGGCGCGCGTGCGTGAAATTCTGTTCGTCGCGGGCGAGGTGTCCGGCGAGTTGCATGCTGCCGGCGTTGCTCGCGAGCTGACTGCACTCGGCGCGCCGTTCAGGCTCGTCGGCGTTGGCGGAGATCGCATGGCGGCGGAGGGCGTAGCGCTCATCGAGCACGTTTCGCGCCTCTCCGTGATGGGCTTCGTGGAGCCGCTAAAGCGCCTTCCGAAGTTCTATCGGTTGCGGCGCGCGCTGGCGGCGCGCATCCGAAGCGGAAACGTGGCCCTTGTGATTCTTGTGGACTCCGCCGGCTTCAACATGCGGATCGCCGAGATCGCTGCGGCCGCGAACGTGCCCGTGTTGTACTACATCACGCCGCAGGTGTGGGCGTCGCGTGCCGGGCGGCTGCGCCAACTCGCTCGCACCGTCACGGCGGCGGCGGTGATTCTGCCGTTCGAGGAGCAACTCCTTCGAGAGCACGGAGTCCGTGCAACGTTCGTGGGACATCCGTTGCTCGATCTGACCGCAGACCTCCCCGAGCGTGATGAAGCGCGGCGGCAGATCGGCGCAGATGTCATTGCCCCGTTGCTCGTATTGTTTCCAGGAAGTCGTCGCCAGGAGGTGGCGCGCCACCTCGGCCCATTCGTCGAGGCGGCTCGTACGCTTCAGCAGCGCCATCCGAACCTTCAGGTCGTCGTGAGTGCCGCGCCGCACGTGGGTATCGATCGAGCGGTCTGTCCGTTCCCAATCGTGCGGTCCGCGTCGTTTACGCTGCTGCGCGCGGCGGACGCGGCACTGTGCAAGAGCGGAACGACGACGCTCGAGGCGGCGGTCGCGCTCTGTCCAATGGTCGTCGCCTACCGCACGGACGCGCTCACCTATGCACTGGCTAGACGTCTCGTCAAGATTCCATTCATCGGGCTCGTGAACGTGCTCGCGGGCCGCGAGATCGCGCGAGAGTTCGTGCAGGGGGCGCTCGAGCCGCTCGCCGTGGCTGACGCGCTCGAACCCTTGTTGGATCACCACTCTCCGGCGCGGGCGGCCATGGTAGGTGAGCTGCGCGCGGTGCGGGAATCGCTCGGCGCGCCGGGCGCGGCGCGACGGGTCGCAGCCATGGCGCTCGACCTCGCGCAAGGCGGCACGACGTCCTGATGGCCAGCGAGCGATCCGTCAGCTGGACCGTGCGGGCCGGAGCATTCCTCTACCGGTCGCTCGCCGCCACATGGCGGATCCGGACGCACGACGCCGAGGGTCTGCGCGCGGCTCGGGCTGCGGGCCAACGAGTCATCTTTGCTCTGTGGCACGGCGAGCTGCTCCCGTTGCTGTGGCAACACCGGGGTGAGCGGGTCGCCATCGTCATCAGCGAGCACAAGGACGGCGAGATCATCGCGCGCATCGCGGAGTCGCTCGGCTACGAGACCGTGCGTGGGTCTTCGTCTCGCGGCGGAGGCCGCGCGCTCATCGGTCTGATGAGGCAAATCGACGCAGGCTTCGATGGGGCGGTCACGCCGGACGGTCCTCGCGGACCCGCCCATGTCTTTGCTCCCGGTGCGGCAATCGCCGCCCAGAGGACGGGTGCGCTGATCGTACCCATCCGAGCCGCTGCATCGCGTGCGTGGCGGTTGAAGAGCTGGGACAGGTTTCTCGTGCCGAAACCGTTCGCGCGGGTGGACGTGTCGTATGGCCTGCCGACAGCGGTTGACGTCGCGACACCGCGCGAGGCGGCCGAGGATGCGCCACGCCTTCAAGCACTACTCGAGGCCGTGCCCGGCTCATGAGTCGATGAGTCTTGCATCGCGAGTCTGGTATGGCGCCGGCCCGGCAGCGCGAGCGTCGCGTGTCACGCTGCTTCCCGCAAGCTGGCTTTACGGCACAGTCATGCGCCTCCGAGCGTGGAGCTTTCGTCATCTGCCGGGCGGCATCGCCCAGTCGCCTTTGCCCGCGCTGAGCATCGGCAACCTCTCGGTCGGCGGAACAGGAAAGACCCCTATCGCGGCATGGGCTGCGGCTCGCCTGCGTGAGGCTGGAGCGTCGCCCGCCATCGTCATGCGCGGATATGGCGGAGACGAGCCGCTCGTGCACGCGCGCCTGAATCCCGGGATAGCGGTCATCTCCGCCACGGACCGGATATCCGGCGCGGCGCAAGCGCGCGATCACGGCGCCGACTGCGTGATTCTCGACGATGCATTTCAGCATCAGCGCATCTCACGGGTCGCGGATTGGGTTCTCGTCGCGGCGGAGCAGTGGACCGACCATCTGCGCGTACTGCCAGCCGGCCCGCTGCGGGAGCCGCTCGGCGCGCTGCGTCGCGCGAGCCTGATCATCGTCACGCGGAAGAGCGCATCGACCTCGGATGCCGAGCGCGTCGAAGCCTCGTTGGCCGAGCGTGCGGCGGAGGTGCCGGTCGCGAGAATCCATCTTGCCGCCGGACCCATCGTCGAGGCGCTGACGGAGCAGCCGTTACCGGCGGAGACCCTGACCGGGCGACGTGTGCTCGCCGTCGCCGCAATCGGGAATCCTGATTCGTTTTTCGCGCAGCTGCGTGAACTCGGCGCGCATGTCACCGAGCGTGCCTTCTCCGATCATCATGCGTTCGACGCACTCGACGTGCGGACACTTGCGTCCGAGGCGCGCGCCTACGACGCGGTGGTATGCACGCTGAAGGATGCCGTCAAGCTCGCTCCGCAGTGGACTCCCGCCTTTTCGCCGCTGTGGTATGTTTCCCAACACGCGATGATCGAGAGCGGCAAGGGTGTACTCGATCGCGCTCTCGCGACGATTCTGGCGGCGCGCCGGGTCGTCGAGACAACCGCCGGCCCGCCGGCATGAGTTTGATCCTACATGCCCACTGATCTTCGACTGCCGACCGATAGCATCGTCAAGCCGGACAAGGACAGCTTCCTGCACGAGGAGAATCCGTTCGAGGCCATGATGAGCCGCTTCGACCGCGCGGCACAGCTCCTCGATCTGGAACCCGGACTTTACAAGGTCTTACGGCATCCCGAGAAGCAGATCATCGTCTCCATGCCCGTCATGATGGACAACGGCGAAGTGGAGGTCTTCACCGGGTACCGCGTCCTGTACAACACCTCGCGTGGGCCGGCCAAGGGCGGCATCCGCTTTGACCTTCAGGTGAGCCTCGACGAGGTGAAAGCGCTCGCCGCGTGGATGACCTGGAAGTGCGCCGTCGTGAACCTGCCGTTTGGCGGCGCCAAGGGCGGCGTCATCTGCGACCCGCTCAAGATGAGCGCCGGTGAGCTGGAGCGGCTTACCCGCCGCTATACGATGGGCATCATCCACACGCTCGGTCCCGACTCCGACGTGCCGGCACCTGACGTGAACACGAACGAGCGCGTGATGGCGTGGCTCATGGACACGTACTCCATGCACCACCGGCATACGGTCACCGCCGTCGTCACGGGCAAGCCCGTCGAGATGGGTGGCTCGCTTGGACGCCGCGAGGCCACGGGGCGCGGATGCATGATCGTGACCAAACAGGCGCTCAAGCACCTCGGCATCAAGATGCAAGACACCTCCGTGGCGGTGCAGGGCTTCGGCAACGTTGGGTCCATCGCTGCACAGCTGATGGTGCGCGAAGGATGCCGCATCCGCGCGATCAGCGATCGCACCGGAGGCTACTACAACAAGGGGGGCATCGACATCGAGGCCGCCCTCAAGTACGTGGCCCAGCACCGGTCGCTCGACGGTTTCAAGGGCGGCGACCAGATCACGCAGGAGGAGCTGCTCACCTCCGACGTCGATGTTCTGTTGCCTGCGGCGCTGGAGAACGTCATCACCAGCAAGAACGCGGCGAAGATTCAGGCGCGCGTGATCTGTGAGGGTGCGAATGGCCCGACCACCGCGGGCGCCGACTCGATTCTCGACGAGAAGGAGATCTTCGTCATCCCGGACATTCTCGCCAATGCGGGCGGTGTCACCGTCTCCTACTTCGAGTGGGTGCAGGATCGCGGCGGCTACTTCTGGTCCGAGGACACCGTAAACGAGCGCCTCAACGACATCATGTGCCGCAGCTTCGCCGACGTGCTCAAGCTGTCGATGCAGCACAAGGTCAACATGCGAACCGCAGCGTACATGGTGTCCATCAGCCGCGTTGCAACGGTGCATCGGCTGCGCGGTATCTACGCCTGATTCCGCATGCAGGTCGTGATCGCCGCCGTGGGGAAGCCGCGAGACCGGCACCTCGCGGCGGCGATTGAGGAATACGAACGGCGCGCCCGCCGCTATTGGCCCCTCGACGTCATCGAGCTGCGGGAAGCGACCGCGCGAGGCGTGACTCCGGAGCAGGCACGGGAACGTGAATCCACACGACTCGCCGAGCGGATTCCGGAGGGCGCGGACCTCGTCGTGTGTGACGAGGCGGGGCAGCGAGTGTCGTCCCGCGAATTCGCGGTATTGATGGGCGATTTCCGGACGCGCGCCCGCTCGGTCGCTTTTGCCATCGGCGGCGCGTTCGGGTTGACGTCGTCCTTACGTGACCGGGCGTCGAGAGTGCTGCAGCTCGCACCCTGGACGTTGCCGCACGAGATGGCGAGGCTGGTGCTCGCCGAGCAGCTTTATCGCGCCGGTACCATCCTTCGCGGGGAGCCGTACCACAAGTGATCCACACGGACGTCCGCATTCTTACGGAACCACTCGGCGGCTCCGCGCTGTCACAGGCGCTCCAGCGCGCCGAAGCGCCGGTGACGTGGATGCCCGCAACGCCGAACACTCCGGCCGAGTGGCGTGCGGCGGTGACGCGCCGAGCAACGGCCGCGCAATGGCGTGCAGTGCTCGAGCAGCTTGCACCGGCCATTCGCGCCACGGGTGTTGCCCGCGATCGGCTGCAGCGCGTAGCCGAGGCTGGAGGCATCGTCGTGACCACCGGCCAACAACCTGGCCTCTTCGGGGGCCCGATCTACACCTGGAGCAAGGCGGTGAGCGCGCTCGCGATCGCGAATGAAATCGAGCGCGTGACGGGTGTCCCATGCGTAGCCGTGTTCTGGGCGGCCACGGACGACGCCGACTTCGCGGAGGCGTCCTTTACGATGTTCGCCACGCGCGACGGCGTGGAGACGGTTCGCACGGAGCTCGCCCCGCCAAGTGGAACGCCAATGTCACTTGCGCCCCTGGGCGATGCGTCAGCCGTGCTGGCGAGACTTCGCGCGGCGGCAGGCAGCGCCTCGGATGAGACACCTTTGGAGATTGCCGAACGTGCGTACGGAACGCCGACACGCAGCATCGGTGACGCCTACGTCATGTTGCTGCGCGACCTTCTCGCGCCACTTGGCATCCCCGTGCTCGATGCGTCGCACGACGCGGTGCGTGCTGCCAGTGATCCCATTCTGCGCAGAGCCCTCGAGTGTGCGCCCCGCGTCCAGGACGCGCTCGGGGCCCGCCGGCGAGAGATGCTCGAGTTGGGATACGATCCTCAGGTCGCGGACGTAGACTCGCTGTCGCTCGTGTTCATGCGCGAGGGATCCATCAAGCGCCGCGCGAGCGTGGCGGAATCGGCCGCGCTGGCCGCCGACAGGAAGGCATTGCTGACGCCGAACGTCTTGCTTCGTCCCATCGTGGAGCGGGAGCTCCTGCCCAGCATTGCGTATGTCGCCGGGCCCGGCGAGATCGCCTACTTCGCGCAGGTGAGCGCCGTCGCCGACGTGCTCGGTGTCGATCGCCCCCTCGCGCTGCCACGCTGGTCATGTACGCTGGTCGAGCCGCACATCGCCGAGTTGCAGCGCCGCTACGGCGCGACACCCGATGCGCTGGCCCGGCCTGACGCATTCGAGGCACTCGTAGCGCGGGCGTCGATGGGCAAGGGAACTGCCGATACGCTCCGTGAGCTCCGTGAGGTCATCGACAAATTGCCGGCGCGCCTCACGGAAGAGGCATCCGCGCTCGGCTTGAAGGGCGCGATCGACGGAGCGAAGGGCATGCTGCTCCACCGCGCAGACCGTCTGGAGCGACGACTGCTCGCAGGGCTCAAACGAAGAGAGGCCTCCGCAATGCGCGACATCGCTGCAATGCGTGCCGCACTCTTTCCACTCGGCAAGCGACAGGAACGCGCGCTCAACATTCTTCCCTTGCTGAGCCGGCACGGAGTCGCACTGCTCGGCGCGATGCATGAGTCGGCGGCGCCACACGCACGAGCCCTGATCAGCGGCGGCGACGGCACGGCGTCGTGACCGAACCAGGCAGCGAGCCACCACCGCCATACAGCTCCGGGCGCAGCTCGGCGCTCATCGGTGCAGGCATTCTGCTGTCACGCATCCTTGGTCTTCTGCGACAGAGTCTCATCGCCAGGTACCTCGGCACAGGTTGGGTCGCCGACGCGTTCAATGGCGCGTTCCGCCTCACGAACATCCTTCAGAATCTCTTTGGCGAAGGCGCGCTCTCCGCGTCGTTCATTCCGGTTTACGCGGGTGCGTTGCATCGAGGGGACAAGGAAGAGTCGGACCGTATAGCGGGTGCGGTCGCAGCGATGCTCGCCACCGTCGTTGCGCTGCTGGTGCTGCTCGGAGTGGTGTTTGCGCCGATCGCCACCAGGATGTTCGTGGGCGGCTTCGAGGGCGAGAAGCTCACGCTGGCCATTCGGCTCACGCGCGTGTTCTTTCCGGGCGCCGGCCTGTTCGTAATGAGTGCCTGGTGTCTCGGCGTTCTCAACAGCCATCGCCGCTTCTTCCTCTCGTATGTGGCGCCGGTGTTCTGGAACATCGCCATGATCGCGGCGCTGCTCTTTTTCGGCTCGCGCCGGAACGACGTCGGTCTCGCAATCGCGCTCGCGTGGGCGTCGCTTGCAGGTGCCGCGCTGCAATTGCTCGTGCAGATGCCCACCGTGCTTCGACTGCTGCATGGACTTCGCCTGCGGCTCGATCTCGCGTACCCGCCCGCCCGCGAGGTAGCTCGCAACTTCGTGCCCGCCTTCTTCTCGCGGGGCGTGGTGTGGCTGAGCACCCTGATCGACATGCAGATCGCCAGCTTCATTGCAGTGGACGGTGTGGTGACGCTACTCCAGAATGCGACGACGATCTACGTGCTTCCGATCAGTCTCTTCGGCATGACGGTATCCGCGGCCGAGCTGCCGGAGATGGCCCGCGACTCGGCGAGCGGCGACGCGGCGTTTGCCCGCCTGCGCGCCAGGCTCGATGCCGCGCTGCCACGGGTCGCGTTCTTTGTCGTGCCGTCAGCAGTGGCCTTCATCGTGCTCGGCCAGGCCGTCGTGGCGGTGCTGCTCGAGCATGGACGCTTCATGGCGTCCGACAGCCAGCGTGCCTGGGCGATCCTGGCCGGTTCCTCCGTTGGCTTGGTAGCTAGCGCTCTGGGACGTCTGTATTCCTCGACGTTTTACGCGCTTCGGGATACGCGGACGCCGCTGCGCTTCGCCATCGTGCGGGTCGTCCTCACGGCGGCCCTCGGCTATCTGTTTGCCTTCCCGGTCCCGCGGCTGCTCGGGTTGCCTGCGTGGACGGGGGCCGCCGGGCTCACCGCGTCGGCAGGCGTGTCTGGCTGGATCGAGTTCGCGCTGTTGCGTCGCGCCGTCGCACGCCGTATCGGTGAAACAGGAATCCGTCCGCGGCTATTGGCGACACTATGGGGCTCCGCTGCCCTGGCCGGCCTCCTCGGGTTCGCGGTCATGCGCGCCGTGCCCGCGCAGTACCACACGATTCGCGGTCTTGCCGCGATTGCCACGTTCGCCCTCGTATACGCCGCCGCAACGGTCGCACTCGACGTCGGAGAAGCACGAACGCTGCTTGCGCGAGTGATGCGTCGCTGACGACGCACGCCATTGCGGCCAGGTATATTTCGGGATGGCCGTACCCGACGCGATTCTCGACAAGATTCCACACCTGCCCGAGTCGCCCGGCGTGTACCTCTGGAAGGACGCCGACGGTACGGTGTTGTACGTCGGAAAGGCCAAGCGGCTCCGCTCGCGAGTGCGCAACTACGTGGCAACGGATCACGCCGAGAGCGTGAAGACGCAGGCCCTCATGCAGCAGGCCCGGGTGCTGGACAGCATCGTCGTGCCAACCGAGGCGCACGCGCTCATCCTCGAGGCCAACCTCATCAAGGAGTACAAGCCGCGCTTCAACATCGCGCTGCGCGACGACAAGTCGTACCCGTACATCAAAGTCACGGTGCAGGAGCCATTTCCGCGCGTCTGGGTGACGAGGCGCCTCCAGAGCGACGGTGCACGCTACTTCGGCCCGTACACCGACGTGGGCATCATGCGGAGGTCGCTCGACCTCGTGAAGCGGCTCTTCACGGTGCGCTCCTGCAACTTCGACATGCCGGCACAGATGCCGGAGCGACCATGCCTCGATTACCACATCGGCCGTTGCAAGGCGCCCTGCATCTTCGCGCAGACACAGGCGGAATACGGCGCGATGATCGATGAGGTGGTGGACTTCCTCTCGGGAAAGCCGGAAGAGGTCGTCCGCAAGGTGAAGGAGCGCATGGCCCTTGCCGCCGAGTCGCTCGACTTCGAGCGCGCGGCGCAACTGCGTGACGTGCTGACGCACCTCGAGCAGATGGAGGAGCCGACCGTCGTCCTGGAGGTGGAGGGCGGTGACCGCGACGTCGTCGGGTATGCCCGCGACGGTGACGACGCCGTCATCGCGCTCCTCCGCATCAGGGGCGGCAAGCTCCTGGCGCGCGATCATCAGTTCGTCGAGAACATCGATGAGGAGACCGACGAGGAGATTCTCGAGAGCTATCTCGCCGGCCCATACCGTCTGCTCGAAGAGCGAGCGGTCGAGCTCCTCCTCCCGTTCGAGATCGCCGAGCGGCAGGTTCTGGAGGAATCGCTGGAGCGGACGAAGATCCATGTGCCGCAGCGCGGCGGGCGACGCGAGCTCGTCGCGCTGGCGCAACAGAATGCTCGGCACCTGCTCGAGGAAGCGCGGCTCACGGGCGAGGAGACCGAGGAACGCGCGGGCGACCCCGTGTATGAGCTTCAACGCCAACTTGGTCTCGCGAAGGTGCCGCGCGCATTCGTGTGCTTCGACATTTCACATGCGCAGGGCACCGACACCGTTGCGTCGTGCGTCTGGTTTCAGAACGGCCGCCCGTACCGCGCCGAGTATCGCAAGTTCAAGGTGAAATCGGTGGAGGGCATCGACGACTTCGCGTCCATGCGCGAGGTGGTGGGACGCTACTTCCGCAGACGACTCGACGAGGAACGCGCCCTGCCGGATCTCGTGCTCATCGACGGCGGCAAGGGACAGTTGAGCGCCGCCGCGGAAGCGCTCGAAGCGCTCGGACTCGGCGCCATGCCGCTGGCGAGTCTCGCCAAACGCGAGGAGGAGATCTTCCTGCTCGGCAGAAGTGAATCACTCCGGCTGCCGCGCCGCTCTCCCGCACTCCGGATGCTCCAGCAGGCGCGCGACGAAGCGCATCGCTTCGCAATTACGTTCCAGCGAAAGAGACGGACCGTTCGTACCATCACGTCGGAGCTCCTGCGCATTCCCGGCGTCGGCGACAACCGGCGCCGCGCGCTGCTGCATACTTTCGGCAGCGTGCAAGCCATTCGCGAAGCGACGCCCGAACAGATCGCCGCCGTTCCCGGTTTCTCGCTGAAGAGCGCGCAGCGCATCCTCGATGCACTCCGGGCTTCCGACGCGCTGGCGCCCGGCATTCCCGCCACCACGACCGACACCATCACGTGAGCTCCTGGCACCTCGACTGCTCCGCATGCGATCACACACAGCCGGGAACGACGTTGTCGTCCGTCTGCCCGACGTGCGGCCAGCCTTTTCTCGTCCGCTACGATTCCCCGTGGCCGTCTCGCGACGCCATCCTTCCGCGCTGGGACATGTGGCGGTATGCATCCGCTCTGCCACTCGCGCAGGGTGAAGTGCCAGTGTCTCTCGGCGAAGGAACGACGCCGATGCGGGAGCAGCCCGAGTTGGCGCGAGAGATCGGCATTGCCAGGCTCTGGGTAAAGGACGAAGGGCTGAACCCCACGGCATCCTTCAAGGCACGCGGCATGAGCGCCGCCGTCACACGCGCCGCGGCGCTCGGTGTACCGGGATTCGTCGTCCCCACGGCGGGCAACGCCGGTGCCGCGCTCGCCGCATACGGAGCGGCCGCGGGCATCACGGTCCGGGTCTACGCACCTCGCACGACTCCCGCGCCAATCCTCGCAACGATCAGCGCACTCGGCGCGGAACTCTGCCTCGTCGATGGCCACATCGGTGACGCGGGCAAGCAATCGCGCGCGTTCGCGACGGAGAGCGGATACTTCGACGTATCCACGTTGCGTGAGCCGTATCGTATCGAGGGCAAGAAGACGATGGGCATCGAGGTCGCCGAGCAGCTCGGATGGATGCTGCCGACGCACATCATCTATCCCACCGGCGGCGGCACAGGGCTCATCGGAATGTGGAAGGTCTTCGCCGAGATGCGCGACGGCGGATGGCTGCCGCCGGATGTCGCTTTCCCGCGCATGATCGTGGCGCAGGCCAGCGGTTGCGCACCCATGGTTCGCGCATTCGAGGCGCATGCGGACCGCGCCACGCCGTGGGAGAATCCGGAGACGCACGCGAGTGGGTTGCGCGTTCCGGGCCCGCTCGGCGATCGACTCATTCTGCGCGCGCTGTACGAGAGTGGCGGCGACGCGGCGGCCGTGGACGAAGACGTCATTCGCGCCGATACCATTAGGCTCAGTCGCGCATCGGGAATCGACGCCGCTCCAGAGGGCGGTTGTGCGCTCGGCGTTCTCGAGAAGCTCGTACGCCAGAAGCGCATTCCCGACGACGCCGAGGTGGTGCTCTTCAATACCGGCAGCGGCGCGTCGTACCGCTTCTGACCAACAGCATTTCGAACATGCGCATTGCAATCCTCGATCCCTTCAGCGGCATCTCCGGCGACATGACACTCGGAGCGCTGCTTGGCATTGGGCTCGATCCGGAGTGGCTCCGGTCGCTGCCGCAGCGGCTCCATCTCGACGGTGTCCGCGTGGACATCCGCGAAGTGGAGCGCGGTGGTCTGCAGTGCTGGAAGGTGGACTTCGAGATTCCGCCGCAGCCCCACGGCCGCCACGTGCACCAGATCAGAAAGCTCGTGGAGCAGTCCGACGCGCCGGAACATGTACGCGCCAAGGCCGACGCAGCGTTTCTCGCCATCGGCGCGGCCGAGGCGGCCATCCACGGCGTGCCGATCGAGAAGATCCACCTCCATGAGGTGGGCGCAGTCGACGCCATCCTCGACGTGGTCGGCGCCATCTGGGGGCTATCCGAGCTCGGAGTGGAGGAGGTTCGCTGCGGCGTGCTTCGCACAGGGGACGGCACCGTGCTCGCAGCACATGGCGCGCTGCCGGTTCCCGCACCAGCCACGCTGAAGCTGCTCGAGGGGCTCAGCACGAGTCCGGGACCGGAAGGATCCGGCGAGCTCGTCACGCCGACTGGCGCCGCACTGGTGCGCGTTCTCTCCGCGGGCCCGCCTCCGGCCATTTACACGCCGATCCGCTCGGGCTTTGGCGCCGGCACCAAGGACTTCGCCGATCGAGCCAATGCGCTCCGCATCATCCTCGCCGAAACGCAGTCCCACGGGACGCACGAGCGGGAGCAGGTCGTGATGCTCGCGTGCGACATCGATGATATGTCGCCGGAGTACCTCGCCGGGGTCGCCGAGCGCGCACGCGCGGATGGCGCGCTGGACGTGGTGTTGATTCCGGTGCTGATGAAGAAGGGACGGGCAGGTACGCGCCTCGACGTGCTGGCTCGCCCAATTGACGCGGATCGCCTCGAGCAGTTGCTGCTCACCGAGAGCAACACCATCGGCGTCCGCCGAAGCGACGTAACGCGGCGCGTCCTCCTTCGCCGTACGAGTACGGTGGATGTGCTGGGCCATGTGGTAGGTGTGAAGTTCGTCACGCTGCCTGACGGCGGACTGCGCGCCAAACCTGAGTTCGACGACGTGAATCGTGTCGCACTGGCGACGGGCCGCAGGGCTGCCGATATTTACCAGCTTGCGCTCGCGGCAGCGGAACGCCGGTGAGCCGAACGGTGTAGTTTCGCACGGGTCCGGCGCCCTCGATTCTTGGCCGGCTCGCATGGATCCCCTCAGGAGAGTTCGATGGCTCTGTTCGGTAAGCAGTCCTTTACGATTGCGGCGGTAGTGCTTGGACCCGCCATCCTCGGCGCACAGGCGCCCGCCAAGCCGGCCTGCGACGTCGCGGAGTCCGCGAAGGGCACAGCCGCTCGCGCCACCCTCATGGTGAGCATGGCGCGTGAAGCAACGACGCCCGCCGTGGCCATGACGAATCTCAAGAGCGCCGTGAAGCTCGTCGAGAAGACGGACAGGGGCGACGACGCCACGGTGAACGCCTACGTGCTTGGCAGTGCGCTCAGCCTGTGGGCGAACCAGCCCGGCATCGGCCTCAAACCGGCCCGGGGCACGCTCGGCTTCTCGACGAATCCCGACGCCCCCATCGACATTCCCATCACCATCGATTCGCTGTTCCGCATCGTCGAAGCGGCGCGGCCGGTGTGCAGCGACTTCACGGCGTACTGGCGCGCAGGGCAGAAGTTCTACCTCGACGTGGTCAACGGCGCCATCAATTCCTTGAACGCCGACAAGCTGGACTCGGCGGAGTATTTCGCGCGCCAGGCCAACACGCTGTATGCGGGCGCGCCGTACGGCTTCATGGTGCTCGGCACCGTCGCGCAGAAGCGCAACGACAATGCGAAGGCGCTCGAGTACTGGGGCAAGGCGGCTGAGATTGCCGGACGCGACTCGTCCTATCGGGACGTCCGCCGGCAGATGCTCGCGAACATGGGCGGCGTCTACCTTACGACGGCCAGCACGGCCACAGGCGCTGAGAAGACGGAGGCGGCGCGGAAGGCGGCGGATGTGTATACGCAGCTCATTGCGATTCCGGGGACCAGGGGATCGTTCGCCACCAACGGCCGGCAGAACCTCCAGACGGCGCTGCTTCTCGCGGGCGACACGGCTGCCGCGGCCAAGACGTGGGCACCGCTCATCGCCAACCCGTCGCAATACGACTACCTGGATCTGCTCAATTCGGCGGTGAATGCGACACGTGCGAACCGGGTGGACGACGCATCCAGGCTTTTCGAGGCGACGCTGTCCCAGAATCCGTACAGCCGTGACGCGCTCTACAACGTCGCCGTGACCTACCTGACCCTCGAGCAGTATGACAAGGTGGGCCCCATCGTCACGCGGCTCGTCGACGTCGATCCGGCCAACCCCGAGAACTATAATCTTGCGGCGCGCGCGTTCCTGGCCAAAGCCAAAGTCGCGGACAAGGCCAAGAATACGAAGGTCGCGGCTGCGTACAATGACACGACGGTCACCTGGTACAATCAGGGCAACAAGCTGCCGGTCGAGGTGACGTTCCGGGAGTTTTCGGCCTCCGACAAGCAGGTTGTCATTGCCGGCACGGTGACGGACCGCCGCGACAAGAGCGACGCCAACGAGCCGCAACCGGCTGCGCCCGCTCCGGCCAAGGCTGCGAAGGGTGCCAAGGGCAAGGCAGCCCCAGCACCGAAGACGCCGCAGCCCAAGATCTATCCTGCCACCTCCTATACGCTGACCTTTCAGGGGCTCGACAAGGCCGGCGGCGTCGTGGGGACGCAGACCGTGAAGACGGATCCCCTCACCCCTGGGCAGTCCTTCAAGTTCTCGATCGCCATCCCCGGTGCGGGCATTCTGGCGCACCGATACAAGATCGGAGAGTAGACCACGCGGTAGCGCGAAAAGGCCCGTCCCAGCGGCGGGCCTTTTTGTTGGCGTCAGACATCACAAACCGCAACACGCGTCATGGTGGAAGTCCTTAATTCTCCTTGATTTCCGCTATTGTAGCTCCTATCTTGCATGAGGAGCGGCCGTGCGCCGCGCCACACCGATTTTTCAGAGGGAAGAGCCACCAGTTGTGCGGTCTTCCCTTTCGTTTTCACGGGAACTTGGCGGGTCATGGTTCGGGTCAGCAAGGTCATTCCCGGCAGCATCTGCGACGAGATGGGAGTCGTTCCGGGAACGGAGCTGCTGACGGTCAACGGTCGCACGCTCGCCGATTTCCTCGACTGGGAGTTCCTCACCGCCGACGATGAGCTGGTCATCGAGGCGCGGCTTCCCGGCGGTGAAGAGATCGTTTACGAGGTCGAACGTCCGGAGGGCGATCCGCTTGGCGTCGAGCTCGAGCCGCCCACCATCCGCCGTTGCGCCAATCGCTGCGAGTTCTGCTTCATCGAGGGGCTTCCCTCCGGACTGCGCAAGTCGCTCTATGTCCGCGACGATGACTACCGTCTCTCGTTTGCGTACGGAAACTTCGCGACGCTCTCGAACGTCAAGGAGCGCGACATCGCGCGGATCCTCGAGTACCGCCTCTCTCCGTTGTACGTGTCCGTGCACGCGACACCGTGGGAAGCGCGGAAGGTTCTCCTCAACAACCCTCGGGTACCCGACATCGTGGCCCAACTGACGCGCCTCGCTGCGGGAGGCATTCAGTTCCACGCGCAGATGGTGATCGTTCCCGGTCTCAACGACGCGGACGTGCTCGAGGCGTCGCTCGCCGATCTCTGGACTCTCGGCGACGCGGTGCTCAGTGTCGCGCTCGTGCCCGTGGGTGTCACGCAGTTCTCGCATCTCTACACGGGAAAGCCCATGGATGCCGTGAACGCGGAGCGCATCCTCGCCACCGTGGAGCGCTGGGAAGCGCGCGCCCTGGCAGAGCGTGGCGACCGCTGGGTCTTCGGCTCCGACGAGCTCTATCTGCTGGCCGGCAGGGAATTTCCCGCCGCGGAGCACTACGGCGACTTTGCGCAGGTCGAGAACGGCGTCGGCGCCGTCACGGCGCTCCGGAAGCGCGTGCTGAGCGGCGTGTCCGCGCTGCCGAGGCTCGATGGCAAGCGCATCGGCGTGGTCACGGGCGTGTCCATGGGTCCGCTCATGCCGCCGTTGCTCGCCGCGCTCGAGCGCCAGACGGGCGCGACGTTCTCTCTCATCGTGATGGAGAATTCATTGTTTGGCCCCACGACGACCACGGCCGGATTGCTCGTTGGCGCGGACATTCGCCGCGCGCTCGAGAACCGGGCCGACCTCGACGTCGCCCTCATTCCGGCCGAAACGATCAACGACAACGGATTGTTCCTCGACGAGGAGCAGTTCATCGCGCTGCGTGAGACGATGCCCATGCCGGTTTATCCCTCGTACGATTTCATCGACGTGCTGGCCCTCGAGGGCGAGCCGGGCTTGCCAGGGAGGCGCGCGGCATGACGGCACCCGTTGTAGCGATCGTGGGCAGGCCCAACGTCGGCAAATCGGCGCTCTTCAACCGCATCATCGGCGACGACGAAGCGATCGTCTCCGACGAGGCCGGGACGACGCGCGACCGCCATTTCTCTCGCGCGGAGTGGAATGGCCGCGCGTTCTGGCTCGTGGATACCGGAGGCCTCGCCGACGATCCCAGGGCGCCGATGGACCTCGAGATCCGTCGGCAAGTGTCCACGGCAATCGAGGAGGCGGATCTCCTCCTGTTCGTCGTGGATGCCGGTGTTGGCGTACACCCGAGCGACTCGCGCATCGGCGACATGCTGCGCGCGTCCGGCAAGCCCCTGATGCTCGTCGCCAACAAGGTCGACGACCCTTCCCGCACGGACTGGTACGAGTTCTACCGCCTCGGCATGGGAGATCCGTTTCCCGTGTCCGCGCAGAACGGCAAGAACTCGGGCGATCTGCTGGATGACGTCATCTCGCGGCTGCCGGAAGCCCTGCCCGAGGACGAAGCGGCCCTGCGTGTGGCGGTCGTCGGGCGTCCGAATGTCGGCAAGTCGTCCTTCGTGAACCGGCTCCTCGGCGAGGAGCGGCTGGTCGTCAGCGACGAAGCCGGCACCACGCGTGACGCGATCGACTCGCCCATGGTGTATCACGGACGCCGGATGATCTTCGTGGACACGGCGGGCCTCAGGCGCCAGACCAAGATCGACGACGGCGTCGAGTTCTATTCCGCGCTGCGGTCGCGCCGAGCCATCGAGCGGGCCAACGTCTGCGTGCTGCTGATCGACGCCACGGAGGGAGAGTTCCACCACCAGGACCTGCGCATCGCGAACATGGCGTGGGAGGCCGGCCGCGGGCTCATCGTCGTCGTCAACAAGTGGGACCTCGTCGTCGGCGAGGACAAGGCGACGCACAAGTTCGAGAAGAAGGCACACGAAAAAGCGCCATTTCTCCAGCACGTGCCCTTCCTCTTCACGTCAGCACTCACGGGGCAGCGCGTCACGAAGATCCTCGACCTCATCCTGCTTGTGGAAGAGGAGTCGCAGAAGCGCATCAGCACGTCGCGCGTGAACGAGCGTCTCACGGAGCTGTTGGCACGACGCCAGCCGTCGCAGGCCGCGGGCAGGGAGGTGAAGCTCAACTACGCGACGCAGGTGAGCGTATCACCGCCCACCATCGCCGTCTTCGGCAATCATCCCGACCTCGTCGAGGAGCACTACGTGCGGTTCCTGCACAACGGCTTTCGGGAGTCGTGGCAGTTCACGGGCAATCCGCTGCGCATCCTGTTGCGCCGCAAGAGCGGGGGAGCTGCGGCGTAGGCATGCATCCCGGCCTCGCGCTCGCGCTGGCATACGCGTCCGGGTCCATCCCGTTCGCGCTCATTGCTGGTCGTCTGCACGGCGTCGATCTGCGCACGCAGGGCTCGGGAAATCTCGGGGCCACCAATGTGTTTCGCGTGCTCGGCTGGAAGACGGGCGTCACGGTCTTTCTCGCCGACGCGTTGAAGGGCGCGCTGCCGGTGCTGCTCCTGCCATCGCACATCGACAGCCAGCGTCCCGTGGCGGTATGGGGAATACTCGTGGGCGTCGCGGCCATCGCGGGACACGTGCGCCCGCTCTTTCTCGGTTTGCGGAAGGGAGGGAAGGGTGTTGCGACGGCCGCGGGCGTCTTCTTCGCGCTGGCTCCGGTGCCCATGCTGGCCACGTTCGCCGTCTTTACAGCCGTGGTCTTTGCGAGCGGGTACGTCTCACTGGGAAGCCTTACGTCGGCGGTTCTCCTGCCAACACTCCTCGCGGTGACGCTGGGCGCCGGATCGCCCCTATTTCTGGTGAGCGTCGTGATCGCCGCGTTCGTCTTCTGGACGCACCGCGGGAACATCCGCCGCCTCCGCCGCGGCGAGGAGCATCGGTTCGGCAAGGGAGGCGCCGCATGACGCGGTGTGCGGTGGTGGGGGCCGGCGCCTGGGGGACAGCCCTCGCCGACGTATTGGCGCGGAATGGCCATGACGTCCTCCTGTGGGCGCTCGAGAAGGACGTTGCTGCCGGCATCAACGAGGGCGGAGAGAATTCGCGCTTTCTCAAGGGGTTCGCGCTTTCGCCGCGGCTCCGGGCAACCACGACGCTGACCGATGCCACGCGCGACGCGCAGCTCATCTGCGCGGCCACTCCATCGCAGCACCTCCGGTCCGTCATCTCGGCTGCGCGCGACGCCATTGCCGCGCGGGCCATCGTGTGCGTCGCATCCAAAGGCATCGAGAGCAACACCCTCGCGCTCATGAGCGACGTTGCGGCCGAGGAGGCACCGGGCCGCCCCGTGGTCGCACTCTCGGGTCCCAGCTTTGCCGCCGAGGTGGCGGCGCAACAGCCCACGGCGATCGTCGCTGCGTCCGACGACCTGATCGCCGCGGAGACGGTGCAGGACGCCTTCAGCAATGGGCACCTCCGCCTTTACACGCACGATGACGTCATCGGCGTCGAGCTGGGTGGTGCGCTCAAGAACGTGATGGCCGTGGCCACTGGCATCGTCGAGGGCGTCGGTCTCGGCTTCAATTCGCGGGCAGCGTTGATCACCCGCGGGCTCGCGGAGATGACGCGACTGGGCACGGCCATTGGAGCGCAACCGTCCACGTTCGCGGGTCTTGCCGGCATCGGCGATCTCGTGCTCACCTGCACGGGGACGCTCAGCCGCAATCGCGCCGTCGGCATCGAGATTGGACGCGGCGCGACGCTGGACGAGGCACTGGCCGGCAAGGAAACCGTAGCGGAGGGAGTTCACACCACGAGGAGTGCGCTTGCGCTCGCCACACGCGAGGGAGTGGAGATGCCGATCGTTGCCATGGTGCATCGCATTCTGTTCGACGGATATCCGGCGCGCGAAGCGCTCACCGAGCTCATGGCCCGCGAGCTTCGCTCGGAGCAGGACGCATGAGCGCCGCCGAACCGGTCCAGGAGTTCTTCAGCATCGGCGAGGTGTGTGAGCTCACCGATCTCAAGCCACACGTGCTGCGCTACTGGGAGAGCCAGTTCCGTTTCCTCAATCCCGCCAAGAACCGGTCGGGCAATCGCGTCTATCAGCGGCGCGAGATCGAGCTGATTCTCCTCGTGAAGCATCTGCTCTACACCGAGAAGTACACCATCGAAGGCGCCCGGCAGAAGGTGGACGAACATCGCAAGGGTGGCGAGCTGCGCGCGGCGGCGCGCGCGGCACTCACGGTGCAGACCCTCGAGTCCATCGAGAACGAGTTGAAGGACCTCATGCGCTTTCTCTCATCCGACACCTGAGCCCCGCTGGAGGGGCACATCGCCTTCATGCGCTTTCTCATCACCAACGACGACGGGATTCTGGCGCACGGCATCGAGTGTCTCACCGAGGCCGCGGAGCCGCTCGGCGAAGTGTTCGTCGTGGCTCCCGACCGTGAGCAGAGCGCGACGAGCCACTCCCTCACGCTCCATCACCCGCTGCGCCCGGTGAAGCGCGCCGAACGGCGGTGGCAGATCGACGGGACGCCGACCGATTGCGTGATGATCGCCGTCGAGGCGCTGATGGACTCGCGTCCGGACTTCGTGCTGAGCGGCATCAATCACGGGCAGAACATGGGTGAGGACGTGCTCTACTCCGGCACCGTCGCCGCGGCGATGGAAGGGTTGGCGCTCGGCATTCCCTCCATCGCGTTCTCGTTCGCCGGTGGTGATCTGCGCGCCGATCTCACGTACCTCAAGGAACAGGTGAAGGTGCTCACGCCCCTCATCAAGCACATCGTATCGCTGCCCACGTTCCCGGCGAACACGCTACTCAACGTGAACCTGCCTCCAGTGCCGGCCGACGGTGTGCGCGGCGTGCGACTCACGCGTCTCGGCAGTCGCGTGTACTCCGGTTCGCTCAAGCCCATGCGCGACCCGTGGGACAGGGACATCTTCTGGATCGGCGGCGGCAGCATCACGTGGACGGGCGAGCCCGACTCCGACTTTCGTGCCATTCAGGACGGCTTCATCTCGATCACGCCTCTCCATCTCGATCTCACGCACTACACCATGCTCGAATCGTCGGGGACGTGGTGGCGAGATCTGTAGACGGCCAGATGGTGGGCGCGCGCCGGCGCCTGGTCGAGACCCTTCGCGAAAAGGGCATCCGCGACCTCGCGGTGCTGCGTGCGTTCGACATGACAGCGCGTCACGCCTTCGTGCCCACGGGCGTTCGCCATCGGGCCTACGACGACGTTCCGCTTCCCATCGGAAACGGGCAGACCATTTCGCAGCCGAGCGTCCACGCGAAGTCGCTAGAAGCTCTGGCGCTCAAGGGACACGAGCGCGTGCTGGAGATCGGCTCGGGCTCGGGATATCAGACCGTGCTCCTCGCGCATCTCGCCGCACAGGTGTTCACCATCGAGCGGATACCGGCCCTGTTCAATGCGGCCCGCGAGGCCATCAAGGCCGCCGGCGTCACCAACGTCTCGATGCTGCTCGGCGACGGAACCGTTGGTTGGCGCGAGTTCGCTCCCTACGAGGCCATTCTTGTCAGTGCCGGAGGGCCATCGGTGCCCCAGGCACTGGTGGAGCAGCTGGCCGATGGCGGCCGCATGATCGTCCCCGTGGGCACGCTCGAGGAGCAGACGCTCGTCCTCGTCAGCCGGAAGGGAGATCAGGTTACCACGCGCGAGATCGCGCCCGTGCGCTTCGTTCCGTTGCTCGGCACCCAGGGATGGGAAGGGCAATAGCGTGATCCGGCTGCACGTGCGGATCGGCGGCCGCGTGCAGGGAGTCGGCTTTCGCTGGTTCGTCCGGGAAGAGGCGCGACGCCTTGGACTCAGCGGATGGGTCACGAATCTTCCTGACGGCGACGTCGAGGTCGCGGCAGGAGGCGAGGCCTCGTCACTCGATCGGCTACGCACCGCTCTCGCGGTAGGGCCGACTGGCGCGCAGGTCAACAGCGTGTCCGACCTCTCCGGGGAGCTCCCTGAATCGCTCCCCTATCCATTCGCCATTCACCGATGACCGCCGCCGACCTGAGTGCCCGAGCCGCTGCCAGTGTCCGGGACGTTCCCGACTTTCCGCGGCCCGGCATCGTCTTCAAGGACATCACACCACTCCTCCAGGACGCCGCGCTGTTCCGTGAGTGCATCGAGGGAATGGCCGCGCCGTGGCGCTCGGAGCGCGTCACCCACGTTGCTGGCATCGAGAGCCGCGGGTTCATCCTGTCAGCACCCATCGCCATCACGCTCGGCGCGGGCTTCATCCCGATCCGAAAAGCTGGAAAGCTTCCCTATGCGACACAGGGAAGGGACTACGCCCTCGAGTACGGGACGGATCGCCTGGAGATGCATGTCGACGCCTGCCCGCCGCCGGCGCGCGTGCTGCTCGTCGATGACGTCCTGGCAACCGGTGGCACCGCCGCGGCGGCGTGCGCGCTGATCGAGCAGGTCGGAGGTAGGACTGTCGGCTGTGCGTTTCTACTGAGACTCGGCTTCTTGCACGGCGACCAGCGACTCGCCGGCTATCCGATTCAGAGCTTGATTGAAGCGTAAAGTATTTAGCGACAGTGAGTTCCGCGGCTGGCGACGCAATTTGTGGCTTTACAAAAGGTGATCTGCGGCACTATCCTAGCGCGTCGTGCGGCACCCGCCGTTGAACGCGTAGGCTCTCGCCCAGCAGCTCCCCATCACCGGGATCGCGGTCCATGAAAAAGCTCGCGTATTACGCCGTCATCCTCGGCGCCGTCGTGTCGTGCTCCGACACTCCGACCGCCCCACTGTCCGAGTCGGCGTGGAGTCCACCACTTCCGTTAGCGGCGGCGAACGCCCCGGTTCAACCGATCCCGAATCAGTACATCGTCCGCTTTCCGGACAACGAACCGAGCTCCATCGCGCGTGCCCGTCTGATCGAGCGCTCGCACGGCGCCGTCGTGCAGCGCGTGTACGACACGGCCATCAAGGGCGCCGCGTTCACGATGGCCGACGACGCCGCGGAAGCCCTGAAGAGCGTCAAGGGCATCGTGTCGGTCGAACAGGATCAGACCGTTCACCTCAGCACAACGCAGTCGAACGTCACCTGGGGGATCGACCGGATCGACCAGCGCAACCTGCCGCTGTCCACCACCTACTCGTACACCTACTCCGGGGCAGGCGTCACCGCCTACATCATCGATACCGGCATCAACTTCACGCACAGTGAGTACAACGGGCGCGCGTCGTTCGGCGTGGACGAGATCGTCCCGAGCACGAACGGTGTGGACTGCAACGGCCACGGGTCACATGTGTCCGGCACCGTCGGCGGGACCACATACGGCGTCGCAAAGAACGTCAGTCTCGTCGCGGTTCGCGTCCTCGATTGCAGCGGGAGTGGCAGCTACTCGCAGGTGATCGCCGGCGTCGATTGGGTCACCGCGAACGCGCACAAGCCAGCCGTCGCCAACATGAGCCTTGGCGGATCGTTCTCGTCCGCACTGAATGCCGCCGTCACGAACTCCATCGCGGCGGGCGTCGTCTTCGCGGTCGCAGCCGGCAACAGCGCGGCCAACGCGTGCAACTCATCGCCGTCGAGCACGCCCACCGCGATAACGACGGGCGCCACGACCATCAGCGACGGCTGGGCCTCCTTCTCGAATTTCGGGTCGTGCGTCAAGATCCTCGCGCCCGGCGTGAACATCACCTCGGCGTGGATTGGGAGCAACACCGCGACCAACACCATCAGCGGCACATCCATGGCGACGCCGCACGTGGTCGGCGCGGCCGCCTTGTACCTCGAGGCGAATCCCACCGCCACGGCCGCGCAGGTCAGCTCGGCGCTCACGGGCAACGCGACGTCGGGCGTCGTCAGCGGCGTTCCGTCGGGCACGCCAAATCTTCTCCTGTATACCGGTTTTCTTGGCGTTCCTCCCACGGCGAACTTCACCAGCACCTGTGCCGGGCTCGGATGTAACTTCGACGCCAGCTCCAGCTCCGCATTGGCGAGCGCGACGTACAGTTGGACCTTCGGCGATTCGCAGTCGGGAACCGGAAAGACGACCAGTCATACGTACGCGACCGGTGGCACGTACACCGTGACGCTGACCGTCTCGGATGCGAATGGTAGCAGCAGCAAGTCGTCCACCGTTACGGTGTCGGCTGCTCAGCCGCCCGTCGCGAGCTTCACATGGAATTGCGTCGGTCAAGCGTACCCGACTCAGTGCGCCTTCGATGCGAGCGCCTCGAGCGATGCCGTGGGCATCGTCTCGTACGCCTGGATCTGGGGGAACGGAACGAGTGAGACAAAGACGGTCCCGCTCGCGAAGAAGACCTACGGGAGTACGGGAGTCTATAGCGTCACATTGACCGTCAAGAACGGCGCGGGTTTGACGAGCTCGGTCACGCAACAAGTCACTGTCGGGGCCGTAGCCAATCAGCCGCCCACGGCGTCGATCTCGGCGCCGACGAGTGGCACCAGCGTCGTGCAGGGGACGAGCGTCACTTTCACCGGGTCGGGTTCCGATCCGGAGGATGGCGCGCTGACCGGTGCGTCGCTCGCGTGGACGAGCAGCATCGACGGATCCATTGGGTCGGGCACGTCCTTCGCCAAGAGCAACCTCTCGGTGGGGACGCACACGATCACCCTGACGGCCACGGACTCGAAGGGAGCAACTGGTACGGCGTCGGTGACACTGACGGTCACTGCACCGGTGAATCAGCCGCCGACGGCATCCATCTCGGCACCGACAACCGGCACCAGTGTGGTGCAGGGGACGAGCGTCACCTTTACCGGGTCTGGTTCCGATCCGGAGGATGGCGCGCTGACCGGTGCGTCGCTCGCGTGGACGAGCAGCATCGACGGATCCATTGGGTCGGGCACGTCGTTCGCCAAGAGCAACCTCTCGGTGGGGACGCACACGATCACCCTGACGGCCACGGACTCGAAGGGAGCAACTGGTACGGCGTCGGTGACACTGACGGTCACTGCACCGGTGAATCAGCCGCCGACGGCATCCATCTCGGCACCGACAACCGGCACCAGTGTGGTGCAGGGGACGAGCGTCACCTTTACCGGGTCGGGTTCCGATCCGGAGGATGGCGCACTGACCGGTGCGTCGCTCGTGTGGACGAGCAGCGTCAATGGCTCGATCGGTACAGGCACCTCGTTCGCCAACAGCACCTTGTCGGTTGGGACGCACACGATCACGCTCACGGCCACGGACTCGAAGGGCGCCACGGGAACGGCCTCGATCACACTGACCGTCACCGCGCCTCCGCCACCGCCGCCAGTTGCGAACTTCACGTGGACCTGCACTGGTTTCAATCCGCACCAGTGCCAGTTCGATCTGTCGTCGACGACAGGAACCATCGTGAAGTGGGTAGCCGCGTACGGAGATGGACAAACCCTCACGTTCACGTCATCGGCCGTTCTGGTCGGCAAGCACACGTATGCTGCCGCCGGCACGTATCAGGCGTCGCTCACGGTGACCGACAATCTGGGGCGGACGAGCTCCGTGACGAAGGCGGTCATCGTTCCATAGCACGGCGAGTTTCTGACGAGAGGGCCGGCGAGATGGATGCGCCGGCTCTTTTCGCTGGATGCATCGGCGTACGGAATGTGAACGAGCACGGCCACCCAATGGTCCGTCGCGCGCGATTTGCGTGGGTGCTACCTTTATTGGCTTACCCCCGGACATCGCCCCTGTAGCTCAGGTGGATAGAGCAGCGGTTTCCTAAACCGTTGGCCGGGTGTTCGAGTCACCCCAGGGGCACTCCCACACGCAGTCGTTCAAACCCGCACACTCATGACGAGCCCGATCAACGAGTCCGCCGCGCAGCCACGAGCCGAGAGCTTCGTGGATTGGTTTCACATCAATTCCCGTATCGTCACGGCAGGCGCGGTGGTCGTCGCGGCGGCCGCCTTCGGCTACTGGATCGTGCAACGGACGGCCTATAACGAGACCATCAGCGCCGACAGGCAGCTTCTGGTTGCCAAGCAGTCCCTGAACTCCGGAAACGAGGCCCTGGCCGCCGCGGACCTGAAGAAGGTGGCGGACAAGTACCCCACGAAGCCGGCGGGTGGCGAGGCGGGGATGCTCCTCGCGCAGCTCCAACTGGGCAAGGGTGACGTAACCGGGGCCATCGCTGGACTGAGGGCGCTGGCGACCAAGGTGACCTCGGGTCCAACCGCCGCCTCAATTCGCGGATTGCTCGGTGACGCCCTCGTGCAGGTCGCGAAGCCTGCCGAAGCGGCAGCTGAGTACGTAGGCGCAGCGAAGTCGACGTCCATGGCCAATGAGCGCGCATACTGGGAGTCGAAGGCGGGTCGCGCGTACCTCGCGTCCAACAACACGGTCGAGGCCCGGAAGCTGTATGAGGCGCTGGCGGCTCAGACGGACAACGAAGGCATCGCCACCGAGGCTCGTGTTCGGCTCGGTGAGCTGAGCGTCGGCAGCCGCCCGTAGCGCTCTAAAGTCGCCACGCACCGGCTGCCTCTGCGGCCGGCGTGTCGTAGCAGTCTCGAGCCCGGAGGAGGGGACAGTCGGTAGCGCCATCACGGCGACATTGGCTGTCTCACGCTGCTTGGAGAAAGTACGTATAATATGTATTATGTAAACTTGGCATTGTGGATAACTGTGGACAAGTGCCGCGACTCGGTAGCGGCTATGCTCTCAAGGCCATACCCCGTAGCGAGTTATACAGCTGGCTTCAAGTTATCTCACACCTGAGCGCGTTTAGCCGCCTCAATTGGGCGCACGCCAGGGTGATCGCCCTTGAACTGGCGCATTCGCTGACGCCTTGGCCGTCTGTCTTACCGGCCTACTGCCATTCTCCAAGCCGACCCTCGAACACAATCCGCGCCTCGCCAGACAATGAGGGTCGCCAGACGCCAGCTTGGCCATCCAACCGGACGCGAAGCACCCGACCCGAACGCGTCCGCAGGCACACAGGACTGGTAGCCTCCCCTGCTTGAGTCAGAAGGATCGCCGTCGCGACGGCACCCGTACCGCACGCCAGCGTCTCGCCCTCGACGCCCCGCTCGTACGTTCTGATCCGCCAGTCTGGCGCATCATGGGAGACGAAGTTCACGTTGGCGCCGCGTGGCAGTGACGCCTCGTGTCGAAGCGGACGGCCGCGGCCGACGACATCCACGGCCGATACGTCGTCCACCCGAACCACCAGGTGGGGCACACCGGCCTGCGCGAACCCGATCCACCGCTCGCCAGGTGCGAGCCGCAACGAGAGCCCGGTGCGAACCTCGGTCACAGGCTCCAGGTCGACTTCGGGCCCGCCCGGAAGGAACCGGCCGCGGAGCACGCCGGCGTCCGTCTCGATGGAATAGGAGGCGTCGCCAATGATGCCGAGCTCCCGCGCAAGGCGGGACGAGCAGAGCGACGCGTTGCCGCAGAGATCGGCTCGGGAGCCATCGGCGTTGAGGTAGACCATCCGGAAGTCGGCCACGGCGGACGGCTCGATGACGACCAACCCGTCGGCTCCGACGCCGGTAGCGCGACCGCAGATGGCCTGCACGGCCTTCGCTTCCGTCAACCCGCCCGCCGGCTCCGTCATCGCGTCGATCATGACGAAATCGTTCCCCGACCCGCTCATCTTGTAGAAGGTCCGTCCGGAGGCAATCACGCGCCGCTCCCGTCCACTCCCGTCAAACCGCCCCGATCAACGCCCACCAACGCAGGCGCCAGACCATCCAGACTGCTTCGCGGACGATGCTCTGGGACATCTTGCTCGTGCCCTCGCTGCGGTCCACGAACACGATCGGAATCTCCACGATGCGGAACTGCTTCTTCCACGCCCGGAAGCTCATCTCGATCTGAAACGCGTAGCCGTTCGACCGCACGTGACTCAGGTCGATGGACTCGAGCACGGCCCGCCGGAAGCACTTGAAGCCTCCAGTCGCGTCCCAGAGAGGCAACCCGGTGACGAGACGCGCATAGATGTTCGCGCAATAGCTGAGAATCAGTCGCCCGATCGGCCAGTTCACGACGGTCACTCGCCCCTGCTGATACCGGGAGCCGAGTACGAGGTCCGCGTTCTCGACGGCCGCCAGAAACTGCGCGAGGTGAATGGGGTCGTGCGAGAAATCCGCGTCCATCTCGAACACGTAGCCGTAATCGCGCTCGAGCGCCCAACGGAAGCCCGCGATGTACGCGGTCCCCAACCCCATCTTCTTCTCGCGCGACAGCAGGTGAACGCGCGTGTTCTGCGCCGCGATGGCCGCCACCACTTCTCCCGTTCCGTCGGGAGAGCCGTCGTCCACGATCAGCATTTCCAGCCGCGCGTCCTGCACCAGGACGCGATCGATCAGCCGGTCGATGTTCTCCCGCTCGTTGTAGGTCGGGACGATGACGAGCGCGCGCTCAGACAAGGAGCCGCCTCCGGTCCACGGCGAGTCCGGCGGCGAGCCCAGCGACGGCGAGAAGCACCGCGACGATGGTGATGCTCTTTCCCGTGTCCACGGCGTCGTCGTGGAAGTTGAGCTCCACGGTACGTGCGCCCGCCGGCAACGGCACTCCGATCAGGTTGAAGTCGGCGCGGAAGGCGTTGCCCGCCTTTCCGTCCACCAGCGCGCGCCAGCCGGGATAAAAGTTCTCCGATACGACGAGAGTCGAGCCCTCTGGTGCCGGCGCGGCGAGGGTGATCACCGCGTGGCCCGGGCCGTAGCCGGCAGTGGACGCCGAGATCGTCGTCGGGGCGGGCATCGCCTTCGGCGCCGGAGGCAGCCCCTTGGCGGCAGTATCGAACACGGCAATGCGTCTCGGATCGAACCGCGGGTCGATGACTGCCGGCAACGCGATGCTGTCGACCGCCGTTACGGCGCTCGTTGCCAGCCATGCATACGGCTGATCGCCCGGAAACGTGTACAGATACACGGTCGACCCGGCGGAATTCTTCACCGGGCCCACCACTAACCTCAAGGTGGTATCCGGGACTGCCTTGTTCGTATACAGGTACCGCACGTTCTCGTGTCGCCAGAACATCGGTGACATGATCGCCGGCGCGGCCTGCGGAATGATGCGGTACTCCGACAGCTGGTCGTAGCGACCGAGCTCGTTACCGTGGTAGCCCGTGATGGAACGGATCCCGTGCACCATGAGGCCGGTGCCTTCACCGTTGCCATGCCTGCCAAAATAAGGATCGGGAGCTTTGACCCCTTCTCCACCGTCAGCGATTACGACGACGCGCGCCGGCTGTGGATCGTGTTTCAAGTACTCGATGGCGGGATCCGAAGCGAACAGCACCTTTGCCGGTGGCATGAAGAGCCAGTACAGGCGCGCAATGGACCACAGGTCCGCGCCCACGATGATCGCGAGACCAACCATCGCCGCGCGCGCCGCGAGTCTCCACTGCTGCCAAGCGTACACGAGGGCCGCCGCGAGAAGCAGAAACGCGAAACTGCGCCAGGCACCCGCAATGAGTGGCCCGCCGTTGATGCCTTTGACCTGATCGACGATCTGCGGAATGGCGATATCCGGATAGCCCTGCCGGGCGGCCACTGACTCAGCAAATCCGCGCATGCTGGGTGTCGCGGCAGCCATGAGTGCGCCGGTGCTCGCGAGCAACGCAACCACGCCGCCGGCAATGGCCCAGCCGAAGAGCAGCTTGCGATTCACCTCGCGGGCGATCACGCGCTCGACGCCGAGCGCCACGAACACGCTCACGCAGAAGGTGAAGACGTAGATGATCGTGCTCGGCGCACGGAAGAACTTCGTCCCCGGCACGAGGTTGTAGACGAGCATGAAGAACGGCGTGTTGCCGCCGAGCATCCAAAGGAAACTGACGATGCCGGCACCGAGCCAGAATCGACGGAAACGAGTGTTCGTGTCAGCGCCAAATGCCGCAGACGCTAACACCAGCACGGGCCCGCCGAGATATTCACTATGGAGGTGAATGCTGTTTGGCCCCCAGTACTTATCGAGGATGCCGGTGAACTGCGGGAGGTAAATGTTCACCAGCTCGATGAACGGGAACGAGTATGACGTCGCGAATGCGTAGTCGCGTCCACTCGCGCGCGGCGACCACGCCACGTACTCGCGAACTGGGGCATATTGGATGGCGCCGATTGCCATTCCCACCAGCACGGCCGCGAGCGCGAAGGCGAGACGTCGCACCGCCGTCCGGCGGTCGAGCCGCTGGCCCTCGGCGTCCGGGCCGAGGGCGAGGAACAACGCGAAAGCGCCGGACATGAGCAGGAGATACTGAAGCAACTGTGGATGGGGGCTGAGCACCGCAAGTCCAACCGTCAGCGCAAACGCGCCCCAGGCCCAGTTTCGCCCGTCGCGAAAACCGCGGATCAACACCCACAGTGCGAGCGGCAGCAGCGCACTGACGAAGAGTTTGCCGTCATGTCCTGGCGACGCGTACGACGCGATGGGTCCGGACAGCATGTAGGCGAGCCCACCCACGAGCGACGCGAAAAAGCTCAGCCCCCACGCGCGCAGAAAGCCGAACGTGAAGAGTCCGGCGAAAAAAAGATGAATGGCGAATCCCCATGTCATCGCGGCGTCAGTCGGCATGAGGAGCCGCAAGAGCGCCGTGGGATAGAAGATGTCGCCGTGCATGGCAGCGACGTACGGGAGCCCTCCGAACAGATATGGATTCCAGTGCGGAATCGAATGCCCGGATCGCAGCGCCTGCGCGGCGAAATCACGGAAGGCGTATCCCGCGATGTACTGATCGCTGTTGGCATTCACCAGGAAATGGCCGGACAGTGCCGGATACGCGAGCGTCAGCGTCGCGAGCGCGTACGTGAGCGTGGCCCATCCCATTGCAAATCGCGGCGCCGGAATGGAGGGCGCCGCGACGTGCCGATCAGGGCGTGAGGTCCGAGGTTTCAATGGACGGGGGGCGAGAGCGGACGTGGTGAAACGCCCAGAACAGGAGCGCCGGCGTGACCTCCAGCAACGTCAGCCAGACGCGCGAAGCAATGGTGATCAACGTGGCCTGCGGATACGTCGCCAACCCGGACGCCTGGAGCAGTTGCAACATGGCGCCTTCGCGGACACCCAGCCCCGCTGGGGCGAAGAGGACAATATAACCGACAACGTAGGAGATGGTGTACACGGCCAGATACGCGGAGTACGGGCCGATCGAGTAGCCGATGATACCGGAGACGAAGAGCTCGAACGCCACGCCGTAGAGGAGCCATGCCGCAATGTTGCCGACGATCGAATAGACCACCGCCATTACAGGAAGCGTTGCTTGCACCGGCCTGTCCAGCAGACGCGCAACCACTGGCGTAACACGCGGAAGGAGCACGGGCGTGAGAAACAGCGCGACCGCGGCGATGCCGACGAGAAGCGCCGTGACCGACCCGCCACCAGTCGCTGAGCGATCGAGCAGCACGCGGCCACTCACCAATGAGACGGCGAAACCCGCGAGAATGTTGACGAGCGTCCCCAATAACGCGGACGCCGACGCCGCCACAGGCGACACGTCGACCTGCCGCGCCATTGCTCCCATGGCTCCGATCTGCCACACCTTGCCGGGGATGTAGCGTCCGAGATTCGACACACTCCAGATGCGCGCCGCGGTCCAGAAGGAAAGGTGCGCGTTCCAGGTCGACAGCACGGCGCGCCAGGTGAGCACGAGCGTCGCATGCGCGATGAGAAACACGGCGCCGGAGAGCGCGATCGTCCCCCACCGCGGATGCGAGACATCCGGCTGTAGGCGGAACTGGCGAAGACCCTCGAGCAGGCTCGCGCCGACGCGCGCGAGAACGATGGCCGCCAGAATCCATCCGGCGGCCCGAAGGAACCGCTTACGTCGCTCCGGATCCAAGTGCCGATCTGTAGATGTCAGCGTAACGGCGAGCCACCGACTCTGGTGCGAAATGCGCGAGCGCGTACATACGGCCGGCCGCGCCGATGGACGCGCCAAGATCGACGCGAGCGATCAGGTCGCGAATGGCAGATGCGAGCGCGTCAGTCGAGCGCTCCTTCACCAGAATGCCGGTACGGTCATGCTGGATGACATCCGTCAATCCGCCGGACGCGAACGCGATGACGGGCGTCTCGCAAAGTTGCGCTTCGACGGCCACGAGCCCGAGACCCTCGAGCAAGGATGGAATGACCAGCGCCCGTGCCTTCTGATAGAACGGCACGAGGTCAGGCTGCCTGACGGCACCGTGCCATCGAAGGCGGGCGGAGAGCCCGAGTGACGAGGCTCGTGCTTCGAGCGCGGCGCGGTCGGGTCCGTCACCTACTATGTCCAAGCCAATGTTCGATGGAAGCAGCGCAAGGGTATCGATGAGCAGCTCGATCCCTTTTTGCGCCATCAGCCGGCCGACAAAGAGCAGATTCTCGGTGCGGGCCGACTCCGGCGACGGCGTGAACAGCTCCGTCGCAACGGGCATGGGCGCTACGAGCGGCCGCTTTACGCTCACGATGCTCTGTGCTTCATCCGCGAGCCAGTTCGACACCGCGGTGACCGCCGCCGAGTGCTGAAGCACGTGTCGAAACGCGGGGCGCGAGATACTGATGTTGCGCGCCATTCGCACGTCCGTGCCATGCAGCGTGGTGACGAGCGGAATGTTGCCCATACGGGCGACCCAGGTTCCAGCGATCCCGTTGGGAAACCACCAGTGCGCATGCACGAGATCCGGCTGAAATTCACGGCGCGCGCGCACGCCCGCCTGAAACTCCGCGCCGAGAAATCCGATGAGCGTCACGCGCGCGACCCATGAGTCGCGCACCTGCGCCGCCATGTTACCGCCATACGCTAGCGTCTCGTACCGGCGCGGCGCATAGCGGAATCGATCCACCGGAATGCCGCCGATGTCGGCATGCGACGCAAGCCCTGTTGCCGCGGGTGCAACCACGCGCACTCGCACACCCTCGTCCGCGAGAGCCATCGCCAGGCGCAGAATGAAGGAGCCCGCCGCGTCTCCTGCCTCGCGCGGATACGAGTGCGTCAGGAACAGGACGTTCATCGGTCAGCGATCGCCGCCCGTCCGCGCACTGACGTCATCGAGTTGCCGTCGCAGCTCGCGCAGCTCCGCCCGCTGGCCGGCGATCTGCTCCCCGAGCAGCCCGGTCGCGAACAGGACGCTGCCGAGAATCAGGCAGGTCGTGATGATCGTCCACACCGGGCGGATCCCCTCGTGGGTGACCGCGAGCACGATCAGCGCCGTGATGCCCGCCAGGAAGCCGAACGCGAAGAGCGCTGCGCCGAGCATGCCGAAGAGAAGTAGCGGCTTCTTGCCGAACTTGAGCTCGAACCACACCGACAACATGTCCAGCACGCCGACGGGAATGCGCGAAATCCCGAACTTCGAGCGGCCCGCATGCCTCGGATACAGCGGCACGGGAATCTCCGTCACCGTGAAGCCCTGCTCCGCCGCAATGACGATCATGTAGCGATGCCAGTCGGGCCGCACGGGAAGCGACTCCATGACCTCGCGTCGATAGGCTTTCACCGAGTTCAGATCTTTCACCGGCACGTGAAAGAGCATCCGGCTCAGGCCATTGTAGATGCCGGACACGAACGCCTTTTCGTACTTCCCTTCCTTGAAGCCCGTCACCATGTCGGCGCGGTCATCCAGAATCGGATGCACGAGACGCGGAATGTCCTCGGGCTTGAATTGCAGGTCCGCGGGATAGAAGACCAGCACGCGGCCGCGCGAGTTGAGAAAGCCCGTGCGGAGCGCGTCGGCGATGCCCCGCCTCGCGCGATGCCGAACGACGCTCAGAAACGCATACTGCGCTCGCAGCTGTTCCAACACGCGTGCGGTGTCGTCGATGGAGCCGTCGTCGATGACGACCACCTCGTAGCGCACCTGCGGATCCTCCGCAAACGCAGCGGCGGCGAGCTCCATGAAGATCGGCAAGTTCTCCGCCTCGTCCTTGGCCGGCACGAGCACGGAGACGTCCGCACGTGCGGCGGAGGCAGCGCTGAGCGGCGAGGCGGCGACGGCGCGCTCGTCGGTCATCATACCCGCTTGCGCATTCGGGCGGAGAGGACGCCGAGCTGATCCCGATACTTGGCGACCGTGCGTCGCGCGATCTGCACGCCGGTGTCCTTCAGGATGTTGACGATGGCCTGGTCGGTGAGCGGATGCTTCGGGTTCTCGTCAGCGACGAGCTTCTCGATCTGCGCCTTGATGCCGCGCGCGGAGACGTCCTCGCCCGCGGTGGTGGAGAGCCCCGACGAGAAGAAGAACTTGAGCGGGAGGACGCCGCGCGGCGTCTGCACGAACTTCTCGTTCGTCACGCGGCTGACCGTGCTCTCGTGCATGTTGATGACCTCGGCCACTTCGCGCAGGGTCAGCGGGCGGAGGAACTGCACGCCCTTCTCGAAGAAGTCGCGCTGCCGCTCCACGATGTAGTTCATGACCTTGAGCATCGTCTGCCGGCGCTGCTCGATGGCCTGAATCATCCAGTTGGCGGAGTTCAACTTGTTGGAGATGAACTCCTTGTTCTCGCCCTCGAACTTCTTCTTGTCGCGTGCAATCTCCTGGTAGGCCTTGCTGAGCTTGAGCCGCGGGAGATTCGCGTCGTTCAGGAAGACATGGTACTTGCCGTCGATCTTGTCGACGATGAGATCCGGAATGATGTAGTTGTCGCTCGCGTCGCTGTAGACGAGCCCGGGCTTCGGGTCGAGCTTCGCGATCTCGTCCGCGGCCTTCTGCACGTCGCCCGGGCTGATGCCGAAGCGCTTGGAGATCTCGCTCCAGCGATGCGCGATCAGCTCGTCGAAGCAGTCGCGGACGAGGCGGAATGGCACGGAGTGCTCCAGACCGGCCTCGCGGAGCTGAAGCATGAGACATTCCCGAAGGTCGCGCGCGCCGACGCCCGGCGGATCGAGGCTCTGGACGATGCCGAGCATCTCCTCGGCTTCTGCCATGGTGTACAGCGGCAGCTCGTCGAGGTTGCGGTCTTCCACCTCTGCCGCCTTGGCGACGGTGTCGTTGACGCCCTCGAGAATCTTCTCCAGCCCACAGGCGAGATATCCGTCCTCGTTGATGTTGCCGATGAACTCATCGGCGAGGAACATCTGCCGGCCCGTGAGATCGAGCAGGGAGACCTGATCGCGGAGGTGGTCGGCAAGGTCGCGCGTGTCCACGGTGACGGGCTCGTAGTACTCCCGCTCCTCGTGCTCCTCGCGGCGGCCACCGGCATCGAACCCCTCGAGAAGGATCTCCTCCCAGTCGATCTCGCCCTTCTCTTCCTTCTCGGCCTCGCTCTCCTGCGTCGCGGGTTCGGTGACCTCACCCTCCTCCTCGTCCTCCTCCTCCGGCTCGACCATGTCGAGGAAGGGGTTGTTCAGCAGCTCCTGCTTGAGATGGTTCTGAAGATCCAGCAGCGGCATGTAGAGGAGGTCCATCGCCTGATACAGGCGAGGATTGATCTTCAGCTCCTGCTTGAGATGCGTGTGCTGCCCGAGGCCCGGCCTCATGACACCTCGGCCGGCTGCGATTCCGCGACGAAACGCGCACGGAGGCGCGCCGTCAGCGTCGGGCCGAGATAGCTCTCCGCCACCTTCTCGTCGAAGACGAGCTCCTGCACCGTGCCCGACACGATGACTTTTCCGTCGAACATGATGTATGCGCGATCCACGATGTCCAGCGTCTGCTCCACGTTATGGTCGCTGATCAGCACTCCGATGCCCCTGGTGCGCAGATTGGCGACGATGGTCTGAATGTCGTGTACGGCGATGGGGTCCACGCCGGCAAATGGCTCGTCGAGCATCATGAACTTGGGCTGTGTGACGAGCGCCCGGGTGATCTCGAGCCGCCGCCGTTCTCCTCCGGACAGTTGATAGGCCTTATGGTCTCGCAGGTGCTTGATACTCAGCTCGTCGAGCAGGTGCTCGAGTCGCTCGGTGCGCTCCTGCTTTGTGAGGTCGAGTGTCTCCAGGATCGCTACGATGTTGTCCTCGACCGACAGTTTACGGAAGATGGACGGCTCCTGGGACAGGTATCCAATGCCTCGGCGCGCCCGCTGGTACATGGGCATGGAGGTGATGTCAGCACCGTCCAGCAGGATGCGCCCCGAGAGCGGCTGCACAAGGCCCACGATCATGTAGAACGTCGTGGTCTTCCCCGCGCCGTTCGGGCCCAGCAGTCCGACGATCTCCCCCTGTTGCAAGCGCAGGGCCACGTCATTTACCACCCGGCGCCGGCGATACACCTTCGACAATCCATGCGCCTCGAGGACACTGCCATGCGGCGCGACGATACCCGCGGACACCCGTGCCTCGCGGGCAGCGGCGTATTCCCCCGTGTTGCGGAGCATGTCGGCGAGCTCCGTTCGGCGCGCGGCGATCTGCGCCCACAGCGTATCACTGACGCGAACGCGCGCGCCGGTTTCCGCCGGATTGGCGGGACAGCTGATCACGCCGTCGGAGACGAGGCGCGGGAACACGGACGACGCCAGGTGCGCGCGCACCTGATCCATGCTCAGCTCCCCCGCTTCGCGCTCGGCATTCTTTCCGGCCGCCCGCTGCGCCTCGAGATGGTCGCGGCGATAGATGAGCGCGATGTCGTCCACGGCCGCCGAGCCTCGCTCGTCGGCCGCCGAGATGATGGCGTGCAGCGCCAGCGCCGTAGAGCGGTCGCCGCGGGCAACGCGGTAGATCAATGCCTCAACGGCGGACGCAGAACCGGGAAGTGTCATGAGCGCCTCGCAGACGGCGCAATGAGCGCATTCGCCGCTGGTGCGCTTGCCGGCGGCACGTTGGCTGGCGGTCGGCGAGGCACTCCGCCCGCGGGCGTCTTCACGGCGTCCGGATGACCACAGGTCTCATCCGGCTCGGCGAGCACCGCGTCGGAGGCACCCTGCTCCTTCTCTCGTACTTCGACGCGGCTCACCCGCGCGCTGTCGAAGCTGACGGTAATGATGCGCCCGCGGACGTAGTTGATGGATGGAAGCTTGCAGGCAGTGTCTCGCGGCGCGAGGTTCTGGTACGACGTCGCATGGCCAAGCGCGGTGAGCGTCTTGATCCGCGGGCCTGCGCTGGTGTCCTTCGCCGGGACGGTGTCGAACGTCGCCACGATCGTATCGCCGGTGAGACGGTCGTGCTCCTTCGTGCGGAACTTCGTCGTGTCCGGGGCGCCCTCCGCGGATGCCTTCCGCACCGCATGCATCTCACGCACGCGCTGCCCGGGCATGATCACGTCGATGGAGTCACTCACGATGGTCTGCGTAGGCGACGTTGCGTGCGCACGGCTCCTTCCCCATGCAATGGCGCGCTGAAGCAGGTCGTCGCTCACGCGGAGATCGATCGTGTCGGACTTGAGGTTGAGGTCCTGACTCGTGGCTTCCGCGGCGTTGACCGATAGGACGCGCTCCAGTTTCCTTCGACGCGAGTTGAGGTCGATCGTTTCACCGACGAGGGTGAATGGCCGCCCTTTCGTTCCGTTGATCCGCGGCCGCCGCATGACCCGCAACAATCCCTTTCCACCGTCGAGATACAGGGAGTCACCCGTCGCCGTCAACTCGGGACGCACGACCACGACTTCACCCTGCGCCGAGACGACGCTGTCGCCCTGCAGCCAGATGGTGTTTCCGGTGACGTTCACCGGTGGCTGTGCCTTGCCCTGCGGGTCCTTCTCGATGATGCTGATGGTCGGCCGTCCCACCGCCACGCCCATCTGCTTCACGCGCACCTTCGGAACGGCGCGAAAGTACTCGAGTGAGCTCCCCTTGAGCTGGGAGCCGCTGGGAAGGGTCGCGTCCACGTTGAGAAAGGCGAGCAGCCGCTCCTCCTTCTGAAAGTACGTGAGGAAGTCGGACTTGAGCCGCATCCTTGGTTCCGTGTAGTCCACATGGCCGATGAAAAAGAAACGGCCCTCGTCGCCGTACTGCTCGAGACTGTCGGATTTCAGGACAATCTTCTGCTTTGGACACCGTGCGACGACTCCGCCCCCGATGTACGAGTTGTACTGGCCGCTCGGCAACTTGATCGTAGTCAGATGCGCGGACGGCAGCTGGTCGATTTGAAACTGGCACCGTCCGGTCGGAGGACCCGGATTCTGCGCCGACAGGCTGGCCGCACTCAGCGTGACCGCGATAGCTAGGAGTGACCGCCTCATTGGTTCGGCAGCGTAAAGCTGCCCCTCGCGCCGAGATTCCGCAGGATTTGCACACGCGTCAACTGCGGATCCGCCTTGAGACCAATGCCTTCAACCGTGCGCCCCGGCTGCACGAGCACGAATGACGTGTCGCTGCTGACCTCATTCAGCCCCTGCATGTAGCGGATCTGTGGCGACGTCAGCCGCTTGCCGTCAGTCGTGACGATGACGACGTTGCCGAACCCCTCGAGCAACTGCTGCCGCAGATTGTAGCGGCCACGATCGGCGCTCATCACGCCGTCCTTCACGCCAGTCGCGGTGTTGAACGTCGCGCGCACCTTCCGCAGCTCGAACCGCGAGTTCTCGTCGAAGACGTACGCCGTGTCCGCAAAGAGCTCACCCCGCTGAACGCCATGCACGGTGAGGAGCGTGTGCACGTCGATCAGCACCTGCTCGGCGCTGTCCGCGAGCGTGGCGCGGCTCTGCACCGGCGGCGCGCTGCCCTTCTGCGTGCAGGCGACAATCGCCGACATGGCGCACAGCACGCCGATGGCCGCACCGCGACGACTCATGCGACGCGGGCCCGCAGCAGGTCGTGCAGATGCACGACTCCCTCCACGCGATCACCCGCGCCGAGCACCGGCATCGCCATGATGCCGTGCTGCTCCATGCGGTACGCGACGGCGCTCGCGAGCTCACCGCGATGCGCGCTTCGCGGCGACCGCGTCATGATCCGCTCCACCGGCTGGGACAACACGTCCACTTCGTGCTCCATCAATCTCGTCAGGTCTCCGGCCGTGAGTACACCATGCAATGCTCCCTCTCCGCCCACGACGAGCACGATGCCGCGCTGCTCGGCGAGTACCACTACCGCTTGCCTCAACGTGCTGCCCGGAGGCAGCACCGGAAGCGGGTGCGTGACCATCACCTCCTCCACGCGCATCACCAGGCGCCGGCCGAGCGCACCGCCAGGATGCAGCCGCGCGAAATCCTCGCGGCGAAATCCCTTGTGCTCGAGCAGCGCCACCGCGAGCGCGTCCCCCATGGCTAACGCCGCGGTCGTGCTCGTGGTCGGCGCGAGATCGTGCGGGCACGCTTCCTCCTGCACCCGCGCATCGAGCGACACCGTGCACAGCCGCGACAGGGCGGACGCGCTGTCCCCCGTAATGGCGACGGTGCGTACCCCGAGCCCCTGGAGATGTTCGAGGAGCCCAAGCAGCTCGTCGGATTCACCTGACTTGGAGATGAGAATCGCGACGTCATCTGTGCCGACGATCCCGAGGTCGCCATGCGCGCTGTCGAGCGGGTGGAGGAATACCGCGGGCGTCCCTGTGGACGTCAGCGTCGCAGCGATCTTCCGGCCGATCAGCCCCGACTTGCCAACTCCACTCACGATTACCCGTCCGCCCGATTCCGCGATGAGCGTCACGGCGTGCGCGAACGTCTCGGTTAGACGTGACTCCATGACCGCAAGCGCGTCGCGCTCCAGCCGCAACACCTGCCGTCCTCGTTCGACGATTTGTTCCGGGGTCACGCGCGTGGTCCGGAGATTGGAAGCGACCGTTCCTCGACGTAGCGGTCCGTCACCGTCGCCCATTCACCGCGCGCCTTGAGCAGAGCTTCGGCGAATTCGCGCACCGCTCCGAAGCCGCCAGACGAGGACAGTTGCACGGTGCACGCGGCCTTGATTTCGGGGACCGCATTGCCCACCGCGACCGGAAGTCCGACGAGGCGGAGCACGGCGAGATCGGGAAAGTCATCGCCGACGAAGGCCGCCTCGGACGGCGCGATTCCGTGCTGGTCGAGCATTCCCAGAAAGGCCGGAAGCTTCTGCGCGTTCGCATCCTGCGCGACGTCCTCTACGCCAAGCTCCAGCGCACGCATCCGCACGCTGTCCGAGACGCGCCCCGTGATGATGGCGACGCGAAGTCCTGCCCGCTGAAGCAGATGAATGCCCAGCCCGTCCTGGATGTCGTAGCGCTTGAACTCCATCGGCGTTCGATCGACGGTGCCGATGTAGATGCCACCGTCCGTGAGCACACCATCCACGTCGAGCACGACGAGCCGGATACGCCGCGCGAGGGCAGGATCGATCATGCGCGAGCGACCTCCCACACGCGAACCGCGCGCTCGATCAGCGCATCCAGTTTCTCTAGCGGAATCATGTTCGGCCCGTCGCTCGGCGCGTGCTCGGGATCGGGATGCGTCTCGAGAAACAGGCCGTCCGCACCGGCGGCGCAGGCGGCGAGCGTCAACGCGGGAATGAACTCACGGGCACCTCCGCTCGCTCCGGCAACGCCCTTACCGGGTTGCTGCACGCTGTGCGTCGCATCGAAGATCACCGGCGCGTCGCATGCCGCGCGCATGCGGGAGAGAGATCTGAAGTCCACCACCAGATCGCCGTAACCAAAAAAACTGCCACGCTCCGTCGCGGCGACCTGCGCGCTGCCCTTGTGTCCCGCGGCAGTGAATCCCTCTCGCACTTTCTCGACTGCGCCGCGCATGCCTTCGGGGTGCAGCCACTGTCCTTTCTTGACGTTGACCGGGCGGCCCGTCGCGCCGGCGGCGAGCAGCAAATCGGTCTGGCGGCAGAGGAACGCGGGAATCTGCAACACGTCGGCGACCTGAGCCGCCGGCGCGCACTGTTCCGGAAGGTGAACATCGGTGAGCACCGGAAGTCCGGTCGCCCGGCGAACGCGGTCGAGCGCCGCGAGCCCTTCATCGAGCCCCGGTCCGCGAAACGCGCCGGCGTTGGAGCGATTGGCCTTGTCGAAGCTCGCCTTGAAGATGATGCCGCCCGGCACACGATCCGCGAGCTTCGCCAGATGCTCTGCCACGCGAAGATTCAGCGCATCATCCTCGAGCACGCATGGGCCGGCGATGAGAAACAGCGCGTCGCCCCGAAATCGTGCCTCGCTCATGAATGCGCGGGAGCCGCCTGGGCCGCCGCGCCACGCACACTCTGGCGTCTGCGCGCCGACGCTGCCGCCGCAATGAAGCCGGCGAACAGCGGATGGGGGCGCGTCGGCCGCGACTGGAGCTCGGGATGGAACTGGCACCCGATGAACCAGGGATGCGCCGGCAGCTCGACGATCTCCACGAGCTGCCCATCCGGCGACAGCCCGCTGAGCCGCATACCGTGGTCGATGAAGAGGTCGCGATACTGGTTCGACACCTCGTAGCGGTGACGATGGCGCTCGCTGACCTCGGCGACGCCATACACCTCCGCGACGCGCGATCCGCGCGAGAGGCGACAGGGATACGCACCGAGCCGCATGGTGCCGCCCATGTCCGTCACGTGTTGCTGCGATTCCATCAACGAGATGACGGCGTTGTCGCACTCGGGCGCAAACTCGGACGAGTGGCTGTCGTCGAGACCGCACACGTTGCGCGCAAACTCGATGATGGCCGTCTGCATGCCGAGACAGATGCCGAAGAACGGGACGCCCTCCTCACGCGCGGCGCGAATGGCCTCGACCATGCCCTCCACGCCACGCACACCGAATCCACCAGGGACCAGCAGTGCGTCATAACTCTTGAGAATGCGGCGCGACGTCTCCCCGTCCGTGAAGCTGTCGCTCGAAACCCACGAGATGTCCACGCCCACGTCGTTGGCGATGCCGCCGTGAATGAGCGCTTCCTGGACGCTCTTGTAGCTATCCACGAAGTCGGTGTACTTGCCCACCACGGCCACACGAACGCGTTCGTGCGGCGCGATGACGCGCTGCACCATCTCGCGCCAGGCGCCGAGATCCGGAGCCGGCCGCTCGATGCCGAATTTCTGGAGCACCTTCTCGTCGAATCCCTGATCGCGGAACGACAGCGGAATCTGATAGATGGAGCTCACGTCGGGCGATTCGATGACCGCTCCGAACTCCACGTTGCAGAAGAGCGCGATCTTGCGCTTGATGTCGTCGGAGATGGGACGCTCCGTACGCACGATCAGGATGTCCGGCTGGATTCCGATTTCCATCAGCTCGCGGACCGAGTGCTGCGTGGGCTTGGTCTTGAGCTCGCCCGCGGCCGCGATGTACGGAATGAGCGTCAGGTGCACGAAGATGGCGTTCTCGCGCCCGACGTCGTGACGGAACTGCCGGATGGCCTCGAGAAACGGAAGCGACTCGATGTCGCCCACCGTGCCGCCAATCTCGACGATGACCACGTCGTTTTCGGGCGCGATGCGCCGAATGGCGCTCTTGATCTCATCCGTGATGTGCGGAATGACCTGCACGGTGGAGCCCAGGTACTCGCCGCGGCGCTCCTTGGTGATCACGTTGAGGTAGATGCGCCCCGTGGTGACGTTGTTCGCCTGGGACAGCGAGCGGTCGATGAAGCGCTCGTAATGCCCGAGGTCCAGATCCGTTTCGGCGGCGTCGTCCGTGACGAAGACTTCACCATGCTGGAACGGCGACATCGTGCCCGGATCCACGTTCAAGTAAGGATCGAACTTCATCATCGTCACACGGAGGCCGCGTTCGACGAGCAGGCGGCCGAGCGATGCGGCCGCGATTCCCTTGCCCAGCGACGAGACGACGCCGCCGGTCACGAAAATGAATTTCGTCGTATGCTGCCGCTTGATGGTCTGCATCAGCTCCCGGACATGGTGAAGGTTGGCCACTCCAAGTTTGCCCGATCGAGATCGGCTTCCGTATCGACACCCGCGCGCCACGGCCCATCGACGATTGCCACACCCATTCGCACCCCCGCTGCCAGCGGTCTGAGCTGCTCGAGTCGCTCGATGCGCTCGAGCGGATGCGGAGGTTCCGCGACCCATTTCGCCAGCGCCGCCGGCGTGTATGCGTACACGCCGATGTGATGCAGGACCCTTGCGTTGCGTTCGGCGACGTCGGCGTCGTCCCGAAGAAACGGAATCGGCGCACGCGAAAAATACATCGCTGCGCCGTCGTCGGCCGCGACAACTTTCACCACATCGGAATGCATGAGGACGTCGGGCGACGCGCGCACGGCTGCCGTCCCGAGTGAGAAGCCGTGAGCCGTGACCTGCTCCAGCGCGCCCCGAACCGCGTCGGCCGAGACGAACGGCTCGTCACCCTGCACGTTGAGAATCGCGTCGAACGAGCGAAACTCCGCCCGTCGCGCAACCTCGGCAACGCGATCGGTTCCGGACGGGTGGTCGGCCGAGGTGAGCACCGCCTGCCCGCCCGCTTCGACGACGCAGTCATGAATCTCACGGCTGTCGGTGGCGACCACGACCATATCGGCGAGGTCGAGCGCCTGAACGCGCTCCAGCACGCGAACAACGAGCGGGGCGCCGGCGAGAAGTCGAAGGGGTTTCCGGGGGAGTCGCGTCGCGCCCAGGCGCGCTGGGATGACGGCGAGGGTTCTCACGAGCGGCGCGGGCCGCGCCCGGATGCAACTTTCACGCCATTCAACGTATTGTGGGGCACAACGATGCGCCAGTGGACGCACGTGCGCCTGCGTTTCGTGTAGCTCAGTGTCCGAGCGAGATCCCCAACCCGATCTTTGAGCCGCGCTGACGTCCCGCGTCGGTGACGAAGTCGAAGCGAAGTGCCCGCAACCCGACGCCCAGCCCAATCTCCTGTTCGAGTGACGGCAGCGAACGGACACCCGCCGACCCGATGAGATGGAGCAGCGTGAGCACCGGCGAGCCCACCACGGGCAGCATCACGCCGGACAGCGGTATGACGTAGCGCGTCTCGAGGAACACCAACTGGGAGCCGCCGAGCTCCAACAGCTCCACTACGGGAAGCGTGCCGCTTCCGCCGAGGTAAGCATACCGCGCCATCGGCAGGCTGTCGCGCGTGCTCGCGACACCATGCCCATGCAGGTACAGGTGCTGCTGCCCGAACGTGGGAAACGCGACGTGGAGGTCGACGGTAGCCTGAGTGAAGTTCTGCGTCCCCGCGATCGTGGTGAAGCTGCGCTCTACCGCGGCGCGCAACCGCGTTACCACAACGCCGGACGTGTCGTGCAGCTCGCCACCGACGAGCGCCGATCCGATGTCGCCCGTCTCCACGAGCGGATTCGGGCGGAGCATTCGCTCGACGGAACGGCGCCCAAGCACCGAGAAGACCGTGCCCTCGGCGCTGATTGGACGCACGTGCTCGTACCGTCCTCCGACGAACGGCTCGAACGTACGTCCCTGAGCCTCCATCCGGTAAAATACCCGACCTTCGCCCCCGGAAGCGCGGAAGTAGTTGCGTGAGTCGAGCCCCCGGAGAAACGACAGCGCCGAATTGACGAGATCCGAGCGATTCCAGCCATCGTTGGTGCGTGTCGTCAGACCGGCCCGAGCCTCGACGTGCAGCGCGGAGCTCTGCCCCAGCGAGATCTCGACCGCCGGGTCCAGAACGCCGAGACGGCTGCGGTACGTGACCGTCGGCTGAATCTCCACGAAGCCGTCGGCAGGCGCGATGACGAGACCCACGGGGAGCGACAGTCCGTCCACGCGATCATAGGCCGGTGGGAGCACGCCTTGCAGCCCCGCGGCATCCACCAACGGCACCTGCGGCGACGATTCGAGCGATCGATAGGAGAGTGCGTAGCGCCCGGCGTCATTCGCGACATCGTACGTCTCATATCGAAAGCTTCGCACCTCGCCACCAACGTGGCCAAGCGTGGTGCGCACGACGGATCCGCCGACGGCGACCGCCCGGCCACTGATGTCCACACCCGGATGCAGGTAGAGATCGGCGCCAACGACGATCACGTCGCCCTGGACGTGGCTGGCCACGGTCACGGGGCGGCCGAGCACGATGAGCGACGACGAGACGGTGGAGTCGCGAGGAAGATCCAGACGTGCGGTCCCGGACAGGACGAGATGAGGCCGTGCGGCGGCGTCGATGATGATGGCCGCGGATTCGTGCGCCGGACCGCCCTGTACGACGAGCTCCTGGGCGCCGAGCGGCGCTCCAGCGAGCAGCGCCAGCGTCAGCACCGCGCGGTTCACGCGTGCACGTGCCGCAGAAAATTCCGCAGGAGCTGCTTGCCGTTCGGTGTCAGAACGGACTCGGGGTGAAACTGGACTCCCCATACCGGATGGTCGACGTGACGCAGCGCGTGGATCTCGGACGGATCGTCCGTCGCCGTCGCGACCACGCGCAGCGATGAAGGCAGCGTATCCCGCTCCACGATGAGCGAGTGATAACGTCCGACCTCGAGCGGCGTTGGCAGTCCGGCGAACAGATCGCTCCCGTCATGGGTGATGCGCGAGGTCTTCCCATGCACGGCCCGGGCCGCGCGGACGACACGCCCCCCATAAGCCTCTCCAATGGCCTGATGCCCGAGGCATACGCCCAGGGTGGGCGTCGTGGCGCCGAAGGCCCGGATGGCTTCCACCGTGATGCCCGCTTGCGCCGGCGCGCAGGGTCCGGGAGAGAACACCAGCGCCGCCGGCGCAAGGGCGGCGATGTCGTCGATCGTGACGGCATCGTTGCGCCGAACCTGCACGTCCGCGCCAAGCTCGCCGAGATACTGGACGAGATTGTACGTGAACGAATCGTAGTTATCGATGACGAGGATCATTGCACCGGTTCACCCTCTTGGATGATAACTCCGGTGCACGCTGCGCAGATACTCCCGATCCACGTGCGTGTAGATCTGCGTGGTGGCAATGTCAGCATGCCCCAGCATCTCCTGCACCGCCCGCAGATCCGCGCCGCGCTCGAGCAAATGCGTCGCGAATGAATGCCGCAGCGTATGCGGCGAAACGTGCTTGCTGATTCCCGCGCGCTTTACGTAGCCGTCCAGGATCTTCCACGCGCCCATGCGCGTCAGGGGCCGCCCGCGCGCGTTGAGAAAGAGAATGCCCTTCCCCTCACCCTTCTCCAGCCGGGGCCGGAGCTCGCGTATGTACAGCGCGACCGCACCGATTGCCGACCGGCCAATGGGCACGATGCGCTCCTTGCTGCCCTTCCCGAACACCCGCACCAGCCCCTCTTCGAGCATCAGATCGCGCAGGCCGAGCGTCACCCATTCGGTGACGCGCAGGCCGGCGCCGTATGCCAGCTCGAGCAGAGCGCGATCCCGGAATACGAGTTTGTCATCCAGCGTGGGTGCGGCGAGCAGCGCTCGGACTTCCTCGACGGTGAGCACCTCCGGGAGCGTGCGCCACTTCTTCGGTGTCTCGAGGCGCTCGCTCGGATCGCGTACCACGACACCGTCCGCCGCGAGAAAGCGAAAATAGGTCCGCAGCGCCGAGACGTTGCGGCGGATGGACGCCGGTGATAATCCGAGATCCTTGAGCTCGTACACATACTGACGCAGCAGGGGAGTCGTAATGTCGGGCGGAGCCGCCGCTCCGCGCGCCGACGCGAAGGCTGTAAAGCGCGCGAGATCGCGCCGATAAGCGTCGAGCGTCCGAGCGGAAAGGCCCTTTTCGAGGGAGAGATATTCGCCGAATCGCGCCAGCAGAAAGGACCGGCTGCGACGATCGTCGTCGCTCACGGTGATGGCTAGCGTGGAGCGATGGTGGCCGTCGCGATGCAGGCGATCCCTTCGCCGCGGCCGACGAAGCCCATTCCCTCGTTCGTCTTTCCCTTGATGCTCACGTCCTCCGCGCGAACGCGGAGCACGTCGGCAATGTGGCGGCGCATTTCCTCGCGGTGCTTTGCGATCTTTGGCGTTTCGGCAATGACCACCACGTCGACCTGCTGCACGTCGAACCCCGCGTCGTGCACGCGGGCCACGGCCGCCGCCAGCATCGTCATGGAGTCGCGGCCGCGATTCAGCGGGTCGGTGTCGGGAAACATCGCGCCGATGTCACCGAGCGCCGCGGCACCGAGTATGGCGTCGGTAAGCGCATGAGCGATCGCGTCACCGTCCGAATGGCCGTGCAGGTGGACGTCCGACTCGATACGTACTCCACCGAGAATGAGCGGGCCACCGGGCTCGAAACGGTGGGAGTCGTAGCCGAGCCCCGAGCGCGTCACGCCGCCGCGACGGCAGCGGCCGGCGCGATGATCGAATAGTCCTGCCGGCGACGCGCCGGCGCGAACCCGGCATCGCGAATGAGCCGCTCCATCTCCTCGATGGAGGTACGATGCGTGGTATTCGCCGCCGAAACGACGTTTTCCTCGATCATCAGCGAGCCGAAGTCATTGCAGCCGAAGTGAAGCGCGGTCTGCCCAACCTTCATGCCCATCGTGACCCAGCTCGACTGCAGGTTGGGCACGTTGTCGAGCACGATGCGCGCGAAGGCAACGGTTCGCAGATAATCCACCGCGTCGGTCTTCTGCATGTGCGACATCGTCGGCGTATTCTCCGGCTGCAGCGGCCAGCAGATGAACGCCGTGAATCCGCCGGTGCGCGCCTGCACTTCCTTCACGCGGGCCAGATGCTCGAGCCGCTCGGCGAGCGTTTCGCCGATGCCGTACATCATCGTGACGGATGTCTTCATCCCTTCCTGGTGCGCAATCTCCATGATCTCGAGCCACCGGTCCGCCCCGGCCTTCTTCTTTGCGACCTGGTCACGAACGCGCTGGACGAGAATCTCTCCGCCGCCGCCCGGAATGGAATCGAGGCCGGCCTTCTGGAGCTCGCGAATGACGTCGCGCGCATCCATCCGATACAGCTTCGCCCAGAAGTCGACTTCACTGGGACTGAAGCCGTGCACGTGAATGGGATGATGCCGCTTGATGTAGCGGAGCAGATCGAGGTACCACTCGAACGGGATGTAGGGATTGTGTCCGCCCTGCATGAGGATCTGCACGCCGCCCAGTGCCTTGACCTCATCGATCTTTGTGCCGATCTGCTCGTACGACAGCGTCCACCCCTCGGCGTCCTTGGGCCGGCGGTAAAAGGCGCAGAACCCGCAGTCCGCCACGCAGACGTTGGTGTAGTTGATGTTCCGGTCCACGATGTAGGTCACCGTGTTGCCGGGATGCAGAGCCCGACGGACGCGATCGGCCTCCCCCCCCAGCTCCAGCAGGGGCGCGTTCGTGTAGAAGTCGAGAAGATCGCCCATGATCGTCAGGCGGCCGGAAGGAACGTCAGCGAACCGTTGGGCACGCGCCCGCCCGCCGCGAGCTTGCCGAAGAAGGTCGTGAGACCAGCAAGGTGCTCGTATCGCAGGCCATAGTCGAGACCGGAGAGATACTCGAGGGCCGCGGCGTAGCGCACGCTCCGGGCGGCGGAAGCCTGCGCCGCCAGTTGATCGAGATGCGCCAGTCCCCAGTCACGTGACGCGATGAGCTGTGCATGCACCCCGAGCGAATCGGCGACCGGCGTCGAGCGCTGCGCGACCCAGACCGCGAACACGAAGGGCAAGCCCGTCCATTCCTTCCAGACGGCGCCGAGGTCGTAGACGTGCGGGTATTCGCGCGCCAGCTCGCTCGCGCCGGAGCTGAGCACCAGCGCCGCGTCGCCAATGATGAGCCGCGCCTCATGCGCCTCGTGTCCCGCATTCGCGAGATCGGAGACCTCAGCATCGGCTGGCACGAAGGTCGGATCCGCATTCCACACCTTCTCGAACAGCAGTCGCAGCAGCGCCACGCTGGTCATCGAGCTGCGGCTCACGAGCACGCGCCGGTTGGTCAGCGTTTCCACCGGGCGGCGCGAGAACAGCAGCACGCTGCGCACGGGACCATCACACGAGATGGCGAGATCGGGGAGCAGCAGATATCGGCCGGCGTCGCGCGCGTATTCCACGGCGGAGATCACGCTGACGTCCAGCAGGCCGGACGCCATCAGATGATTCAGCTCGGTCGGCACGCCGTCCACCAGCTCCGCGGCAAGGGGAACGATGCCGCGATCCACGGCCCCGTACACCGGGTAGCAATTGATGTAGGGAATGCGGCCGACGCGCACGACTACGCCGCCTCGGCGTGCGACGGCGGCGGGCCGTCGGCGTCATCGAACGTGCGGAGTACGTTGTAGAACGAGTCGCGCTCAGCAGGCACTTTCCCCGCGCCGCGAATCAGACGCACGATCTCCTCGAGCGACATCGCCTGCGCGGTGTGCGCGCCGGCCTCGTGGTAGATCTTCTCACGCACGACCGTACCCTCGAGATCGTTCACGCCGAAGTGCAGCGACATCTGCGACACCGCAGGCGTCACCATGATCCAGTGCGACTTCACGTGCTGGAAGTTGTCCAGGAACAGGCGTCCCACGGCGAGGTTCTTCAGGTCGTCCACGCCAGAGGTCGCAGTACCAGTCCGCCCAAGTTCCACGCCGAGCTCGTTGTTGTCCGGATGGTAGGCGAGCGGAATGTACGCGAGGTAGCCGCCCGTCTCGTCCTGAAGATCACGGAGCATCGTGAGATGTTGCACCCGATCCTCGTGCGTCTCGACGTGACCATACAGCATGGTACAGTTGGATCGAATACCGAGCGCGTGCGCGGTGCGATGGACGTCGATGTATTCCTCACCGGACAGCTTGCGGTCGGCGATGGTGGCGCGCACGGCGGGACTGAACACCTCCGCGCCCCCACCGGGCATCGTGTCGAGCCCGGCCTCGCGCAGCGCGATGAGGACGTCGCGGATGGACATCTTTTCGATGCGTGCGATGTGCGCGATCTCGACCGCCGTCAGCGCCTTGACGTGCACCTGTGGATGTCGCGCCTTGAGCCCGGCGAACATCTCGGTGTAGTAGGCCAGCCCCGCATGCATGTCGAGACCGCCGACGATATGGAACTCCCGCGTGATGTCCCCGTCCACGCGCGCGGCCTCTTCCCACACCTGATCCATGGTGTAGTGGTACGCACCCTCCTCCTTGGGAAGGCGCGCGTACGAGCAGAAGACGCAGGTCTTCCGCAGGATGCAGATGTTGGTGGGATTGATATGCTGGTTGGCGGCGAACGTCACGCGGTCGCCGTTGCGCGCGCGATTGGCCGCGTCGGCCATTGCGCCCAGACCCAGGAGATCCCACGTGTCGAAGAGCGTGACTCCATCGGCCAGCGAAAGGCGCTCGCCCGCGATCACCTTCTCGGCGACAGGTCCGAGTGCGGGATCGCTGACGCGCGACCTGTCGAAGGACACGCCGGAGGTCATGCGCTACTCCGTGTACCGCTGGACGACGAGGGAGACATTGTGCCCGCCGAACCCCGCGCTGTTGCTGAGCGCCGCGCGCAATTCGCGACGCTTCAGCGTATTCGGCGTGAAATCCAGATCACCGCACTCCGGATCCGGCACGCAGTAGTTGATCGTCGGCGGTATGACCTGGTCGCGCAGCGCCAACGTAGCGGCGATGAACTCCACGCCGCCGGCGGCGCCGAGCATGTGCCCCGTCATCGACTTGGTGGAGGAGATGCTGATGCGCGACGCGTCGTCACCGAACACGGTCGCGATTGCCTTCGCCTCGTTCGAATCGTTGAGGGGCGTGGACGTCCCGTGCGCATTCACGTAGTCCACGTCCGCTGGCGTCAATCCGGCGTCGGCCATTGCGCCGCGCATGGCGCGCTGCAAGCCCTCGTGCTCGGGCAACTGCCCGGTGAGATGATATGCGTCGCCCGTGGCACGATATCCCACGATCTCCCCGTAGATCCTTGCGCCGCGCTCGAGCGCATGCTCGAGTGCTTCGAGGATCACGATGCCCGCCCCCTCACCCATCACGAACCCGTCGCGATTCTTCTCGAAGGGACGCGAGGCCGTTGCCGGACTGTCGTTTCGCTCGGAGAGCGCCGTCATGTTTGCGAAGCCGGCGATGGCCATGGGCGTCACCGACGCCTCCGCGCCGCCCGCGATGATGATGTCGGCGTCGCCATATGCAATGGTGCGGAACCCCTCACCGATGGCATGCGCGCTCGTCGAGCACGCCGACACCGTGGCATAATTCGGCCCGCGGGCGTTGAAGCGCATGGACACCACGCCGGCCGCGATGTCGACGATATGCATCGGAACGAAGAAGGGGCTGATCTTGCTTGCGCCCCGTTCCCGGTAGATGTCGTGCTGCTCCTCGAACGTCTTGAGGCCGCCAATGCCACTGCCGACGATGACGCCGGTACGGTCCACGTCGTACCCGCCCTGCGACAGCCCCGCGTCGGCCATGGCTTCTACCGCGGCCGTGACCGCGTACTGCGTGTAGACGTCCGCGCGCTTCGCCTCCTTTCGCTCCATGAACTTCAATGGATCGAATCCCTTCACCTCGCAGGCGAACCGCACCGGGAACGACGTCGCGTCGAATTTCGTGATCAACGCCGCTCCGGACACACCCTCCTGGAGGGCACGCCAAGTCGTCGCCACGTCGTTGCCGACTGGCGTCACCGCACCAAGCCCGGTGACGACGACCCGACGTCGCATTACGCGCCGACCTTCGTGTTCAGATAGGCCACCGCATCACCGACCGTACGCAGCTTCTCGGCGTCCTCGTCGGGGATGTCGATGTTGAACTCCTTCTCGAATTCCATCACGAGCTCGACGATGTCGAGGCTGTCAGCTCCGAGATCTTCGATGAAGCTCGCTTCGTCGGTCATCTTGTCCCGCTCGACGCCGAGCTCCTTCTCGATGATGTCGCGGACCTTCTTGGCATTGTCGGCCATGGACCTGGCTCCTGTAGGGTGAAGAACGCGGGAAAGTTAGCGAAAGTTCAGCGGGATTGTCACTCGGCGATGACCACGATTACATGGCCATGCCGCCGTCGACCACGAGCACCTGCCCCGTGATGTACGACGCATGCTCCGAGGCAAGAAACGTCACCATCGAAGCGATGTCATGCGGCGCACCGAGTCGCTCGAGCGGGATCTGTCCCGCCAGCACGGTGCGGGCTTCGGCCGGTAAGGCCGCGGTCATGTCCGTCTCGATGAAACCGGGCGCGACGGCGTTGACGAGGATGTTACGCGACGCGAGCTCCCGTGCGACGGACTTGGTCAATCCGATCAATCCGGCCTTGCTGGCGGCGTAGTTGGCCTGCCCCTTGTTGCCGATGAGACCCACGATGCTGGCGATGTTGATGATCCGCCCCCACCGCCGCTTCATCATACCGCGCGACGCCGCCCGCATGGCGATGAACGCGCCTCGAAGGTTCGCGTCCAACACCGTGTCCCAGTCCTCGTCCCGGATGCGGAACAGGATGTTGTCGCGCGTGAGCCCGGCGTTGTTGACCAGGATGTCGACCTTTCCGAAGGCCCGCTCCACCTGCTCGACGAGCGCTGTGACGGAAGCCGGGTCACCCACGTCGGCCGCAAATCCCGCCGCTGACGCGCCAAGCGACTCCGCGACCTCCGCGGCGCGCACCTGATCGCGTCCCACGACCGCCACGCGAGCGCCAGCTTTCGCGAGCATCTGGGCGATGCCGAGTCCGATGCCGCGCGTGCTGCCGGTGACGAGCGCCGTGCGCTCCGAGAGATCGATGTTCATTCGGCGAGAGTCGAAAGGAGAGCGTCCACGTCGGCGGCGGTTCCGCACGTGACCACGCTTGCAGCAGGCGCGATCTTCTTGACCAGTCCCTTGAGGACGGATCCGGGTCCCATCTCGACGCAGAGTGCCTCGGGATGCAGTGCGGTGATGGCCTGGATTTCCCGCATCCACTGGACCGGCGCAGTCAATTGCTCCACGAGCGCTCGACGCGCAAGTGCAGCATCACCAATAGGTTGCGCGCTTACGTTCGAGTATACTGGGAACTTCGGGTCGGCGAAAGGGGCAAGGTCCAGCGCTTCCTCGAGACCACGTGCCGCCTCCGCCATGAGCGGCGAGTGAAATGCCCCGCTGACGTTGAGACGCATGGCGCGTTTTGCGCCCGCCTCCTTCGCCAGCGCCATCGCACGCTCCACTCCCGCCGCCTCGCCGCTGATGACGACCTGGCCCGGACTGTTGAAGTTCGCGGGGACGACCACGCCCGCGTCCGCCGCCGCGGTGCAGATCTCCTCGATCGGCGAGGTGAGCTCGCCGAGAATGGCCGCCATGGCTCCGGGGCGGCGCTCGCCCGCCTGGTACATCAACTCCCCGCGACGGCGCACGAGACGCACGGCATCGGACAGCGACAGCGCATCGCCGGCGTGGTACGCCGTAAACTCGCCGAGCGAGTGGCCGGCAGCCGCAACGACGCGCGGTCCCATCGCATCGCGCACCACCGCCCACACGGCGGCACCGTGCGCGAGCAGCGCCGGCTGTGCGTTGTGTGTCCTGGTGAGCTCCTCCGCCGGTCCGTCGAAGCAGAGCGCGCTGAGCGGCGCGCCCACCGCGGCGTCGGCCGCCTCAAAAACCTCCCGTGCGACGGAAAACGTTCCCGCGAGATCCTTGCCCATGCCCGGCACTTGCGACCCCTGTCCGGGGAACAGCAGGATGACGTTCCGCACGATCAAAAGCGAACGATCATGGAGCCCCAGGTGAAGCCCGCGCCGAAGGCAACCATGAGCGCCGTGGTTCCCTCCTTCACGCGTCCCGTCTCGACCGCCTCGTCCAGCGCGATCGGAATGGAGGCGGACGACGTGTTGCCGTACCGGTCCACGTTCACGTAGACCTTGTTCATGGGAATGTTCGCGTGCTTTGCGGTCGCCTCGATGATGCGGACGTTCGCCTGGTGCGGGATGAGGATGTCGATGTCGTCGCCGCGGAGCTTGGCGCCGTCGAGCGCACGGTCGCACGCGTCGCTCATCGAGCGCACGGCGTGCTTGAAGACCTCCCGCCCCGCCATTCTCACGTAGCTCGACCGATCGCCCAACACCGTCTCGCTGAAGGGAATCTTCGCGCCGCCACTCGGGCGCCACAGCAGCTCGGCGAGCGTGCCGTCGCTCCGCATGTACGCGCTGAGAATGCCTTCGCGCGCGTGTGGCTTGCTCCGCTTCAGAACGGCCGCGCCAGCGCCGTCGCCAAAAAGGACGCACGTGGAACGATCCTTCCAGTCCACGATGGCACTCATCTTCTCCGAGCCCACCACGAGGACCGTCTCGGCGACGCCGGTGTGCATGAGTCCTTCTGCGACGGTCATGCCGTAAATCCATCCGGTGCATGCGGCCGAGATGTCGAACGCCGCGGCGCGCCTCGCGCCGAGCTCCGCCTGGAGATCCACGGCGGTCGCGGGAAGGAGGCGGTCCGCGGTGGCCGTGCTGAGGATGATCGCGTCGATCTCGCCGGGTGCCACGTTGGCGCGCGCCATGGCGTGACGGGCTGCATCAGCCGCCATGTAACATGTGGTTTCGGTGTCGCTCGCGATGTGCCGCTCGACGATGCCGGTGCGCTCCACGATCCATTCGTGTGACGTCTCGAGGCCGAGCGCCGCGAAATCGTGGTTGGTCATCACGCGTTTTGGCACGCCGCGACCCGTACCGGCGACGTACGCAATCGGACGCTTCACGCCACGGGCTCCGTGGCGCTGAGCCGCTGCCCGATGACGTCGTTCATGCCGCTGTCCACGGCCTGCGCCGCCACCTTGAGCGCGTTCTTGATGGCGCGCGGCGATGACTTGCCGTGCGCGATGATGCTCACGCCTCTGACGCCAAGGAGCGGAGCGCCGCCATGCTCCGAGTAATCGAGATGCTTGAGTCCCTGCCCCAGCATCTGATCCGGCACGCCCGCGTTGCGCAGCGTGTCGATCATGAAGGGCGCGATGGCCTCGTAGAACTTGAGGAGCACGTTGCCGACGAAGCCGTCGCACACGACGACGTCCACCGCCTGCTGGTCGGTGCCGCCGGCCGGAAGATCGCGGCCTTCTACGTTGCCAATGAAGTTCAGTCCCGACTTCGCGAGGAGCACATGCGTCTCCTTCGTGACGGCATTGCCCTTTTCCGCCTCTTCGCCGATGCTGAGCAGTCCGATGGCCGGCTCGTCGCGTCCGAGTACGCACTCCGCATACACGGAGCCCAGCCGCGCAAATTGCACGAGCTCGTCGGGCGAGCAGTCCACGTTCGCCCCCGAATCCAGTACGGCGACGGGCCGCCGGGCGGATGGAAACAGCGTGACGATGGCCGGCCGCTTGAGGCCGGCGTGCAGGCGCAGGAGTACCATCGACGCGGCCATCTGTGCACCGGTGCTGCCGGCGGAGACGAACGCGTCGGATTCCCCGTCGGCCTGGAGCCGCAGACCGACCGCCATGGAACTGTTCGGCCGGCTTCGCACCACGGCGCTGGGCTTGTCCGTCATCTCCACGACGTCGGGGGCTTCGACGATGGAGCAGCGCGGCCGATGCGGTGCCATCGCGGACAGTTCGCCGGCGAGCAGCGCGTCGAGCTGCTGCTGGATCGCGGCGGTCCGTCCAACGAGCTGAATGCTGTGTGCGGGATCGAGATCGGCGAGCGCCATGAGCGCGCCGGCTACGGTCGCCTTGGGAGCAAAGTCGCCCCCCATGGCGTCCAACGCGATCCTCGCCAAGGTCAGGCTTCCCTGGCTGCTACTCGCTGCTCACCGGCATAGTATCCGCACTCCGCGCACACGTGATGCGGACGCTTCATGGCCTGACACCGCGGACACTTCTGAATCGCGACGACGGCCGCAGCCTTGTGGGTATTGCGGGCTCGCTTCTTACGCTTGCTGGTTCTGCGCTTCGGGACGGCCATTGTCTCGGACGGAAAAGGATAAACCGGGCACTGCTCAGCCCTGTTCCCGCTGCAGCTTGCGAAGCGCGTCCCAGCGGGAATCCGCCGCGGTGGAGGCGCAATCGCACGGGCCGAGGTTCAATTCGGCGCCGCAGGTCGGACAGAGGCCCTTACAATCTTCCCGGCACAACGCGTAGCCTGGAACGTTCAACAACCACTGCTCGCGCAAGGCCGGACGCAGATCGAGATCGTCCGACCCCTCATCGAGCAGAAAGACATCAGGATCATCCACGACGACGTCGCTTCCCGGCTCAGCGAAGATGAGCAGCGTGTCGTCCGTGACGTGCGCGCTGGCGTCGCCCAGACAGCGGCTGCACTCCAGCGCAACGTCGCCTTCGATGGAACCGTGCCAGTAGAACCGGCCCGGCCCCGCCGGCGAAAGCCTGCCCCGAACACGCACTGGGGCCGACGGCCGCGAATCGCTCTCCTCCCACACCGGATCATTGGGCGACAACACGTCGTCCACGACCACGGCATGCTCGGTGAGCGACCGGATGTCAAAGGACAGCATAGCCAAGAAAAATACCCACCCTGGCGCCTCTTCACAAGTCCGCGTGGGCTGAAGAGTTAGCCCGTGCCGCATCCCTCCCCGTCCGCCATGCGACTGGCTACCGAACCCAATCGCTCTCGGCGAAGAAGAATCGAGCTTCGCGCGCGGCGTTCTCGTCGGAGTCCGACGCGTGAATCGCGTTCCGCCCCTTCGACTCGGCGTACAGCTGTCGCACTGTCCCAGCGGCGGCTTCCGCCGGGTCCGTGGCGCCGATCGCATCGCGCAGCGCCGCAACCGCATTCTCCTTCTGGAGCAGCATCGGCATGCATGGGCCGGAGGTCATGAACTCGACGAGCTCCCCGTAGAATGGCCTGGCGCTGTGCACCTCATAAAAGGCACCCGCCTGCTCCTTCGTCAGTTGCATCGCCCGCGCGGCGCGCACGACGAAGCCCTTCGCCTCCAGCAACGCGAGGATCTTGCCGGTCTTGCCGCCGGTGAAGGCGTCCGGCTTGATGATCGTCAGCGTGTAGTTCCCTGCCATGGTTTTGCGCTCCGTGAGTATTCAGGATCCAATCAGTTTGCGAACGATGTCTCCGCGGGTCAGGAAGCCGATCAACCGGCCCTCGCGCACCACGGGGACCTTGTCGACGTCCTTGTTGCTCATGAGAGAAGCTACTTCGGCCAGCGGCTGGTCCGAAGCCACACACAATACCTGACGTGTCATCGCCTCCCGCACCGTCTTCGGGGCCATGCCCGGCGCGAACGACGCCCGGACATCCGGACCCGTGAAGGCCTGCGTCGTGACGAGATGCCGAATGACTTCCCGCTCGGTGAGCATCCCGAGCACTCGCTCATCGTCGTCCACCACGGGAAGGGCGCCCAGTCCCGTGCGCGCGAGCAGGCGGGCGGCGTCGCGCAGCGATGCGTCGGCGCGAATGGTCCGCGGTTGATAGCTCATGACGTCGCGCACTGCGAGCTGCTCCGGCAACGCGATGTCCTGAATGCTGTCGAGCTCCAGCATGGAGGCCGCGTCCGGAGCCGCGTACACCGCGGCCAGCGCCTCGGGCTTTCGCAGCATTCTCGCGAACGCCCCAACGACCTGGAGGTATCGCGCGGCAAAGCGGGGCGGCGTCACCACCATCAGCACCACGCGGGCCGCGCGCTCGTCGTCATTCACCTGTTGCCGGATCGGCTCGGCGGCAACCCCTATCGCGACCAGGAGCTGGCCCACCGCATCCGTGCGGTAGTGCAGCAGAAAGGCGCGATCTCCCATGGCGGCGACGTCCTCGCGCCGCACTTCGCTGACGCGCCGTCGGAGCTTCGCCTCGTCGAGGACGCCACGCGCAACCGCGAGACGCTCGAGCAGGGCGGCCGCGGCACCCTCGAGCGTCGTCGCCGGCAGCGGTACGATGGTCCGCTCCGTTGCGAGCACGTCGCGCAGCTTCATCGGGGCGATCCCTACATCCGGGCCTTCAGCAGCTCGACGAAGTCCATCGGACGTCGTGCGACGCCGATTCCGGCCTTCTCGAACGCTTCGATCTTTTCCGCCGCCGTCCCCGCGGATCCGGAGATGATGGCTCCCGCGTGTCCCATGCGCCGGCCTGGCGGCGCGGTCTGCCCTGCTATGAAACCGACGACGGGCTTCGTCATGTGCTTCGCGACGAATTCTGCCGCCTCCTGTTCATCACTGCCGCCGATCTCACCCATCATCGCAACTGCGTGCGTGTCGGGATCTTTCTCGAACGCGGCGAGGCAGTCGATGAAACTGGTGCCGTTGATCGGGTCGCCGCCGATGCCGACGCACGTGCTCTGCCCCATGCCCGCGCGCGTGAGCTGGTAGACGACCTCGTACGTCAGCGTCCCGGAGCGGCTCACCACACCAATGTTGCCGGGCGCGCAGATACGGCCGGGAATGATGCCGACCTTGCTCTCTCCCGGCGTGATGAGACCGGGACAGTTCGGGCCCAGGAGGCGGGCGCCTTTCTCCCGCACGAAGGGATGCACTCGCGTCATGTCCAGCACGGGCACGCCCTCGGTGATGCAGACGATGAACCGGATGCCGGCGTCGGCGGCTTCCATCATCGCGTCCGCCGCGAACATCGGAGGCACGTAAATGACGGAGGTATTCGCGTTGGTGGCGCGCACCGCGTCATGCACCGAGTTGAAGATCGGCACCGACCCGCCAAAGGTCTGACCGCCTTTCCCGGGCGTCACGCCGCCGACGATCTTCGTGCCGTACTCGATCATCTGTTGCGTGTGAAAGCTGCCATCGCGGCCCGTGATGCCCTGCACGATGACCGTCGTGGACTTGTCGATGAAGATGCTCACGCCGCCTTTCCTCCGTGCGCGAGCGCCACCGCCTGCTTCACGGCTTCGTCCATGTCGGACGATGCAGTGAATCCGTTGTCGTGCAGGATCTTCATGGCGAGCTCTTCGTTCGTTCCGGTGAGGCGGATGACGAGCGGGATGCGCAGCGGATTGGCTTTCGTCGCGGTCACGATGCCGTTGGCCACGTCGTCCGTGCGCGTGATGCCGCCGAAGATGTTGAAGAGAATGGCCTTCACGCTGGGATCTTCGGTGATGATGCGAAGGGCGCTGACCACCTTCTCGGGGTTCGACGAGCCGCCGATGTCGAGGAAGTTGGCCGGCTCGCCGCCGTAATACTTCACGAGGTCCATCGTGGCCATCGCGAGGCCCGCGCCATTCACGACGCAGCCGACGTCGCCCTCGAGCTTGATGAAGGTCAGGTGCGCGTTGCGCGCCTCCACCTCACTCGGCTCTTCGGCGGTTTCATCGCGCAGCGCCTCGAGCTCCGGGTGGCGGTCCAGCTCGTTGTCGTCGATCGAGATCTTCGCGTCCAGCGCCACGACGTCGCCGGCCGGCGTCACGACGAGTGGATTGATCTCCGCCAGCGACGCGCCGTTGCGCATGAATGCGGCATAGAGCTGCGTCATGATCTTCGCCGCGGCCCGCACCTTCTTGATGTCGTCGAACAGGAAGAATCCGAGCTCGTTGGCCTGGTATGCCTGCAAGCCGAAGCGCGTGTCGATGGGGAGCTTAAGGATCTTCTCGGGTGTGGTCGCCGCCACTTCCTCGATGTCGATGCCTCCCGCGCGGCTGACCATGAAGACGGGCTTCCTGGTTGCGCGGTCGAGGATGATTCCGACGTACGCCTCGCTCGCGATGTCGGACGCCGCCGTGACGAGCACCTTGTGCACGGTGAGTCCCTTGATCTGCATCCCCAGGATCTTTGCCGCGAGCAATCGCGCTTCGGCCGGCGTCTTCGCGAGCTTCACGCCGCCGGCCTTGCCGCGTCCGCCGGCATGCACCTGCGCCTTGACCACCACCATGCCGCCAAGTCGCTGCGCGATGGCCTCTGCCTGCTCGGGCGTGGTGGCCACGTCACCCGCGGGAATGGGCACGCCTTCGGCGCGCAGAAGGTCCTTCGCCTGATATTCGTGAATGTTCACGTCGTCGACCGTTCCACTGTGATTGTCGTTCCTGCCTCGCCACGGACAGCGTCGCGTCCGTGACTCAACTTCGAGATGATTGCGCGCCCACCAGTGCGGCGCGCAAAGTCCACGGCCGCCCGCACCTTCGGCGCCATGCTGCCCTCGCCGAACGCTCCGGCGCGATCCATCGCCTCTGCTTCGTCCACCGACAGCCGGCGCAGCGCGCGCTGGTGACTCGTCCCCCAATCCGCGTAGACCGCGTCCACGTCGGTGATGATCAGCAGCAGTTGCGCATTCAGGTCGCGGGCCAGCACCGCCGCCGCCAGGTCCTTGTCCACCACCGCGTCGATTCCCTCCCACCCTTTCACGGGATCGTCGTAGATCGGTGCCCCACCTCCACCGCACGCAATGACCAGCGTACCGCGTTCGATCAACTGCTGGATGATGCGCAGCTCGTGGATCTTCTGCGGCGCCGGACTTCCAACGACGCGTCGCAGATTGCCGTTTCCATCCGTCTTCACAACATGTCCTTCCCCGCGGAGCTCCTCAGCCCGAGACGCGCTCAGCGCCTGCCCGATGAACTTCGTCGGATTGAACAGCGCGGGATCATCCGCGCGTACTTGCACCTGCGTGATGATCGTGGCGACGTCGCGCGGCGAGCTCACGCGGCGCAGCGCATTCTCCAACGACTGCTGAATCATGTATCCGATCCAGCCGGCCGTAGCGGCCACGAGCACGCCGAGCGGAAGTGGAGTGGCCTCGCGACGCGCGATCTCGTTGCGAACCAGCTCGTCCCCGACCTGCGGTCCGTTGCCGTGCACCACACACACGTTCCAGCCGTCGTGCGCGAGATCCACGATGGGACCAAGGCTCTCACGCGTGTGACGGAACTGATCGTGAATGGTGCTTCGTTCGCCGGCCGGAGCGAGGGCATTGCCGCCCAGCGCGATGACCGCCGTGGGAATGGCCGCCGTGCTCATCGGATTCGAACCCGCAAGCTAGACCGCCCTGCAATGCCGGGCAAGCTCACCGCGGCAGACTGCGCAGTACGGCGCCGAGTGCGTCAAACGCCCGGCCAAACGCGCTCCAGTCGCCGCGCGACAACGCATCCCGCATCGCCCGATACAGGCTGTCGGCTCGCCCACGGGCTGTCGGTGCCACGGCGTTCTCGTTTCCGCGCACCGGCGGCGAGGCGCCCACTGCCGTGGCCAGGGTGACGCCGACCCGCACCGTGTCCGACATGAGCGTGCTCACGTGCGACAGCGTCGGCACCGCACCCAAACGGTTCACGAATGACGGCTGCACGTACATCGGCCGTCCGCTCACAGGCACCACGCGCAGCGGTGCTCGCGCGGCGCCGGTCTCGTGAAGCAGCGTGTCGGCCGCATGCAGCCGATCGACGACGGCGCCCCACCGTTGGCCATCACTCGTCACCGGAATCCAGGATGTACCGCGCAACGAGCCTCCCGACGCCGCGATGACTCCACGGACGCGCTCGGTCGAATCGAGGAGCGTCCACAGTGCACTCACGCCAGTGAGCGACGGAATGACTGCCCGCGTGGGCTCGCGACTGGACGAGTCCGCCCCGTCCGACGAGGCGAGGTGCCGCGTCTCCACACTGTCGAACAGGAAGCCGGCCGCGGCGAACGCGAGCGCCTGGCTCCGGGCAAGATCGGTCATCGGCGGCAGCGCGGCGATCACGGATCGTGTGGCGCCCTGCGACCGAAACATGCCTGGAAACTGCGACATCCAGCTCAGCGTGACGGGATCGGGTACGGCGTCGGGAACGAATCGCACGCGTCCCGATGCAGCGTGCACGAGCGCTGTCGCGGCGTGCTGAAGGTACCCGCGATCCTCGCCGAGAATCGTGAAGCGCTGCGATAGCGGATACGTTGCGGACGAGGCGTAGAGCTCGATGACCCAGTAAAGCGAGTCGTCGGCAATGAGCGGCACGACTTCGCCGCCCTGCACGAAGAATGGCGCGAGCGCCTGGACGCGCGCTCGAACGTCGCGATGTCGCACCATGATCGGCCGGTTCGCGGGAACCTCGCCGAACAACAGCCTGAAATTCTGGAGGCTCCACGCGTGCATCAGCCGCGAGCGCGTCGAGACCATTTCGACGCCGGCGATCTGCTGAAGGGAATCGGAGAGGACGCTGTAGGTCGGCGCGGAGTCGTACACGATCGGCTCCCCCGCGAGAAACTCGTCCGCGTTGCCTGTTGCGCCGACGTGCACCGGGTGACCTCGATCATCGACGGCCGCCACATCGTAACGGCTCACCGCCCAGACGTCGCGCGGATCGCGTTCGCTTTCAGCGCCCCGTTCCACGATGGCCGCGGTGACTCCACCCGGCCCTTCGGTCCAGGCGGGACCGTCGCCGAATACGCGAACCCGTCTTGTGCGCTCTGCCGCACGTGTGAGCGCACCTCCGTCCCAGATTGCCAGCCGCGTTGCCACGTCGGCTCGCGTCGCGAACCCCGCGCCGACGGAGTCCGGATGGATCCGATCGACAGCGAAGGCTCGGCGCGTATAGGTAAGGCGCGTTCCGATGTACGGCAGCTCCTGCTTGCGCCGGTCCCGTGGGTCCACCGATCGCCTCACCACGAGTGGGGCGACCGTTCGCGCGAGAAACGACAGGAGGAGCACCGCGGTAACGGCCGAGAATGCGATCCGCATCTGTCCGGTCCACCCTGACCAGGCGACCACGAGCGCCGCGCACATCGTCACCACGGACAGCAACAACGTGGCTGGGACGCTGATCCGATGATCCACGTTCGTGAACAGTCCACCGGTTCCGCTGCCGCTTGACAGCAGGCGATACATCCCCAGGCGGTAGCTCCACGCCAGCATGAGCAGGAGCACTGCTCCGAGCATTGTGAAGTGGCGCCGCACATACGCCGACACGTAGAGCGAGCCGCGGTCCCAGCGCAGACTCGGCGTGAGCGCATAGAGCGTCACCACGAGCGCGCACACGACGGCGAGCACGATGACGGCCCACGCATGGAGCGCCGCTTCGAATGGCAGCCAGTACACGAAGAAGCCGAGATCGGCGTTGAAGTACGGATCCAGCTCGCCAAACGGCTTTCCGGTCTTAGCGAGGAGCGCTTCGTGCCAATGCTCCGCCGGAAGCGCGAGCACGATGCCCAGCACCACGGAGAGGGCTGCGACAACGGCAAGGAGATAGCGTCCGGGCACCTCCTCGCCGATCTCGATGTTCCCGATTCGCCGTGGAAGGACGAGCGAGACCACCGATTGTCTGACGGCGTAGAGATTTGCGAACGCAAATACCGCGGCAATGGCGAACGACCCGCCGACCAGCAGGACGGTCGCGAGCACCCGGGCGCGCCACACCTCGCCGGCGCCGAGCGCGACGTACCAGTGATAGTCGGCGTAGAGCGTCGCGCACCAGCGGCCGATCAGCAGAAAGAGAGCGGCTGCAATCACCGTCCCGCCGGTGATGCGACGCGCGCTCACGTCAGACGCTCACGCCCTGCGCCCGAATCCAGCTCTCCATCTCGTCCCGGATCTGCGCGAGCCTTTCGGGCGTGCGCGCCTCGTAGCGGGTCACGAGAATCGGCTGCGTGTTCGACGCGCGGATCAGCCCCCATCCATCGCCGAACAGGACGCGGACTCCGTCCACGTCGATCACGTCATAGCGGGCTCGGAAGTACTTCACGGCGCGGTCCACGAGCTCGAACTTGCGCTCGTCACCGCATTCGACGCGAATCTCGGGAGTCGAGTAGTACTCGGGCACGTCGCTCAGCAACTCACGCACGGTCTTGCGGGACGACGACACGATGCGCAGCAGCCGGGCGGCGGCGTACAGCGCATCATCGTGCCCGTAGAAGCCCTCGCTGAAGAACATGTGCCCCGACATCTCTCCCGCCAGCGGAGCGCCCTCCTCCTTCATCTTGTCCTTGATGAGGGAGTGGCCGGTCTTCCACATGACGGGCGTTCCGCCGGCGCGCGCGATCTCGTCAGAGAGCGCCTGGCTGCATTTCACGTCGAAGATGATCGGTTGGCCGGTGCCCGTTCTCGCCAGCACGTCGCGGGCGTAGAGAATGAGAATGTGGTCTCCCCAGATGATGCGTCCGGTCTCGTCCACCAGGCCGATGCGATCGGCGTCACCGTCGAAGGCGAGGCCCAGCTCGGCGCCCTCTTTTCGGACGACGGTAATGAGATCCTCGAGGTTGGCGGGCACCGTCGGATCAGGATGGTGATTCGGAAACGTACCGTCGCTCTCGGTAAAGAGCCCAATTGCGTCGACGCCCAGCGCGCGCAGGAGGCGCGGCGCCACGAGCGCCCCAACGGCATTGCCGCAGTCATAGGCAATGCGCATCGGCCTGCCGAGTGGGCCGGCGCGCTGCACGAGGTCCGTGACATATCGGTCGATGACCGCTTCCTCGCGGACAGATCCCCGTCCCTTCGGCGCCGCCTCCGACGTGATTAGCGCGAGCAGATGCTGAAGGTCGTGGCCGTGAAGAGACTCGGTACCAAAGCACAGCTTGAAGCCGTTGTACTCCGCCGGATTGTGGGATCCGGTAATCTGGATCCCGCCGATGACGGGCAGGTGATGCAGTGACCAGTACATCACCGGCGTCGGCACGATGCCGATGTCCACCACGTCCACACCGGCGCTCGTGAACCCCTCCACGAGAGCGTTGCGCAGCTTCTCGCCCGAGGGGCGGTTGTCCCGACCCACGGCGACGGCACCCGTAACACCGCGCTCTTTCATGAGCGCGGCGTAGGCTCCCCCGATGGCGTGTGCCGCCTCCTCGGTGAGATCCTTGTCCACGATGCCGCGGACGTCGTTCTGCCGGAAAATGCCTGCTGCGATCGTCATGGCGGGAAAGACAGAGGGGCCGCGGAGGGCGGCCCCGCCAAGTCTAGTGTGTCAGGGCTGCCTGTCGGGCGGGAGCGGTCTTTACAGGAGGGACGTAAGCGCCCAGGCGCGGCGTGCCTCTGACGACGTATCGAACCGTTTGATCCGGGAAGATGCCGAGAATGAGGATCGCGGCCGCCGTCGCCACCATGACGAATCGCGTCCAGCCGGGCGTCGGCGTGACGGCCTCGCTGTTCGCGGGGCGAGGGCGCATGAACATCACCATGATGACGTAGAGATAGTAACCCGCCGAGACGACCGTCGTGAGCACGAGCGTGACGGCCAGAGCAATCTGCGGCTCCTCGGCTTGCAGGGCGGCCTTCAATACGTACCACTTTGCGAAAAAGCCGATGCCGCCGAACACCGGGAATCCCAGAAGCGCGAGCATGTACACTGCCATGGCGACGGCGAGCCACGGGCGCTCGGTCCACAGTCCGCTCAGATCCTCGGTCGTGACCGGTGCGTCGCCGCGCGACAACACGACGATGACGGCAAATGCGCCGAACGTCGCGAGCGTGTAGGCCAGGAGATAGAAGAGCATTGCGGACGCGCCCTGCATGCTGCCGGCGGCCACCGCGACAAGCAGGAAGCCCGCATGCGCGATGGATGAATAGGCCAGCATGCGCTTCACGTTGCGTTGGAGCAACCCGATGGTGTTTCCCACCACCATCGTGGCGATGGCCAGCATCGCCACGGCGCGGTGCCAGGTTCCGATCTCGGCGTTGAATGCCTCCAGCCACACGCGCAGAAATGCAGCGAAGGCAGCAGTCTTCACCGTCGCCGCCATGTACGCCGTCACGGGATTCGGCGACCCGTCGTACACGTCTGGCGCCCACATGTGAAACGGCACCGACGAGACCTTGAATCCGAATCCGACGAGCAGAAGAGCCATGCCGATCAGCAGGAGGGGACTGCTGCCCAGCTGGAGCTCCACGACTCGCTGATGAATCTCGTAGAGGCCGGTCGTCCCCGTGGCGCCGTAGACGAGCGCAATGCCGTACAGGAGAATCGCCGTCGAGAACGCGCCAAGGAGAAAATATTTGAGCGCCCCCTCGGCTCCACGGACGCTGCGGCGATTCAGTCCCGCAAGCGCGTAGATCGACACCGACATCAACTCGATGCCGAGGAAGACGATCATCAGGTCGCGCGCAGCGGCCATCAGCATCATGCCGCTGGAGGCCAGCAGCATGAGGACGTGCGTCTCCGCCGTGGTCGTGCCCATCCGGTCGTTGTCGTCGATGCCCAGCGCAAGCGCTGCGATGGTGCCGAGCAGGACGATGACGTCCACCATGAAGCGGAAGCTGTCGGCCGCGATGGGGCCGTCCGTCACATGCCCCTGATGGAAGAGCATGTACAGCACCGCTCCGAGCGTCGCGACGCAGAGCCAGATGGACGCCAGGCCGATAGTGCGCTGATGCGCGGCGGATTCACGGCGCCACACCGCCCACAGCAGCAGCACCATGGCGCCGCCCATCAAGAGCAGGTCCGGAAACAAGGCCGCCGTGAGGTCGGCCGGATGCGACAGATCGAAGATCGGCATCAGCGACCCCGCGCCGAGAGCGTCGCCGGCGGCGCCAAGCGCGTCTCCACGAGCCTCACGAACTGCTCCGCGGCGGGCTGCATCCTCCGCAGCACGGGCGCCGGGTACACGCCGAGCCACACGATGCAGGCCAGAATGGGCGCCAGCAGCGCGAGCTCACGCCGGTTCAGATCGGGCACGTGTTCGTTTTCCGGCTTGTCGAGCGGATTGAAGAGAATGCGCTGCACTGCCCACAGAAGGTATGCGGCCGCAATGATGACGCTGGTTGCGGAGATGACGGCGAGAATCGGGTACGTCCGGTACGAACCGAGCAGAACGAGGAACTCGCCCACGAACCCGTTGGTCCCGGGCACGCCGATGGAGCTCAGGGAGACAAAGACCAGGATGGCGGAGAACATCGGGACCACCTTCGCAATGCCGCCATACGCCGCGATCATTCGCGTGTGGCGCCGCTCGTAGATCATGCCGATCAGGAAGAAGAGCGCGCCCGTGGAGAGGCCGTGATTGATCATGACCATGAGCGCGCCTTGCACGCTCTGGACAGTCAGCGCGAAGATGCCCAGCATCACGAAGCCCAGATGGCTGACCGAGCTATACGCCACCAGCTTCTTGAAGTCGGGTTGCACCAGCGAGACGAGCGCGCCGTAGACGATGCCGATGACCGCGAGCGTCAGAATGGCGCCGCGAATACCGGGGCTCATGGCCGCGGTCGGGAAGAGCGGTACGGCGAGGCGCAGGAAGCCGAACGTCCCGAGCTTGAGCATGATCGCAGCAAGCACGACGGAGCCGGCAGTGGGTGCCTCGACGTGCGCGTCAGGAAGCCATGTGTGGAACGGAAACATGGGCACCTTCACCGCAAACGCGAGGAAGAAGGCGCCGAACAACCATGCCGCAACCGTCGGCTCCAGATGCACCGTGGAGAGGATGGCGTCGTAGGAGAAGTTGGGCACGCCGGCCGCAAGAGGATCGCGGGCGGCGAGGCCGAGATAGATGATGCCCACCAGCATGAGGAGCGAGCCGATCATCGTATAGATGAAGAACTTCAAGCTGGCGTAGATGCGCCGCTGCCCTCCCCAGATACCGACGATGAAGTACATCGGTACCAGCATGACCTCCCACATCACATAGAAGAGGAAGAGGTCGAGCGCCATGAATACGCCGAGCATGCCAGCCGTCAGCACGAGCAGCAGCGCATAGTACGCGGCGGTCTTCTGCCGTACCGACGTCCAGCTCCCCAGAGAGGCGAGGAACATCATGAAGGTGGTGAGCAGCACCATCATGAGCGAAATGCCGTCGAGGCCGAGCGTGAAGCGCGCGCCCCACGATGGAATCCACGCGACGTCGAAGCGCTGCTGCCAGCCGCTCGTCCCAGGATCGAACGCCCACCAGAGGCCAACGGACAGCAGGAATTCGAGACCAAAGCACCACGTCGCCAGGCTGCGTGGCCGCGCCGCCGCACCGGTGGCGACCTCGTCTCCGCCCGACGCACCGCGGCCGCTCACCAGCACCGCGGCCGCACCGATCAATGGCAACGCGAGGAGGACCGGAAGAATCCACCGGTCATATCCAACGGAGAGCAGAAACTCGCGCATGCGTTACCGGAAGGAGAAAGCGCCAAGAACGAACAGCATGCCGATCACGAGCACCCAGGCATAGGTGCCAACCTGCCCCGATTGGAGCTGAGAACCGAACCATCCCAAGGATCTCGGCAACAGCCCACCCATGCGCACGGCGCCGGGAGCGCTGTCGTCGTCCTTGCTCTGGAGAAACAGACGTGTGAGGCCGTCGATGAGACCGACGTCGATGCCGCGCCATAGCAGCGAACGTGACGTGGCGACGATGGGCTGCACGATGGCCGCATCGTACAATTCGTCCACATAGTACTTGTTGAGCAATACTTCCTCGACGCCGTGCTCGGGCGGCGAGGCGCTTGCAGGGACAAGACGCTCGGGCTTGAGGCGCACAAAGGCGAGTGCGATGCCCGCCAGCGCAATCAGGACCGCCACGCCGATGAGCATGAGCTCCGTGGAGTGTGCGATCTCCGCTGGCGCCCCGTTGGTGAGACGCAGTGTGCTCTCACCCACGATCGGCTCGAGCCAATGCTCCAGCACTCCGACCGGTCCCGCCGGAATGATCCCCGGAAGATTGAACCATCCGCCGACGACGCTCAGAATGCCGAGCGCAACGAGCGGCCCCGTCATCACCCACGGCGCCTCGGCCAGATGCTCGCGCTCGCGATCACCGGTGCGGTTCGGGCCGTGGAACGTGTAGAGCATCATGCGGGTCATGTATACGGCGGTCATGAACGCCGTCGCCAAGCCAAGCACGTAGCAGCTCAGAATGACGATGTTTCCAGGGATTCCGAGAAAGTGCGCCTGCGCGAGCGCCGATCCTTCATGCCGCGCGAACAGCGAGCCCAGAATCTCATCCTTGGAGAAGAACCCAGCGAACGGAGGCACGCCCGCGATCGCGAGCGTCGCGGCCCACATCAGCGCCCATGTGATGGGCAGGTACGTGCGTAGCCCACCCATGTTACGCATGTCCTGCGCATCATCGTGCTTTCCGGTGTGGTGATACGCGCGGTGCATCGCGTAGATCACCGAGCCCGAACCGAGGAATAGCAGGGCCTTGAAGAACGCGTGCGTCATCAGGTGAAACATTCCCGCGACGTACGCTCCCGAGCCCACGGCCACGAACATGTACCCCAACTGCGACACGGTGGAGTACGCGAGCACCTTCTTGATGTCCCACTGCTTGAGCCCGATCGACGCGGCAAAAATGGCCGTGACCGAGCCGACGACCACCACGGTCAGGCTCGCGGAGGGCGCGAGCGAGAACAGCGCGTTGCTGCGCGCGATGAGATAGACACCCGCCGTCACCATCGTCGCCGCATGGATGAGCGCGGAGACGGGCGTCGGGCCCGCCATCGCGTCCGGCAGCCAGACGTACAGCGGAATCTGCGCGCTCTTGCCCGCGCAGCCGAGAAAGAGGAAGAGGCAGATCACGGTGACGAGCACGGAGCCCGCTCCGAGGCTGGACGCCGCCGCGTTCACGCTGACGAAATCGAGCGTCCCGAGATTGGCGAACAGCATGAACATCGCCACGAGGAACCCGAAGTCGCCAATCCGATTGACGATGAACGCCTTCTTGCCCGCGTCGGCATTGGCCTTGTCGCTGAACCAGTAGCCGATGAGGAGATACGAGCAGAGCCCGACCCCCTCCCACCCGATGAACAGGATCGGATAGTTGGCGCCCAGCACGAGCACCAGCATGAAGAAGACGAACAGATTGAGGTACGCGAAGTAGCGCGGATACCCCGGGTCGTCCTGCATGTAGCCGACGCTGAAGACGTGGATCAGCATGCCGACGCCCGTGATCACGAGCACCATCACCATCGAGAGCTGATCGAGCTGGAACGCCGCGTTGATCTGGAGATCGCCGACCGGCATCCAGCTGAAGTACTGCTGCACGAAGGGCGCGTGCATCTCGCCCACACCGCGCATGGCGGCGAAAATGGCGAGCGCCAGGCCGAAGGCGAGCACCAGCACGCCAGGACCCACGAGGCTCACGAGCCCGGCGGAGCGGTGCCGCGCAATCGAATGGTGGTCGTCACCGGGCGCGCCATGCTCTTCCGATTCATGACTGACTGCGGCGTGTGCCTCATCATGCGCCGCGCTCGGATCCGACGGACCCGCCTTGTAGGCGGACGTCAGTGACAGCAGCCCGTTGATGACGAATCCAACGAACGGCAGGAGAGGAAGCAGCCAGACGAACCGCGCCACGGTATCGCTGAGGGGGTGTGCGCCCGTCGCTGCTGCGTGCTGGAGGAGCATCAGCCCTTGAGAAGATTGATGTTCGACAGATTGACCGTCTGCCGATGACGGTACAGCGCGATGATGATCGCGAGGCCAACGGCGGCTTCCGCAGCCGCAACCGTCATGACGAAGAACACGAAGATCTGACCCGCGACGCCGTACACCTGCGCGAACGCCACGAAGGTGAGATTCACGGCGTTGAGCATGAGCTCCACGCACATGAACACGATGATCGCGTTACGGCGCGTGAGCACGCCGACGACGCCGATGACGAACAGCACCGCGCTGAAGAAGAGGGCTTCAGGCAGCATGGCCACGCTCCTTGCGCTTGCCGAGCACGACCGCGCCGACGATGGCCGCCAGCAGCAGGACGCTCGTCACCTCGAAGGCAAGCAGATAGTCTCTGAACAGAGGGCCCGCCAACGGCGCGATGGCACCTGACTTCGCGATCTGCTCCGCGATGGCCCCTTCCGGCAGCACCAGAGATTCGGGCAGGCGAGCCTTCGTCAGCACGAGGACCTGCGACAGCATTGCCAGACCGATCCCTCCCGCCGCGAGCTTCCACCAGATGCCGCGCGCATCATCCAGCTCTGAGGGATGTCCCAGGTTGAGCAACATGATGACGAAGAGAAACACGACCATGATGGCGCCGGCGTACACGAGCACCTGCATGACGCCGATGAACTGCGCGTCGAGCAGCACGTAGAGCGCCGCCAGGCAGAACATCGTGTTCACCAGCCACAGTGCTGCGGCCACGGGACTCCGCCGGGTCACGAAACAGACCGCGGAGATCATGGCGACGAGGCCGAAGAAATAGACGTGAAAGACGTAGAAGAGGGGCAGCTCGTTGTGCGTCATTACTCCCCCTTCGGGTCCGCCGGATCCCAGAGCTCGCACACGGGGTGCGTCTGCGCCATCAACCGCTCGAGATCATAGACGAAGCCCTCGCGACTGTACTCCGCGTTCTCGTAGTGCCGACCGACGTGGATGGCCTCTTCGGGACACACTTCCTGGCAGTAGCCGCAGAAGATGCAGCGGAATTCATCGATCTCGAACACGAGCGGATAGCGGTTGCCCTGTTCGTCCTCGCCCGGCACCAGCTTGATGCAGTTTGCCGGACACACGGACGGGCACAGGCCGCACGCAACGCACTTGGCCTTGCCGTCTTCCGTCGTGAGCATGCGGTGCGTCCCGCGCCAGCGCTTGGAGATGGACTCCTTCTCCTCGGGGTACTGGGTGGTCACCTTCTGCTCGAACATGTGCTTGATCGTGCGCTTCATGCCGCCGAGCGTGGCACGCATGTAGCTGGTCTGCTCGACAGGCCGCTCCACCACCTTCACGCCGATCGGCATCAGTCTCCTGCCTGGGATACGGGTTGAGCGCGATGAGGCGAGCTGACCGCGCGAAGCTTCTCGAGATCGCGCCGGTCGAGACGCGAGTATGCCGGACTCACGAGACGGCCGCGGTCGACGATCATGAACAGAATGACCACCGCGGCGGTGTTCAACAGAACGAGACCGACGTGGAACGGCACCGACCCGTGCTCGAAACCGAGGGCGTCGAGCGTCACGATGGTTGCCGCCACCGCCACGATGTACGCGAGCGCCAACGGCAGCATGAGCTTCCAGCCGAGCGACATGAGCTGGTCGTAGCGGAAGCGCGGCAGCGTCCAGCGGATCCACATGTACAGGAACACGAAGAAGAGCGTCTTCGTGGCGAAGCAGCCGAGCGTCAGCAGCGTTTTCAGGGCGGTGTGGGGTGCAACGTTGTCCCACAGCGTGAAGGGAATGTCCCAGCCGCCGAAGAAGAGCGTCGCCATGAGCGCGCTTGCCGTCACCATGTTCGCGTATTCGGCGATGAAGAACATGGAGAACTTCATCGAGCTGTACTCCGTGTGATACCCGGTGATCAGCTCCGACTCCGCTTCAGGCAGATCGAACGGCAGCCGATTCGTCTCGGCAAAGGCGGCGACGAGGAAGATGAGGAACGCCACCGTCAGGTTGAGGACGTTCCACGTCTCGAACGCCTGTTGATTCACGATCTGGCTGAGCGACACGTTGCCGGCCAGCAGCAGCACCGGAATCGTACTCATGCCCATCGCGATCTCATACGAGATCATCTGCGCGCTCGAGCGAAGCCCGCCGAGCAGCGCATACTTGTTGTTCGACGACCAGCCCGCCAGCACGATGCCGTAAACGCCGAGTGACGAAATGGCGAGGATGAAAAGGAAGCCGACCGGCAGGGGCGCGAGCACCATCTCGATGTTGCCGAACACGGAGCCCCACGGAGCTGCAAAGGGAATGACGCTCCAGGTGATCAGCGCCGGAACGAACGAAAGAATCGGCGCGAGAATGAACAGCGGCAGATTCGCCGCGTCCGGATAGGTCTCTTCCTTCACGAAGTTCTTCACGCCATCGGCCACTGGCTGGAGCCAGCCCTTGCCGACGCGATTGGGCCCGTGACGGTCCTGCATCCACGCCGAGATCTTTCGCTCGGCAAGTGTGAGCAACGCGACCCCAACCATGTACACCGTGAAGACGGCAATCATCTTCACGAGCGTTGCGACGATCCAGACGAGGAACGTCGGCTCCGCGTTGGGACCGACCATCCACGGCGCAAAGAAGGCACGCATCATCGAGCTCCCGCGGTCGCGCCAGCCGTCATCGTCCCCTTGAGGGCGAGAGTGTCGTAGGACATGCCCGCAAACTCCTCATGTGACGCCGCGAGCGCCGCGAACGCCTCGGCCGCGGTCCAGTAGCCTTTCCCTTCTCCCATGGCAGCGAGCAGATCACCGACCGCGAAGAAGCTCGGACGCGCGAGACCGGGCGCCGCCTTCGCCTGCATGAACCGCTGCACGCGCCCGCGAAGGTTCGTGAACGTTCCCTCTTCCTCCACGCAATTGGCGATGGGCAGCACAACCGCTGCCGCGTGACGCGCCCAGGAAGGAAGTGTCGTCCCGATCACGATCACCGCGCCGGCATGCGCGACATCGGATGCGTCCACTCCCGCAAGCTCCTCGTCGGCGACAATGAGTACGTCACCGGCCTGGAGGCCGGACAGCGGCGTGTCAGACCGGGTAAAGCCCGCCATCTCCGCTCCGCGCACGTTTGCCGCGCGATCCGCGCGCAACGCGAGATCGTCGACGCCGGCCAGCGGCGCTTCCTCGCCCTGATTGACGCGGAACGTGCCGCGGCCGCCGGTCTTCTCCACAAGCGTCGCGAGCAGGAAGAGCGCTTCGTTCGACAGGTTGGGCGACGCGAGCACGTGCGCGCGCTTTCCCCTCAGCAGCGTCGCCGCCGCGCGGAGCGCGATGTCCCAGTCCGTCGCCGCCAGCGAACCGCCGCTCATCACCATCGGCTGCTCGACGCGATCCCTTCGATTCATCCACCGATAGTCGAGCCGGCCGTGATCGCACATGAAGTACTGATTCACCGCGTCGTTAGGCCGCGGACGCAGGCGCATGACCTGGTTGTCGCGCGTCTCGACGATCATGTTGCAGCCTTGCGAGCAGCCCGGGCACACCGATGCCGAGCGATCCAGCTCCCACGCCCGCGCCTTGTTCAACGAGTCCTTGGAGAGCAACGCACCAACCGGGCACAGGTCGATCACGTTGCCGGCCCACGGGTGCGTCAGGTCTTCGCCCTCGAACTTGCCGATGAGCGCACGGTCGCCGCGCTCGATGACGGCGAGCACCGGCTCCTTTGCCACGTCCTCCATGAAGCGGACGCAGCGCGTACAGAGAATGCAGCGGTTGGCGACGTACATGACGTCACCGCCAAAATCCTCCACCGGGTTGAACCGCTTGGGATCGCGATATCGACCCTCGCCGCGACCTTCCTGGTACGTGTAGTCCTGCAACTCGCACTCGCCTGCCTGATCGCAGATGGGACAGTCGAGCGGATGATTGATCAGCAGCATCTCGAGCACGCCCTTGCGCGCCTCGATGGCCTTCTCGGAGTGCACGTGGACGACTTGCCCCTCTGCCACGGCGGTCGCACACGACGGCGCGAGCTTGTGAGACTTCTCCACTTCGACGAGGCACATCCGGCACACGCCCGCCACCGGAAGACCCGGATGGTAGCAGTAGTGTGGAACGAGGACGCCCGCGAGCTTTGCCGCCTCGAGAATCATCGTTCCCTCGGGCGCGCTCACCGCGCGTCCCTCGATCGTGAGGTTCACCATCTTTGCGTCCGCCATCAGGCCACCTGCGCCGGCACCATGTGGACCTTCTTCTTCTTGATGAGCGCCTCGAAGTCGGCCCGGAACTTCGTGAGCCCCGAGATGACCGGCGTCGCGCATGAATCGCTCAGCACGCAAATCGTCTTGCCCGTCATGTTCTCGGCGATTTCCAGCAGGGTGTCGAAGTCCTCATGCGTGCCTTCGCCGGCGACGATGCGCTCGAGAATCTTGGTCGTCCACGCGGTGCCCTCGCGGCACTGCGTGCACTGCGCGCAGCTCTCGTGCGCGAAGAAGCGTGCGGCACGTGCGATCTGCTTCACGAGATTCTGCGCGTCGTCGATGACGATGACGCCTCCGGAGCCGAGCATCGTGCCGTTCGCCACGAAGCCCTCGTAGTCCATCAGCGTGGCTTCCGCCTCGTCGCGCGTCTGGATGGGAACCGAGATGCCGCCGGGAATGATGGCCTTGAACTGACGGCCGGAGAGCGGGCCTCCGCACAGGTCATACAGGAAGTCCTTGAACGGAAATCCCATCGGCACTTCGTAATTGCCCGGGCGCTGGATGTTGCCGCACACCGAGTAGAGCTTGGTGCCGGTGCTCTTCGGATTGTCCGCGCGCTTGAACGCCTGGTACCACGCCGCGCCGTTGTTGATGATGTGCGGGACCGCGGCGAGGGTCTCGACGTTGTTGATCGTGGTCGGCTGACCGAACACGCCGGACACCGCAGGAAACGGCGGCTTGATGCGCGGATTGCCGCGCTTTCCTTCCAGCGAGTTCATCATCGCGGTCTCTTCGCCGCAGATGTACGCGCCAGCGCCCTTGTGCACGTACACGTGCACCGTCTTTCCGGTACCCATGGCGTTCTTGCCGAGGATTCCTGCGGCGTACGCGTCCTTGCATGCGGCGTTCATCTTCTCGAGCGCCTCGGTGTACTCGCCGCGGATGTACACGTACGCGACCTCGGCGCCGATGGCATGCGCTCCGATCGCGCAGCCCTCGACCAGGGCATGCGGTGTCCACCGCATGATCTCACGATCCTTGAACGTGCCGGGCTCCGACTCGTCCGCGTTGCAGACGAGATAGTGCGGCTTCCCGTCGCCGGGCTTCATGAAGCTCCACTTCACGCCGGTGGGGAACCCTGCACCACCGCGGCCGCGCAACCCCGAGTCTTTGACGAGCTGCACGATTTCAGCGGGCTGCATCGCGAGCGCCTTCTGGAGCGCAGTGTAGCCGCCGCGCGCGCGCCAGCCATCGAGGCCGATGGCCTCGCGCTCGCCGAAGTGCTTCGAGAGAACGAGCGACTCTCGCTCGTGCGGCTTGTGCGGAAAACCCATGTCAGTCGAGTGAGGCGAGAAGCGCGGGCACCGAGTCGACGGTGACCGATTCGATGAACCGCTCGTTGACCATCAGCGGCGTGTTGAACCCGCAGGCACCGAGACACTCCACCTCGATCACCTGATACTTTCCGTCGGGCGACTGTACGCCGAGCTCCTCACAGCCGGTGTGCTTGAGCAGCGCGGTTACCACGTCTTCCGCCCCACACACGTTGCACGGCGACGTCGTGCAGACCTGGATGAAATGCGTCGCGACCGGGTGCTGGTGATACATGGTATAGAACGTCACCACGCCCTTCACGTACGCCGGCGTCAGATCGAGCACCTCGGCCACCTCGGCGATGCCTTCCTGCGACACCCAGCCGCGATCCTCCTGCACCATCCAGAGGGCCGGAAGCAGAGCAGCCATCTTCGTGGGATAGCGCGTCAGCAGCTCATTCAACTCCGTCTTTCGCGCACCCGTGAACACCGGCGCGTACGACGCGTCCGCGGCGTCTACACTCATCGATCGATTTCCCCCATGACGATGTCGATGGACGCGTTGATCGCGATGACGTCGGACAACAGGTGGCCTTCGACCATGCGCGGAATGGCCGACAGGTTCACGAACGAGGGGGGACGAATGCGCCAGCGCACGGGCTTCGAGGTGCCGTCCGATACCATGTAGTAGCCCTTCTCTCCCTTGGGGCTCTCCACGGCCACGTAGGATTCTCCCACCGGCGGACGCGGACCCTCCATCACCTGCTTGAAGTGGTGGATCATGCTTTCCATGTCGCTCGTCGCCTTCGACTTGGGCGGGAGGATGACGCGATGGTCGTCCACGTTGACCGGACCGTCCGGTAGCCGCTTCAGCGCCTGCTCGAGAATGCGCGTGGACTGGCGCAGCTCCTCCATGCGCACGAGGTAGCGGTCGTACACGTCGCCTGCCTGGCCCACGGGCACGTCGAAGTCGTACGTCTCGTAGTCGAGGTACGGAAAATCCTTGCGGACGTCGAACGCCACGCCCGAGGCGCGCAGCATCGGGCCCGAGAGTCCATAGTTCACGGCCTCTTCGGCGGACATGGCGCCAAGGCCGATCGTGCGGCCCACCCAGATGCCGTTCTTCGTGAGCATCGCGTCACATTCGGCGACAACTTTCGGGAAAGTCCGCACGAAGTTCGCGAGGTCTTCCGTCCAGCCTTCGGGAATGTCCGCTCCCATACCGCCGACGCGCGTGAGCGACGTCGTGAGACGCGCGCCAATCCAGCTCTCGAGCATCGTGTAGACACGCTCGCGCTGCTGGAAGATCCACAGGAACGGCGTGAACGCGCCGATGTCGATGCAGAAGGTGCCGAGCCACACGCAGTGGGAGATGATACGCGACAGCTCCATCGCGATGACGCGCAGCACCTTGCACCGCTCGGTGATCTCGATGCCGAACAGGCGTTCGGCGCCGAGCGAGAAGGCGACGTTGTTACCCGGCGAGTTGAGGTAGTCCTCGCGGTCGGTCCAGGGGATGATCTGATTGTACTGCCGATATTCGCCCATCTTCTCGAAGCCGCAGTGCAGATATCCGATGTGCGGAATGCACCGGACGACCGTCTCACCGTCGAGCTCGAGCACGAGGCGGAGCACACCGTGCGTCGCCGGATGCTGCGGACCGAGGTTGAGGAGCATGTGCTCACCCTCGAGCTCCGGCTCGAGCGATGGCGGCGCGGTCAACGGAACGATGTTTCCCGCCTCGTCCGTTGCGAGTGGCACGCGCTGAGCACGGCCGCGCGAATCCAGTCCGGTGGTGGACAGCTTGACGTCGACCGTCCGCGTCTTGGTGGCCATGGCTACTCTCCCACCTTTTCGCCGGTGCCGAGCCGGTCCTTCATGTCCGCAGGCAGATCCTCGAACGCCTCGGCGATCGAGAGCTCTTCCATGCTGTATTTGGCCTCGGGATTCTGCGCGAGCGCCTGGCGGAGCTGCTCGGACCGGCTGAAGCGGCCGCGCAGCGGAAAGTCCTTTCGCAGTGGAAATCCCTCGCGATACTGCTCCCACATCAGGATGCGCCGCAGATCCGGATGGCCGATAAAGCGGATGCCGAACATGTCGTAGCATTCGCGCTCGAGCCAATCAGCGCCGCGATAGATGTCCCAGACGCTCGCGATCTCGAGCGGCTGCCCCTTGGGCAGCACGGCCTTGAGCCGGAGGAAGCGCCTGAACGGGATGGACCGAAGGTGCCACACCACTTCGATGGCGCGCTCCGCGTCACGAAACTCCACTGCGGTGATGTCCGAGCAATAGTCGTAACGCTGCGTCGCGTCGTCGTGCAGCCACTGCACGATGTCGTGCACGCGCGCCCGGTCCACCACCACTGTCGTTTCTCCCCACACCACGTCCACGTGCGTGACGGCATTCCCGAACGTCGCACGCAGGTCGCCCGCAGTCGGATTCGCCTGTCCGCCGCGATATGGAACCTTGGTTGGCGTGACGGGCGATGGCGCCTCTGGCGCTGCCTCTCCGGCCAGGACCGGCACGAACGGCGTGCTCACAGCCCCGACCGGGTCTGATGGACGGAATTGCCGAACGGCTCCGAGAGCTCGTCGATGAGCGGTGGCGGGATGTACAGTTGGCTCGCCGGATCAGGCTCCATCTCGTTGCGCAGCCACCGGTCCGACATGCGCTCTCGCATGACTTTTTCCTGGAGCATCATGATGCCGTACAGCAGCCCCTCCGGGCGTGGGGGGCAACCGGGAACGTAGACGTCCACCGGAATGATGGTATCGATGCCCTGCACCACCGCGTAGTTGTCGAACATACCGCCCGACGAGGCGCAGGCGCCCATCGAGATGCACCATTTGGGCTGCGGCATCTGCTGCCAGATCCGCCGAATGACGGGAGCGAGCTTGAACGGTACGCGGCCGGCGCAGATGAGGACGTCCGCCTGACGCGGCGAGAAGCTCATGCGTTCCATGCCAAAGCGTGCGAGATCGAACTTGCTCGCGGCTGTTGCCATGAACTCGATGGCGCAGCAGGCGGTCCCGAAGGGCATGGGCCACAAGGAGTTCGCGCGTCCCCAATTGACCAGGAAGTCGAGCTTCGTCGTGACCCAGCTCTCCTGCGAGGCGGGATTGAACGAGACGCCGGTCGTGCCGGCGCGCGCCTCTAGTCCCATTGCAGCGCCCCCTTCTTCCAGACGTAAATGAAGCCCACCAGCAGAATCGCGATGAATACGAGCATCTCCCAGAGGCCGAACAGCGACAACTGACCGGTGGGACAGACGCCCGCTACGAGATCCGTGCCGCAGGAGAGCTGCCGGAAGTGCGCGCCCCACGGAATCATGAACACGGTCTCGATGTCGAAGATGATGAAGAGCACCGCCACCATATAGAACTTCACCGAGAAGCGCTCCCGCGCGTCCCCGAGGACGGGCATGCCCGATTCGTACGGTGTCTGCTTTTCCGCGGTCGGCCGCGGGCGGAGGGTCAGATGGGAGATGAGGATGATCGCCACCGCGTTGGTGACGACAAATCCGACGAGAAGCAGGATGGGGAGATACGTCCGTTCCATGGTCTCCGCACTTCGTGAAATCTTTCACTAAGTCGCAGCGCATGAAGTTACCCGGTGCCGCAAAGCAGTGTCAACGGCGCTGATGCGCGAAAATGCAGCGCGTCGCACGGATGATGCGCGCTCATGCAAAATGGCCGGTATTTCGTGGCGGCGTGTGTGCCGCCCGACTAGCTTTCGCGCCCACTCCCCCTTACCCCGCGCGGCCCCGCCATGAGCATCATGTCCGACCGCTGGATCACCCGCATGGCGCGCGAACACGCCATGATCGAGCCGTTCGAGGACCGCCAGGTCCGCGAAGGCGTGGTCTCGTACGGGGTGAGCTCCTACGGCTATGACATGCGGGTGGCGCGCGAGTTCCGGATCTTCACGAACGTCATGACCTCCATCGTGGACCCGAAAGCGTTCGACACGAACTGCTTCGTGGAGGTCGAGACCGACGTCTGCATCGTGCCACCGAACAGCTTCGCGCTGGCGCGGTCGGTCGAATACTTCCGGATTCCGCGCAACATCCTCACGGTCACCGTAGGCAAGTCGACGTATGCGCGGTGCGGCATCATCACGAACGTCACGCCGTTCGAGCCGGAGTGGGAAGGCTATGTGACCCTCGAGATCTCGAACACCACGCCGTTGCCGGCGAAGATCTACGCCAACGAAGGAATCGCGCAGGTGCTCTTCTTCGAAGGGAATGAGGAGCCCGACGTCTCGTATCGCGACAAGAAGGGGAAGTACCAGGGACAGCACGGAGTGACCCTGCCGAGGTTGTAGTCGGTCCCCGCTGTCAATCGAGGTGAACGATGCCTCGCTGGAGCGCCAGCGTCACCGCCTGCGTGCGATCGTCCGCCCCGAGCTTGGCCATGACGTGCTTGAGGTGGACCTTCACCGTGGCTTCCGTCCGGCCGATCACACGCGCAATGTCCCGATTCCGTAGCCCCTTCGCGGCGAGGAACAGGACCTCTTCCTCTCTGGCCGTCAGATCGCTTCGCGGAGTGAATTCGGCGAGACGCGCGGCCACCTCAGGTGGAATCACGCGCTTGCCAGCAGCCACGCTCCGTATTGCTCGAATGACCTCGGTGCCTAGCATGTCCTTCAGCAGGTAGCCCTGCGCGCCGGCCTCGAGCGCGCGATAGATGTCGGCATCGCCCTCGTAACTCGTGAGCGCGATGATCCGCGCCTCGGGATGGGCGGCCACGATGGCGCGCACAGCCTCGACACCCGTCATGCGGGGCATGCGCAGATCCATGAGGACCACATCGGGAACGTGCTCGGCGTAGAGGCGGATCGCTTCAGCGCCGTCGGTCGCCTCCGCGACCAGATCGATATCGGGTTCGTTCGCGATCATCGCGCGCACGCCAGCACGAACCACGGGATGGTCGTCCGCCGTGAGCACACGGATCGTTGCGGGCGACGATGCCCCGTGATCGTCAGTTGGCGAAATCACGATGCCCGATGCAGGCGGCGAGTCGAGAGCTTCCCTCGATTCGATTGCCCTTGCTCGCTGCGCGCGCGCAACTCGACCGTGGTTCCCTTGCCCTCGGCGCTGCGAATGACGAGCGTCGCGCCGATTCGCTTTGCGCGCTCGCGCATGCCCAGAAGGCCCCACCGTCCACCCTGCGTTCCCCCCGCGGGGTCGGCACGAAAGCCACGACCATCATCGACGACAGTCATCCGAACGGATCGCGGCCGAAATGCCAGAAGCACGGCGATGGTGTCAGCGCCGGAGTGCTTTGCCGCATTGACGACGGCTTCCTGCCCAATGCGGAACATCGTGTCTTCGAGCGGCGCCGACAGCGCCCGCGGAGTCCCTTTGATCGTGAACGTGATGGCGGCGCCAGTCGCCGCACGGCGTAGCTCCTCCTCGAGAGCGACCAACAATCCCTTTTGAGTGAGTGCCGGTGCACGGATGTCCCACACGGCATGCCGCGCGTCGCGAACCGTGGAGTCGGCGAGTTCGACGATGGCACGGATGGACGCCACGGTCTCTCGCGGCGCGTCGCCGAGATGTGGCAGCGTCGCTCGGAGTTGGAGAGCGATGCCGGTCACGCCCTGCAACAGCGAGTCATGGATCTCTCGAGCAAGGCGGGTTCTCTCCTCGAGCGTGGCCGCGAATCGATGCTCGAGCGTGCGCTCCCGAGCCGTGCGCTTCGCCTTGGCGAGCCGCCCCGCGGCACGCTTGCGATCCGTGATGTCGATCATGCTCCCCACGACCTCTACGACGCGACCGGACTCGTCCATCACTGGATCCGAGTACACATGGACATATCTAACCTTTCCGTCCGGGCGAACGATGCGGAACTCCGTGTCTGCGTGACGCCTCTCAGCAATCACAGCCGTTGTCAGCCTTCTGACGCGATCGCGATCCGCCGGATGGACGTGCTCGTACGTCTCTTCACGCGTGAGCGGACGCGCCCGTGGTTCCAAACCCAGGATCCGGAATATCTCTGGCGACCAGAACGTGAATTCGCGAATGGTCGGGTTCACCGCGTAACTGCCAGTGTGGCTCAGCCGCTGTCCCTGCTCGAGATACGTTTCGCTGCGACGGAGCTCAGCTTCGACGCGTAGGCGCTCCTCGATCTCTCCGTGAAGCTCGTCGTTGGCTCGGCCGAGCTCACTCGTGCGCTGCGTTACTCGCTGCTCCAGCTCGTCGTTGAGCCGCTGGAGCTCGTCCTTGGTCTGCTTGAGCGCTGGCGATTCCAGCACCTCCCATTGGCCCCGCCGGCGTGCGATGACGTAGTGATGCGTCTGCGCCGAGTCGAGAAGGTCTGCTGCCGTCAGCGCCTCTGCAGCGTAGCTGCAGAGCACCCGCATACGGCGCCCGGCCATGAACTTGTGCAGCGCACCCTCGTACTCATTGAAGTTCTTCCAGCCTAGCTGATCGAGATAGATCGGGTTTCCGCTACCACGCAGGCCTGCATAGCCCCTTTCGCGCGCTTCGACCTCCCATTTGTCCCATTGCGCGATCGCCAGATCGATGTCGACGCTGCCCTCGGCGTCAAGAAAGCCATCATACCGTGAGAATTGGATGTCACCTCTCTCCATCCGGTGGTCGAAGTCCGGAACTCGCCGACGCATGCCTTCGATGGCCTCACTTTCCGCAGAGGGATCGGTGGGCATCCAGACGCAGAGCTCATCGCCCTCGAGGCCGGCCGTCAGATAGGGAACGATCACGTCGAGCAGGTCGGCGCGCGTCTGGTAGAAGAGGGAGAAATGCAATCCCCACGGCATGTCGCCCACGATACTGATCCCGCTCCAGCTCAGTTCTGGCGTCATAGCGGATGAACGCTCGAGTTCGTGTACTCCCCGAGAGGTAGGCGAAGAGTACGCCATCAGGGAATGCGCGGAAACGTCGGAATTTCTAGGATGATGTGTGCGCCTTCGAGCGCAAAGTCCAGCCGATGCGGCGGCATTTGAGAGCACGAGGGGCCGCCCGCCGCCCCTTCAGCTCGGCAATCGATCAACACACTAGAGACGCGCAGGTTGACCGCGCATGAGGTCGCTTGGTGCCACCTCATTGCTCGCCCCAAAACCCCGAAGGATGAAGGACGGGATGCAGAACCCGAATCGCGTTTCGACGACGAGCGCAATCAACGACAGCGCGGCGCAAGCTGCGGCGACGCTCGACCGCATTCCTGATGCCTGCCTGGTGCTCGCAGCCGATTGGACGATCGGCTACCTGAATCCCGCGGCTGAAGGGGTGCTCGAGCGCGCCAAGACGGATCTCCTCGGCCGAAACCTCTGGGATGCGTTTCCTGATGTGGCGGGAGGCAGCTTCGATGGCGCCCTTCACAAGGCGATGGAGGAGCGGACCGATGTCACCGTCGAGGGCTTCTATCATGGCCTGGAACGGTGGGTCAACGTTCAGGCGCGACCATGGGACAGCGGCCTGGCGATCTTCTTTCGCGACATTGCGAGCGAGCATCGCATCGCGGAGCAAGTGCTCGAGAGTGAAGCGCAGCTGCGCGACTTCGTGGAATCGGCCACGGATCTCATTCACATGCTCGCGCCGGACGGTCGCGTGCTCTACGCAAATCGCGCGTGGCGCGAGACGCTCGGGTACACCGACGAGGAGATCACTCAGCTCTCGATGCTCGACATCGTAGCGGCCGATTCGCACGACACCGCCCGCGCGGCGCTGCAGAGGCTGCTCTCCGGCGAATCGCCCGTCCCAATCGAGGTCGCCGTGATCGCCAAGGATGGCCGACGTATCATCGTGCGCGGCCACGCGAATTGCCGCTTCGTGGACGGTGTGGCAGTCGGCACGCGAGGCATCTACCGTGACGTGACGGCCGAGCTCGAGGCGGCCGAGCGCCTCCGGAAGGCGCAGCGCATCGAGGCGTCAGCGATGCGCGCCAAGACGGCATTCCTCGATCGCGTGAGCCACGAGCTTCGCACGCCGCTCGCGTCGGTCATCGGCTTTGCCGATATCCTGCTTCAGAATGTCGGCGGCCATCTGACTTCCCGGGAGCTGACGTTTGCGAATCGCATTGCGGCCCAGGGACGCCACTTGCTGACGCTCATCGAGGACGTGCTTGCGTACGCGGAGATCGAGGCGCGGAGTTTCGAGCTCGACCTCACGACGGTGGACGTCGCCGCGCTGGTGCGCGAAGTCGTCGATCATCAGACCGATGGCGCCCGGCACCCTTCCATCGGCGTGCAGGCGCCCCTGTCCGCCATGCTGGCAACGGATGCGGCGACGCTGCGGCGTGTCGTTCGTTACCTCCTCGAGGACGCCATCAAGCGAGGTGCTGGAAGCGCTGTGTCCGTGACTCTGGTTGCGGATGCCGAATCGGGCTCCGCACGAGCGATCGAGGTATGCGATGAGCCTTCTCGGAGCGTCGAGGACGCCGTTGGCGCCACCCTCACCGATCCCTCCATCGCGCTCGAGCTCGGACTCACCGTAGCGCGCTCGCTCTGCCGGCTACTCGGCTACCACTTCTTGACCGAGACAGACGAGCACGGGACCACGACGCGACGCATCGAGCTCTGCGAAGGGGCGCGCCGTGATCAGCGCGCTCAGGATGACATGGCGACCACGCTCCATGCATTTCTCGAGGGGTCGCCACTGCCGATCATCACCTTCGATCCCGACTGGACTGTCCGTGTTTGGAACGAGGCCGCGTCGCGCATGTTCGGGTGGACGCCCGCCGACGTCGTGGGAAAGCGGCTGCCGGTCTTGCGTGCCGACGACGAGCCATCGTTCCGGGAGCTGCTCCGTCGCGCACTCGAGTCCGACGCGGGCATCGCCGACGTACCGGCGACGCACGTGCGCAGCGACGGCTCACCCGTGAACGTGCACGCCTCCATCGCACCGCTGCGCTCGCAGGAGGGTCGGCTCCGCGGCTTCATCAGCATCCTTGCCGATGTGTCCGAGCGAAGGCGGCTCGAGAATGAGCTGCGGCAGGCGCAGAAGATGGAAGTCGTGGGGCAGCTCGCCGGCGGCATCGTTCATGACTTCAACAACATCCTGACCATCATAACGGCCCACTCGGAATTCCTGATCGGCGATCTCGGTGTTGATGATGAACGGCGCGACGACGCCGTGGCGATTCGTGATGTGGCGAAGCGCGCGTCCGACCTCACGCGACACCTTCTGCTGTTTGCACGCAAGGACGCACCGGAGCACAAGCTGGTTGACCTCAACCACACGCTCGCGAGCGCGGAGCGCATGCTTCGCCGCACGCTCGGCTCACGACTCGAGTTCATCACTGCGCCATCCGCTGATCCGCTGCTCATTCACGCCGATCCTGCGCAGATCGAACAGGTGATCATGAACCTCAGCCTCAACGCCCGCGACGCGATGCCGGAGGGCGGAGTTCTCACGCTGATGACCGCAAGAAGTTCCCACGAAGCGGGTGAACCGGGACGAGCCATCCTCACCGTGCGCGACACCGGAGTCGGAATGGATGCCGCCACGCGGGACCGCATCTTCGAGCCCTTCTTCACAACAAAGGAGAAGGGCAAAGGGACCGGTCTTGGGCTGGCAACGGTTTACACGATCGTCAAAGAGGCCGGCGGATCAGTCTCACTCGACACCGAACAGGGGAAAGGAACGACCTTCCGCGTGCAGTTGCCGCTCGCCCCTGAAGCGTCCCCCTTGCCCTACGCCTCGACTGGCACTTGAAGCTGACTCCTCGCCCGACGTGACAGAAACACGCCGACCAGGCTCACCGCCGCCGCGGTCATCAGCCACAGCGCCGGCGACGCCTTGTTGCCCGTGCGCTCGATGAGATAGGTGCAGATCGCCGGCGTGAAGCCACCAAAGACGGCGGTGGCCAGACTATATGCCAGCGAAAAGCCCGCCGTGCGCACCGCCGGAGGCATGACCTCCACGAGCAGCGGAACCATGGCGCCGTTGTAAAAGCCGAAGAGCGCCGAGAACCAGAGCTCGACCGCAAGAAGATGTGAGAAGCTCGGCGCCGCAACGAGCCACGCCATCGCCGGATAGGCCGTCACCAGCGCCAGCACCGGCACGATCGTTACCAGCGGGCGCCGGCCGATGCGATCGGACAGGCTCCCCGCGATCGGCAGCCAGACAAAGTTCGACAGGCCGACGCACAGGGTCACGAGAAACGCGCTTCGCGCATCGAGGTGCAAGGCCTGTTTGCCGAACGTCGGCGTGTACGCGGTAATGAGGTAGAACGACGTCGTCGTGAAAACGACGAGCATCATGCCGCTCAGCACGATGCGCCAATGAGACGCCACGATGCGAAAGACATCCGAGGCGCGACGGGCGTGGTGCTTCATCTTCACGAAGGCTTCCGTCTCCTCGAGCGAGCGTCGCAGGAAGAGGATGACGGGGATGATGAAGCACCCGATCAGCAGCGGAATCCGCCAGCCCCACGCACTCAGCTGTTCCGTGGTGACAAGTCCCGTCAGTACGAGTGCGATCAACGCCGTAAAGACAACCGCCAACTGCTGGCTTGCCGACTGCCAGGAGCAGTAGAAGCCACGCGTGCGAGGCGTCGCGATCTCCGCCAGATAGACTGATACGCCTCCGAGCTCGACGCCGGCGGACAATCCCTGCAACAGCCGGCCAATGACGACAGCGATCGGCGCCGCAAGACCGATCGCCGCGTAACTCGGCGTCACGGCAATGGTGAGCGTCCCGATCGCCATCAACCCGAGTGTGACGATGAGGCCCTGCCGGCGCCCCCTTCTGTCGATGTACGCGCCGAGCACGATGGCGCCGACGGGACGCATGAGATATCCCACACCGAACGTCATCAGAGACAACATCAGCGAGGCGAACTCGCTGCCCGCCGGAAAGAAGGTCTTTCCGATGTACACGGCGTAGTAGCCGTACACGATGAAGTCGTACATCTCGAGGAAGTTGCCGCTCGCCACGCGGAGCACTGCCCCGAACCTGGGCTTCTTCGTCACGGGGCCGCCCGAGTCTCGTGGCTCGTTACGAGAGGGCAACGCGTCGACCATCTCGGGCATGCTCATGGAACGATGGCGATCTCCTTCGACACCGTGCGGTACGCTGCGGTCTGCTGCGCCACGAACGTCTCGAAATCCTTGCCGCCAAGGAAGAACGGCGCGAGCCCATTCTTCTCCAGCACCCCCTTCCATTCGGGCGAGGCGCTCATGGTGCGGAGTGTCTCCACCCACTCCCGATACTCGCTCTCGCTGAGACCCGGCGGTGCGTAGAATCCGCGCCAGACGACGAATACCACATCCAATCCCTGCTCGCGGGCCGTGGGCACATCCGCCAAGAGCGAAGGGGCACGACGCTCGCCGAGTACCGCGAGCACCCGCAGCTCCTTCCGCTGTACGGCCGGCAACATCTTCGAGAGCTCCGCCGGAAATACCTGGAGCGAGCCATCCTTCACTCTGGCAATTGCTTCGGCCGGCGTTGCCACCGGTTCGTAGCGAACCTTTCGAACATCGAGGCCCGCGGCTCGCGCGAGCAGCAGCATCTTCATGTGATCCTGGCCGCCGACCGCGCTCGTACCTCCGATGACGACCGAGTCAGGATGCGCGCGCCATGCCGCGACGAACTCGCGCAGGTCATGCCACGGCGCCTTCGCGCTCACCGCGATGATGCTCGGTTCGGCGTCCACCGCCGCGATCCAACGCACGTCTCGCTCGGTGTGATCACCGTAATGATGCTGCGCCAGACCAAGGAGCGTGGATGGACTTGCGGCAATGATCACCGGGTCGTGCGCATGACCCGGCCTGAGGATGCTCTTGAAGGCCACTGCGCCACCTTCGCCCGGCATGTGCGTCACATGCAACGGCTGGCCGCCGGGCGCCCGAGCACCCAGTACCTGTGACACGGCGCGGCAACTAAAATCCCATCCGCCGCCAGGATTCGCGGGCGCGATGCAGCCTGATGGCATCCTCGCCTCGGACACACATGCCGCCAGCACCAGGCACGCGACAACGCCTGGCGCCGATGTGAGTAAAAGAAAGAAGCGAGCTGCTGCCGAAGCGGTGCGATGCCGTCTCATGCGTTTGGCTGGGGATACGGGCGATGACCGGCACTTCACCAACCACTCCTCACGTTCGCCCGTTCGTCTCAGACGGCGGCAAAGGCAGACATGTCAGGTTTCCGTATGATACGCCCTTCTGGTTCTTGCCGGTAGCGAAGGGAATGCCATATCGCAGCATGTCACCGATCCGGTGCCCATCGAGAAACAGCGTGCGGCGGCGCTCCTCCTGAATGTCGGTCGAGGCTCCTGTGCCCATGTACGCAGGAAGACTGTATTTCGCTCGCACCGCGCTGATCGCGGCCACGGCGCTCGCCGGCTCCGCTTCCGCGAGGATGAGCTGCGCTTCGTCCCACGTCGCAAGAGGCAAGGGGGAATCGAGCGCGACGTACTTCTTCTGAATCCACAACGGCGTGATGCCGTCCTGTCCGTTGGTGCGTGAGTCCTTGACGACTGGCACGCGGGTGTCGGCAGCGGTGCCAACGGTAAGCCCGCGGTACTCCGGCGCGATCGACTCGTGCGCGTTGATCGTGCCGGCGGCAACCGTCGTGTTGAAGCGCCGAACCGGCTGCGTCGAGTACGTCGCATTGAAGGCGAATGTGGAGGGCGCCACGAGCTTAGCGTCCGCAGCCGCACCGGCATTGTTCGCGAGATCGAGCCGCACCCGCGCTCGGCCCACTCGCGCCGCATTGAGCAGCGTCGCGTTGTTCAACGTGGCCGCCATCGTGATGGCGCGAGTGAACCGCGCCTCTGCAAGGGCGAGCGCCGCAGCCGGCGTGATGAGGGGCTCCGGGCCCGTGGCCACCTGGCAGTACGCTTCGCCGAGTAGTGCGTAGCTGAACCCTGCATACACGAGGGCCGTCGTGGTAAGCAATGCGCGTGTGGGAACGTCGGCATCCGTGAACCCATCGAGCACGGTAATGGCGGTCTCGGCCTGGACGCGTGCCGTTTGCAACGGGACGTAAAGGGCATAGTTGCCCAGCGTGGCGGCCGCGTTTTGGCACGGGAGGATGCCGTTGTCGTTGGTCGAGAGGCGGGCTCCCCAGCCGACGACTTCCCCGTTGGCGGAGCTGTTCAACAGCTCGTTCGACCACAATCCGGTGTCGTGAACGTATTCGCTGAACGCGCACTCGAAATCTGCCTGGACGCCGTTCACCATCGTGGTGGAGAGTCCCGGGCTGGTGAGTGCCGATGCGGGCACTTTGCCCGGAAGCGAGACGTCGAGAATGCCCTTGCATGCCTGCAGCAGTTGAAGGCTGCCAAGCGCGAGCACGGCGGTCCACGCGCGCAGCCGGCGATGCCTGTGAGATCCGTTGAGCATGAGTTGATCCTTAGGTATGGAGGAGCCGGGCGCCTAGAAGCCGAGGCGTGCCGTGAGCACGATTTGCGAGGTGGGCGGCAGCGTCGTCTGGAATCGCGCCGCTGTTTCGGCACCTGGTGGACGCTGCTCCGGATCGAAGATCTTCGCGCCATAGATGGTCTTCTGCGCCTGATACAGCAGCGCCACGTTGCGCCACGCCGCCGTGATGGACGCGTTGGACGCTCCGCCCAACCGGGCCGCGAAGCGATCGGGAAGGTTGTAGCTCGCCGACAGCTCGCGCAGCTTCGCAAAGCTTGCGTCGAAGAATCCGAGCGGCGGGCGGCCCACGGATCCCTGGTACGCCGCGAACACCGGATCTACGGGACCGCTGAGCGGGTTTGCCATCGCCGTGTTCTGGAAGTTCTGGTGATCCGCCTCGATCGAGCCCTCTTCGTACAACATGCCGGTCTGGTAATCGATGAGTGCGGACAACCGCCAATTTCTGAGCAGTGTGAGCGTGTTGGTCACGCTGCCCAGCTTCGTGGGCGTTGGCTGGCCGTAGTACACCAGCGGCGCGGACGCGCACGGCACTGTACCGCCCTTGTCGTCATCGCACATGACGTTCTGGAGCGTGCCTGCCGCGGAGTAACTGGCACTCACGACTCTCTTCCAGAAGAAGGAGCCGACGGAATATCCCTCGCGATTGTACTGGTCGATGGCATTGCCGCTGTTCGGGACGCCTACCGGCGGCAGACCGCCGAGGCTCTCGATGCGATTGTGCGCGGTGGCGAAGTTGACGATGAGATCCCACGCGAGCTTCGGGCGATCCACCATTCGCGCATTCACACCGATCTCGTTCCCCCACGCCGCCACGCGCCCCAGGTTCACGACGGTTGCGCCAGGAAAGCCTATGGACGGTTGGTTCGGTGCGCGCACGATGGCGTCCTTTGTCGTGCGGTTGTAATGCGTGAAAGTGGCCGTAATCCGGTCGTCGAGAAATCCGACGTCGACGCCGGCCTCGAGCTCCTCGCCGCGCTCCGGCTTCAACGCCGTGTTCCCGAGCGATCCGGGCGTGAGAACTGGCACGCCTCCAGGCCCGGTCGTTGGTGAGTAGAGCGTGACGGCGTCGAACGCGTCGGGTTGCTGTCCAGCCTGGCCCCACGCGGCGCGAAGCCGCAACGAGTTGACCCGCGGCGCATGCCAGAATGACTCCTCGCTCAACACCCAGGCGCCGCTGACCTTCGGGTAGTACGCCGCCTTGTAATCCTTACCGAACGCGGAGTTCGCGTCGCCACGAACGGCGACAGTAAGGAATCGGCGGTTCTTCCAGCCGAACGCCTCCTGCACGTACATGCCGAACGTCTTGTTTTCGATGAAGTCCTCGCCCGACGACGTCACCGCGGCGCCGCCGATGGTCGTTACGTCGGGCGTGGGGAAGTTCTGCCCGTACTCGCTGGCGAGGGTAAACTGCTTGCGATAGTACTGAGCGCCGAAGGACGTGGCGGTTGACCACAACGAGTTGTCCGTCTTGGCCGTGATCGAGTAATCGACCGTGGAGTAGTTCGTCGTGACGTTCTCGAGCGTCTTCTCACCCGTGCCCCTGCTGCCGAAGAAGTTCGTCTGACCATCCGGCACGCGCGGAAAGAGGATCTGATTCGTCGTATTGCCCGCGTCCACTCCCGCCTTGAGCTGCTGCGTGAGCCAGGCCAGGGGAGTGTTCTTGATGTCGATGCCACCGGTAAAGCGATTTACCTTCGACCGCGAATCGATCAGGCCGGCCACGTCGGGATTCGCGTATCGAAACCCTTGCGTGGGGGTGCTGAACAACGTCGGCTTGCTGTAGATGATCATGTCCCAGATGCCGAAGCCCTCGGCGGCCTGGGCGAAGCGCGTCTCGTTCTGGATGAAGTCCAGGTGCGCGTCGACCTGCCACTTCGACGTCGGCAGCAACGACAGGTTCGCTCGACTGGCGGTTCCCTTCAGCCAGTTGTAGTCCACGATGCCGGTGTTGCTGATCTGGCCGGCGGAGACGAAATAGCGTGCCAGCTCGTTGCCGCCGCTCAGGCTGCCGTTCAGCTCGTGCAGGCGGCCGGTGCTGAAGATGTTCCGCCCCGTGAGCTCTCTCCAACGCGTGATCATGTTCACGCTGTCCAGGAGGCCCGTCGCGGGATTCTTCCCGTAACTGAGGTTGATGCGGCTCTCGGCGTTCGGCAGGAAGTTGCCGCCCTCCTTTGCCGTCACCTCGAAGCTGGCTTTTCCGTTTCGTCCACGCTTGGTAATGATCTGGATGACGCCATTGGAGGCTTCGGTGCCGTACAGCGTCGCCGCCGCTGGTCCCTTGATGATCTCCATGGACTCGATGTCTTCCGGATTGAAGTCGTTGAGTCGCGAGGCGTAGCGGCCGTTGCGGATGGCCGGACCGCCGGAGGGATTATTATCCACACGCACTCCGTCCACGTATACAATCGGCTGGTTCGCCAGCGAGAGGCTCGCCGCGCCGCGAATGCGCACGGCGCTGCCCGAGCCGACCAACCCTGGCGTCGGAAGGATCAGCACGCCCGGACTCTTCTGCCCGAGCAGCTGCTGGACGTTCACCGCCGGAGAGCTCTGTGCCTCCTTCGCGATGTCCAGCTTGTCCACGGTGTTGCCGATCGCGCGCATCTGCGTGCCGCCGGCTGTCCCGGTCACAACCAACGCATCGAGCGCTGTCACTGCGGGGGTAAGTGCGAAGTCCAGGGTCGCCGCCTCACCATCGGTGAGCGTCACGGATCGATCGCCGCTCCCGTAACCAATTCGCCGTACGCGTACGACAGCGGTGCCCACGGGAACGCCGATGAGCCGATAACGGCCCTGTGCGTCTGACATCGCGCCAAGCGTGGTGCCAATGATCGTCACTTGAGCGGCGGCGACCGGTACCCGCGATGCGGCATCGACGATCGTGCCGCTGATCGTCCCAGCCGCCCCACGCGTGGGCAGTATCGGTGAGCGACTCCGATGCACCGTGGCCGCCTGCACCGAGGGGGGCACGCCCGCCACAGTGGCGAGGCCCGCCGCGGCCATCAGTGCGACCAGCGTGAAACGATTCGACATGGGATAGTCTCCCGATGGGGAGTTGTGATGTGGTGCAGGGCGGTTAAACGCCCCGCGACGGAGCTGCGTCGACTGCTCTCATCTGTGCCCGACGCGTTTGTCCGTTCATCCGACAAATGCCGAAGTCCCGACACGCGGGCACAGATGCAGGCGGCAACGTAGCGTCGGGCAACCTAGACGCACGATTAACGGGGATTGACTGCGACGGCGGCGCCGCCTCCGCCATTCGACTGCCTACGTCCGCAGCACCGTCACGCGACTGACGCGCTCGCAGCGGGAATTGCAGGAAGCGTGAGCGTAAACACCGTTCCCTTCTCTCCCGACGACGTCAGCGTCAGGTCGCCGCCATGGGCGCGGGCGATGCGCCACGCGATGGACAATCCGAGTCCTGCGCCGCCCGTTGCAGCAGTTCTCGTCCGGGCCGCGTCGGCGCGAAAGAAGCGGTCAAATACACGTGCCTGCGCATCGGCGGGAATGCCGGTGCCGTCATCGGACACGCGCACGACGTGACAGCCTCTGGACGTCTCGAGCTCGACCAGCACCGCGTTGCCTGGTGACCCGTACTTGATGGCGTTGTCGAGGAGATTGGTGACGATGCGATCGATGAGGAGCGGGTCGCCGCAGCATCGCGCCTCGACCGTCGGATGAAACGTCAGCGCGATGCCGCGGTCCGTCGCGAGCGGCCGAATGCGCGATACGCTCTCCAGGAGGAGTTCCTCGAGAAAGAACTCGTGTCGCTCGAGAGCGCCGTCTGCCGCGTCGAGGCGCGCGAGCGTGAAGAGATCGTCAACGATGGCACTCAGCCGTCGAGCCTCGTCACGCATGTGCACGAGCGAGCGCTCATACTCGGCGGTTGTGCGCGACTGCGACAGGGCGACGCTGGCCTCCGCCCGAAGGCTTGCAATGGGTGTTCGCAGCTCGTGCGAGGCGTCGGCCATGAATTGCCGCTGTTGAACGAACGATCGCTCCAGCCGCGACAACATGTCATTGAACACCGACGCCAGCTCGTCCATCTCATCGCCGGTATGGCGCACGGCGAGTCGTGCGTCGAGGCTCTCGGAGTCGATCGACGATGCGCGCCGGCCCATGTCGACCACTGCCGCAAAGCTGCGGCGCGCCAGGAAATAGCCGCCCACACCCGCGAGCACGAGCGCCAGGGGGATGGCCACGAGGACGGCTTGCATGAAATTACCGAGGACCGTCCGTTCGACCTGGCCAACCTGAAGTGCGACGATGGTGAACTCCTGGTCCGCGACCCGCACGCTGGTGGCGTACGAACGAATCAGATCGTGGCCGTTACGAATGGTGGCATACGCCGAGCGCCCCGGTGCAAGCGCGGCAAAGAGCGGATGGATCGGTGAGTCGTCCGCCCGATCGATCGCGGAGATGGCCTGCGTGAGATCGTCGCTCGACGAGTCGGACACCGCGACCAGACTGTGGTACGCGCCGTACACCAGCACGCGGCGGCCGCTGAAGCGAAACTCGCGAGCGGCGTCCTTCGCCGCCTCATCGGGGTTGCGGTTTGCGCGCGCCTCCGTGATCACCGCCTGATGAAAGGAGCGCACCGCTTCGGCGAGCGACCGGTCCACGCGGTCCTGCGTGAGTCGCTGAAGATACGCCCATGTGAACGCGGTGAACGCCACGAGAACCAGCGCGAGGACGCCGGTATGCCAGAACGCGAGCCTCGTGCGAACCGAGCGGAGCAACCGCGTGCCTCGGCGCACCCTATCCGTCTCCCGATGTCGTGGAGGTCACGCCGAGGTAGTATCCGGATCCGCGGCGCGTCTGTATGAGAGGAGTGAGGCCTGCGCGATCGATCTTCTTGCGCAGCCGATTGATGTAGACCTCGACCGCGTTTGTTGCCGGATCGTGGTTCTCGTCCCAGACGTGCTCCGTGAGCTCCGAACGGCCGACGATTCTTCCCGCGTTGCGCGCGAGGTATGCCAGGAGTGTGTACTCCTTGGTGGTGAGCTCCACAGTCGCACCGACGCGACGAACGCGCTGCGCCGGAAAATCGATCTCGAGGTCCTCGAGCTGGTACCGGGCCTGATCGACCTGCTCGCCGCGACGGCGCAGCAACGCACGCAATCGAGCGAGCAGCTCGTCGAATTCGAAGGGCTTCGCGAGATAATCGTCGGCGCCGCTGTCGAGCCCTTGAATGAGGTCTACCGTGTTTCCTCGCGCCGTGAGCATGAGGATTCGCACAGCGGAGCCATTCTTTCGCAGCGTTCGACATACCGTGAGGCCGTCCACCTTCGGCAGGCTGACGTCGAGAATGATTGCGTCATACGGACTGATGCTCGCCTGATACAGCGCCGCCTCTCCGTCCGCCGCGACGTCCACGGCGTACGCCTGTTCGCGAAGTCCGCGCGAGAGCGACGTAGCGAGTGCCACGTCGTCTTCGACCAGAAGGAATCGCATCAGTCGGCGGTCAGCGTAATGCGCGTCTCTCCACCAGGCGTCAGCGTCACCGCCAACGGAAGGCACTCGAAGCCGGGCACCAGGTTGAACGTTCGGTCCTTGTCCAAGGAGGCAAACCCGCCGAGGGCATCGGTGCGAACCAGCAGTCTTCCCTTCCCCTTCGAGATGCGGATCGCTCCCGGCTCCAGCCGTTCAACCGTCTCGGTATGCGCGGAGATCACCGGCAGTATGAACTTGCACCCCTCCTGGCCGCCAGAAGCACCGCTCACATTGATGCCGGCCACGATCTCGATGTCGGTCGGTGTCAACCGATATGCCAAACGATACCGCGCATCGCTGGCGGCCAGCGGCTGGTGTCCCGACGTCAACAGACGGCCGCCTGCCTCGAAGGCGATGTGCTCCGGTGTCGCATTCACGGTCAGCATTGCGTCGAAGTCGCTCAGGCTCGTATAGCTCTGTCCATTCACGATGCTCTCGATCCGCGGTGTGAGCGTCATGTGCGGATAGTCACCGTGCTCCTGCTGATTCGAGATTTCGATCCGCTGATATCTCGTCATGCTGGCTACGAGTATGGGGCCGAGTCGCTGGTGGAACAGCATCGACAGCGTACCGCCACTCGCATGACCGCCACCCGACGCGCCTCCGCCGGTTTGCACCGTCTCCAGGTACTCGAAGTCGTACTCGGTCACGGTCGCGCGCCAATCGCCGATCGCCGCCAGATGCGTCCCGATCTCCGGATAGCTCTTCACGCCGTACGCGGCGTCTCGCGGAAGAGCCACTCGCGGTTGCTTTGCCCGCTCCGCACCGCCCCGATCGAGCACCGTGGCCAACGCCTTCGCGTGAGTGAAGGTGTGATGCACGCACGGTAGCTCTCCGTGCGAGTGGTAGTGTGGCCCGCCGTGGAGAAGACCGTCATGCGTGCAGGCCGCCATCTGCTCCAGATTGCGAAAGGCCACCTCACGGAATCTCGGATCGTGTTGCGCCAATAATGCAAATGCCGGCTGACACCCGTCACTCGTGCGGCTGCCCCACCAGGTCCACTTGTAGTTGCGGCTGCCCCAACTGTTGTCCCACCCCCCGTCGGGCATCATGAATTCCATGTGCGTTCGCAGCGAGGTGACGACACGCTCGAGCACCACTTCATCGTTGGTGGCCAATGCGTAGAGTGCGAGAGACGGCAGCGACTCCTCCACGTTGTAGCCGAGGTCGACGGGCCGGCACTTCTTCTTCGTGACCGCCGTCTGCGGATGACCTTCGCCGAAGAGCAACCCGTTCTGCGTGAAGTACTCGAGCGTCGCATGCGCCAGCTCACGAGCGCGTGCGAGGTAGCGTGAATTGTCGAGCACCTGGCCGCAGATGGCAAAACAGTAAGCGCCGGTCACCGGATAGTTGATGTTGCCCGATTCGATGGTGAGGAAGCCATCGAGGAACTTTGTGGCCCGGACCAGACGCTCGGTCCACTGTCGGCGCGTTGACGCATCCAACAGGTCGCCATGGTGGTGGAGCGCTTCTGCCAACGCGATGCTGTGAAAGACGGTAATCCCCTTCCACGAGCTCAGCGTCACGTCATTGACCCAGCTCCCGTCCGGCCGGGAGACCTGCCGCTCGGACCAGTCGTGCACTAGGAGTGCGGCGCGCAAATACTTCGCGTCACCGGTGGCGCGCGCCATGTGCAGCAGCGGGTAGATGGCGTCACCACAGCGACCGTGAACCAATGCACACGCAGGACAGACGATGCCGCCGTGCAGCGCGGGATTACGGATCCCGGTGACCTGGAGCGACACCAATCCGTCGCACCAGCGTTTCAGGACACTGCCGTAGAGGTTCGACGCGTTTGCCAGCGGCGCATCGGGAGCAGGCGGCCCGCCAGGCGCCGACAACCAACCGGGCCACATCAACGGCACGCTCAGCGTCGTGGCGCCGACCACGGAGCGCAGCAACTCGCGGCGCGTCAGACCGTCCGGCGAATTACGCAACTCGTGCTCGTTCATGTCGTGGCGGTTCGCGGTGCTGTCCGCAGCGGCGCGGCCGAGCTCAGGTCAATGCGTCTGCGAAGAACTCCGCAAGATCAAGAATGAGCGGCGCCGGCATCCCGTCGAGCGGAAAGTCGATCTCCTTGTTGAGCACCTCACCCGGATCATCGCGGTGTCGCCAGCGCGAAACGTTGCGCGCGTCCGGATTGATGACCCAGTACTCGCCGACGCCTTCCCGAAGATAGAGGTCGCGCTTGATCTGATAGTCGAGGATTGCGTTGCTAGGCGACGCAACTTCGACGGCCAGGAGCAGATCATGCAACTCATACGGGTAGGCCGGTCGCTTGCCATCGACCACCCGAACGACGAAGACATCTGGCTGCACGCGATTCCGCGTCCGATCGCCGCGACGAACGTCCGCCGGCGAGATCATCGCTTTGCCGATGCCATGACCAACGAGATATTGGTGGAGACGCCAGAACAATGCGCCAGCGATATCCTGATGGAATTCGCCGGGCCCGGGTGTCACGAACAGTTCGCCGTCGATGATCTCGTAGCGCTGCCCGTCGTCCGGCAGAGCATCGACCATGTCGACAGTCCAATCGAGATACGTGGCAGCCATGGACATACGTTAGTCACCTCGGCAAAGCGAAAGCAAGTAGGCATTGCCGAGTTTCGCCGAGAGCAACTCGTCTGCCGTCACCGTGATGACGCAGTGTGGATCGATTTTATGCCGCGGTCTAAACCGTCCCGATCAAACACTCCCCACGTCCCGCTTATCCCTCGTCGCCCCCGGAACGCTCTTCGCTCGCTGCAACCGCGGCCACCAGGAAATCCCGATTCATCCGCGCGATCACATCGATGCTGATCTCCTTCGGACACGCTTCCTGACACTCGCCGAAGAGTGAGCACCCTCCGAAGCTCTCGAGATCCATCTGTGCCACCATCTTGAGCGCACGCCGGTACCGCTCCGGCTGTCCCTGCGGCAACAGCCCCAGGTGAGAGATCTTTGCACCAGTGAACAGGGACGCTGACGCGTTCGGACACGCGGCCACGCACGCGCCACACCCGATGCATGCCGCCGCGTCCATGGCGGAGTCTGACGCCTGTCGAGCAATCGGCATCGTGTTCCCGTCGGGTGCGCCTCCCGTCGGCGTGCTGATGAAACCGCCCGCCTGGATGATGCGGTCGAGTGCACTCCGATTCACCACCAGATCCTTGATGACCGGAAACGCCCTGGCACGCCACGGCTCGATCACGACGATGTCCCCGTCGCGGAAGCTCCGCATGTGCAGCTGACACGTGGCCGTTCCCTTCATCGGCCCGTGCGCCACTCCATTGATCATCATGCCGCACGAACCGCAGATGCCCTCGCGGCAGTCATGATCGAAGGCAATGGGCACGTCTCCGGCGGAGATGAGACGCTCGTTGACGACGTCGAGCATCTCCAGAAACGACATGTCGGGATTGACGTCGATGGCCTGATACTCCACGAGCGCGCCGGCGACATCGGACTGCGCCTGCCGCCAGACACGCAGCGTGAGATTCATCATTCCGCTCACTTGTAACTCCGCTGCGCGAGCCTCACGTTCTCGAAGACGAGCGGCTCCTTGTTGAGAATCGGGGGCTGCCCTTCTCCCGCATACTCCCATGCGGCGACGTAGGTGAACTCCGCGTCATTGCGGAGCGCCTCGCCGTCGGGTGTCTGGTGCTCGGTCCGGAAATGGCCGCCGCACGACTCCTCCCGATGCAACGCGTCGCGACACATCAGCTCGCCGAGCTCGAGAAAGTCCGCCACGCGCCCCGCGTGCTCGAGGGTCTGATTCAGCTCCTCGCCCGAGCCGGGAATGCTCACGTCCTGCCAGAACTCCTCGCGGAGGGACGGAATGAGCTCGAGCGCCTTCGTCAGTCCTGCTGCGTCGCGCGCCATGCCGCAGTGCTCCCACATGATGCGTCCGAGCTCACGGTGGAACGACGTGACGGAACGCTTTCCTTTGACGCCAAGGAGCCGCGTCGTCCGCGCTGCGACGTCAGCGACGGCCGCCTTCACCTCGGATGCATCGGCTGCGAGAGATTCCGGACGCGCCGTCGCGAGGTAGTCGCCAATGGTATAGGGAAGCACGAAGTACCCGTCCGCGAGGCCCTGCATGAGCGCACTCGCGCCCAGTCGGTTCGCACCGTGATCCGAGAAGTTTGCCTCGCCGGCCACGTGCAATCCGGGAATCGTGCTCATGAGATTGTAGTCCACCCAGAGCCCGCCCATGGTATAGTGCACGGCGGGATAGATGCGCATCGGGACCGCGTACGGATTCTCGTCCGTGATGCGCTGATACATCTCGAACAGATTTCCGTATCGCTCGCGGATCTTGTCTTCACCGAGCCGCTTGATGGCGTCGGCGAAATCGAGATATACTCCGCGTCCCCCGGGCCCGACGCCGCGGCCGTCGTCGCACGCCTCCTTCGCCGCCCGCGACGCGATGTCGCGCGGCGACAGGTTTCCATAGCTCGGATACTTCCGCTCCAGGTAGTAGTCGCGGTCGCTCTCGGGAATGTCGCCCGGCTTCTTGCCCACGTCCTCGCGACGCTTCGGCACCCATACTCGGCCATCATTCCGCAACGACTCCGACATGAGCGTCAGCTTGGATTGATACTCTCCGGCGACGGGAATGCACGTCGGGTGAATCTGCGTGTAGCATGGATTTGCGAACGCGGCGCCGCGCTTGTGCGCGCGCCAGATCGCCGTCGCGTTGCATCCCTTCGCGTTCGTCGAGAGATAGAACACGTTTCCATACCCGCCCGTGGCCAATACCACGGCATCGGCGAGATGCGGTTCGATGGTGCCGCTCACCTCGTCGCGCACCACGATACCGCGCGCTCGGCCATTCACCACGATGAGGTCCAGCATCTCCGACCGTGGGAACATGGAGACGCCACCCTTCGCGATCTCCTTCTCGAGCGCCTGATAAGCGCCCAGCAGTAGTTGCTGCCCCGTCTGTCCGCGGGCATAGAACGTTCGCGACACCTGCGCCCCGCCGAATGAGCGGTTTGCCAGGAGGCCGCCGTACTCGCGCGCGAACGGCACGCCTTGCGCCACACACTGGTCGATGATGTTCACACTGATCTGCGCGAGCCGGTACACGTTGGCCTCGCGAGCGCGAAAGTCACCGCCCTTGATGGTGTCGTAGAACAGGCGCTGGATGCTGTCGCCGTCGTTCTGGTAGTTCTTCGCGGCGTTGATTCCACCCTGCGCCGCAATGGAGTGCGCGCGACGCGGCGAATCCTGGTAGCAGTAGCAGCTGACGTTGTATCCCAGCTCGCTGAACGTCGCCGCGGCCGACGCACCGGCGAGCCCGGAGCCGACGACGATGATGTTGTATTTCCGCTTGTTCGCCGGATTGACGAGTTTGACGTCGAACCGATGCTTGTCCCACTTGTCAGCGAGGGCACCGCCGGGAACGCGTGCATTGAGCGTGAGCGACATCTAACGGACGACTCCCAGCAGAACGGCGACAGGCACCGCCGTGAATCCGAGCCACACCACGATCGCGACGACCGTGGCAATCCGACGGTGCAACGGCTGTGGAGAGGGCTTGCTGAGCCCGAGCGTACGAACCGAGCTCCACGCGCCATGGAAGAGGTGCAGCAGCAGAAAGAGCATCGCCACCACATAGACCGCGACGACCCACGGATTGTGGAACGCGCTCACGACGTTGCCGTAGACGTCGTGCTCGCTGAACGCCGGATACACGGCGTCCGGCCGGCTCGCGGTGGGAAACAGCGTGCCGGTGGTGAAATGCAGCAGATGGAACACGATGAAGGCGAGCAGCAGCACACCGCCCCACCGCATCGTGCGCGACGCAACCGTGCTCGCGCGCGCATCACGCCGCGCGTAGTCGTGCGGACGTGCGGCCGCCGCAACGCGCGTGAGCTGCCATGCCATCAGGACATGCAGCACCAGCGCGGTGAGCAAACCGAGGCGCACCAGCCAGAGCAGCTCGCCGGTGCTCTTCAGGAAGGCGGAATAGCCGTTCATCTTGGCGGGACCAAGGAAGACCTGGAGGTTGCCCGCCATGTGAACGATCACGAAGGCCACGAGCACGAGGCCTGTGACCGCCATGATGCTCTTTTTGCCTATCGTAGAGCGGTACAGCGTGACCAGCCACATGAGCGCTACAGTTTCACGGCCGACATTGGCTCGCGAACCGCTTGCGCGCTCTTCTCGAGTGCCGTGCGCTCGTCGGCGGTGAGCTGCACTTCGATCACCTGCTCGAGGCCCTTCCGCCCGAGCTTGCACGGTACGCCGAGGAACAGGTCGCGCAACCCGTATTCGCCCTGAAGCCAGGCCGCACAGGGAAGAATGCGCTTCTGATCGTTCACGATGGCCTCGGCCATCTGCACTGCGCCTGCCGATGGCGCGTAGTACGCGGATCCGGTCTTGAGGTACTTCACGATTTCCGCGCCCCCGTTCCGCGTGCGGTCCACGATCGCGTTCAGCGTGGCCGCATCCATGAGCTGCGTGACGGGAATACCGCTCACGCTCGTGTACGAGATCAATGGGACCATCGTGTCGCCATGGCCGCCCAGCACCATGGCCTGAATGTCACGCACGGAGACGTCGAGCGCCTCGGCGAGAAACGCACGATACCGCGCGGTGTCCAGCACGCCCGCCATGCCGATGACGCGCTCGCGCGGAAAGTGCGTCGCTTCCTTGGCCACGTAGCACATGACGTCGAGCGGATTGCTGACGACGATGACGATGGCGTCGGGCGACGTCTTTGCGATCTGCTCCGACACGGACTTCACGATGCCGGCATTGGTGTTCAGCAGATCGTCGCGCGACATGCCCGGCTTGCGCGCAATGCCGGCCGTGATGATGACGATCTCCGAGCCGGCCGTCTCGTCGTAGCCGTTGGTGCCGATGATGCGCGAGTCGTACCCCTCGATGGGCGCGCTCTGCCACTGGTCCAGCCCCTTGCCCTGTGGAATGCCCTCGACGACGTCGACCAGAACGACGGTTCGCGCCAGCTCCTTTTCCGCGACGCGCTGAGCCGTCGTCGCACCGACATTGCCGGCGCCGACGACGGTGATCTTCTTGACCATGAGTGACTATCTGAAGGTGAAACGGATGCCTCGAACAAAACTATCGAGGTCGCGTGCCGATGCTATCCCCCGACCTGCGAGAGCGCGCGCAATCCGCCGTTGCGACGCGAGAGCAGCGCGTGCTGCTCCGGCTTGTCCGCGAGCGCGCGACGCACATGCGGCTCGAGCAGGTGGCCGGCGCGCAGCGGTCCGCGCAGATCCACCTCGTGATCGCCGAAGAGACACGTGCGCAGCCGTCCGTCGGCGGTGAGGCGAACACGATTGCACTGCCCGCAATACGTGTGCGTCATCGGCGTGATCACGCCAATCGTCCCGGCGGCGCCATCAACTGCGTAGTACGCAGCCGGTCCGTTTCCCCGCGACGGCCCCGTCGATGCCGACAACGGACCGAGCACATCGGACACCCGCTCGAGCACCTCGTCGCTCGGCACCACGTGCTGGTCCGTCGACGCCTCGAGGGACCCGACGGGCATCAGCTCGATGAAGCGCACGTGCCACGGATTCTCGAGCGTCAGACGCGCAAAATCCACCAACTCATCGTCATTGATGCCGCGCATGACGACCACGTTGAGCTTGATCGGCAAAAGTCCCGCCGCCTGCGCGGCTTGTGCGGCGCGAACAGGCTCGAACGAGAGATCCCGCCGCGCGATGTGTGCGATGCGCTCCGGCCGCAGACTATCCGCGGACATGTTCACGCGATCCAGGCCGGCACCGGCAAGGCGGGCCGCCAGCTCAGGAAGCTTCACGCCATTCGTCGAAAGCGCGATGTCCTCTATGGCGGGAACGTCCCGGAGCATGCGCACCAGTGTTTCGAGCTGCGGGCGGATCGTTGGCTCGCCTCCGGTGATGCGCACGCGCCGAAGCCCGAGCGGCGCGAGCTCGGCGACGATGTCACGAATTTCCTCGTAGCTCAGGATGTCGGCCTTCGGAAGCCACGGCAGCCCTTCTACGGGCATGCAATAGCTGCAGCGGAAGTTGCAGCGGTCGGTGATCGAGATGCGCAGGTACTCGATCGTACGCCCGAACTGGTCGATGAGGCTCATTGAGCCAACTCCGCCGACACCGCGCCCGAGGGATCCACCCACTCGCGCGATCCATCCACATAGTGCTCGCGCTTCCAGATGGGCACCCTGCGCTTGATCTCCTCGATGATCCATCGTGAAGCGGCGTACGCCTCGTCACGATGGGCATGCGCGACGGCGATTCCGACGCTCACGTCCTCGAGCGTCAGGTACCCCAGGCGATGCTCGATGGCGACGTCCGCACCCACGAACCGTACGACCGCCTCGTCTGCAATGGACTCCAGCTCGCGAGCCGCCATTCCCTCGTAAGCGCTGTACTCGATGCCAGTTACGCCGCGGCCATCGTTGACGTCGCGAACCACGCCGAGAAAGAGAATGAGCGCTCCGTGCGCCGGTCGAGCGACACGGGCCATCAATGCCGCTGGATCGATGGGATCGCGAACGAGCTGCACCGCGCCGCTCATCCGCCGGCCACAGGCGGAATCAACGCGACTTCATCGCCAGATCGAAGCCGCGCAGTCCTCGCGGCGTAGCGCTGGTTGACCGCGATCAGCGGCGCCGGCGGAAGGGACGCAGCGCCGGGCCGCCGCGACACCTCGGCGAGCACATCGGCGACCGTGGCATCCTCGGCGAGATCGAGCTCCAGGCTCGCCTCTCCAAGCGCGTCGGCGTAGGAGGCGAAGAGAAGGACGGTGACTGTCATACCGACTCGAGCGCTGCCAACTGCCGACTGCTGAACTGCTTACGCGTCCGTCTCCTCGTATTCGCTTTCGTGGTCCAGCTCTTCGATGGAAATGTTGGCCACCATCGCGCGCAACTCCTTGCTGGGCTTGAACACCGGCACGGGGCGCGCTGACACTTCGACAGGGGAGCCCGTACGCGGATTCCGCGCCATGCGCGTCTTCCGGTGACGAATCTTGAACGTCCCGAATCCCCGCACCTCGATGTTCTTCTGCTCCTGCAGCGCTTCCTTGATGGCATCCAGGAAGGAATCGACCACGCGAGCGCAGTCCTTCTTGGAAATCATCGGGCCGGCGGTGCGTGAAATCTGGGCGGTGACTCGCTCGACCAGATCAGCTTTCGTCATGAGCAGTGCCTCGCAACGGGCAGCGGAGGGGGTGCAAGCTGATCGAACTTATCCGCGTTAACTCTTGTGTGTCAAGAGCTTAAAGCCCCTCAGCCACGCGACTTGCGGACACTCTCCATGAACTGCTGGAACAGCGGGCGGGCGTCATGGGGGCCCGGCGCTGCCTCCGGATGGTACTGAACGGCAAAGATCGGCAGCTCCCGGTGGCGAAGCCCCTCGACCGTGCCGTCATTCAGGTTCACGTGGGTAACCTCCAGCGCCGGCGCGCCGGGAATCGATTCCGCAGAACCCTCCACGGCAAATCCGTGATTCTGGGACGTGATGAGAATTCGCCCCGTTTCGAGCTCACGGACGGGATGATTTCCCCCGCGATGGCCATAGGGCATCTTCGTCGTGGCGGCGCCGTAGGTGAGGCCCAGGAGCTGGTGCCCCAGGCAGATACCGAAGATTGGCACTTCCCGCTCCGCAATGCCCCGGATGGTGTCGGGGGCATACGCGATCGCGTCGGGATCACCAGGTCCGTTCGACAGAAATACGCCGTCGGGCGCCAGGTCCAACGCTTCCTCAGCCGACGTCTGCGCCGGCACCACCGTGACTCTGCAGCCTGCATCATCGAACAGCCGCAGGATGTTGCGCTTGATCCCGAAGTCGTAGGCGACGATGTGACGGTCGGCCTGCGGATTGCCCCACTGATACGAGGCTGAGGTCGTCACACGCGAGGCCAGGTCCAGCCCCTCCATGGACGGACACGCGCCGAGCGCCGCGAGCACCTCGGCGCTGGGCTCCTCGCCCGCCGCGCACACGCCGCGCATGACGCCGACTGTCCTCAGGTGACGCGTGAGGCGACGTGTGTCAATGCCTTCAAGTATCGGCACTTGCGCCGCTTCGAGATACGACACGAGATCGCCCTCGGCGCGCCAGTTCGAGTAGTGCCGCGACAGCTCGCGCACCACCACGCCCGCCACCTGCGGCGCACCGGATTCCGGATCCGACGGATTGACGCCGTAGTTGCCGATCATCGGCGCCGTCATCACCACGATCTGGCCGCTGTAGGAGGGATCCGTGAAGACCTCCTGATAGCCGCTCATGTTCGTGGTGAACACAACTTCCGCGACCGTCGTGCTCGCAGCGCCGCGAAGCGTGCCACGAAACAGGGTTCCGTCCTCGAGGAGGAGGAACCCTGGCGTGTCTGCGCGATCAGCCACCGGCTATGGCTTGCGCGGGGCCGGCGCTGCCGGCGTGGTGCCGGAAGGCGGAGTCGTTGTGACGGGTGTCGCGCCGGAGGGCGCGTTGGTCGGCGCGGGTGTGAGATTCACGCCGGGTACCGCGCTCTTCGTTCCGCCGGAGGGCGACGGTGGCGACGTGGCTGGGGGGGCGGGAGCCACCGGCTGCGCGAGCTGGTCCAGTACCGACTTCGGGGCACGCTGCCGGGTGGAGGCCAGCGACAGCACGAACGAGATGAACAGGAAGATGCCGCCGCCCCACCAACTGGCCTTGGTCAGGAGGTTGCCGGCCTGACGCGTGCCGAGCAGCGAATCCGACGAGCTGCTCACGCCGCCAAAGCTGGCCGCGAGTCCGCCGCCCTTGCCTGCCTGGAGCAGGATGGCGGCGACGAGGACGATGCTGTCAATGACCAGAAGGACCAGCAGGAACGTGTACATTGCGGCGGCTGTGAGACGGCGGATCGTGGCGCGGGTAACCTTTGAATATCACACGGCTTAGCGAGTCGGTCAAGCGGAGCAGATCGTCGCCCAGCTCGTCGGGTCGAGACTCGCACCGCCCACCAGCAGCCCACCCACCTCGTCGGCCGAGAGAAGTGTGGCGGCGTTGGCCGGCGTCACACTGCCGCCGTACAGAATAGGAATTGTCGACGCGCCCGCGCCCGCCTCGTCCAGCAGCGCGCCACGTAGGACGCGATGGACGGCTGCCGCATCGTCGGGCGTCGCGGTGCGTCCGGTGCCGATGGCCCACACCGGTTCATAGGCCACGATACAACCCAACATGTCCGCATGTGCCAGCGCGGACAGCCCGGTGCGAAGCTGATGCAGCACGACGTGTTCGGTCGTTCCGCGCTCGCGCTGCTCGATCGTTTCTCCGACGCAGAGCACCGGTACCATGCCATGCTCGTGAACCTTCGCAACCTTCCGCGCCGACTCGGCGTCGGTTTCGCCGAAAACGTGACGTCGCTCGGAATGTCCGACCAGCACGTATTCGGCGCCGGCGTCGCGCGCGATTGCCGCGGAATTCTCGCCCGTGAACGCGCCCTTCTCTTCCGCGTGCACGTTCTGGACGCCCACATGGATGTCGGGCCGCTCGGTGAGGCGGAAGCGCACTTCACTCAGCGAGAGTGCGGGCGGAAACAGGACGACCGTGCGGTCGCCGCGCGGCGCGAACGCGGCGACGAAGGTCTGCACGAACGCTGCCGCCGCACTCGGTCCTTGGTTCATCTTCCAGTTCGCGGCGAACACAGGGCTCACTGGCACGGCGCTACTTGTCGTCGAGAATGGCGACGCCCGGCAGCGTCTTGCCCTCGAGGAACTCGAGCGACGCACCGCCGCCGGTGGAAACGTGGCTCATTTTCGGTGCGAGTCCGGCCTGTTCCACCGCCGCCGCAGAATCGCCGCCACCCACGATGGTCGTCGCACCCTTGCCGGTTGCGGCGGCCATGGCGTCCGCGATGGCGCGCGTGCCCTTGTCGAAGGGTGGCGTCTCGAACACGCCCATGGGCCCATTCCACAGGATCGTCTTCGCGCTCGCGATGGCGCGCGCGTAGGACTCCGACGTACGTGGACCGATGTCGAGCATCGCCATCTCGGCGGGAATGTGCTCGCGGCCCACGACCTTGGCCGCCGCTCCCTCCGCGATGGACGGTGCAACGGTGGCGTCGTGCGGAAGCGTGATGCGTGGACCACCACGCTCGAGCAGCGACCGCGCCATGTCGATGCGGTCCGGCTCGACGAGCGACTTGCCTGTCTCGAGGTCCATGGCCTTGTAGAACGTGCATGCCATGGCGCCGCCGATGAGGAGTCCGTCCACCTTCGGCAGCAGCGCCTCGATGACGTCGATCTTGCCCGAGATCTTCGAGCCGCCGAGAATCGCGACGAAGGGGCGCTCCGGATGCTCGAGTGCGCCGTGAAGGTAGTTCAGCTCCTTCTCCATCAGAAATCCGGCGACGGCCGGCTTCAGATGACGTGCGATGCCCTCCGTGGACGCGTGCGCGCGGTGTGCTGCGCCGAACGCATCGTTTACGAAGAAGTCCCCGAGCTGCGCGAGGGCACGCGCGAGCCGCTCGTCGTTCTTCTCCTCGCCGCCGAGGAACCGCGTGTTCTCGAGGAGCAGGACCTGCCCCGGCTTGAGATCATACGTGGCTTTCAGCGCCTCGTCGGTGTCCGTCGTCTCCACGAAGGAGATGGAACGCTTTGGCAGCAGTTCGCCGAGACGCCGGGCGACGGGTTGCAGCGAATACTTCGGCTCAGGCTTGCCCTTCGGACGTCCCAGGTGCGAGAGCAATACGACGCACGCGCCCGCGTCGAGGAGGGATTCGATGGATGGCAGAGCGGCGCGGATGCGCGTGTCGTCGCTGACGTGTCCGTGCTCGTCGAGCGGAACGTTGAAGTCGACGCGCACCAACGCCCGCTTCCCGCGGATCGATTCCGCGGGAAGGTCATGAATGGTCTTCTTCGCCATTGCGACTACAACCTGGCGCCGACGTACTGGAGCAGGTCCACGCAGCGGGAGGCATAGCCCCATTCGTTGTCGTACCAACCCGACACCTTCACGAGCAGTCCGTCGATGACGTTGGTGCTCTTCGCGTCGAAGATGCACGAGCTCGAGTTGCCGATGTAGTCGGACGAGACGAGCTCCTCCTCGGTGTACTGGAGGATGCCTCGCAGCTCCGACTCGGACGCCTTTTTCATCGCGGCGTTGACCTGCTCCGTGGTGACGGCCTTGTCCACGACGACGGCGAGATCGGTGAGCGACACGTCCGGCGTGGGAACGCGAATGGCGATGCCGTCGATCTTGCCCTTGAGCTCGGGAATGACGAGCGACGTGGCCTTCGCGGCGCCGGTGGTCGTCGGAATCATCGAGAGGGCGGCGGCGCGGGCGCGACGCAGGTCCTTGTGCGGAAGATCGAGAATGTTCTGGTCGTTGGTGTAGCTGTGAATCGTCACCATCGATCCGCGCACGAAGCCGAAGTTGTCCCGCACCACTTTCACCATCGGCACGAGACAGTTGGTGGTGCAAGACGCGTTCGAGATGATGTGGTGCTTGGCGGCGTCGTACTTCTCATCGTTGACGCCCATGACGATGGTGATATCCTCGCCCTTTGCCGGGGCCGAGATGATCACCTTCTTTGCGCCACCATCGATGTGCGCCTGGGCCTTGGGCGCGTCCGTGAAGCGGCCGGTGGCCTCGAGGACGACGTCCACGCCCAGCTCCTTCCACGGGAGCTTGGCTGGATCCTTTTCAGCGAGGACCTTGATGACCTCACCGTCGACGCTGATGGTGCCATCGCCGGCGGATACATCACCCGCATACGTGCGGTGCACCGAGTCGTACTTGAAGAGGTGCGCCAGCGTCTTCGTGTCGGTGAGATCGTTCACCGCTACGAAGTGCAGCTCCTTGACGCCGGCCTGTCGGGCCGCGCGCAACACCTGACGTCCGATCCGGCCGAAGCCGTTGATCCCGACGCGAATTGCCATCTCGTGGTCTCCTTTGGTTCACCACCGGTCGCCGAGGGCGGGCGCCCGGCCGAATGTCACATAACTGAGAATGCGTGCTCCTCCGTCGTAGAGCGCGGTGGCGCACGCGTTGAGGGTGGCTGCCGTGGTCACGACGTCGTCGACGAGGACGAAATGCCGGCCGTGCAGCTCGGTGCGTCCGGCGATTGCACGGAACGCGCCCGAAACGTTGCGCTGACGCTCGCCCGGTGTCAACCGTGTTTGCGTCGAAGTTGCACGAGTTCTCGCGAGCACGTCCGTACGCACCGGCACTTTCCACTCGGCGGCGAGTGCTCGCGCCAGCAGCGCGCTCTGGTTGAATCCGCGCGCGCGCTCGCGATCTCGCGCGAGCGGCACCGGCACGAGTGCGGCTCGTTCCTCCTCGACGTCCCGGGGAAACGAGAGCTGCGCCATGCGCCGCGCCATCGGGCGCGCCGCCGCATGCCATCCCTGATACTTGAGGGCGTACACAATTCGCTCTGTGGTGCCGCCTGGAATCGCATGGGCCGAGCGCACGGCGCGCACGTAGGGCGGCAGCAGCGTGCACCAGTCGCAGATCGCGCCGTGGCGCTGCGGATCGCGAGGATGGCCGCAGCGGTCGCACCTCGGATGCGGCAGCGCGAGCGCCCGCGCCCAGCAGGTGCCGCAGATGAGCTCGCGCTCCTGCGGAGTGCGCGCTTCGCCGCAAACGGCGCAGGCGGGTGGAAGGAGCAGGTCGAGCAGGGCGGCACCGCCGCCGCGCAGGACGGTCAGTGAATGGCCTGCCACATTGCACGACGGTCGGGAGCGACGCCGAACCACCGCTCGAAGGCGATGGCGCCCTGTTCGATGAGCATGCCCTCGCCGTCGGCCGCACGGTGGCCGGCTTCCCGCGCTGCAGTGACCCATGCCGTTTCACCGCGCGTGTACACGAGGTCGAAGACGGCACATCCGTTCGGAAGCTGATGAATGGGCACCGGGTGGGCGCGGTCCTGGAGCCCGATGGGCGTGGCGTTGACGACAAGTGTTGCATCGCGCAACGCGCTCTCGGGCGTCGGTACCGCCCTGGCGAACGGCGCGAAACGATCGGCAAGCTGTTCGGCTCGGTCCATGTTGCGATTGTAAATGCGCGCCTCCGAAAAGCCGCATCGTTCCGCGGCGAGCAGTACCGATGCCGCGCTCCCCCCTGCCCCGATGAGCGCGAGTCGCCCGCTCCGCGCTTCGCCCTTGGTGAGTGCGCGAATCACGATTTCGGCGCCGCCGACGTCGGAGTTGTCACCCACGAGGAACCCGTTCTCGTGCCAGAAGACGTTGGCCGCACCCACGCGTTCAGCGATGGCGGACAGCCGCGTACAGCGGCGCGCGACGGCGGCCTTATGCGGTATGGTGACGTTGCCCGCGGCATGATCGCGCGCGAGTGTGAGAAGCATCGCGTCCAGCTCGCCGGGAGCGACATCGATCAACTCATAGGCGAGCGGAATGCCCGCGGCATGGAGCGCGGCATTTTGGAAGAGTGGAGAGATGGAATGTGCGACCGGATGCCCGAGAAGCACGAGCCGGCCTGGACGATCGATCACGAGGCGCCGGGTACGCGCTCCGCGGCCAGCCGATCGAACACGCGGCGAATCTCGGCTTCCAGCTCGTCCGCCGTGGCGCGATATACCTCGAGGTCACCGCCCATGGGATCGTTGATTGCGCGTCCCCCTTCGTGCGCTGGATACGCTGTCAGCATGTAGCTCTTGCCCTCACCCCCCAACGCCTCGACACGCTCGAGGTGGTGCGGGCCCATCGTGAAGATCAGATCCATGTCGCCGATGAGCGCGCGCGTGATCTGCCGCGAACGATGTCCACTGAGATCGAGGCGACGCTCGATGCCGACGAGGAGCGCGCCATCCGACGCGGGCGCGCCGTCCCATGCGCTCGTGCCAGCGCTGCCGATGTCCATGTCCACGAGCCCGCGCTCGATCGCGAACTTGCGCGCGATCGCCTCGGCGAGCGGGCTCCGACACGTATTGCCGGTACAGACGAAGAGCAGCTTCATGATCTCACGCATCTCCGATGAGACGCGGCGCCGTTTCGCGAAGTACGGCCGCGGGAATGGATCCTGGACGGATGACGCGCGGTGCGCGTCCCGTACAGTCCACGACCGTGGACGGCGCGGACGGCTTCAAGGTTCCGCCGTCGAGCACGCGCAGCGTTCCCTTCGCGATCACGTGGCTCCACTGCTCGAGAATCTCGCGCGTGGACATGGCCGGCGGAACCCCGGGACGATTCGCGCTCGTCGAGGTGACGGCCTCCGCGTGCGCGCGTATGAGCCGCTGAAGCGCAGGGTGCGACGTCCATCGCACGGCAATTCCTCCCTCCGGACCGCGCAACGCCTCCGGCACGCGCTTCTCCCCGCCAGGCAGGACGAGGGTGAGCGGGCCCGGCCAATGGCGCGCGGCGAGATTCGTCGCGAAGCTCGGCAACCGGAGGTCCAGCTTTGCAAGCATTTCACTGCCGGCGATGAGCAGCAGAAACGGCTTCCCCTTTGGTCGCCCCTTCATGCGCACGAGCGTGTCCACCGAGTCGCGATCGATACCGCCCCCGAATCCGTAGACGGTTTCGGTGGGATAGGCCAGCACACGCCGCAGCTCCATCTGCTCGAGCGCCGGACGGATTGCCGCCGAGACTTCGGCCTCCGACCAGAATGGAATCGCGAGCGGACCAGCGGTCATTCGGTCAGCCCAAGCATTGCTTCGGCTCGTGCGAAGTCGGCCGACTCGGTCACCTTGAGGGCGCGCTCGCTGCCGCGCACCATGCGCACCGGCAGTCCCAGGCGCTCGACGAGCGCGGCATCATCGGTTGCGGAGATGTGCTCCGCTCGCGCACGGCGGTGCGCGTCTACCAGAACTTGCCGCGTGAACCCCTGCGGCGTCTGCGCACGCCAGAGGTGAAGGCGGGGCACAGTTGATTCGACGTCGCCATTGTCATTCACGCGCTTCAGCGTATCAACGACTCGAAGTCCGGCCACGGCGCTCGTGCCGGCGCGCACCGCATCCACCACGCGGCCGATCGTGGCGGCATCGACGAGCGGCCGCGCCGCATCGTGGACGACGACGATCTGCGCTTCATCGGGAAGGTCGTCCAGTCCGTTGGCCACGCTCTCGCTGCGCGTGCGCCCGCCCACCGAGATGAGCAGCCGATCGACATCGCACTGAAATATCCACGGCGGCGGATCGCCAGCGTACCGCTGCGGCAGAACGCACACGACCGTGCCCACGTCGGGTTGCGCCATGAACGTCTGGAGGCTGTGAAGCAGCATGGGCTTTCCTGCGACCCAGCTGAACTGCTTCAGCTCGTCGCCAGCCACGCGCGAGCTCGCACCCGCCGCGACAATGATGACGCCGACGTCCCGAGAGGGGCCCGTCACTGAAACACCTGCTCGAAGAGTTGCGAGACGGTTCGCGTGCCACACACACGGATACCGGCGGGCAGCTTCTTCGGCACTGCACGCTCCGCGAGATAGACCGTGTGCATTCCGAGGCTGGCCGCTTCGGCGAGCCGGCGCTCGACCTGGGACACCGGCCGAATCTCGCCGCCCAGTCCGACCTCGCCAACGAACACGGCATCGTGCGGAAGCGCGCGGTCATACACGCTCGACGCCAGGGCAACGGCGACAGCCAGATCGCCGGCGGGCTCGTGGAGCTGCACGCCCCCCACCACGTTGAGAAAGACGTCGAGCTGAGCGAAAGAGAGTCCCGCGCGCTTGTCCAGCACGGCGAGCAGCAGGGCGAGACGTCGCGCGTCATATCCGGTTGCGACGCGCTGCGGCGTGCCGAAGCCCGCCTTTGCCGCCAGGCCCTGCACCTCGATGAGCACGGGCCGCGTTCCTTCCAATAGCGCCGTCACCGCGCTGCCCGATGCATGATTGGTCCGATCACCAAGAAAGAGCTCGGAGGGATTCGAGACGGGCGCGAGACCATCCTGTCCCATGCGAAAGACGCCGATCTCGTCCACGCTGCCGAATCGGTTCTTCGTCGCACGCAGCACGCGGTGATCGAGCGAGCTCTCGCCCTCGAAGTACAGAACCGTATCGACGATGTGCTCGAGCGTCCGCGGACCCGCGATGCTGCCGCCCTTCGTGACGTGGCCCACGACGAAGACGGCGGTGCCGCTCTCCTTCGCGAAGCGCATCAGGCGCGCGGCGCACTCGCGCACCTGCCCGACGTTGCCGGGCGCGCCCTCGAGATCACCGGTGTGAACAGTCTGGATGGAGTCGACGATGAGCACCGAAGGCGCCGTCGCGGACGCCGTCGCAATGATCGTCTCGAGGTTTGTCTCGCTGAGGAGACTCACGTCACCGGCATCGTCGGTGAGACGATCCGCCCGGAGTTTGATCTGGAGCGCGCTCTCCTCGCCCGAAGCGTAAAGCGCAGGGCGCCCCGCCAACTGGAATCGCGCCGCCACCTGAAGCAACAGCGTGGACTTGCCGATGCCGGGCTCACCGCCGAGCAGGATCATGGAACCCGGGACGACTCCGCCGCCGAGGACGAAGTCGAATTCCGCGAGATCGGTGGTCCATCGCGCGGCCTCGGACCCGCTCACCGAGCGAAGCCGCGGCGTGGCAACGACGCTCCCGCCCTCACCCAGTGTACGTGCACCGCCCGCCCGCCGGCTCGATCCCGTGGCAGGAGCCGTGCGCGCGACGGTCTCCTCGACGAGCGAGTTCCATGCGCCGCACGTGTCGCAACGGCCGGCCCATTTGGGATGGTCGGCGCCGCACTCGGTGCAGCGGTACGCGGTCTTTGCTTTGGCGCTCATGCGGCGGAGTAGATCATTCCGCACGAAAGGTATTCGATGGCCCTGCTCGTCGGGCCGTTGCGGCACATCAAACGCCGCCGCACGGGTACCAAACTGCGCTAGCCGACGCGCCGCTCCGCGCCACCCGGTCCGATTCTGCCAGCCTCGGTACCGCCGCCCGGCGACGGATTCCGCTGCGAGAAATTCTCGAAGCGAGTGTAATTCTTCTGGAACAGCAGGTTCACAAAGCCGATCGGCCCGTTGCGCTGCTTGCCGACGATGATCTCTGCGCGGCCCTCGAGCGAGTTGCCGTCCTTGTCCACCGGCCCCTCGTATACCTCGGGACGATAGATGAACATGATCAGGTCCGCGTCCTGCTCGATGGCGCCCGATTCGCGAAGATCCGAGAGCTGCGGACGCTTGCTGTCTCCAGCACGCTGCTCCGGCGCACGCGAGAGCTGTGACAGCGCGACAACCGGGACGGCGAGCTCCTTCGCGAGCGCCTTGAGCCCGCGCGAGATCTGCGACACCTCCTGCTGACGGCTCTCGGAATTGCTCGGCCCCTGCATGAGCTGGAGGTAGTCCACGATCACCATGTCGAGGCCCTGCTCCGCCTTCAAGCGGCGGGCCTTGGACCGCATCTCGAGCAGCGAGATGCCCGCGGTGTCGTCGATCCAGATGGGCGCATGCGTGAGAATGCCGGCCGCGCGTGCAAGACGGGGAAAGTCGTCGTCGCGCAGCATGCCCTTGCGAAGCTTCTGCGCGTCGATGCGCGCCTCGGCCGTCAGCATGCGCTGGACGAGCGACTCCTTGCTCATCTCGAGCGAGAAGAACGCCACCTTCTTGTCCTTCTCGATGGCGGCGTGCTGCGCGACGTTGAGCGTGAACGCCGTCTTGCCCATCGACGGGCGCGCCGCCACGATGATGAGATCCGACGGCTGAAAGCCGGAGGTCAGCTCATCGAGGTCACTGAAGCCGCTGGCGATGCCCGTGATGGCCTCTCCACCCGCATGAATGGCCTCGATGCGCTCCATCGTCGGCCACAGCAGCTCCTTGATGCGCGAGAACCCCTCGTTCGTGCGCTGCTGCGACACCTGGAAGATCTTCTGCTCGGCGATGTCGAGCAGCTCATCCGCCGTGGTGCCGCCGCCGAACGCCTCACCGACGATCTCGGTGGAAACTTCGATGAGGCGCCGGAGCAGCGCCTTTTCCTTCACGATCTTTGCGTGGTACTCGACGTTGGCGGCGGTGGGCACGGCGTCCACGAGGAAGCCGATGTAGTCCTTGCCGCCCGCTCCCTCGAGATCGCCGCGCCGCTGCAGCTCGTCCGAGAGCGTCAACGGGTCGATGACGCTGCCGCGCTCGGTGATCCCCACCATGGCGCGGAACAGGCGCCGGTGACGCTCGGCATAGAACATCGAGTCGTCAACGACCTCCACGGCGCGCATCACCGCATCCTGATCCATCAGCATGGCGGCGAGCACGGCTTGCTCGGCGTCCTCCGAGTAGGGAGGACGCCGGTCGCGGTAGGGATCACGCCCCGGGGGCGACGGCGCTATCGAGTATTCGGCGGGCGAGCTGGACATCTTCCCACGCGGGACGTTTCCAGGAGGGGTTCCGCAGCAGCGCCGCGGGATGATAGGTCACGACGAGCGGAACACCGTAATAGCGATGTACCTGCCCGCGCAACCGGCCAATTGTAAGCTTCGTCTCGAGCAGCGTTTGAGCGGCGAACGTGCCAAGGGCCAGAATGACCTTCGGCTTCACCAGCTCGATCTGACGCACCAGGTATGGCGAGCAAGCGGTCACTTCGTCCGGAAGCGGGTTCCGGTTTCCCGGCGGACGGTGCTTCAGCACGTTCGCGATGAAGACGTCCTCCCGCTTCAGGTGAATGGCCTCGAGAATCTTTGTGAGGAGCTGTCCCGCCTGACCCACGAACGGGACACCCTGCGCGTCCTCGCTGGCACCAGGCGCCTCGCCCACGCACATGAAATCCGCATTCGGATTCCCGGTGCCCGGCACCGGATTCGTCGCAGTCGCATACAGCTGACATTTCGTGCACGTCGCCACGGCGCGCGCGATCACCTCGAGCGTGTCGAGCTTCGCGACGGAGTCATCGAATGGCACGCGTGCCGATGCACCGACCACCAGTCCCTGAGGCGCGGCGATGGGCACTACGGTCTCCGGCGGGCTCGTGACATTTGCAACATTCTCCGAAACAGCCGGCGTGCCCAGCGATGGCCGAGCCGGCGGGGCTCCGCCGGCGGCGCGTATTGCCGAGCGCCAGTCCGCTGACGGTTCGGCTTCTCGCGAGGACGACGTCATGGCCGCTCCGAGAATCCGCATGGCCTCCTCGACCGACAGTGTGTCGAGCACGAGCTCGGTTTCACCGAGCTCTTTTCGCTGCTCGAGATATCGTCGCAGGGCTTCCCTACCGTCCATCGAGCAGCTCCGCCACGCGATCGAGGATGAGATCTGCCACGGCCCTCTTGGAGAGCAAGGGCAACTCGTCGGGTGACGCGGAGCCCCTCCGCAGAATCGTCACGCGGTTCGTCTCGGCGCCGAATCCGGCGTCCGGCTCGCGGGCCGAGTTCAGCACCACCATGTCGACGTCCTTGGTCTCCAGCTTCCGCCGTGCGTTGGCCAGCTCGTCGTCGGTCTCGAGCGCAAAGCCGACGATGACGCTACCGGCCCGCCGCGCGCTCTTCGTGGACAGTAAAATGTCCGGCGTCTCCACCAGCTGCACGTTACGACTCGCGCCGGTCTTCTTCATCTTTCTTTCCGCCGGCTCGGCAGCGCGGTAGTCAGAGGGAGCAGCGCACATCACCAGCACGTCCGCGGCCGCGATGTGCCTCTCCACCGCGTCGCGCATTTCCTGCGTGGTTTCGACATGCTCTTGATCGACACCGACGGGCACCGCGACGGCGAGCGGACCCGCGACGAGCGTGACGTCCGCTCCGCGACGCCAGGCGGATGCCGCAAGTGCGACACCCATCTTGCCCGTACTGCGATTCGAGAGGAAACGAACGGGATCGATCGATTCGCGCGTTGGACCGGCCGTGACGAGTACGCGGCGTCCCGCGAGCCGGCGATCGGTCTCGAGCAGGCGGCCGACGTAGGCAAAGATCGTCTCGGGCTCGGGCATGCGTCCCGGACCCGCTCCCTCGCCGGCCGCGAGCATGCCGGCATCGGGTTGCAGCACCGTGTAACCCAGCGAGCGAAGATGCGTCACATTGTGCTGCGTTTGCGCGTGGGACCACATGCGGTCATTCATCGCAGGCACCATCAACACCGGCGCCTCGGCGGCGAGCAGACAGGCCGTGAGAAGGTCATTCGCCTGGCCAGTGGCCGCGCGCGCCATCAAGTCGGCGGTCGCAGGAGCGATGACAATCGCATCTGCTGCGCGCGCGAGCTTCACATGATCGAGCGCGCGTCCGGCGTCGAACAGGCCGGTATGCACCTCACGGCCCGTCAGCGCCTCGAAGGTCACGGCACCGACGAACTCGAGCGCCGACCGCGTCATCACGACGTCGACGTCCGCGCCGGCCTTCGTGAGCAGGCGTGCAAGCCACGCGGACTTGTAGCTCGCGATGCCGCCCGAGATGCCCAGCAGCACCCGGCGGCCAGCATAGGGGCGAACGGCGCTGTTGCTCACTGGGTGATGGATGAGCCGGGCGTGGCGCGCCCGGCCTTCTGGCGTTACTCGGAGGTACGGCGACGCGGAATGACGCGATAGTCGATGTCGCCGCGCGACAGCTCCTCGAGCGCGCGCGTGGTCAGCTTCTTGTCGCGTCCGGCGGACCCGCCGGGGAACTCGTTGAGTGCACGGGCATACTTGGCCGCGACGAGGACGCCGAGATACTTGTTGGCGGCGTGATTGGCGATTTCGCCGGGTGTGAAGACTCGCATGTCTATGATTCAGGGTGTGTGGTTTTCGATCTCACGTTCCAACTGCGCGATCAGCTCCGCCACCTGCTGACGCAGGTTCTTGACTCGTTCGCGACTGACGATCTCCGCGTCGATGATGGCATTCACGCTCGCCACCGCCCGCTCGAGATCGTCATTGACGACGACGTATTCGTATTCCCCCACCTGTTGCAGCTCCTGGAGCGCCGACTGGAGCCGCGCGGCGAGCTGCGACGGCGTTTCGGTCTTGCGTGACCGAAGTCGCTCGAGCAGAACGTCCGCCGAGGGGGGAAGAATGAAGATAGTCACCGATTCGGGAAAGGCGCGCATGAATTGCGAGGCGCCCTGGACGTCGATGTCCATCACGACGTGGCGCCCCGACGCCAGGACGCGCTCCACCTCGCTGCGGAGGGTGCCGTAGAGGTTCCCATGCACCATCGCCGACTCGGCGAATGCTCCCCGTTCCCGCTGCGCGATGAACGCCGGCCGCGTCATGAAGTAGTAGTCGCGCCCTTCCACCTCGCCTTCGCGAGGGGGCCGTGTGGTGCACGAAACCGAGTACCCGATGTCCGACCGGCGCGCGAGCAAGGTCTTGGCAATGGTCGTCTTGCCACCACCGCTCGGCGCGCTGAGGATGACGGGAAACGCGTTCACTCGAGGTTCTCGACTTGTTCGCGCATGCGCTCGAGCTCTTCCTTGACGAGCAGCACCTCGCGCACGATTGCCGCGTCGTTGCCCTTGCTGCCCGTCGTGTTGGCCTCGCGAAGCATCTCCTGGAGCAGGAAGCCAAGCCGCTTGCCGACACCGTCCGGCTGCGGCGACGCGAGCGCGCCCCGGAAAGCATCGATGTGCGCGTGAAATCGGGAGAGCTCTTCCTTCACGTCCAGCCGGTCGGCGAGGAGCGCGATTTCCTGGGCGAGACGGGACTCGTCGACGGATACGCCCTCCGACAGCTCGCGCACCGCGGTCCGCAGGCGGTCGCGCTGCTCGATGACACGGGATGGTGCGCGTTCGGCAATGCGGTCCAGGGCGACCTCGATGATCGCGAGGCGCTCGACGAGAAACGCCACGAGACGCGTGCCCTCGGCTGCCCGCATCTGGAGCAGTGCTTCCACCGCCTTGTCCACCACCGCAATGACCTGAGGAAGAGCCTCCGCCGTAAGCTCTTCGCGCGCGTTGGACACCATGAGGTCGGGCAGACGGAGCATCGTCGCCAGATCGAGGGACTGGCCGAGCTCGTACTTGGCTTCGAGCGCCCGTAACTGGGTCACATACGCCGCGAAGCGCGCCTCGTCGAGCGGCAGGGCGCCGTTTGATTCGACGTCGCGCTCGAACCGGGCAAACAGCGTGACGTGGCCGCGGGAAACACCTCGCCGCATGGCCTCGCGCACGTCGCCCTCCCACCGCGCAAGCACGCCCGGGAGCTTGATGGACGGACTGAAAAACCGGTGGTTGACGGAGCGAACCTCGACGCTCACGCGACCACTGCCGACCTCGCCTTCCGCGGCGCCAAAACCAGTCATGCTCCGTATCATATCAAGCCGCGTAAGTTATGACGCTGCAACGATATTGTCAATTCCAGAAATCCCATCTCACGCCGTAGAACTGCGTCTGGCGCGGAAGGTTGTAACCGGGAATCTGCGCGTATCGCTCCTGAAGCAGGTTCCGGAACTGGTAGGAGACGACCGCCGTCTGCACGCGGATTTCCAGCTTGAGCGTGATGAGCCGATATCCGGGCGCGGTGCGAACGGTATCGGAGGAGATCGGAAACCGCGACGCCGACCGGTACTCGTGGGCCAGCGAAGCGAGCAGCCCGAAGTTCCCTCGGGGAAAGCGGTCGAGCAGGTTCGTCTGGATATACAGCTCGCCCCGCGTTTGATACCGTGGGCGATAGAAGCCGAGCGAGTCGTTCCACGCCAAAGCCCACGCGTCGACGTTCACCGCCTTCCAGAGACGCCCGCGCGCGGCGAGCGTGCGCGCCGTGGCCTCGCCCTCGGTGACGACCGCCTTGCGCGCCGCATACCGTGAGTCGATTTCCGCCGGTGGAAGCAACGTGGTTGGACCGCGCTTCAGAACGCCGCCGGCCAACCACAGGTCCCGCAGCCGGACACCAACCTCCACGCGCAGATTGCTCCTCGCCGGCAAGCTGTACCGCGTCACCTCGGCCGTGTCCCGTGCGAGAATGGCGTTCTGCCCCGTCGGAACGAACTGTCCACTCTCATCGAGCACCACACCGGATCGCGGCTCCGTGAAGAGTCGATCGAAGTCTCCCGCGGACGTACGGGACGCCGAAGCCACAACAGCGACTCGATCCAGCGGTGCTGCTCGAACCGTCGCCTCCGCCCGCCCAGGGCTCAGGTACGTCGACCCCTCCGCGAAGAGCGCGCCGGAAAGTCGCCCCATCTGTGCGGCGGCTCGCGCAGACATGGCGTGCGAGGTCCGGTGGCCACCAGCGCGAATCCGCTCGGTCGCGGAGACCTGCGCTGTGCGAGTCGCAACGCCTCCGGTGAACACGTACTGACTCTCGTATTCCGAGGAGTCGGACAACGCCACCAGAGAATCCGACGATGCCGCTGGCGTCAGCAAGACGCTCGTGGACTTTCGCAGACGTCCGTGATACGAATGCGACGACGCGATGGCTTGAAACCATTTGCCCAGCTCCGGGTCGCCGTTTGCGAGGCGCAAGTACGCAGTGGTGCGGTCCGCCGCCAGCTGAGGCACCGTGTCGCGCGTTTCGAACGAATCGCCCGTGCCGACCCAGGGCGCGCGATTGGTGCTGGTCCGAAACGCGGTCGCGTCCGCATTCCACGGCCCGCGAGTGAGTCCAAGGCGTCCCATCAAGCTGAGGCCATCCGACGACGCAAGGCGCGAATCCGGCTGCGTGTTGAACTGTTCTGCCGAAAACTGCATCGTTTCGCCGTGCTCATATCGGCGGCCGAAGAACGCGCGATAGAGATTGGAGCTCTGATCGCCCGTGAAGATGTCGGCTCGCGTAAAGGGCACCGTACGGTCCACACGCCAGCTTCGCGCGTGAACGCGGACTTCGTCGGAACCCCGCTCGATGCGGACTTCCTCGAGCGTCTGGAGCGGCAGATCGTTGATGGGCGCCACTCCGCGCGCGCGGCGATCCATCGGGTCGAGCTCCACACCGTCGAGGAAGATCCGCACGCGGCGAAAGTCTCCCGCTGACGCGATCAGCGCGGGCGCGGCGAGAAAGCCCGTCGTGTATTCGGTGAGTCCGGGCACGCGAGCCAGCATGTCGCTCAACGTGAGAGCTCCCGTCGCAAACAACGACGCACGGTCATAGATGCGCTGCGGACCGATGTCGATGATCACCGGTAGCTCCGCTCTCGACCATGGCGCTTTGATCGTGTCCGCCTTCACGACCGGCAGCGGAACGATGCCCTTGATGATCGAGTCATTGCGGATCATCGAGTCTGCGCGCGGCGGCGTCGGAACCTTGATGGTATCCGGGCCGGCGGGAATCGAGATCCGTTTTCCGCCGGCCGTGTCAACGCGCGTCTTGGCCGTGTCGCGCCGCGCCAGCGTGTCGCGCTTCACCGGAACCTGCGCCCGCGCCGCGTCAGGCAAAACGGCCCCGGCAATCGCGCCGAGGCCGAGGACAAGAAGCAGGCGTGCGCGGCGCAGGGTCACCCCGCTCGTCCTCGAACGAACTCGACGAACGTTCCGACCGGTACCCCGGTGGGTCCACGTCCGACCGTACCGATGTCCGACTCGGTGTATGCGGTGCCTGCAATGTCGAGGTGCGCCCACGGGTAGTCGCCCGCGAATTCCGCGAGAAAGAGTGCCGCGCTGATCGTGCCGGCCGGGCGTCCTCCCGAGTTGCGGATGTCCGCGACGTCGGACTTGATGAGCTCCTTGTAGTCATCCCACATGGGAAGCTCCCACCCCGGTTCCCCCGATCTTGTTCCCGCGCTGAGCACTTCCTTTACGAGATCGGCATTGTTTCCGAGGACACCGGTCGCTGTGTGGCCGAGCGCGATGACGCACGCGCCGGTAAGTGTCGCCGCGTCCACTACGGCCGCCGGCTTGTAGCGCGCCGCATAGGAGAGCACGTCGGCGAGCACCAATCGCCCTTCGGCGTCGGTATTGATGATCTCGATGTATTTGCCCGACATGCTGCGGACCACGTCGCCCGGTTTCACCGCCGTGCCGGAGGGCATGTTCGTGGTGGAGCCGATGAGTCCCACGACGTTGACGGGGATCTTCAGGCGCGCGATCGCTTCGACCGCACCGAGCACGCCGGCGGCGCCGCACATGTCGAACTTCATCCACTCCATGCCCTGCGCCGGCTTGATGGAAATCCCGCCGGAATCGAAGCAGAGGCCCTTCCCCACGAGCGCGACGGGTGCGTCGCCCTTCTTGCCGCCGTTGTACTCGAGGACGATGAGCTTCGGATCCTGCGGCGTGCCCTGCGCGACGCAGAGCAAGCTGCCCATGCCCAGCTTTTCCATCTCGTTGCGTCCCAGCACCGTGACGCCGAGTCCATGACGCTTCCCGATGTCGCGCGCCGTGTCGGCGAGGTATTCCGGCGTGCAGAGATTTCCCGGCATCATCGAAAGACGCCGCGCAAGCGCATGACCCTCGGCAATCGCACTTCCTGATCCAACGCCGCGCTCGAGCGCCGCGGCGTCCGCGGCGAGAATCCGCGCGCTGGTGAGCGGAGCGCGACGCTCCTCTTCCGGCGGCGGCGACTTCGTCTCCGTGAACTCCCATGCGCCCGCCGCGAGCCCGACCGCCAAAGCTTCGACTTCGCCCGCCGTCACAGCCCCCGCGTACATCGCCAGCGAGCCCGTGCCCATTCGCGCAGCCTGTCGCGCCGCTATGGCGCCGGCTCGTCTGAGTGCGGCGACACGGTCCGACGGAGTGCCGATGCCAAGCAACAGCACACGCGCGGGACCGCTCGTGCCGCCCACAATGTGCAGGGTTTCGTCGCGCCCGCCGCGGAAGTCGCGGCGACCGACGCTCCGTGCGATGGCGCCGCCGAGCCCTGCATCCACGAGCGAGACCGACTCGTCGACGCCACCGCCACTCGGCAGCGCGATGACGAGAAGCGGTGTGTCGAGCGCGCCAAGGTCAGCGGGCCCGGCGGAAAGCGAGAGGGTCATGAGTCCCTAAGAATGAGGTCGAGCGCGTGCTAAGCGCTCATTCCCTTGATGATCTCGTCCCCAAAGGACGACGTGCTCACCTCCGTCGCGCCCGGCATCTGGCGCGCCAGATCATACGTCACGCGCTTGCCCTTGATCGCACGCTCGAGACCGCGGACGATCAGCGCCCCGACTTCCTTCCACCCCATGTACTCGAACATCATGACGCCCGAGAGAACGACGCTCCCGGGATTGATCTTGTCCAGGTTCGCGTACTTTGGCGCCGTTCCGTGCGTCGCCTCGAATACAGCCACACCGTCCCCGACGTTGCCGCCTGGCGCGAGCCCGAGCCCGCCAACCTGCGCCGCCGCCGCATCCGAGAGATAGTCACCGTTGAGGTTCGGCGTCGCGATGACGTCGTACTCGTCCGGCCGAAGCAGGAGCTGCTGAAACATTGCGTCTGCGATGCGGTCCTTCACGATCAGCGCATCCGCGCGCGCGGCCGTCCCGCCGCGCGCGAGATCCGCCTCCGTCACCGTCTGCGCGCCGAAGCCTGACGACGCTTCCGCATAACCCCAGTCGCGGAACGCGCCCTCGGTGTACTTCATGATGTTGCCCTTGTGCACGAGCGTCAGGGACCGACGGTCGTTCTCGAGCGCGTACTGAATGGCCATCCTCACGAGCCGCCGCGATCCGAACTCCGACATGGGCTTGATGCCGATGGCGGAATGCTCGCGGATGTCCTTGCCGAACCTGGAGCGCAGAAACTGCGCGATCTCCTCCGCTTCCGGCGAGCCCGCCTTCCACTCGATGCCAGCGTAGACGTCTTCCGTGTTCTCACGAAAGATGACGACGTTCAGCTTTTCGGGCTCCTTCATGGGATTACCCACACCCTCGAAGTAGCGCACCGGACGAATGCACGCGTACAGATCGAGCACCTGCCGCAGCGTCACGTTCAGCGACCGGATGCCGCCGCCCACCGGCGTGGAGAGCGGTCCCTTGATGGAGACGCGAAACTCCTTGAAGGCGTCGAGCGTCTCGTCGGGAAGCCACTCGCCGTGCTTCGCGTGGGATTCTTCGCCGGCATAGACCTTCATCCAACTGACTTTACGCGCGTCGCCGTAAGCCTTTTTGATCGCGGCGTCGAACACGCGCACTGATGCCCGCCAGATGTCGGGGCCCGTTCCGTCACCCTCGACAAAGGGGATGACCGGATGGTCGGGGACGCGCAGAACGCCGTTCTCGAACGCGATCGCGTCGCCGTCGGATGGACGGGTCGCGAAACGATAGCTCGCCATGCCTGAACCGTGCTCTCCTGAAGGTTAGTCCGTAGCCGGAGAAAGGTACGCGGCACCGGGAGTCACAGCAACCGTGGCCTTGTACGCGCGTAAAGCACCGCCAGCTTTGAGCACCCTCTCCGGTTTACGGAACCGGGCGGAATCTCCCGAGATTCGTCACGAATCCGGCGTACAGGCCTCGCGGCGGCGAGCCGATCACCGGAATGATGACGCCAAGGTCGAGCTCGAGCTCCGGACGCATCACGAAGGTCGGTCCGGTCAGGACAGCGACGATTGGCGGAGCGCCCGCCGGACCTCCCGTGCCCGGAAACCCATAGGTTTCGAGCTGCCAGCCGAGCCCACCGCCCAAGGGAATGCCTGCGGCGACTGTCCACAGTGTGGCTGTCCGCGGGGCTTGCGAGCCATCGCCGCTACGACGGGTCACGCCCGCATTGAGATCGACGCTGACTGGTCCCATCGTCCGGCTATTGATCAGGAGCAGACTGACGTCGGTGGTTCCCGTGCCCCGCACTCCCCCCGAGGCGAATTTGATCTGTGGCAACACGGCGATGTTCTGAAAGAGCGGATCGCCCTCCGCAAGCCGCCATTTCAGTCCGACGGCAACGTCGCCGAGCCCCGCAGGCGTATCCGTGCCACCGAGGACTGGAAGCTGGACCGAGAGCTGGAGGCGACGCGCGAGCCCGAGCTTGAGCAATGTCGGCACGCTTCCAAGCGTGGTGCCATCGGAGCTTCGGTCGCGCTCGAAGCCGGATTCCACCTCGACATAGCCCGGTGCGACCGTCCCGGCGTGCGTCGCGACGCTCGGCCGCTCAGGCTGGACGGTCCGCGGCTGAACGCTTCCCCCGCCTGCACCTATGGTGTCGATCTGGGTGGACTTGCTGACGTCTACCCACTCGCCTGCCACCGCGTCGACAGGCGCATCGTTCCGCGCGAGCGATGCGCAGGCCGCGAGGAGGAGGGACAGCGCGGGCGCAAGACACCGTCGCGTCCTCCGCAAGTCGCTGTGCAACACGCGGGACGGGACTCGAACTCGTAAGGCCAATGGCCGCTGCGGATTTTGAGGGCGAACCGGGCGTCCCGACCCGAGCAAATATGGGCGCCAATGACGCGCAATTCCAGCAGCCGCTCGATCAGTCCGCGGCGGCGAAAGCCCGATGCAAGGCTCGCCGCGGTGTATTTCATGCACCGCGCAGACGAGAGGACCTGACATGCGACTCGCGAAGCAGGCAACGATCAAGCTTCTGTTCGTGGCGGGAACCGCCATATACGTCGTCGCGTGCGGTCAAGAAGGGGACGCGTCGCACTCGGACTCGACGACAACGGGTGCGTTCGCCGTGAGTTCCCATCCGCTGGGGCCGATTCCACCGGACGACTCACTCGCGCGCCCGAAGGCGATGAATCAGGTCGGCGTGCCGACGGCGCTCACTCGCTCGCTACTGCCGAAAGACAATCCGCAGTCGCCGGAGAAGGTCGCGCTGGGTGAGAGGCTCTTCTTCGACGGCCGGCTCTCGGCGAACGGCACCGTGGCGTGCGCCAGCTGCCACGATCCGCGACTCGCGTTCACCGATGGCCGGCCGGTGTCGGTCGGTTTCGCCAACCGCATCGGGCAGCGAAACGCGCCGACGGTGCTGAACGCGCTTTACAACAAGACGCAGTTCTGGGACGGCCGCGCGCCCACGCTCGAGCAACAGGCCGGACTGCCGATCGTCAATCCCGTCGAGATGGGGCAACCGACGCTGGATGCCGCCGTGGCGCACGTCGCGGCGATCACGGAATATCGCGCAATGTTTCGTCGCGTCTTCGATCGCCCGCCCAACGGTCCCGACCTGTTGCGCGCCCTCGCGTCGTACGAGCGGTCGCAGCTCAGCTTCGATTCGCCGTTCGATCGCTACATGGCAGGAGACTCGAGCGCGATCGACGCATCAGCCAAGCGCGGCTGGGTGCTGTTCAACACGCGAGGCCGCTGCAACCTGTGCCACGCGGTAAGCGACACGACCAAATGGCCCACGACCTTCACGGACGACACGTTTCACAACATTGGCGTCGGTATCGTGCGCCATAGGGTCGTCGCACTCGCCCGTCAGGCCGAGCGACTCGTCAAGCGGGGCGACACCATTGCAGTGGACCGGGCCGCGATCCTGTCGCCCATGTCCGCCCTCGGGCGCTACCTGGTTACGAGGAAGGATTCCGACATGGCGTCGTTCAAGACGCCGGATCTGCGCAACGTCCTGGTGACCGCTCCCTACTTCCACGACGGCTCCCATGCGACGCTCTGGGACGTCATGGATCATTACAACAAGGGTGCTGGAACACAGAACCCGTTTCTCGATGCCGACATTCAGCCGCTGGCGCTCGGCGAAACGGAGATCGACGACCTCGTCGCGATGATGGCGTCGCTGACGAGTCCCGCGTACAAGGCGCTGGGCATCAGGGAATTGGCACGTCAGCGCCAGCTCTCGCGGACATCGCGTCCACAGCGAGACTCGGCGCGAGCGTTTGGTCCGAAGCCTGTGCAGCCCAAACCGCCCGCACCCTAGGCACCGTGGCAACCCGGATCGATACGGACACGAGCGAGAGATGAGTGTCCTCCTGCGCGCTACCTCGCAGCGATCGTGCTTCGCGGAGAGGGAATCGATCGCACGACAAGCTGTTCCGCCGACGTGAAGAACGAGCGCTGATACCACAGGGCAACGACGACCGACGTCACCGCAACCGCGCCCGCGAGCATGAACACCACGACGATCTGGTAGCGCACCGCCGTGATCGGCGACTGCCCGGCGATGACCTGGCCGGTCATCATGCCTGGAAGTGAGACGAGCCCCACGACCATGAGCATGTTGACGGTCGGGATCATGGCCGCCACGAGCGCGCGGCGCACCGCTTCGGCCGACGCGCGCTTTGGAGATGCGCCGAGCGCCAGATAGGACTCCACCTCGGCCCGGCGGAGCTCCATCTCGCTGCTCAGCCGCTCGGCGGCCAGTGCCGCCCCATTCATTGCATTGCCGATGATCATGCCGAATAGCGGAATCAGGTACTGCGGGTCGTACCATGGATGCAGCCGCATGACGACTGCATCGACGTATGCGAGCGTGAGACCGGCGCCGACGAGCATCGCCGTTCCGCTGATGACGAACAGCGTGGCACGTCGACCCTTCTGCCGGTCCGTTGCCGTGAGGGTTGCCGCGATCAACATCACGAGCAGCGCCAACAGCACGAGATACCACCGCTGGATCGAGATGAGAAACGCAAGCACGTAGCCCACAGCGACGAGCTGCACGACGGCGCGGATGGCACCCACGGCGAACCCTCGCGCGAGACCGAGACGCTGCCACACGGAGATCGCCATTGCGACGAGCACGAGGGCGGAGGCAAGCGCGAGATCGTACCATCTCAGCGTGAGCACGGCGTTGGAGACCGCCGCCGAGGTGATCGCCGCGCTCATTTCCCCCGCACCAGGTAGTCGCGCGTCCGTGCTGCGTTCGGCGCGGTGAACATCGCCTCGGTCGGACCCGATTCGATCACGCTCCCGGCTTCCATGAAGACGGTATGGCTGCTCACTGCTCGCGCCTCCTCGAGGCGATGCGTGACCATGACCACCGTGAGATGCATCCGCTCGGCGAGTGTTCGAATGGTCGCCATGATGTGATCGGCCACGTCGGGGTCCAGCGCGGAGGTCGGCTCGTCGAGCAAGAGGGCGTCGGGACTCGTCATCAACGCGCGCGCAATGCTCACGCGCTGACGTTCACCACCAGAGAGTGATTGCGCGTCGCGCGAGGCGAACTCGGGGTCCACGCCGGCGAGGCGTAACATTTCCCCGGCATCCGGCATCGCGGTCGCCCGCGCATCTTCCGCCGGCGGCGCGAGATCTCGCGCGAGTGCGAGATTGTCCGCCACCGTGCCCGCGAACATCACAGGCGTCTGAAACACGAACGCGACTCGGCGGCGAAGCTGCCGAACGTGAATGGACTCGATGGGCGACCCGAGGTACATCACCGTGCCTTGGGACGGATCGTCGAGTCGGTTGAGCAGCCGAATGAGTGAGGTCTTGCCAGCGCCAGACGGACCCACGATGGCGACGACTTCGCCCATAGGGATGTCCAGATTGATCGCGCGCAACGTGCGAACGTCCCCGCGACTCTGCTCTACTTGGCGCAGGCAGAATGCGGGGACATCATTCATGGGGTCGCGATTCCCTTTTCGCGCAACGATACCGCCAATACCCGGGACGAGACTCGAACTCGTAAGGCCAAGGGCCGGGGGATTTTGAGTCCCCTGCGTCTACCGGTTCCGCCACCCGGGCGCGTGGACGATCAACATAACACCGCGCACGGGAGCAGACCAACCTGCTATAGCGGCGGCTGAACTGCCAATGAGTCGGCTCGCGCCTTGAGGAGCTCCTGGAGACGACGCCGCAACTGTTCCTGAAGCGCCATGTACTTGGCGCGCTGGAGCGGCGTCATGAACGCCCCCCACTCCCTCTGCTCCTCTGCCAGCATCTCCACGCGCTGCCGCTGGATCTGGTGAATCTGATCGAGCGCGGCCGCGATGGTCGCCTGATTGGCCGCCGAATCCGCGACAATTTCACCGCGCAACGTCTCGCGCTGCGCCCGCTCCTGCTGATTCAGCGCCCGACGACGAACGTCGTATCGCTGGCTCACCTGCTCGAGGCGCGTCATCTGCTCGTCGGTGAAACCGATGCGGGTCTTCGCGACCTGCCAGAGCTGCTGCCTGATGCGCTGTTCCACCATCTGACGCTGCGCACCCCCGCCCAATCCGGCTGGTTGGCGAGGTAACGGCTGGCGTGGAAAGCCCGGCCGCGCAGCACGTGGACGCGCCTCGTCCTGCGCGCGGAGCGAGGAGACCCCCGACATGGCAAGCGCCGCTGAGAGTCCGGCGACAAGCAATGCCCGCGTCATCGGACGCTCCGCGGCGACATCGGCGACATCGACGAGGGCTCCAGGTCGGCGGCGGGCAGAACGTCCATTGACTGAATGTCCTCGAGCAGTTTCGCGAGATCCCGGTCGCTGAGCTCATTCAGCGATCCGCCTCCCACGGCCAGCTCGCGCGTCGGCGTAGAAGATGGGACGACCACCTGCTGCGCCACTTCGGCGGAATCTTCCAGCGACGACGCGCCGCGGCGCGCGACGATGAGCGAGCTGCTGCCCGCGACGATCAGCGTCACCGCGGCCGCCGTGCGCCAACCCACCCAGCTCCGTCGCGTTGCCGGCTGGTACCGCGGAATGGCCGCGCTCACGGCATGAAGATCGATGTGCGGGGTCACCTGCATGGTCGCACGAAGATCGCGCAACAGGTCGAGCTCCACGCGGCACTCATCGCAGTGCAGCAGGTGCGCTTCCACCCGCGCGCGCGTCACGGCATCGAGCCGCCCGTGCAGCAGGTCGGGAAGCAGATCACGAACGTCGCCGTTCGGACAGTCATTCATCGAGAAACTCCTTGATGGCCCTCATCGCGTTGTGATAATGAACGCGCGCGGCGCCCTCCGTCGTGCCGGCCGCGTCGGCAATTTCCTTGTACGACAACCCTTCACCCACCCGAAGCATGAACACCTCGCGCTGTGTCTTCGAGAGCCGTTCGAGCGCCTGGTTCATCCGCCGCCGAGTCTCATTGGCCACCAGCGAGTCCAACGCGTCATACTCCGTCGAAGCATCGTGCTCCTGCACTTCCACCTGCTCTCCGCGCCGGCGCTCGGACCGCCTGCGGTCGAGCAACAACCGCTTCGCGATGGTGAACAGCCACGTCCTGAGCGAACTGTCACCCCGGTACGTGTCGAGCGACGCGAAGGCCCGCACGAACGTATCCTGCACCAACTCCTGCACGTCGCCTTTCGCGCCCAGACTGGCCGCGAACCGCGCAACCGCAGGCGCGTGTCGGTCCACGAGCAGCGTTGCCGACCGCTGATCACCCCCTTTCCACCGGGCGATGAGGTCGAGGTCGGTACGTTCATCAGCATCGAGAGCCGGATCGGTCATCCGGTCCGCAGAGTTGGACGTGATGGAAGGGCCACTGTTAAGGGTGTTCACAGGGCGAATGGCGAATAACATACAGACGCGCCTGCACAGCTATCCCCCATGACGACCGACCAGTCCGCTCCGATGCGAATTGCCCACAGGGGCATGCCGCGCCGAGAGCCCGAAAACACGATTCCCGGCTTTGCGCTCGCGCTCGCTTCGGGAGCGCAGGGCATCGAGCTCGACGTCCACGCTACGCGCGACGACGTCATCGTGGTGCACCACGACGAGGATCTCGCCGACGGACGCTCCATTCGACGCGCCGCCCTGGCGGACCTTCGTCCGAACCCTCCGGCCGCGCACGACCTCCCAACGCTGGCAGAGGTGCTGGATGCGGTGGATGGGAAGGCCGAGCTGTTCGTGGAGATCAAGGGCGCGGGCATCGAGCAGCTCGTTGCACGATTGCTGGAGGGCTACGCGGGGGCGGCGGCGATTCACAGCTTCGACCATGCGATGATCGGCCGACTGGCGGCGAGTGGGTGCAAGCAGCGACTCGGACTTCTCGTCGAGACGGACGTTCCCGACGCGGCAGCCCTGCTCCGCTTTCACGGCGCACGAGATCTATGGCCACGGCACTCCGTCGTCACCGAGCGCATGGTGCGCGAAGCACAGGCGATCGGCGCGCGCGTCATCCCCTGGACCGTGAACGACGCCTCGGACGCGAGACGTCTGGCCTCACTCGGCGTCGATGGCATCTGCACGGATGACGTGGCGGCTCTGGCCGCCGCGCTGCGCGAGGCCTAGGTTCGGCGTTCCCATGTGGTCCCTCCTTACAGAATTGCACCCCAAATGCGTCACCATATCGTCTCGCTGACAGTCGGATTGGCTCTCGTCCCGCTCGTGCAAGGCGCCGCGCAGGCGCCGGCAGCCCGCGACACTGCGAAGCAACTACCGATGCCGGGCGGCACGTCGGTTCCCAACGCGGATCCATTCCCGAGCACGTACCGTCCCTACGGCTCGCGCCCAACCGTCATCCGCAACGTGACGATCCTGACCGCAGCGGGACCCACCATCAGAAACGGCAGTGTCGTCCTTCGCGACGGCAAGATCGAGGCGGCCGGACGTGACGTGACGGCGCCGCCCGATGCGGTCGTGATCGACGGTACCGGCAAATACGTCACGCCCGGCATCATCGACACGCATTCGCACATTGGCGGAGGCGGAGTGCCAGGGGATCAGGGCGCCCAGTTGAATGACATCAACGAGGCGACGAGTCCGGTCACCGCGCATGTCTGGGTGGAGCACTCGGTGTGGCCGCAGGATCCACAGTTCCCCCGCACGCTCGCGGGCGGGGTCACCACCATCCAGGTTCTTCCCGGCTCGGCCAACCTCATCGGAGGCCGCAGCGTGGTGCTCAAGGTTGTGCCGTCGCGAACCGCGCAGGGGATGAAGTTTCCCGGGGCGAAATACGGCTTGAAGATGGCGTGCGGCGAAAATCCAAAGCGCGTGTACGCCCAGCGAGGCCCCTCGACCCGAATGGGAAACATCGCAGGCTATCGTGCGGCGTGGATCCAGGCCGAGGCCTATCGGCGGCGGTGGGACAAGTGGAACGCCAATCACCAGGGCGACCCACCGACGCGGGACCTTGGACTCGAGACTCTGGCCGAGGTGCTGCGGGGCAACATTCTCGTGCACAATCACTGTTATCGTGCCGACGAGATGGTGCAGATGATGGACGTGGCTCGCGAGTTCGGTTATCGGATCCGCTCCTTTCACCATGGTGTAGAGGCGTACAAGATCGCGGATCTGCTGGCGCGTGATTCGATCAGCGCGTCGGTGTGGGCCGATTGGGGCGCATTCAAGCTCGAGGCAGCGGACGGCGTTCGCGGCAACATGGCGCTGCTGAATCGAGCGGGTGTTCGGGCCGTCATGCATTCAGACGATGCGTCGGGAGAGCAGCGTCTCAACCAGGAAGCGGCCAAGGCCATGGCGGAAGGCAATCGCATCGGCGTTCCCGTCACCGAGGACGAGGCCATCAAGTGGATGACCATCCACGCCGCATGGGCGCTCGGTCTCGATGACAAGATCGGTTCGATCGAGGTCGGCAAGAATGCGGACGTCGTCCTCTGGTCGGGCAATCCGTTCAGCGTCTACAGCCGCGCCGAGAAGGTGTGGGTGGATGGTGCCATGCTGTTCGACCGGCTCGACCCCGCGTCGCAATGGCGCACCGACTTCGAGCTGGGTTTCGTGCCGGCCAACCGTGGAGGCGTCCGCTGATGCGCCGCGCACTCACACTCACAGTTGCGCTGTTCGCGACCACCGCGTCCGCTGCCTCGGCGCAGACTATCGCGATCACGGGCGCGAAGATCTATCCCGTGAGCGGGCCACCGATCGAGCACGGCACGCTCGTCATGCGCGATGGGAAGATCGTCGCCGTAGGCGCAGATGTCGCCGTCCCCACCGGCGCCCAGCGCATCGACGCGGCCGGCAAAGTGCTCACTCCGGGACTCGTCAACGCCGCAACGGTACTTGGCCTCGTTGAAATCGGCGCCGTCCGGAGCACACGTGATGCATCCGCGCGCGGCCATGAGGGAATTGCGGCTGCATTCAGGCCGTGGGAAGGCCTGAATCCGGCGTCGGCGCTCATCGGTCCCGCGCGCGATGCGGGAATCACCAGCGCGGTGATCGTCCCGCAGGGAGGACTCATCGCCGGTCAGGTGGGCGTCATTCATCTCGTGCCCGGCACGGCAAGCGACATGGTGCTCAGGGCGCCGGTGGCCATGTTCGCCGCGCTCGGGCCGGCGGGTTCCGTGAACGGTGCGTCTCGCGCCGAGACCATCATGCGGCTGCGGGAGGTGTTGAGCGACGCCCGCGTATACAAGGCGCGGCGCGCGGACTACGAGCGCGCGCAGAGCCGTGCGCTTGCGGCGAGCCGGCTCGATCTCGAGGCGTTGCTGCCCGTGCTCGACGGCCGGATCCCGATGATCCTCGATGCTGACCAGGCGAGCGACATCGAGTCGGCAGTTGCGCTGTCCAGGGAGTTCGGTTTCCGGCTGATCATCAGCGGAGGTTCCGAGGCATGGGAGGTCGCCGATCGTTTGGCGGCTGCCAAGGTGCCCGTTCTGACGGGTGCGATGAACAACATTCCCCAGAGCTTCGCTCAGCTCGGACAGCGCCAGGAGAACGCAGGTCTTCTCGCGAAGGCCGGCGTGACGGTGGCGCTGACCGGCAACGCAGGCGGCGGTGACGAGGAGGCCTTCAACGTCCGCAACATCCGATTCGAGGCCGGCAATGCCGTCGCCTATGGGATGGACTGGAACGCTGCGTTGCGGGCCATCACGCTTGCTCCGGCCGAGATCTTCGGCGTGGCGGATCGAGTGGGATCCCTGCAGCCGGGCAAGATCGCCGACGTCGTGATCTGGAGTGGCGATCCGTTCGAGTTTGCGTCGCAGCCCGAGCGCGTCTTCGTGCGTGGGACGCAGATTTCGACGCCGTCGCGACAGGACCTACTGGAGCAGCGTTACAAGACGCTTCCTCCATCGTACCGCGCGCCCTGACGGCGCGCGGCATGGGACTCAGGTGGTCGGCCCTTTTGTGGCGAGCGCGGCGATCTCTCGCTCGAGGCGTCCGACTTCAGCCTCCGCGCTCGCGAGGTAGGCGGCCAGCGCAGCGTACCTGTCCGCCTCGAGGTCGCCGCCGGCCGCGCGGGCGCGATACACCGCATAGCCAAGTGACGCAGCCGCGGATTCGGCGCGCTGCTTGGCGCGGTGCGATTCGAGCCGCAGGCGGCCTTCGTCGAGCGCGCCCTGCGCCGCCTGCCCCGCGCGATCCAGCTCGCGTTTGAGTGTATTCCAGATTGCCATTGAGACGATCCTGCTCGTGAGGTCCTGGATCCACTACGTCGTCAGCCGCAAGAAGGTTACCGGCGGTTGGCGCAACGCAAAAGTGCCCTCCGTGAGGAGGGCACCTTGATCAGCGGAAGGCGTGCAGCAGTCAGGCCGCCGTCGTCTCCTGCGGGTACACGCTGATCTTCTGGCGGGTCTTGCTCTTGTGCTCGAACTTCACCACGCCATCGATGAGGGCGTAAATGGTGAAGTCGGTGCCGAGGCCGACGTTGCGGCCGGGGTGCCACTTGGTGCCGCACTGGCGGACGATGATGTTGCCGGCGACGACCTTTTCACCGCCGAACTTCTTCACGCCGCGGTACTTGGGGTTGCTGTCGCGGCCGTTGCGCGACGAGCCGACGCCTTTCTTGTGAGCCATGGTATCCTCGCGTCAGCCGAGTGTGATGTCGTTGATCTTCACTTCCGTGAAGCCCTGGCGATGCCCCTGCTTTTTCGCGTAGTTCTTCCGGCGCTTCATCTTGAAGACGATGATCTTGTCGCCGAGCCCGTGCTTGACGATTTCACCGGTGACTTTGGCGCCCGACAACGAGGGGATGCCGGTTCGGACGTTCTGGCCGTCGCTGCCGAGGAGGACATCGTTGAACTCGATGGACCCGCCGGCGTCACCGACGATGGTCGGGATCCTATATTTCTTGCCCGGCTCGACACGGAACTGCTTGCCGCCGGTGCGAATGATGGCGTAGGACATGGAAATGCTCGTGGGCGTGTGACGTAGAGCCTAAGAAGTTAAGCCACGCGAGGTTAGCTGTCAACGCCGTGCCTCGGAGGTCAGATGTTCCCACTCAGGGACTCTCCGCAGCCGACGACTCCATGGCGATGGGACGTCTGAAGCAGATTGCGGACGGCTGACGGCGGACTCTGAAACGTCGTTTCCCCTACCGGATACGTTTTACCAAGTGCCGGATACCGGGTACTGGTCTTCACTACTGATCTATCCCCGTCCGACGTCCCATCGCCGCATGGGCCGGAACGAGCGATCGAGTCTCAGCGTGGGAACACCGTCCGTTAGTGTGACGTCCATCTGTCGCCCCGGGTTGAGCCTTGAGATCCAATGACGCGATCCCTCCGCCTCCTGACTGACCACGACGGTCCGCCTATTCGCGGAGAATCGGCCGCGTCCGCCCGTAACCTCCTCGTCCGCGAAGCGCGCAACGGGGACGTCCGCGCGTTCGCCGCCCTGGTGGACGGATACTACGCCCGCTGCCTCCGGTTTGCCCTCCACATGCTGGCCAACCGCTCCGACGCCGAGGAAGCCGTTCAGGATACGTTCATCCGAGTGTACCGTGCCCTGCCCAAGTACGAGGAGCGCGAAGCGTTCGAGCCATGGCTCTTTCGCATTCTCGCCAATCGGTGCCGAAGCGCGGGCGCTCGTGAAAAGCGGCGGTCGCAGTTCGTCGAATATGGCGACGTGCCCGAGCGCGGAGTGCACCCAGGACTGGACGAGGCGATCGTCTGGCGCGAAGAGATCGGTCGCGCGCTCGCCGCGCTGCCGGTGGAACAACGTGAGGCCTTCCTGATGCGGCACGTGGAGGATCTCAGCTACGAGGACATGTCCGTCGCCACCGGAGCCGGCGTGTCCGCGCTGAAAATGCGGGTGAAGCGGGCGTGCGACTTTCTGCGCGTTCGACTCGAGGAGACGGAGTGAGATGAGCGAGGATGACGTGTTGATGGACCGAATCGCGGACGAGCTGCGCGTATTTCCGCACGTGGACGGCGAAGCGAAAGCCCGTTTGCTTGTCGCGGTGGCAGCCGAACGCGAGCGCACCCGCACGCTACGTGAACGAGGTTGGCGCTGGTTCACTCCGCGAATTGCCGTCGTCGGCCTGGCCGCCGCCGCTGTGCTGGCCGTGTATCTTCGCACGGCACCGCCGGCCTCGTCCCCGGTGGAGCGTGCTCCGGTGGCGGAGGCTCGACGCCCAGCCGCGACAGTCGCAGCGTATGACGCCTCCACTGCGGACATGGCACCTCGGCCCATACAGCTCGTGTTTCGCGCTCCGTCCGCCTCGCAGGTTCGCGTGGTTGGTGATTTCAACGGGTGGGACAAGAATCAGGTGCCCATGGCGCGCGACTCGGCGAGCGGCCTCTGGAGCGCGACGCTGATGCTGCGGCCTGGCCGACACGTCTACGCGTTCGTGGTGGACGACACGCTGTGGATGCGCGACCCGCGCGCCGAGCGTGCACCGGATGCCGACTTCGGGCGCCCTGGTTCCGTGCTCCTCGTCGGCAAGCCGTGAACATCGTTCGGGTATCAAGATTGTTGGCGCTCGCGACGTTGCTCGTCGTCGCACGCCGCACGGAAGCGCAACAGATCGCCTACGCCGCCGACCTCGGCGCCGAGATGGACAGTGTGTCGCGTGCGTCCATCACGCGCGAGATCACGCTCGCGCGCGATCGCGGACTTCCGGTGGAGGCGCTCGTGGCCAAGGTGCGCGAGGGACGGCTCAAGCGCGCGAATGGCCTGCGAATCCATGTGGCGGTGGTAGCGCTCGCGCGGCGACTCGACAGTGCTCGAGCCGGACTTGGCCCCAACTCCACCCCGGAGGAGCTGGCCGCCGGGGCGGATGCGATTGCGGTGGGCGGTGACGTCTCGTCGCTGCGCACGTTGCGCGCGGCCACCACACGCTCTGTGGCGGCGCCGGTCGGCACGTTCGCGCAACTGTTGGCGAGCGGCGTGGAAAGAGCACGCGCGTTGACGATGGTCGTCAATCTGCTGCACCGAAACGCGACGCCGGCACAACTGCTGGCACTCGGCAATCTCGTCGAGTCCGATGTCGTGGCGGGCATCCGGCCGGACGAAGCCGCGGCGTTCCGACTGCGCGCCATCGAGGGCATGTCCATTCTGTCCGGTGACAAGGTGGAGGTAGCCGCGCCAGCACCCGTGACGCAGCCGCCAGCCACACAGTCGCAGCCGCCCAAGCGGCGACCATGACGGCGGGAAAACTCGCCGGCCACGTGCGGAGCGGCCTGCTCATCCTCGCGATGGGCAGGCCGCTCGCCGCACAACAGCGCGTTGTGGTTGATGCCGCCGTCACCGCAGCGCATTTCCCCGATGACAATGCAACGGCAGTCGGGCCGTCGGTTCGCTTGTCGGCCATTGCGGTGACAAACCGTTTCAGTGCGGCGGCTGACGGCGGCGCCATTGCGGCGTTGGGAGCAACGAGTGGCTTTGCGAGCTTGCGCGGCGCAGTGCGCGCTGGCGGTGTCATGGGGTGGTCGTCGTCGGTGGACGCGGAGTTCTCCACCGTCGCGGGATCGAGCCACTCCGGCGCCGCCAGCACCGGGCTCGCTGGACTGCGGGCCATGTGGAACGGCGCGACGTCCGGCGCGTGGCTGCGGGGCGTGACGCACACGTCCTCACGGGAGAATACGTCGCTGAACGGAGCCGGAACGGACGCCGGGGCCTGGTACGCGTGGGAGAGCGGAACGATCACAGCGAGCGCCACGCAAGAATGGACGCGAGCCGAACTCTACACGGGGCGGTTCAGAACGGGATTCGTCGGCACTGTGCCCGTGAAATACAGTGAGGCGAACCTCTCGCTTCATTTGACGGACGATCTCGCAAGCCTGGATGCGACGTCGACGGTGAGACGAGATCGCGACGCGCCGCGTGAAATCGACGCCGCGTACTCTGCAACGGCCGCATTCTGGACGAGCGATCGAGTCGCGCTCGTGCTCAGCGCGGCGCATCAACTTCCGGACTGGATCCGCGGGGCGGACGCTGCCGACGTGGTGAGTGTCGGCGTGAGGATCCGCCAGTGGGCGCCCATCCGGGAGCGCGCCGCGAGAATGCTGCCGATCGTGCAGCTGACTGATTCGGCGGCGGGCGCTGGGCTGCGCGTTCGCGCGGCCGGTGCACGAACGGTTGATGTCATGGGCGACTTCACGGGCTGGGAGGTTCAGCCACTCGTCCGTAACGGCGACGTCTTCGAGCGCGCCATCCGCCTCGCGAGCGGATCACATCGCGTCCTGCTGCGCATCGACGGCGGCGCCTGGCGGGCGGCAGCAAACACGCCGCTCGTCGATGACGATTTCGGCGGCAAGACGGGCTTGCTGGTCGTGCCCTGACGGCCGCCTGACGAGATCCCTGTCAGGCGACCGCGTACTGCTGCGTGACGTCCCTGCCCGCGCTCTTCACCACGAGCTTGAACTCGTCGGGACGCAGCAACGGATCATCGCGAAACTCCAGTGAGAAGCCAACGGCTTTCTCCAGCTTCCGCATGAGATCCGACTCGTTCTCCATCGCGTGCATTGCCACGTCGGGATGCAGCTTCACGAGCAGCGGATCGCGGCGGCCCTCGATGCCGATGCGCTTCACCGACCGCTCCATGCGTCGGAGGATCGCCTCCGCCGTGAACACGCGCCCCGTGCCGTGGCACGTGGGGCATGCCTCGGTCATGCTTTGAAGATGACTCTGGCGGACGCGCTGGCGCGTCATCTCGATGAGGCCGAGGTCGGATACCGCGAACGCCTTGGTGCGGGCGCGGTCGCGGCTGAGGTGCTGACGCAGCTCCTGGAGCACACGGTCGCGATTGGCCCGCGTGTCCATGTCGATGAAGTCGGCGACGATGATGCCGCCGACGTCACGGAGACGCAATTGACGCGCGATTTCCCGCGCCGCCTCGAGATTCGTGCGCAGGCTCGTCTTCTCCGGGTCCTTCTTGCCCACGAACCGTCCGGAGTTGACGTCGATGGAGATGAGCGCTTCGGTCGGCTCGACGATGAGGTAGCCGCCCGACGGCAGATCGCAGCGGCGCTTGAAGAGGTCGCGGATTTCCGGCTCGATCTCCGCCTTGTCGAAGATCGGCGTCGTGTCCTCGTAGAGCACGATGCGCTCGAGCAGCTCAGGGGCGATGCCCTTGAGGTACTCGACGATCTCGTTGTAGACCTGCTTCGCGTCGACGGTGACGCGCTCCACCTTGTCGCTGAAGATGTCGCGGATGAGACCGCGCGTGAGCGAGGTCTCGCGATGCACGAGTGAGGGCGGCCGCACGAAGTGCGTCTTTTTCTTGACGCGCTTCCAGGCGTTCATCAGCGTCTGTAACTCGCGCTCGATCGTGTCCGGCGTGACGTCTTCGCCGACCGTCCGAACGATGACGCCGCCGGAATCCTCCGGCAGCATGCCCTCGACCAGCGCACGAAGCCGCTTCCGCTCTTCGCGGTCGCCGATCTTGCGGCTGACGCCGACGCGCGAGGCAAAGGGCATGTAGACGAGGAAGCGGCCGGCCATGGACACCTGCGCCGTGACCCGCGGCCCTTTCGTCGAGATCGGCTCCTTGCTCACCTGCACGAGGAGCTCCTGTCCCTTCTTCAGGACGTCCTCTATGGGCGGCGCATCGCGCTCGTCGCGATCCAGCTCGCGAAAGGTCTCTTCCGCGTCATCGTCGTCGTCGTCCTGCGCGGCATCCGGGTACACGAGATCGGAGGCGTGGAGGAACGCGCTCTTGTCGGTGCCGATGTCCACGAACGCGGCCTGAAGGCCGGGAAGTACCGCGTCCACACGTCCGAGGTAGATGTCGCCGACCATACGCCGCGCGTCTGGCCGGTCGACCAGCAGCTCAACGAGCTCGTCGTCCTCGAGGATGGCGACCCGCGTTTCGCGCTGGGTCGCATTGATCAGAATCTCTCGTTTCATCGATGGCCGCGCGCGCGAATGCCGCCGGCGACTCGGCGGCCGCGGCGCGGTGTGGTAGAGGATGGTCGGCTGACACCCGCATGAGCAGCGAGCCTGCCGGATAGCGATGGGCTGTCGCGAGCTGTCGCGTGATCGTCCACGCAGGCTCCGGGCGCTCCAGGCCGGCCAGCCTGCTCCACGCGTGACGCGCGGCCGCAAACATGGTGGCAAGGAATGACGCCAAAGACCGGAGTCGCGTGCGATCTCCCGGTTCGAGCCGGGACCGCGCAACAGAAGCGACAAGCGCGCCTGCGCGGCCGACGACTGCCTCGGCCCCGCCTGCGCGCAGTTCGATCCGGTTCCAGCGCGAGTCGCCGCGCCGCACCGGATGCGGAAGAACAAAAGAAAGAGTCACCACTGGATACCTAACGCCCGCCAGCGGGAAAGGCAACACGCAAGCCACTGTAATGAAATACGTTAGGCGATTTACTTGCCGATTTCCTTTAGGATGTGCCGGGCGATGACGAGCCGTTGAATCTCGGACGTGCCCTCCCCGATCTCACAGATCTTGGCATCGCGCATCATTCGCTCCACGGGGTAGTCCTTCGTGTATCCATACCCCCCGAAGACCTGCACCGCCTTGGTAGTGGCCCGCATGGCCAACTCGGAGCAGAACAGCTTTGCCATTGCGGCCTCCTTGCTGAACGGCTTTCCGTGCTGCGCCAGCCACGCCGCGTGAAACATGAGGTGCTTGCCCGCTTCGATCTCCGTGGCCATGTCGGAGAGCTGGAAGGAGATCCCCTGAAACTCGGCGATGGGCTTGCCGAACTGGCGGCGGGTGGCGGCGTAGTTGGCCGCCTGCTCGAAGGCGCCTTCGGCAATGCCGAGGGACAACGCGGCAATCCCGATTCGGCCGGAATCCAGGGCGCGCATGAAGTTCGAGAACCCGTGCCCTTCCTTGCCGAGCAGGTTCTCTTCCGGGACCTCGACGTCCTCGAGGATGAGTTCCGCGGTGTCGGAAGCGCGCCAGCCGAGCTTGTCCTCCTTCTTACCGGCGCGGAATCCCTTCATGGCCGGAAGTGAGGGCTCGTGTCCGATGCCCAGCTCGCGCACCTTCTCGAGATCGGACGTCGGCTTTGTCATGATGAAGGAGCTGATCCCCTTCGTCCCTTGCGTGGCGTCGGTGACCGCGGTGACGACGAAGATCTCGCCGACGCTGCCATGCGTGATGAACCGCTTGGTCCCGTTCAGCACGTAGCGGCCGTCTTTCTTCACAGCTCTCGTGCGCATGCCGGCGGCATCCGATCCGGCATCCGGCTCGGTGAGACCGAAGCCGCCGAGCACCTTGCCGCTGGCGAGCAGCGGCACGTATCGCTCGCGCTGTGCCTGCGTGCCGAAGCGCACGATCGGAGACGTCCCCAGCGTGGTGTGCGCGGAGACCGTGAGCCCCGTGGAGGCGTCGACTTTCGCGAGCTCCTCGATGGTGATCATGTAGCTGAGAAGGTCGAAACCGGCTCCGCCCATTTCTTCGGGCCACGGAACGCCAAGGAGGCCGAGCTCACCCATGCGCTTCACGTTCTCCCACGGGAAGATCGAGTCGGCGTCGAAGCGGGCAGCGACGGGCGCGACGGCATCGCGAGCGAACTCGCGGACCATCTCGCGAACTGCGAGGTGCTGTTCAGCGAAGTAGAGTGCGTCGTCCATGCGCGAGCTCTCGGGGGGATTTGCCTGGCGTCGCGACACAGTTGTCGCATCCGCCGCACGCCTTTCTCGCGGCGGGGTCGCCGAAATATCGAAGAACGAAACCACGCCGACAACTGCGCGTGTACGCGTACGACTGCACCGAATCGAGCTTCGCCAGGTCCGCGCGACGCCGGCGATCGAGTACATCCCAGTCGATCGGAAATGCAGAGAGTGGGCGGCGACGATCGCGAACCCGATCGCCCGCGCCAAGTCGGCGCCATGCCACGAATTGGTCACGCTGCAGAGCGTCGAGCAGCGATCCCGCTGCGCGCGCGCCGCCGAACGCGGCCGGAATCGCGGCAAGATCGAGCGTGACGCCGTCGTTCAGTCGGTCGCCGCCGACGATTCGCCACAACGCTCGCAGGAGCTCGCGTTCGGTCGAACGGTCGCCGCTCAGCTCGCGTTTGATTCGCTCGGGTGTAGCAAGCAGACGGATCTCGATGTGACTCTCGGACCGCTGGTCCGGCTGCAAGGCGCCCGCGACCGTCAGAATTCGCAGCGCCGACTCGACTTCCCGATCGTTGACCTTGCCCGGGAGACTTTCGGCGATGGCTGCGGCATCGAGATCTCCGTTCGCATCGACCTCGAGAGCGCGTTTGAAGACGCGCTCGACCAGCGTGCGCGTGGGATACGCGCCCTTGATGAAGAACTCGTGCGTGAACCGGTCCTGGAACGCATGAAGAAGAAAGACGTCCGAGGGCTCTCCGTCGCGTCCCGCGCGCCCGGCCTCCTGATAGTAGCTCTCAAGCGTCCCCGGCATGGCGTGGTGAACGACGATTCTGACGTTCGGCTTGTCGATACCCATACCGAACGCGTTCGTCGCCACGATGACACGCACCTGTTCGTTCATGAACGCGTTCTGGACCTCGTGACGTCGCCCGTCATCGAGACCGGCGTGGTACGCGGCGACCGTGATGCGCGAGCGCTCCAGCGTCTGCGTGACGCGCTCCACGTTGCGCCGCGTGGACGCATAGACGATCGCCACGCCCGCCCTGCTCTTCAGGATGTCGATGAGCGCCGCGTCCTTGGCCTCGTCGTTCTTCGTGGGCACGACGTGATAGTGCAGATTGCGGCGATCGAAGCCCGTGATGATCGTCTCCGGGTTCTCCAGGCGGAGCTGCCGCGTGATGTCGGTGCGAACATGCTGGGTCGCCGTAGCCGTCAGGGCGACGACCGGCGGCCACCCAAGTTTTTCGCGCACGTCCGCGATGCGCAGGTAGCTCGGCCGAAAGTCATGTCCCCATTCACTGATGCAGTGCGCCTCGTCCACCGCCAACAGCGACACCCCGATGGCGCGCAAACGCTCGGCCGTGGCTCCCGCATCGAATCGTTCGGGCGCCACGTACAGCAGCCGGACTTCACCGCGCGCCACACGCGCCAGCCGAACGGCAATTTCCGCGGAAGTGAGGGTGCTGTTCACGAACGTGGCGGGAATGCCGCGCGTTGCCAGCGCGTCGACCTGATCCTTCATGAGCGAGATCAGCGGGCTGACGACGACCGTCAACCCTGGGAGAACCAACGCCGGCACCTGGTAGCACAGCGATTTTCCGCCGCCGGTGGGAAGCACCACGAGCGTATCTCGTCCGGACAGGACCGATGCGACGGCGCTCTCCTGGCCAGCCCGGAATGCGGGATAGCCGAATCGCGAGCTCAGCACAGCCCTGGCCTCAGCGAGGGTCGGTCGCCGATCGGTCATGCGTGAAAGATGTCGCTGATCGCGCGACGCGCCGTCATCACGCGGATTCGCGGCGCACCATCACACCGCGCGGGCGAAGTGGCCCCGTGTGAATTCGCCGCCGAGTATCGTTCGAACGCCGTTGGATGGTGCGTTGGTGCCTGCGACGAGCTGCTCCAGCATGGCACGGTATCCGGACACCACCTGCGCGACCGGGTCGCCCGCCACGTTGAAGATGACCTGGAAGTTTCTCACGCCGCCGCGCCAGAGTCGTGGGAGATACTCGCCGCCCTCCAGCGGACGAGAATGCAGCAGCCGATTGCGGCATGCAGAATCCGTGGCGACGGCAAAGCTGTAGCCAGCGGGATCCGTGAGCTGCACGTTCACGTGCTTCTGCACACAGAGGTCGCGACACGTGGTCGGCACGCGATCGAAGGCGGCAGAGAGGACACAGTGTTCGATGGTCATGCCCTCAGGGCGTCCGTACAGGAGGACATCGAAGCCTGCGCCGCCCCACGGCTCGCACGTGGCAAGCAACTCATCCACCGTGAGCTCGATGGACAGCGTTATCCGCCGTGCGCCCAGTCGGAAGAGCTCCGCGGCGGTGTGCTGATTGAAGCAGTTGACGGCATAGTCGGCGATGACGTCGCGCCCTTCGCGGCCGAGCTCCGCCAGAAGACCAAGATGCCCCGTCAGCAATGGCAGCCCCAGGTCGAGCCACTTGGCCATGTCGCCGCGCTCCTCGGGACGCACGATGGTTGGCGTGCGCAGGCGAAGCGTGACGCCGCGCGCCGCGAGCTCGCGGTCGAGGGTGCGCACCCGACTCACCGGCGGAGACGGATGACGTAGAAATGGGTCGAGGACGACCGTGGTGGCGCCGGCATCCGCCGCCGCTCTGGCGTCATCGAGCGTGAACACGGACGCCACGAGGTCGAAGTCCGGATGCGCCGGCTCGATGCGCTGCACGGCGAGTCGATCAGCGACAGCGAGAACGCCGGTGACGACCGCGCGCCGCTCGGCGACTCGCGCGTGATGCGCCCAGTCGCGCTGCTGAAGCAGCTCGTCAACGGCCCGCTGCCGGACGTGATTCAGCTCGCTGATCGGCAAGAAGAGGTCTGAAGCCAGTGCTGCGTCGTCGAGCGCACCGAGGACGAACGGTGTATCGCCGAGGCGGCCGAGCTGTTCTCGCAGCACTGAACGGTCGAGCGCGCGCTTTGACGCAGGCGCGAGCGTGATTTCACTGCGAATCGCGACGGACGCGCCGTCCACCGTGAACATCGCCGAAAGTGGCGAGCCCGCGGAGCCGAACACGCGCGCATCGAGACGCGCTTTGCGCGAGCGAATCTCTCCGGGAACTGCGGCATAGCTCGCACGAGCGCGTTCGAGCAGCGATGCATGAGAGCTGCGCACGACGACCGAGTCGTCGGCAACCGACATCCGCGACGGCACCGTGATGACCTGACGAAGCGGCGCATGTCCCGAAAGCGTGCGCACCGCGGCAATCGTGAATCCGACCGATGCGCCGCCGTGCGATTCCGGAGCCTCGAAGCCAATGCCGTCGCCGGCCTCCAGGGGCGTGGACACTTCGACCACCACATCCCGCCCTTCGCGTCCGACGACCCGCCCGAGCATCAGCCCGCGATTGTCGGGGTGCGAACGCGTGACATACTCACGACCCTGCCGACCACCGTACATACCGCCCGTGAAGCCCCGGCTGAAGATCTGCGCGAGGGGCTCGACGTCGGCCGGCAGAGGAGCAGAGCGATCGCCCTCCGCGAGGCGATCGAGAAATGTGCGATAGCCATGCGTCACGGTAGCGACGTACTCCGGCCGCTTCTTGCGGCCCTCGACCTTGAGACAGCCGACGCCGGCATCGGCGATGTCAGCCAGATGCTCCGCCGCGGCCAGGTCCTTCGCCGAAATGAGAAAACCGCGGTCGAGCTCCTCCCCCGTCCCGACATCGGTGAGCACGTAATCCTTTCGGCAGGACTGCGCGCACGACCCGCGATTCGCGCTGCGCTCGGAGATCATGCCGGACATGAAACACTGTCCGCTGTAGGCGATGCAGAGCGCGCCATGAATGAACGTCTCGAGGCCCAGCTCCGGCGCGGCGGCGCGAATGGCGCGGATGTCGTCGAGCGTGTTCTCGCGCGCGAGCACCACGCGGTCCACGCCGAGCTCTCGCATGACGCGCGCGCCACTCTCATCGTGCACGGTCATCTGCGTGGACCCATGCAGCTCGAAGCCGGGGTACACCTGCTGGATGAGGCGCACGAGCCCGAGGTCCTGCACGATGGCCGCGTCCACGCCGCGATCGATGGCCTCGCCGAGAAACATCAGCGCATCGGCGAGCTCGGCCGGCTTGAGCAGGATGTTGAGCGTGAGATAGATCCGGCGTCCCCGCTCGTGCGCGAGACGGCATGCCTCCTCGAGCTCGTCGAGCGTGAGCTGCGCGCCCTCGTCGCGGGCATTGAAGCGCTCGGCGCCGAGGTAGACGGCGTCGGCTCCGTTGGCGATGGCGGCACGCACGGCATCGAGGGAGCCGGCAGGCGAGAGCAACTCGGGAACAGCAAGGCGCGACATGAACCTTGGAATCTAGTCGCCCCCGAGCCAGCGTGCGGGCACGAATCGCAGCAGGAGGGCCACCACGAGGATGGCCATGCCCGCAACTCGGGTGGCGGAAACGTCGCTCACCTTGCCGTACGCCCAAACCGCGACCCCGATGAGGGCAAGCGCCAGGCGCGCGGTCAGAAGGCGCCTCATTCGCGGTTCTTGCGCTGCGTGAAGCGCCGCACGCCGGCCTTGAAGGCGTCGGTGGCACGCGACTCCACATTGGTGACGACCCCCGCCGCGATGCCATCCTCGAACGAGAGGGCGTCGAGCTTGTGGAACAGCCATTTCGTGAGCGCGAGCGACGTCGGCGGCGCGAGGCTGATCTGTTCGAGCGTAGCGTTGATGTCGTCGTCGAACGTAGCCGCCGGCACCACACGGCTCACGAGCCCTATCCGCTCGGCTTCTTCGGCGCTGATGATCCGCCCCGTGAGGACGAGATCCGCCGCATGCTTTTCGCCCACGGCGCGGCGTAGCATGGTCATCACCATCGCGGGCACGAAGCCGACACGGACCTCCGGGTAGCCGAACTCAGCGCCCTCGTGCGCCAGCACGATGTCGCATGCCGTGGCCAGTCCAGCGCCGCCGGCCAGGGCGCGTCCCCGTACGGTGCACACGACGGGCTTCATCAGCGCCCGGATAGCAAGGAATACCCGCCCCAGCGCCTCGGCGTCGGCGCGCTGCGCGTCGCTGCCGGCCTCGAGCATCCGTTCGAGCGCCTCGAGATCCACGCCCGCGCAGAAGTCCTCGCCTTCGGCGCCAAGGTGGATGACGCGGCACGCGGCGTCGGACTCGAATTGGGCGAGCGCGGCAAACAGGTCGTCCGCCATCCGGCGATCGAGCGCGTTCCGCTTTTCGGGGCGCGCCAGAATGATGCGGCCGACTGCCCCATCGCGGAGAAGGCGGACGCGAGTCATGCGCGCATCTCCGGAAGGCCGAGCGTGGCGGCCTCGGCGGTGTCGACCTCGAGGATCATACGGAGCATCGCGGTGGAGAAGACCTTCCCCTGCGCGTCGGTCTTCAGCGACAGTGTGCCGCCCCCGTCCAGCGCGCCGTGCAGGAGAAAATTGAGCGCGCGGAGGTTGGGAAGCTCGTATCGCTCCACGTCCCCCGTGATCACGCCCTGGAAATGCCGTTTCACCCGCTCGCGCGTGAGCTGCGCCGCGATGACGGGATACCATTCTGGTCTCAACGCGATGACGCCGACGTTGGCCGTATCGCCCTTGTCGCCGGAGCGGGCGTGGGCGATGTCCACCAGCCGTACTCTCACGAGAGCACCTCCACGCGTGTTTCGACGACACGCTTGTCCACGAGCGCGGGCCAATAGGCCACGATCTCCTCGACCTTCGGACGTCCGCCCGCGAATCCCGTGACGCTCGGAGGTCCATTGAGCACCAGCGGCGCGATCTCGCGAGTGAATCGCTCGACGGCGCGACGGTCGGGAGATCGGACGCCGATGCGGAGCTGCACTTCCGGGGCCTCGCACGATGTCTCGGCAAGCGGACCGTGTGCGGCGCTCACGCCGACGAACTCGGTGAGCGTGTGCTCAAACGTGAGACCCATCGCCGCCAGTCTCTCGCGCAACACCCTGTCGGCGAGGCGGGCCTTCTCGAGCGCGTCCGGCCATGCGTAGACGAGCGTGCCGACTGCCTTGCAGCCGGCGCGATACGCGATGGACACCTTCAGCTTGTCGGTCGCCGGACGTCCCTTGATGCCGAATACTCGCACGCGGTTCGGCCCATCGTCCGCCAGGTTGATCGTCGTGAAGTCCGCGACGACGTCCGGCGTGATGTAGGTGCGCGGATCGCCCATCTCGTAGACACACTGCTCCGTCACCGAGGGCACGTTGATTCGCCCGCCCGTGCCAGGGTGCTTCGTGACGGTGAACGTGCCATCCGCGCGCGCCTCGACGATCGGGTAGCCGACGTTCGCGAGATCCGGGATGGTCCGCCAGTCGTACAGGCAGTTGCCGCCGGAGCACTGTGCCCCGCACTCGATGATGTGGCCCGCGATGATGCCCGCGGCGAGGCGGTCCCAGTCGTTCGCGTCCCAACCGAATTCGTGTCGCAGCGGCGCCATCGTGAGCGCCGTGTCCGTGGAGCGTCCGGTGACGACCACGTTCGCTCCGCGGCGCAGCGCTTCGACGATGGGCGTCGAGCCGATGTACGCGTTGGCGGAGAGCACGCGATCACGCACGGTGCTGAGTGGCTCGCCTGTGTCCATGTGCGTCAACGGATGACCCGCCGCGAGCAGCTCGTCCAGGCGAGGGAGCAAGTCGTCTCCCGTGACGACGCCCACCCGAACCTTGCCAGCGGCTCCCTTCGCACGAGCGACCTCGAGCACCGCCTTCGCGCACGCTTCCGGATTCACGCCACCGGCGTTGGCAATCACGCGTACGCCGCGCTCGGCGACCGCGGGCAGCACGCTCTCCATGGCGCCGATGAAGTCGCGCGCGTAGCCCATCGCCGGGTCGCGTTCCTTCTGCTTCTGCAGAATGGACATCGTGACCTCGGCGAGATAGTCCAGCATGAGATAGTCGACTGGACCGCCTTCCACCTGACGGCGCGGTGCGTCGAGCCAGTCGCCCCAGAAGCCCTGCCCGGAGGCGACGCGAACGATTCGATCAGCGGTCACAGAATCTTTCTCATTCCAGTGGCGGGAGGACGAATGGGCCGAGGTGCGGCCCGCTGTTGTGGAGCGAGGCGCGCAACGCAAGGGCGATCACGTCGCGCGTGTCCTCCGGATAGATCACGGCGTCCACGTAGCCACGTGCCGCTGCGTAGCGCGCGTCGAGCTGATGCTCGTAGTCCTCGCGCATGTCGTCGACGGCACGCTGTGTCTTTCCATCGAGCGGACGCTTCTCTTCGGCCGCTTTCGTGAGCGCTGGGCCGTGCACGGCCTGAACGGCCGCCTCGCCCTCCATGACAGCCATGCGCCCAGTGGGCCACGAGAAGATGAAGTCGGGATCGAAGCCCTGACCCGCCATGGCGTAATAGCCCGCGCCCGAGGCGTGATTCACCGTGAGGACGATCTTGGGCACGCGAGCCGTCGCCATGGCTTCGACGAAGCGCGCACCGGAGCGAATTACGCCCTCATGCTCGGACTCCGGGCCGACCATGAATCCGGAGACATCCTGCACGAAGAGCAGCGGAATCCGCTGCCGATCGCAGCGATCGATGAAGAACGCCACCTTCTCGGCGCTCTCCGCGTAGAGAATACCGCCGAATCGCGGCTTCTCACCCTGACGTCCCTTGATGAGTCCCCGCTGGTTCGCAATGATGCCCACGGACACTCCCTCGATGCGCGCATCCGCGCAGATCATCTCTCGCGCGAGCTCGCCCTGGAATTCGGCGAGACTGCCACCGTCCACGATGACGCGAAGGATCTCGTGCATGTCGTACGACATGCGATGATCGGTGGGAAGCAGGCCGTACAACGTATGGGATGGCGCGCCGGGCTCGACGCTCGCGTCGACGTCGGGACCGTGCGCGGGAGGCAATTGCGCAACCAGCTCGCGCAGCTTGACCAGGCATGCGTCGTCGTCGTCCACGGCGTAGTGCGCCACGCCGCTGATCTGCGTATGCGTGACCGCGCCGCCGAGTGTCTCGCCGTCGACGTTCTGTCCCGTGGCGCCCTTCACGAGATTCGGCCCACCGAGGCCCATGAACGACGAGCCCTTCACCATGACGATGAGATCGGAGAGCGCGGGGAGATACGCTCCGCCTGCGATGCATGGGCCCATCACCGCGGCAAGCTGCGGAACGCGCAGGTAGCGCCGCATGATGGAGTTGTAATAGAAGATCCGACTCGCGCCGTATTGCCCGGGAAATACGCCGCCCTGGTACGGCAGGTTCACGCCTGCCGAGTCCACGAGATACACGATGGGGATGCGGCACCGCATCGCGACTTCCTGCGCACGAAGGATCTTGCGGATCGTCTCGGGCCACCACGAGCCCGCCTTTACAGTGGCATCATTTGCCACGACGACGACGGGACGGCCGTGAACCAGACCGACGCCCGTGATGACGCCGGCGCCAGGCGCCTGACCGTCGTATTGATCGTAGGCGACGAGGAGGCCGATCTCGAGAAAGCGGGCGCCGGCGTCGCACAACTTCGCGACGCGTTCGCGCGCCGTGAGCTTTCCTTGCGAGTGCTGCTTATCGATCTTGTCGGTGCCGCCGCCGAGGCGCAGGCGCGCCTCCAGGGCGCGAAGCTCGGCGCTCAGTTCGCGAAGCCGGGTGGTCACGTGCGGCTCAGGCTTCCTGGCGCGACCGCTCAGCGAACCATTCCCGGATGTACTCGACCAGCTCGGACGTGGGCGTACCCGGTCCAAACAGTTTGCCGGTGCCCAGGGCCTTGAGAGCGTCCATGTCCTCTCTCGGAATGATGCCGCCGCCGGTGATGAGGATGTCCTCGCGGCCCTGCTCGCGTAGCAGGTCGAGGACGCGCGGGAAGAGGGTCATGTGCGCGCCGCTCAATATCGAGAGTCCGACGACGTCGACGTCCTCCTGGACGGCGGCCGTCGCGATCATTTCGGGGGTCTGGTGGAGGCCGGTGTAGATGACCTCCATCCCCGCGTCGCGGAGCGAGGCGGCGACCACTTTGGCGCCCCGATCGTGGCCGTCGAGGCCGGGCTTTGCGACGAGAACTCGTATCGGACGCATGCCATGAAGCTACTGGGCGCGCGGAGGCGGCGGCAACTAATACGGTCTGCGCGCCACCAGAAGCATCTCACTCGACTGCCGGCGCAACGCACGCTCCTGAAAGCCCTCGTATGCCTGCTCCACAACGAGCCCGGCCTCGAGACACAGCTCGGCAAGTCGCGTCGCCGTATAGAGTCGAATGCGGTGCTGACGAGTGCCCCGTCCCGATCGGCCTTCCCACGCCGTATCGATCGTGAGGATTCCGGAGAGCGGATCGAAGGACCGCTCGTGCCCGATCATCGTGCCGTCCTCCGCCTTCCACCAGTCGCGCGACAGGAACTTCGCCATCACGCCGTCGCGGCTGCCGCCGTGCCAGACGAGAACGCCTCCGGGCTTCAGGACGCGTGAGAACTCGCGCATTACCCGCGCGTCGTCGCCCGGATCGGTGAAAAAGCCAAAGGACGTGAACAGGTTGAGCACCGCATCGAATCGACCGGTCCAGCGCGCCGGCAACCGACGCATGTCGCCGCGCGTGTACTTCAAGAGCGGTCCGGTACCGCGCGCCCGCGCCTTCGCGATCAAATGCTCCGAATAGTCCAGTCCATCCACCGCAAAGCCCGCCTCGGCAAGTGGATGCGCATGTCGCCCTTGCCCGCACGGGCAGTCGAGGATGCGAGATCCCGCGGGCAGCGCCAGGACGTCGACGAGTCGCGCGACTTCACGACGGTCGCGCTCCTCAGTGAAGATGGGCTGGTACTCGAGGAGATAATGGGCGTCGAAGTACGACTCCCACCACTCGCCCTTCGACGTCCGCTTGGTCAGAAGAACACGGGCTCGCGGTACGCGCCGAACACGTCCTCCAGCGCGCGCCGGATCTCATAGAGCGTGCAATACGTGCGTGCGCACTCGAGGATGTGCGGAAACACGTTCTCCGTTCCGCGGGCGGCCTCCTTCAACCGCGCGAGCAGCGCTTCGCACGCCGCGTTGTCGCGCTGCGCGCGCACGGCAGCGAGACGCTCCGCCTGTTCGCGCGCCACGTCGCCGATACGTAGCGTCGGGATCTCGAGTGCGCGCTCCTGCGTCTCGAACTCGTTGACGCCGACGACGATGCGCCGGCGCTGTTCGATCTCCCACTGCTGCCGCGCCGCCGACTCGTGGATCTTTCGCTGGAACCAGCCCTGCTCCAGCCCGGCCACGACGCCCCCCACCGCTTCGATCTCGGCGAAGATCGCTTCCGCTTCGGCCTCGAGCTGGTCGGTGAGCGCTTCGACGTAGTACGATCCCCCCAACGGGTCCATCACGTTGGGAACGCCAGTCTCGAATGCGAGGAGCTGCTGCGTGCGGAGCGCCACCTGAACGGCTTCTTCGGTCGGCAGCGCCAGCGTCTCGTCCATGGAGTTGGTGTGCAGCGACTGCGTGCCGCCGAGCACCGCGGCCATGGCCTGGTACGCCACTCGCACGATGTTGTTCATCGGCTGCTGCGCCGTGAGGGTCACACCGGCGGTCTGCGAGTGAAACCGCATGAGCAGCGATTTGGCGCTCTTCGCTCCGTAGCGCTCCTTCATATGGCGCGCCCAGATGCGCCGCGCCGCGCGAAGCTTTGCGATCTCCTCGAAGAAATCGTTGTGGATGTCCCAGAAGAACGACAGTCTCGGCGCGAAGTCGTCGACACTCAGTCCGCGCGCGACGCCGTGCTCCACGTACTCGAAACCGTCGGCGAGCGTGAAGGCCAGCTCCTGCGCCGCCGTCGCGCCGGCTTCACGGATGTGGTAGCCGGAGATGGAGATGGTATTCCACAGTGGCGCGTGTGTTGCGCCCCACTCGAAGCAATCGACGATGAGACGCAGCGCGGGCTCGATGGGAAAACACCACGCGTGCTGCGCCATGTACTCTTTCAGGATGTCGTTCTGAATCGTGCCGCGGAGCTGCTCGCTCGCGACGCCCTGCTTTTCCGCAGCGGCGACGTAGAACGCCCAGATGATGATCGCCGGACCGTTGATCGTCATGGACGTCGAGACGTCGCCCATCGGGATGCCGCCGAACAACACCTCCATGTCGGCCAGGCTCGAGATGGCAACACCCGTCTTGCCGACCTCGCCTTCCGACCGCGGATGGTCGGAGTCGTAGCCCATCAGCGTGGGAAAGTCGAATGCGGTGGACAGTCCGGTCTGTCCGTGCGCCAGCAGGAACTTGAAGCGGGCATTCGTATCGGTTGCGCTGCCGAACCCCGCGAACTGGCGCATCGTCCATAGCTTCCCGCGATAACCCGTGGGATGAATGCCGCGCGTGTAGGGATATGTGCCGGGCACCTCGGTCCGCGCGGCCTCGGATTCGGTCTGGTCGAGCGCGGTGTAAAGCGGTTCGACTTCCTTTTCCGAGTTGGAGAAGGCGATGTCGCGCTTGCTGCCTCTCTCGTAGGCGCGCCGCCAACGCGCCACTTCCTCGCGCAGTCGCTCCAGCTCGGCCTGTTGGGCGCTGATCGTATCGGACAGATCCCGCATCGTTGTCATCACGACGTCCGCGTCAAAAGGTCCGCACTGCGCGCGAGCAGGTCATCCGCGACCGTGAATGGCGTCGCGTGCCCGGCCTCGAGCTCCGGCAGACGCTCCTCGAGCCATTGACGTGTGCCGGCATCATTCCAGAGACGTCGCCGCGCCTTGTCCTCGACCACTTCGACGACACGCTCCCGAAGCCGCGTGCGTCTCCGGTCACGCAGCGTCCCGCTCGCCTCAAGATAACGAAAATGGCGGTCGAGCGCCTCGACGAGACCGGCAACCCCCTCGTCCTTCGAGGCGACGGTGCGGAGCACGGGAGGTATCCAGGCGTCGCCGTCCTTCGACGCCGCTTCGCGCGCCTGACGCGCGACGTTGCGTGACAGGTCTACTCCGTGGTGTGCGGGCACGTCGCGAAGGGTCGCCCCGCTGCGCATGCCCAGCATCACTTCGATTTCGTTGCGAAGCCGATCCGCACCGGGCCGGTCGGACTTGTTCACAATGAAGATGTCCGCGATCTCCATCAGGCCCGCCTTGAGCGTCTGGATGGAGTCGCCCGACTCGGGAACGAGTACGACCACACTGGAGTCGGCCGTTCGTGCGATGTCCAGCTCGGTCTGACCCACGCCGACCGTCTCGATCAGAATGCGATCGACGCCGAACGCATCCAGCACGTCGCAGATTTCACGTGTTGCCGACGAAAGCCCCCCGAGCGAGCCGCGCGTCGCGAGCGAGCGGATGTACACGCCCGGATCGAGGGCGACGTCCTCCATCCGGATGCGATCGCCGAGCAGTGCGCCACCCGTGAACGGCGATGTGGGATCGACGGCAATGATGCCGACGGTCAGCCCCTCCGCACGATAGGCCCGACAGAGACCAGCGGTGAGCGTGCTCTTGCCCGCGCCCGGTGGGCCGGTAAGACCGATGCGTTGCGCGCGTCCCGTGCGCGCGTGCGCCATCCCGAGCAGCGCCTCGAATCCCGCGCGATGATTCTCGACCACGCTGATGGCGCGAGCCAGCGCAGCCTTCTTTCCGGCGGCGAAATCGGCAAGCAGACGTTCGTGCATGTCGCGTCAGGCGGCGGTGGGTGGAGCGGGCTCGTCGTGCTCGTCTCGAATGTCCCCCACCAGCTCCTCGAGAAGGTCTTCGAGCGTCACGAGGCCAAGCGTGCGACCATCCGGATCCTGCACGACGGCGAGATGCGTGCGCTCGCGCAGCATGCGGAACAGGAGCTCGCTGCACAGCGTCGACGGCGCCGTCATTGCCACGGGGCGCAGCGAGGGCGTCCGCTCGCCGCGCACCTTGAGCACGTCGAATGCGTGAATCATGCCGACCATCCGGTCGGGCGTGCCGTCGTAGATGGGCACGCGGCTGAACACCGAGCTTGCGAACTCCTCCGCGATCTCGCGCGGGCTGGCCGAGCGGCTGATGGCGAACATCTCGTCGCGCGGAATCATGATGTCTCCGACGGTCTTTTCGCCGAACTCCATGACGCCCGTGATGATCTCCATCTCGTCCCGTGCGCCGACGCCCTCGAGCTCACCTTCCCGGAGCAGCTCCTGGATCGTGTCGCGTCCCGGGTCGTGCTCCGCGGTGTGCGACTTCTCGAACGGACGGCTCGCGAAGCGTCCGACGGCCACGATGGGTGAACCGACCACCGCCGCCGCCTCGAGCACCGGCGAGAGGATCGCCGCGAGCGACGTCGCGAAGCGCCGCCCGAGCGCGCGCGGCAACAGCTGGCCGACGGTGATCATGGCGATGACGAACCACGCCATGGCGATCGCCAGGGACCGCATGTCCGTTCCGTGCTCGCTCGCCAACAGCTCGCCGCTGAGGACGACGATGACGGCCGTCGTTGCATTTGCGGCGATGATGAGGCGGTGCGGACGCTCGAGATACGCGAGCGCCGCACGCGCGCCGCGGAGCCGCTGTTCGACCCAGTGGCGCAGCCAGATGCGGCTCACCGACCGCATGGCCATACCCCCGGCGGTCAACGCGCTGACCGTGAGAAGCGCGAGGAAAAGGAGTAGGGCCTCGGACATCAGTCCGTCACCTCGGCATTGTGCGGCGCAATGCGCTCGAAGTAGACGCGTGAGATTCGACGACCACGCACGCGCTCGACGACCAGCTTGTAGGCACCGATGATGATCGATTCGCCTGCCCTTGGCACGTGCCCGAACGCCTCGTAGACGAGCCCACCCACGGTAGTGACGTCATCCTGTGCGAAGTCCTGGGCGAGCAGCTCGCTCAGCTCATCGAGAGCGAGCCCTCCGCTGACCCAGAATCGCGTGCCACCCTCTCTGACGACATCGGGCTCCTCGACGTCGTACTCATCGTGAATCTCGCCGACGATCTCCTCCAGCACGTCCTCGATGGTCACCAGGCCGGCCGTGCCGCCGAATTCGTCGCTCACAATGGCGATGTGCGTGTGCGTGGCCTTGAACTCCCGCAACTGTTCGTCGATGAGCTTCGAGGTCGGAATGAAGCTCGCCCCGCGAATCAACGCCTGCCAGCCCAGCATCGGCTCGTCCTCGTCGATCACGAACGGAAGCAGATCCTTGGCGTACAGGATGCCGATGACGTTATCGAGGGTGTCGTCGTAGACGGGAAAGCGCGCATGCTCGCTGCTCAGAACCCGGTCCACCACCTCACTCCACGGCGTTGCCCGATCGATGGCCACGATGTCGACGCGTGGCACCATGATGCTGCGCACGGCCGTGTCGCCAAGAGAGAACACGCGATGCAGAAGCACCCTTTCATCGCGCGACACATCCGCTTCGGCGGCGACGACCTGCCGGAATTGCTCTTCGGCCTCTTCGCGCTGTTCCTGACGTTCCTCGATCGACGGAGCCGGCACGACGAGCTCGAAGCCCGAATCCAGCATCTCGCCCGCGCGCAACACGGGAGCGAGCACGGTGGCGGTGACCCGCGTGAATCCGCGCAACGCTCTCGATATGGATTTGGAGCACGCGAAGCCGATCGCGCGCGCGATGCCTTCCACCACGAGCGCGACGGTGAGCGCGGCCGCCAACGCCAGCACTGCTCCGCGCGCGCCATCACTCCGCTCGATCTCGAGGGCCAGCGCTGCACCGGCGCCCCCCACCAACAGAGCCAAAGTGCGAGCCAACGCAAGCGCGCGGTGTGCGTGCTCTCGCCTCCGCACCGCGAGGGACTGGGATGGCTCGGGATCGGGATCCTCGCCGAGCAGCGCACCATCCGCTGCGGCGGCGGCTGTCGCCACGGCGACGGCGATCAATGTCACGACGAGCGCGATCATGTTCATGCGCGCACCAGCTCCCGTCGCAGGAGAGCCTCCTGCCGCTTCCACATGGGCGACGCGTATCTCTCCTCGCCATTGGGATGCTCGTGTCCAAGCACGTGCAGCACGCCGTGCACGACGAGGCGCAGCAGCTCCTCCCGCGAGGACGCCCCATGCGCTGCGGCATTGACCCGCGCCACTTCGGGCGCGATGTAGATGTCTCCGCCGAGTGAAGCCTTGGTCCCGGCGGCTGGCCAGCCGAAGGAGAGGACGTCGGTGGCGCCACGATGCCGCAGATGCCGGCGATTCATGGCAGCAATTCGACGCGCGGACACGAAGGTGATGGACACGACAGCGTCTCGCACGCGTTCCGCGCGCAACACAGCGTCCGCTGCGCGCCGCACGCGCTCGCGAGACACCGGGAGCCGCACGTTCTCCGCCGCAACGTCCACCACGCGTGCCACGGCCTAGTCTCCGTCGCCCGCGTATGCCTTGATGATGTCCCGCACGAGACGATGTCGCACGACGTCGACATCGGTGAAGTAGTGGAACGCGATCCCGTCGATCCCTGGCAGAATGCGCTCGACCTGCATCAGCCCCGATTCCTCGCGCTTCGGCAGATCGATCTGCGTCTTGTCGCCCGTGATGACGATCTGCGAATTCACGCCGAGGCGCGTGAGAAACATTTTCATCTGCATCGCCGTGGCGTTCTGCGCCTCGTCGAGAATGACGAACGCGTCGCTCAGCGTGCGGCCGCGCATGAACGCCAGCGGCGCGATCTCGATGATGCGCGTCTCCAGCGCCTTCTGCACACGCTCCTGCGGCATCATGTCGTCGAGCGCGTCGTAGAGCGGCCGCAGATACGGATCCACCTTGGCCTGCATGTCGCCCGGAAGAAAGCCGAGGCTCTCGCCGGCTTCGACGGCGGGGCGCGCGAGCACGATGCGACGCACCTTCTTCTTCGTGAGCGCATCGACGGCGGCCGCCACGGCCAGGAACGTCTTGCCAGTGCCAGCCGGCCCGATGCCCACGACGATGTCGTTCTCGCCAATCTTCTTCAGGTACTCCGCCTGACCACTCGTCTTCGCCTGAATGAGCTTCCGCACGCCGGGCAGCGCGATGCGGCCGTCTCCGACGCCGTTCCCGCCCGCCTCTCCTCCTGCTCCGTCGTCCTCGCTCAGCCGAAGTACGTCGTCCGGCGTGAGCTCGAGACGCTGCCGCGCACGATCCACCATGCGCTTCGCCAGTTCGACACCACGCTCCACCAGCTCGGGCGGGCCGCTGATCGTCATGGTGTCGCCACGCAGCGTGACCTTGACGCCCAACAACCGCGACAGCTCGACGAGGTTGCCGTCATTCACACCCGCGAGGGTGAGCATGTCGGCGCCCTCCGTAGAGACGCGCTGCGTGATCGAACTGTCGCTCACTCCGCCACCGACTCCAGCGTGATGTGCAGGTCCTCGAGGTCTCCATCGGCCACGGGCGACGGCGCACCCTCGAAGAGCGCGCGCGCCGCCGTCGTCTTCGGGAACGCGATTACATCTCTCAGCGACGTCGCGCCGGCCAGCACCATGGCAATCCGGTCGAACCCGAATGCAATGCCACCGTGCGGCGGCGCACCTGCCCGCAGACCCTCGAGCAGAAAGCCGAACCGCGACTGAGCCGTCTCCTCGTCGATGCCGAGGAGCGCAAAGATGGAGCGCTGCACCGTGGGATCGCTGATGCGAATGCTGCCGCCGCCCAACTCCGTGCCGTTCAGCACCAGGTCATACGCGAGCGCGCGCGCCGTCCATGGCTCGTTCTTCAAGCGCCCGACGTCGTCAGGATGCGGCGACGTGAACGGGTGGTGCATCGCCGACAGCGTGCCGCTCTCGAGATCGCGCTCGAACATCGGGAAGTCCACGACCCAGACGAACTCGTTCACGCCCTCGGGCGCGAGCTGCAAGCGCAGCGCGACGTCCTGCCTGATCCGGTCCAGCGCCGGATTCGTGATGCGATCCTCGCCGGCGACGAACAAGCCCAGCTCGCCATCCTGAAGACCGAGCCGCGACGCCGCGTCATCACCCAGCGCCTTCCCGACCGCTCCTTCGACGACGCCATTGACGCTCTTCACACGCAGCACGCCGCGGACTCCGGCGCTCTTCCCCACCGCGTCGATCTCATCGAGCTGCTTGCGCGACAGGGATGCGCCCCCGGGAATCCGGATGCCGCGCACGCGGCCACCGGCCGCGATCGCCGTCGCGGTGAACGGAAACTCCACCGCGCGAAAGGCCTCGGTGACGTCGGCGATCTCGAGGCCATATCGCAGGTCGGGACGGTCCACGCCGTAGCGCTCCATCGCGTCCGCATACGTCATGCGTCGCACGCGGCCGGCGGGAAAAGGCGATCCGCCCTCCTGCCAGAGGGTGCGCATCATCTCCTCGGCGACGTCGATCACGTCGTCCTGCGTGACGAACGAGGCTTCGACGTCGATCTGCGTGAACTCGGGTTGGCGGTCGGCGCGAAGATCCTCGTCGCGAAAACACCGTGCGAGCTGGAAGTAGCGGTCGAAGCCGGAGACCATGAGCAACTGCTTGTAGATCTGCGGCGACTGTGGCAGCGCGTAGAACTCGCCGGGATGCACGCGGCTCGGCACCAGGTAGTCGCGTGCACCTTCGGGCGTCGGTTTGGTCAGCACCGGCGTCTCGATCTCGAGGAATCCGGCGTCCGACAGAAAGCGGCGCGTCCGCTGGAGCAGGCGATGCCGGAGCATCAGGTTGCGTTGAAGCTCGTCGCGTCTGAGATCGAGATGGCGATGCTTCAGTCGCAGCTCCTCAGCCGCGAGCTGCTCGCTGCGTCCGCGAGCGACGGGAATGGCAGGCGTGTCCGCCGGCCCGACGACGCGAATGGACGTGGCGCGGATTTCGACGTCGCCCGTGCTCATCTCCTTGTTGCGCATCGCAGCAGGACGCTCGGCCACCACGCCCTCGACATCCACGACACTCTCGGCTCCGACAGATGCCGCGAGCGCGCAGGCGTCAGCGCCGGCCGTGGCCGGATCAAAGGAGACCTGTACCAGCCCGGCCCGATCGCGGAGGTCCAGAAACACCAAGCCGCCAAGATCGCGCGCGCGATGTACCCAGCCTCCGAGCCGCACCGTACGTCCCACGTGTTCCACGCGAAGGGCGCCGCACTGATGCGTGCGAAGGCTCGTCGCGAACGAGATATCCGTCATTCCGTGTTCGTTTGTGATTGGAGCTCCGCGTCAGTCGCGAACCGCGCACCGGCCGAGGATGGGCTCGGACGCTCGCAAAGGCACGACGCGTGAGACGCCGCCCCGTGCGTTCAGGGGCAGTCGATGGTCGTCGATCATCAACGCGTGTGCAAGGTGCGCATTCCGCGTGAAATCTAGCGGGGTCGGTGCCCGCGGGCTAGCGGCGCCGTTGCGTGCCGCACGACGCGCCGATAAGCTCAACTTCATGTGCCGCATGACGTTCGCCGCCATTGCGGCCGCCGCAGCGCTCAGACCGCTGGGGGCTCAACAGGTACCTGGACGCGACCTGTTTCACTTCCCCATCGGACTGTTGGCGGAGGCTCCGGCACTGGCCACGGCCGCCGGCGGGGGCTTCTGGAACCCGGCGACCCTCGCCCTCCCGAAAGGCGACGCATGGCTCTTTGCGGCCACCGGGCTGGACTCGCCGATCGAGCAAGGTGTGACGGCGCAGCTTGGCACGGTCGCTTACCGGGTGCGGCCCGGCGTCACCGCCGGAGTGTCCCTCGCTCTGGCGACGGTCACGGACCTCCTGAGAACGGACACCGACCCCCAATCGATCGGCGACGAGATCCCATATCGGTCGACGATCGTCTCCGCGGTCGTCGCAACCGAGCGCGGCCCGGCGGTTCTTGGACTCGCCGTACGCCGGCGGAGCGGGAGCGTGGACCAACAGAACGGTCGTGCGACGTCCATCGACGTAGGGGCCACCGTCGACCGTCCGAGAGGACTCCCCTTTCGCGCCGGCCTTGCCACCTTCCTGCTGTCGCCGTCCCGCCGCATCGAGCGGGCGAGCGCCGTGAGCGCGCTGGAAGGGTATCTTCCCTTTCAGGAGAACGACGTCCGCGCCGGCGTCTCGTATCAACTCGACGAAGGCGGCGGGGACGAGACGTTCGTGTATGCATCGGGGAAGACAGGGCTGATAGAGATGCGCGGCGGACTGGCACGTCATCAGGAGTTCGGCTACACCACCAACCGCATGCGGTTGGGAGTGGATCTGCGGTACTCGCGCTACCGCGTCGGCATCGCGCGCGAGGACGGCACCGGAGGGCTCAGCGCGAGCTACCAGTTCCTTTTCTCGACCGCCCTTCCTGTGCGGGTAGCGCCATGACACAGCGCGAGAATCTGCTCGATCTCACGCCCGACGAGGCGGAGACCCGCCTGTCGACGTTCATGTCGGAGGTCGGCGAGCCGGAGTATCGCGTTCGCCAGGTCTTGCGTCGCCTCTGGCAGAATCCCGCGGCGTCATTTGACGCAATGACCGAGTTGCCGGCGGCGCTCCGCAGGGAGCTCGACTCCGCGTTCGCGTTGCCGCGACTGGAGTTGGTGGTCCGCCAGAAGTCCGTCGACGGAACGCAAAAGTTCCTCTTTCGCCTGAGCGACGGAGAGGCGATCGAAACCGTCGCGATTCCGGAAGGCAACCGCGTGACGCTCTGCATCTCGTCACAAGCGGGCTGCGCGCTGCGGTGCGCCTTCTGTGCGACCGGGGCGATGGGATTCTCGCGCAATCTCGAGGTGCACGAGATTGCCGGTCAGGTTCGCGAGATGCGCCTGATCGACGAGCCTGTGGACGTCACCAACATCGTCTTCATGGGGATGGGCGAGCCGCTCATGAACTGGAAGGCGGTGGACCCCGTGCTCACGCTGCTCAACGATCCTCGCGCGCTCGGCATCGGTGCCCGACACATCACGATTTCCACCGTCGGCGTGCTGCCCGGCATCGTTGCATTGGGACAACGGCCGGAGCAGTTCCGCCTTGCCATCTCGATTCATGCGCCGACTGATGAGCTGCGACGGTCGCTCATGCCGATCAACGTCAAGTATCCGCTCGCCGATGTGATCGAGGCGGCGCAGGTGTTCGATCGTCGCGTCACGTTCGAGTACGTCATGCTGGGCGGCGTGAACGACGGCGCCGAGCATGCGCGACAACTGGCGGAGCTGGCGCGTGAATGCCGTGCGTTCGTGAACCTCATCCCGCTGCATCCCGGCGGATCACAGGGGTTCGCCGCGACGCCGCCCGAAGGCATTGCGCGGTTTGCCCGCGCCGTGCGTGATCGAGGCGTGGAGGTGGCCATCCGAAAGAGCCGCGGCATGGACATCGCCGCGGCGTGCGGTCAGCTACGGGTCGAGCGGCTCGGCCGGCGGCCGCCACGCGCGGCCAAGCAACACGGTGATATCCAGGTAGCGTGAGCTGTCGGGGCGCGATTCGACATGCGTCCCCTGTCCGAGAACGGCGGCCACGCTGGCAGCCCAGGCCGGATGACTCGAGCGATCGAGTACCAAAGTGGAATCCCGCAATGGTCCACTCGCGCCGGTCTCCACCACGTCGAACCCGTGGTTCCGCAGCACTCGGGCAGCACGGCGAGCAAGTCCACGCACCTTCGTGGTGTTCACGACCGCCACCCGCACGCGCACGCCGGCGGGCGGACGAAGTCCTTCGGGCAAGGTCGCCGCGGCAGCGGGAGACGCGGCGCCGCGGCGCGCATGAATGGCCCACGCCGCGCCGAGAAGCACGAGAAACACCAGCAGCGCGAGCACGAGCCTGAGGCCGCGCGTCATCGCACCGCATTCCAGAGCTGTGTGGTCTCGGGATAGAGCTGCATTCCTTCGCGGAGGGACCACTCGAGCCGAGCTCGCACGACCTGTCGAAAGGCGGCATCGAAATCGTCGGGGACGCGCGCAGCGAGATATGCGCGATCGGCGCGCGAGAACTTGCGTCCGGGATCGAGATAGTCCGCCATATAGAGCGCGCGACCTACGCGGCCCCACTCGGGAGATCCGACCGTGTGATACCGAACCGCCTCGAGCAGATCGCGGCGCGACTCTCCGTCCCGCTCGAGGCGAACGGCGGCAGCGGGACCGTGAAGCATCTCGAGCGTGAAGCCGGGTATGTTGCCGGCCAGTTCACGCAGCATGCGGTCCGGCGCGTCGCGCAGCGCATCGTGCAACCGTCCCGCATCGTGCCATGCGCGCGACTCGTCGTGGTCGAGCGCCATGCGCACCGCCCATTCGTCGAGCAACGCGGTGACGCGGGTGATGTGCGCCAGCCGCTTCTCGCTCACGAGCGCCCAGGCCGGGAGCTCGAGGTTCATGCTGCAGCGCCTCCGTGGCGCTCGAGTGCGCGGACCTGCCGCTGCCAGAAACCGCGGTCCTTCAATCCAGGATGTGGAAGGGTCAGCCGCGGAGTCTTCATTCGAACGTCGCCAAACCGCACGATGTCGAGATCGATTGTTCGCGGACTCCATCGAACGCCACGCACACGGCCGAGTGCCAGCTCGATCCGGTGCAGACGCGCCAACAGCACGACCGGCGCTTCGCGCGTCGCCAGAAGAACCATCTGATTCAGGTACGGCGCCTGCGGTGCTCCGCCGAGCGGCGCGGTCTCCTCGACGCGTGTCGCGCCCACGATCCTGACGTTGGAGCACGCACCAAGGAGGGCTCGGGCGCTCGCGAGGAAGCCCTCGCGGTCACCGACATTCGAGCCGAGCGCGACGAGAACGCGTTCACCCACGAGAGCGCTCGACAGCAACGTGCGCATACGCGAGCGGCCCGGCAAGCGCGACGTTGGGCTTCCGGATCACGATCCGGCACCAGCACACCCCCTCGATGTCCAATGCGCGCCGCGCGAGCGCCTCCGCGAGCGGCTCGAGATACGTTCGCTCGCCCGCGTCCAGTGTCTCACTCACCGCGCTGTAGAGCGATCGGTAGTCGACGACCGGCTCTCGCGACGCGTGTCGCACGACGAGATCGATCTCCAGCGGCTGGGGAAGCTCGCGTTCGTGCGGCAGAACGCCGACGCGCACGTGAAAGCGCATTCCCATGAGGGCGATCTCGGTCAAATCCGCTAGCGGTGACGGCACGTCGCGCATGCTATCCGGGCGCCTTCGCGGGGTCAATCAGGCGGCGTTCGTGATACGTCGCGTCAGCTCACCGAGGTAGGTGGCCACGTTGCGGAGCTCCTGTGTGGCACCCTCGAGCTCGCGGAGTGCGTCCGCCTGCTCCCGCGCGGTGGCGGTGACCTGCTCCGCGCCGTCGCGGTTGCGCCCCGAAATGCTCGCGATACGTCGCACCCGCTCGCTGAGCCGCGCGAAGGCAAGCTCCTGCTCGCGCGACGTGAGGGCGATGCGCTGCGCTCCCGTCGCGGCGCTCTCCGTTGCCTCGACGATGAGATCGAGGGCGTGGCGCGCCTGCTCCGAGAGCGTGCCCACGTCCTGCACGATGGCTTCGCCGCGGGACATCTGAAACGCGACGCGGCGCATCTGCTCCTCGAAGGCGACGACGATGTCGCCGGCCTGGTCGGACGCGCGGCCGCTCTGCTCGGCCAGCTTGCGCACCTCTTCGGCCACGACGGCAAAGCCCTGTCCCTGCACACCCGCGCGCGCCGCTTCGATGGCCGCGTTGAGAGCCAGCAGGTTCGTCTGATCCGCGAGCTCGCGAATGACGGCAATGAACTCGGTGATGCGTCGCACGCTCGACGCGAGGGCCTCGATCTGCGCGCCACTCTCGCCAACGAACGTCTTGGCGCCGATCAAGCGCTCGATGGCCGTGGCGATGGTGTGGCGGTGCTCGGTGGCGATCTCGGTGGCGCGCTGACTGGCTTCCGCCGCCGCGCCGCCGTCACGCACCACGTCCAGCGTGGCGGCATGGAGGCTGGTCGTCACCTCGATGGAGCGCCCCACCTGCTCTCCCTCCTCCGCGATGCCGCGACTGATTTCGGCGATGGTGCGCGCCACGGACTCGCCACCGCCGCGGAGGGCTCTGGCGGATGCCGTGAGCGTCTCGAGCTGGCTGCTCACTCGGGTCATCGCCTCGAGCAGCGGCCGCCGCAGATCGTAAATGTGCATCGTCGTCGCCAGCTGACTCGCGAAACGACGCATGAGCGACACTTCCTTGTCGCTGTACGCATCGGGCTTGTGATGCTCGAGCTCGAGCATGCCGACGAGTCGGTCACCGAAGCGGAGGGGGAGCACGAGGATGCTCCGCGTGTCCGATCGGCCAGGAAGGATGCGGTCATCGCGGAGCACGTCGTTGACGCGAACGACGTCTCCCGTCCGGAGGCTTTCTCTACGGAGCTCGGCGAGCGTGGCGTCGGGCTCGCGCGGCGACGCGAAATATCCCTCGTTGCCGCGGAACACGTGCATCAGCTGCCCATCGTCCATGCGGCCGATCCGGAAATCGCTCCAATCCACGAGCCGGTGTGCCAGGGCCTCGATGCGGCGGAAGGCGTCGGAGATGTCTCCCGTCGAGGAGACGATCTGCTCCATGGCGAGAATCTTGTTCGACTCCTCGGCGGAAATGGACTCCTCGAGAATCCGCTTGACGAGCAGCCCGATGCCGCCGAGCACCACGCCGACGATGACCCAGCCGACGGGATTGAGGTTGGCCACCGCCAGAATGATGATCGACACGGCGATCGTCGACGCACCGAAGCCGATGACCTCGTAGCGGAGAATGAGCGACTTCTCTTCGTCCAGCAGCTTGTCGCGCAGCAGCAGCGTGAAGTACAGCAGGAGGCGACTGACCAGGAAATACGCGAAGAGCAGCAGCGCGAGCGCGGGAAGCGACTCCGCGCTGAATCGCGTCACGTCGGCGCCAACGGAGACAGAGGCCCAGGCGAACACACCGTACGCCGACAACAGCGCGATTACGTCGCGGCCAGCGTTGATCCAGGCGATCTCCGCGCCCTTGCGCAGCGGCACCGCGTCCGCGACGAACACACCGATCCACACGCCCAGCGCGCTCGCGGACCCTCCGGCCAGAAGGGCGCCGGAAACGGCCGGAATGAGCATGAGGTTGAGCGCACCGTACTTCGTGAGCGGGATCTGGTGAATCCGCACGAAAAACGCCGCGACGGCGATGACGAGAATCGTCAGCGGTTGGGCGCGCCAGTGCGGATCGAGCAGGAGGGCCGCGATGAGGATCGCAAGGCCGGTCGCCCCGACGGCACGAGCGTACGCCGTGAGGAACGTGCGCATGTCAGGAGCCGTCGATGCCGAGGCGCAAAGACTTCGCGAGCGCGATCGCGTCCGCAACGCTTCGGTCCGCCGCGCGAACGATGGCGCTGCCGACGACGACCCCGTCCGCCAACTGCGCCGCCGCGCGGGCATGCTCCGGGCGGGAGATGCCGAAGCCGACGCACACGGGCAACGTCGTCGCCGCCCTCAGCCGCGCAGCGGTTCTCGGCAGCTCCGGCGACAGAGTGGCCTGCTCGCCGGTGACACCGAGGCGGCTGATGAGATAGACGAATCCGCGGCCAGTGCGCGCGATCTGCGCCATCCGCTCGGCAGGTGTCGTGGGCGCGACCAGACGAATGAACGCCAGCGGGCTCTCGGCAAACCACCGTTCGCGCTCGGGGTCGGCGCCGAGCGGCAGGTCGGTGACGAGCACTCCGTGAGCGCCTGCGGCCGCGGCGCGCTCGAGGACGTCGTCGCCGCCGCGAAGCAGTGGATTCAGATAGCTGAACAACACGACCGGCACCGTGAGCGCGGCGCGGGAGATGATTTCCAGGACGTCGTCCAGCCGAACCCCATGCTCCAGGGCGCGCTGGGAGCTGGCCTGAATCACCGCGCCGTCGGCCAGGGGGTCCGAGAATGGCACGCCGACCTCGATGACGTCGGCTCCCGCGTCCTCGAGCCCCTGTAGGAGCTCGACGCTGCGGTTGGGATCCGGATGTCCCGCGGTGACGTACGGAACGAAGGCCTTGCGCGACACCTCGCGTAACGAGGCGAAGCGGGCCGCGATGGGGTCAGACGAAATAGTCGCCAGTCCGGATGCCATACCGCTCTGGATTCTCGGTCTTGATGATGGTGCGCAGATAGACGCCGTCGCGGTTCTGCTCCGCCAGGTCGAATAGGGTACCCGGATGTACGAGGTTGCCCTGCTCGTCGCTGATGATGCGGACCACCGGACGCGAGAGCATTTCGGGCACCGGATTCACCGCGTGGACGATGCCCAGCTCGAACGTGTCGAGGATGACGAGCGTGCCGACCGGATAGATGCCGGTAAGGTTGATGAACGCTTTCACCACCACGGGGTCCATGCCGCGGCGCGGGTTGTCGCGCATCTCCTGCATCACCTGTGCAGGCGTGAGCGGCACCGTCTGGTACGCGCGCCGCGATGTCGCGGCATCGAATCCGTCCGCCACCGCGACGACCTTGCTGAACATGCTCAGCGAGCGGTCGCGAATGGGGCGCGGATAGCCCGAGAGATCGATCTTCATGTGATGCTCGTGCGCCACGATCATCGCGCGGTAGGGTAGGTCCTGCTGACCCTTGAGCTGGAAGAGCGACAGCGCGCCCATCCACGGATGCGCGGCGATGAGACGCCACTCGTCGTCGCTCAGCCCCGACGACTTGTTCAGGATGTCCGAGGGAACGCGCGACTTGCCAATGTCATGGAACAGCGCCGCCATGCCGAGGTCGTACAACTGCACCTTGCCGAGTCCGAGGCGCTTTCCGAGCGCCACGGCGAAGATGCAGACATTGACGCTGTGGGTGAACGTGTACTCGTCGTAATCACGGATCGTGGTGAGGCCGATCAGCGACGTCTCCTCATTGAGGATCTGGTCCACGATCCCCTGTACCACGCGCTTGATCTTCTTGATGTTCGGGCTGCGCCCCATGCGGACGGACGTCATGAGGTCGCGGGTCACGGCCACCGACTGCGCGTACGTCTTTTTCGCGACCTCCTTGCTCTTCTCCCGCTCGTGCTCGTCGGCCGGCTGGGCCATCGGCTCGCCGATCTCGAACACGGTGAGCTCCTGCTGCGTGAGCTTGCCGGACAGCTGCTCGAACCGGGCAGCAGGCGGCTCGGTCGACGGTGAGCTCAGCAACGCGAGAAAGCGCTGCCATTCCTTTGCGCTGGGCGCGTGGTGCAGCTGTAGGGAGCCGATGCCCACGGCGCGGAAGACCGAAAGCAGGTGGCTGAAGCTTGCATAGTTGTCGAGATCGAGGCGCAGCCGTACGGTGTTGATGAACACGAACTCGCCCGAGACACGCATCTCGACCTCGTGCTCGTGGCCGATGAGATCGTCCGCGAGCTGTGTCAGCTCCGCGACCGCGTTCTGCACCGCCGCGTTCTCGAGCGGATACAGGCGAATCGCGCGCAACGCCGCGTAGACGGCCAGAATGAGCGTCTTGCCGGAGCGCCGGATGTACGCGTCTCCGCCGACTTCTACGGATGTGCCGGTACCCGGCGTCTGCCGTACGCCCGCGGGTGGTGTCGTGACATTGTGGCGCGGCGTCGTCATATGGTCGTCTGCCGGAGCGCCTTGGCCACCGCGTTGCGCACGACGACGTCCTTCTCGTTCGCGGATTTGCGTAGCGAGTCCTGCGCATTGGCGCTCTTGATGCGTCCCAACGCCACCGCCGCGCAGGCGCGAAGCTCCGCATCCTCGCGGCGTCCGAACATCGACTTGCCATTCAGCATGTTGTCGAGCGCGGGCACGCCCGCGTCTCCACACAGCGTGCCGTACGCCTCGAACACCGCCATCTTCTCCGTCAGGTCGGCGTCGCGAATGGCCTTGCCCTTCACGATCCCCTCGAGCCGCGACAGGACGGGGCGGTAGGCGCGATTCATGAGAACGCGAATGGTGGCGACGCGCACATCGCGCTCCGGATCATCGACGGAGCGCTCCAGCGCCTGGAGTGCGCCCGGCGAACCGATCTCGTTGAGCGCCTGTACGGCTGCCAGGCGCAGCTCCGACGTGCCATCGGCGAGCACCTTCGCAATCGGCGTCACGGCCGCTGGTGTCTGGAGCGCGCCGGCCCGACGAATGGCCTCGAGGACCACGTGCGGCGTCGACGAGGCCACCAGCTTCACCAGCTCCGCCGTGTTCTGCGAGGCAAGCCGCGACGCCGCCTGCTCCAGCATTGGCCGCAGCCGGGGGTTCTGCAGCCGGCCGAGCCAGTCGAGCACCGTCCCGAGTGCCGCGCCGCGAAGCTGCTCGAACAGCTCGAGCACCTCCTCCTGTGCGGGCATCTGCTCCGCCTCGTCGAGCGATTGCAGCAACTGCCCCAGTGGCTCCGGGGCGCTCAAGCGCGCCGGAATCTGCGAGAGTGTATCGCGATGCTCCACATGCAGCTCCGTGGCGCGCTGCGCGGCCACGAGCGATTCGCGCACGAGGTGGGCGACGTTGTGGAACTGCCCTGCCGACAGCATGTGGATCATCAGGTTGTCGAGGACCTCGCCGATCTCCGTGCGCACCTCGGCGGACGTCTGCTGCTCGAAGATGTCCAGCAGAATGCTGATGACATTCTGGCGCAGGTCGATCTGGTACTCGCGCTTGATCTCGTTCTGGAGGTACTCGATCTCGCGCTCGTCGAGGAAATACAGCGTCCCGTCGAAGTCGGCCATGTTCACGACGCCGCGCGACGATTGCGACTCCTCCTCCATCTCCTCCCGCGGCTCCGGGTGCGATTCGGCAACCGCCTCGCCGCCTTCCGCCAGCGGCACCACGGCGTCGACGGTGACGTCCACGTACCGATAGCGGAGAAACGCGAAGTCCCCCTGCCAGAGCAACGTGAGCAGATCGTCTTCGTCCGGACTCGCCTTGCGCACGCGCTGAAGAATGCCGAGCAGGCGGTCGAGCTCCTCCGTCTCGAAGCCGCGCACCATGCGGATCTCGCGCACCCCGTCCTTGTAGAAGAGCCACGGCAGGCTGTCGCTGCTTCGCGTGTTCTCCTCGAGGACGGTGTCGCCCTCCCACTTCACCTGATGCTCGGTGAACGCGAGGGGCAGCTCGTCATACGTCTCCCAGATCGGCACGAATGCCGCGCGCAATGCGTCGTGCGCGCTCTTGTAGATGGGGTTGTTCGGGAGATAGAGCTGATGCGCGCGCGCCGCCTTGCCGAACAACCGCAGCATCTCTTCGACGCGCTCGCGCTCGAGCGGCGCCGCTGCGCGCTCCATCTCTCTCGTCGCGAGTTGGGGCGGCGTATTCGTCACGCGTCCAAGATACCCATTTCCATCACTTGCGCCACATCCTTGTCGCCGCGCCCACTAACGCACAGCAACACCACGTCGGTGGCGCTCCACCGGCCACGTTCCCGCGTCATCCAGGCCACCGCGTGGGCGCTCTCGAGCGCGGGAATGATCCCCTCCAACCGGCTTAACGTGCGAAAGCCCTCGAGTGCCTCCGCGTCGGTAACGGCGACATACGTCGCGCGCCCGCTCTCCTTAAGAAACGAATGCTCGGGCCCCACGCCGGGATAGTCGAGACCGGCGGAGATGGAATGCGCGGGATGCACCTGACCGGCGGCGTCCTGAAGGAGATAGCTCAGCGCGCCGTGCAGGACACCGGGCGTTCCCCGCATAAGGGACGCCGAGTGGCGCTCCGAATCGAGCCCTTCGCCCGCGGCCTCGACGCCGACCAGCTCCACGTCCGCATCTTCGACGAACGCGTGAAAGATGCCCATGGCATTCGAGCCTCCGCCCACGCACGCCACCACGGTCCGTGGCAGGCCATCCGTCCGCTCCACCACCTGCTGGCGCGCCTCGACGCCGATGACGGCCTGAAAGTCTCGCACCATTCTCGGATACGGCGCCGGTCCGACGACGGATCCAATGATGTAATGCGTGTCGGTGACGTTCGTCACCCAGTCCCGGATCGCTTCGCTCGTCGCATCCTTGAGCGTCCGAGTCCCGCCGGTCACGGGGACGACCGTTGCACCCATGAGACGCATCCGGAAGACGTTGAGGGACTGCCGCCGCATGTCCTCCTCGCCCATGTACACGACACAGTCGAGACCGTAGCGCGCGCAGACCGTTGCCGTGGCCACGCCGTGCTGGCCCGCGCCCGTCTCGGCGATGATGCGCCGCTTGCCCATTCGCCGCGCCAACAGCACCTGGCCGACCGTGTTGTTGATCTTGTGCGCGCCCGTGTGGTTGAGGTCCTCGCGTTTCAGCAGTACGCGAGCCCCGACGAGCTCGGAAAACCGGGGCGCTTCGCTCAGGGGCGACGGCCGGCCGACATACGTCGACAGCATCGACGAGAGATCGTTCCGGAACGAGGGGTCTGCCTGGGCTGCGGCATACGCCGCCTCCAACTCATCGAGGGCGGGAATGAGCGTCTCCGGCACGTACCGTCCGCCGAACGCACCGAACCGATCCGTCATCTGCACCGTGGCGCTCATGCGTCCGTCCCCGTCGCGCGCACCGCAGAGATGAACGCGCGCACCATTCGTGAGTCCTTGATTCCCGGCGCCGACTCGACGCCGGACGATACATCCACCACCATCGGCGAAACGTAGCCGATGGCCTCGGCCACATTGTCCGGCGTCAATCCGCCAGCCAGGACAATACGATGCCGCGCCTTCATTGCGGCAAGGGACTCCGCGAGCTGCTTCCATGGAATGACCGTGCCGGTGCCGCCCAGTCGTCCCGCAACGTGCGCATCCACGAGCAGCGCGTCCGCCGCATCGGAAAGCTCATCGATGCCGTCCGGCAATGCGCCCGAAGCCGTTCGCACCACGGCCCAGATCTCCAGGCCGGTCATCGCTCGCAGTCCGGCAATTCGCTCGGGGCTCCCGCCGTCGTGCAGTTGCAACACGTCGAGGCCGACCAGCTCCGCAACGGAGGCGATCTGCGCGTCATCTCGTCCAGCGAAGACGCCGACCTTCCGTGCCCGCCGCCCCGAGAGGGTGGCGCGCGCGTCGAGGGGTGAACGCTCTCGCGGACCGCCGGCGAAGATGACCCCCAGGTACGACGCGCCTGCCGCGTCCGCGAGCTCCGCGTCCACGGACCGTGTGAGCCCGCAGATCTTCACCTCAGCGGCCACGCTCCCTCCGTGTGACACCCGTCAGGGCGCGCGTTGCCTGCGCGACATCCACCGCCCCCGACAGTGATGAGCCGACCAGCACCGCATCCGCGCCAACCGCAGCATACCGCTCGACGTCCGGCCGCGAGACGATGCCACTCTCCGCAACCGCAATCACGCCAGACGGTATTTGCGGAATCAACCGCTCCGCCGTGGACGGATCGATCACGAGCGACTCGAGGTTGCGGTTGTTGACGCCTATGATGGTCGCGCCGGCGTCGAGCGCCCGCGCAAGCTCTGCCTCGTCGCGTACTTCGACCAGCAGGTCGAGGCCCAGCTCTCCGCCCGCCTGCATCATCGCAGGCAGGACTTCGGGAGACAGCGCGCGGACGATGAGCAGCGCCGCGGAAGCCCCCAGTGCACGGGCCTCGAGCAGCTGAATCGGTGCCACATGGAAGTCCTTCTTCAGGATCGGCAGCGGCACCGAGCGGCGGACGTCGAGCACGTCCTGGGGACTTCCGCCAAAGTGCGCCGGCTCTGTCAGCACACTCAGTGCAACGGCGCCGCCCCGGAGGTACTCGGTCGCCTGGGCGAGTGCGTCGAGGCGCGGAGCGATGTCGCCGCGCGAGGGGGATCGGCGTTTGACCTCTGCGATCAGCCCGACCGCTTCTCGGCGCAACGCGTCGGCGAAGGATGGGCCAACGGTCGCATTCGCGGCGATTTGCTCGAGCTCGGCGTGACGTCCTTCGAGCTCGGCGGCGCGCGCGTGGGCCTCGCGCACGATGGTGCCGAGTGTTCCCTCTGGGCTGGTCCACTGCGAATATGCTTGCACTTCGGGACTTATTCGGCTAAGCTATTCGGGGGATGTTCGGGGCAGAACCGCCTCCGCGCGCGCGGAGGGCTCGACGAACTCATAAAATGAAAGGGGCCGCAATGCCGCTCACGAAGCGCCAGCGGGAGATTCTAAACTACCTGACGATCTACGCCGAGCAAAACGGCTACGCGCCGAGCTTCGAGGAGATCGCGGAGAATTTCAGCTACAGCTCGCTTGCCACGGTGCACGAGCACTTGAGCAACCTGGAGCGCAAGGGCTTTATCAAGCGCTCGTACAACGAGAGCCGGGCCATCGAGATTCTGCCCAGCGACCTGCTGCCAAAGGCCATCGAGCTCCCGCTGCTCGGCGCGGTCGCCGCGGGTATGCCCATCGAAGCCATGATGCACCAGGAGTCCATCGCGGTTCCGGACTCGCTCCTCGGCCGCAGCGGAAACCACTACGTGCTGCGCGTGCGCGGCAACTCGATGATCGAAGAGCAGATCCGCGACGGCGACTTCGTGGTGGTCAACGAGCGGCAGCGAGCCGACAACGGCGAGATGGTCATCGCCATGCTGCACGGCAACTCCGCCACGGTAAAGAAGTTCTATCGCGAGAAAGACGGGCGCATCCGGCTTCAGCCCGCCAACGAGACCATGGCGCCGATGTACGTCCACGAGAACGACATCACAATTCAGGGAATCGTGGTCGGGGTGATGCGGCGCTACTGAACGGGCTTCATCGCCCCTTTGAGTCGCGCCAAGGCACGCAGCCCCGCCCCCTCCTCGAGCCCTCGTCTCGCCGTCGCAATCGCGTCGCCATAGTCCCCCGGACCGTTCGGCGCTACCAGAATCGCCGCCGCGGCGTTGAGCAACACGGCCGCCGTCGCGGTGGGTGGCGCGGATCCATCCAGCACTGCGCGCACCGCCGCCGCATTGGCCGCGGGCGGGCCACCGTTCAGGTCGTCCGCATTGCCGCCGCCGAGCCCGAATTTGGCCGGATCGATCGTCCACTCCCGTACCGACCCGTCCTCGATCTCCACCACGTGCGTGGTGCCGAGCGGCGACACCTCGTCCATTCCGGGCTCGCCGTGAACGACCAGCGCGTGCACCGTGCCGAGTGTGCGGAGCGCGCCAGCGATGAGTGGAACTCGGCGCGCATCGGCTACTCCGACCACCTGCCGGCCTGCTCCCGCGGGGTTTGCGAGTGGGCCAACGATGTTCATCACCGTCGGGATCGATAGCTCGCGCCGTACAGGTCCCACGTGCTTCATGGCAGGGTGCATCAGCGGCGCGAACATGAACACGATACCGGCGTCGCGGAGCGCATGCTCCATGACCTCGGGGCTTACATCGATGGAGACGCCGAGCGCCTCGAGGACGTCGGCGCTGCCGCATTGCGAGGTGAACGAGCGGTTGCCATGCTTCGCGATTCGCACGCCGCAGCCGGCCGCGAGGAGCGCTGCCGCCGTCGAGATGTTGAACGTGCCCACGGCACCGCCACCGGTGCCACAGGTGTCCACGAGCTCGTCGGGACGTTCGGCCGACAGGCGCACCATGGCACCGCGCATGGCATCGGCCGCTCCGGCAACCTCGTCGGCCGTCTCGCCCTTGACCCGAAGCCCCACGAGCAGCGCCGCCATCTGCGCCGGTGTCGCGTCGCCGGCCATGACCGCTCCGAATGCGGCGCGCGCCTCCAATTCGCTGAGCGACTGACCCATCGCGAGCTGCCTGATGGCGTGTTGCAGCGCCGGCGCCGGGTCAGCCGACACTCAGCGTCTCCAGCATCCGGTCCGGCAGGCGCGCCTGCGTGGCGACGAGCGAAATGACGAGGCCGAGCAAGCGCACGCGCTCGATGTCTTCCTCGACGAAGATGCCGTGCATCGCCCGGTTGGCGAGGTTCACGACGCCGACGAGCTGGCCGTGATACACGAGCGGAAAGCTGATGAAGGATCCGGTGGTAAAGAGCTCGTCGCGAATGAGCGGATGGTGCTTCGCCTCCGCCACGTCCTGCACCAGCAGCGGCTGGCGTGTGGCGGCAACCTTGCCGGCCACGCCCTCGCCGAACTTGACGCGATATCCGGGTGAGACGTTCGGCGTCACGCCGCGCGAGGCCGCGAGATAGAGCTCATGCTCGTCGGGGACGTGCAGCAGGAGTGAGCAGCGCTGCGCTCCCATGTCGTCGCCCACGAGGGTGAGCAGACCGTTCACCAGCTCGCGCGGATCATCCGCGGTGGCGTCCATGGTGAGAACGCGGTCGATCAGGTAGATGGTGCGCGTGCGCTGACGCAGGGCTTCTCCGCGCCGATGCAGCTCGATGTGCGCTTTCTCGAGCTGTTCCACCGCCGCGCCCACCTGTGCCTCGACCATCTGCGCGCGCTTGTTGGCACGCCGGCAGTCCTCCATGGCCCTGGCGATGTCGCGCTCGAGCGCCATGAGCCGTTCGGGCGCTGCGGGCTCCTGTGCGCCGGCCTGAAACAGCTTCTCCTCGAGCGTGGCGAGCTTACGCGTGTACTCGCCGTGCACCCGCTGTGTCATGTCCTCGAGCGTTCTGACTGCTTCCTCACGCGCCTCGCGTTCGGCGAAGCGCGCAAAGGCGAGCTCGAACAGCCCCGCCGACGGCGCAAGCCGCTCCGACGATCGCGTGCCGAAGAACTTTCTCGGCTCGTAGAGCACGAGAATGCCCATCAATTGTCCCTCAAAGCGGATGCCGCGGAGGGAGAGCCAGCCGACGTCCTCCAGCTTCTTCAATGCGAACAGCGGCGCGACCTCGTCGGAGTGGTCTCCGAACTCGACGAAGGAGCCGCCCGCGCTGATCGCGGTGCGCTCGCGCGCCGGAAGGTGGTCGAACGTGGTATCGAGACGCTGGCAGGTGACGACGTCGCCCTGCGGCGCGAGCCGATCGACGATCATGTCGCGCCGCGCATCGTAGCGGAGCAGCACCACCTGCGCGATGCGGTCGAACTCGGTCAGCGCCTCGGCGAGCGCAAGTAGCGACGCGTCGAGATCCGGTGCGACACTGAGCGCATGAGCGAGTGTAGCGAGCGTGCGAGGTGGCATCCGCGGGAAGTGGGCACCGTCCGCGGGACGCGGCGGAGATGCAAAATTGCTCGTTGCGCGTCGGCAAAGTCAATCGCGAACGTGCATTGGCGGAGCGTGCAGGAAACGTCGCGCACCGCAGGCGCAATTGCTTGACTCTGTCCGGGGCGTTGGTAGCTTTGAATGCGATGCCGACTCGCACGCTGCAGCTCGTGTTGCACTATGACGGCACGGGTTTCAGCGGATGGCAGCGGCAGCCCGACAGGCGCACCGTGCAAGGGGTGCTCGAGGATGCGCTGGGCCGGCTCTGCGCCGGGCCAGTGGCAGCACTCGGATCGGGACGGACGGATGCCGGAGTACACGCGCGCGGGCAGGCGGTTGGCGTGCGGGTGCCGGAGCGATGGACGCCGTTTACGCTCCGCCGCGCGCTCAATGCGACGCTGCCGCACGACCTCTGGGTCGCGGCGGTTCACTCCATGCGAGACGACTTCCATGCGCGCTACAGCGCGACATCGAGGCGGTACACATATCACGTCGGGACGGACGAGGCGGCCGCCTCGCCCTTCCGTCGTGGCACCGAATGGGCATTCCCGCATCCACTGGATACGGATGCGCTGCAACGGGCGGCCATGCGCCTCGTCGGCGAGCACTGCTTCCGCGCGTTTGCGGTGCGCGGCACGGCGCCGGACAGCGACAACCACGCGTGCCGCGTGCTCCGCGCGAGCTGGCACGAGCGCGCGGGCGGCGTGGACTTCGAGATCGAAGCCAACCGGTTTCTGCATCACATGGTCCGCTTTCTCGTGGGCACGATGACGGCAATCGCCGGCGGCAGACGTCCCGCCTCCGATCTGGATGCTCTTCTCGTCGCGACGTCCAACGACGAGGTGTCGAGCCCCGCGCCTGCACACGCGCTGTTTCTCGAGGAAGTGCGCTATCCGGAAGATCTCTACTGCCCAACCGCCGGATGAAGATCTATCTCGCGAGCGCCAACAGCGATGACATCGCCTGGGGCGCCACGCACGGCATGCTCGACGGTGTCCTGACGACGCCGCGCTTGCTTGCCGACGAAAACGCCGACGACACGCGCGCGCACCTGGTGGATCTCTGCCGGCTCGTACACGGCCCCATCTTCGCCTCCGTGCAGGCCATCGACGCGGCGGGCGTGTATCGCGACGGACGCGAGCTCGCAAAGCTCTCGGACCAGATCGTCGTTCAGGTTCCGCTCGTGGAAGACACGCTGGGCGCGGTGCGGCGCCTGTTCGCCGACGGCGTCCGCGTCGCGGCGACGCACATCTTCAACACCGCCCAGGCGTTGCTGGCCGCGCGGGCCGGCGCCTCCAGCGTACTCGCGCCCGTGGATCAGCTCGACGCAGCCGGCCACAACGGAGTCGGGGTGGTACACGATCTGCGCGCCGCCTTCGACGCCTCGAACGCCGAATGCGATGTCATCGCGGTGAACCCGTCCTCCTCGACGCAGTTCGGCGCGTGCGCCATCGCGGGCGCAGACGCCGCGGCACTCACCGCGGAGGTGTGTCGCGGACTGCTCGTTCACCCTCTCACGGATCGCGGCGTCGACCAGTTTCTGAGCGATGCGTCGCGGCTTCGGCGGTCATGGTCGGGTTCCTAGTGCGAGCGGCCGCCTCTGTCCTCGTGCTGGCCGAGTTGCTCGCCTGTAGCAGCTCCGCGTCGAAGTCGGATGCGCAGGTCACCCGTGCCGCGGACGCCGTGCGGCCGGTGAGTGTCGCCGCATCGCGTCGCACCGCCATCACGGAGGCGGTGTCGAAGGTCGCGCCCGCCGTGGTCACGGTGCAGACGGAGGTGGTGCAGCGCGTCCCCGTGGATCCGTTCGAGGCATTCTTCGGCGGCGGCCGATCGGGCACGCAGACGTCGTCGGGGCTCGGCACCGGCTTCATCATGCGTCCCGAGGGTCTCATCGTGACGAACGCGCACGTCATTGCCGGCGCGTCGTCGATCTCGGTGATGCTCCGCGATGGCACCACCTATCCGGCGAAGCTCGTCGGAACGGACGAGACCAATGATCTCGCCGTCATCAAGGTGGACGCGAAGAATCTTCCCGTCGCCCCACTCGGCGATTCGGACAATCTGCTCGTCGGTGAATGGGCAGTGGCGATCGGCAATCCGTACGGGTTCATGCTCGGCAACTCGGAGCCGAGCGTCACGGCGGGTGTCATCAGCGGCGTGGGCCGGAATCTCGTGGCACGCGGCGAGGGCGCGTCCGCCTACCTGGACATGATTCAGACCGACGCGTCCATCAATCCGGGCAACTCCGGCGGCCCGCTCATCAGCGCAGACGGCGACGTCATCGGCGTCAACTCGTCCATCTACTCCACGAACGGCGGCTCCATCGGCGTGGGCTTCGCCATTCCGATCAACCGCGCTCGGCGCGTGGCAGAGGATCTCGTGGTGCACGGCCGAGTACGGCGCCCGTGGATCGGCGTGCGGCTCGAGCAGCCGCGAAGCGAGAACCCGCGCGACTACATCGCGCGCGGTGCGCTCGTTGCCCTGGTGACGCCGGGCTCGCCGGCCCAACGCGCCGGCATCCGTGCCGGAGATGTGATCGTGCGGTCGCGTACACGTGCCATCCGAAACCGCTTCGATTGGGACGCGGCACTTCTCGACCTCCGTGTCGGCGAACAGGTTCCGCTGGTCGTGCGCCGCGGAGGTGGCGAGGTGCCCGTCAACGTCGTCATCGCCGACCTACCGGAGGTCTCGGCGCAAAAGGTCCAGGTGCTCCGGGAGCTGGAGCTGGTGACGCTGACGCCCGCCATTCGCGCGGACCGCGGTTTACGCGCGGAACGCGGAGCCCTGGTGTATCGCGCCAGCGATCGCATCACGCAGGAGCTCGGGCTCCAGCCCGGCGACGTCGTTCTCCGCATCAACCGCACAGTCATCGGCTCGGCGGAGGAGGCATCGCGCGCGCTCGACTACTACGCGGGCCGCGGCGCCATTCAGATGGTCTGTGAGCGCAACGGGCAGTATTTCTCGACCGAGTTCCTCATTCAATGACGGCACACGACCGCTACACCTCGCCGCTGTCCGAGCGCTACGCCTCGCGGGCCATGCTCGAGCTGTGGTCGCCGCAGATGCGTCACGGGCTGTGGCGTCGCCTCTGGTTGGCGCTTGCAGAGTCCGAACAGCGGCTCGGCGTGCCGATTCCGGACGAGGCGCTCGTACAGATGCGGGCGCGCCTGGACGACATCGACTTCGACAGCGTGGCCGCGTACGAGCGCCGCTTCCGACACGACGTGATGGCGCACGTGCACGCGTTCGGGGACGCCGCTCCCGCCGCGCACCGTTACATCCATCTGGGAGCCACGAGCGCGTTCGTCACCGACAACGCGGATCTCATCATGATGCGCCGCGGCCTGCAGCTCCTGCGCGGCCGCATTCTCCGCGTTCTGCGCGTGCTCGGCGCGTTCGCGCGCGAGTGGCGCGCGGAGCCCACGCTTGGCTACACGCATTTGCAGCCAGCCCAGCCGACCACGGTCGGCAAACGCGCGACGCTCTGGATGCAGGATCTCGTGCTGGATCTCGCCGACGTGGACCATCGCGTTGCCACGATGCCCTTCCGCGGCGTAAAGGGCACGACCGGAACGCAGGCAAGTTTTCTCGAGCTCTTCGAGGGCGATCACGCACGTGTTCGCGAGCTCGATCGCCTGGTGACGGCCACGATGGGCTTCTCGCATTCGATTCCCGTGAGTGGCCAGACGTATTCACGGAAGATCGACGCCCAGGTGCTTGCGGTCGTTGCCGGCATCGCCGCGAGTGCGGCGAAGTTCAGCTCGGACATCCGCGTTCTTCAGGCATTCGGTGAGATCGAGGAGCCATTCGAATCGGAGCAGATCGGCTCGTCCGCCATGGCCTACAAGCGGAATCCCATGCGCGCGGAGCGGATTGCGTCGCTCGCCCGCTTCGTCGGCTCGCTCGAGACGAACGCGAACCAGACCCACGCCGTGCAGTACTTCGAGCGGACGCTCGACGACAGCGCCAACCGGCGGCTATCCATTCCGGAATCGTTCCTGGCGACGGACGCCGTGCTCGGCTTGATGGAGAACATTGCCGCTGGGCTCGAGGTGCATCCGAGCCGGATCCGCCGCCGTTTGATGGACGAGCTGCCCTTCATGGCGACCGAAGAGCTCATCGTCCGCGCGGTCAGAGCGGGTGGCAACCGGCAGGATGCGCACGAGCGGATCCGGCAGTACAGCATCGCTGCGGCGCGCGCGCTCAAGGACGGTGCTGCGCACAACGACCTGCTCGACCGCATCGCGGGCGACGACGCATTCGGAATGACACGCGATGAGCTCGAGCGCGCCATGGATCCACGGCGTTTCATCGGCCGCGCGCCCGAGCAGGTAGACGAATTTCTTTCCGAGGTTGTCGCGCCCTTGATCGGTGCTCCGGAATCGGACGCACCGGTGCACGAGGATCTGCGCGTATGACCACCGCCGCCGTCGACCACCTTCCGCTGCCGCTGCTGCGAAGCGGAAAGGTGCGCGAGGTCTACGAGGTTGACGCCGGGCGCCTGCTGCTCGTGGCCAGCGATCGCGTGAGCGCGTTCGACGTCATCATGCGCGAGCGCGTCCCGTACAAAGGGGCGGTGCTCACACAGATCACCGCGTGGTGGCTGCAGCAGCTCGAGTCCGAGGTGCCGCACCACATGCTGGCGTCGACGGCCGACGACATCGTCGCCGCCGTGCCTTCCCTCGGTGCGCATCGGTCTGCGCTTGCGGGGCGCGCAATGCTCTGTCGTCGCACGACGGTCTTTCCGGTCGAGTGTGTCGTACGCGGCTATCTCAGCGGGTCGGCGTGGAAGGAGTACAAGCAGACGGGCACCCTGGCCGGCGAGCCGTTGCCGCCAGGGTTGCGCGAGAGCGACCGGTTCGACCCGCCTCGCTTTTCGCCCGCGACCAAGGCCGAAACGGGGCATGACGAAAACATCTCCGTCTCGGCGATGCAGAGTGTCGTCGGCACGGACGTCGCGACGATGCTGGAGTCACTGAGCCGCCGCATCTACGAGCGAGGCCGCGACATCGCGGCGGCGCGTGGAATCATCATCGCCGATTCGAAGTTCGAGTTCGGGCGAGATGCGGAGGGAACCATTCGTCTCATCGACGAAGTGCTGACGCCCGACAGTTCGCGCTTCTGGCCGGCCGACCGCCATGCGCCGGGCGGACCGCAGCCCAGCTTCGACAAGCAGCCCCTGCGCGACTACCTCGACGCCGAGCGGCGCGCGGGTCGCTGGAACGGCGAGGCGCCACCGCCGACCTTGCCGGATGGCGTCGTGGCGGAGACCAGCGCCAGGTATCTCGACGCGTACCGGCGCATTACCGGTGCTCCGCTCGATCTTTCGGACCTCTGACCATGATGCCGTGAGCTTTGCCCGGGAAGGACTCGTCTTCATTGCCATCGCCGCCCTGATCGCGGCGGGCACGTACGCGCTCGCGCTGAATCGCCGCTCGTGGCCGCTGTGGCTGCTGGCCGTGCTGCTGACGGTGGTCGCGCTGTGGGTCGCGTATTTCTTCCGCGACCCCGAGCGCACGGGCGAGCGAAGCGCGCAGCTCGTCATCGCACCGGCCGACGGCAAGATCGTGCTCATCAGCGACGTCGAAGAGCCGGCGTTCATGGGTGGTCCCACGCGGCGCGTCTCGATCTTCATGAACGTCTTCAACGTCCACGTCAATCGTTACCCGGTCAGCGGAGTCGTCCGCTACGTTCACTACAATGCGGGTAAATTTCTCAATGCGGCGGCGGAGAAATCGAGCCTCGAGAACGAGCAGATGTCAGTGGGCATCGAATCGTCGCTGGGCCGCGTGCTCGTGCGGCAGATCGCCGGTCTCATCGCGCGCCGCATCGTCACCTACAGCAAGATCGGAGAGAGCGTGAATCAGGGAGATCGAATGGGGATGATTCGCTTCGGCTCGCGGGTTGACGTGTTCCTGCCCGTCAACGCGCAGGTGCGCGTCAAGATTGGAGACCTCACGATCGCCGGCACGACCGTCATCGCCGAGCTGGTTCCGAAATGAACGTCGGCCGGATTCGCCGTCCTCGGCCAGACGTACGCCGTGCCGTCATTCTGTTTCCCAGCGGGTTGACGCTCGCCAACCTGTTTTTCGGCATCTTCGCCATCATCACGGCGGCTCGCGGCGATTTCCGCCTCGCGGGCATCTACGTGCTCTGGGGCGGCATTTTCGACGCGCTCGATGGTCGTGTCGCGCGCGTTGCCAATGCGGGCACGCAATTCGGCGAGGAGCTGGACTCGCTCGTGGACGCGGTCTCGTTCGGCCTCGCCCCCGCGATGATCATGTACTTCGCGGTGCTCAACCGCGAAGGATGGGACTGGATCTTCGTCTTTCTCTTCGCGGCGTGCGCCGTGATGCGGCTCGCCCGGTTCAACATCGAGCAAGCCGGCACTGCCAAGACATACTTCCAGGGACTGCCCAGCCCGGCCGCTGGCGTCACGCTGGCGTCCTACTACTGGTTCAGCCAGTCGTCGCTCTACAGCTACGGCGCCATCGGCAATCTGCCGTGGCAGGAGCTGCTGCGCTTCCTCATGGCGGCGCTGGCGTTCCTGATGATCAGCAACATTCCGTACCCCGTCCTACCCCGCGTTGGCGTCCGCAGCCTTCGCGGCATCGGGTCGTCGGTGCTGGTGTTTGGATCGCTGGGACTTCTGGCTGCCAAGCGGCTCGAGTTCTTCTTCCCGCTCTGCGTCGGGTACGTGGCCTTCGGCCTGGCGCGCAGTCTCATCATGCGCCTGTTCGAGCGCCGGCAGCCTACGGTGCCCTACGATCTGTCGGAGGGCGAGGATGAGGAGGAGACGGAAATCGACATCGTCGACGGCGAGACCATCGTCGCGCATACAGTTCGTCCGTCGGCACGTGATCGCCGTGCGGCGCTACATGAGCGCACCGCCACGCGGGTCCGCGACGATGAAGACAAGCCACGTGAAGAGCGCGCGACTCGCGATCGCCCGCAGCGCACCGAGGCAGAGAAAGCCGCCCGCCGCGAAAAGCGCGAGCGGAGAGAGCGACGCGAGCGCAAATCCGGCTCGGGCACACCGCGCGTAGCGGACAGCGCCGCGCCGGCGCCTGGCGTGCCGGGAATCACGCTCGGTGAGACGCTCACTGACGCGCCCGAGCCCGAAGGCATCGTCGGCTCGATTCCGGGCGGGGCCGAGGTTCCTGTTGGCGATGCCGCCGCCCCCGCGCGGGCGCGGAAGAAGAAGCGTCGTCGCCGTCGTGGCGAGCGACGCCCGGCCGCGAGCGGCGACGCCTCCACGGAATCCGAGGAGCCGAGCTCGTCGCCTTACGCGGAATGGCCCGCAACCATGCCGCCGATCCCGGCCGCCGCGCCCGCGCCGACTTCAACCGATTCTTCCGAATGAGCAGATATCGCGTCGCCGTTCACGTTGCACCACGCCGCGGACTCCTCGATCCTCAAGGGAAAGCCGTCGCCGACGCATTGCATTCTCTTGGCTTTGGCGGCGTCGCCGACGTGCACGTGGGCCGCTATCTCGTTCTCGACGTCGACGCGCGCGACGAGACCGAGGCGCGCGCCGAGACGGGTCGGATGTGCGCGCAGCTCCTGGCGAATCCGGTGACGGAGGACTTCGAGATCGCTTCGGTGTCGCGGCCATGACATTCGGCATCGTCACGTTCCCGGGCTCCAACGGCGACTACGATGCCCTCCGCGCGCCCATCGAAGCACTCGGAGAGCACGCCATCTATCTCTGGCACAAGGATCACGACCTGCAAAATGTGGACGTCGTGATTCTGCCCGGCGGCTTCAGCTACGGCGACTATCTCAGGGCCGGCGCGATCGCTCGCTTCAGTCCGATCATGCGTGAAGTCGTGGCGCACGCCGAGCGAGGAGGGCCGGTCGTCGCATTCTGTAACGGCTTTCAGATCGCGTGCGAAGCAGGTCTTCTGCCCGGCGCCCTGCTCCGCAATGCGTCACTCAAGTTCGTGTGCGCGCCCATCTCGCTCAGAGTCGAGCGCACGGACACCTTGTTCACCTCGGGGTACGAGCAGGGTCAGATCATCACGCTGCCCATCGCGCACGGCGACGGACGCTACAGCGCCGACGACGCGACGCTCGAGCGCCTGGAGGGAGACGGCCAGATCGTATTCCGCTATGCACCAGATCCGCTTCAGGCCGCGGAAGCCTACAATCCGAACGGCTCCATGCGGGACATCGCGGGTATCGTCAATGCACAGGGTAACGTGCTCGGCATGATGCCGCACCCGGAGCGCGCCGTCGACCCGTTACTGGGGCCGGCCGACGGAGTCGCGCTGTTCGAGTCCATTCTCAATCACGTCGCCGTCTGACGAGGAGCGTACTCATGCGCCTGAAACACGCCGTCGCACTCATGCTGGTGACGTCACCGGTGCTCGCGCAGCAGCCTGTTCACGTCGTATCGCCCGGTATGTCGAAGGCGCAGGTGCTCGCCGCGCTCGGCGAGCCCATCACGCTGCGCGAAGCCGCGGGCTTCACGTACATCTTCTATCACAATGGCTGCGAGCGGCGCTGCGGCACGAACGACATCGTCGTGCTGCGCGCCGACAGTGTGGTGGACGCGATATTCCGCTCGCCGAGCCGCCGCTACACCGGCACGAGCAGCTCGCCAGCGGCGGTTCCGGCCAAGGTGGCCCGGCGCGGTCCTGCCGCAGTCGCTGCCGCCGAGACGCGTGCTGACACTACGGTGCGTCCGCGCATGAAGCCCGCGCCGGCAAGCGATACGCGCCCGTCCATTCCGCTGAATCCGCCCAAGGTTCGACCGTGACAGTAACCGCCCGCCCCGGCGACCCCATCATTACCCCCGCGCTCGTCGCCGAGCACGGGCTCACCACGGATGAGTATGATCGGCTGGTTGCCATGCTTGGGCGCACGCCGACCTTTACAGAGCTGGGCATCGTCAGTGCGCTCTGGAGCGAGCATTGCTCCTACAAGCACTCGCGTCCTCTCCTGCGTACGCTGCCGACCAGCGCCCCTCATGTCCTTCAGGGCCCCGGTGAAAACGCCGGCGTCATCGCCATCGGCGACGGCATGGCGGTGGCGTTCAAGATCGAGTCCCACAATCATCCGTCCGCCGTCGAGCCATACCAGGGCGCAGCGACCGGCGTAGGTGGCATTCTGCGCGACGTCTTTACAATGGGCGCGCGCCCTGTCGCGCTGCTGAACTCCCTGCGCTTTGGATCGCTGGACTCGGCACGCGTGCGCTACCTGTTCGCGGGCTGCGTGAAGGGCATCGGCGACTACGGCAATTGCGTCGGTATTCCCACGGTTGCCGGAGAAGTCGTGTTCGACCCCGCGTATGAGGGGAATCCGCTCGTCAACGCAATGTGCGTCGGTCTGCTGAAGGAGTCCGAGCTCATGCGCGCGGTCGCTCAGGGCGTCGGCAATCCGATCATCGCCGTGGGCGCGCGAACCGGGCGGGACGGAATTCATGGCGCGTCGTTCGCCAGCGAGGATCTCTCGGAGGGGAGCGATGCCAAGCGGCCACGCGTGCAGGTAGGCGATCCGTTTACGGAGAAGCTGCTCCTCGAGGCGAGCCTCGAGCTCATCCACAGCGGGCACATCGTGGCCATTCAGGACATGGGTGCGGCTGGGCTCACGTCGTCGTCGGCAGAGATGGCAGCACGAGGCGACGTCGGCGTCGTCATCGACACGCTCAAGGTTCCCGCGCGCGAAGAGGGCATGACGCCGTACGAGCTGCTGCTCAGCGAGTCGCAGGAGCGAATGCTCGTCGTCGCGAAGAAGGGGCGCGAAGAACAGGTGCGTGCGATCCTCGAGAAGTGGGATCTCACCGCGGCGGTCATCGGAGAAGTGATTGCGGAGCCGGTGTACCGCGTCGTCGAGGGTGACCGCGTGGTGGCGGAGTTTCCGGGCATTCGACTCGTCACCGACTGTCCGACGTACGAGCCCGAAGCGCGCGAGAGCGACGACATTCGCCGCCGCCGTGAGCGCAACGTGGACGCCATCGCCGAGCGGCCGAAGGAGGTCGACCCGGTGTGGACGTTGGAGGAGCTGCTGCGGTCACCGACGATCGCAAGCAAGCGGTGGGTCTTTCAGCAGTACGATCACACCATTCGCACGAGCACCGTCATCGGCCCCGGAGGAGATGCGGCCGTTGTCCGCATCCGCGGCACCGACCGCGCCATCGCGCTCAAGACGGACTGCAACGGCCGCTATACATATCTGGACCCTCGTGAGGGTGCACGCATTGCCGTCGCCGAAGCCGCGCGCAACGTCGCCTGCACCGGCGCGCGGCCGATGGCCATCACGAACAATCTCAACTTCGGCAATCCGAAGCGCCCCGAGGTGTACTACCAGTTGCGCGAGGCCGTCGCCGGAATGGCAGAGGCGTGCACCGCACTCGGTACGCCGGTCACGGGGGGTAACGTCTCCCTGTACAACGAAAATCCATCAGGCGCGGTGTATCCTACTCCGGTCATCGGCATGGTAGGCCTCGTCGAATCGCTCGCGCACGTCACACGCTCAGCGTTCTCGACCGCCGGCGACACGATCGTTTTGCTCGGCGACAACACCGCGGAAATTGGCGGCAGCGAGTATCTCCAGCGCATCCATGACACTGTTGCGGGCCATCCACCGCGTTGCGATCTCACCGCGGAACGGAAGCTCATCGACGCGTTGCTCGAGGCCATTCGCGAAGGCGCGGTACGCTCGGCACACGACACGGCCGACGGCGGCCTCGCGGTGGCGCTCGCGGAGTGTGTGATGATGGATCGGGCGTGCGCGACCGGAGCCGAGGTCGATCTGGGCAAGTGGTCGTCGCTGCCGCTGCGTGCACTACTGTTCGGTGAGGCGCAGGGACGCGTCGTCGTGAGCACTCCTGATCCGCAGGCGGTGCTCGCCACGGCGGCGAGGCACGGCGTCCCCGCATCGACCATTGGTACGGTGAAACACTCGGGCTCGCTCGACATCCGGATCGGCGGTCATCGCCTCAAAGCGTCGGTTCCGTCTCTGGCCGAGGCTTACCACGAGGCCATTCCCAGAATCATGCAGCGAAGCGCATCGGCACAAGACGTAGCGCTCACTTCCGACGCGGTGGTCTGACAAATGTGCGGCATCTTCGGCGTTCGCGGACATGACGACGCAGTCGGACTCACCAAGCTGGGCCTGTTCTCGCTTCAGCATCGCGGACAGGAATCCGCCGGCATCGTTGCCGTAGAGAACGGGGCGGCGCGTGGCGTGCGCAGCATGGGCCTCGTCTCGGACATGCCGTTGCTTCAGCTCGAGGCCCTGCGGGGCACCCTCGCCATCGGCCACACGCGGTATTCCACGGCCGGATCGTCGTCCATCGAGAACGCACAGCCGGTGCTCGTGAGCTCGCGCGGCGGGCACATCGCACTTGCACACAACGGCAACCTCACGAACGCAGGTGAGCTCCGCGCCGACCTCGAGGAGAGCGGATCCATCTTCGCGTCCTCCATGGATTCCGAGGTCATCGTCCATCGAATGGCCCGGTCCAACGCGCCATTGCCGGAGGAAAAGCTCGTGGACGCGTTGCGCGACGTGGAGGGCGCCTACAGCCTGTTGATCTCCATGGCCGACACGCTGCTGGCAGCGCGCGATCCGCGCGGCTGGCGGCCACTCGTGCTTGGCCGCCTGAATGGCGCCCCCGTGTTCGCATCGGAGACGTGCGCGCTCGACATCGTCGGCGCCACGTTCGAGCGCGAAGTCGAGCCGGGCGAGATCATCGCGGTGGATGCGAACGGTGAGCGCTCCCTCTTCCCGTTCGAGCGCCGCGAGCTGAAGCGGTGCGTGTTCGAGCACGTGTACTTCGCGCGGCCCGACAGCCGGATCTTCGGCGGCTCGGTGGACCGGGCAAGACGCGCGCTCGGGCGACAACTCGCGCGGGAGTGCCCTGTACCGGGTGCCGATCTCGTGTTCAGCGTTCCGGACTCGTCGAATTCCGCCGCGATCGGCTTCGCGGAGGAGAGCGGCGTCCCCTACGAGCTCGCGCTCATCCGCAACCATTACGTCGGGCGCACGTTCATCCAGCCGTCGCAGGCGAGCCGCATCGCGAAGGTACGCCTCAAGTTCAGCGCTGTGCGCGAAGTGCTCGACGGCAAGCGTGTCGTGATGGTGGACGATTCCATCGTACGCGGCACGACGACGCGCGCACTCGTGTCGCTCGTCCGTGGTGCGGGCGCCAGCGAGGTGCACATGCGGGTGAGCTCCGCTCCCGTCACCGGCCCCTGCTACTACGGCATCGACACGCCAAGCCGCGACGAGCTGATCGCGGCCACGCACAACCAGGAAGAGATCCGCGACTCGCTGGGTGTCGATTCCCTCGGCTATCTCACGCTCGACGGCATGCTCGAATCCGTACCGTCCGGGCCGGACGGATTCTGTCATGCCTGCTTCTCGGGTGACTATCCCACAGCGCCGCCAACGGATCCCAACAAGCTCCGCTTCGGCTGCGGCTGCTGACCTGAACGCGCCCCGCCGCGTGAGCAAATCCGTCTACTCTTTCGGCAACGGCGCCGCCGAAGGGACGAGGGACATGAAGGAGATCCTCGGCGGCAAGGGCGCCAACCTCGCCGAGATGACGAACCTCGGCGTTCCGGTGCCGCCGGGCTTCACCATCGCGTGCGACGTCTGCATTCGCTATCTCGAGGACGGCAGCAGCCCCGATGGACTGCGCGACGAGGTGCACCAGCATCTTGCCCGCCTCGAGGAGACAAGCGGCAAACGCTTCGGCGACATCGGCCGCCCTCTGCTCGTGTCGGTGCGAAGCGGAGCGCCCGTATCCATGCCGGGAATGATGGAGACCATCCTCAATCTCGGGCTCAACGATCGCACGGTAGACGGCCTCGCGCGAGCGAGCGGTGACGCGCGCTTCGCGTACGACTCGTACCGGCGCTTCATCCAGATGTACGGCGACGTCGTCCTCGGCGTGCCCCGCTCCCGATTTGAGCAACTGCTCGCCGCGCGACGCATGACGGCGGGTGTGGAAAGCGACGCAGAGCTCGGCGAGGATGTCCTCCGCAATCTCGTCGAGGAATACAAGGCGGTCGTGCGTGCTGCGACCGGCCGGGATTTCCCCTCGCAACCCGTCGATCAGCTGTGGGGCGCCATCGAGGCGGTGTGGAAGTCGTGGACGCTGAAGAAGGCCGTGGACTACCGGCGGCATGCCGGCATCAGCGAATCCCTGGGCACGGCGGTGAGCGTCGTCAGCATGGTGTTCGGCAATCATGGCGACGACTCGGGAACCGGTGTGGCCTTCACGCGAAACCCCAGCACGGGTGAGCGCCGGATCTACGGAGAATTTCTCGCCAACGCGCAAGGCGAAGACGTCGTTGCCGGGACCCGAACCCCGCTCACCATCGACGCGATGGCCGACCGTCTGCCTGGTGCGTACAAGGAGCTGATCGACACGCAGCAACGTCTCGAGCAGCACTACCGCGACATGCAGGACATCGAATTCACCGTCGAGCGCGGCCGGCTGTTTCTGCTCCAGACCCGCAGCGGCAAGCGCACCGCCGCCGCGGCCGTCCGCATCGCGACGGAGATGGTGGACGAAAAGCTGATCGACCGCCGCGAGGCGGTGCTGCGCGTCCCCGCCGGCCAACTCGACCAGCTTCTGCACCCGGTCATCGATCCCAGCGTGCGTGCGACGCCAATCACGACGGGCCTGCCGGCAAGCCCTGGTGCGGCGAGCGGCATTGCGGTGTTCGACCCCGATGAAGCCGAGCGGCGCGCGGCGGGCGGCGTGGCCGTCATCCTCGTGCGGGACGAGACGACGCCGGAGGACTTCCACGGTATCGTCGCGGCGTGCGCGGTCCTCACGTCACGCGGCGGCATGACGAGCCACGCCGCCGTGGTCGCACGTGGCATGGGAAAGTGCGCCGTGGTCGGGTGCCGCGACATGCACGTGGATCTCGAGCGTCGCTCGGCTCGCGTACATGAGCTCACCATCAGCGAGGGCGACTGGCTCACGCTTGACGGTGCCACCGGGGCCGTGTTCGCCGGCGACCTTCCTACCACTCCGAGCGAGGTCGTGCAGGTGACGCGCGGCATGCGTCCGGCGGCCACCGCACCGGCGTATCAGTCGTACCACCGCCTCATGAGCTGGGCGGACGAAGTGAGAACGCTCCGCGTCCGCGCCAATGCCGACACGCCGCACGATGCGCGCGTCGCCAGAGCGTTCGGCGCGGAGGGCATCGGTCTCTGCCGCACGGAGCACATGTTCTTCGAGGGCGATCGCATCACCGCCATGCGCGAGATGATCGTCGCGAAGGACGAGCGCGGACGTCGCCGTGCGCTGGCTCGCCTGCTTCCGATGCAGCGCTCGGACTTCGAGGGCATCTTCGAGGCGATGGACGGGCTTCCCGTCACCATCAGGCTGCTCGACCCGCCGTTGCACGAGTTCCTCCCGCACGGCGGCGAGGAATCCAAGCTCCTCGCGCGCACGCTTGGCGTCAGCCGCGCCGAGCTGGCGCACGTCGTCGAGGCCCTTCGGGAGACCAATCCCATGCTCGGCCATCGCGGCTGCCGCCTGGGGATCACCTATCCGGAGATCACCGACATGCAGGGCCGCGCCATCTTCGAGGCGGCCCTGAGGGCGAAACGCCGGGGGCTGGACGTCCGTCCTGAGATCATGATTCCGCTCGTTGCCGACGTCCGCGAGCTCGACCATCAGCGAGGGGTTCTGGCCGAGGCTGCACACCAGGTGCTGGGCGCCATGGGAGAGGAGATCGACTACACGGTTGGTACCATGATCGAGCTGCCGCGCGCGGCCCTGACTGCGGACGAGATCGCGCAGCGGGCCGAGTTCTTTTCCTTCGGAACAAATGACCTCACGCAGACCACCTTCGGCCTCAGCCGGGACGACGCCGGCCGCTTCCTGCCGGGGTATCTCGAGCGGGGCATCTTTTCCGACGACCCCTTCCAAGTCCTTGACCAAGCGGGGGTTGGACGTCTTATTAAGCTGGCGGTTGGCGCCGGTCGTGGCGTGCGGCCGCAGCTCAAGGTCGGGATTTGCGGGGAGCACGGCGGTGAGCCCAGGAGCGTGAAGTTCTGTCACGCAATCGGGCTCGATTACGTCTCATGCTCCCCGTATCGGGTTCCGATCGCTCGTTTGGCCGCCGCCCATGCCGCTCTTGAACCCACCGTCCAGTAGCGCAGCAGTGAAGCGTCGTCCGGCGCTGCCGAATCTGCCGCCGCTTCCCCTCACCCGCGATGAGCGCACGCTGCGCATCGCGCTGGTGACGGAGTACTACTACCCGCACCTGGGCGGGGTGTGCGAGCACGTCCACTTCTTCGCTCGCGAGGCACGGCGCCGCGGACACCACGTGGACATCATCACGTCCAATATTCCGGGCGCCGAACAGCAGTCGCACGTGATTCGGATTGGACGGAGCCAGTCGGTCTACGCCAATGGCTCCCAGGCGCGCATCACCGTGGGCCTCGGGCTGCGGCGCGAGATGCGGCGGGTGCTGCGACAGGGGCGGTACGACATCGTCCACGTACATTCGCCCCTGACACCGGTTCTGCCCATCCTCGCCATCGAGGAATCCGACTGCCCGGTCGTCGGCACGTTCCACACGTACTTCGATCGCTCCGTGGGCTACAAGCTGTTCAACGGACCGTTTCAGAAGCGCCTGGACATGTTGAGTGCGGCAATCTGCGTCTCGCACAGCACCACCGTGGCGCTGGAGCGGTACTTCAGCGCCCCCTGGCAGATCATCCCGAACGGCATCGACACCGACGTCTTTCACCCGAGCGTCGCCGCGCCGCCGCAGATCCGGAAAGACGTTCCGTCCATCCTCTTCCTCGGGCGATTCGACCCGCGCAACGGCCTCACCACGCTGATCGAGTCCTTCCGCAAGGTGAAGGGCCGCCGGAGACGGGCACAGCTCGTCGTCGTGGGCGACGGTCCGCTCCGCGAGCACTACTACAAGCAGGCGAACGGCGACAAGGACATCACCTTCGTCGGCGCCGTGCTCGAGGGACGTCCGAACTTCTACGCGCACAGCTCCATCTACGCGTGTCCCACGACGAAGGCCTCGTTCGGCATCACGCTGCTCGAGTCCATGGCGTGCGAGACGCCCATCGTGTGCTCCGACATCCTTGGCTTCCAGGACGTCGTGGTCAATGGACGCGAGGCGCTGATGACGCCCTGTGGCGATCGGGACGCCCTCGCGGACTCGCTCGTCCAGCTGCTCGACGACGAGGGATTGCGCATCCAGCTCGGCACCACGGGACGCTACGAGAGCATGAAGTACAGTTGGCCTCGCGTCACCTCGCAGGTGCTCGACGTCTACCACACCGTCATGGGGCGGGTCGCCATCTCCGTATGATCGGAGTGGCAGTTGCGGGTCTCGCTGCGGCGGGACTCGCCGCTCATGGGACGTGGCATCGCAACAGCAGCGTCTTCGGTCCGGTCATCAGCCACCTTCCCGGCAACGAGAACGCCGTCAGCCTGACGTTCGACGACGGGCCGAATCCGCACGCTACTCCAGTCATCCTCGATGCCCTCGGGCGCGACGGCGTGTCCGCCACCTTCTTCGTGCTGGGCCGGCATGCGGATCGCTGGCCGGAGCTCGTCCGTCGAATGACCGAGGAAGGACACCAGCTCGGCAATCATGGATACTGGCATCGCAAGCTCCATAGGCGGACGCCGGCCTACATTCGCGACGACCTCACGCGTGGAACCGCAGCCATCGAGCGCGCGAGCGGCGTACGCCCCACGCTGTTCCGCGCGCCGCACGGATTCAGGAATCCTTTTGTGACACCGATCGCTCATGCGCTTGGCCAGCGGACGGTGGGCTGGAGTCTCGGCGTCTGGGATTCGGCGCGGCCGGGAACGGACGAGATCGTCAGGCGCGCCGTCGACGGAATGCGTGCCGGCTCCATCCTGTTGTTGCACGACGGCGACGGCTACGACGAGAAGGGCGACCGGATGCAGACGGCGGAGGCCGTTCCCCGTATCGTGAGCGGGCTCCGGGCACGGGGATTTCTGTTCGCCACACTGCCCCACTGACTCGAGCCAGATGAAGCCAACCGTCTCCCGCGCCCTCCGACTGGGAATCAGCCTCCTGATTCTCGTCTTCCTCGTGATCTTCGCGACGAAGGTGAACTGGCATCAGATCGGCCGCGGCATCCGTGACGCGTCGCGGCCCATGCTTCTTGCGGCCGCACTGGTGAACATCGCGTCCATTCTGGTCAAGGCGGTGCGGTGGTGGGTGTTTCTCAGGCCCATTGGCGCGACGTCACCGTGGCTCGCCCTTCGCGCGACGTTTGCCGGCGCGGGGCTGAACAATGTGCTCGTGGCCAATGGCGGCGAGGCGGCGCGGGTCGTCTTCGTGTCGCGCTCGGCGCACATCACGAGCGCACGTGTGCTCGCAACGCTGGCGCTCGAGCGGCTGTTCGAGCTCGTCGGCTATTTCGTCATGCTGGCCCTGGCGGCGACCTTCCTCCAACTGCCGCCGACGCTCCAGCGGGCGCGTCCGGTGGCGATCGCCCTGCTCGCCGCGATGCTCGCGTTGCTCGTGTGGCTGCTGCGCCGGCCTGACTTCGTGGAAACGGTGGCAGGCCCGAAGCCGGCCACCTGGCACGGCCGGCTCAAGCAGTACGGCTCGCGGTTCGTCGGAACGATTGCGCAGGTCTCGAGCGGACCGCGTTTCATCGCCGCGTTGCTCCTGAGCGTCCTGGCGTGGGTCCTCCAGGTGGCGACGTATCAGATGACCGCCGTGGCCGCCCACTTTCCGATGACGCTGGTCTCCACCATCGCGGCGCTTCTGGCGGTGAACATCGGCTTTGGCCTTCGCGCGACGCCGGGCAACGTCGGTGTGTTTCAGGCGGCATACGCCGCGGCCGCGGTGGCGTTCGGCCTCGACCGGAATGAAGCGATCGCCGTGGCGTTCCTGATTCAGGCACAGCAGATCCTCCCCGTGACCGCGCTGGGCATCGCGCTCGCGCCCGAGTTCATCTTCAAGGCGCAGAAGCGGCGTCGCGACGACGCGGCCGGGGAGATTCCAAGCGAGAGTCGCGGCGAGCACGTCACCGCGCCGGTGGACTGAAACGCAACGCCCGCCGCACGATTGCTCGCACGACGGGCGCAGTGCATTCCGGTGACTCGGCCAGTCCTCCTACAGATGGACAAGTCTCACGGCACAGTCCAGCGTCGACTCGACCAACTCAGTCCGCCAGAGGGCCCCACCCCCCTCGACTGAACGAGCCGACACCATCATTCTAGCCGTGCGCTTCGGGATGGCACGCTAAGAGTGCACAAAGAATGGGCAGCTGCTGGCCGGCGCGGAAGCGGCCAGACGGTCAATTGGGACCATCGGCTGGGAAGGGATCTCCCGGGCCGGGCGGTGGTGGCGGTCGGCCAGGACGCCACCACCGATCCGGTGCATTCGGCTCAGCCTGGTGCGAACTGACATTCGTCGAGTCCACCTCGGCGAAAATGAAGTTTTCGGACGCAACGGGGCTTCCCGCCAGACGTCTAAGCAGCGCGATCTGGCCCGAGTGTGTCATCGCGTCTGCTAACGGCCCCTGTAAGAACTGCGCGTCGCTAATGTGCGCGTGAAGCGCCTCGTCGGCAAAGTCGTCGCGTAGCGCGGCAAGGGTTCCGTGGAACCGTTCCACTTCCCCGTCGAACGTTCCGAGCCGTGGCGGAGCGAACTCGCCGCCATGGAGCATGGTGCGCGCATAGCCGATCACTCCGGTCATGTGCCAGATCAGCTCCCACGGCGTGCGGACATGCGTGCCGGCGCGGAACTCGGCGAAATGCTCTGGAGCTCCCCGGAGCGCCTTCTGCGTGCGATAGGCAATCGCCGCGAGGAAGTGCTGGAGCAGTTGTCGAGACTCGGTCATGGTCCTATCCGCGATAGACGGCGCGCCGGTGGCCGACTCTCACGACCACGATGCAGAGCAATCGGTCGGTGATCGTGTAAAGCACACGGTAGTCACGGACGCGAAGCCGATACGCGTTCGTGCTTCCCTTCAGCTTTCGCACGCCCGCTGGACGCGGATCGGCGGAGAGCTCGCCGATCGCGTCCGAGATGCGCTCGCGCACGTCGGGCGCCAGCTTCTCCAGCTCACGCAGCGCGGAGGGATCGATTGCAACCGAATACGTCACGGAACGCTCCTGACGGAGGCATCGATCCCGCAGAGTGCCGAATCACGGCGCTACTTCCGACCCAGAGAGCGCTTTGCCTTCTCCCAGGGAATCGGCGTCTCGCCCTTGGCGAGCACACGATTCATTTCGCGCAGGTCGGCGCGATCCTCGAGCTCCTCGAACCGCGCGAGATCGTCCGCCGAAATGATGGCTGCGACGTCCTTGCCGTGACGTTGCAGTACGATGCGCTCATGTCCGTAGGCCACTTGATTCAAGATCTCCGAGAATCGCTCCCGCGCCTGACTGGCCGGCAGCTTGGATGACATCGAATGAACTCCGGTGAACGTTACGTGCTCTGCATCATCGAGCAGCATCGAATGCGCGCCACGCGTACCCGGATGCCTCGCGATGCGGGAGGCGTTTTGTACGAATCGACCTACCCGTACAATCTAGACAAACTGTACGAACGCGTCAAGGGCGCCACCCGCTTCTCGATACGGCATGTGTGCGACGGCAGCGAGACTGGCACCTCGCGGTCGCCTCCTCTAGGTTCGACAAACCATCGTCCTCCATGGAGCCAGAGTGCGTTCTCTACGGCCCGTCGTTCTCGCCATCGTCGCTTCGGTTCCCTGCGCACTCTCGGCGCAACAACGCCAACCGTCGCCGACGGCGTACGACACGACGCAGTTCCGTGCGATGCAATGGCGGAACATCGGGCCCTTTCGCGGCGGACGCGCCGTCACCGCGGCGGGAGTGACCTCCCAGCCGAACGTCTACTATGCCGGCTATACCGGTGGTGGTGTCTGGAAGACCGAGAACGCCGGCCATTCCTGGCGCAACATCTCGGACGGACCCGATGGCGCGGGCATGAATGGCTCGATCGGTGCCATCGCAGTCGCCGAGTCGGACCCGAACGTCGTGTACGTGGGGACCGGCGAGCACGCGGTGCGCGGCCAGTCGTCGTCGTATGGCAACGGCGTGTTCAAGAGCACCGATGCGGGAAAGACATGGAAGTCGCTCGGGCTCGAGGCGACGAAGCAGATCGCGCAGGTGCGCGTGCATCCGTCGAATCCCGACGTCGTCTACGTCGCCGCGCAAGGCGACCGGTGGAAGGGCACGAGCGACCGCGGCATCTATCGCTCCATCGATGGCGGACGGACGTGGACGCTGATTCTCAAGGGTCTCAACGCGACGAGCGGCGCCAGTGACCTGTCGATGGATCCGTCCAATCCGCGCATTCTCTATGCGGCGTTCTGGGATCACCAGCGGCTGCCGTGGCAAGTGCGCAGCGGGGGAGCGGGTAGCGGGATCTGGAAGTCCACCGACGGTGGGGATTCGTGGACGAAGCTCACGGAAGGGCTGCCAAAGTTGATGGGAAAGATCGGCGTGGCGGTCTCGCCCGCGAACCCCGAGCGCGTATATGCGATCATCGAGGCGGAAAAGGGAGGGCTCTTCCGCAGCGATGACGCCGGCAAGAACTGGCGCCTGCTCAGCGAGGACCGGCTGATCCAGACGCGTTCGTGGTATTACATGAACGTCACCGCCGATCCGCAGAACGCCGACGTCGTCTACGTCATGAACGCTCCCGTCCTGAAATCCATCGACGGCGGGGCCCGCTTCAGCGTGTTGCCCGCCCTTCACGGTGACAATCACCAGCTCTGGATCAACCCGAAGGACAGTCGCCTGCTGATCAACGCGAACGACGGCGGCGTGGCGATCTCGATGGATGCGGGCAAGAGCTGGAGCACGCAGGACAACCAGCCGACGGCGCAGTTCTACCACGTGATCGTGGACGACGTCTATCCCTATCGGCTGTACAGCGGCCAGCAGGACAACTCGTCGGTGATCATCAAGAGCCGGAGCGATGGTCCCTTCATTGGCCCGCGCGACTGGAGCGATGGTCCGGGGTGCGAGAGCGCGAACGTTGGCGTCGATCGTACCAGGCCGCGCTATGTGTACGGCGGCTGCTACCAGGGCATTCTCGAGGAGCTCGACGTGCAGACGGATCTGACGCGCTCGGTGATGCCGTGGCCCGAGCTCACGCTCACCGAGCCGACGGACAAGGTGCGTTACCGCTTCAACTGGACGGCGCCTGCTGTGGTGTCGATGCACAACGCCAACGTCGTCTATCACGGCGGCAACGTGTTGTTTCGCACGCCCGACCGGGGCAAGACGTGGACGCCGATCTCACCGGACCTCACGCGCAACGACAAGGCGACGCAGGGCTTCGGCGGCATTCCCATCACCAACGAGGGAGCCGGCGGCGAGGTGTATGGCGCGATCATCAACATCGCCGAGTCGCGCCACGATCCCAACACCATCTATGTGGGCACCGACGATGGGCTCGTGCAGGTCACGCGCGACGGCGGAAAATCGTGGACCAACGTGACGCCGAAGGATTTCGGCGTTGGCCTGGCGAACAAAATCGAGGTCGGCCAGTTCGACGCAGGCACGGTGTATCTCGCCTATCGCATGGACCGGAGGGGCGACTACACGCCGTACGCGTTCAAGTCCGTCGACTACGGCAAGTCGTGGACGCGAATCACCGCGGGGCTCCGCGAGGGCGAGCCGGTGCGCGTCCTTCGCGAGGATCCCGGGCGAAAGGGCATGCTGTTCGCGGGCACGGAGACCGGCGTCTACCTCTCGTACGACGACGGCGCGCACTGGCAGCCGTTCTCGCGCAACCTTCCGAACGTGCCCGTCACCGACCTCGACATTCGGCACGACAATCTGTATGCGTCGACTGAAGGACGTGCATTCTGGGCGCTCGACGACCTTTCGGCTGTTCGTCAGCTGACGCCGGACATTGCCGGTGAGGCCGTGCACCTGTATGCGCCCCGCACCGCATACCTCGGCGGCGGGCCAGCCGCGCCGACGACCACCGCGGGCCGCAATCCGCCGCCCGGCGCGAACGTATTCTTCTCCTTTGCCAAGGCGCCGGACTCCACGCAGACCGTGACGCTCGAGTTCCTCGATGCCGCAGGGAGAGTACTGCGCACGTACACGAAGGCCGCACCAGTGCCGACACCTGCTCCGCCGGGTGCGCCGCGCACGATGCCGGTGCCGAAAGCCGGCCTGAATGCATTTCAGTGGGATCTGCGCGCCGATCCACCCACGGCCCTGCCGGGCAACATTACCATCTGGGGCGGATCCACCGGCGGCTACCTGGTCGCTCCCGGGAAGTATCAGGTGCGGCTGACCGCCGGCACGTCGGTACAAACGCAGCGCTTCGACGTGAGAAACGATCCGCGGCTCACGACATCGCCCTCCGAGATTGCAGCGCGAGACTCGCTCACACGCGCGATCAGCGGCCGGATCGGCGAGATCCACGACGCGCTCATTCGCATGCGGGATGTGAAGGAGCAGGTCTCGAAGTTCATCGATCGCACGAAGGCGACGCCCGTGGCCGCGGCCATCGCGGGCAAGGGCAAGGACATCGTGGCCAAAGTGGATACGCTGGAGCCGAAGCTTTCGACGAAAGCGGCGAATGGCCAGGACGTCATCAACTATCGCAACGGGATCAACGCGCAGTATGCGTTCCTGCTGGGCAATGTCGAGGGCAACGATCTGGTGTCGCAGCCATCGCGCGAGCGGTTTGCGGAGCTGGAGAAGTTGTGGTCTGCGCTTCGATCAGAGGTGGACAAACTGGAACTGGTCGACGTGCCCGCGTTCAACAAACTGTTGCAGGATGGCAACGTGAGTGGAGTGATCATTCAGACGACCAAGCCCAAGATCGTGATGTGAGGACCATCAACGCTGCGAGTGCAATGACAATTGTCGCACCAACGGTCCCAGGCGCCATGCGCACCACATGACCAGTTCACGCCGCGAGTTTCTCCGCAAGTCCGCTATCGCCACGACGCTGCTGGGCGTCTCGGACGTCACCTCTCTGTTCTCGGGAACGCCCCTTCGTCTGGAACCGTCGCCCGGGGCGTCGCGGGCAGATCCATGGTACCGGCGGTCGCTCCGATGGGGACAGACCAACATCCGCGAGACCGATCCGCCTGAGTACGACATCGCCTGGTGGCGGCAGCAGTGGAAGCGCACCCAGACGCAGGCGGTGATCATCAACGCTGGCGGAATCGTGGCCTACTATCCGAGCCGCTTTCCACTGCATCACCGTGCGATCGGACTCGGCGCTCGCGACCTCTATGGAGAGCTCACCACCGCCGCACATGCAGACGGGCTCGTCGTCATCGCGCGCATGGACTCCAACCGTGCGCATGAGGACTTCCATCGCGCCCATCCCGACTGGTTCGCCGTCAACGCCGAGGGCTCTCCCTACGTGAACACGGGGCTCTACGTCGCCTGCGTCAACAGCCCGTACTACGATGAGTACATCCCATCGGTGTTGCGTGAGATCGTGGAGCGTTCGCGCCCCGAAGGGTTCGCCGACAACAACTGGAACGGTTTGGGTCGCGACAGCGTCTGCTATTGCGACAACTGCGCGCGCCGTTTTCGCGAGAGAACGGGCCACGCCATTCCCACGGCAAGGAACTGGGACGACCCCGTGTTTCGCGAGTGGATCCAATGGAACTATGCGCGCCGCCTGGAAATCTGGGATCTCTTCAACCGCACGACGCGCGACGCCGGCGGTGCAGACTGCCTGTGGATCGGGATGAACAGTGGTTCGATCAGCGGACAGGCACGGGCATTCCGCGATATGAAGCGCATCTGTGAGCGCTCGGAGCTCGTGCTGCTCGATCATCAAGCGCGCTCCGATGCGTCGGGCTTCCAGAGCAATGCCGAGGCAGGAAAGCTCGTTCATGGGCTGCTTGGCTGGGACAAGCTCATTCCCGAGAGCATGTCCATGTACCAGAACGCCCGCAATCAATTCCGCTTATCGAGCAAGCCGAGGCTCGAAGCGCAACTCTGGATGCTCGATGGCTTCGCTGGTGGCATTCAGCCCTGGTGGCATCATATCGGTGCCTATCACGAGGACCGCCGGATGCTGCGGACCGCGGAGCCGGTCATGCGATGGCACGCCGCCAATCAGAGGTACCTCGTAAATCGCCGCCCGGTCGCGAATGTCGGACTCGTGTGGTCGCAGCAGAACACCGACTTCTACGGCCGCGATGCAGCAGATGATGTGGTCGACCAGCCATGGCGCGGCTGGGTGAACGCCCTCGTTCGTGCACGAATCCAGTACGTGCCCGTGCACATCGACCACATCGTGCGCGATGCATCGCAGCTCTCGGTCCTAATTCTCCCCGACGTCGGCGCCATGTCCGACACGCAGGCCGACGCGATTCGGCGGTTCGTCGCTGGCGGCGGCAATCTCGTGGCGACGGGAAACAGCAGCCGTTTCGACGAATGGGGCGGCACGCGCGATGACTTTGCCCTCGCGGATCTCTTTGGCGCTCACCGGGGCGAGGCCGCTGCCGTCGCTCGCCGAGTGACGACCGCAACGGCACACAGCTATCTGCGGCTTGCTCCCGAGCTCCGCGGTCGCATCGACGGACCGAAGTCGTCGAGTGAACCAGTCGCGAGTGGTGAGCGCCATGCCGTGCTGCGCGGCTTCGACGAGACCGACATCCTCCCGTACGGCGGCGAGCTGTCGGCATTGCGCGTCGATGCAGGAGCGAAGGTGCTCGCGACCTTCATTCCGCCCTTTCCAATCTTTCCACCGGAAGACAGCTGGATGCGCGATCCACGGACGGATGTGCCCGCGCTCATCATCAATGAGAGTAAGGGTCGCGGCCGCGTTGCGTTCCTTCCCGCCGATCTCGATCGGCGGTACGGTCGCGAGAACCTCCCCGACCACGGCGATCTATTGGCCAATCTCGTCCGCTGGGCCGCTGGCGACACCATGCCGATGACGATCGCAGGCGCGGGATTCGTCGATTGCCATCTCTACCGGCAGGAGAGCCGGTTCGTGCTCCACCTCGTCAATCTCACGAACGCTGGAACCTGGCGCGCTCCGGTGGACGAGGTGATCCCGATCGGGCCGTTGCACATCGCGCTTCGCATGCCCCCATGGCTCCAGGGCAGGTCCGTTCGTCAGCTCGTTGCAGGCAGCTCTCCGAAGGCGGGAGTGAAGGACGGATGGCTTTCGTTCGACATGCCCGTCATTCGTGAGCACGAGGTCGCTGTCATCGGAACCCCGTGAGGGTCGCTCTGCTGACGAAATGCCGTCGTTCCAACCGTCTCGCCGATCCGCGTAAACGTGGCCGACTCGGTCGCGGCGGCCGCGTGATGTGAGGACGATCATCGCTGCGAGTACAACGAAAGCTGCCGCACCAACGGTCCCAGACGAAGCGCTGCCTCCACCGCATCCTCATCTCCATCGAGGAGCGCAGGACCCAGCCAGAAGCTGTCGGCGATGTACTCTGTGGGTGAACGCTCACGAACCTCGTCTACGATGGCCCGCGCCTCGTCCACACGTCCCAACCGCATGCGCGCCCGATAGTGAAACGACACCATCAAGGCGCCGCGACGGCTCAGGTCCACGGCGCTCATGTGTGCCAGCTCGACACCACTTCCGGGTACCGAGCGTGCGCCTGAAGCGGCTCGAGGTCGGGCCATCGCATCCAGATCGGACCAATGGCGTCGCGCAATTCCGCCGAGCGGATCGCGTGGACGATCGCCTCATCGATGCGGCCGAGGTACATCGCCGAGATCGCCCGCGAGTAGAACGAGACCCGCGACGTCAGCGCCCGCGCCTCCAGCTCGGCGTGCACGGCCTCGGCGCGCATCTTGTCTCCGTGCTGCATGTAGAGACCCGTGAGCGTTTGGAGCAGAAAGGGATGGCGGCCGAATTGCTCCATGGCGCCGTCGACCGTCGCGAGACCGTTCTCCGTGTCGCGCGCCCACGTTTGCGTCCAGGCAAGCGCGTAGCGCGGGGCGAATGCCGCGGGGTCGATCTCACAGCCGCGCCTCGCGAGGGCAACACCCTCGTCGCAATGCTCCATGACCGCGGATGCGAGCGCCGCAATCGTCCAGCAGATCGCATTGCGCGGGTCGTCGGCAAGGGCGCGGCGCAGTTCAGCGTCGGCACGCGCGTCATCGCGACCTTGCCGCATGAGCGCCAGGCCCCACGCAGCATAGAGCGCGCGCACTTCCGAGAGTCTCGGATCGAGCGCGAGTGCACGCTCCCATAGATCGTATACCTGCTGTCCCGTCTCGCCGCCGTTGATGAGCACGGCGGCGAGGTGCCCCGTCGCCTCCGCGTTCTCCGGCTCGATCTCCAATGCGCGCTCGAGTGACGCCCGCGCGAGTGGAAGGCACTCCGCCGCCGCCGCAAACCCGTACTGGGCCTTCACGCGCAATGCATTACCCAATCCGGCATGCGCGGATGCCGACCTGGGGGCGAGCGCGATGGCACGCTCGAAGCAGGTCACGGCCTCGACAACCGCCCGACCCCGCTGCGCGGCGAGCGCACGTCCTCGAGTCACAAGCTCGTACGCCTCCACGTCCGCCGTGGTGACGCGCGCAATGGACGCCGGTGCGAACGTGAGCTGGAGCCGGTCCGCGATGGCACTCGCGATCTCGTCCTGGACAGCGAAGACGTCAACGAGCTCCCGATCGTAGCGCTCCGACCACAGCTGGTATCCGTCGTTCACTGCCATGAGCTGCGCAGTGATGCGAATGCGCGTTCCTGCCCTCCGGACGCTCCCCTGGAGTACCGTTGCGACGTTGAGCTGCTCTCCCACCGTGTGCAGGTCGGTGTTCTTGCCCTTGAACGAGAATGCAGACATGCACGCCGCGACGTGCAACCCTTCCACGCGTGAGAGCGCATTGATGATGTCCTCGGCGATGCCGTCACCGAAGTACTCGTTATCGTGGTCAGGGCTCAGGTTCGCGAAGGGAAGAACAGCGATCGACTGCGCGGGAGCCTGCGGCTTGGCCTTCCCCGACTCGGCCTGCGCATCCGACTCGAGCAACGCGGCGACCATTTCCGCCCCGGTGTGATAGCGATCGATTGGCGCTCGCGCGAGTGCCGTTCGCACGGTGCGAGCGATCGCGCGCGGGATTCCCTCGCGCAGCGCCGATACATCGGCCGGCGTCTGAACGAAGCGCTTCGCGATCACGGCTTGCACGCTCGGGCCCGTGAACGGTGCCTCGCCGACGAGCATCTCGTACAACACGCAGCCGAGCGAGTAGATGTCGCTGCGTCCGTCCACTGTTTCGCCGACCGCCTGCTCCGGGCTCATGTACGCTGGCGTGCCAACACTCATTCCCGCCTGTGTGAGGGTGTCGCCGGCGAGATCGCTTGCCGCCTTTCCGATCCCGAAGTCGGCCACCAGCGCATGCCCGTCCTGCAACATGATGTTTTCGGGCTTGATGTCGCGGTGGACGATGCCGTGACGGTGCGCGTAATCGAGCGCCCCGGCGACTTCCGTCGCGATGCGCACCGCCTCGGCCACGGGAAGCACCTGCACCTCGTCGAGACGATCGCGCACCGAGCGTCCGTCCACGCGCGGCATGACGAAGTACAATACGCCCGCGGCTTGTCCCGAATCGAAAAGCGGCAGAATGTGCGGGTGCGCAAGTTTCGCCGCGAGCTGGATCTCGCGCAGGAACCGATCCGCGCCGAGCGTTTGCGCGAGCTCGGGCCGCAGCACCTTGACGGCGACGTCGCGGCCATGCTTGTGATCGTGGGCGAGATACACCGTGGCCATGCCTCCTGCACCCAGCGCGCGCGTCACGTCATATACACCTGCGAGCGCGCGAGTTACGGTGCCCAGCTCGTTGGTCGTCATGGCCTCGTCGGTCATGGTCTCGCCGTCCTCATCTACGGCTTCCTCGCCGCCGTGAGCTGCCGAAGCTCAGTGAGCCAATCGGGTACGACCACGAGCCCCAGGCCGGAGGATTCGGACTCGATCATGAGAAAGCGCTTCCCATCCTTCGAGACGTCGAAGTCCTGCTCGTATTGCCCGTCGAACAGGGCCACGCGTGATGTCACGCGGAGCTCCGGAGTGCGCGAGACCGTCGCGGCCATCAAGCGGCTCCCTTCCCAGAAATAGATCGTTTTGCCGTCCGGCGCCCAGATTGGACGGCGGCCTCCGTTGGTGGAGACCTGCACTCGGCTGCCCGACTCCGGAAATGGCCGGGCGTAGACCTCGTGTCGTCCTGACTCGTCCGACTGATAGGCGACGGAGCGGCCATCAGGGGAAAACCGGCCATTCGCCTCGTTCGCCGTGGGCGACGCGGCGAGCTCTCGTTCCGCCCGCATTGAGTCGAGTTCGATCGCCTCGAGGTTGAACGTGCCGTCATACAGCGAGTTGAACACGGCCGTACGCCCGTCGGCGGAGAGATCGATATTCCACGGATTGTGTTTCGCCAGGCCCGCCGCCATGGGCGGGCCACTACCATCGGCAGGCTGCCACCAGAATCCGGCGCGGCCGCCCTGAGTCGACACGTAGAGAATGCGGCGCCCGTCGGACGACCATGTCGGATTTCTGCTTCGCCCCGCCGTCGTGAGTGGCGTGAGCGTGCCAGACGCCATGTCGAGGATCCAGAGATCGCTCTTTGCGCCTGTACCGATGGAGAGTGCCGCGTGCCGCCCGCTCGGTGAAAGGCGTACATAGCGATACTCGCGCAAATCCGGGAGGGCGGGCCTCGCAGTGCCGTTGCGCTCCACCCAGACCAAACGGCGGTTCATCGTGCCGTGCGCGAAGACCAGGCCGCCGTTGAATGTGAGAAACGCATTTGCGTCACCACCGCTTCCGTCCCACATCCGGATCGAATCCTGTACCGGCGTCGCGATGCCCGTCACACGCAGATGAGCTACGTCGAACGGAACAGCCATCGCCGTGCCGTCGTCCCGCACATACACGAGCTGCCCGCCAGCGACCCCAAGTGGCTTGCTGCCGAGAATGCCGAGCGGAACGACCTTCCCATCGTCGAGCGACGTGGCTGCGATCTCGGACCGCTCGACGGCACCATACCAGATGCTGAACAGCACGGTCTTGCCATCAGCCAGAAAGCGCGGCCACTCGTGACTCAATTCCTTTCGCGAGCTGTCAATGTGCGTAAGGGGGAGGAGTGCTCCACCAGCCGGATTCACGCGGAGAATGCCCTTCAGCCCTTCCATTACTCCCGGCCCTACCACGATGTCGCCACGCGACGACCAGTCGACACCGCCGTTGTCCGCGATGTCGGCTAATGCGACGGGTGTGCCTCCATCGAGCGCCACTTTCATGAGCTTGCGACGACGCGAGACGAACGCGATCCACTTGCCGTCGGGCGAGAACACCGGCGCCGACGCGTTCTCGCTGCCGGGAATCATCCGGGAGGTGAGTTGATCGAGGCGTCGCAGATACAAGGCCTCGCTGCCGCCGCCCAGCGACCGTTCGCCACCGCCGGACAGCGAACGTCCGACGAACACCACCGAGCGCCCGTCCGGGGAGAGCGCCGCGGGACCGACTGCCGCCGCAGGGGCGACGAGCTCCACGCGAACCGGAAAGGCATTTCGATCGGCACGCTCGCGTCGTGTAAAGAGCAATGCCGCGGCAAGTGCGGCCACCATCGCTGCGAGTCCAAGCAGCCAAGGGTCGCTCAGACGTGCGCGCCAGCCGCGTGCGACGCGACGCAGTGCTCGCGCCGATTCATCCGGCGCAGTCCTGGCATCGAGCGCGGACGCGAACTCGATCGCCGAGCCGAAACGATCCGCGGGCAGCTTGGCGAGCGCGCGCAACACGGCATGTTCCACCGCTGGACTCACCGTATCACGCACCGTGCTCAGGGGCTGCGGCCGCTCCGTAATCACCTTCGCCACGATGGCCTGCACGGTGCTTCCCGTGAACGGCGGATCGCCGGCGAGCATCTCATACGTCACCGCGCCGAGCGCATAGATGTCGGCGCGTGCGTCGATGGCCCGTTCGCCCATCGCCTGCTCGGGCGACATGTATTGCGGCGTGCCTAACGAGAGGCCCGTCTGTGTCATGCGTTGCCCGCCCGCCTGCTGCACCGCGAGCGCGATACCGAAGTCGGCGACGAGCGCGTGACCGCCCTGAAGGAGAATGTTCTCGGGCTTGATGTCGCGATGAATGATGCCGAGCGCATGAGCGCTCCCGAGCGCGTCGGCAACCTCGCGCGCGATGCGTAGCGCGTCGTCGATGGGTAGTTGACGCTCGCGGTCGAGCCGCGTGCGCAGGGTCTCGCCCGTCGCGTACGGCATGACGTAGTACAGCAGTCCGTCGGCTTCCCCGGAGTCCAGCAACGGCAGGATGTGCGGATGCTGGAGCCGCGCCGTCATGCGGATTTCCGAGAGGAAGCGCTCGCTGCCCAAGGCCGCGCCCAGATCGGGGTGCAGCACCTTGATCGCCACGTCGCGATCGTGCTTGAGGTCGTGGGCGAGATACACCGTCGCCATGCCGCCAGCGCCGAGCTCATGCTCGACGCGATACCGATCGGCGAGCGCCGCGCGCAAATCGTTCATCGCGGCAGGTGCAGTCGCTCGACGATCGCGGCGAAGCGCGGGTCGCGCCGAAGGTCGTTGTAGTCCGGCCATGCGCGGGCCATGATCACGAACAGCGGATCCCGCTCGCGCTCGGCGCGGTCGGCGTATGCGATTCCCCGGTCCAACTGTCCCGCTGCATACGCAGCCTGGGCCAACATGGACGGCTGCATGTACTCACGCCGCTCGCGCTCCTCACATTCCGCAAAGACGCGCTTGGCCTCTTCGGGCTTTCCCCATTGCGCGTAGACGCGTGCGAGCCCGCTCAGCGCCCAGATATGATTGCCGGAAATCGCGAGCGCACTCTCCGCGCGCTCCACAGCCTCGGCGTAATGCCCTCCGTTGGAGAGCGCTTCCATCAGTACCCACTGCGCGAGATACGACTTCGGGTCGAGCTCTACGCCGCGACGGCCGTGCGCCACCGCCTCCTCGTACTTGCCGGAGACGACGTCCGCGAAACCGTGAATGACGTGCATGTAGCTGGAAAGGGGATCGTTCCGTACCGCCGCCTCGAGGATGACGTACGCCTCGCGCTCGCGTCCGCACGTCCACTGGAGAAAGAACAGCCCGTACCAGGCCTGCGCCTGCGCATAGTTCGGGTTGAGCTCCAACGCGCGCTTGAACTCCAGCTCGGCAAGCTCGTAATCACGCTCCCACACCAGCGTCGCACATGCAAGCGCGTTGTGGGCCTCGGCGAGGTCCGGATCGAGTGTGAGTGCGCGTCGCGCCGCGTCCATCGCCTGAGGCATCACCTCGGCACCTGGCGCGAACCCCGAATAGCCCGCCGTCGTGTACGCGTCCGCCATTCCGGCCCACGCCTGCGCGTAATTTGGATCCAGCGCGACCGCCTGCTCGAAGCACTCACGCGCCTTTGGGATACTGCGGCCACGCTGATACAGCAGGGCTCGTCCCTTGAGATACAGCTCGTAGGCGCCGATGTGCTGCGTCGGCGCGCGCGCGGTGCGTCCGCTCGCATCATTGGCGAGCGTCAGCCGCAGTTTGCCGGCAATTGCGCTCGCGATCTCGTCCTGCACCGCGAACACATCTTCGGCGACGCGATCGTAGCGCTCGGACCAGAGTTGATAGCCGTCACTGACCTTGCTCAACTGCGCCGTGACGCGCAGCCGGTTGCCGGCGCGCCGGATGGTCCCCTCGAGAATGGTGGCGACGTTCAGCTTCGCGCCCACCGTTCGCAGATCTTCGTTCTTTCCCTTGAACGAGAAGGCCGAGCTGCGTCCCGCTACGCGTAGCATGGGAATCTGAGCAAGTGCGTTGAGAATCTCCTCGGTCACACCGTCGGCGAAGAACTCATCGTCGGGATCGCGGCTCAGGCTCGCGAAGGGCAGTACGGCAATCGAGGTGTCGTCGGCCGCGCGAGGCGGCGCGGGCTGTACGGCGACGGGAGCGCTGGTGAGCGAGGCGATCACCTGTGCGCCCGTCGCGTGCCGGTCGGCGGCATCCTTCGAGAGCAGCCTCGCCACGGTCTGGCTCAGCGCCGGCGGCACTGACGGACGCATCGAGCTGACTTCCGGTGGCGTGTGCACGAACCGTCGCGCAATGACGGCCTGCGCCGTCGCACCGGTGAACGCCGCTTCGCCGGTAAGCATTTCGTACAGCACGCAGCCCAGCGCGAACAGGTCACTTCGTCCATCGAGCTCATCGCCGGCCGCCTGCTCGGGGCTCATGTACGCCGGCGTGCCGACCGTCACGCCGATCTGCGTAAACGTTGCCGATTCGCTCGCTGCGGCGACCACTGCTCTGCCAATTCCGAAATCGGCGACGACGGCGTGCCCTTCATGCAGCAGAATGTTCTCGGGCTTGATGTCGCGATGCACCACGTCGTTCCGGTGTGCGTAGTCGAGCGCGTCGGCCACCTCCGTCGCGATCCGCACCGCCGACTCGACGGAGAGGTGCACCTCCTGGCGCAGCCGTTCACGCAACGTCTGGCCCTCCATCACCGGCATCACGAAGTACAGAAAGCCGTCCGCCTCCCCCGAGTCGTGGAGGGGCAGGATGTGCGGGTGGTTGAGGCGCGCCGCCAGCCCGATCTCGCGTACGAAGCGTCCGCGGCCCAGCGACTCCGCCAACTCCGGCCGCAGCACCTTGATCGCCACGTCGCGGCCGTGCTTCAAGTCGCGCGCGAGGTACACCGTCGCCATGCCGCCGGTGCCGAGCTCACGCCCGACGTCATATCGGTCCCGGAGGGCAGTCGCGAGGCGCTCGCGGCTCATCGCGAGCGACCTCCGTCGGGCGCCGTGACGCGCGTGAGGTCGAGGTTGAGTCGACGCATCGCGGCTGCGAAGCGCACGCTTCCTCGGATCGGATCGAAGCGTGGAGAGCTGATCGCCTGCGCGAGAATGAGGTCGCCGTCGCGCGCCGTCGCGGACTCGAGCGCATCGAGAGCGCGCGACGTGTCGCCCGTCGCCAGATACAGGTACGTGAGCGAGGAATACCGCCCCCACGTGTTGGGAGGCAGCGCCTCGATTCGATGCAGGATGGCCGTCGCATCATCCCGCGCGCCGCTGGCGCCAAGCACCCAGCCGTAGAAACCGAGGCGTCGCGGGTTGGTCGTCACCTGGACCATCTTTCTGGAAAACGCGACGGCTTCGTCACGCACTCCCGCAAGGCTGAGCGTCTGCGCGTACACATTCCCGATCGCCTCGTTCATCGGGTCGAGCTCGAGCGCGCGCCGTGCCTCGGCGACGGCCTCCGCTGGTCGGCCGGACAGCGCCAGCGCCCATGCGAGGTAGATGGCGTTCACCGAATACAGCGGATCCGCCTCCTTCGCCTGCTCGAATGCGGCGATGGATTCCCTCGAGCGGCCCGACGTCATCAGCATGAACCCCAGTCGAAACCAGATCTCTGCGCGATGGGGATCCATCGATGCCGCGCGCCGAAGCTCCGCTTCAGACTTGCGCCACTCGAACGCCTCCGTCGCCACGTGACCCACGGCCATGTGTGACTCGGGAATCGCGTCGTTCAGGACGACGGCACGCTCCGCCGCGGCACGCGCGCGCGGAAGGACGTCCGTCATCGTCTTGTCGAAGTAATAGGGCTGCACCACCAGCACGGATGCCAACGTCGCATATGCCTGCGCGAACGTCGGGTCCAATGCGATCGCCTGCTCCAGATAGCGCTCGGCCTGCGTCAGCCCTTGACCGCGTTTGCGGTAGAGCTGAAGCCCGCGCAGATAGAGATCGTACGCGGCCGGATTGCTCGTGCCATGTGACGTGGACGCTGCGCGCCCACCGGAAAGTTGTACCTGCAGCGCACCGACGATGGCTCGGGTAATGTCGTCCTGCACGGCAAAGACGTCCTTCAGCTCGCGCTCGTATGACTCCTTCCAGATGAGATGTCCGTCATCGGCACTCGTGAGCTCGGCGGAGACGCGAATGCGATCGCCCGCACGACGCACGGTGCCGTCGAGCACCGCGCCCACCTTGAGCGCCGCGCCGATCTCCTGAGCCCCTGCTCCACGTTGCTTGTAGCGCGCCGCAGACGAGCGTCCTGCCAATCGGAGTCCGGGCAGACGCGCTAACGCCGTGGTCAGCTCGTCGGCGATTCCTTCCGCGAAGTAGGCATTCGCGGTGTCTCCGCCGACGGAAGCGAAGGGCAGCACGGCGAGCGACTTCTCGCCCGTTCCGCTCGTGCTTGATGCCGTCGCTGCTGGTCCGCGCTCCATGCGCCGGGCAACGAAACCGCCCCCCACCACGAGCACTGCGAGCACCGCGGCCACGAGCGCCCATGTGCGAGATGGGCGACGCGAATCTGCGCGCCGAGGCGCGGGTGTTCCCACCGCGTCGAGCGATTGCATGATCTCTGACGCACTTGCAGGACGTCGCTCGGGATTCTTCTCCAGGCAACGGGCAATGAGTGCCGCCAGCGCCGGTTGCACATCCCTACGCTTCGTGGCCACAGCGGCCGGCGTCTCACTCATGTGCGCGGCGATCACCGCATGCGGCGTCGTGCAGCTCGAGAATGGGTGTGTGCCCACCAGGAGCTCCCAGGCCACGACGCCCCAGGCATACAGGTCGGCGCGGTGATCGGTGCTGGGATCACCTGCGGCTTGCTCCGGCGCCATGTAGGCCGGCGTGCCCAGCGACATCCCCGCCCTCGTCAATCCGGCGCTCGTCACGCCCATGGAGGACAGCTCCTGGGTCCGTGACGCCGAGAGCGCTTTGGCGATGCCGAAGTCCGTGACCACCGCCGCCCCGCCGGAGATCAAGATGTTCTCCGGTTTGATGTCCCGGTGCACCACACCCTGCGAGTGCGCGTACGCCAGCGCGCGAGCCAGATCACGCAGAATGCTCACGGCTTCCGGGATCGGCACCATTCCCTGCTGAAGCCGGGCGCGCAGCGAGAGTCCGTCCACGTACGGCATCGTGTAGTACGGAAGCCCGTCCGCATCGCCGGCAGCGAGCACCGGGACGATGTTCGCCTGCTGAAGTCGAGCGGCGAGCTTGACTTCACGTGTGAAGCGCTCGACGCTCACGCCTTCTACTAGCTCTGGCGCGACGACCTTCACCACGACCTTGCGCCCAAGGGCCAGATCCTCGGCCACGAAGACACGCGACATGCCTCCGCCACCGAGCTCGCGCTCGATCGCGTATGAGGTACTGAGCGTCTTTTGGAGTGTCTCGCGAAGCGCGTCGGTCACTGGGTCGCGGCACAGGGGGTCCAGCGGCCGCTGGCGGACGGGGCAATAATATCTGTCGGCTCAGAGAGTGTAAAGTCGGAGTGTGAGCTCGAATCGCTCCTCTTGGCGCCGCCACAGAGGGAACGCTACCTTCGCAACCATTCATTCGCCGTCAGTCTTCACGAGCGAACGCGCATGATCGACATCGTCACCCGCAGAGACTTCCTCGCCCGCACTAGCGCCGCCCTCTCGGCGCTCGCACTGCCAAGCGGATTTCGGAGCGCAGCGATGCTCGCGGTCGCCGACCGGCACCTGCTGTACGTCGCGGAGCCGGGCATCCGGAACTACGTCGAATGGGGCGGCATCGGGATACTCGTGTATGACATGGACGACCACTTCCGACTCGTTCGCCGCATTCCCACCATGCGGCTCGCGGCAGAAGAGAGCGCGGAGAACGTCAAGGGCATCTGCGCGAACGCGGCTACAGGCCGCGTCTATGTGAGCACGCTCAGACGCCTGCTCTGCGTGGATCTTGCAACGGACGCGCTGCTCTGGAACCGCGCCTACGATGGTGGCTGCGACCGGATGTCCATCACGCCCGATGGTCGCACGATCTTTCTGCCCACGCTCGAGGGACCGCACTGGTTCGTCATCGACGCGAGCACCGGCGACGAGATCACTCGTATCGTAAGAGACTCGGGTGCACATAACACCATCTGTTCGCAGGACGGAGAGTACGCATACCTCGCGGGGCTGCGCTCACGCACGCTGGGCGTCGTGGACGTTCGCACACGCGCCGTCGTCAGCGAAGTCGGCCCGTTCGGCAACGTCATTCGCCCCTTCACGGTGAACGGTTCGAATACACGCTGCTACGTCAACGTCAACGACCTCCTCGGCTTCGAGATCGGCGACATTCGCACAGGCAAGGTGCTGCGCCGCGTAGAGGTGCCGGGGTTCAAGGCCGGTCCAGTCAAGCGCCACGGATGTCCGAGCCACGGCATTGGACTGGTGCCGGATGAGCGCGAGCTCTGGCTCTGCGACGGCGCGAATAGCCGCCTCCATGTGTTCGACATGACCGAGTCGGCACCGCGGCTCACGCACAGCATCGCCGTTCGCGATCAGCCAGGATGGATAACGTTCACCGTCGATGGACGCTTCGCGATTCCCTCGACAGGCGAGATCATCGACGTTCGCAGCAAGCGCATCACGGCATCGCTTGCGGACGAGAATGGGAGACCGGTACAGAGTGAGAAATTGCTCGAGATCGACTTCCGCGATAGTCGGCCCCTCCGCACCGGCGATCAGTTCGGCATCGGCCGACGCGACACATGACAAATCCGCCCCGCACTCTCCGCAGTGCGTTCCTGGCGACGTGGACGCTGTCACTCCTCACCGTGAGCGCACACGCGCAACGGTTCCACGTCGAACGGCTGCGCACTGAGTACATCGTCAATCCCATCGGCATCGACGAGCCCGCGCCGCGCCTGAGCTGGATGCTGCGCGCGGACCGGCGCGGAACGCTGCAAGGAGCCTACGAGATTCGCGTCGCCATGGACACGAACGCGCTTCGCAAGAATCCACAATGGAGCTCCGGAAAGGTGTCGTCCGGCGAATCGGTGAATCGCGTCTATGGTGGGCCAGCCCTTGCGCCTGGCACACGCTACTACTGGCAGGTGCGCGCATGGGACGATCGCAGTACGGCGAGCGATTGGAGCTCCATCGCGTACTGGGAAACCGGATTGATGGGCGGAGCGCAGTGGAAGGCCGCGTGGATCTCGCCCGCGTTCGCCGAAGACACGATGCGGTCGAATCCCGCGCCCCTGGTCCGTGCGGAGTTTCCGCTCGACGGCACCATTGCGTCAGCACGCGCCTATGTGACGAGCCTCGGCCTGTACGAGATGGAGATCAACGGCCGCCGCGTCGGCGACCAGGTGCTCGCCCCGGGTTGGACGAGCTACGACAAGCGGCTCCAGTACCAGACCTATGACGTCACCGACCTCGTGAAGCGCGGACGCAATGCCGTCGGCGTCACGCTCGGCGACGGATGGTTTCGCGGACGGCTCGCGTGGGAGACGCGCCGCAACACGTACGGCAAAGAGATCGCGCTGCTGGCGCAGATCGTGGTGCGATACGCGGACGGCCGCGAGCAGATCATCGCGACTGGCGACGGATGGAAAGCATCGACCGGACCGATTCGCGCCTCGGACATCTACAACGGAGAGACGTACGACGCCCGTCTCGAGCGACGCGGCTGGAGTGAGCCGGGATTCGACGACACCGACTGGACGCGTGTCCGTGTCATCGATCACTCGAAGGCAATGCTGGTCTCACCAGCAGGTCCACCCATTCGGCGCATCGAGGAGATCAAGCCACTCAGGATTCTGCACACCCCGGCTGGCGAGACCGTCTTCGACATGGGGCAGAACATGGTGGGCTGGGTCCGGTTGCGAGTGCGCGGACCGTCGGGCACGGCCGTGCGTCTTCAGCACGCTGAAGTCCTGGACAAAAAGGGGAACTTCTACTTGGCGAATCTGCGGACGGCGCAGCAGACGGATACGTACACGCTCAAGGGCGGCGGTGAGGAGAGCTACGAGCCGCATTTCACCTTCCACGGCTTTCGATACGTGAAGGTGGACGGCTTTCCCGGCACGCCCGCGACCGACGCGCTCACCGGAATCGTCGTCCACTCCGACATGCCGCGGACGGGAACGTTCGCGACCTCCGATTCCATGCTCAACCAACTCTACCACAACATCGTGTGGGGTCAGAAGGGCAACTTCGTGGGTGTTCCGACCGACTGTCCGCAGCGCGATGAGCGACTTGGATGGACCGGCGATGCACAGGTCTTCTCTCGTACGGCGGCATTCAATTACGACGTGGCCGGCTTCTTCACCAATTGGCTGGGAGACGCCACCGTTGATCAGCGGCCCATCGGCTCGTTCCCCGACGTCATCCCCGATGTGCTCACGCGTGGGCAGCCAAACGCAACCAGTTCCGCCGGGTGGGGCGACGCGGGCGTCATCATTCCGTGGACGATGTATCTGGCCTACGGAGACGCACGCCTTCTCGAGCGGCAGTATCCAAGCATGCGCCGCTATGTCGAGTATCAGCGCAAGGTTGCCGGCGAGAAGCTCCTCTGGAACACCGGCTGGCACTACGGGGACTGGCTCGCCTTCTCCACCGTGCGTGCGGACTATCCTGGCGCGACCACCGACAAGGATCTCATCGCTACCGCGTTCTACGCCCATTCCGCCGACGTGCTCGCGCGTTCGGCGCAGGTGCTGGGCAAGGCCGATGATGCGCGTCAGTACCGCGACCTCTTCGAGAGAATCAAGGCGGCATGGAATACCGAATACGTCGCGGCGTCGGGGCGTATCAGCTCCAACACGCAGACCGCGTATGCCCTCGCGCTGGAATTTCACCTGCTGCCGGACGCACAGCGCGCAGAGGCGGGGCGACGACTCGCCGCCAACGTGAATCAGTTCGGCCACCTCACCACCGGCTTCCTCGGCACGCCCTATCTCACCAGCGCCTTGAGTGAGACGGGACATCTCGCCGAAGCTTACAAGCTGCTGCTGAACAAGCGGTACCCGTCATGGCTCTATCCCATTACGCAGGGCGCGACGACCATCTGGGAGCGATGGGACGGACAGAAGCCCGACAGCTCGTTCCAGGAAACCAGCATGAACTCATTCAATCACTACGCGTACGGCGCGATCGGTGACTGGATGGTTCGCGTCGTGGCCGGTCTCGATCTCGACGAGGGATCGCCGGGCTATAGGCACATCGTCATTCAGCCGCAACCGGGCGGCACTCTCACCTTCGCCCGCGCCGAGTTGATGACGCCGTACGGCAGCGCGCAATCTGCCTGGAAGGTTGACGGCGGCCGCCTTCAGCTCGACGTCCGGGTACCGGCGAACACGCATGCGACAGTGCGATTGCCCGGCGCGACACTCGCCGGTGTTCTGGAGGGCACGACGCCCGTGGCTTCCGCGGCCGGTGTCACCTCGGCCTGGCAAGACGGGAACACGGTGCTCGTCGACATCGGATCGGGCGACTACCTCTTCAGCTATCCCCGCAGCTAGCGTCAGCGAGCAGCCGCGACCGGAGGTCTAATGCGACCATTCCGTGGGTACTCGATCCCACCGGTGCGCGCGCATTCGATCACGTACCCGTGATGGAAGGGAGACCCCATCGCTGGTCGCGATGTTGGAGCGCACATTCGCCAGACTGCGCATGCCTGGAATGACCGTGCTGACGCGATCGTCGGCGAGAATGAAACGCAGCGCAAGCTCGGGCATCGTCATGCCGCCTGGGATGTCGACTCGCAGCGCCTCGACGCGATCGATGGTCCGCGTCAGATTCTCCGGCACGAAGTAGAGATTGCGCCAATCCCCTTCGGGAAAGGTCGTCTCGTGCGTCATGGTGCCGGTGAGCGACCCCTCGTCGAACGGCACTCGCGCGATCACCGCGACATCGAGCTCGGCACACAACGGAAAGAGCTCGTCCTCCGGCGCCTGGTCGAAGATGTTATAGATCACCTGCACGGCATCCACGTGACCCGTGCGCAGCGTCTCGAGGACGTTCGCCGGCTCCCATCGATTCACACTCACGCCGATGCCGCCGATCAACCCCTGGTCGCGCAGCGACGACATCGCTCGCCACCACCGGTCGTCGTGGGCCCATGCGTCTTCCCACACGTGGAACTGAAGCAGGTCGAGCTTTGGAATTCCGAGATTGGTCAGCGTCTTCGTCGCATACTCCTCGATGTGGTCGGGAGGAAACACTTCATCGAGCGTCATGCCGCGACGAGACGGCCATTCACGATTTCGCGGCGGAATCTTGCTTGCCGTGTAGAGACGCCGCTCGGGATGCGCGCGCGCCAGGTCGCCGAGCAGGCGCTCGCTGTGCCCTTCCCCGTAACCCCAGGCAGTATCGAAGAAATTACAGCCGAGTCGCACCGCTTCGTCGAGTGCGACGCGTGATCGCCCGTCGTCGGAACCGGTCCACCCGGCCATCCCCCACATTCCATAGCCGATCTCGCCAACCTGCCAGCCGAGTCGGCCGAAGCGGCGCGTCTTCATGCGTGCTTGCTTGAAGCGTCTCTCATTATGCTGCTGAAGGTAGCGCCTCTCCAGCCCTCGCGCGACGCATTCGTTCGCCACGCCCACAGCACTCATTGCCATACGATTGTGGTACCGCCTTTCCTAGGTAGATGCCGACACTCGTGTGCTTCCTCGCACGACATCGGCGTCGCGACTGCTTTGCCATCTGGGGTTCGCAGTGTTAAGGTGGGTGCCGCCACGACCACTGCGTCCACGGCGCTCGGACTGCCACGATGCCCCTTCGGGCTAATGCTACTTACTTACCCTGCAAGGCCTGCACTATCCCTTCCGCCGCCACGCGTTCATCTGTAACCTGGCAGTGCACTAGCCTCTCTAACACGCGCCCTTGCGTGCCTCGTGAAAGAGCCGCTGCTCCCAGTTCGCCGCTCGCGCGATGCGGGCGCTTTCAACGTCGCCTACATGCCAGCCTCTATTACACCGGCCTAGTGATCGTGAAAACGCGCCCACCACTAATCCTCGTTCACGGCGTCAACAGCGACGGCGAATGGTATAGTACGGTACTCCCCTTCCTCGAAATACATTTCCAACCCGTGAGGGTGAGCTATCGCCAGTATCAGCTCTTCGGTGTCCAGACGTTGGCCGCAGAGCCATTTGTGGCTCTGCCGTTCCTTGCCTTGGTGGTGGTTGCGATCACCGCCGGCGCACGATTCACTGGACTACAAAGCGCGCTCATGGTGGGCAGCTTTTTTGCACTGAATCGCATCGGATGCGCCATACGGCGTGCGCGGGCCGTGAGAGATGCGCGGCTTTCACTTGCCGGTACGCGTTCTCAGAGCTGCAGCGCCATCGCGCACAGCTTCGGCTCAGTCATCCTCTACGATCTCTTCGCGGCGGCGGATGATGTTGCGCAGCTAAAGGACATAGTCTTCGTTGGATCAATTCTCAGCCGCAGTGCTCAACTCCAGAGGTTTGTCGGGACGCCAGCCCTGAAGCCGCAGCTGTGGAACATGGTCGCGTCGGACGATTGGCGCTCACTCCTCGCGCCCACACTCGTCGTCTCGCAGCCAGACGTTGGAAGCGCCGGTAGATGGGGCTTCAAGTCGACTCCGGCGATGCCGGTTCACACTCTCGCGAAGGCGAGTGCCTCCTGTCGCCAATGCGTGTCTCAGCGGCGCGAATACGTTCATAACGTGCCTCTGCCTGGAAGGGAGCACAGACTCTTGCTTCGAGAGAGAGATCTCGTGTCGTGCGTTTGGTTGCCGATGTTGCTTGGCCTCCTGGCCTCGGAATTTGCGCTCTTCGCGTTCTGCTCGTCGCAGTATGTGAAGGCGCATCGGCGTTCGGACGCAGAAGCGGCGCGGAAAGCTCTTGGTGTCTTACTGAGAGGTCCCTGGGATCTCGCATGCGACAAGCCGCTCGTGGACTATCTCTCTGACATTATCAGGAACGATCGTCGCGGAGGCGACTACGAGGGACAGGAACTCAGAGTCATTGCGAATGCCGCGCTTACTCATGCCACGCGATTCACCGTGATGGCGCACAGTCTGCTCAGCGGGATGCATGCCGAAGCGACGATGGGAGATGGGTCGCCGTATGAGTCCGGCCAAGTACTGAGGTGGCTAGATCCCACTGAGGCACTCCAGGATGGGGCCATGGAGGCCCTAAAAGACGCCACCGGTGAGTAGCCCATCGCGCGGGTTCCTCGCACGTCTGGCGGTTCTTCCGCTGGATGCTGAAGCATGGCGCAAGTTCTACGCTGAGTACTGGCCGCGAATGGTGTCCTCTGCGAGACGCTTGATGAGTGACAGGGCCGACGCAGAAGACGCCGCACAGGACGCCCTCGCGCGCTTTTGGAGGGCCATCGCTGTCACACGCACGGCGGACATCGACAATGACCAACGCCTCGAGATCTACCTATTCGTCATTGTGCGCAACGAATGCTACAAGCGCACGTATGCGAATCGCCGTTACCAGTCTCTGCCGCCTCAGGCGACGCCGCAGGTGCACTCGGTTCGCGCGGATGATGCCAATGTCCTGCGCGAGCAACTGTTGGCAGAACTTCCCGCGGACGAGCAAGAAATCATCGAGCTTGTCGAAGCTGGGTTCTCGCACTCCGAGATCGCGTCCCGACTTGGGTCGACCGAGGGAGCAATTGCCGTGCGATTGCATCGTGTTCGCAAATTGCTGCGAGCCCGCTTCCCCGACCTGGCTGGGAACTAGACCTTCGGCGTGCCTTCGGTTTACCGATTGTAAGGTTTCGCCAGTAGGCCGGATATTACCAGAATACCGTCGAAAAACCATTCATGGCCAGTAGCGGCCACAGTGAGCTAGATGTCACCTAGTACAGAGTCTCCTCGCGCGGCGCTCGCGCGAGTCATTGCGCTTAGGGCGAAGGAACTCGGCATCACGCCAGACGAGCTCGTCGGCTCGATGCCCCTACGGGATGTTGGCGAAGATGCATTGAACCTTCTGAGAAGGGCGCGAGAAGATACATCCGCCGGCCAAGGCGGACACGAGACGCCTACGACCTCAACCGATACAGATGACTGCCTAGTGATCGGCGAGGTCCGGGACTTCGAGTCAGGCGACCTCGCGGAGGATCGCTACGACCACATTTTCGCTTGCGATCGGTGCATCGCCAAGCTCGTGCATGTCAAGGTATCGCCTAACGGCGTGCAGGCGGCCGTTGATATGATTCGTCGCTTCTTGGCGCCATTGGCGCATGAGATGGAGCCACCATCCATGTCCGGCCGCTCTGCCCCTCCGAGCGACACGCTTGAAGGCTCCGATGTCCGGAATGACCACTCGAGAGAGAGCGATGGATTCTCCAGCTGGTTTGTCGGTGTGAGGTTGCATGTGCCTGAGTGGAGCGCTCATGGCGGGGCAACGGACGATGACATCTTCACCCTCCAGACGAGAGAGTACGCGCGCGCCCCCATTCCGTTATAGCCGCAATGGTTTCGATCGGGTTGCTCACCTATCTCTCCGCAAGAATCACCGAAGTTAGCAGGCATCTCGCTCGAGTTTTGAACGCCAGCGAGCGTATTCTTGTGGGCGGCACCTCGGCAGGACCAGACGCGCTTGCGGCGGAGGACGTGAGCGTAGAGCAGTTCGCTGAACTCCTGCAAAGCGGCTCTCTTTTCTCGTGGTCTCCGCCCTTGAATGACCACGCCGATCAGGCGATTAGATCACGCCTACTACGTTTGGTTCTGAATGGATGGCACTCGGCGCTCGCCTTTGGCCCCAATGTGAGGCCCGATGTCCTTGCGCTGACGCTGCGCGCGCTGACCAATCCACGGCATCCCCATGCGCAGCATGTCGTTCGGTACTGCATAACGGCTAAGCTGCGCCAACTATATGGAGTGACGAATCGCTCGGAAGAAATGGAAGATCTGCGCAAAGCTCATGAGTTACTCAAACTGCAGATTTGGACGCGCAGTCCATCCGATACGAGTAGGGTCGAAGGGCTAAACCGTTTTGCAGAGCTGCTGATCGATCTTTTTTGCATGCAGGAGCGCGTCCGCCGACATGCGAGTGCGGACGTGCATACCGCCTATTTGAGTGACTTCGAGACCAATGAGCTAGGCATAATCGCTAGCGATAGTAAGAGGCGCGCGCATTGGCTACGCAACAGTATTCCACTGCCATCATCTGCTCCACGGGATTTCGGCAGTGTGAGCAATGACGTGTTCGGTCAGCCCACGTTGGTTCCAGGTCTCGATCTTGTCACCGGTGGCTTACTGGCACCGCTCCCCTTTACCAACCGCCCCAGTAACGGACTGATTAATCTGGTTTCTGGGCCCCCTGGTTCTGGAAAGACCACTTTGGTAGCTGCGCTTGGCTACCGTATGAGCGAGATGGGTTCTGAGGTGCGCTACCTCGCGGTAGAGGAGGACTTCCTTGCAATTATGGTGAAGGTTGCACGGACCGGAAGCATGACCGACTGGCTCGAACCATGGATTCTCGCGGACGTCGTGAAAAGCCACCGAGGACGTGTGAAGGAGGTTCGCCAAGCCGACAAGTTTCAGTCAATTGTGGGCATCGCAGACAAACTTTTGTCTGAGCGCCAAGCTGAGATGGACCGACTGGGGGCGGAGTCGCATAACCGCGATGGTTTTCGGCATCCCTTCCCTCTAGTTCTTATCATCGATAGCGTCACGGCACTTCTTGGAGACGCTAGCGGTTCGGCAAGTTCTGACTTGCGGGAGCCTAAGGAGTCCGATCGAAGGCTTCAAGCAGTGTCGCGCGCAGACCTTGGGTCTGCGCTCAAGAAGCTCCGGGACTCAGGCGTTTGCATCTTTATGACCGCGGCGGCGGATGCCGACAATTCACGCGCGCTAAGCTACCTCGTTGACAATCACTTCGCGCTGTCGAATGACACCCTGAAGGGTGATGAATGGCCGAGTCGGGCCATCACCGTCATGAAGACCAGGCACCAGCAGAGCCTGCGAGGGCGACACGGCGTACGGCTTTCAGGCGCCGCCGGCATCTCGATCAGTCCCTCGGTACCGAGCCTTCTCGACGTTTGGAGAGGGCTGCACGAACGAGAGCCTTCCGCGGCACGCCGACGCGTCCTGTGGAGCGTATCTGGAGACGCGGCTCGGCCCATCGACTGGCAAACGTCCACACCAGCAATCCGGGACGGCTCGGCACTGATGCTCTATGGTCGGGGCTCTGCAGGGAAATCAACGTTCGCGATGATGATTGCGCTTGAACCCGCAGTGCGGACGGCGCCGGATGAACTCTTTCGTAATTATCTCGACGGAAGGGCTAAGGGAGCGACGGATCACCAGCTAGTCAATGATGAGAGTGCCGCGCGGACACACATTTTGGTTGTGAGCTTTCTGATGCCTGAAGCCACCTATCGTCGGGAGGCCGAGTGCTTCATCCGCCGGCGTTTTGGGGTGGATCATCACGTCGCGGCGCACCGCGCCAAGGCACAAGTGGATGTCATCGCACTCGAGGCTGGATCTCTGGAGCCAGAGGCGCTCGTCAACTTGGTAAGAGGTCGGTTCGCCACTGCAATGCTCGATGGCAGGCCTATTACAGCTGTAGTGTTAGACGGAGTGCATAACATCCTAGTTCAGTTTCCGTTATTGGAGAGGGAACGAGTCTTGCTCCCGGCGCTTTTCACGCTTTGTAAGCTGCACGGGGTGACTGTGATTACGACCTTTAGCCTCTTCAGCTTATTCGGGCTGAGATCGACCGAAGCAGCGAAGGCGGAGGATGAAGGGAAGGGCTTACCGGAGGCCGCGATCATGCTTCACGAAGGAAAACGCGTTGGTGATCAACTTGACATTTCGCAGCAGTTGGCGTTTCACGTCCTCATAAGTTCGTCCAATTACTCGTTTCTTATTGAGCGACCTTTGCTGCACCGCGACGCGCCACATTTTGGGAACGTTCGGGTGGAGATGGTACACTCATTTGACGGCGCGCCTCCTGGCGCCGTTGGGTGCTGGTGGGATCCATCGACAACACGAGTTGTCGAGGCATCCTAGTCCTTGACGCGCTCTTGGACGCGACGTCGAACCAGATTGTCCGTGTAGCATCCCCTACCGGCGTCTTGACGTCATCGCAATCCTGCCGGGGGCCACACCTTACTGGGTCGCAGCACTGAGAGGATGAGCGGCCCTGGGCCGACGGGTAATGCAACGCCAGTTTAGACTGGATGCGCGGCGGGCGGCGGCCTTCGGCGAACGTTGGTCGCCACGATCCATGCCGCGGCCGCGATCGCCCAGGAAATGAAGAAGGCCGTCCACGGCAATCGCGCCGTCGGTGCGGCAAGGATCGCAGGTCCCCAGACGAGCAGCGTGAACACCGTCAACATTCCCGCTTCCGCAATGGCTGCGATCCGCGGCAGGATCGAGAACAGCACGCCGAGGCCGGCGGCGATCTGTCCCGCACCGGTCAAGTACGCCCACCCGGTTCGGTACGGCAGCCAAGGTGGTACGAGGTCAGTCGTCTCCTTGACATACACGATGTGTGAGAGCCCGATCGGAAGCAGAGAAACCGCGAAGAGGATGCGGGCCGCGCGAATGCCGTTCTCTCCGGCCAAGATCTTCCAGGCGCCTGTCGATTCTCTCGTCAATACGGCGAACAACGTCCATCCTCCGGCCAGCAGCACGGCGAGCTCGCCAAAGCCGAGCCAGACGGCCTCCATCTGTGGCGCCACAACGAGTGCAGGCACTTTCAGCAGCAGCCAGATGACGAGATATGGGGCGAGAATGCGAATCGACAACTTCGCTGTGGCGCTGAACAGCAGGCCGATTCCGCAGAAAAGCATGAGGAGCCCCGATGCGTACGCGAGCGCGGTTCGCCCTGGCACCCACGCCTCCACGGGTTGCCACACGAGCGCGAAATCACCGTAGCGCAGCGCAAGGATCCCCAGTGCCATCATCCCAACGGCGAACAAAGTCAACGCGGGTTGCTGACTTCGGGTCATCTCAGATCCTCTCGAGGGTGGGCGCGCCAATCCCGCTGAATCTGCAATCGGGAGGAGGCTGAGAGAAGGGTACAGGACAGGATCCTTCTTAAGACAATCCCCTCTTGCGCGTTACGACAGAGCAGGCAGTATACCGATGGGCACGGCCAAGTGGGCTCACGAGCAATAGGAGCGGACAATGTTCGCGCTACTCGGGACTCTGACGTATTTCGCATCCGCCATCTGCCTCATCATCTGCCTCGTCTTGCTGGCAGTGGGTGCCTTTCTGATCGTCGGGGGGCTGTTTGGGATCTTGTTTGGCGGCTCCACGTCGATCGCACTCTTCGGGGCAACGATTCCCCTCGGCGTGTTGGGAGCGACAGCCGTCGAACTTGGGATCATCATCTTTTTCGTCGCTCTGTTCTTCGGCTTCCTGGCATTCGTCCTGTGGCTGATCTGGTCCAAGCTCATCCCGTGGTTGCAAGGGGTCTTCCTGGCCGCCGGACTCCCGTCAGGTCTCCTCGCCCCCGGTGGTGGCGGTGGTGCCTGGCCGTTCCCCTTCCCGAATCTTCCCCCGTTACCCGGCTTGCCAACCGGATGGGGACCGTGGGACATCCTCTTCATGCCGGACGACCTTCGACTGAAACTTCCGCCGAACACTCTTGCGTTGCTTGACTGTTTCCGCGGCTGTTTGTGCGAGGTGATATGTGGACATGGCGCAGCCGGCGGTGACCATGGCCGCGCACCAAACCCTGGCAAGGTGGTCGTCGACGCCGCGGAACAACTCCTGGCCGATCTCAAGGCGCAACTCGAAGTCGCCAGGCAGAATCTGAAAGAGGCGAAGGACTCGTTCGACCTTCAAGCGGGAGCGTACTGGGGAGCCAAGGTCGGAGATCTGGCCAAGAGGATCGCGGCCCTCGGCGGATAGCCGAATTGAACAGACAGTAGACTGCCGTGCCCCAGCACCGCGCGCCGGGATGTCGCCTGGTTCGCTCGGCGCGTACTTTTGCGGATGCGATTGACTCCCTTGGCGTTTCTCGGAATCGCCACAGTTGCCTCCGCGCAGAGCGAAATCGTCGGACGAGTCGTCGAAAACGGCGTGCCGGTGGCCTCCGCAGGAGTGTCCGCCAGGAAGTCCGACAATTCGGTCGCCCGCGAAGCGCTGACCAACGCTGACGGCCGCTTTCGCCTTGCGTCGCTGACCGCAGGCCTCTACACCGTTACGGTGCGGAAAGTCGGATATCGGTCGGTTGCAGAGGACGCCGTCCGTGTCGCCAACGCGCAGACGGTGACGCTGACCGTGTCACTCACGCAGGCGCCGCGGCGCCTCTCGACGATCGAGGTGGTCAGCTCCCCGACGTCGATCGACGTGTCGACAACCGCGTTGGCGACGCGGCTCGAGCGGCAGATCACCGAGCTTCTTCCCACCGCTCGCGACGCCTCGAGCCTCATCGCGCTCGTGCCCGGCGCGCGGAAGGATCAACTGTGGGGCGGCGCAGCGGGTGCGTCGAACGACTACCAAATGGATGGCGTGTCGATGAATCATCCCGGCCGAGGCGGCGACTTTCTGTCGCTCAGTGTCGACTGGATCGACGCACTCGAGGTACGCGGACTGGGCGCCGGCGCGGAGAGCGGCAACTTTCAGGGCGGCATCATCAACGCGATCACGAAGACCGGCACGAACGAGCGGCGGAGCGCCTTCCGGGCGAACTATGAGTCCGAGCGCCTCACCGCCACGAACTTCAACGCCAACGAGCAGGGTGTGGAGCAAGCTGGCCGCCGCGAGTTGAGCGGAGAGGTGCTCGGGCCGATCGCACGGGACAAGCTGTTCTATTTCGTCGGCGGACAGTTCGTCAGCCGCGACATGCGATCTCCGGACTTGTTGACGTCGGCACCGCATGACTTTCAGCCGCAGCGCGAGGCCCACGTCGACGCTCGCGGACTCGGCAAGCTCACCTGGCTGCCCGCCGTGGGCCAGCGCGTGGACGCCCTCCTCGGCGCGTCGGCGGCGAACGCAAACCACGCCGGCATCAACGGCATTGACGATCCAACCGCGACCGTTCGCGCTCGCCAGCCCACCGTCTTCTACGAGCTCGGATGGACCAAGGCCGCGAGCGCGCGCAACGCGATCGACGTTCGCGTCGCCGGCTACAACTCCCAGGAGTCGCGATTGGGATATGGAGGTCCCGCCCTGCCCGGTGTGCAATTGCTCCAGCCGGGCCGGCTGCCAACGATGCAGAACGCGCCATTCGATGAGGGGCGCGACGCATCTTCGCTGAGCGGAGCGGTCCAATGGCGGATGACGCGAAGCGTGCTCGCCACCGAGCACAGTCTCGTGGTCGGGGCTGACGCCTCTCGAGGGCGGTGGCGCGACACGCGAACGCGAAACGGCGGCCTTACCTGGCGTCCGTATTCGTTCGGCGACGCAGGGTTCAATCCGTTCAATGCCGCCACCTGGCAGGCAGCGGCGAGCGACTGGGGTGGCGACATTCACCTCAACAGCGACGTCGGGAGCGCCGCGCTGTTTGCGCAGGACTACATCGCCATCGGCACTCGGCTCACGCTCATGCCTGGGCTTCGCTATGGAGAGTGGAGCGGAGATCTTCGTCCGTGGTGCGCGGCGCAGGGAGTGTCATGCGGCTCATTTCGCGCGGTGCACGCCACGGGGTTCGATCCAAGGATTGGCGGCGTATGGGACGTTACGGGACGGAATACGCTTGCTGTCAAGGCGCACTGGGGCCGCTATCACCAGGGCATGTACTCGCTGTTTTTCGACCGGGCGCGCGGCGGGAACGTATACACCAATCACCGCTTCTACTACACGACGCCGCCGTTGACGGACGCGCGTACCGGCTTTACGACGACGCAACGCGACGCCGCCGGCTCAGGGTTCTCATCGTACTACGGTGAGGAAGTGCTCGACGAAACAGGCCGCGTCGAGAATTACAGGCAGCCGTACGTCGACCAGGCAATGCTCACGGTGGAGAAGACCATTGGGCCGAATTGGAAGACCGAGGTACTGTATACGCACCGGCAGAATGGAGACATCGTCGGCCTGGTCGACCGCAACAGCGCGACCAACTACTCGCCGATCGCCAACGTTCACGTCAACGATCAGTTCGCAGTTGACCGCACGCTGGACGCGAACGGCCGTCCGCTCGTTCTCCCTGTGCTCTATATGAGCAACAAGGACCTGAAGGATTTTCTGTTGACCTGCGTCGGTTCCTTCACCCCGTCGTGTCCAACGAGCGTTGGAGGGTACTCGCTCAAGGACGCACTGCCGTGGAATCCGGACTACGTGCTCACGACGATCCCCGAGGCACGACGGTCCTACGATCAGCTCACCGTGCTTTTGCGCACGGCTCAGCCGAGCTGGCGTGGCGAGGCGTCGCTCACGAGCTCCCGCTCGCGCGGCAACGTTTCCGGCGTCGCGAGCTTCGGCACCACCGGAACGCGGTTCAGCGCCGGGCCATTCGCGCATCCCAACGAAGCGATCAACGACTATGGGCCGCTTCCCGATGCGCAGGAGCTGGAGGCCAAGGTCTGGGTAGCGGCTCGCCTGCCGTACGCCTTACAGGGCGGCCTGTTTTACACCCACGTCACCGGAGAGCGAATGACGGCCGCGTTTCAGTTCGCGGGACGCTATACCTACGTGGACAGCGCTGGAGGCCTCGTGCCGCCACAGGTATTCAGGTCGATGCTTGGCCAGACCGTGTTCGTCGAACCGCGAGGATCGCGGCACTACGCCAGCCGCGATGTCGTCGACGTTCACCTCGAGCGGCGAGGTCCGGAGTTCGCTGTGTTGGCAATCGATCTGTTCAACGCGCTCGGGTCGGATGCGATCACCAGCGTGAACACGATCGTTGGGAACCGGTACGATGCCGACCCGACGTCGTTCTTCATGGCGCCGCAACTTCGCGTGTCGCCGCGCACGTTGCGGGTCGGCATCAAAACGGACTGGTAAATCGAACTCACGGGCGCGTGACCGGCACGAACCGCCCATATCGATCCCGCACGTAATACTGCGGCGCGGCGACATCGCCGCCAGAGACCGACACGCCAGCGTCCGCCGGTAAATCGACGCGCGCGTCGTTGACGGTTCCTTCAACCTGTCTGGCGATGGTGCTGCCGAGCTTCGTCGCCTCGGCGTCGGCTTCGGCGCGAAGGCCACGAAGCTCGGCGACCTTCTGATCGAGCACTCGGCGAGCGTCGTTCATTTCCTTCTGCTTGTCGGCGATCCTGGCGTTGGCCGCGGCGACGTCACGCTTAGCTCCGTGTGTCCCCGTGGTCTGCCAGATGGCGAAGCCCACGATCACGGCAACGATGACGACGCCGAGGGTGATGAGCAGTTGACGGTTGCGTGACGATTGGACGTCAACGGTGCGCGAAGGCGGATAGATGGGATCCATCGGGCTTATGGCTGAGGTCGAGAGCTCGCGGCCGCTGGTGGCCGGCTATGGCCAGCCTTGTCGCAAGGATCAGGCGCACACGAGCGAGCTGAGCACGGCCTGAGTCGGCGAAATGGCTAGCGTGGCGCCTGCGCGTCTTCCAGGCGGAACGCCGCTACCCGCACCTGAAGGTCTTCAATCAGCTCGCTCAGCTCCTCCACCGATCCGGCGATCGTTTGATTGCTCGCGATCGCGGCGCGCGTCACCTGCGAGATCGTTTCGATGTTTTCGCTCATGTGCGCGGTGGTGACTGCCTGCGCATCGCTGGCGACTCGCACCTCCCGAATGCTGGCGAGCATCCGTTCCGCGTTCTGACTGATGGACTCGAGCGCGCCGCCGGCCCTGTCGGCCAGATGCCGTCCCTGCTCCACCTGCCCGCCCACAGCCGCCATCGTCGTCACCGTGCTCTCCACCTCACGCTGGTTCTGCCTGATCACGGCGGCTATCTCGCGCGTCGCCTGCGCCGTCCGCACCGCGAGCTGCCGGATTTCCTGCGCGACCACGGCGAAGCCGCGGCCGTGGTCCCCCGCGTTCGCCGCCTCGATGGCCGCGTTGAGCGCGAGCAGGTCCGTCTCCTCGGCAATCTCCTTGATGACGCGGGTGATCGCCCCGATCTGTTCGCTGCTCCGGCCCAACGCTTCGACGGAACGCGCAGACTCGCCGATCGTGGTCACGATGTGGTCCATGCCGGTGAACGTCTCCCGGACGATGCGTCCGCCCTCGTGCGCCTCGTTGCCCGATCGCTGCGCGATGTCGGACGCGTCGGAGATGCTCTGCGCGCCACCGGACACGGTCTGCGCCATCTGCTGGGCGGCACCGGCCACGATGTTGGTCTGCCGGATCTGCTCCTCGGCGCCTCGCGTGATCTCCATCGTCTGCGTGTGAATCTGCCGGCTCGTCGTCACCGTGGCATCGAGCACGCCGCGGACGTCCTTGACGATCGTATGGATGTTCTTGACGGCGGTGTTGAACCCCAGACGAAGGTTGCCGATGCTGTCGTCGTTCTCCACCGGCAGCGAAATGGAGAGGTCACCCTTGGAGAACCGTTCCATGGCAAACAGCACCTCGGTGACGTTGCGCTCGAGGTATCGCTGGCTCTCGCGATCGCGCAATGCCGCGCGCTCGAGACTCCTCCGACGATCGTATGCCGAGCGGACCAGGTAATACACGGCGGCGGCGATGGCGAGCAGTGCGAGCGTGCGAAACCACCAGGAAGCCCAGTAGGGAGGCACGATCTGGAGATCGAGCGACGCGCCCTGCTCGTTCCAGACGCCATCATTGTTCGTCCCTTTGACGCGAAAGACGTAATGCCCGGCAGGCAGGTTGGTGTACGACGCGGCGCGCTTGGTGCCGACCTGGTTCCAGTCCTTGTCGAGTCCCTCGAGCATGTATGCGTACTGGTTCTTTTCGGGGGCGGCGAAGTCGAGCGCCGCATACTCGAGGGTGAACACAGACTGGTTGTGGTTCAGGATCAGCCGCCTGGCCATCGTGATGCTCGTGTCGAGCGGCGAACCCTTCGCGCCGATCACCACCGGTTTGTTGTACAGCTCGAGGTTCGTGATCGCGATGGGCGGAACGTGCGCGTTCTGGACGATGCTGTCGGGACGCAGTGTGTTGAACCCCTGCGTGCCGCCGAAGTAGAGCGTGCCGTCACGCGAATGGTGCGAGGAGGCGAGGTTGAACTCGCTCCCCTGGAGACCGTCGCCGACGGAGTATTGTTTGAATTTTTTCGTGGCGGGATCGAAGCGCGTGATGCCGCGATCGCCGCTGACCCACAGCGTATGCGAGCTATCCTGCGCCAAGCCGGCAACGAACGCGCTCGCGAGACCGTCCGCATCAGTGAAGTGCTGGATCTTGTTCGTATGCCGGTCGAGACGATCCAATCCCGCAGCGGTGCCGATCCATACGACACCGGGCTCGGACTCGAGCACCGAGGTGACCTGGCTGCTGCTCAGCCCATTCTTGCCCGCCGCATAGAGCGTCTTTTTCTCCGTGCGCGGATCGAAGGTGAAGAACCCGCTGCCGTCGGTGGCGATCAGCAGGGTGCCGTCGCTCGCCTCCGACATCATGCGCAGAGGCGTTTCCAACGCCGCCAGCGGGTAGCGAGTGAACTTCCCTGTCTTCGGATCGAAGCGCTGAAGTCCTTCGCGCCACGTCCCGATCCAGAGCATCCCCGCTCTGTCCGCCAGGAGCGAGAACACGCCGGTGGTGGCGATGCTGCTGTTGGCCGTGGTGAACGGCGTAAACTTTCCCGAACCGGGATCGAAGCGGCTGATCCCGCCCGCCCATGTGCCGACCCACAACGCTCCCGTGCGATCCTCGGCGATCGCGAGCACCGCGTCCGAGTTGAGATTGCTCGTCTTCGAGGTGTAGCGCGTGAAACGTCCCGTCGAGCGGTCGAAGCGGTTGAGCCCTCCGCCGTCGGTGGCGACCCAGACGCGGCCCTTCGAGTCCTCCAGGATGCTCATCACCGTGTTGAAGCTCAGACTCGTCACATCGCCGGCCATCGAGCGGTACTTCCGGATTGCGTCCCCATTCTGCCGGGAGATGTTGACGCCACCCGCAAAGGTGCCGACCCAGATCAAGCCACCGGAGTCGCGGTACAGCGACCAGACCGAATTGTGACTCAGGCTCGAGGGGTTGGCCGGATCGAATCGGTTGTGCGCGAAATGATGGGTGGCATAATCGAAGTAATCGAGTCCGCCGTTCTCGGTGCCGATCCACATTCCGCGGGTTCCGTCGGATAGCAGGTCGTGCACGGCGTCGATCGCGAGGCTCCGTGGATCGGCGGCATCGTGGCGGTAGCGCGTGAGCGTTCCGGTGGCGGGATTCAGCTGCACGAGGCCCGCGTCGACCAGACCGATGTACACCGTGCCCTGACCATCGTCGAGAAAGACGCGAGCGTCTTTGCCCGGCAGGCCATCCGGACCCATCGTCAAGGTGCGGACCAGCGAACCCTGCGCATTCAGCTCGCGCGCGCCACTGTTTCTCGTTCCCACCCAGAGATTCCCGGCCTGATCCTGGTACATCGACGTCACATCCAGGCGCGCAAAGATATCCGGGTGGAACGGGGTCGCCTTGCGGCTCGCGCGGTCGAACTGGTACAGCCCCTTCGCGGTGCCGATCAACAGCACCCCCTGCGCTTCGGAGACCGCGTTCACGATGACGCTGTCTCCCCGCACGACGGCGTAGTTGGTGAAGGCATCACGAGACCCGTCGTAGCGGGAGAACCCCAGATCGGTGCCAATCCATAGGGTCTTCTCGTGATCCAGGAACAACCAGTTGATGCGGTTGTCCGCCAGCGTCGTGGAGTCGTCGGCGCGGTGGCGGTAGGCGGCGAACGAATAGCCGTCGTACCGGCTCAATCCCCGAGGACCGGCGAACCACATGAAGCCGCGGTCGTCCTGGATGATGTCGTGGACGCGTGAGCTGAGCAGGCCATTGTCCGGCGTGAGCTGCCGGAACAGGAGCTTCTGGGCTCCGGCGCCGCCGCTCGCGGCGGTGAGGAGCGCGCCGATCGCGGCGACGATGAGACGTGCGCGACGTGTGCGCTGATGTCGTTCGAGGGCCGTCAACGTCTCCAAGCGGTCACGTGGCAGGCGCGTAGAGTTTGCACGCGGGCGTGACAATCTTGGTACGCGGGACGGCGAACCGGAAGTCCGGACACCGCGCCCTCATCGTCTGTTCGACGAATAGTGCCGCCGGTTGCGCACTCGCCCAAACGGCCGGGACACGTATGTTTCGGGGACATCAAGCCACCGGCGGACACCATGACTGATAGCGTCGACCGTCTTCGCGCGATTCTGGCCGCGTACAAGCAAGTGGTGGACGCCTCCGCGCCCACGTTGCATCCACCCATGCGCGATGCCTCTCGGCGGTGGGCAACGGCGACCGAGCAACAGCTCGAGGCCGAGCTCGCGGAGTACCTCCGGGAAGCGTCAAAGCCCGCCTGTCAAATCCGCGTGTTCTGGAAGATGAAGCCGCAACTGGAGTTTGGCGGCTGCAACAGGCAGTTCGCGCAGGACGCGGGATTCGCCAAGGCTGCTGACCTCGTCGGCCTCACCGACTTCGACGATCGCGTGCCGTGGAAGCCGCAGGGGGCCAAGTATCGCCGCGACGATGAAGCCGTGATGGAGCAGAAGCTTGCCCGCCTGAACATCATCGAGCGTCAGAAGTCTCCCACGGGCGACATCACCTGGGTACGAGTCGGGAAAGTACCCGTACAGCTGAACGATGGAACGGCAATCGGTGTCCTCGGCATGTACGAGGTACTCGATGCGGCGACGGGAAGGAGGTTGTTCGGGGAGCAACTGCAAACGCCGGGATCAAAGTAGCGGCGCACGACAGCGCGTTCTGCTGGCAACACGCAATCCTCTCTTAACTCCCCCGTCACGAAGTCTTAATCCGCCCCTTATTTCCCTCGGCACATCGCGCCCTAGCTTCGGAGGTGTATCCGCAGAGTCCTGTCCTTGTTTCCAATGGAGGTTCGGACATGTTCACCAATCTGCTGGCATCCACGCCCAGGAAGCCGCGCTCCATGGTTGGCCTGCTATTCAGTGGCGCGATGCACGCCATCCTCGGCACGGCCGCCGTCTACGGAACGCTCCAGGCAAGGGAGCGGCTCGAGAAGCCGAAGGCCCAGAAGATCGAGTTCGTCGCCCTCGACAAACAGCCGCCTCCGCCCAAGGAAGAGCCCAAGCCGGTCCCGAACGAGGTTGTGATTGCCCCACCTCAACTCAAGGGATTCCAGGTGCTCATCTCGCCGATCAAGGTTCCCGACACGCTACCGGACATCGACGTGAAACAGCAGGAGACCAACCCGAACGATTATCTGGGCATTGGCATCGCGGGTGGGACCTCCAAGGGTGTCGTGGGCGGCGCGACTCCCGTGGGCGACCAGCCGTACCTCGAATTCCAGGTGGAGAAACCGGTGCGGCAGATTCCGGGCACCGGCAACCTGCGTTATCCCGACATGCTGCGCTCGGCAAACACGGAAGGTGAGGTGCTCGCGCAGTTCATTGTGGACGAGACGGGACGGTATGAGCCCGGGAGCTTCACGGTGCTCGAGTCCAGCCACGAGCAGTTCACGCAGGCGGTGAAGAGCGCGCTGCCGAACATGCGGTTCTATCCGGCCGAAGTGGGCGGCAGGAAAGTCAAACAGCTCGTTCGGCAGCCGTTCACGTTCGCGCTGAGCAAACGATGACCGATTCTGCGCGCTTCATGGTGCAGCTCGCCGGCATTGAGTTGCAAAACGAGCTCGTGCCGCTTCAATGGCACGATCCCGTCGTCGAGCGCTACAAGCAGGACGTGGATCGTACGCTCCTACGCGAGAACCTCAGGAAGTCGGTGGACGAACGAGTGCGCACGCTTGCGGAGTGGCAGACCGCGAGTCGGGCGTTACAGCAGGCCACGAGCGACGCTCGTCGTCGGCGCAGATGACGCAGCTCGAGGGATTGCTTGCGGCGCTCAATACGGCTGGCGTCGTCCAATGGCTCCCTTAAGGCTTTCTAAGCCTTCGAAGCAACGTGGTTTATGGCGCGTACTCTCCGCTTTTTCCTCGGCCCCCTCACGGGTCGCGCCTGACTAACGCTGCTCTACAAGATCGAGAGCTATGTGCGACGCGGGTCGCCTTATTGCCAAACTGTTCCCTCTGATTGCAGACTTGGGTACTCGCACAGGGAGGGAAGAATGACCTCACCCGTCTCAAAGCCTGCCGACATACTCGCCGCGTCATATGATTCTTCCTCCGATCGCCACGTGCCCTCAGAGGAATATGGACCTCGCCGCGGCGTAGAAAGGATATTTGAGGCAGCGCTCTTTAACTGCCGTTTTGTCGTGTTGTTGGCAGTCGTCGGGTCAATGATTGCAGCAATAATGATGTTTTTCAAAGGATGCATCGAACTGCTTCAGGCGCTTGCAGCCTTCGGAACCACGTTAGGCCACCTTCAAGTAACGCGCTCTGATGATAAGAGTGTGATGATCAACATTATTCCGGCCATCGACAACTACATGTTCGCCATTGTATTGCTAATCTTCTCGATGGGTACGTATGAACTGTTCATCAGCAAACTTGACCCTGCCGGCCGTACGGAGGACTCTCGGCCGAACTGGTTGAAAGTTGATAGCGTAGGCGAACTGAAATCACAGATTGGAAAGGTCATCATGATGATTCTCATTGTAAATCTCTTCGAGCAAGCCTTCAGGATGACTCTGAGTAGCCCGTCCGATCTGCTGTACTTCGGGGGCAGCATTCTTCTCGTCGCGCTGTCGCTGGTTACCACGCAGAATGTACTGTTGCACCGACTCCGCGCGGATCGTATCGACACGCATAAGGCGGGCACGTTTCAATAGGCTAGACCTCGTTGAACTGAGGGCCCCGGGTCCGTCCAGAGATCGGCGAGCGCGGGCAGGCATACGCGGAATTCTCCAACGCGAAGCGCGAGGGGCGCCGCGGCCCTCGAGGCCGAATTCAGTTGGACGAATCCTCATAGGCAAAACGACCAACGGCGCCCATCGCTGGACGCCGTTGCGCGTTTCTGGAACTCACATCAGTGGAGGCGCGGGGAATCGAACCCCGGTCCGAAGCCAGATCGACCACAGGCACTACGTGCGTATCCCGTTGTTCGATGTCCTCAGTAGCTGGTCCGCGGGCAACCGACCACTGAGTAAGCCCTCTTGATCTCACCCTGCCGCCGAGTGCGCTCGACAGGACCAGCCCAGTTTTCCGTTACCCCATGAGCCGCCCCGGGCGGGCTTCCCTTGAGGCACCTGCAGGCCTAACCGAAGTTAGGCGGCAAGAGCGAAGTTGTTGTTCGCAGTTGGATTGTTTCCCGAGTGTTTAACGAGGTGCCCGAGGACCTCGGCACGCGCCCACAGCTTCACCGGTCCCGTCGAAGCCTGTCGCCCCCTGCAAAAACCAACTCGTAAAACTAGCACCACACCCACCCCAAAACAAGCCCCGCCCCAACAACAAAACACTTCACATATGGCAGTTCAACCCGTTGCCCTGCCTTTCGATACCGGCTTTGCTCTCACACAGTTTCTACCGTCGTGCTTGGCAATGTACAACGCCTTGTCCGCCGCCGGAAAAAGCTGATCCCGCACCTTCACCGTCTCCGGATACGTCGCCACACCGAACGACGCCGTCACGACGATCTCCGACGGACCATGCCGCACCAGGGTCGACGAAATGCGCGTCCTGAGACGCTCCGCCACCTCCACAGCATGCGCACTATCGGTCTGCGACAACAGGAGCGCGATCTCCTCGCCCCCATAGCGGACGCAGACGTCCACCGCCCGTAACCCCTCCTGAATCGTCCGCGCAACGCTCCGAAGCACCGCGTCGCCCGCCTCATGGCCCCAGGTGTCGTTCACCTTCTTGAAGTGATCGATGTCGAGCAGGACGAGCGACACCGGATGCCCGTAGCGGTCGGCCTCCGCCAGCGACCGCGCGAGCTGCTCCCCGAAGTGCATACGGTTCCACAGCCCCGTCAACGCATCGGTCCTCGCCCGGCGGTCCACCTCCGCGAACTGCCACGCCATCTCGAGGGAGCCGGCCACGACCGCGCCGAGCACCGTGAGGGGACGCGTGTCCTCCAACGTGAGCGCGCCGGGCTCGTCCGCCTCCAGCACGAGCGCGCCAAGGGTCCTGCCCTCCTTCGTGAGCGGGATGATGGCAACGGAGCCGGGCTCGCGCTGCACGCGAGCAGTTCCGTAGAGAGCCTGCGCCGACGCGGCGCCCCGGGCATCCTCGAGCACGTGCAGTCGCCCCGACCGGCACACGTCGGCGACGACGCTGCCGCCGTCGAGACTCACGGGGACGCGGAGGCCAGTGCCCTCGGTGCTGTAGTGCAATTCCCCGGTGTCGCTGTCGGGATCCCACCGCACGAGCACCGCGCCGCGCGCCCCTGACACCTCGAGCGACGTCTCGCACAGGGCACGTGCCAGCCCCTCTCCGCTCCGGTCACCCTGAAGCCGCTGCACGGCATTCAACAGCGCCTGACTGTGACGCATGTGACGCCCGTACCTGCGTCGCACTCCGAGGAGCTCGTGAAAGGTCGCGAGCTGCGACGCGAGCCTCGGCATCCATTCCTTGAGCGACGCACGCGCCAGCCCGAGTCCCCCGGCGTGCGTCATGCTCAAGACGCCGAGGAGCTCGTCGTCCTGCCGGACGCATGCGGCGGCGACGTGGACGAGGTCGTCCTTCCCGACGGTCTGGACGACGCCGGTCTCCGCGGACCACTGCACCAGCGGCCCCCACTCGGCCACGTCGAAGTGCGTCGGGCGCTCACCGTCGCTCGACCAGACGGCGGGCGCCAGGGCGTCCCGGTCGGGCTTCCACCGCCAGAAGATGGCCTCTTCCGCGCCCGTGACGTCGCGGAAGTCCATGAGTAGCGACGCCAGCATCGTGCGGTCCTGCGCGACCTCCCGCGCCTCGAACGACACGCGAACGTCGCGACGCAGCGCCTCCGCTCCGACCACCACATCGTCGTCGGTGGATGGAAGAGTCGCGTCCATTCGTGCGAGCCGCGCATGAGCCAGCGCCAGATCGCGCCCCGAGCGACGCGCCATGCGCAGCGCGTAGGCCGCGGCCCCGATGGCCGACACAGCGAGGATGATGGCCGCGGCGAGCAACATGATGGACGGTGCTGCGGATCCGGAGGGCGGCGCGCTAGTGGCGCAGGATGCGCGCGGCCGCGGCCGCCGCGCCGAAGCCGTTGTCGATGTTTACGACCGTCACGCCAGCCGCGCAACTGTTGAGCATCGTCAACAGCGGTGCGATGCCGCCGAACGACGCGCCGTAGCCCACGCTCGTCGGCACGGCGATCACGGGGGCACGCGCCAGTCCGCCGACGACGGACGCCAGCGCGCCATCCATCCCGGCCACCACGATGATCACGCCCGCCGCGTCGATGACGTCGCGCCGAGCGAGGAGGCGGTGGATTCCGGCGACGCCGACGTCCGTGAGCCGCTCGACGCGGCACGCCATCGCATCCGCGCACACGGCGGCCTCTTCGGCGACGGGAAGATCGCTGGTGCCCGCCGTGATGACGAGCACCGCCTCGGTGGTGAGCTCCACGGGCGTGCGCGGCCGCACGAGCAACGTTCTCGCTGTGTCGTTGTACTCGCCACTCGGCAACGCTGCGCGCAGGGGATCGACGGCTTCGGTCGCAACCCGAGTCACGAGCACGCCGTCGCTTCGCTCCGCGATCTTCGTCGCGATGGTGACCACTTGTTCCACCGTCTTGCCGCCACCATAGACGACTTCCGGATAGCCCTGCCGCAGCGCGCGATGGTGATCGATGCTCGCGAAGTCGAGCGACTCGACGGGGTCCGCGGCCAGGGCGTCGAGCGCGCCTTCGATGGGCAGCGACCCTCCGGCTACGCGGGTGAGCAGTTCGCGCACCCGCTCGCGTCTCATGCGGCGTCTGCCTCCACCATGGCGCCCGTCGCTTCCTCGCCATCGTCGAGGAGATGCGCGTTGCCGTACCGCTCGGCGTTTGCGAGGTAGTCGGCGAAGATGCCTTCGACTTCTCCGAACGACGTCACGGCGTAGAGTCGCTTGCGAAGCTCCGCACCGCCGTGCAGCCCCTTGGAATACCAGCCGAGGTGCTTGCGGAATTCGATGGCGGCACCGCGCGGGTCGTTCTCGTACGCCATCACCTTGCGCGCATGCGCAAGCGCGATCGCAAACCGCTCGGGCACGCTCGGCGCCGGCCGCTTCGTGCGGCCCGCGAGCAGGTCCTTCACCTGATCGAAGATCCACGGCTGCCCGTATGAGCCGCGCGCGATCATGACGGCGGCGCACTTCGTCTGCGCGTGCATTCGCACTGCGTCTTCGGCGGTGCGGATGTCGCCGTTGCCGATGACCGGAATGTCGAGCGCCTGGACCACCGCGGCGATTTCCTCCCAACGCGCGCTGCCGGTGTACATCTGCGTGCGCGTGCGCGGATGCAGTGCGATTGCGCGCACGCCGGCGTCCTGGCAGCGCAGCGCGATGGACACCGGATCGCGCATCTCCTCGTTCCAGCCACTGCGGATCTTGCACGTCACGGGCAGCGACGTGGCCGCGACCACCGCGCCAATCACCTGCTGCACGAGATCGAGGTCGCGCAGGCAGCCCGATCCGCCGTTTCGGCGAACGACCTTCTTTACCGGGCAGCCGAAGTTGATGTCGATGAATTCCGGCTGGAACACGTCGGAGACGAAGCGCGCCGCCTCGCCCATCGCGATGGGATCGGCGCCGAAGATCTGCACGCCGATCGGCCGCTCCTCGGGTCCGAACGCGATCTTGTGAAGGGTCGCCTCGTTCTCGCGCCGGATGCCTTCGGCGGACAGGAATTCCGTGACGACGACGTCCGCCCCGTGCTCGCGGCAGAGCTGCCGGAACGGCGATTCCGACACGCCGGCCATGGGCGCGAGATAGAGCGGAACATCGGCGCTCACCGGGAACGGGAACTTCATCCCTGAAAGCTACGATTCCGGCGGCGAAAGATGAATCCCGCATTCGAGCTTCTGGCCCAGCCACCGTCCCGACCGGGGATTCGACGGATCGGGAGGCGGCAGCGTGCACGGCTCACAGCCGATGCTCGTGTATCCCCGCGCGTAGAGCGGCAGGAGGGGAATGTCGTGCACGTGTGCGTAGGTGCCGACGTCCTCCATCGTCCACGCCGCGAGAGGGCTCACCTTTCGCAGCGTCGCTCCGCTCGGCAGCCGAAACGCGTCCGTCTCCGCGAGGTTCGCGCGCGACGGTGACTGGTCGCGCCGTAACGCGGTGAACCAGACGTCATACTGCGCGAGTGCGGCAAAGAGCGGTTCCACCTTGTGGCGGGCGCAGCAGTCGTGCGTACTCTCGCGCCATTGGCCCGGCGCGGGCTCGGCCGCGCGCAGATTCACGAGATTCAGGTTCCATTCGCGAGCGATTCTGTCGCGGTATTCGTACGTCTCCACAAAGTGGTGCACCGTGTCGAGAAACAGGACGGGAATGTCCGGCCGCAGCTGCCGAAGCATGTCTACGAGCACGACACACTCCGCCTGAAAGCTCGAGGTCACGCACGGCCGCTCGGCAGCTGCCAGCTCGCTCGCGATCAGCGCGTTCGCCGCCGTCATCGCAGCAACTCGGCCAATGTGGCGCGAACGGCGTCGATCGCCGCTTCGTCACTCGATGCAGCACGCGCCAGCGCGGCGAGTCGTTCGGCAGCATCGCGCCGTACTGGCGAGGCACCATATGCGTCCGCGCCGCGTGTGATCATGCCCGCACCCGCCGTGAAATTGGAGTCCGGATCGATGAGCAGGAAGCTCCCCGTGGCGCGATTGTCCGCATATGGATCGAAGATCAACGGCTGTGATGTGGTCACGCCCACGGAGCCGATCTGATTGAGCGTGAGCGCGCAGTCCAGCTCGGCCGTAACCGTGCGCGTCGTGTGCTTGAGGAGATACAGCCGAGCAGGGTCCAGGGCGCGCTCGTCCATCCAGACAATTTCCGCGTCGAGGCGCCGACCGAGCTGCGGAGCACCCACCGTGATCATGTCGCCGCGACTGAGGTCGATGTGGTCCTCCAGCGTCAGGACGACCGACATGGGGGCGCGCGCCGTGTCGAGGTCACGATCGCGTGTGACGATCCGGTTGACCACCGTCGTGCGCCCGCTCGGCCAGATGGTCACGGCGTCGCCGGCATTGATCGAACCGGAGAGAATTCGTCCCGCGTAGCCGCGAAATCCGTCGCTTGGGCGCAGTACCAGCTGGACGGGATAGCGGAACGCGCCCTCCGCCGGATCGCGATTGATCTCAAGCTCCTCGAGATAGCCGAGCAGCCCGGGACCACCGTACCAGGGCATCCGATCGCTCGGGCCGATGACGTTGTCGCCATGCAGCGCGCTGATCGGCACGACGTGCGTGTGTGCGCCATTCAGCAGCGCCCCAAAGTCGGCGACGATCGCATCGGAGACTTCGCGATCGAAATCGACGAGATCCATTTTGTTGATCGCCAGCACGAACTCCGATATTCCGAGCAGTCGCGCGATCTCCGCATGGCGACGCGACTGTGGACGTACGCCATTGCGCGCGTCCACGAGCAGGATGGCGACGTCGGCCGTGGATGCACCGGTCGCCATGTTGCGCGTGTACTGCTCGTGACCCGGCGTGTCGGCGAGGATGAACTTGCGTTTCGCCGTGGCGAAATAGCGGTAGGCTACGTCGATCGTGATGCCCTGCTCGCGTTCCGCCTTCAGCCCATCGGTGAAGAGCGAGAAGTCGATCGGCCCGGCGCCGCGATGCCGCGAGGCCTCGCGGACCGAATGCACCTGGTCCTCGTATACGCCGCGCGAATCGTACAGCAGTCGGCCGATGAGCGTACTCTTCCCGTCATCGACGCTTCCTGCCGTGCAGATGCGCAGCAAACCGCCGGCCGCCATCAGAAGTAACCCTCGCGCTTCTTGAGCTCCATCGAGCTGTCCTGGTCGTGATCGATCACGCGAAGCTGCCGCTCGGATTGGCGCGTCGCGATCAGCTCGGCGATGATCCTGGGCACGGTATCGGCATCGGAGCGGATCGCGCCGGTGCATGGAGAGCAGCCGAGCGACCGCATGCGACAGCGCACGCGCTCCAGGCGCTCGTCCGGAAGCACTGGCACGAACGGGTGCTCGACCACGGTGAGCGTATTGCCGCGCACCAGCACCTCGCGCTCCTTCGCGAAGTACAACGGCACGATCGGAATCTGCTCGGCATCGATGTACTGCCACACATCGAGCTCCGTCCAGTTCGAGAGGGGGAAGACGCGTACGCTCTGTCCCGGTCCGAGGCGGCTGTTGAGCAGATTCCACGGCTCCGGACGCTGACGCTTGGGATCCCACTGGCCGTGTGCGTCGCGCAGCGAGAAGACGCGCTCCTTGGCGCGCGAGCGCTCTTCGTCGCGCCGTGCACCGCCAAACGCGGCGTCGAAACGTTCCGCGGCCAAGGCGTCGAGCAACGCTTTCGTCTTGAGCAATCCACAGCAGCGCTGCGTCCCCAGCGCGAACGGCTGCGCGCCGGCGTCGATCGCGTCGGTGTTGGTGTGCACGATGAGCCGAACGCCGACCTCAGCCGCGTACCAGTCGCGGAACTCGATCATCTCGCGGAACTTGTACGTCGTGTCCACGTGCAACAGCGGAAACGGAATCGGGCCCGGATGAAACGCCTTCTGCGCGAGCCGGAGCAGCACGGACGAATCCTTGCCAATGGAATACAGCATCACCGGCCGCTCGAATTCGGCGACGACCTCGCGCAGAATCTGGATGCTCTCCGCCTCCAGCACGCGCAGGTGCTCGAGCGGAGCGACGATGTCGGTCAGCCCGGTTGAATCAGCGGCGATTGCGGTTGCGCACATGCGGGAGCACTCGGTGAGGGAGTCCTGAAGAAGCGGTAGAGCAGCGCGGCGTCGAACAGCATCACGCCCACGAGAAGGAGATACGCCTCGCCGCCGTTCACGATGTGGAGATCGCGCAGCAGCTTCGAGGTGGCGAATGCCACGATGGCCGCGTCGAAGCTCATGCAGATGCGCCGAAACGCCTCGGCACGTACGTGGCGGATGAGCCAGACGCCGATCGGCACGCCGATGAGGATGCTCGGCATGATGCCGATGAGCAGCGAGGCGCTCTCCGCATTGAAGAGGCCCTGCGTTGCATAGGCGCCGGAGGTGAGCGTCGCTTCGACGAAACGGATCAGACCCAGCGCGGCGCGAAACTCCACCTTCGCGAACCCCTGATTGTTGAGGAAGATCGCCAGCGGCGGGCCCGAAATCGTCGTGATCGAGTACAGCACGCCGAGCCCGACGCCGAACGCCGCACCAACAGCGCGCTCGGCTCGGATCGGCCGACGAAAGCCGGCCGCTTGCAGGAGGATGAGCGGCAGCAGGACGACAAAGGTGATCAGTCTGAGCCACGCCGGATCGACGCGCGTCAGGATCGCCGTCCCGATTGCCACGCCGGGCACCAGGCCGAGTACCACCGGCACTGCGCGCCGCCAGACGAGTCCCAACGAGCCACGGTTGACGAAGAGGACGTATGCGTTGAGCACCACTTCGATCATGACGAGCGCCGGGTTGAGCACCCGATTGACCACCACGAGGAGTGCGATCGGCACCGTGATCGACGAGAAGCCATAGCCAAGCGCTCCATTGACGATGGACGCGAGGAAGGTGATCACGCCGAGGATCCAGGTTTGAACGGTCATGTTGCGTGGCTCGGGTACGCGTGTGCGATGGCTGGGTGAGGTTCATGCGCGCAAATGCAAAGCGGCCCGCGGGGAGGATTCCCCGCGGGCCGCTCATCGCTCACGCGTGTATGCGTGGCCTATGTCGCCGTCAGGATCTCCCGCTCGGGCCCGAAGGGCACACGGCGCAACAACACGCCGCTGCGCGCGGACGCGATGCGGCGCACCCCGGAGTAGCCGGTGCGGCGAAAGTCGTGTGGTTGTTGCTCACGGAGGGGAGAATCATTCTCCGAGAGACTAGCGCGATGGCATGGAGCCGTCAATGGGATGCACCACGACAGGACGCACGACGGCGTTTGACAACATGCGTCAACCGCCGATACGTTACTCGGTTCCACCACGGGGGCGGCGTTAGCCGAGCCCTTGTGTTCCAGGCACCGGACCCGACCAGATGGAACTGCGCGAGTTCTTCAGCGAAGACGCAATCAAGCTCGAGCTCGACGGCGAGACCAAGGACGACGTCCTCAAGGAGCTCATCGGGCTCCTCAAGCTCGACGAGAAGTCCGACGGCATGCTCTACAAGATGCTGAAGCGCCGCGAGAATCTCGGGTCCACGGGCATCGGCCGCGGCATCGCCATCCCGCACTGCCGTTCGCTGGTGGTGAACAAGCTGCGGGTGGCGTTCGGCCGGAAGTCGAAGGGAATGGACTTCAAGGCCATCGACGAAAAGCCCGTCAACTTCTTCTTTCTCATCGTGGCGCCGCCCCTCGAGGTCTCCAATCAATACCTGCCGGTGCTCGGCAAGATCGCGCAGTTCTCGAAGGAGCCCGATGTGCCGCAGCGCCTGCTCGCGCTCACCGAGCCGCTGCAATTTCTCGATCTGCTGAAGGAAAAGGGAGTCTGATTACGGGCTGACGCGCAGCGTCAGGTGGCGAGTACGGACAGCGTGAGCAGCACTGCGACGGCGATGATGAACGCGACGAAGTACAGTGCGGACGCCAGCGTCAGTCGCGCAATGGCATCTCCCGTCGTTCCGCCGTACACGGTACGCGTCGCACGAACGAGATAGACCGAGAACACGACCTGCACCGCGAGCTGATAGGCGACGTTCACGAGCCGCATCGTAACGAATCGTCCCGCGAGCATGAGCGTCAGCGTGACGAACAACGCCGCGTGCATGTGGAGCGCGAAGGCGAGGTGCTGCGGAAAATGCCGTCGCCGCGACCGGTACGCAAAGGCGAGGAGTGCCGCGAACACGGGCACGAGGACGAACATCGCCTTGGGAACCGCCGCCATCGCCGCGGCAGCGACGCGCTCCGGCGCCTGGACCGCGCGAACCAGATGCGTGAGGAAGACGCGCTGGAGCAGCGGGCCGTTCTGGGCCTTCGCGTCCATCCCACGCAGCTCGACCGGCGTCGGTGTCGCGATTTGAATGATACCGCCGGTGAGCTTTCTTCCGGCAGCATCAACCACCGTGCGCTGCGGAATCAGCGCCGCGAGCAGGAAGTACAGCACGCTGCAGACGAGATAGACGCGAATGGGCGACACGTAGCGCACGCGCCGGCCGGCGAGATACTCCTTTGTGAGCACGCCAGGCTGCGTCAGAAGCACGCGATAGGTCGCGAGGAGCTTGCCGTCCCAGTGCAACAGCTCCTCGGCGAGCTCGTGCAACATCTCGCGCAGTGTCGGATCCGGATCGACTTCGCCCTGTCCGCATTCGGGACAGTACTCCAGCTGGATGTTCGTGCCGCAGTTGAGACAGGGGTTGGAGGCCGCGAGCGACTGCGGCGGCGTGAAGCCGCCCGCACCCGGACCGCGCAGCGCCTGCGTGCGGCGCCCCTCGTCGATCACTCCCACTCGATGGTCGCCGGTGGCTTGGAGCTGACGTCGTAAACGACTCGATTCACGCCGTTCACCTCCCGGATGATCCGGTCGCTGATTTTCGCCATGACGTCGTGCGGGAACGGATACCAGTCGGCCGTCATGCCGTCGGTGCTCGTGACGGCGCGCAGCGCGACCACGTTGTCGTACGTTCGTTCGTCGCCCATGACACCCACGCTGCGCACGGGCAGCAGAACGGCGAAGGCCTGCCAGATCTCGTCGTACAGGCCGGCGTTCCGAATCTCCTCCAGATAGATGGCGTCCGCAAGACGCAGAACGTCCAGGGCCGGCGCGGTCACCTCGCCCAGGATGCGGATGGCGAGCCCCGGACCCGGAAATGGATGCCGGCCGACCATCTCCTCCGGAAGCCCAAGCTCGCGTCCCACATTGCGCACTTCGTCCTTGAACAGCTCGCGCAACGGCTCGATGAGCGCGAACTGCATGTCCGGCTTGAGGCCGCCCACGTTGTGGTGCGTCTTGATCGTCACCGAGGGCCCTCCCGTCGGTGACGAGCTCTCGATCACGTCGGGATAGAGCGTCCCCTGCACCAGGAAGCCCGCGTTCGAGCCGGCGTCCGCCGTGGCCGCCTCGAACACGTCGATGAACGTGTGACCGATGGCCCTGCGCTTGGCCTCGGGTTCCGTGACGTCCGTGAGCGCGCTGAGAAAGCGCTCCGACGCGTCGACCGTCACGAGCGTGATGCCCAGGTGCCGCCCCATGGTCTGCTGCACCTGCTCACGCTCGCGGAGACGAAGCAGCCCTGTGTCGACGAACACGCAGGTGAGTTGATCACCAACAGCGCGGTGCACGAGTGCCGCGGCGACCGACGAATCCACGCCACCCGACAGCCCGCAGATGACCTGGGCGTCACCGACGCGCGCGCGAATGCGCGCCACTTCCTCCTCGATGAATGTCCCTGGGGTCCAGTCGGGCGAGGCACCGCAGACGTCGAACAGGAAGTTCGCGATGATGTCGCGGCCTCGCGCCGTATGCGCCACCTCGGGATGGAACTGCACGCCGAAGATGGGCTTCGACTCGTGCTCGAACGCGGCAATCGGATTGCCCGCGCTGGCGGCGGTCGTGTGAAAGCCCGCTGGTGGAGCCTCGATGTGATCGCCGTGGCTCATCCACACGGGCGTGCGCTCGGCCGTCGAAAAGCCGCCAAACAGCACGCTCTGGCGTGTGGGCACGATCTCGTCGCGGCCGTATTGCCGCTGCCCGCCCCGCGTCACCTCCGCGCCCAGCACGTATGCGATCATCTGCATGCCGTAGCACACGCCCAGAATCGGGGCGACGTCGAGCACCGCGGGATCCACCAGCGGCGCATTCTCGCCGTAGACGGAATTCGGCCCGCCGCTGAAGATGATGCCGTCCGGCTTCCAGTCGCGGATCCACGCGACGTCGCGGGTCGGCGGATGAATCTCGGAGTAGACGCGCGCCTCGCGAACGCGCCGAGCGATGAGCTGTGTGTACTGCGATCCGTAATCGATGATCAGGATGCGGCTGTGCGACGTCATGTCGTCCAGTGCGCGGGGTCGAGGGTGATGAATTCCACCTTCTTGGTGTCGAGGTCGAGGATGGCTGCCTTCGGCGAGCCGAAGAGCCAGCCGCAAGCCTCGCCGGGATTGACGATGAGCGTGTCGCCGCGCGACTTCATCTCCTGCTGATGCGTGAATCCGTGCACCACGATGCTGTGCGCCTCGATGCTTCGGAGCTGGACGTCGCCGATGTCGTGGACGACGAGCACGCGCTCGCCGCCCAGATCGAAGCTGTGCGGCCCCTCGAACAACTCGGCGCCAAATCCGGCGGTGGCCTTGGCGAGCAGACCCTGCGTGTCGCCGTCGTTACGCCCGAACACGCCGGAGAGAGACATGTTCGCCGCCTCGATGGGCGACAGGGAGAACGGAGCGCAGTAGTCTCCCGCGTGGATGAGCATGGACGCGCCGCCCTCCTGCATCAGCCGCACGAGCTCCGCGATCGCCGGAATCCGGTCATGGCTATCGGCCATCAGACCAATGCGCATCAGCTGTCCCTCCACTCGGGGTCATCGAGCTCCAGCCGGATCAGATCGTCATACTGCTCGCGCGCCGTCACCACGGCAAAGCGCTCGCCATCCACCAGCACCTCCGCACCGCGCGGGCGTGAGTTGTAGTTGGAGGCCATCACATAGCCATACGCGCCGACGTCGTGAACCGCGAGGAGGTCGCCCGCGTGCGCTTCGTCCATTTCGCGGTCGAGCGCCAGAAAGTCGCCGCTCTCACACACCGGTCCCACCACGTCGGCCGTCATCTGCCCGGCAGACGGCTGCACCGTGTCGATGCGGTGATACGCGTCGTAATGCGAGGGACGAATGAGCTCCGTCATCCCCGCGTCGGTGACGAGGAACTCGCGGCCTCCGCTGTGCTTTCGGTAGAGCACGCGCGTCAGCAGGACGCCGCAATTGCCGACGATGTACCGTCCAGGCTCCATGAGGAGCGTGAGGCCGGTCGGTTGAATGCGTGGAACGAGCGCGCGCGCGAATCGCGAAAGGTCGGGCGATTCCTCGTCGTCGTAGCTCACGCCCAACCCGCCGCCGATGTCGAGAAAACGGAGTGTGTCGACTCCGTCCTGCCGGATCTGCCCAAGGAGCTCGACCAAACGCTCCGTGCCGTCGACATATGGATCGAGGCGGAAGAGCTGCGAGCCGACGTGCATGTCGAGACCCAGCAACTGCGTGTGGGACAGATCCGCGGCGATGCGCGCTGCCTCCCGCACCTCGTCGAACGGGATGCCGAATTTCGCGCCCTTTTCTCCCGTCTTGATGTAGCGATGCGAGCTCTCGACGGTGACTTCCGGATTCACGCGAATGCCCACGGGCGCGATGACGCCGAGCTCGCGCGCGATCTCGTCGACCAGCCGAATCTCTGCCGACGATTCCACGTTGATCATGAGGACGCCGGCCTCGAGCGCTTCACGGAGCTCGCGCTCCGACTTGCCGACGCCGCCGAACAGGATGTCGGAGCCATCGAAGCCCGCCCGCAGCGCGCGCTGAAGCTCGCCACCGGAGACGACGTCCACACCTGCTCCCATCTCGCGGAGGATGCGGAGAACGCCGCGATTGGAATTCGCCTTGAGCGTGTAGTGAATGCGATGCGGCATTGGCGCGAGCGCCGCGTCGAGCCGGCTGAATCGATCGCGAACGACGGATGCGCTGTACACGTAGGCGGGCGTGCCGACGTCCTCCGCCACCCGCGCGAGCGGTACGCCCTCACAGACGAGGGCACCGTTCACGCGCGTGAACCCCGACGTCAGTACGCCTTCGCCCACAACGCTTCGTTCGTGGAGACTCCCCCGCACCTGAGGCACGTGGTCGGCGCCTCGGCCGACCGGAACTCCTCGTCGGGAATGCAGCGGATGGTGGCCTTCGTCTCCTCCTTCACTGCGGCCTCGCATGCGGGGTCGCCGCACCATCCGGCGTAGACGAAGGCGCCGTCGCCCGCCATGATCTCACGGAAGCGGTCGTACGTGATGGCGGTGCGAATGCTGTTTGCCTCACGGCGGTCGAGCGCCGCGGCGAGCATGTCACGCTGCATGGCCGACAGCGTCTCCGCCACGTCCTCACCGAGCGTGTTCAGGGAGACGGGCCGTTTGGCTCTGGTGTCGCGGCGCACGAGAACGCCCTGATTGGCCGCGAGATCGCGCGGTCCCAGCTCCAGCCGCAGCGGAATACCGCGCATCTCCCACTCGTAGTACTTCGCGCCGGGCTTCATTCCGTCGCGCGCGTCGATGTGCACGCGAAGTCGAGACGACTCGCGGCGGTCCCACGCGCCGAGCAACCCGGCGATGCGGTTGGCCGCCTCGAGCACATTCGTGCGCTCTTCGTCGTTCCGATAGATGGGCACGATCACCAGCTCGATGGGCGCCAACAGTGGCGGGACAACGATTCCGTTGTCGTCGCCGTGCGTCATGACGAGCCCGCCGACCATGCGCGTGGTGACGCCCCAACTGGTGTTCCAGGCGTAATCGGTGCCGCCCGCTTCGGTCTGGAACTTGAGATCGAACGCCTTCGCGAAGTTCTGCCCGAGATTGTGCGACGTCCCCGCCTGCAGCGCCTTGTTGTCCTGCATCATCGCCTCGACACAGTACGTCCGCAGCGCGCCAGCGAATCTTTCGGCATCTGTCTTCTGCCCGGTGATCACCGGCATTGCGATGTAGCCCTCCATGAAATCGCGATACACGCCCAGCATCTTCCGGGCTTCCACCTCCGCTTCGTCGTGCGTCGCATGGGCTGTATGGCCCTCCTGCCAGAGAAACTCGGTCGTACGCAGGAAGAGCCGCGTGCGCATCTCCCAGCGGACCACGTTCGCCCACTGGTTGATGAGCAGCGGCAAGTCGCGATAGCTCTGCACCCACTTCGCGAACATCGAGTAGATGATGGTCTCGGACGTCGGGCGCACGATGAGCGCCTCCTCGAGCTTCTTGCCGCCGGCGTGCGTCACGACCGCGACCTCGGGCGCGAAGCCTTCGACGTGCTCCGCCTCCTTTCGCAGGAACGACTCGGGAATGAACAGCGGGAAATACGCGTTCTGATGTCCGGTGGCCTTGAACATGTCGTCGAGCGTACGCTGCATCCGCTCCCAGATGCCATAGCCATTGGGCCGAATGACCATGCAGCCGCGCACCGGCGAATAGTCCGCCAGCTCGGAACGCAGAACCACTTCGTTATACCAGGCGCTGAAGTCCGCTTTGCGGGTCGTCAGCTTCTTGTCGTCAGCCATGCCGTGCGTCGGTGTTCGAGAGAGTCACGAATTCGCGGGCGCCACTCGCCTGCGCCGCCTTCTTCTGCTTGCTCAGAGACTGCGGCCGGAGGGCGTACTCCACCGACTGTCCGTCCGCACGCCGTCTTGCGGCCTCCGCCATCACGGCGGTAAGCGGCGTGCTTTCCTCGGCGGCAATCCAGACGTCCGCGCCCGCGACGCTTGCGCGCATCAATCCCTTCGCGCGCAGCAGCTCGCTGAGAACGACGTCGCCCATGCCGAAGCCGAGGGCAGGTAGGTCCGCGCCGCCGAGCGACGCCAGGAGCGAGTCGTAACGGCCACCACCGCAGATGGCGCGAAATTCCCCGGACCGGTCGAACAGCTCGAAGACGATTCCGGTGTAGTACGCGAGCCCGCGCACGATGGAAAGGTCGAGCGAGAGCCATGAATCATCGCCGCCCAGCAACACCGCGACGTATTCCATGTATCGCGCGAACTCCTCGGCGTTCTCCGCGGCGCTGCCGGTGAGCCGCGAGCGAATCTCGTCGAGCGTGAGCTCCGCGATGTGGACGATCTGTTCCACTGCCTCCGCCGGAACATCGAGCGCGCGCAGCCGTTCCGCCGACACGTCGTGCGGCGTTCGCTGCAGTTTGTCGATGACCTGATGGACACCTTCGATGGCGCTGTCCGGGACACCGAGTGACGACAGGTACGCATGCAGCAGCCGCCGATCGGAGACGCGCACGACGACGTCGCGCGACGTCAGGCCGAACGCGCGCATGATGTCCACGGCGCACGCCGCAAGCTCGGCGTCGGCCGCGACGTCGGACGACCCGAAGATGTCGACGTTCAACTGAAAGTGCTCTCGCAGGCGACCTTTCTGCTGACGCTCGTATCGGAAGAGCTGTGGCATCGAGAACCAGCGCACCGGCTTCCGCAGCGCATTCGCGCGCGCGGCCACCATGCGTGCCACGGTCGGAGTCATCTCCGGCCGAAGGGCGACCTCGCGATCGCCCTTGTCAACGAAGTTGTAGAGCTGACCCACGATCTCGTCGCCGCTCTTTCGCGTGTAGAGCTCGAGCGGCTCCAGCGGAGGCCCATCGTATTCCACGAACGCATAGCGGCGCGCAACCTCGCGCCACGTCGTCATGACGTAGGCGCGCTCCGCCAATTCCTGAGGATAGAAGTCGCGAAACCCGGGGAGGGCACCCTTGAACATCCGCGAAAGCTAGCCGGTGAGAGAGGACACCGCCAACCGCGACATTGCGTCGCCCACCGTGTGGAACGAGCCCGTCACGAGCACCGTTTCTCCCTCGGCGGCAGCCACGGCGAGCGCCGTGTCGAAGTCGTGCTCCGCCCGCGCGGTGTATCCCCTCGCACGTGCAAATGCGCGCGCATCATCGAGCGACCATGCGCGCGACGCGGGCGCCGTTGGCGCATCCGTCAGAATGAACGAATCGACGACCTCCGAGAGCGCATCCATCATCCCGCGCCAATCCTTGTCCGTGAGCACGCAGAGCACCGCGACCACTGGCCGTGTCGCGGCGACGGCGCGAAGGCTGCCAACGAGAGCCCGCACCCCATCGGCGTTGTGCGCGACGTCGAAGAGATACTTGCCCTGCCGTTGAAAGCGGCCTGGCAGCCGCACGTGTTTCACCGACTCGACGGCCTCGCTGAGCGACACGCGAAACGGATCGCCCGCGGCACCCAGCAGTGCGAGCGTGAACGCAAAGTTCCACGCTTGATGCCGCCCGACGAGTGGCGTCTGCACCGTACGCTTCTCGTCGAGGGCGCTCAACGTGAATCGTGTCCCCTCGGGCAGCACGTTCACGTCGGCGATCTTCAGCTCGCTCGGCGCAACGTGAACCGGCGACGCACCAGCCGCCCGCGCCCTCTCCGCGAGAAATGCGCCGAGCTCCTCATCCGGCTCGCCGATGACCGCCGGGACGCCTGGCTTGAAGATCCCGGCCTTTTCCCCAGCAATGTCGTAAAGGGTCGGACCAAGATATTCCATATGATCGTAGCCGATCGACGTGACGCCGGCCGCACGGGGCACGACCACGTTCGTGGAGTCGAGGCGTCCTCCCAGTCCTGCTTCCACGAGCGCGACGTCACATCCGACGCGAGCAAAATGCAGAAAGGCCAGCGCCGTCGTCGCCTCGAAGAATGACGCGCCGATCTTCTCCACGAGCGGTGTCCGCTCGTTCACGTAATCGACGATCGCGTCCGCTTCAATCGGTACGCCGTCGACGATCATCCGCTCGCGAAAATCCACGAGGTGCGGCGACGTGTATCGCGCCACGCGCAGTCCGCGCGCGCGGAGCAGCGCTTCGGCCGTCGCCACGGCGCTTCCCTTCCCGTTCGTCCCCGCGATGTGGAGGATCGGATAGCGCGACTGCGGATCGCCCAGCTCCGCCAGCAGCGCACGCGTGCGCTCGAGGCCGAACTTGAACGTTCCCGTCGTGCGCGCGAACAGGTAGTCCAGCGACGCGGCGTAGCTCGTCAGGAGGCCGTCCACCCCGTCGCCGATGGCTTGCCGCTCATGTGGCGCAGCAACTGGCTGAGCGTGTGCTTCAGATCGCGCCGGTGCACGACTTGGTCCACCATGCCGTGATCCAACAGGAACTCGGCGGTCTGGAACCCGTCCGGCAGATCCTGGCCGAGCGTCTGCTTGATGACGCGCGGTCCCGCAAAGCCGATCACCGCGCCCGGCTCCGCGAGAATGGCGTCGCCGAGCATCGCGTAACTCGCACTGACGCCGCCGGTGGTTGGATTCGTGAGCACCGCGATGTACGGAATGCGGCGCTCCGCGAGCTGCGCGAGCACGGCGCTCACTTTTGCCATCTGCATCAGCGAGAGGACGCCTTCCTGCATGCGGGCGCCGCCCGACGCGCAGATGACGATGAGCGGATGCTTGCGCTCGAGCGACCGTTGGCCGAGCCGGCCGATCTTTTCGCCGACCACCGAGCCCATCGAGCCGCCCATGAACGCGAAGTCCATCACGCCCAGATTGACCGGCAGCGATTCCATCATGCCGGCGGCCGCGAGCAGGGCATCGCCCTCACCGGCGTTCGCCGTCGCCTTCTTCAGCCGCGCGGGATACTCCGGAAACGACAGCGGGTCGATGGAGCGGATGTCGAGCTCCAGCTCCTCCATCGTGCCGTCGTCCAGCAGGATGCCACAGTAGTCGCTGGCGCGAATACGGCGGTGATAGTCGCAGTTCGGGCATACGTTGAAGTTCCGGACAAACTTCTCACGAATGTCCGTGTGGCCGCACGCCTCGCACTTTTCCCATACGTCGGCGGGAATCTCGAGGCGCTCGCGGCGCGGCTGTCGCGGCTTCTTTTCCTTGCGGAACCAGGCCATGACGGTGGAATGTGACGGGGGTCACCCGCCCGAGCAAGACTTGACGATATCGCTATTGACGGTTGAGACCAGTAGTGAAGATCAGTACTTGGTATCCGGCATCCTGTACGGGGGCGTATTCGGTACAAGGCGGTCGTCGTCCGCAGTTTTACCGGATACGCTCGTTTACCGAGTGCCGGATACCGGGTACTGGTCTTCACTACTGGTACCGAGACGACTTGAGAGTCGGATGAATCCGAGAACTTACACGGCAAATGGCCCGCTGCGTCCTCCGCGTCCCTCCGCGGAAATGCGCAGCAGGATGCCGATGGCCATCCAGCTCGCCAGCATGAAGCTGCCCCCATAGCTGAAGAACGGCAGCGGAATGCCCGTGATCGGCATCAGGTTCAGCGTCATGCCCATGTTCTCGACGACGTGCACGAACCAGCTCGCCAACAATCCGAACGCCACGAGGCCGCTGTACGAGTCGTTCGCGCGCTCCGCAATCTTGATCACGCGCAGAAAGAGGAGCGCAAACAGTGCGATGCCCAGCATGACGCCGACAAAACCAAGCTCCTCGCCCACAACGGCCCAGATGAAATCCGTATGTTGTGCCGGCAGAAAGGCGAGCCGCTTCTGCGTGCCCATCGTATAGCCCTTGCCGAACCATCCGCCCGAACCGATGGCGATCTGCGACTGGATGACATGGTACCCGGACTTCATGCGATCGATGTCGGGATTGATGAACACCAGCAGCCGCTTCTGCTGATAGGGCTGGAGTTTGTCCCACACGATCGGCGAGACGACGCCGAAGATGACGTTGATGACGACGAGGAAGATGCCCTCGTACATGTACGGCTTGTACCACAACACCAACGCCAGGAGCAGCAGAAACCAGGCTCCCCAGACGCTGGTATTGAACGCGAGAATGAGGCTCACCACGGGGCTGGCCACGAGCACGAGCAACGGCCAGGAGACGCCAGCCCAGAAGAGCATGGCGAAAGCGAATCCGATGAACACGATGCCCGTCCCGAGGTCGGGCTGCTTCATGACCAACACCCACGGGATGCCGACGACGAGCGCGGGCTTCCAGAGCTCGAGCAGCGACTTCGGCGCTTCCTTCAACGACGCGAGCACCTTTGCCAAGGCCATGACGACGGCAATCTTCGCGAGCTCCGCGGGCTGGCCGATTCGGAAACCGCCGATGGCGAGCCAGCTTTTCGTGCTCGCCGCCGTGCCCGCCCCCTTCCCCACGAACAATAGGAGTACGAGCACCAGGCACATGAACACGTAGAACGGCCATGTCAGCCAGTCGAGCAGGCGAACGGACACGCGACTCATTGCATACGCGGTGCAGAGGGCGAGACAGAACCACAGCACCTGCGACCGCCAGAGCCTTGCCACGGCCGTGAGCACGTCCGTCTGGCCGGCCGAGTACACGATGGCGATGCCGTATACCGACAGGGTCAACGCGATGGCGACGAGCGGCCAATCCATCGGTAGGCGGCGCACGGACATCTAGCCCTCTGTCGTCAGGTCCACGATCGGCGTGACGTGGAGATACGCCTGAATGATCTTCGACGCGATGGCGGCGGCGCGCGTGCCGTGTCCCCCGAACTCGATCATCACCGCCACCACGATGGCTGGCTTCGCAGCCGGAGCGAATCCGACGAACCACGCATGGTTCAACTCCTTGCCGGAGCGCGGATCGATGGTGCCGCTCTGCGCCGTACCGGTCTTGCCCGCGAGCTGCACGCCCTTGATCGCCGACGCGGCCGCCGTGCCGCTCGTGACGACCCCCACCAGCGCCTCACGAACCTGCTGCATCTGATCAGCGGTGAGGTTGACCACCTGCGAACGCTCCGTCCTCAGTTGCGCGATGTGCGGCCGAACCGCCCACCCATCTGTGGCGAGCGCACTGTAAAACTTCGCCATGTTGAGAATGGTCTGGGAGTTGTCACCCTGACCGATCGCCATGCTCGTCACCAGCGCACTGGTCCAGTGATTCTTTCCGTACTTCCGGTCGAAGTACTCGAGGCTCTCCGGAAAACGCGGGCGCTTCTCTTCGGGCAGATCGATTCCCGCCTTGCTCTGGAACCCGATCGAGACGCCACCAGCAACGAGTCTCGAGATGCCCAGCTTGAGCCCGAGCTGATAGAAGTACACGTCACACGATTTGGCGATCGCCCCTTTGAGATCGAGCGAGCCGTGCCCTCGCACGTCCCAGCAACGGGCGTACCGGTTGCCGATCTGCATGCCGCCAGTGCATGGAATCGGCATGTGATCCGTCATCTTCACCGTACCCGTCTCGAGCCCAACGACCGTGGTCGCGAGCTTCCACGTGGAGCCCGGCGGATACTGTCCCTGCAACGCCTTGTTATAGAGCGGCTTCCGCGGATCAGTGCGCAGCGAGTCCCAATACTGCGCGGGGATTCCGCCGATGAACCGATTGCCGTCCCAGCTCGGCGCACTGTACAGAGCGAGCACGCCACCGGTGTTCGGATCGATGGCCACTGCCCCTCCCTGCAGAGAATCGCCGAAGATGCCGGCCACGAATCGCTGGAGATCCATGTCGATCGTAGTGTGCAGATCGGGGCCCGCGACCGGAATGAGATCCTGCCGGGCACCGGAGCTGCGCACGATCCGCCCACGCGCATCCACTTCGACGAACTGGCTCCCCTCCTTTCCGCGGAGCTGCGCCTCGTACTCCTTCTCCAAACCCTGCTTGCCCACTTGCTGGCCCGCCTTGTAGTCCGCAAACGAGGCCTGCGCGAGCTCCGCTTCGCTCACTTCTCCGGTGTAGCCCACGAAGGGCGCCACCACAGGTCCATCCGGATAGAACCGCCGCGGCGCGCTCTGGATGATCAGTCCGGGAAACTGCGTGCGATGCTCCTCGAGCACGCTCACCACGTCGAATGACGCATCCGGTATGATGACGGTGGGACGCGTCGGCGCGCGCCGGAACCGCCGCAGCGACTGCTCGATCTGTTGCGGCGAGATGTTGATGGCGCCGCTCAACCGCTGCAAGACGGCACGCAGCGTGTCTTCCTTCTGCGGAAGCACCGACACGCTGTAACCGATGACGTTGTCGGCGATGACCTTGTTGTTGCGGTCGAAGATGGTGCCGCGCGGCGCGGGCAGCGGAAGCTCGCGCAGCCGGTTCGTCTCCGACTGCAGGGCGTAGTTCTGATGCTGAAGTACCTGACTGCGGAAAAACCCGCCGGCCAGGAACAGCAGTGCGCCGACGACGACGAGCGTCGCCGCCCGCCCGCGCTTCGCAATGTCGTTGGGATGAAAGCTCATGAGCCCCGCGTCTCCAATACCGGGCGCAGCAACATCAGCGCCAGCACGCCGGCCACCGCCGTCACCGCCGCCGACAGCGACGACCACACGAGAATCTGCATCGCCAGCTCCGCGCCATGCAGCCGCCGGTCCACGAGATTCATCACGATCTCGTATACCCACTTCCCCAGAAACAGAAAGAAACCGTTCAACAGAACGTGGTCCGCGAAGAAGACTGCCTTGAGTCGCGACCAGGCGAACCCAATGAGAGTCATCGCGAGTGCGCCGGCGCCAAACGCCCCCAGTGCGAGCGAGTCGGACGCAAGGCCGAGGATGAACCCGAACACCGCGGCGATGCCTGGACGCACGCGCACTGACACGAGCAGCAGCGCGATGATCAGAAAATCTGCGGACGCCCGCCACGCGAGCAACGGCCGCAGCGTGTAGTGGAGAAAGACGAGGACCGCGCACAGCAACACGGTCCGCACCGTCGCGCCCCAGTTCATGGCCGCACGCCGCCGGCGGTGTCCCGGCGCACCGCAGAGTCGCGCGCGCGCGCGATGCTGTCTCGCCGAGCGCGGCGCGCACGGGCCGCGGCGATGCTGTCACGCGTCGCACGCGCCCGGGTGGCCGAGTCCCCAAAGAGCGGCGTCAGCCCTGGAATGCGCCGCGCTGCGCTGTCGAGCCTCACCGCGACGCTGTCGCGCCGCACCGAATCCGCCAACAAGCGCGCCGCGGAATCGATTGCCGCACGTCGCGCGGCGGCTTCTGCGGCCGCGGACTGCCGCGCGAGTGCGTCCCCGGCCGCGACAATGCTCTTTGTCGCCGAGTCGATGGCGCCGACGTCCGACCACACGTTCACGAGGCCACTGACCTGCCGTCGCGGCGTGAGAATCATCACGGACGTGAGCTCGGCCGGATTCACCGCGGGCCGCAGCAGATACGTCCGTGCCCACGCCTCCGTCGTGCGGATCTCCGCGAGCACCACGCCAACCGGGATGCCCTTCGGGTATACGCCACCGAGCCCGGAGCTGTACACCACTGCGCCGGGCTTCAACGTCGCACGGAATGGCACGCCCCGCATCTCGAGGAGATAGCGCTCCGAGCGCAGAAACGCAGGCTCCTGCGAGCCACTGGACGCGACGTGCGGTTGCACGATGCCGAATGCGCTGCCGTCCGCCGACATCGCGCTCACACGAAAGTCCGGGTGCGCGAAGAGAATCGCGAGGCTCAACGAGGGATCGACGGTCTGCACCACGCCGACCACGCCCTCGGGTGCGACCACGAGGCTCCGTTCGCGGACGCCGGCCCTGGATCCGGCGCTCAACGTGAGCGTGAAATCCTCCGCGCGACCCCGCCCCTGGAGCGCCTCGGCCGGAATGAACCCCCACTGCAGCTTGGCTCCCAATCCGAGCAGCTTGCGAAGGCGGTCGTTTTCCGTCTCGAGCGTGGGCACGCGCGCGGCGGCGAGCGCCAGTGTATCACGACGCAGTTGGACGCGCTCTGTGCTGAGGTACGCACCCCGCCAGCGCTCGGCATTACCCTGCAGCCGCACGAGTGGCGCGACGAACGAGCGGCGCATCGCACTCGACACGGGGTCGCGAAGGTGCGCCGGCAGGACCATCGCGACGAGAGACAGCAGGACGCACGCGCCGAAGACGACGAGATCGAGACGTCCGGTGAATCGCGCAGTCCGGGCCACCCGTGCCTCAGGTGCTCAGAACCGACCAGTACTTCTCCTCGTCGTCGAGGATGCGCCCTGTCCCTCGAACGACGCACGTCAACGGATCCTCGTCCACGTGGATGGGCAGCCCCGTCTCCTGACTGAGCAGCAGGTCGAGGCCGCGAATGAGCGCGCCGCCGCCCGTCATGACGATGCCGCGATCCACGATGTCGCTCGCCAGCTCCGGCGGCGTGATCTCGAGCGCGCGGCGCACCGCGTCGACGATCTGCTGAATCGGCTCCTGAATGGCCTCGCGAATCTCGCTCGAGTGCACACGCACGGTCTTCGGAATGCCGCTCACGAGATCGCGCCCCTTCACTTCCATCTCTCGCTCGTCGCCGACGGGCGCCGCGCTCCCGATCTGGATCTTGATGAGCTCCGCGGTCGGCTCGCCGATGAGGAGGTTGTAGTTCTTGCGCATGAACTGCACGATCGACATGTCCAGCTCGTCGCCACCCGTGCGAATCGATGTGTCGCTTACGATGCCGGACAGCGCGATCACGGCGATTTCCGTCGTGCCGCCGCCAATGTCGATCACCATGTTGCCAGTCGGCGTCTCCACCGGCAGCCCCACACCGATCGCCGCGGCCATCGGCTCGGCGACCATGAAGACTTCCTTCGCGCCGGCGCCAAGCGCCGAGTCACGCACCGCACGCTTCTCGACTTCGGTGATGCCGCTGGGCACGCAGACGATGACGCGCGGCTTCACCTTGAAGACGTGATTGTCGATGATGAGCTTGAGGAAGTAGCGCAGCATCTTCTCGGTCACGTCGAAGTCGGCGATGACGCCGTCCTTCATGGGACGCACGGCGATGATGCCCTCGGGCGTCCGTCCGAGCATGCGCTTTGCCTCGAGGCCGACACCCTTGATCTGCTTGGACTCGCGGTCAATCGCGACGACGGACGGCTCGTTGAGGACGATTCCTTCGCCCTTGACGTACACGAGCGTGTTGGCCGTGCCCAGATCGACACCGATCGCGTTCGCGGGAAACAGGCTTCCCGCCTTGAAGAAAGGCCAGCGCATCTATCCTTGGTTAAGGCGTTCGCTCCGCTGCAGAGAACGAGCCGCGCACGTCGTCGTGTCGAAAACGCCGAATACTACCCCCGGGCCACAACATGGGCAAGGCATTGGCGCCAAACGAGATAGGGCAATGCAAAACGCCGCGTCCGGTGCATGGGCGCGGCGTTGAGCAGGACCCTTGGAGCCAGCTCAGGCGAGGAACTGCGACGGTTCGTGGAACTTCATGGCGAACGCCTCCGCAACGCCCTCGTACGTCACCTTGCCGTCGGTGACGTTCAGGCCCTTGAGCAGCGCCGGATTGTCGCGCAGCGCCACCTTCCAACCCTTGTTCGCGAGCTGGAGCGCATACGGCAGCGTCGCGTTCGTCAGCGCCAGCGTCGAGGTGCGCGGAACGCCGCCCGGCATGTTGGCGACGCCATAGTGAATCACGCCGTCCACCACGTACGTCGGATTCTCGTGCGTCGTCGCATGGATCGTCTCGACACACCCGCCCTGATCGATGGCCACGTCCACAATCACCGAGCCGGGCTGCATCGTCGAGAGGTCCTCCCGACGTACGAGGCGGGGCGCCTTCGCCCCAGGAATCAGCACGCCGCCAACCACGAGGTCCGCCGTCTTGATCTGCTCGAGAATGTTGTGGCGGTTCGAGTAGATGAGCTGCACGTTCGCCGGCATCACGTCGCTGAGATAGCGCAGGCGTTCGAGCGAGATGTCGAGAATGACCACCTTTGCGCCCATGCCGGCCGCCATCTTCGCCGCATTGATGCCGACGATGCCGCCGCCGAGAATCACCACCTTCGCGGGCGCCACGCCCGGCACGCCGCCGAGCAACACGCCGCGGCCGCCGTACAACTTCTCGAGGTACTTCGCGCCCTCCTGCACGGCCATGCGGCCGGCCACCTCGGACATCGGCGTCAACAGCGGCAGTTCGCGCGTGGGCAGCTCGACCGTCTCGTACGCGATGCACGTGGCGCCGCTTGCCAGATGCGCGCGCGTGAGCTCCTCATCTGCTGCGAAATGAAAGTACGTGAAGATGAGTTGCCCCTTCCGCATGTGCGGCCACTCCGTGCGAATGGGCTCCTTCACCTTCATGATCATCTCGCTGTCCTTCCAGACCGCCGCGGCATCGGGCGCGATCGACGCGCCGACCTTCAGGTAGTCCTCGTCGCTGAAACCACTGCCCAGGCCTGCGCCGGTTTCAATGCGCACGGAGTGGCCGGCGGTGATGAGCGCCTCCGCGCCAGCCGGCACGAGCGCGATGCGATTCTCGTTGGTCTTTATTTCCTTCGGAACGCCGATCTTCATGGTGGCGGCAACTATTGAAATTGAGTGTGTGGTGAAGCGTAGCTTTTAAAGAGAACCGCCTGGGCCGAGCGACACAACGGTCTGCCGCTCGGGCGCAAAGAACTCACGCGCCACCTCGGCGATCTGCTCCTCCGTGACGCCGTCCACGATCGCGAGCATGTCGTCGAGCGTACGGTACGGTTCGTCGTACAGCTCCACGCCCGCACAGCGGTACATGCGCGCGCTCACACTCTCGAGCGTCAGGGTGATCTGTCCCTTGAGCTGGCTCTTTCCCATCACCAGCTCCTCTGGCGGCAGACCGTGCTCCGCTACTTCCGCCAGCTCGGCTTCGATCGCCTCGAGCGCATCGCGAGCCCGCTCGGGCCCGGTGCCCACGTACACGCCGTGCATGCCGATGTCGGCGTGGAAGGACTGAAACGTGTACACCGAATACGCGAGCCCCATCTCTTCGCGCACCCGCTGGAACAGACGCGAGCTCATGCCGCCGCCCAGAAGCACGCTGAGCAGCACGAGCGCGTGCCGGCGCGGATCGCTCTGCGAGATGGTCGAACTGCCGACGACGATGTGCGTCTGCGCCCCATCGCGCGTGACATGGCGCCGTACCGGCGGCTCCGCGGCCGCTGGCGGCACGACGAGACGCGAGGCATCGCGCGGGCGATCGACGAGCCAGCCCGTGCGCTCGAGAGAACCCAGCAGCGCGTCGTGATCGACGTTCCCCGACGCGGCGACGATGAGATGCGACGGGTGATACGCGCGATCGTGCAGCGCCTCGAGGTCGTCCGTCCCGAGCGCGGACACCGTGTCTCTCGTACCGAGGATCGAGTAGCCGTACGGGTGTCCACCCCACAGCGTCTCGTTGTGCAGCTCGAAGACGAGATCGTCCGGCGTGTCGTCCACCATGCTGATCTCCTCGAGCACGACCTTGCGCTCGAGATCGAGATCGCTCTTTCGTAGCAGCGGCGCAAACACGAAGTCGCCGATGACGTCGGCGGCCACGTCGAGGTGTTCATCGAGCACTCGCGCCTGATACACGGTGTGCTCGCGCGACGTGTACGCGTCCAGCGAGCCACCAAGGCCCTCGAGCTCCAGGGCGATCTGCTTCGCCGAGCGTTTCGCCGTGCCCTTGAACACCATGTGCTCCAGGAGGTGCGACACGCCCATCTTTTCGCGCGCCTCATGCAGAGACGCCGCGCGTACCCAGGCACCGAAGGCAACCGACCGTACTCCCGGCATGTGCTCCGAGAGTACGGTCAGTCCGTTGGGCAATACCGTCCGGCGGAATCCATCCACCGGCGTGTCACCGCGCTTCACTAGCGGCGACCGCGGCCTCCACCGCCGCTCCGGCGCGGCCGTTCACCATCTTCGCGCGCGGGCCGATCGCCTTCCGCGCGCGGCGGACGCGGCTCTTCCTCCGGCATGCCCTCCGGCCGCGGCGTGAGCGCCTTCATGGAGAGACGCAGACGTCCACGCTCGTCGCGATCGAGCAGCTTCACGGTCACGCGATCGCCCTTGTTCACCACGTCTTCGGTCCTCTCGGTGCGGCCGTGCTTGAGCTCCGAGATGTGCACCAGGCCTTCCGTGCCCGGCATGATCTCGACGAACGCGCCGAATGCCGTCGTGGTCTTCACGGTGCCCTCGTACGTCGCGCCGATCTCCGGCTCGGCCGTGATGGCCTGCACCATCGCACGTGCGCGCTGCATCGGCTCACCGCCGACCGCCGCGATGGTCACGAGACCCGTATCATCCACGGTGATCTCGGCGCCCGTCTCGTCCTGAATGCCGCGGATCGTCTTGCCCTTCGGCCCGATGAGGTCACCGATCTTCTCCGGATTGATCTGGAGCGTCACGATGCGCGGTGCGAACGGGCTCAGGTCTTCGCGATGCGTGGACAGCGCCTTGTTCATCTCGCCGAGGATGTGGAGACGGCCCTCCTTCGCCTGCGCGAGCGCCTCCTTCATGATCTGGAGGTCGAGCCCCTGGATCTTGATGTCCATCTGAATGGACGTGATGCCCGCAGCCGTGCCCGCCACCTTGAAGTCCATGTCGCCGAGGTGATCCTCGGTGCCGAGGATGTCGGTGAGGATGGCGTACTTCTTTCCTTCCTTGATGAGGCCCATCGCCACACCAGCCACCGCGCCGCGAATCGGGATACCCGCGTCCATCATCGCCAGCGATCCGCCGCACACCGTGGCCATGGAGCTCGAGCCGTTCGACTCGAGGATCTCGGACACGATGCGAAGCGTGTACGGGAAATCCGCGAAATCAGGGAGCACCGCCTGCAACGCGCGCTCGGCGAGGTTGCCGTGTCCGATCTCGCGACGCGACGTGCCGCGCACCGGCCGCACTTCGCCCGTGGAGAACGGCGGGAAGTTGTAATGCAGCATGAACGACTTCGTCGTTTCAGCCGCCGAGTCGATGGAGTCGAGGCGCTGCACGTCGTTGGCCGTGCCGAGCGTGGCCGATACGAGTGCCTGCGTCTGCCCGCGCGTGAACAGCGCGGAGCCATGCGAGCGCGGAAGAATACCGCTGTCGATGCTGATTGGGCGGACTTCGTTCGTCGCCCGCCCGTCCACGCGCTTCTTCGTGCTGAGCACCTGCGACCGAAGGGCCGTGTATTCCAGATCGCCGAGGATGCTGTGGATCTCCTTGACGTTGTCTGGCAGGTCGGCGAGGAGCTGATTGGCGACTTCCTGCTTCACCACCGCGACCGTCTGGATGCGGGTGTGCTTCTCCTTCTGGTTGAGCGCCTCAAGGATGCGCGCCTCGGCGGCGGCCTTCACCTTGTCGGCGAGTCCGTCGGTGGCGGCGGCCGGGGCCCACGCGAGCTTCTCGGTGCGTCCGGCAAGCGCGAGCAGCTCTTCCTGATGGTCGATCAGCTCGCGGATTCCGCCCTGGGCGACCGTCAGCGCTTCGACGACGTCCTCTTCGCTGACCTCGACCGCACCGCCCTCGACCATGACGATCGAGTCCTTCGAGCCGGCGACGACGAGATCGATGTCGCTGTACTCGAGCTGCTGGAACGTCGGATTGAGGATCCAGTTGCCCTGCACTCGTCCGACGCGGACTCCCGCGATGGGAGCGGCAAACGGCGTGCGGCTCTGGTTCAGTGCGAAGGATGTCGCGACGAGCGCCAGGACGTCGGCGTCATTCTCCTGATCGGCGGAGATGACGTAGCAGAACACCTGCACTTCGTTGGCGAATCCTTCGGGGAACAGCGGCCGGATGGAGCGGTCGATGATGCGACAGCTGAGGATCTCACCGTCCGAGGGACGTCCCTCGCGCTTGATGAAGCCCCCGGGGATCTTGCCGGCGGCGTATGTCTTTTCGCGGTACTCGACGGTGAGCGGAAAGAAGGGAAGTGTGGACTTCGTGTCGCTCACCGTCACGGCCGCCAATACCATGGTGTCGCCGAAGGTGATGAGGCACGAGCCGGCGGCCTGTTTGGCCAGTCGGCCGGTCTCGAGGATCAGCCGGCGTCCGGCGAACGTCTTTTCAATGCGTTGCATTTTTTCCTGGGTCTCTTATCTGCATTGCACGCGGCCGAATTGCCGGGTGCGCTTCGTGAAAACGCAAAACGCGCGGTCCGCAAGAATGCGTCCGCGCGCGTGCGTTCATGCCCCGCTTAGTACCGTAGCCCGAGGTCCTGGACGATCTGACGGTAGCCGTCGATGTCCGTCCGCTTCATGTAGTTCAGCAGGCGGCGGCGGTTCCCGACCATCTTCAGCAGCCCGCGGCGGCCATGATGGTCTTTCTTGTGAGTCCGGAAGTGCTCGGTGAGGTAGTTGATCCGCTCGGTGAGCAGGGCGACCTGGACTCGCGCGGAGCCGGTGTCCGTCTCGTGCTGCTTGTACTTCTCGAGCGTCGGGGCGTTGTCAAAAGCCATTGGCTAAACAGAGATAAGTTGGTTGAGCCGTGTAAGTTAGCTCAGGCGGCGCAACGTGTCAAGAAAGGAACGGCTCAGCCGAAGAGCCGCGCTACGACGTCCCGCACTCCGTTGGCCAGGTCGTTGAACGTCGACATCGCGAAGATCAGCAGTATGGCCACCAGCCCGAAGCGCAGGATGTACTCCCGCGTCCGCGCGCTGAACGGACGCCCCTTCACTGACTCGGCCACGTTGATCAGGATCTGCCCGCCATCGAGAATCGGAATCGGGAGCAGGTTGAGGACCGCCACGTTCACGCTAAGAACGGCGATCAGCAGAAAAAGACTCTCGACGCCGCTCTGCGCCGCGGCCACCGACGCCCGCGTAATCGCGATGGGGCCGCCGAGCTGCCGCACGGAGACTTCGCGCGTCAGGAGACCGCGCACGACGGCCACGATCTTCGTTGCCGTGAGCCACGTCTGTCGCGCCCCCTCCCCGAACGCGGTCCCGATCGCCATCGGCTGGCGGCTGCTGAAGTCCGCGGGCGTCGCGCCAATCTTTCCCACCGACGCCATCTGCTTCGTCACGGGATCCTTCTGGTCCACCGCATCCGGACGTACCGTGAACGTGCGCGGGACGCCATGGCGACGAACGTCGAACGCGATCTCCCTGCCCGCCGACGGCGCGACGCGCGCCTGAAGCTGCGACCAGCTGTCCACGGGCTGGTGATCGATCGCCACCACGGAGTCACCGGCACGGAGACCGCCGCGCACCGCCGCGCTGCCCGGCAGCAGGTCGCCGATCACCGGCGGTATGAAGAAGTCGATCGCGTTGCCGATGTCGCGGGCGCCCGGCTCGCCTGACCCGCCCACAGGAACCGCGATCGTACCACGATTCGTCCGGATGACGAGGCGGGCCGCGTGCGTCTCATCGATCAGGTCGCGGATCTCGTTCCAGTTGCGGACGGACTTGTCATTGACGGCCGCGATGGTGTCACCGGCCCGTAGCGCCGTCAGCGCCGGCGCATTGGACACCGCGTGCACGGCGCCGACGACGCGGGTGCCGACCACGACCTCTCCGTAATACAGGCCGATTCCCGTCAGCACCACGAACGCGAGCAGCACGTTCATCGTCACGCCGGCAATCATGATGAACAGACGCGCTGCCAGACTCTTGGACTCGAACCACCGCGACTCGGGTACCGGCTTCGGCCCAAACGGAACCATCGCCTCGGCATCGTATCGCGGATCATCGGGCTTCAGCGCACTCGACTCCTCGTTCCCCCCCTCGAGAAACGCGGCCTCGGCGTCGTGGCGCGAGGCCATCCGCACGTAGCCACCCAGCGGGAGCGCGGCGAGCACGTACTCCGTCTCGCCTCGCCGCAGCCGCAGCAAGGCGGGCCCGAAACCGATCGAGAATCGGGGCGTGTACACCCCGACGAGCTTTGCCGCGATGAAATGTCCGAGCTCGTGAACGAAGATCACGATGCCGAACACGATGATCGGCGCGACGTATGCTAGCATCCGAGCTGCTCTTTCACGTGACGACGTGCCTCAGTATCGGCGTGGAGAATGGCGTCGAGCGATCCGCTCGCGGCACCAACGAGCGCTTCCAGCGCGCCCCCGATGCTGCGTGCGATGTCCCCAAAACGAATCCGGCCGTCCAGATAGAGTGCCACGGCCTGTTCGTTCGCCGCGTTGAACACCGCGGGCGCGGCACCGCCCGCCCGTCCCGCCTCGATACCGAGACGGAGCGCGGGGAACTCGTCATGCCGCACGGCCTCGAACGTCAATGGAGACCGCGCGACCGGGTCAAAGGTTGGTACCCCAGTGTCGCTAACACGGTCCGGGTAGGTGAGCGCGTACAGAATGGGCAGCTCCATGCTTGGCGCACCGAGCTGAGCCACCACGCTGCCGTCGATGAACTCGACGAACGAATGCACGATGCTCTGCGGATGCACGACGACGTCGATGCGCTCGTACGGAATGCCGAAGAGATAGTGGGCCTCGATCACCTCCAAGGCCTTGTTGGCAAGCGTGGCGCTGTCCACGGTGATCTTCGGTCCCATCTGCCATGTGGGATGCCGCAGCGTCTGCTCAGGTGTCGCATTCGCGATGCGGTCGGCACTCCAGTCACGAAATGGACCGCCAGACGCCGTCAACACGATCCGGCGGACCTCGCTCACGGGACGCGTGCCGATGCACTGAAGAATCGCGCTGTGCTCGCTATCGATAGGTACGATCTCGCCGCCACCGCGTGCCGCAGCAGCGGTTACCAGTGATCCACCCATGACGAGCGACTCCTTGTTGGCGAGCGCCACACGCTTACCGCGCTCCAACGCGGCGAGTGTCGCGCGAAGGCCCACGGAGCCGACGACGGCATTGACCACGATGTCCGCGTCGTCACGCGACGCGGCGTCCACGAGGCACGACTCCCCATGGCACCAACCGGCATGCGTCGCGGTGCCGTTGCGAACGAGACCGATGTACGATGGGGCGAACGCCCGCACCTGCTCCGCCAGGATCGACTCGTTGGTGAACGCGGTAAGGCCGGTTACGCGAAAGCGATCTCGATGGCGATCGAGCACTCGAAGCGCCGTGGTGCCGATCGACCCGGTCGAGCCCAACAGCGCAACGCCGCGTGTCATTGGAACAGCGGCATGGGCAGCCAGCCGAGCAGCACGTACGCCACCGGCAGCACGAAAATCAGGCTGTCGAAGCGATCGAGAATGCCGCCGTGCCCGGGGATCAGATGGGAGCTGTCCTTCGCGCCCGCCTCGCGTTTGATCAGCGACTCGAACAGATCGCCTGATTGCGCCGCGACGCTGAGGCATGCGCCGAACAGCAGAGCTCCCTGTGGCGTAAGACCGAGGTGCGCGCCGGGCGCGAGCACGAGACGCGCATACGCAAGCGATACGAGCATGCTCACCACGAGTCCGCCCACCGCGCCGGAGATCGTCTTTCCCGGACTCACGCTCGGAATGAGCTTTGGTCCGCCAACGGCCCGGCCCACCGCATACGCGCCGATGTCCGTGGCCCAGGTGACGACGAGAGGAAAGACGAGAAGGATGCCACCAGGAGGAATACGCAGCGGCAGGCCGGCGAGTGTCAGGTTGAAGGCGCCGACGGAGTCGTAGCCGCGAACCACGTCGTGGTAGCGCAGCGCGTATCCGAAGCCGAGCGCGCCAGCCGTGTAGAGAATGCCGAATACGGTCGTCGCGCTCGCGCCCAGCGGCTGCCCTTCGACGCCTCGCGTCCAGATGGCGGCCGCGCAAATGCCGAGGACGACGAGCGCGGCGAACGCGGGCCGCGCCGTAATGAGTCCCAGGTAATGGGCGTGAATCACGAGTGGCGTCACGCCGGCGATTGCGATGCCGGCGTCATCGAGTGGGCGGGCACCCGTCGCGATGGCGAGCCGGTAGAACTCCCACGCGCCGATGGCGCACACGACTGCGAGCAGCGCCGCGAGGGGAGCGCCGCCCACGAGCACGATGCCCAGTGCGATCGGAGCAGCGACGATGGAGAACAGGACGCGGAGCGCGAGCTCGCTCATGCGCGCGGGCTGCTGGAGGAAGGCGTCGTGCCTCAGACTTCCATGATCTCGGCCTCTTTGGCCTTGACCAACTGGTCGATCTTCGCGATGAAGTCGTCATGGACCTTCTGGAGGTCCTTCTCGGCATGCTTGACGTCGTCTTCGCTGACGCCGCTCAACTTCTTGAGCGCGTCGCGCGCGTGGGTGCGCGAGTGGCGCACCGCGATGCGGCCGTCCTCGGCGTACTTGTGAACGATCTTCACGAGTTCCTTGCGACGTTGCTCGTTCATCTGTGGCAAGGGCACACGGATGACGCCGCTCTGCTGCGCGGGCTCGAGTCCGAGGTCGGAATCGCGGATGGCCTTCTCGATGGCCTTCGCCTGTGACTTGTCGAACGGCGTCACGAGAATCGTGCGGGGTTCCGGCGTGGCGATGCTGGCCACCTGATTGAGCGCCATCATCTGTCCGTAGGCCTCGACGCGGACGGTGTCGAGCATGTTCGGCGTCGCCTTCCCCGAGCGGACCGATGCGAACTCGCGCTTCGCCGCATCCAGCCCCTTCTCCATGGCGGACCGGCAGTCCTTCATGATCTGTGGGATTGTGCTCATCGGACGAGTGTGCCGACGCGCTCGCCGCGAACCGCCGCGGCAATCGCGCCCGGTTGGTGGATGTTCAGAACGATCAGCGGCAACGCGTTCTCCTTGCAGAGCGTCACGGCGGTCTGGTCCATCACCTTGAGCTCCTCGAGCATGACGTCGCGGTAGCTGATCTCATGGTAGAACTTGGCGTTCGGATCCTGTTTTGGATCGGCGGAGTACACGCCGTCCACGCTGGTGGCCTTGATGATGACGTTGGCCTTGATCTGGATGCCGCGCAGGACCGCCGCCGTGTCGGTGCTAAAGTACGGATTGCCCGTGCCCGCGGCAAAGATGACGATGCGCTCCGTCTCCAAATGCCGGAGGGCGCGGCGCCGAATGTACGGCTCGGCCAGCTCCTCCATGCGGATGGCGGTCATGACCCGCGTCTCCATCCCCTTTCGCTCGAGGATGTCCTGGACGGCGAGCGCGTTGATGACCGTGCCCAGCATGCCCATGTAGTCCGCGCTCACGCGATCCATGCCCATCTTCGAGAGCTGCGATCCCCGCACCATGTTGCCGCCGCCGATCACGAGTCCGAGCGACGTCCCGAGGCGCACCACCGACTGAATCTCGTCGGCGATGCGCTCGATGGTTGGGAAGTCGAACCCGAGCCCCCGCTCTCCGGCCAGCGCTTCACCGGAGATCTTGAGCAGCACCCGCGGATAGCGAAGCTCGGTCACGAGTCTTTACTCCTGTCCCATCTGGAAGCGCGCGAAGCGCTTGATCGTGACTTCGCTGCCGGCGGCCTTCAGGAGATCGCGGATGCTCTTGCTGTCGTCGCGAACCCAGGGCTGGTCGATGAGCGTGACCTCCTTGTAGAACTTGTCGATCCTGCCCTCCACCATCTTCTTGACGATGTTCTCCGGCTTGCCGCTCGCGGCGGCCTGCTCGGTGAAGATGCGGCGCTCTCGCTCGACCACTTCCGAGGGCACGTCTTCCCGCTGCACGGCGACAGGGACGGCCGGCACGCCCGCGGCGACGTGCTCCGCGATGGTGCGCGCCAGCTGCTGACCCGCATCGCCGGACAGTCCGCCGATCTCCACCAGCGCGGCGACCTTGCCGTTGTGATGCACGTAGGAGCCGACCGCACCCTCTCCGGAGAGACGCGCGTACCGCCGCAGCACGATGTTTTCGCCGATCGTGCCGGTCAGCATCTTGAGCGCCTCGGACAGACTCCCCGACTCGCCGAAGGCGATGGCCATGATGGGCGAGTCCTCGGCCGCGGAGACGACGCCGTTCGTCTCCTTATGGTCGTGCACGAGGTTGGCGATCTGGTAAGCGGTCTGCCCGAAGGTCTCGTTGCGCGCGACGAAGTCCGTCTCGCTATTCAGCTCCACGAGCACGCCGGTGCGGCCGTCCGGCGACGTGAGCGCGACGATCTTGCCCTCGGAAGCCGCGCGTCCCGCGCGCTTCTCGGCCTTGGCGATGCCCTTCTTGCGCAGCCACTCGATGGCCTTCTCGATGTCGCCCTCGTTTTCCTCGAGGGCTTTCTTGCACTCCATCATTCCCGCGCCGGTGCGCTGGCGCAGGTCTGCAACATCCTTGGCGGTGAACGCAGCCATTTCTCGTCGATTCTCGGGTGTGGCGTGGAAACGCCGCCGGGCTGGCCGGCGGCGTCTGAATGTTAACCTGTCCGTTGCGGGGACGCTCGCGCGTTCCGCGTGGATCAGGCCTACTCTGCGTCGTCGGGTGCGACGTCCGGCGCTTCGGCCTCGGCTTCGGTGCCCTTCAGGTGCGCAGCGATTGCTTCGGGCTTCGCGCGGCGGCGGCGCGGACGCCGGCGACGACGCTCGTCGCGCTCCACCGCGGACTCCGTACCCCGCTCGGAGCTGTACGTCATCGTGCCCTCGGCGCCCTCTTCGGCCTCCGCGCGAATCGGCGCCGCAAGGCGCGCTTCGGCGATGGTGTCCGCGATGGCCTTGGTGATCAGCTCGACCGAGCGGATGGCGTCGTCATTGCCCGCGATCGGAACGGTGATGAGGTCGGGATCCGCGTTCGTGTCCACGATCGCGATGATCGGGATGCCAAGCTTGTTGGCTTCGGCGACGGCGATCTTCTCCTTCTTCGCGTCGACGACGAACATGAGGCCCGGCGTGCGCGTGAGACTCCGGATGCCGCTCAGATACTTCCCGAGCTTGTCCTTTTCACGCGACATCATGAGGCGTTCCTTCTTCGTGTAGTTCTCCCACTCGCCGCCCTCGACGCTGCCGGCCTCGAGCTCCTTCATGCGCTTGAGCTGTTTCTTCACCGTCTGGAAGTTCGTGAGCAGCCCACCGAGCCACCGCTCGGTGATGTACATCGCGTTGCAACGCTCCGCTTCCTGCTTCACGATGCCGGCCACCTGCGCCTTCGTGCACACGAACAGGACGCTGTCGCCGCGCGTCACGACGTCGCGCACCAGCTTCTGCGCGATCTCGAGCTGACGGAGGGACTTCTGAAGGTCGATGATGTGGATCCCGTTGCGCTCGGCGAAAATGAAGCGGCGCATCTTGGGATTCCACCGGCGGGTCTGGTGTCCGAAGTGGACGCCAGCCGCGAGGAGCTGCTCGAGGGTGGGCTTGTTGTCGTCTGCCATTGTCGTAATACGTGGTTGATGTCTTCCGCTTCCGTCAGCGTCTCCGCCTACCGGCATGGCCGGCACCAGGCGGAGACTCGGGAAGCGTGCTGGATGAACTACAGGTTACCGCTTGCTGAACTGGAATCTCTTTCGTGCCTTCGGCCGGCCTGGCTTCTTCCGTTCGACCGCACGCGCGTCCCGTGTCAGAAGACCCAGGTCGCGGAGCTTGCGGCGCTGCGACTCGTCGATCTGCACGATGGCGCGCGCCACCGCGAGGCGCAGCGCACCGGCCTGGCCCGTCTGGCCACCGCCGGACACGTTCGCCTTGACGTCGAAGCGGCCGAGCATGTCGGTCGCCGTAAACGGCTGCTGAATGGCGGACACCAGCGCCGGGCGCGGGAAGTAGTCTCCCAGCGTGCGGCCGTTGATGTCCCACTTGCCGGAACCGGCCTTCAAGTAGACGCGGCACACCGCTTCCTTGCGGCGTCCGATCGTGTGCGTGACTCCTTCGGCCATGGCTACTTCGCCTCGCTCTTCTTGAGGGTCAGCGTCTTCGGCACCTGGGCCGAGTGGGGATGCTCTGCGCCGCCGTACACGCGAAGCTTGCCGCGGAGCGCCTGACGGCCGAGCGCGGTCTTCGGCAGCATGCCGTAGACGGCCTTCTCGATGATGCGCTCCGGATGCCTGGACAGCATCGTCGCGAACGGCGTGAACCGCTCGTGACCCATGTAGCCCGTGTGGTGGAAGTACTCCTTCTGCTCGCTCTTGCGGCCCGTGACGCGGACCTTGGATGCGTTGATGACGATGACGCCGTCGCCCGTATCCATGTGCGGCGTGAACATCGGCTTGTGCTTGCCGCGGATGATGCGCGCGACCTCGGTGGCGAGGCGGCCGAGCACCAGGCCATCGGCGTCGACGATATACCAGTCCTGCTGGATATCGCGCGGCGTGGCGGTGTACGATTTGAACATGACTCGAAGTGACTGCGTCGGTACCTCGCCTCACCGGTGCGTCATGCAACCCGGGTCTCGGCCGCCACTGAAGGCGTTTTTGGACAGACCTGTAAGCTAGACAACAACTTACGAGCCGTCAACCGCACGGGCACGACGGTTCAGAGTCTGCGTCTGCCCTCCGAATTCTGCTTCTGCCGTCCGCCGTCTCATCGCCGCCTTGGCGTCGGCGGCGGAGAGTCTCAGAGTGGCATTTCTGACGTCGGTAGCTGTGCCCCCGCACGGCTATAATTCTGTATGCCCGAACAAACACCGGTTCGGCGGATCCTGCTCATCGACGCCGACGCGTTCTTCGTCGCCGTCGCGCGACTCGTGGATCCGGAGGGTGCCGGCCGCGCTCCCCTGCTGCTCGTCGGCGGAACGGCGGAAGGACGAGGCGTGGTGTGCTCCGCGTCGTACGAAGCGCGACAGCATGGCGTCCGCTCGGCCATGCCGATGTCGCGAGCGCTTCGGCTCTGCCCAGGTGCTACGTGCGTCCCCGTTCCGGGTAAAGCGTGCCGGCAGAAGCACAAGGAGATCCGCGCCGTGCTCGAACGCTTTGCACCCGTCGTCCAGTCCGCCAGCATCGACGAATGGTACGCGGATCTCGGCGGCACCGAGTCCATCTATGCGGGCGCCTCACTCCAGACGATCGCGCATCGCATGCGGGATGTGGTACTCGAGGAGACGAAGTTGCGCGTCTCCATCGGAGGCGGCACGTCGAAGCTCATCGCCAAGCTGGCGGCGGAGGGCGCCAAGCCACGGCCGGAAAACGACGCCGATGGCGTGCGCGTGGTCGAGCCGGGCAGCGAGATCGCGTTCATGCGGGAGCTGGTGCTGGCGGACATCCCGGGCATCGGCCCCAAGACGACGGCACGCCTCGCCGAACGGGGATTGCGCAGTGTATCCGACGTGCTGGATCGAGACGAGGCGGCGCTCGTGCGTCTGGTCGGACCCGGTGATGCGGGATGGCTCGGGCGACGTGTGCGCGGCGTCGACGAGAGCGTCGTCGACGACCGCGAGCCCGCCCGCAGCATCAGCCGCGACGAGACCTTTCCAACCGACATCCACGACGACCTGCTTCTCGAGGGCGAGTTGACGGAGCTCGTCGGCCGAGCGGCCGGGGATCTTCGCGGCGCCGATCTGCGGGCGCGCACCGTCACGGTCCGAATCCGCGACAAGGACTTCACGACGCGCCAGGCGAGCCGCACGGTGGACGATCCGCTCGAGTCGGATCGCGCAATCTTCGTGGTCGCGCGCGACCTTCTCCACAAGCTGCGCCGCGCACGCCGCGTCCCGGCGCGCTTGCTCGGCGTCGCCCTCTCCGGGTTCGGCGATCCGCTCATCAGGCAGCTTTCACTGTTCGACGCGAGTCGGCCACTCGAGACGGAGCGGGACCGCATCGTATCACGCACGATGGACGCGGTCCGGAAGAAATTCGGACGCGACGCGATCGCGCCCGGCCGCAAGCACTAACCCTTCAGGGTACCGGTTCGGCGACGAACGCGAGCCAATTGCCGTCCGGACTCACGGCCAGACGAGTGACGCTCCGGACGCCGTTCGCGGTGAGGTCCGCGACGGGAATCCATGCGCTTCCCTCGCCCTGAATCTTGTTCCAGCGGAGTAGCGTTCCGCCCGACGCCGTGAGCAACGTGCCGTCGGGCATGAATGCGTGGAACTCGTTGTCCGCCGCGGCGCGTACCAGGCGCCGCGCGTCCGCGCGATCGATCGGCTGCCGGGTAATCCACAGCACACCGCTGTCACGCTGTGTGTAGGTGAACGCGCGCTCATTGGGAACGTGGTGCACCGCGCGGCCGACGTCCTTCGCGCGCACGATGTCCACGCTGCCGTCGCGACTGACGAGGTGCAGCGTGCTCGGTGTGCCGAGCACGAATGTCACGAGGCGCGTGGAGTCGAGCCACGCGTGGTATCCCACGGGCTTGAGCAGCGGCAACACGAGTTGCGGATCCGAGCCGTCGAGCGCGAAGCTCCAGAGACGCTGAGTCGAGTCGCGCTCCACGCGAATGACACTGAACCGGTTCTCACGCGGCATCGGCGTGGCCGAGTACTCGCTTTCGGGCGTTGCCGTGACGCGCGTGGTGGTCCGCGGCCCGATGTCGTAGCGCCAGATGTCGGCCTGTCCATCTGCAATGGCCGTGTAGAGAATCGCGCGGCTATCAAGCAGAAAGCTCGGCTGATTGTCGTAACCAGGCCGATGCGTCACGTTGATCGCCGCGCCGACGACCATGGAGTCTCCCACGCGCGACAGCGGTGCGAGATAGATGTCCGTGTTCGGAACTTGCGCGGCTGCCGCGCGCGAAGCGATGAGCAGAACCAGCGCCGGACGAATGAGTCGCATCACTCGAGCTCCAGCAGCACAGCGCCCTTTTCGACGGCTGTGCCGGGCTGCACCAGCACCGCCGTCACGGTGCCAGCCGACGTCGCGCGCAATTCGTTTTCCATCTTCATTGCCTCCATGACGACGAGTCCCTGGCCCGGCACCACCACGTCGCCTGGCTCGACGGCGACACGGACGATCATGCCCGGCATCGGCGCGACGAGCGGCGCCGGGCCCACCGGACCGGAGCTGGCACCGCTCAGCTCCCGAATGAAGCGCGTGCGCTCGTCGAGTGCTTCCACTTCGTGCCGAAATCCGTCCACCCAGAGCGAATACCGGCCTCGCGACGTACCGCGGCGGGCGACGACACGATGCACCTCGTCGCCGATGGTCACCATGCGAACGGGCGTACCCTCGACTTCGGCAATGCTCGCAGGGCGCGACACGCCATCCACTATGGTGACGTCGCCGTCGATGATCACGTCGATGTCCGCGTCGCCCACTCTCACGACGTACTTCATGCCGCCTCGGGAACGAGCTCGCACACGGTCTCCACGTGCGCCGTCTGCGGAAACATGTCGTACGCACGGACACTCGCCAGCCGATATCGCGGCATGCGTGCGAGATCGCGAGCCAGGGTGGCCGCGTCGCAGCTCACGTAGATGATGGCTCTCGGCGGCGAGGTGACGTGCTCGAGCACGTTCGTCACGTGCGGATCCACTCCGGATCGCGGTGGATTGAGCAGCACCACGTCGGCCGGGAGCGCCTCCTCCAGACGTTCCTCGACGCGCCCGGAAATAGCGCGTGACGGCAGCCGAAGGCGGTCGGCAAACTGTTCCACCGCGGAGGCATCCAGCTCGATGGCGGTGACGGTGGTTTCGCTGGCAAGGGCGAGCGCCGTGTCTCCGACGCCCGCATATGCATCTACGACCGTCGTCGGTGAGTGCGCCCGCACACGATCGAGGACATAGTCCCTCAGCCGCATTGCGACACGCGCGTTCACCTGCGCGAACGAAGCCCCCGCGTGTTGTCCGCCTATCCGCGCGGCGATTCGGCGCGTGCGTCCCTGCTCCGGCTTCCACCACAACTCGACGACGCCGTCCACCGCCTGGATGAACCGTTCGGGATCGGGCCATGAGCGGCCGCCCTCGACCACAACGGCGGCGCCCCCGGACACCAGCCGTACTGCAACGCGCAGCGCCGTCTCGCTCGGAAGAAACTCAAAACGCGCCCGCAGCGATGTCCAGACGGCCAGTACACGCTCGTCTGTGATCGGACAGTCCTCGAGTTGGAATACCCCGCGCGGATCATCGTACGGATGCAGACCGGCGATCCAGTGGTCCCCACTCCGGCGAAGATGCAGCGTGAGCTTGCGTCGATACCGCCACTGCGCTTCGCTCGCCTCGACGTCGAACTGCGGCGTCTCGCGTCGTCCAATGCGGCGCAGGCTGTCGGCGATGATGGTGGCCTTGGCGCGGCGCTGCGCATCGTACGTCATATGCTGCAACTGGCAGCCGCCGCAACGATCCTGGACGTAGTGGGCGCACGTCGCCACGATGCGGTCCGGCGATTCCCGATCGAGTGAGATCAGCGTGCCACGCGCGAATCGCTTGTGCCTCGTCAGGCGCACGAGGGCGACGTCACCGATCGCCGTGCGCGGGGTGAAGACGACCATGCCTTCCGTGCGAGCCACTCCGTCGCCGCCAGCGGCAATGCCGTCGATCTCGACGCGGGCGAGCGGATCATTCATTGGATGGCATCGAGCCGTGCCGCCTGAAGCCACGGCGACGTAGTGGAAGTCACCGCGGAGGACTCGGCGCCTCTCCGTGCACGCTGCGGACCCGACCGCTCGCGCTCCGCGAGCAACGCGGCGGCAATCGCCGCTCGCAAGACTGCCTCGCGCGGTGGCTGCACGCTGAGGAGCGACGCGAGGCGGCGCTCCAGCCACTGGATGCTGATGTCACCCGATCGAAACTCGGCGTCCTCCATCACGCGGAGATGAAAGTCGCGCGAGGTGTCCACGCCTTCGATCGTGAGCTCGAGCAGCGCGCGATGCATGCGCGCGATCGCGGCGGCGCGAGTAGGCGCCCACACGATCAGCTTCGCCAGCATGGGATCGTAGAAGAGCGAAATCTCGCTGCCGGTCTCGATGCCGCCGTCCCATCGGATGCCAGGGCCGCTGGGCACGTGGAGATACTGCACGCGTCCGGTCGAGGGCAGAAAATTGTTCGCGGGATCCTCGCTCGTGATCCGGCACTCCATCGCCCAGCCGCTGGGGTCCAGGTCCTCCTGATGGAATGGAAGCGCTTCGCCCGCGGCGATCCGCAGTTGCCACTGCACCAGATCCACACCCGTGACCAGCTCGGTGACCGGATGCTCGACCTGAATGCGCGTATTCATCTCGAGGAAGTAGAAGTCCCCGCCGGCGTCGAGCAGAAACTCGCAGGTCCCCGCGTTGACGTAGCCCGCCGCGCGAGCGGCAGCCACCGCCGCGGCACCCATGCGCGCCCGCAACTCCGGAGTCACCGCAACGCTCGGCGCCTCCTCGATCATCTTCTGATGTCGCCGCTGCACGGAGCACTCACGCTCACCCAGGTGCAGCATGGTGCCGTGCGTGTCGCCGAGCAGCTGGATTTCGACGTGGCGCGGGCCGACGATGTACTTCTCGACGTACACGGCGTCGTCACCGAAAGAGCTCTTCGCCTCGCGCTTGGCCGCAGCGAGCGCGTCTGCCAGCTCTTCGCGCCGATGGACGATGCGCATCCCCTTGCCGCCGCCGCCGGCTGCCGCCTTGAGCAGCACGGGATAACCGAATTGCGCCGCCACGTCCGCCGCTTCGTCCGCATCGCGAAGCGCGGACGTCGTGCCCGGCACCACCGGCGTGCCCGCCGAGATCGCGAGTGAGCGGGCTGCCGTCTTGCTTCCCACCGCGGCAATGGCTTCCGCGGGTGGTCCGATGAACACGAGGCCCGCGTCACGCACGGCGCGCGCAAACCATTCGCGCTCCGAGAGAAAGCCGTACCCTGGATGAATCGCCTGCGCACCGGTGCGCAGTGCAGCCGCGATGATGGCGTCGCCCTTGAGGTACGACTCGCGCGAGGGAGCCGGTCCGATGAGAATCGCTTCGTCAGCCTCGCGCACGTGCGGCGCGTGCGCGTCCGCCTCGGAATAGACGGCCACGGTGCGCACTCCCATCTCGCGACAGGCGCGAATGACACGGAGCGCGATCTCGCCGCGGTTCGCGACCAGGACCTTGTCGAACATCAGAGCGGAATGTTGCCGTGTTTCCTGGGCGGATTCCGGTCGCGCTTGGTGCGCAGCGTATCGAGCGCGTCGATGAGTCTCGGACGCGTGTCGCGCGGATCGATGATGTCGTCGAGGTATCCGCGGCCGGCCGCGATGTACGGATGCGCGAACTTCTCACGATACTCGTCCATCTTGTCGTCGGTCGCGCGCGACGGATCGTCGCTCTCCGCGATCTCCTTGCGGAAGAGAATCTCCACCGCACCCTTCGGCCCCATGACCGCAATCTCCGCGGTCGGCCAGGCCAGATTGAGGTCGCCGCGAATGTGCTTCGAGCTCATGACGTCATAGGCGCCGCCGTACGCCTTCCGCGTGATGACGGTGAGCTTCGGCACCGTGGCCTCGCAATACGCGTACAGCAGCTTTGCGCCGTGGCGAATGATGCCGCCGTGCTCCTGCCCCACACCCGGTAGAAAACCGGGGACGTCCTCGAACGTCACGATCGGCACGTTGAACGCGTCGCAGAAGCGAATGAACCGTGCTGCCTTCGTGGACGCGTTGATGTCGAGCACTCCCGCGAGCACCGCCGGCTGGTTGGCGACAATGCCTACGCTGTATCCGCCGAGATGCGCGAAGCCGCAGAGAATGTTCCCCGCGAACTCCCGGTGCACCTCGTAGAACGCGCCATCGTCGACGACGCGGCGGATGACCTCGTGCATGTCATACGGCATGTTCGGCTTGTCCGGCACGACGTCCAGCAGCGCGTCGTCGCGGCGGTCGCGCGGATCCGTTCCGCGTCCCCGCGGCGGCTCGTCGAGATTGTTGGACGGAATGAACTGCAAGAGATCGCGCACGGCCTGGATGCATGCCGGCTCCGAGTCGTGTGCGAAGTGGGCGACGCCGCTGGTGGCCGTGTGCGTGTCGGCCCCGCCCAGCTCTTCCATGGTGACGTCCTCGTGCGTCACCGTTTTCACGACGTTCGGCCCGGTGACGAACATGTAGCTCGTCTTCCGCACCATGTAGATGAAGTCCGTGATCGCTGGCGAGTAGACCGCACCGCCTGCGCACGGCCCGAGGATGGCGCTGATCTGCGGCACGACGCCGGACGCGAGCGTATTGCGGAGAAAGATCTCCGCATAGCCGCCCAGGGAGACGACGCCCTCCTGGATGCGCGCACCACCAGAATCGTTCAAGCCGATCACCGGCGCCCCATTCCGCACCGCGAGATCCATGACCTTGCAGATCTTCTCGGCGAAGGACTCGCTCAGCGAGCCGCCGAAGACGGTGAAGTCCTGCGAGAAGACGTACACCAGCCGCCCCTCGATGCGACCGTAGCCGGTGACCACGCCGTCACCATAGATGCGCTGCTCCTCGAGACCGAAGTCGTGCGACCGATGCACGACGAAACGGTCCAGCTCCACGAAGGTGCCTTCGTCGAGCAGGAGGTCGAGCCGCTCGCGCGCAGAGAGCTTGCCCTTGTCGTGCTGGGCTTTCAGTCTGGCCGCGCCGCCGCCTTGCTCCGCCTCCGCCGCACGGTGCTCGAGGAGCGCCAGCTTTTCTCGCATGCTCATAGTGACCGATAAGCTATCCCTTGAGCAGAAGGGACAGCAACAGAACGCACAGAAACAACTGGAAAATGCGGAACGGGCGGATCACCCATGAGGGAATCCGCCCGCTCTTTCAGTTCGCAGCGACGCGTCTCTACTCGTCGTCCAGCGGAATATCGAGTGGAATCTCGGTCGGAATCTCGTCGTCCGTATGAATCTTGGACGGCGTCTCCGGACGCGGAGGCTGTTCTTCCGGAATGCCGACGACGCTCAGCACGATGCGGCGATGGATCGGATCCACCTCGAGCACACGAGTGTCGAGATTCATCCCCTCGTACACCACGTCCGCCGGGCTGTTGACCACCTTGCCGTCGAGCGTGAGCTGCGAGATGGGCACGAAGCCCTCGATGTCGTTGCCGATGTCGACGACGACACCCTTGTCCATGAGACGCACGACCTTCGAGCGCATCTCGGTGCCGACCGGATAGGTCTCGCCGATGCGAAGCCACGGATCCTCTTCCGCCTGCTTGAGGCCAAGACTGATCCGCTTGTTCTCGCTGTCGATGTTCAGGATCACCACGTCGACAGCATCTCCCTTCTTCACGACCTCCGACGGATGCTGCACGCGCTTCGTCCAGCTCATGTCGGAGATGTGAATGAGACCGTCGATGCCGGGCTCGATCTCCACGAACGCGCCGAAGCTGGTGAGATTGCGCACCTTGCCGCTGATGCGCGTGCCCACTGGATACTTGAGCGGCAGCACCACCCACGGATCCTGCTCCGTCTGCTTCATGCCAAGCGAGATCTTCTCCTCGTTCGGATCGACCTTGAGCACCACTGCCTCGATGGTCTCACCGATGGAGACGAGCTTGCTCGGATGACGCACGTTGCGGGTCCAGCTCATCTCGCTGATGTGCACCAGACCCTCGATGCCAGGCTCCAACTCGATGAACGCGCCGTAGTTGGTGATGCTCACCACCTTGCCCTGCACCCGCGTGCCCACCGGGTACTTCTCGGCGACGTCCTTCCACGGGTAGCTCTGGAGCTGCTTGAGGCCGAGCGAGATGCGCTCGCGCTGCCAGTCGATGTCCAGCACCTTGACCTCGAGCTCCGAGCCGATCTGCACGAGCTCGGACGGATGCGCGATGCGGCCCCACGACATGTCGGTGATGTGCAATAGACCGTCCACGCCGCCGAGATCGATGAACGCACCGAAGTCGGTGATGTTCTTGACGACGCCCTTCCGGATCTGGTCCTTCGCCAGCTCCTTCATGAGCTTCTCGCGCTTGCCCGCGCGCTCGCTCTCGAGAATCACGCGGCGCGAGACGACGATGTTCCGGCGGCGCTTGTTGAGCTTGATGATCTTGAACTCGAACTTCTGGCCGAGCAGCTCGTCGATGTTCGGAACACGACGGAGTGCGATCTGCGAGCCGGGGAGGAACGCGTCCACGCCCATGAGGTCCACGACCACGCCGCCCTTGATCTTCTTGACGAGCGTGCCCTCGACGGGCTGATCGTTCTCGTAGGCGAGACGGATGCGCTCCCACACGCGCATGAAGTCCGCCTTCTTCTTCGAGAGGACGACGGAGCCCTCCTGGTCCTCGAGGTGCTCCAGCAGGACTTCGACTTCGTCGCCCGGCTTGAGATCCGGAAAGTCCTTGAACTCCTCGAGCGGAACGCTGCCTTCCGACTTGAAGCCGATGTCGAGCACGACCATGTTGTCGCGAATCTCGAGGACGCGAGACTTGACGATCTCGCCCTCGTCGATCGAGGCCATCGTGCCGTTGTACATCTCCATCATGGCCTCGAGCTCATCGGACGAGTATCCCTCGTCGTCCACGAGCTCAGGGCGGAGATTGGCGAGCGGGCGAAGCTGCGCGCGCTGCTTGTCGCGCTTCTCGCGCGCGGTAAGTGCCGAAGATTCGGTTGGGGTGTCGAGCTCAGTCATACCGACGGAAATTCTCCCGGAAATCGCGGGTATTTAGGCTCGCCGCGGCGAGTCCGAAGGGTTGAGCGCCCGCCCGTGTGGCGGACGCGAAACATGCCGCCGGCCACACGCGCCGGCAGCTTGGTGAACGCAACCATGAATCATAGGCGTTGAAGAGCGGATCGTCAACCCTAAGTGCTGGAAGCACGATGACTTACGGCGTGGGCCAGCGCCACGATCCGCTCCACCTGCTCCTCCTGGGTCAAATACGTCGTATCCAGGAGCACCGCGTCCGCCGCCTGAAGCGTCTGCATCGCATCCTTCGCATCACGCTGCACGAGGACGTCGGTCTCGGCGGCAACCTCGTCGTCGGTCGGCCGGCGGCCCAACCGCTGGACCAGGCGCCGGCGCGCGCGCTCCCACGGGTCCGCAACGAGAAAGACCTTGAGGGGCGCATCCGGAAACACCGCCGTGCCCATGTCGCGCCCATCCACGACGACGTCGTGCCACCGCGCCGCCTCGCGCACACTCGCATTCACCCACGAGCGCACCGCTTGCATCTTCGCGACGAGAGACACGTTGGCGGTGACGTCGCCGCCGCGAATCTCCTCCTCGACGCGCTGGCCGTCGATCAACGCGTGAAACGCATGCTTCTCGGCACCCAGCGTGACGCGAGGCGCGTCCCGCAGCAACCGTTCCGGCGACCAATCCTCCGGCGGCGCGTTGCCACGCAGGGCCGCGGCCGTCAGCGCGCGATACAACGAGCCGGAATCGATGTGGAGATAGCCGAGGCGCTCCGCCACCCACTGCGCGGTGGACGACTTCCCCGATGCCGCCGGGCCATCGATTGCAACGACCATCCGCGCAGGCAGGCTCACTGCACGACCTTCACGAGATCGCTCCAGAAGCTCGGATAGGACACGGCGACGCAGTCGCGATCGTCGATGGCAATCTCGTTGCCGGGCAGCGTCGCCAATATGCCGAACGCCATCGCCAGCCGGTGATCGCCGTGCGTGACCACGGAGCCGCGAAGACGGGGCTGCGTGCCGTGTACGACGAATCCGTCCTCCAGCTCTTCGGCCTGCGCGCCAAGTCCTCTGAGATTCGAGACCACTGCCGTGATCCGGTCGCTCTCCTTCACGCGAAGCTCGGCAGCGCCCGTGACACGCGTCTCGCCTTCGGCGTAGGCGCCGAGGCACGCAAGCAACGGCAGCTCGTCGATGAGAGTCGGAATCGCCGCTGGTGGAATCGTGATGCCCCGCAGCGTTCGACCGCCCCGCACGTTGACGCTCGCGACCCATTCGCCGTGGCGCTGCACCTTGTCGTCGAGCGAAACGTCGCTGCCCATTCGTGCGAGCGCGGCAAGGAAGCCCGTTCGCGTCTCGTTCACGCACACGTCCGCGAGACGGAGCTCTCCCTGCGGAGCAAGCGCGGCAAGGGCCGCGAAGAACGAGGCCGACGACGGATCGCCGGGCACCTCGAGATCGAGCGGCGACAACGATTGTCCGCCGGGCAGCAGCACCGCGTCGTCATTCACCCAGACCTCGACACCGTGCGCCGCGAACATGCGCTCGGTGTGATCCCGCGACCGCGTGGGCTCGCGAACCGTTGCCTCGACGCCTCCGCAAAGCGCCGCGAGCAGAATGCAGCTCTTCACCTGCGCGCTCGAGGTTTCGTTGTTCCACTCGATGTCGGTGAGCGAACCGCCTTCCACCACCATCGGCAAGCCACCCGACGCGCTCGGCGTGACGGAAGCGCCCATCGCCTCGAGCGGGCCTTGCACGCGACGCATCGGTCGGCGACTGAGGCTTGCGTCTCCCACGAAGCGGCCACGCAGGCCCGCACCCGCAACGATGCCGGACAGCAAGCGGGCGGACGTCCCGCTGTTGCCGCAGTCGAGATCGACGCTCGGAGCACGCAGACCCTGAACACCGACGCCCTGGATCTCGATCGACGGCCCAAGCGGCGGAATGGAGACGCCGAGCGCGCGTAACACGCCCGCGGTGGAATGCACGTCCGCCGACGGGAGAATCGCGCTGACTCGCGAAGGCCCGCTTGCGAGGGCCGAACAGATGAGCGCGCGATGGGAGATCGACTTGTCGCCGGGAACACGAAGCTCACCGGCAACGTGGAATCGTGAACCAGTCAGCGGAGCCATCCTTCCAACGTCGTTGCGAGGTCGGTGCGCTCGTCGCGGTACTTCACGATCACCGGTGTCTGGAGCGAAAGCCCTTGCTCCGCTCCCCACCCGGCGGCGACGCGGCGCGCGCCGGGCACTACGACAGCACCGGCGGGAATCTCGAGCGGCACGTCTGCCGTGCCGCGAATCACCCGCTCGTTGACGAGATCGTAGACGGGAGTACCCCGCGTCAGCACGACGCCCGCCGCCAGCACAGCGCGCTCACGCACGATCGTGCCTTCATACACGCCGCAATTTCCACCGACCAGCGCGTCGTCCTCGATGACGACCGGCGAGGCGTTGACCGGCTCCAGCACGCCGCCGATCTGGGCCGCCGCACTCAGATGCACGCGCTCCCCGATCTGCGCACACGAGCCCACGAGCGCGTGCGAATCCACCATCGTCCCCGCTCCGATCCACGCGCCGACGTTCACGTACATCGGCGGCATGCAGACGACGCCGGGAGCGAGATATACGCCGCGCCGGACGGACGACCCTCCTGGCACGATGCGCACTCCGTCGTCGAGGGTCAGCCCCCTCGGCGGATACACATGCTTGTCGAAGAACGTGAAGCGCGGCTCGCCGTGATGACCGCCGAGTGACATGTCCACCACGCGGCCGACTCGGAAGCCGAGCAGAATGCCGCGCTTCACCCAGGTGACGGCGGTCCAGCGACCGGTTGCATCGCGCTCGGCGGCGCGGACGTCGCCGCGTTCCAGCGCCGTGAGCAGCGCGTCCACCGCATGCTCGGCCTCCGGTGGCAACGGCTGGCCCGCCGGCGTGTCTGCATAACCGAGTACCTCGGCAGTGAACGACTCGTCCATGGTGCGCGATGCCGTCCGCGTCACTGTAGCGCGCCCGCAGCGCGTAACGCGTCGCGCACGAGGTCGTACCTGCCATCCGCCAGAGGAACGAGCGGCGAGCGCAAGACGTTCTCACACTTTCCGAGCATCGCCAGGGCGGCCTTTACCGGCAGCGGATTGGACTCCACGAACGCGGCCCGCATCCAGGGGAGCAGTTGCTCGTGAACCGCGCGCGCTTCGTCGAAGCGCCCTTCACGCCCGGCGCGGACGAGCTGCGTCATCAACCGCGGAGTCGCGTTGGAGATGACCGAGATGAGCCCGTCTCCGCCTAGGGCGAGAATGGGAAGTGTGAGCTCGTCGTCCCCCGAGAGGACCGTGAAGCTGGCGTTGCGAGCGCTCATGCAGTCGGTGACCTGTGCGAGGTTGCCGGACGCCTCCTTGATGCCCACGATGCGCGGATGGCGCGACAGCTCTCGCGTGGTCGAGGCGTCGATGTTGCCACCGGTGCGGCTCGGCACGTTGTACAAGATGATGGGAAGATCCACAGCGTCCGCGATGGCGGTAAAGTGCGCGACGATGCCGCGTTGCGGTGGCTTGCTGTACATCGGCGAGACGTGCAGGAGGTGCGTCGCTCCAACCTCGCGCACGCGACGCGACAGCTCGATGGCCTTCACCGTGTCGTTGGAGCCGGCGCCGGCGACGACCGGCACCCTTTCCTTCGCCTGCTGGGCGGTGATCTCAACCACCCGAACGTGCTCGTCAACGCTCATCGTGGCGGCTTCGCCCGTGGATCCGCATGGAACGAGGAAATCGATGCCTTCGTCGATCTGCCAGTCCACCAGCCCTCGGAGCGCACGCTCGTCCACGGCACCACCGGGCACGAAGGGAGTGACGAGCGCCGTGCCGCAGCCAACCAGTCGTGAATCCATCAGCGGCCTCCCGCGGGCGCGGATAGTACGTCCTGCATCGTGAACACACCTTGACGGCCCACCAACCAACGCGCCGCAATCAACGCACCTTCGGCGAAGACGCGGCGGTCGCGCGCCTCATGGGTGAGTCGCACCTGCTCATACGGCGCGTCGAAGATGACTTCATGCGTCCCCGGCACCGAGCCGACGCGGACGCTCGTGATCGGCAGCTCCAGTCCGCTCGATTCGTGCACGGCACGCGCAATTGATGCTGCCGTTCCGGACGGTGCATCCTTCTTCGCGCTATGATGTGTTTCGACGAGATGCGGCTCGAACGACGGCAGACCAGCGAGCAGTCGAGCGGCCTCCGCTACGACGCGATGAAACACCGCGACCCCGACAGAAAAGTTGGGCGCGGCGAGCATCGTACCCTGCGCGAACAACACCTCCTCACGCAGCGTGGGAAGTTGATCGTACCACCCGGTTGTGCCGACCACGATCGGACATCCCGCCAAGAGGCACGCTCGGATGTTGTCCGGTGCGGCGTCCGGTGTCGTGAAGTCGATGGCGACCTGAGCGTCGCGGAGCGTTTCGCGAGTGACCGCGTGCGCCGATCCGTGCGAACGATCGATTTCGGCGACGACGCGACACCCGTGGGCCGGCGCGAGCGCGGCGAGAGCCTGACCCATGCGACCCATCCCCACGAGCGCGATGCGAACCTCGTTCATGCGTCACCACCCTGGCCGAAGAACGCCTCGTGGAGGCGTTGCATGGCCGGATGCACCTGCGCGCCGTCCACCACCACCGTGAGGTTGATGCCGCTCGAGCTGAGCGAAAGCATGTACACGCGCAAGTCGCCGATCGCCTCCAGCGCGCGCGACATGGCCGAGCCGCCGTCGCTGAGTCCGTTCCCCACGATGGAAACGATGCCGCGGTTCCGCTCCATCGTCACGTCGCCGAGCGTCTGGAGATCCACGACGAGCGCCTCCAGGCGCGTTGCGTCGTCGATGGTGACCGACACACTCACCTCGGACGTGGCGACGACGTCTACCGACGTGCGATGCCGCTCAAACACCTCGAAGAGCGAGCGCATGAAGCCCTCGGTGAGGAGCATGCGTGGACTGCGCACCTTGAGCAGGGTCACGCCGCTCTTCCCCGCAATGGCGGTCACCGGACGCCGTGGCGCCTCGAACGTGATGAGCGTGCCACTGCCATGCGGCTTGCCGGAGTTGAGCACCCATACCGGAATGCCGCGCGTGACCGCGGGCGCGATGGTATTCGGATGCAGGACCTTCGCACCGAACGACGCGAGCTCGCTCGCCTCCTCGAAGCCGATGCGCTCGATGAGCTGCGCGCCGGCCACCACGCGCGGATCGGCGGTGAGCATGCCGTCCACATCCGTCCAGATTTCGATGGCCTCGGCCTGGAGCGCCGCACCTACAAGCGATGCGCTGTAGTCGGAGCCGCCACGGCCGAGCGTCGTCGTGACGCCCGTGCCCTGCGCCGAGCCGATGAATCCACCCATCACCGGAATGCGTCCCGCGCGCACGATCGGCATCAGCACGCGTTGCGCCGCCTCGGTAATCGCATCCACCTGAGGTTCCGCGCGCGTGAACTGCGAGTCGGTGATCATGACTTCGCGCGCATCCACGTGATCCGCGGCAAGGCCGTGCAAGCGGAACGCCGCGACGACGAGCACGGAGGAGAGCTGCTCGCCCAGCGACGCGATCGCATCGAGTGATCGGGGCGTGAGATCGCCCAGCGTCCGAAGCGCCTCGGCGAGCGCGGCCAGCTCGTCGAACATGGCCGAAAGCTCTCCCGACACGTCCGCGAGCACCGCCGGGTCGTCACGCAGTAGAATGTCGGCTTGCGTAAGGTGGCGGTCGCGTAACGCTTCCACCGCGCGAAGCGCCCCGATGAGCTGTCCCCCGGCGGATTGTTCGGCGACCTGCACGAGCTGATTCGTCGCGCCGCCGAGCGCGCTGACGACCACCACGGGCATGCGCGCGCGGCGCTGCGCGATGATCGCAGCAGCCCGCACGATGGCGGACGCGTCGGCGACGGACGTGCCGCCGAACTTGCAGACGATCACGCTGTCTTCACCCGGTCCGTTGCGACGAGGAGCTCCGCGTTGAGGACCGACGCGCCAGCCGCGCCGCGAATCGTATTGTGTCCCATCGCCACCAGCTTCACGTCGAACAACGCATCGCCGCGCACGCGTCCGACGGTGACCGTCATGCCGCCGCCGAGCTCCACGTCACGTCGCGGCTGCGGACGATCGGGGAGGTCGCTCACCACGAGCGGCATCTCCGGCGAGCTGGGAAGCCCGCGCGCTGCCGCATCGCCGCGCCACGAGCGCAGCGCGTCGAGCGCCTCGTCGGCCGAGACACGTCGCTCGAAACCGACGGACAGACAGACCGTGTGGCCGTTCTCGACAGCGACGCGATTCGCGTGCGCACTGATCGTGATCGGCGCCGCCTCGATGCGATCGTCGATACGCCGCCCGAGCATCTTCTGGATCTCCGTCTCGATCTTTGCTTCCTCGCCGGAGATGTAGGGAACGACGTTGCCGAGAATGTCGAGCGACGGCACGCCGGGATAGCCGGCGCCGGAGACGGCCTGCATCGTGGCAATGAACAGCTTCCGGATGCCGAACGCCGAGTGGAGTGGTGCAAGCCCCATCACGGCCATGATGGCCGCGCAGTTCGCGTTCGTGACGATGCCGCCTTTCCAGCCGCGTACGGCTCGCTGCGTGTCGAGCAGCGCGAGATGATCGGAGTTCACCTCGGGAATGACGAGCGGCACGTCGGCCTCCATGCGGTAGTTCTTCGCGTTGGAGAGCACGAGCCGGCCGGCTGCGGCAAACGCCGCTTCCACCTCGCCTGCCGCCGATGCATCGAGCGCAGAGAAGACGATCGGCGCACCGACTTCGGCTGGCGTGCAATTGCGTACGGTCATTCCGCCCACCTGCGCGGGCATCGCATTGGCGCCGACCCACCGGGCCGCCTCGCGATACGGACGTCCCGCGGAGCGCTCCGATGCGGCGAGCTCCGCGAGCTCGAACCACGGGTGGTTCGCGAGCAGGCGGATGAACGTCTGCCCCACGGCACCCGTGGCACCCAGGACCGCGACCGGAATTCGGCGTGAAGGTGCGGCGCTCATGACGACAACAGAGCGCGGGCGATCTGCTCGTACGCATCCACCGACGAGCGCAGCTCCTCGAGACCGATGAATTCCTGCGTCGTGTGTGCCACGTGGATAGAGCCCGGACCGAACAACAGCGGCGTACCCCATCGGCCGAGCAAGGGAATGTCCGACGTGTACGCCACCGGCGCGACCTCGAATCCGTCGATGATGTGGAAGCGTTGCGGCGGGATGTACGAGCCCCACTCCAGCTCCGCCTTTCCCTCGGCCCATCTGGTGACGGCCTCGCGCAGTGGACCGACGTCGCTCACGAGGCGGAACATCAGCTCGGACTCGCAGAGAGCGGGAACGATGTTCGCCTCCGTGCCGCCGTGGATGGTCCCGATGTTGACGGTGGTGTCGCCCAGCACGTCGTCCGACGGCAGGGGCAGGTTGTGCACCGTTGGCAACAACGCGAGCATCGGCTCGATGGCGGACGCACCGAGCTCCGAATAGGCGGAATGCGCCGCGCGTCCGCGCGTGCGGACGATCACGCGCTGCGAGCCCTTCGCGCCTGAGGCGAGTTTGCTCTGCGTCGGCTCTCCGTTCACGAGAAAGCGCGAGGTGGCGGCCAGATGGTTGGCGGCGCGAGCTCCGTCGCTCCCCTTCTCTTCACCAACCACGAAGAGCAGGTCCACGCGCTGTTCGCCGGCCGCTGCAAGGCGTTCGGCGGCGCACAGCATGGCGGCGGCAATGCCCTTGGCGTCGCACGCTCCCCGGCCGTAGAGACGCGTGCCTTCCAGCTTGGGTGGAAGAAACGGCGGCACGGTGTCGAGATGCGTGGAGAACGTGACGCCACCGCCGGCGCGCGAGGCCCACACGTTTGCGCGGCCCTTGCTGACTTCCTGCGTGGTGACGTTCCATCCGTGCGCGATGAGCCAGCGGGCCACGAAATCGACGGCGGGCCCTTCCGCACCGGTGGACGATTGTATGGCGAGCAGTTCCGCTGCCAGCGCGACGACGTCGGTCATGTGGCGCAAGATAGTCGGCGGATGAGACCGTCCGACAGTCAGGGTCGCGCCTATAAATCTCCCGCGAGGACGCGGCGATGCACCTCGGAATAATCGAGCGGCAGCGCGCGTCCCGACTCCACGGCGACGTCCTCGAGCGCATTGATGAGCGCGCGCTTGAGCTTCCGTCCGTTGTCGCCGGCCGGCATGGTGCGCAGCGTGGTCACCAGGTGCGAGACGTCGCTCAGATATTCACTCACGGTGAGCGCGATCGGCGACGGCGCAACCACCGTTGGCGCGACGGCATGCGCGCCGTCACCATGTGACGAGGCGAAGGCCGCGGGCTCCACGGTCAGCGCCCGCGCGAGTCGGTCGCGCAGCGAGCTGGTGAGCTCGGATTTGCCGGTCATCACTCGCCAGAGCTGCTGGCGGGACGTACCGGCCTGCCTGGCGAGCCCCTGCTTGGAGATGCCACGCTCGATGCGCAGGATCTCGAGCCGTTTGCCAAGCGCCGTGAGCTCGAATGCTTCCTGCTGCGAGTCCCTGTCCAGTACGACTACGGATGACATATGTTGCAGAATCTGCCTGATTTGCTTGCCGAACGGCTCCCGAACACACGCTACGTGTGTTGCAAATTCTATCGGCCGCAAGGCCGAAAGTCAAGGAACGATGGACACTTAGCGCCCGTGCGACAAATGCCGGGACCGGGGATCGAACCCGGATGTCCTTGCGGACAAGGGATTTTAAGTCCCTCGCGTCTGCCAATTTCGCCACCCCGGCTGCGACCAATGTACGACGAGCTCAAGCGCTTACGCCAAGCACGTGCACCGCATGCCACGCGGTCGCCGCAAGCAGCCCCGACAGCGAGGCATCTCCACCGTTCGCCACCGCCACGCCCGCTTCTGTCACGAGCTCCGCCGCCAATCCACCATCGAGCGGTGCGCGGCGTAACCATTCCAGAACGCGCGCGCTCTCGGGCCCGAGCAACTGCGCGATCCGCTGTACCAGGGACTCCGTGTCGGCCGGAATCGCCTTCACCGTGCGACGATAGAGCGACTCGTGCCGATCCATGGCCTCATAGAGCGGGAGCCACAGGGCGCTCGCGGCGGGATCGTCATTCTCCGCGCGCTTGCCGGTGAGATCGATCGCCGAGGCGAGGCGCGCCTTCGGATCGCGATCGGCGGCAAAGTGGCGTTTGATGGCAGCGCGGACCGCGGCCGGGTCCTCGACCTCGCGGGCCGCCTCTTCGTCCAACGTACGACGCAGGATGTCCAGCGCCATCGCCGCTGCGGCATTGGCGTGCAGGGTAAACGGGAGTGCTGCCGGCGTTCCCGCCGGCGTGACATCGGTGCTGTAAAGCGGCACTCGACCGTCGCGCCGGTCGCGCAGGTCGTCGCTGGCCAGATACAACGCGTCCGCGACGGCGGGCTCGTCGACGATGCCCGCGTCGCCCGTGTCGCGGATGTATCGATCAACCGCGATCGGATAGGCGGCGACTCCTTCGAGCGCAAAGCCCGGCTCGAACAGCGTGCCGTCGAGGTAATGCACTCCGCGCCCGGGGGCATACGCGTGGAGCTCGCACATCCGCAGCAGCAATTCGCGCCCGAGCGCATCATCGGCGAGGAGCACCGCCGGGAGCGTCCACATGAGCGCGTCCCAATCGCGCACGGTGATGCCCAGCCCATGCCATGGGGCGCGCGTGCGGACCAGGTAATAATGTGCGTCGTCGAGCGCACGACCCACGGCGTAGAAGTACGTGAACACGAGATTGCGATTGATGAGCCGGTCCACGGCGTCCGAGCCGGTACTCTGCTCGAGCTGTCGCAAGGCGTCGCGCGTGCCCGTGAGAAGGGCACGCCATCCGCGCCGCTCCATCACGGCAGCGGTGGCTTCGGCGCCGTCGCGCTCCGGACCCGCGGCGAGATAGAAGGCCGCCTGGGTGCTCTCTCCTGCTGCGACGGTGAGTGACCGTGCGATAGCGAAGCGCACGCCATTGATCGAGATGTCCGCCGACCCATCGCTTCCCACAGCAAGCGCACCCAGTCCGGGTTGCGCGCTTCCCTCGAGGAGCACGAGCCCCTTTGCGCTGCGCGAAACGCGCGAGGCGTCTTCGGCCGCACGCGCCGACCGTACGCGAAGTTGCCGATGCCCGAGCGCGCCTTCCATGCGGACGCGAATGGTCCGCTCCTCCGTGCCGCGATTTTCCACGCCGATGACGTACACCGCGCCCGCGACGTCGACGTCGCGTCCATACGGCGCGAAGATCGTTCCGCGTACCACCACGTCGCCAAGCGAGCATGTGAACGTAGGCAACCAGGCCGCGGCGCGCTCCCACGCCATGGTACCGGCCGAGAGATCGTGTATTACGCCGTCGATCTCGATGGCCGGCCTGAGCAGCGCGGGTCCGGAACCGTTGATGAAGTCCGGCCCACCCGCGAATTCCAGCGCCGCCCGCGCACCCCGATGCAGCACGCCCACCACGTGCACCGCGCCGTCCGCCGGATGAATGCACGGAAGCGCCAGCCAGTGATTCCCCGTGAGCTGCCAGGGAACGTTCGGGAGTGGAGTGTGTGTCACGTCGGATGCGTGATGACGTTGATGGTGCAGTGCACCAATGATAACCTTCCGCCCCATGCAAGTGCTCGCGCCGATTGCCGGCATCGTTTCGCTCGCGCCATGGCGCGTTCCGCGTAGACACGCGCTCGCAGCGCTCTTGTTGGCCGTGGCGCCGATGGGCGCACGCGCGCAGTTGCAGCTGACGCACACCGAAGACGCGGCGCCGATTCCCGCGGGCATGCTGCGCTTCCGTATGACGACGGGCTGGTCGCGGATCGACGAGCGGTTTACAGCCAACGGCGTTCGCACGCTGACCGACGAGATCTCCACGGATTCACTCGGTCCGCGGCAGTTGCCGCGGCTCACGGTTGTGGAACAGGGGCTCAAGACTCTCGCCAACGACGGCGGCACTCGCCTGACACTCGGACGGCTGAATGCGCAGAGCGACATCCGCACGGTGACCACGCCGATCGCGCTCGAGCTGGGTCTCACGCGCCGGCTGAGCGTCGGTGTGATGGTGCCGATCATTCAGACGCGGCGTAGCATGCACGTCACCGTGAACGGCGATTCGACACGGCGCGCGAACGTTGGATTCATCCCCGCGCGGACGCGTGGCTCGGCGGCGGGCACCAACGCGGCGCTCTACGCCGCCTTGCGCAGCGCGGCGGACAGCTTGGGACAGTTGATCGCGAACTGCCCGAAATCACCGAATGCACCCGGCTGCTCGAGCGTCAACGCCGACGTGAGCGGCGCCGCGGCGGCGCGGACGCAGGCACAGGCCTTCGCCGACGCCGTGCGTGCAGCGCTCGGAATCGACTCGACGAGTACGCTGCTGGCGCCGAGGACGGGAAGCGCGCTCGCGACAGCCATCGAGACACAGCGTGCCGCCACCGTGTCGCGCGTGCAGCAGTACCTCGGCCCAGGCGCTGCGACGTCCTCGCACGTGTTCACGGCGGACGCGGACTTCTCGTACATCGACTTGCAGGGGCGCGGGAGCGCTCCGGGACTTCTCCAGAGCACGCTTGGCGGCGGCCTGGACTCCTTGCAGACCGTCAATCGCCTGGTGATCGGAGGTGCCACGTTCGCGGCGCGGGTTCTCGTCTTCGACAACTTTCAGTACGACACCCTGCCCCGACATGGTCTGCACGCTCGTATGGCCGTGGGCGGCGAGTATCGCTACGAGACGACGCGCGGCGACTCGGCGAAGCAGATCGGCAGCGTGTCGCCCATCATCGGATCCGGCGTTGGTGTGAGCTCCGCGCTGGATGTGACCACTGGGCGTCTCGCGGCAACGTTGGCGGCGCGTTACGACAAGCCATTGGCACGAACGGTGGACTCGCCGCTCCTCGGCAATCCCGAGTCATACTTCCCGGTGCCCATATTCGGGGCGGTGACGATGACGCCCGGCGCCGTGGTAACACTGGACGTCACGCCGCGATTTCTGCTCGGCGAGTGGTTCGCGCTGGACGGGCTTTACGGCATCGAGCGCACGGGCGCTGCCACATACGTGCTTCCTGGCACGGCAACGTGCGACGGCTGCGGTGTGACTGCCTTCGCGCCCAACACCGCGACGCGCACCGCGCAGCGTGCGGGTTTTGGCGTGCGATACTCGACAGTGGACTCTTACCTGCGCGGCACAACGCGAACGCCGATCGAGGTGTCGTTTACGCATCTGGAGACGATCGCGGGAGATCCCGGGGTTGCGAAGATCAATCGGGATCAAGTGGCGGTGAGAATCTTTGTAGGACGGTAGGACAGTAGGTCGGTAGGTCAGCCAGCAACTTCGGCTTTCCGACCTACCGACCTACCGGCTTCTAGTAGTTCTGCCGCATGCGCCCTGCTCACCGTACTCTCGGGATCGCCGCCGAGCATGCGAGCAAGCTCCGCGACACGCGCGTTGCCGTCGAGGACGGAGATGTCGGCCGTCGTAACGCCGCCCTTGGCGTCCTTGCTCACCAGAATGTGGTGATGCGCCCGTGCGGCGATCTGAGGTAGATGCGTGATGGCGAAGACCTGATGATCGTTCGCGACACGACGCATGGTCTCGCCCACTTGAAGGGCGACGCGTCCGCCGATGTCGGCGTCGACTTCGTCGAAGACGAGCGTCGGAACACGGTCGAGCCGCGCGAGAATCGTCTTGAGGGCGAGCATGACGCGCGACAATTCTCCGCCACTCGCCACGCGTGCCAGCGGACGCTCGTCGTGGCCGGCATTCAGCGATACGCGGAACTCGACGGACTCCGCGCCGTCGGCGCCGATGTCCCGCGCCGGGAGAATGGCCGCATGAAAGTGGCCGTCGCCCATACCGAGATCGGGAAAAAGCTCGTCCGCGGCGCGCGCGAGCCGTTCGGAGGCAGACACACGAGCCGCGGTGAGCTCGGTCGCGGCCGCTTCAAGCATCCGCTGCGCCGCCCGTTCTTTCTCCTCGAGCACTCGCAGATCGCCCCCCGCGGAGTCCACGAGATCCAGCTCGGTGCGCGCGAGGCGAAGGTGCTCGATCACATCGCCGAGGGTGGCGCCGTACTTTCGCGTGAGGGCGAACAACAGGTCGCGGCGACCTCGCACCTCCTCCAGGCGAGTTGGATCGAGGTCCACCGACGATTCGTATTCCCCGAGCTCCCGCGCGAGCGCCTCGAGATTGTAGAACGCCGTGTCGAACAGCTCCTGGAGGCGCGCGAGCGTCGGGTCGATGCGACGAATGTGCGAGAGCATTCGTTCAACCGCGCCAAGGCGCGACAGAACGGCGTCATCGTCCCCTTCGATGCCGGAGGCGATTCCCGTCGCCAGCTCGCGAAGCTCCTCCGCGTTCTCGAGCCGGCGCGCTTCCTCCTCCAACCGCACGTCCTCGCCGTCGGTGAGCTTCGCACCCTCGATCTCGTGCACCACGTGGCGTAGGTAGTCCGCCCGTTTCTCCGCCTCCGCGCGGCGGCGCTTCAGATCGGCAATCTCGGCGCGCGTGGCGCTCACCGATTCGAACGCCTCGCGGACGCGGTCGGCCACGCCCGTGACGCCGGCGAACGCGTCCAGAATCCGTCGCTGCGCATCCGTATCGAGCAGTGTCTGCGCCTCGTGCTGGCCGTGGAGATTCACGAGCAAACGTCCCACCTCCGCCAGCATTCCCGCGCTTACCGTTGTGCCGTTGATCCAGGCGCGGGCGCGGCCTGGTGCTATCTCGCGGCGAAGGACGAGAAGTGCATCGTCCGCATCGATTCCGCGCTCGTCGAGCAACGTGGCGATCTCCGGCTGATCGGAGATGTCGAAGACGCCCTCGACCGCGGCCCGGTCAGCACCCGTTCGAATGAGATCGGCGCTGGCACGTTCGCCAAGCAGGAGGCCGAGTGCGCCGACGATGATGGACTTGCCTGCGCCGGTTTCGCCGGAGAGTACGTTGAAGCCGCGTGCGAGGGGCAGCGTGAGTGACTCGATGATGGCGAAATTTCGCAGGCGAAGCTCGGTCAGCATCTACGTGCGCTCGTCGCGGTCGAGGAGACCTCCCCAGTGCAGCTTTTCGCGCATGGTGGCGAAGAAGCTGGATTCGGGAAAGCGCACGATGGGCAGCGGCCGCGAGGACCGGCGCGTCACCAGTGTCTCACCCACCGAGAACGTGACGCCAATCTGTCCGTCCACCGTTACCAGAACCTCGCCGGGCGCATCTTCTACCTGCACCGTCACCTCGGTGGTGGCGGGCAATACGAGCGCACGCAGCGCCAGTGTGTGCGGGCTCACCGGTGTCACCAGGATCGTCTCCAGTGTCGGGAAGACGACGGGACCGCCTGCCGAGAGGTTGTACGCCGTGGAGCCGGTGGGCGTCGCGATGACGATGCCGTCGGCCGAATAGTGCGCGACCGGCTCCCCGTTCGCCTGCACGTCGATCGTGATGATGCGGGCGAACCCTCCCTTGTGGAGCACGACGTCGTTGAGCGCGAGCCAGCGCGCCCGCTCCGTGCCGTCAGTGCCACGCACGCGGGCATCGAGTCGCATGCGAGGCTCGACGATGTAGTCGCCGGAAGCAAATCGGCGAAGCGCGACCTCGAGCTCCTCCGCGGGACAGCACGTAAGAAATCCGAGCCGCCCGAGGTTGATGCCGAGAATCGACACCGGATGTTCCTCGACCATGCGCGAGGCGCGTAGCAGCGTGCCGTCGCCGCCAAGCGTGAGAATCGCGTCGATCTCCCCGGGGACGACGATGGGTACGGCATCGCCCGCCACGGGCAGCAGCGAGTGCTCATACGAGAGCTCGAGGTCGAGCGCGGGCGCCAGCCGTCGTAGCGTCGCGAGCACACCGGGAAGCCCCTCGTAGCCGAGATGGCCGGCGACGCCGAGCCGGATCACCCGGTGAGCGCCTCGCTCTCGTGCAACGCGCGAACGCGCTCCGCGATTCCGGCGGCGTCCAGCCCGAGCGACGCGAGCTGCTTGGCGCGTGCCGCGGCGTAGATGATGCGATCGGGCACGCCGTGTGTGTGGACGCGCACCTGCGGTTCGTGTCGCTCGATGACCGACGTCATGAACGCTCCGAAGCCGTTGATGATCGTACCTTCCTCCACGACCAGTATCTGACGGTGGTCGGCGAGGATGGCCGCGAGCGTGACTTCATCGTAGGGCTTGAGATACCGGCAGTTCACCACGGTGACGTCGAGTCCCTCCGCCGCGAGCACTTCGGCCGCAGACACCGCGGGATTGACCATCGTGCCGACCGCGAGAATTGCGAACTCGCTGCCCTGCCGCAACACCTCCCACGTGCCGCGTGGCACAGCGGGAACGTCCGCAATTGCTGGCACGGGCTCGGGCACGACGTCGCGCGGATAGCGCAGACAGAACGGGCCGCCCGTGTGCTCGATGCCCGCGCGCAGGAGACCGAGCATCTCTCGTCCGTCACGCGGTGCGGTGACGGTCATGTTCGGGACGGCGAGCATGTAGGCGATGTCGTAGAGCCCCGCGTGCGTTTCGCCGTCCTCGCCCACGAGGCCGGCGCGATCCATCGCGAACACCACCGGCAGCGATTGAATTGCGCAGTCGTGGATGATGTTGTCGTACGCACGCTGCAGGAAGGTCGAGTAGATGGCGCACACCGGTCGCAGTCCGCGGGTGGTCAACCCGGCAGCGAAGGTTACCGCGTGGCCCTCCGCAATGCCGACGTCGAAGAAGCGCGAGGGATGCGCCTTCGCGAAAGCGCCTGTGCCCGTGCCGCTGGGCATTGCCGCCGTGATCGCGACGACCTTCGAGTTGTCCGCACCGATCTCCGCGAGCGCCTTGCCGAACACCGCGGTGTACGCGGGGTTCGCCGCCGCCGTAACCGACACCTGTTTGCCCGTGGTCGGATCGTGTCCGGGCGGCAGGGCGTGCCACTTCTCTCCCGTCGCATGCTCGCCGGCCGGAAATCCTTTTCCCTTCTGCGTGATGACGTGCACCAGGCGCGGCCCGGTCATGGCCCGCACGGCGGCAAACGTGTCGATCATCGCGCCGATGTCGTGGCCGTCGATGGGCCCGAAGTACCGGAACCCGAGCTCCTCGAACAACACGCCCGGCGTGAGGAAGGATTTCATGCTCTCCTCCCATTTGCGCACCAGCGTGCCGACCGCGCCAGCGTTGTCCACGATGTCGCCGATGCGCGAGCGCACCCGGTTGTACAGAGGATTGCGCTGGATGGACGTGAGATACTTGTGCATCGCACCCACGTTGGGTGCAATGGACATCTCGTTGTCGTTGAGGACGACCACGAAGTCGCGCTCGGAGTGTCCCGCGTTGTTGAGTCCCTCGTACGCGAGTCCCGAGCTCAGCGCGCCATCGCCCAGCACGGCGACGACTTTGAGGTCCGGTTCGCCATTGATGTCCCGCGCTGCTGCCATGCCCAGCGCCGCCGAGATGGCCGTGGCGGCGTGGCCCGCGCCGAAGGTGTCGTATTCACTTTCGGTGCGCTTCAGGAATCCGGAGATGCCGTTCTCCTGCCGCAGCGTCTCCATCCTGTCGTTGCGGCCAGTGAGCAGCTTGTGTGGGTACCCCTGATGTCCCACGTCCCACACCAACTGATCGCGAGGCGTCCGGAAGGCATAGTGGAGCGCGATGGTCAGCTCGACGACGCCGAGTCCCGCGCCGATGTGCCCACCCGTGCGCGAGCAGACGTCCACCATTCGCGCACGAAGGTCCACGGCAAGCGTGCGCAGCTCGTCTCGCGAGAGGGTGCGGAGGTCGGCCGGCGACGCGATACGATCGAGAATCGACATGATCAGTGAAATCTAAGAGGTTCGCTCGATGGCGAACCGGGCAATCCGGGCCAACTCCGGGGTGAGCAGCCCCGCGCTGTCGAGGGCGTCGCAGCCATCCCTGATCAACGCCCCGGCGCGGCGGTTGGCCCCCTCGATGCCCAGCAGCCCCGGATAGGTGCTCTTCTGAAGGGCGACGTCCCGCCCAACGGTCTTCCCGAGCTGGCCGGTGGTGGCTGTCACGTCGAGCACGTCGTCAGCGATCTGGAAAGCAAGGCCCACATCCGCACCGTATCGGGCAAGCGCCTCGAGGCGCTCTCCATCCGTACGGGCCGCCCGGCCTCCGAGTGTCGCCGCCGCCGCGATGAGGGCTCCGGTTTTCGCGCGATGGATGCGCTCGAGATCCTCGAGGCCAAGCGGCCGCTTCTCCCCCTCGAGATCGAGGAGCTGGCCGCCGATCATGCCCCCAGCGCCGGAGGCTCTCATGAGCTCCGCGACGATCTCGCCGGCAATCTCTCCCGGCAAGCCAAGCGTGGCGCATGCATCGGCGGCCGCGACTGCAGCCAAGGGCACCATGGCGACGCCAGCCACCGTCCCCGCCGCAACGCCGAACACGCGATGCACCGTGGGTCGCCCACGCCGAACGTCGTCGTCGTCCATGCATGGCAGGTCATCGTGCAGCAGCGAGTATGCGTGCACTATCTCAATGGCGGCGGCGAGACCGAGGGCGTCGCCGACGCCCCCCGCCGCGCGAAACGCGCAGAGAAAGAGAATGCCGCGCATCCGCTTTCCCTCACCGGTCAGCCCGTAATGAATCGCGTCGCCGACAAGTCCGTCGACCTCCGGCAGGTAGCGTTCACACGACACGGCAATGGCGCGGTCGATCTCGTCCTTGTCAGCGGCGAATGCCGCGGACTCGCGCCGAAGCGCCTGCTCAGGCATCGTCGGCATCGAAGTCCTCGAGTACGAACGTGCCGTCCGCTGCCTCCGAGAGCTTCGTCACATGCAGCTCTGCCGCCGCCAGCGCGACGGCTGCTTCCCGCAGACATGCAACGCCCTCCTCGAAGCGCGCGAGTGCCGTCTCGAGGTCGAGATGCTGCCCCTCGAGCTCGGCGACGATGGCTTCGAGGCGCAGGAGCCGCTGTTCGAGCGTCACTGTGATGCGGCCTCTCTGAGCCGCACTGCGCGGGAAACTGCGTCCACCGCGCCATCACGAAGCTGCAGGACGAACGCTTCGTTGGGGGTGAAGTCAGACGCCGAGGCAAGCGTATGTCCCTCGGCATCGCGCGCGACGCCGTATCCCCGTTGCAGAATCGCCAGCGGGCTGAGTGCATTGAGACGTCCGGCGGCGGCAGACATTCGATGCCTGTTCTGCACGACTCGCACCTGCACGGCAGCCGACATCCGACGCGAGTCCTGCAATACACGCGACCGCGCATCCCGAAGCCGCGTCTTGACGGCGTCCGTCATTCGGCGGCCCAAACCTGCGAATTCCAGAGCGGTCTCCGCGCGAGACATCACCGCCGCTTCCGCCGCGGCCGACGGCGTCGGCGCGCGCAGATCCGCGACGAGGTCGCAGAGCGACATGTCGATCTCATGTCCCACCGCGGAGATCGTCGGCACGGGACACGCCGCCAGCGCACGGGCGACGCGCTCATCGTTGAACGCCCACAAGTCCTCGCGTGATCCACCGCCCCGGCCAATGATCACGAGCTCCGCTCCGCCCCATCGCGCGACGCGCGCAAGCGCAGCACACAGCTCACGCGGCGCCGTATCTCCCTGCACGGCCGCATGCACCACGATCAGTTCCACGGCCGGCGCACGCCGCCGAAGCACGGCGACAACGTCGTGCAACGCCGCGCCACTCGAGCTGGTGACGAACGCAATGCGCCGCGGATGTCGCGGAATCTCGCGCTTCCTGGCGGCATCGAGGAGGCCGTCCGCCGCGAGGCGCTTGCGCGTCGCCTCCAGCGCCTTCTGTCGCAGGCCGTCGCCGTCCGCCTCCATGCGCGTGACGGTGAATCGCATCTCGCCACGCGCCGCATACACGCCGAGCTGGCCGAAGGCGGCCACCTGCATGCCATCGTCCGGCGCAGCGGGCAATGCACCCTGATCGCGCGACCACACGACACACCGCATCTGCGCGGCGCGGTCGCGGAGACAGAAGTACCAATGTCCATTGCGGTGCGATTTGAAGTCGCTGATCTCGCCACGCACCCACAGCGGGACGAACGCGCCCTCGACGATGTCCTTCGCCGTCTGTGTCAACGTGGAGACGGCCAGCGCCGAGCGCGGACTCGCGCCGGGAAACGTCTCTCCGACCTCGTCGATCAACGACGTGATGCGCGGTGCATCCAGGTCGAACAGCGTCGACGAATCGTTCGTCGTCCGGGAGCTCCGGGGCGTCATGCGCCGAGCGTACGCGCTGCCGAGCGCGCTGTATTCCGCAGCAGCATTGCGATCGTCATCGGGCCCACGCCTCCTGGAACGGGTGTGATCAGCGATGCAACGTCGCGCACGGCCGCGAAATCCACGTCGCCCACGAGCCGCGTGCCACTCTTTGTGGAGGCGTCGGGAATCCGGTTCATACCGACGTCGATCACCACCGCGCCCGGTTTGACCATGTCCGCGGTGATCATTCTCGCGCGCCCGGCGGCGACGATCAGAATGTCGGCGCGCCGCGTATGATCGGCGAGATTGCGCGTGCGGCTGTGACAGATGGTCACGGTTGCGTCTGCGCCGGCTCCGCTCTGCACGAGCAGCGCCGCCATCGGCTTGCCGACGATTGTACTCCTCCCGACGACCACCACATCGGCGCCTCGCGTCTCCACACCGTAGTGCACGAGCATGCGCTGGATACCCACCGGTGTGCACGGCGCGAATCCGTCCGTGTGTCCGATCAGCAGCTTGCCGACGTTCACCGGATGGAAGCCGTCCACATCCTTGGACGGATCGATGTGACGGATGACCGTGTCGGGATCGATGTGCTTCGGCAGCGGCATCTGCACGAGGATGCCGTGCACCGTCCTGTCCCGATTGAGCCGCTCCACGACGGCGAGCAGCTCGGCCTGCGTCGTCTCGGTGGGAAGTACGATGGTTTCCCCCGCCATTCCCGCTTCGCGCGACGCCTTTTCCTTCGCGCCCACGTACACGGCGCTTGCGGGGTCGTTGCCCACGAGCACGACGCTCAGCCCCGGAGTCACGCCGCGCGCGCCGAGTGCCTGCACTTCCGCAGCCACCTCTGCACGAATGAGCGCCGCCAGCGCCGTGCCGTCGATCAGGCGCGCGCGGGTTGGCGCCTCGCGTTCACTCGCCGGAGCCGCATCAACGCGCAAAGTCCACCGCCCGCGTTTCGCGGATGAGCACGACCTTGATCTGTCCGGGATACTGAAGCTCCGCCTCGATACGCCGAGCGATCTCCTCGGACAGCGTCGTCATGCGGCCATCGTCGACGTCGTCAGGGACGACGATGACACGAATCTCGCGGCCGGCCTGAATGGCAAACACGCGCTCGACACCGCGGTAGCTCGACGCAATACGCTCGAGTCCCTCGAGGCGCTTCACGTAGGTCTCGAAGGCTTCGCGCCGCGCGCCGGGCCGCGATCCCGAGATGGCGTCGGCAGCCTGCACGAGCACCGACACCTCGCTCTCGTGCGGCACGTCATCGTGGTGGGCCGCGATGCAATTCACCACGAGCGGGTTCTCACCGTACTTCGTGGCCATCTCGACGCCGAGCTGCACATGCGTGCCCTCGTGCTCGTGCGTGAGCACCTTGCCGACGTCGTGCAGCAGCGCCCCGCGCTTCGCCATGGCCACGTCGAGATTCAGCTCCGCGGCCATGATGCCGGCGAGATGCGCGACTTCCTGCGAGTGATTCAGGATGTTCTGCCCGTAACTCGTCCGCCATTTCATGCGCCCGATGAGCTTGATGAGCTCCGGATGCAGTCCGTGAACGCCAGTGGCGTACGCCGCCTGCTCACCGGTCTCCACGATGGCGATGTCGACCTCGCGCTTCGACTTGTTGACCACTTCCTCGATGCGCCCGGGATGGATGCGCCCGTCCGACACGAGCTTCTCCAGCGCGAGCCGCGCCACCTCGCGCCTGATGGGATCGAAGCACGACACCACGACGGTGTCCGGCGTGTCGTCGACGATCACGTCCACTCCCGTGGCGAGTTCGAACGCACGGATGTTCCGTCCCTCACGCCCGATGATCCGACCCTTCATCTCGTCGTTCGGGAGCGACACCGCGGACACGGTCGTTTCCGCCGTGGTATCGGCGGCGATCCGCTGAATGGCGAGGGCCACGATCTTCTTTGCCTCACGCTCCGCGTTGCGCCGGGCGGTCTCGCGGATCTCGCGCAGCAGATTCGCGGCGTCCGCCTGCGCTTCCTCCTCGAGGCGCCGAATCAGCTCAGCCTTGGCGTCCTGAGCGGACATGCCCGCCATCTGCTCCAGGCGCCGCCGCTCGTCGGCAACGAGCTTCTCGAGCTCCTCCTCACGCGTCTGCACGAGCTTTTCGCGCCGGCCGAAGTCGCTGGCGCGCCGGCCGAGGTCCCGATCCCGCTGCTCCACCAGGTCGAGCTTCCGGTCGAGCGTACTCTCGCGCTCGGCAACGCGGCGCTCGTCGGCCTCGACGGTGGTCCGTCGCGATCTCAGCTCCGATTCCGCCGTCTCGCGAAGCTTCATCACCTCCTCCTTGCCGGAGATGATGGCGCCCTTGCGCGTGGTTTCGACCTCACGCTCCGCGTCAGCGATGATGCGGCGTGCGGTCTCTTCAGCGGTTGCACGGGCCGCCGTCTGGCGGTCCAGCTCCTGACGGCGTCCGGCGCTCACGCCGGCGCGACGGCCGAAAATGAAAAAGGCCGGCGAGGCGACAACGAGCACGCCCAGCGCGGCAATGAATGCCAGAGAGCCCATACGATCTATGCTCCACCGCGGCACTGCCACGGAGAGAAGGGAGACCACCGCCGGACCGAGGAGCGCCGTCAGGCAGGGTCCATCTCGAGGGCGCGCCGGCGTAGGGCGCGGACTGGAGCGAACCAACTGCAAGGGGCGCGTCGAGCTGCGAGCCAGCCTGGTTGTTCCGGCAAGTTATGACTCGCGTCAATGCCGGGCAAGCGGGCCGCCGGCCTACTCCGGAACTGCGGGCACCGACGCCGAATCGCGTTTGGCGGGCGGCAGCAGACGGCGGATGTCGGCGCTCAGCCCCTGCATGGCACTCACGAGCGTGCCGTTTGCGTCGCGCGCCTCGAACAGCTCCGACGTGATCTGCAAGGCGGCCAGAATGGCGGCGCGGTTCGTTTCGATGACGGCCCCGCCCGACAGAATCTGCCGGATGGAGCGGTCGAGGTGCTCCGCAACTGCTCTGGTATGCTCCGGCGCCGCCTCCGTCCGGAGGACGTACGATTCGCCGAGGATCTCCACTTTGACCGATGACTTCTTGACGGTCATCGCTCGCCTCCAGCCTGCGCCTGCTGACGAATGAACCGTACGCGATCCAGCATCTGCTTCGTGCGCGCCGCGGCCGCCTCGAGACGCCCACGCAGCGCCGCGTTCTCGTGCTCCAATTGTGTCACGCGCTCCTGTAGCTCACGACGTTGTTGGCCGGCGGGCGCCGATCCCTGGGCCTCGCCATCGCGCACCTTCGCTTCCGCCAATAGGGCTCGACGGCGAAAGCCGGCCAGCTCGTCGCCAAGATGGCGGACGAGCGTTTCCAGATCACGGAACGCGGCAACCTCGGGCCTAACGCTGTCTGACATTGAGCTCGTGCTGGAGAGCGGACAGGATCCGCGCGCGGCGCGCCTCGACTTCCTTGTCACGTAGAGTGCGCTCGGCGTGACGTAAGGTCAACCGCCAGGCCACGGAACGGTGGCCCGGCTCCACGCCGGCGCCCTCGTACAAATCGAACAACTGGAGATGCTCGAGCAGATCGCCCGCGCTCGCGCGGATGACGCGCTCCACGTCTGCACCCTTTACGCCGTCCGGAACGAGAAGGGCCAGATCGAACTCGGCGGCCGGCATGGTGGGCAGCGGCTTGTACGACGTCACCTTTCGCGGCGGAGTGGCTCGCTCCTCCGCGTACGCGTGTTCTCCGGGCGGCGCGACATCGCCGTTCGGCATCGAGCCGAGCACGATCTCCACGCCGAACGTCGACGCGGCCCAGACCGGCGCGTCAAGCGGCACGCGCACCACCTGTCCCCGCTCAGCGCCGTCGACGAAGACTTTCCAGAGGACATCGGAGGCTCCGTCGCCCGGAACGAGTTGGCCCCGGCCTGGAGCAACGGTCCGCAAAATGAGCTCTGCCAGGCCCTTCGCGTCCCACGCGTCGAGTTGCGCCGGCTTTGCAGTGAAGTGCACGGGGTCGCGATCGCCCATGGCGATCAACGCAACCCGCACCGTCTCGTTCGGCAGTGACTCCTTGGTGCGCTCGAAGGCCGTGCCGATCTCGTACAACCGTACGTTGCCCTGCATGTGCGACAGGTTGTACTCGGCTCGCCGGGCGAGCGACTCCAACACGGTGCGTCGAAGGTGCGCTTCCGTTTCGGCGAGCGGATTGCGCACGCGCACGTGATCGGGTCCACCGGCGACGAACGGAATCGGTCGCGCCTCGAGGAAGCCCGCTGCGGACAACACGTCACGGAGGCGTGCGGCCTCGCTCCATAGCTCCGGATCCGCCGTTGTTCCGGGACGATACGGTCGCACGTCGCTCGGCAGCGCGTCGTACCCGTTGAGGCGCGCGACCTCCTCGATGAGGTCGATCTCCGCCGCAAGGTCTCCGCGCCACGACGGCACCATCACATGCACGGCCGCGCCGCCGTCCTCCACGTCCGCGCCGCACCCGATCGTGCGCAGCAGCGCGGCAATTCGACTGGCATCGAGTGGGACTCCGAGCACGCGAGCCACGCGCGTCGTACGTAGCACGAGGGGCGCACGGGGCGATTCTCCGGCATGGAGATCGACCGGAGCCGACTCGACCCTTCCACCGGCAAGCGCCATGATGAGCGAGAGGACGCGGTGCAATGCTCGCGGTGCGAGTGCCGAGTCGACGCCACGCTCGAATCGATAGCTCGCGTCGGTGGACAATCCGACCGCGCGCCGTGTGCGCCGCGTCGCTGACGGATTGAACGTCGCCACTTCCACGAAGAGATCGGTCGTGTGCGCACCAACTTCCGTGGAACGGCCGCCCATCACACCGGCCAGGGCAATCGCATTCACGCTGTCAGCGATGACCGTCATCTCCGCTGTAAGACGCCGAGTCACTCCGTCGAGGGTCTGGAGCATCTCGCCATCCCGTGCCGAGCGCACGACGATGGTCTTCTCCGGCATGGCCGGCTCCGGATCGATCGTCTCCAGGTCGAACGCGTGAATGGGCTGCCCCATCTCGTGCAGGACGTAGTTGGTGATGTCCACGATGTTGTTGATGGACCGGGAGCCCACAGCCTCGAGTCGTTCGACCAACCATTGCGGGCTCGGACCGACGTTCACGCCGCGCACTACGGCCCCCATGTAGCGCGACGCGAGCTGTGCATTCTCGAGGTGGAGCACGATGCCTCCGGCGTTGCCCGCTCGGCGAAAACGCTTCGCCTCGGGCACGACGATGCTCTCTGCACCAACTTTCGGAAGCGAAAACGTGTCGCCGGTGACGGCGGCCAGCTCGCGCGCGAGCCCCAGGTGCGAGAGCAGGTCGGGACGATTGGGCAGCACATCCACGACGAGACGTGTGTCGCCAACGCTCACGGCTTTCAGGAACGGCGTGCCGGGAGCGACGTCCACGTCGAGCTCGAGAATGCCGTCCTGGTCTTCGCCGAGTCCGAGCTCGCGTGCGGAGCACAGCATGCCGTTTGACGTCTGTCCGCGAATCTTCCGCTTCTCGATCTTCACGCCACCGGGGAGCACGGTCCCGGTGCGGGCGAACGGATACATGCGGCCGGCGGTCACGTTTGGCGCACCGCACACGACGTCCAGAAGCTGTCCGCTACCGTCGTCCACCTTGGTGATGTGCAGGTGGTCGGAATCCGGATGCGCCGCTTCTTCAACGACTCGCGCGACGACGATGTGCGCGAGATCGCCACGCAGCGGGATGAGCTCCTCAACCGTCGCGGTGTGCGCGGTGAGCAGATCGCGCAGCTCCAGCGCCGATCGCGGCGTACCGAGAAACGCGTTGAGCCACGCGGCGGACGCGTTCATTCCGCCACCTGCGCGAGGAACCGCACGTCGGAATCATAGAGGAGCCTGATGTCCGGAAGTCCGTAGCGCAGCATCGCGATACGCGCCGGGCCCATGCCGAAGGCCCAACCGGTGTAGCGCTCACTGTCGATGCCAGCCGCCTCGAGGACGGCGGGATGCACCATGCCGGAGCCGAGGATCTCCATCCAGCCGGTGCCCTTGCAGGCGGAGCACCCCGAGCCGCTACAGAGCTGGCACTCGACGTCCATCTCGGCAGAGGGCTCCGTGAACGGAAAGAAGCTCGGGCGAAAGCGTGTGCGCGTCGTGCCGAAGAACTTCTGCGCGAAGGTCGTGACCGTGGCCTTCAGGTCCACGAACGAGATGCCCTCGTCGACGGCCAGCCCTTCGATCTGCTCGAAGGCCGGCGCATGCGATGCGTCGAAGGGATCTCGGCGGAAGCACTTGCCCGGCGCGAGGATGCGAATCGGTGGCGGATGACGCTGGAGCGTACGCACCTGCACCGGCGACGTGTGCGTTCGAAGCACCGCGTTGTCGCCGAGGTACAGCGTGTCGTGCAGGTCCATCGCGGGATGGTCCGGCGGAAAATTCAGCGCGATGAAGTTGTACCATTCCGTCTCGCTTTCGGGGCCGAGAGCGACCGTGAAGCCGAGTTCCCGGAAGATGGCGACGATCTCGTCGACGACGATGGTGACGGGGTGCTTGCCGCCGATCCAACGCATGCGCGCCGGCATGGTGAGGTCGAGATTTTGGGCGGAGACAGCCTTCCCCGCACTGAGCTGCGCGTTGGTGTGCTCGAAGAGTTCCTCGACGCGCGACTTGAACTCGTTGAAGATCCGTCCGGCGTCCTTTCGCTCGTCCGGGGCCAGCTCACCGAGGAGCTTGCTGAACGACTGCTGGATGGATCGCGACCAGACCTTGGCACGAACGGCTTCCAGCGACGCGTCATCGATTATCGAGGACACCTCACGTGCGGTGAGCTGGTCGTGCTCGTGAATGCGATCCCGGAATTCTTCGAGGGTCATTGCGTGCCGATGGTGAAAAACAAAACAACAAAACAAAATGAACCACAGAGGACACAGAGAGCACAGAGTTCTTGCTTCGCGCCGTGCCAGATCCTCTGTGTCCTCTGTGCTCTCTGTGGTTTATTGCTTTTGGCTTTGCAAAAGTCGCAAGACTCAACTGCTCAATGCGCTACGCGTTCGACCGGACCGACAGCAGACGACGGCGGCGCAACCGAAGGTCGCGCCGCCGCCGTCTGCCTGCGAGGAAAGTGCTGCTTACGCGGCGTTCAGGGCGGCGCGCGCCTTGTCGGCGAGCGCGCCAAAAGCCATCGGGTCGCGCACCGCGATGTCGGCCAGAATCTTCCGGTCCACCTCGATGCCCGCGAGCTTGAGTCCGTTCATGAAGACGGAGTAGCTCATGTCGTGTTGCCTGGCGCCCGCGTTGATGCGGACGATCCACAGCCGGCGGAAGTCCCGCTTCTTGTTCTTGCGATCGCGGTAGGCGTACTTCCATCCGCGCTCGACGTTTTCCTTGGCCGCCTTCCAGAGCTTGGAACGAGCGCCGAACGCGCCCTTGGCGTGCTTGAGGATCTGCTTCTTCCGCTTGAGGCGCGGGACGTTGGATACGGCTCTTGGCATGGTCGGCTCCTATGTCAGCTCGCGAGAAGCAGGCGCTTGATGCGCTTTTGCTCGCCGTTGGTGGCGATGAGTCCCGCCTGGCGAAGTCCGCGCTTCCGCTTCGAGGTCTTCTTCGTGAGGATATGGCTCTTGAACGCCTTGTAGCGCTTGACCTTTCCGGTGCCGGTGGTCTTGAAACGCTTCGCAGCGCCCTTGTGTGTCTTCATTTTGGGCATGGCACGCTCTGTCTATTTGGGCGTGAGAATCATCGTCATGGACTTTCCTTCCAGCCGGCCGGCGCTCTCGATCTTGCCGACGTCGGCCAACGCACTGCTCACCCGGTCCAGCACGGCCTGTCCAAGCTCCGGATGGGCGACTTGCCGACCACGAAACATCATGGTCACCTTCACCTTGTTCTTCTCCTCGAGGAACCGACGCGCGTGCCGCGTCTTCGTGTCGAAGTCGTGGTCATCGATGCCGGGCCGATACTTCACTTCCTTGAGCTCGATGACGTGCTGCTTCTTCTTCGCGACTCTCGCCTGCTTGGCCATCTCGAACTTGTACTTCCCGTAGTCCATGATGCGGACCACCGGGGGCCGGGCAGTAGCAGCAACTTCGACCAGATCCAGTCCGGCATCCTCCGCCATGCGGAGCGCCGCGTCCACCTCGAGAATCCCGAGCTGAGAGCCATCGGCGCCGATCACGCGGACCGGACTGATGCGGATCATGCGATTGACCCGCACGCGCTTTGTGGTGTCCTGAATACTCGTATACCTCGATGAGAGAAAACAAAAATGCGGACCCTCTGGAACAGGGTCCGCAACGACGACACGACACCCGCACTGGCGGGGCCGCGCTGCTGAAGGAACGCCTGTAGCACGCCCCGCTTCGCGCGAGGGCCAGAGGGTGGATTGCTCCGAGGAGCAATCGCTTAGCTGATTGTCAGATCAAAAGTTACGCGGCCGGCATCACAAGTCAAGCCGGTCTGACTTCCTGCCCCTTGCGGCAATGTCAGATCGGCTGTCACCACTCTCAGACTCTCCGCCACCGACGCCCCTGCGGCGATGGGACGGCGGACGGCTGACGTCAACTCTCAGAGATCAGCTTCTGACTCTGAAACGTCGTGTACCGGATACGTTCATTCCGAGTGCCGAGTACCGGGTACTGGCCTTTACTACTGCTGTTCACGGCTCATTGACGTTGGTGCCATTCACTCGGGCTGGCATTGGTAGCCCCTCCCATCCACCACGATACGCCCCCACGCGTGGCTGGCGTCATGCTCGAACATCACCAGCCAGCGCTCGGCCGACGCCTCTCGCCAGACCGCCCGCTTGGTCTCCAGCGTCACGAGAGGCTCGACGTCATAGCCCATGATCCACGGCAGCGGCACGTGCGCCACCGTCGGCGCAAGATCCGCGACATAGAACAGACGCTCGGCTCCCGAAGTCACCAGGATGCCCTGGTGATGCGGCGTGTGACCGGGCGTGTGCCGAAGGGCGATGCCTGGCAGCACTTCGCCATCCGCATCGACCAGCTCGAGGCGGCCCGCGCTGCGCAGCGGATCGAAGTTCGCGGGAAAGTAGCTCGCCGCCGTGCGCTCGTTGGTCTGGTGCGCCCAGTCCCACTCGCCTCGGCGCACGATGTATCGCGCATTGGGAAACGCGAGCGACACGGCACCGCTCTCGTCCACCATGGTGTTTCCGCCCGCGTGATCGAAGTGCAGGTGCGAGTCGATCACGACGTCCACGTCCGCTGGTGTGAATCCCGCCTCCGCGAGTGCGCTCTCGAGCTGCGTCGGCCCCACGCTGCCCACCGGCGAATTCTCTACCCCATAGATCTCGTGAAATTTCGCGGACTCCTTGTTGCCGATGCCCGTGTCCACGAGGACGAGCGCATCCGGATGCTCGATGAGGAGGCAGCGCATGCCGAGTGGAATGCGATTGCGCGCGTCGGCCGGAATCTTTCGCTCCCAGAGCGGCTTGGGGACGACGCCGAACATCGCGCCGCCGTCGAGCTGTTGAAGTCCCGCCTGGAGCGCATGCACGCGCAGCGAGCCGACCGTGCGCGATTGCACGAGAGGGAGCAGTGGCATCACGCGGTGGTGTCCCTGTCCACCGGCCTCGGCATGGCGGACGGCCGCCGCGCTCGGCGTGGCTTGATGCGGCGCTGCGACAACAAGCGCTCGAGTTCCGACCATCTCTCGCAGCCATGAGCGCGAGCGTCGTCGAGCAGACGAATGAGGCAGCGCGCCGTGGCCACGGCGTCGCCCGCGGCGCGATGCCGGGCGCCGGGAGGAATCTCGACGTTGTAATGACCGGCCACCCAGTCCAGCGACCGGGAGCGCAACTGCGGCAGCAGCCGACGCGCAAGCCGCACGGTGCACAGTCGGCGGCCGGTGAGCACGCGGCCAGAGGCACGCAACACTTCGTGCCCCACGAAGCGCCAGTCGAAATTCGCGTTGTGCGCCACGAAGACGTGCCCTTCCAGCTCCCGCAGGACGTCCTCGCAAACACCGCGGAATGGCGCCTTGCTGCGGACCATGTCCCAGGAGATTCTCGTGAGGCGCGTGATATAGGGCGGAATAGACCGCTCGGGATTCACCAGCGTCTCGTAGACCTTCTCGATTCGCCCACCGCGTACGAGAACGACGGCGATCTCCGTGATGCGATGCCCGGATTCGAACGGGCCACCCGTGGTCTCGACGTCCACCACGGCGAACGACATCTCGCTCAGGAGCGGTTCCTCGTTCGGCACGCCCCATGTGGGCGGCGTGGGCTCGCGAAGACGCCACGCACCATCGGCGGTGCGCGCAAAGTTGGGGTACTCGCGAAGCAGGGTCACCGCCATGTGCTCGGCGATGGCCGCAGGAAGCTGCGACAGTTGGCACACCGTGGCGACGAGCGCCTGCGACGTGGCAGGGCCGGTGCGCAGCAGCTCTTCTGCGCGCTGCACGAGCGGCGTCGTTGCCGGCCGGGTGCCAATCACGCTCGGCACAACGGCTCCGGCGCGAGTGCCCGACATGGGATCCACGCGCTCCATCAGAGTTCGTCCCGCTCCACTGGACACGTCATGCAGCGCGGTCCACCGCCACCCCGCACCAGCTCGGCGCCATCGAACGTGATGACGGCGCGCTCGTCATCGCGAGACGGAAGGCCGTTTACAACGTCCGTGCCGGCGACAACGCGAAAACCCGCGCGCTCCATCTCGCGCAGTGTCGCGCCGTTGCGCGCATACGAGACAACAAGACCCGGCCGCAGCGCCACGAAGTTGCAGCCGCTTGCCCATTGCTCACGCTCCTGTACCGCACGACGGTCGCCGCCCGCGAAGATGGGCGTCATCGGTGCGCCGCACTGCTCGAGCGCCGTAAAGATGTCGCGCTGCTCGCTCAACGTCTCGCGTCCCTTGCGCCAATGCAGGACGCTCAGCCGTTCCGCGCCGATGAAGTGCGGCGGAAAGCAAACGCACAGCTCGCGGTCCACCTGCGTGAAGATCATGTCGAGATGAATGGCCATGTCCTCTCTCGGCATCACGACGATGATGATGTCCGTCACCTTCGTGTGCGCGAAGAGCTGCGACGCCACGTAATCGATGGCGCCCGGGCTCGAGCGCTCGCTGAAGCCGATGACGACGAGATCCTCCCGGATGGCGTGGACGTCGCCGCCCTCGAGCGTGTAGTTGAGACGCCGCTCGGTGGATCCGTCGAACACGATGCCGTCGTTCTGTAGCAGCGGGTGATACCGGAAGAGCGCCTTCATGATGAGCTCTTCGGGCCATCGGCTGCCGTAGCGCATCGAGCCGACGAGCACGTTGCCGCCCACGACCATCGCCGAATCGCGGGTGAAGAACAGATTCGGCAGAGGCGGCAGCTCGTATCCCGCCTCGTTCAGCGTGCGCGCGAGTGGCCCCGGCTGCTCGACGCGCCCCTCCACGAGCATGCGGACCAGCTCGGCGGGCGGCAGCGCTTCGATCTCGCGCGCCAAGGGTTCACTCGGAACGATGTCCATCGTCTTCTCGACCAGGAGCTCGCGCACCTCGCGGTTGGCAAGGACGTCGGCCAGAAGGTCGCGAACCTCGTGGACGCGACAAAACCGATTGAGGACCGCGACGAACTCTCCGTGCTCCCGGCGCGCATGATCGGCGTCAGGAAGGTCGTCGTACAGGTAGTCCTCCCGGGTGCTGGGCGTGACGCCCAGGAGCTCAGCGCCGGGGGTATGGACGATGACCGAGCGGAGGCGTCCGATCTCGGAATTGACGCGCACTGGCATGCCCGAAGATAATCCGGCGGTCCGTGCGGCGCCTGCTGCATGAACAGGCGCGACAAGCAGTTGGCTGGTGCCGGCCATCACGTCTGGTGCGGTCCGAAAAAACCGCTACTTTGTGAATGAATTCACAAGCACTCTCGCCGCCCGTGAAGCGCATCGCCGATTCCACCGTCCGCCGGCTCTCGATCTACCTCCGATTTCTCGAGGAGTTCGAGGGGCGCGGACTCAGCACCGTCTCCAGTGAGGAGCTCGCGCGACGCGGCGGGACGACCTCCGCCCAGGTTCGCAAGGACCTCTCCTTCTTCGGATCCTTCGGCAAGCGTGGACTGGGCTACTCCGTGCCGGAGTTGTCCACTTCTCTCCGAGAGATCCTGGGGCTGGGCCGAGGGTGGCGCGTGGTCATCATTGGAGCGGGAAAGATTGGCGCGGCGCTGGCGCAGTATCGCGGATTCCGGCAGCGCGGATTCCAGATCGTCGCGGCCTACGACTCCAACGCCGAGAAGATCGGCGGCACGCTCGAGGGAATCGAGATTCGCGACATGCATCGCTTTGAAGCGGACGTCGAGAAGGATCACCCCGAGATCGCGGTGCTTGCCGTGCCGATGGAGCACGCGCAGGCCGTGCTGGATCGCGTGGCGCGGGCGGGAATCAAGGCGGTGCTCAACTTTGCTCCCGTCCAGCTTCATGCCCCGGCCGACATGACGGTGAAGACCGTGAACATGGCCATGGAGCTCGAAGGCCTCACCTTCGCGTTGACGAATCAGGGCGTTTGATCGCGGGCGCGCAGCAGCGCCGCGAACAAGTCGGGCGAGAGTGTCTCCGGACGAACCTCGGGATCGATGCCGGCGCGTTGCAGCACGGCATCGGCTTCGTCTGCGCCGATCGCATACAGTGACCTGACGACGCGACGCATCTGCTTGCGTCGCATGCCGAACGCGCCCTGGACGAGTGCCTTGAAGGCGCGCTCTTCCTCGGGCGCAACCAGGGCATTCTCGTGCGGCGTGATCCGCACGACGGCGCTCTCCACTTTCGGGGGTGGAGAGAATGCACCGGCCGGCACGCGGAACACAGTCTCCGCTCGGGCGAGTGCTGCCACGTTCACCGTGAGCGCGCCATACTCCTTGGTTCCCGGATGTGCGGCGAGCCGGTCGGCGACTTCCTTCTGCACGAGGTAGACGGCGCGATCCGCACGCGGAGGCACCAGCGCGTGAAAGAGAATCGGCGTCGTGATGTAATACGGCACGTTGCCCACGAGGACATATGGCCCCTGCGCGAGCTCCCCGAGTGAGACCGAGAGCACGTCCGCCTCGGCGACGATGACATTCGGGCTCGATGCATATCGCTCGCGGAGCAGCACTGCGAGCGCACGGTCGTACTCGATGGCCACGAGCCGGCCGGCGCGAGGCGCCAGAAGATCGGTGAGTGCACCCCTGCCCGGTCCGATTTCCAGCACGGTCTCATCGCCGCGCAGCTCCAGCGCGTCGGCAATGCGGCCAAGGATTCGTCGATCGGTGAGGAAGTGCTGGCCAAGGCTCTTGCGGACCGGCGGATATGCGCGACCCGTCCGGCGCGAGTCGTCGGTCATGGTGCGGTCAACTCTTGAGCACGACGAGCGTCAGGTCGTCGCGCCGCGGCGCGTCGCGCGTGTAGTCATCGAGCAACGCGAAGACGTGGCCAGCAATTTCCGCGGGCGGCTTCGAGCGATGCCGACGAACGCATTCGAGCACAGGCTCCTCCTCCAGTCTCGTGCCCTCGCGATTGCGCGCGTCGGCAATGCCGTCCGTGAACAACACCAGAACGTCGGACGCGGGATTCCACGGCGTCGATGACGACGCGGGCGCTTCTTCCACCATCCCGAGTGGCGGCCCGCCGGCCTTGAGTCGTTCGGTGGTTCCGTCGCCGCGAACGACAAACGCGTGTGGATGCCCCATGTTGCCGTAGCGCAGTTCCTTCTGCTCCCGATCGACGACGGCATAGAGGGCGGACACGAACATCTCCGTGGTGTTCAGCTCCTCCTTCACGCTGAGATGCAGCCGGCGCAGCATCTCGGCGGGATCGTCCGTGCCCTGCGCGTGGATGGCGGACGCGCTCATCGTGAGCGCCATGATGAGCGCCGACTGGTAGCCGTGACCAGACACGTCGCCGATCATTACGCCAATACGCTTGCCGGAAAGGCGGTACAGGTTGTAGAAGTCGCCGCCGACGTCTTCCGTCGGGATGACGCGTGCCGCCACGGTCGCTTCCGGCGCCACGTGTCCCGGATCGGGGAGCAGCTTCATCTGAAGGTCGTGCGCGAGCTGCATTTCCTGCTGCAGCCGTTGCTGATCGAGCGACCGCCGTACCAGGCGTGCGTTCTGAATGGCCGCACCGATCTGGCTGGCGATGGCGGTGACGAGCTTCTGATCGCCCGCGGTGAATGCCTGCCCCGAGCGACGATCGGACAGATTCATCACGCCCAGCGGCTCGGTCCCTTCACGGGCAGTCCACAGAATCGGCACGGTGAGCATCGTACCCCGGCGAAATCCGCGCTCCGCCGCACATTCCATCTCGCCTTCTTCGACGATCGTGGGATGCAGCGTCCGGAATACGTGCGCGCTGACGCTGCACGCGTCGTCGAGCGCAATCGGAATCGTCGGCACGTCCTCGCCTCCGATGCGCGCGATGACCTGGAGCGTGGATGATTCGGTGTCGTGCACCAGGATCGACGCGCGGTGCGCGCCTACCGTTTCGCTCACCTCACGGAGGATCGTGGCCGCGCCCTCCTCGAGCGATACCGTGCGGCCGAGGATCTCGCTGATGGAGTAGAGGAGGTTGATCTCCTCGTAGCGCTCCGCGAGCTCTCCGGCCGCGTGCTCCACCTCGAGCGACGTTTGCAGGTATTGCGCGACCACCGGGCGGAGGAATCGAAGGTGGCGGTCGATCTCGCGGCGCTCGATGGGACAGGGCCCGAGGACGATCCAGGCCGGACGCGGCCCGCCGATCGGCACGGTGACGAGGCGGCCGCGCTCGGTGGGCTCGTCGCGTACGTCGGTGCCGAGCCAGTCCTCAGGTGGCGCCATGGACCGCGAGGTTCCGGCGACGAGGCGGAGCGGCGCACCAGGCGCGGCATCGCGGCGCCAGACCGCTGCGTCACAGGCGGTGGCCTCTCGAAACGCGTCGAGGACCTCGCCCAGGTCGCTCACGCGCGTGTCAGCGTAAGTCGAACGACGTTGCCGGCCGTCTGGCCGGGCGGTGTATCGAAGCGTTGGACCTCGTCCATCAGCTTGCGCATGAGGAACAACCCTCGGCCGTCCTCGCGCTCGATGTTCTCTTCGCGCGTCGCGTCGCGCGTGTCGGCATCGAGGTCGAAGCGGACGCCCTCGTCCGCTATCTCGACGACGAGCCGCGTGGTGTCCACGTCCGCGTGCACGCGTACGCGCTTGTCGGGGCTCTCGTGATTGCCGCGCAGAATGGCATTCGAGAGCGCTTCACTCAACGCGACCGGCACGTTGAGGGCGAGATGATGCGCATTGTAGGCCAGCTCGGCGCAGGAGAGCCGCACGAGATCAACGACGCGCTCGATGTAGGCCACGTCACTCGGGATCTCGACGCTCAGCGAAACACGGAGACCGGCGTCGTTCGAATTGGTAGGAACCATCGAGCGGGATTAGAAGCTGGCGAGGGCCCGATCCCGCGTGTCGGAGATCTGGAAGAGCGTGTCCAGCTTCGTGAGCTCGAACAGCGTGCGGAGGTCGTCGTTGAGGTTGGCGAGCCGGAGCTCTCCGCCCTGTTCGCGGATCTTCTTCGACAGCGAGACGAGGACGCCCAGGCCGGAGCTGTCAATGTAGCCGGTCTGCGCAAAGTCGATGAGAAACTTCCGTTCGCCGCGCTCGAGCTCGTCCAGGACCTTCTGCTTGAGCTCCTGCCGGTTTCCCACGATGAGCTGTCCTTCGACGTCCACCACGACGATTTCACCCTGCTTCTTGATCGAGAAGCTCATGTGTCAGTCTCCTGAAAGTACCCGTTCAGTCGAGGGCCGCCGGTGCCGCTGCCTGAAGCGCGGTGACGGCCGCCACGTTGAAAATGTCCTCTGCACTCGCTCCGCGCGAGAGATCGTTGCATGGACGGCGCATCCCCTGGAGGATGGGTCCGATCGCGCGCGCGGACGCAAGTCGCTGCACCAGCTTGTAGGCGATGTTGCCGGAGTCCAGGTCCGGAAAGACCAGGACGTTCGCCTTGCCCGCCACCTTGCTGCCGGGCGCCTTGCCGGCCGCCACGGCCTGGATGAGCGCAGCGTCACCTTGCAATTCTCCGTCCACGGCAAGCTCGGGTGCTCTTTCGCGCACGCGGTCCAGCGCATCACAAATCCGATTGACGCTTTCGCCCGACGCACTGCCCTTCGTGCTGAACGAAAGAAAGGCGACGACCGGCTCGTCGCCGACGATGCGACGCCGGTCCGCCGCGGCGGCGAGCGCGATGTCCGCCAACTGTCCCGCGTCAGGCTTTCTCACGACCGCGCAGTCGGTGAACGTGAGCACCTCGCGGTCGGCACCACGAAACGCGGGCACATCCATATAGAATGCGCTGGAAATCGTGCTGGCGTTCGCCGCCCTGCCCACGAGCCAGATTGCGGCGCGAAGCACTTCCACCGTCGTGTGAACTGCCCCGGCGACGGAACCGTCCGCGCGCCCCAACCGAACGAGCGCGTTGGCCGCGAACAGCGGCTTTCGGGCCAGCGCGTCCGCCTCCTCCGCGGGGATCTTTCGCGGGACACGTGCGCTGATCACCTCCGCGGCGACTTCCGCCACGAGTCCCTCGTCGGCGACGTCGATCAACTCGATTCCATCGACTGCGTCGGAGGAGCTTCCGACCAGGACGGGCTCCACGACGCCCTGGTCGCGGAGCTGAATGACTGCCTCGCGAATGCGCGGATCGGACGCTTCCGGAAAGAGAATGCGGCGCCGTTTCGCGGCGGCGCGTTCGTGCAGCGACGTGATGAACGTCACTGTGACGACGTCTTCGCGCGCAGAGCCTCGGCAACCACCGGGTGGACCAGCTCGCTGACGTTGCCGCCATACCGTGCAACTTCGCGGACCAGGCTCGCGCTGATGTAGGTGGTGTCGAGCGATGGCACCATGAAAACCGTCTCGAGACCGGGCGACAGATGCCGGTTCATCAAGGCCATCTGGTACTCGTACTCGAAGTCGCTCACGGCGCGTAGTCCCCGAATGAGCAATCGCGCGCCAACCTCGCGAGCAAAGTCCACGAGCAGGCCGCCGAACGAGCGGACCTGCACGCGAGAATCGTCGTCGAGCGCGGCCTTGATGAGATCCACACGCTCGTCGATCGTGAAGAGCGGCTGCTTTGACGAGTTGATCGCTACGGCGACCACGATCGTATCGACGAACTCGAGACTGCGGCCCACGATATCCTCGTGGCCGCGCGTTATCGGGTCGAAGCTTCCGGCGTAGATGGCGATCCGGGAGTTGGGCACCGCAGAAGAATCGATGAGTGCGCCTGAAAGCGCAACGCGCATCAGGACGCGCGATAGAACGTGATCGCCGTGTCTCCGTAACGGCGCGTGTCTCCATCGGGCATGGACTCGGACCGGCGATGCTCGATCCCGAGGACGTCGGCGAACTGTGTGGCGAGCCATTGCTCCGCCACCCGGGCCGCGAGGCCGCGGTCGTAAGGCGGGTCCGCGAAGGCGACGTCGTATGCGTGCGGCTCCAGCAGGCGAATGAAGCGCATGGCGTCTAACCGATGCACACGCGCACGGTCGCCGGCGCCGACAAGCGCCAGATTCTCCTCGATGAGGCGAATGCTGGACGGCGCGTTCTCGATGAGATCCGCGCTCGCCGCGCCGCGCGAGAGCGCTTCGATGCCCAGCGCGCCAGAGCCCGAGAAGAGATCCAGTACGCGAGCGTCCGGCAACAGCGGACTGACGATGCTCATCCACGCCTCGCGTACTCGATCGGCGGTAGGGCGCACCGCGTCGCCCTTCGGCGCCTTGAGCCGGCGTCCACGCCACTGGCCGGCGACGATTCGCACGGGCTACGCGGCGCGGAAGTCCGCCAGCCGCGCCTGAAGCCGCGACATGCCGTTATATGAGTCCATTTCCAGCCGATATGCGATGTCGAACGACCCGTCCATCGTCAACTCGCCGATGCGATTGCCGAGCGACCAGCCGATGGCGTCGAGCGCCGGCCGGCCGTCCACATGAATGCGGAGCTTCAGCCCGCTGGTCCCGACCACCCTTGGCGGCGACGCGAGCCGCACGCCGCGCGTCACCAGCACGGGCGACGGATTGCCCATCCCGCACGGCTCGAGATGTCGCAGCAGCGACTCGAGCTTTTCCGTCACATCGGATAGCGCGACCTCCATGTCGACGCGCAGCTCGGGCACGAGGTCTTCCGGCGCGAGCACCGAGCGCGCGCTGTCATTGAAACACTGCGCGAATGCCTGGACATTGTTGCGCGCAATCGTGACGCCCGCCGCGCTGTAGTGACCACCGAATCGCTTGAGCAGGCTCGCGCAACGGCCGATGCCGGCGTGAAGATCGAAGCGCGAGATGGAACGTCCCGAGCCCTTGCCTTCGTCTCCCTCGAGTCCGATGAGAATGGTCGGCCGGCCGAACTCCTCGACGATGCGCGACGCAACGATGCCGATGACGCCGGGGTGCCAGCCGTCTTCCGCGAGTACGATGCCGTAGGTCTGCTCCAGGTCCATCGCCAGCACGCGCTCGCGCGCCTGCTCGAGCACGAGCTTGTCGAGCTCCTGTCGCCTGAGGTTCAGCTCCTCGAAGTCCCGAGCGAGGACATTGGCCGTGTGCTCGTCCGTGGTGAGCAAGAGCTCGACGCCGCGGATGGCCCGATCGAGACGTCCCACGGCGTTCAGGCGCGGCGCCAGAATGAATCCCACACGGCCGGCTGTGATGTCCTTGCCATCGAGCCCCGCCGCGCGGATGAGGGCGCGGAGTCCGACGTTCTTCGTTTCAGCCAGCAGCTTGAGTCCATATCGCGCGAAGACACGATTCTCCCCGCGCAGTGGCGCGATGTCCGCAATCGTCGCCAGCGCCACGAGGTCGAGCATCGAATGCACGACGTTCTCGTTGCCGGACAGCTTGCGGGTGACTGCGAGCGCCAGCTTGTATGCAACGCCTACGGCCGCGAGATCCTTGTCGAGCGATTCACAGCCGGGCCGCTTCGGGTTGAGGATCGCAAATGCATTGGGCAGATCGCCGCCGGGCAGGTGATGGTCCGTGATGATGACATCGATACCGAGCGCCTGAAGCTCCGCGATGGGTGCAACGGCGCTCGTCCCGCAGTCGCACGTCACCACCAGACGCGCTCCGGCCTCGCGCGCTGCCCGCACGCCGGCGGCGCCGAGGTCGTATCCATCGACGAGGCGCTGTGGAATGAACGGGATGACCGTGCCGCCGAGCACACGGAGGGATCGCGTCATCAGCGCGGTCGAGCACATTCCGTCCACGTCGTAGTCACCATGAACGAGAATCGTCTCACCGCGCGACACGGCGGCGGCGACACGCTCCACGGCGCGCTCCAGATCGAGCAACTGTTCGGGTGGCAGAAGCTGATCCAGACGAGGGCGGAGGTAGCGCTTGGCGGTGTCCGACGGCGAGTGCCCGCGCGACGCGAGCAGGCGGCAGAGGGGTTCCGGTAACAGGAGCTCCTCACATAGCAACCGCACCTCGTCCGGATCAGGCGCCGGCGGAAGAATCCAGCGGGTCCGAGGCCTGATGGCGAGCGGCGGTGCTGTCATTCTTCAACCTAACGCGTGGCGTCGCACGCATTCAACCGCGAGCGGTGCGTTATGCCGCGTAGATCAGCGCCCCACAGCCTTCGCACATCTCGACGTGTCCAGTGGCAACCATCGTGGCGCGGCGCTGCGTTGGAATCATGGTGTCACAGGCGCTGCAGGAGGTTCCGCGCAGGGGAACGAGCGTCGCGCCGCGCTTCCGCACACGAACCTTGTCGTACGTGGACAGCATGGGTCGCGGCACGCCGATGGACGCCTTGGTACGCTTCGCGCGCGCCTCTGCCATCTCCTCCTCGATCACCTTTCGCTCGGCGTCCAGCTCGGCCCGCGCGGTCGTCTGCCGTTCGTCCACGTCGGTCAGCGACTTTTCCAGATCGGCGAACTGATGACGCAGCTCGCCGATGCGGCCAGCGATCTGCATCGCGTCGCGCTCACTGTCCGAGGCCATGCGCTTGGTCTGCTCGAGTTGTGCGTTCGCCGCAGTGGCTTCCTTCGTCGTCGTGACGCTCTCGTACGCGCGCTGGCTGCGCTCCACGAGTGCGCGGTGCGTCTCCGTGCGGCCGAGCGCCTCGCGATGCCGCGCTTCTTCGTCGGCGATCTCGTGCCTCGTGCGGGCAAGCTGGCCCTCCACGCGGCCGCGTTCCTTCTCCAGCGCCGCCAACCGCGGCTCGAGCGAAACAAGGCGGTCCTCCAGCGTATAGAGCTCGAGGTCGTCGGCCTGCACGGCGAGAAGCGCCTGAACGTCAGGATGCATTGAGTCCGTAAGCTGTGGGGGCAACGCTGAACCTGAGTGGTCGCGTCGGTCAATGATAACGCCGTTACGTGCTCGGGCGGAAATTCTTCCAGTAGCGGCCGCCGAGCCGCCTCAGCTCCTCCGTGAGCCGGCGCTTCTCCTCGATGAGGCCGTCCTTCTGGCGCTCGTCGGCAATCGGGAGCTCGCGGTCGATCTCCGTCATGCGGTCCGTGAGCGACCGCTCGTGGAGAGACGCCATGCTCCCCATCAGCACCGCGTCGGCGCGATCGAGCCCACCGGTGTCCTCCAGCAGTTCCTGAAGCAGTTCCACGGCGGACGCCGGCAGACGGCTCGCCAGCGATTCCGTGCCCTGCTCCACACTGTGCTCCACCAGCGCATCGAAGATCTGGCGCAGCTCCTTTACGCGAAACGTCTCCCGGCCCTCGCGTTCGGCGACTTGCTCGAGATACGCCGGGCGATGCAGCAGAACACGAATCAGCTCACGTTCGGCCACGTCGCCACGCGCCGTCAACGTGCGTCTCCGCTCGTGCGCTCGAACGCGATCGGCCGGCTCGCGAATCTCCGGCACCGCCTCCTCCCGGGCTTGCGCGGCGACCGGCGCGCGGCCCGACGTCCGTGCGCCCCGCTTCGGCGTTGGCGCCAACATCTCGCGCTCGAGCAGATCGCGCGAGACACCGGCTGCCGCCGCGGCGTGGCCGAGGTACATGTCGCGTGTGAGGGGATCGCTGGTGGCACGGAGCGTCGGCAGCAGCCGGTCGAGCGCCTGGCGCTTCTTGCGGAGATCGCCGAACCAGCCACCGCGCTCCAGCAACTGGATCTTCCGTTCGAACAGGTCGATCGACCCCGAGATGAGTGACTCGATGCCGGCAGCACCATGCGCCCGCGCATACGAATCGGGGTCTTCGCCCGCCGGGAGCGTCACCACCTGCACCGACGCGCCCTGCCGCAGCAGCTCGTCACCCGAGCGGAACGTGGCCTTGAGACCGGCTTTGTCCGAATCGTACAAAAGGTACACGCGCTCCGTGTAGCGGCGGATGAGCTTCGCCTGATCCTCGGTGAGCGCAGTGCCCATCGGCGCGACGACACACTCGATGCCCGCGCCGATCAGACGTACGGCATCGAAGTATCCCTCCACCACCAGCATGCGTTCATCCCGCCGCGCGGCCTGCTTGGCCCAGTTGAGCGCGTACAACAGTCGTCCCTTCGAGAACACCGGCGACTCGGCGGAGTTGAGATACTTCGGCTCCCCGGGGCCGAGGAGCCGGCCACCGAAGCCAACGACGCGGCTTGACACATCATAAATGGGAAAGATCAGCCGATCGCGAAAGCGCGGACGCAGCTCGCCTCCTCCGTCGGGCACGACGAGCAGTCCGGCTTCCGTCAGGCGCTCATCGACGAACCCAAGCGTATTCAGATGCGCGCGCATCAGACCGATCTCGCGCGGCGCGAAACCGAGTCCCACGCGATCCGCGAGCTCGCGGCTGATGCCCCTCTGCTCGAGATACGCCCGGGCGGCGCGGCCGAGATCGTCCTCCCACAGAATGCGGGTGAAATACTCCGCCGCGGCGCCGTTCACTTCCCACATCGGCTCGCGCGTGTCCTTCTCCTCGGGATGGCGCGAGTGCGACTCCACCACCTCGATGCCCGACTTCTCCGCGACCATCTTCACCGACGTGGGCCAGTCCACACCCAGGCGCTTCGTGAGAAACTTGAAGACGTCGCCCGACTCGTGGCACACGAAGCAGTAGTACATGGACTTCTTCGGCGAGACCGAGAAGTTGCGCTTCGTGCCCTGATGGAAGGGACACGGGCCGCGAAAGTCCGCGCCCTGCCGCTTGAGCTCCACGTACTCGCCGATGATGCCGACGATGTCGGCCGTCTCGCGAATGCGCTCGATGAGCTCGTTGGGAATCATGCGAATACCGCCACGGTGACGCCCGCGCCGCCTTCGTTCCAACCGGCCATGTGAAATTCACGGACACGCGTGTCCTTGCGCAGCATCTCGTCCACGACCTGCCGCAGCGCGCCCGTCCCCTTGCCGTGAATGATGCGCAGGCTCTTGAGATCGGCGCGAATGGCGCTGTCGAGCGCCTGCATCACCGCATGCTCGGCCTCATCCGCCCGGAGTCCGAGCAGATTCACTTCGGTGCGCGCCTCCACCTCCGGAGCATCCCCGAGATAGCCGACCGCCTGCTCCACCGGCCTGACGGACTTCGTGAGCGATTCCACGGGAACGGTGAGCCTGACCGAGCCGACGACGATGGACGCATCCTTGCCCCGCAACGATAGCACGCGGCCGAGCTTCCCATCGAGCGTCCCGACTTCCACGACATCCCCCTCGGCCACAGGCGTACGATCGGCCGGCCGAACGCGCCCACGTTTCCGCTCGACGGATCGTTCCTCTGCCTCGAGGCGTTCCAGCACGCTCGCCTGCTTCGACGCGAGCTCCTCCGCTGTCCGCCGCGCTTCGCGCCCCAGTTCATCGATGGCGACATCCGCCGCCTCGGCGCCCTTTCGCTTGAGCTCCTTGATGGTGCGATCGATCTCCGCCCGCGCCCCGAGGACGTATTTCCTCGCCTCCTGGCGGCTCGTGCGCTCCACGGCGCGCTCGCGCTCCCGAACGTTCTGCTCGCGCTTCACGATCATCGCGATCCGATTGCGCGCATCGTCCGCCATCTCGGCTGCTTCACGTTCTCGCGCGGAAAGCTCCTTCTCCTTCTCCTCCAACCGTTCGATCAGCGCGGCCATGTCACGCTCCGCCTGAGGCATGCGCTCTTCCGCGCGCGCAACGACAGCCTCTGGCAGCGACAAGCGACGCGCGATGCTGATGCCGTACGACCGCCCGGGTACTCCCTTGATGAGACGATAGGTGGGCGCGAGCAACACGGCGTCGAACTGCAGCGAAGCGTTGACCACGCCGGGCACTTGCGTCGCCAGCTCCTTGAGCTGACCGAGGTGCGTCGTCGCGAGCGTCATGGCGCGACGTGCGGTGAGTGTCTCGAGCACCGCCCATCCCAGCGCCGCACCTTCCAGCGGATCGGTACCCGAGCCCAGCTCGTCGATCAGCACCAGAGAGTCCGACGTCGCGCGCGCGAGAATCTCGGAGAGGTTCTTCAGGTGCGCGCTGAACGTGGAAAGGCTCGCCTCGATGGACTGCTCGTCGCCGACGTCGGCCAGAATGTCGTCGAACACCGGAACGCGACTCTCGGCGCCCACGGGCGCCGGGATTCCTGCCTGCGTCATGGCCGACACGAGGCCGAGCGCCTTGAGCAACACAGTCTTGCCGCCCGTGTTCGGACCGGATACCAGAAGCGTGCGCTCATCGGCGCTCATCTCGAGGTCGAACGGCACCACGTCAGCGCCCTTCGCGAGCAGAAGCGGATGTCGTCCGTCGCGGATCACGAAACCATCGCGCGACGGCACGAGCTCCGCTGAAATGCACCGGAAATCGATGGCGTAGCGCGCGCGCGCATGCAGCGAATCCAGCTCGGCGAGTGCCTCCAGCGACGACGCGAGTCCTTCACGATGCGGACGCAGCGCGTCGGTGAGCTCGGCGAGCACACGCTCGACTTCCTCGCGCTCCTCCCACTCGAGCTCGCGGATGCGGTTGCCATGCTCGATCGCGGCCGGGGGCTCGACGAACATCGTGCCGCCTGTCGCGGACGTTCCGTGCACGATGCCGCCCACGCTCCTCACACCCTCGCGGCGCACCGGAATCACGTATCGGCCTTCGCGCACGGTGACCGACATATCGGGCGCCCGATGATGCGACTCGAGCTGACTCATGGCACGCTCGAGAATGCGAATCAACTCGCCGTGCGACGCACGCAGCTCGCGACGAATCCGGCGAAGCGCGGGCGACGCGTCATCGCGGACAAGACCGTCGTCGGCAATCGCCCGGCCAATCGAATCCTCCTGCGCACGCGCGACGACCATTCGATCCGCGAACGAGGCGAGCACCGCGCGAGCCATCGCCGGCCTGCGATCATCGCGCAGCGCCTCCTGCGTCCGCCGCGCGGACCGCAGCAACACTGCTCCCTGCAACAGCTCGCCGCCGGACCACACGCTGCCAATCACACGGAGCCGCTGCACGGCGCCGGCGATGTCGGGCACGGGCTCCGGACTCCACGCAGGCTCGCCCCCGAGCAACGAGCGAACGGCGGCCACTCTTCGGTGTTCTTCCGCGAGCCATGTCGAGTCGGCCCTCGGCAGCAGCGCGCGTACGTGATCCGCGCCAAGGCCCGACGCCGCGCGCTCCGCAACCAGCTCGAGCAGCCGCGAAAATTCCAGTATGCCGAGGGCGTGTGCGTTCATCGCACTGCTCAACCCTGCCTGCTCAACTCCTCTCGCGCGATCGCGTTGATCGTGCTCCCCTCGGCTCGTCCCTTGAACTGCGGCAGCACCTTCCCCATGACGGCGCCGATCTGCGTCGCACCGCCCGCGATGACGGCTCGCACGGCGACGCGGATCTCATCGTCGCTCACGGCGGCGGGGAGATAGGCCTCGAGCACCACGACTTCGTCGCGCTCCTTCGCGGCGAGATCATCGCGCTTGCCGGTGTACATCTCGATGGATTCGCGGCGGCGCTTGATGCCCTTGCGGAGCACGTCGATCACCTCTTCGTCGGAGAGATCGCGCCGCACCTCGATCTTCTTGTTCTTCGCGTCGGAGAAGATGGTGCCGAGGACGAGCACGCGTGCCTTGTCCTGCGCCTTGCGTGCGGCGTTGAGGTCTGCCTGGAGCTGATCGAACAGAGACATTGCTGCTCAGCGAGAAGAGACCGAAAGTTGATCAACGGCAGTAGTGAAGACCAGTACCCGGTACCCGGCACTCGGTATGACGTATCCGGATAGACGTGACTGCGCCGACAACCAAGGCCGCATTGTACCGGATACGCCGTCGTACAGAGTTCCGGGTACCGGGTACTGGGGGTCCCTCCGGATACTGATGTTGCGTCGTTCGTTGCAAAGTTCGCTCAGCCTGGCGGCCATGCGAGCCTCCTTCCTCCCAGGAGGTGCAGGTGGACGTGATACACCGACTGGCCCGCATCCGCGCCGCAATTCATCACCGTGCGATATCCACCCCCAACGATCCCCTCGGCACGCGCGATCTCCGCCGCGGCGAGCACCAGGTTGCCGAGCATGGTCGCGTCCGTGGCCGTGTCGAGTGACTCCACGTGCTCTCGCGGCACGACGAGCACGTGCGTGGGCGCCTTGGGGTCGATGTCCCGGAACGCCACGACGTGCTCGTTCTCGAGGACGATCTTCGCGGGAATCTCCTTGCGCACGATTCGGCAGAAGAGGCAGGTATCGGACATGGGAGCTATCGAAAGTGGGCGCGCAGAATGGCCAGTGCGGCAATGCCGGCGGTCTCGAACCTCAGGACGTTGGAGCCGAGCGACACGAGGCGCCACCCCGCCCGGGCGAACTGCGTGCGCTCGTCATCGGTAAGCCCACCCTCAGGGCCGAGCGCGACGCGCGCTGGAGTACTCGCCGACGCGCTCAGGTCCGCAATGCGCTCGCCATCTGCATCCAGAAGAAAGCTGATCCCGCTGAATCCACGCTCGGCAATGAGCGCGACGTCCAGCGCGACTTCTTCCGACGACGACGGCAGCCACGCGCCGCCGCTCTGCTCGAGTGCTGCGATCTGGCGGGCACGCACCTTCTGCCGGAAACCCTCTCCCTCGCCACGCGGAGACACGGAGCGCGACCGCGCATAGAGCACGGGCCGCCACACGGAGACGCCGAGCTCCACGGACTTTTCCGCGAGCATGAGCATGCGATCGCGATCGCCGACGGGAGCCCACAGCTCGATTCGTGGCGGTTCGGCGACATGTTCAACGGATTTTGCTTCGACGGTAACGCGCAACTCCCGCTTTGAAAGCTCCGCAATGGCCGCTCGCCCGCGTCGGCCGGTGCCGTTGCTCAAGCGCACGACGTCGCCGGCAACGAGACGCCGCACATGGGCGTGATGCGCCGCGTCCGCATCGAGCGTCACGTGCTCCATCCACTCGCCCGGCGCGTAAAACGTCGCTAACGCCGAACGATCGTCGCGCTCCACCACGCCCCTTCGGTATCCTCGTCGCGAATCGACCATCCTGCGGCTTGCAGCGCACCGCGCATCATGTCGCGCTCCTCGAGCAGCATGCCGGCGAGAATCGCCCGGCCGTCCGGCGTCAGAGACCGAGCAATGAGTGGAAGCAGCTCGAGCAGCACCGATGAGATGATGTTGGCGAGGACCACATGCACCGGTGCAATGAGCGGCAGCATGATGGTCGCGTCGCCCTCGATGATGGTGACGCATGCGCCCGCAGCGTTTCGCTCGACGTTCTCGCGCGCATTCGCGATCGAATCGGGATCGATCTCGATGCCGACGACGGTCTTCGCGCCGAGCTTCGCGGCGGCGATGGAGAGAACGGCGCTGCCGCTGCCGAGATCCGCCACGCGGTCGCCGCGTCGTACGACGTGTTGCATGAGCCGCACGACACCGCGCGTCGTCTCGTGCTCACCTGTACCGAAGGCCATCTGCGGCTCGATGACGACGGTGCGCGACGGATCGCGCCCGCTGGCCAGCCAGGGCGGTACGATGCTCAGCGCGCCGAGGTCGTGTGCTCGAACGCCTTTCTTCCAATCCTCGGTCCAGTCCATTTCGGGGACGGCCGAGACATGCACTTCGGCGCCTGGATCCGCGGCGAGCACTGCCGCAGTGATGGCATCTATCGCCGCGGTCGCAGGAAAATGCGTTACCAGCTCGTCGCCGGCTTCGTGCACACCTTCCGACCCGGCGGTAAACAGTGCCGCGAGCGCCTGGTCGCGAGCCGCGCCCGGACGCACGCGCACTGCCATCCAGGTCATGCGCCGAGCGCCTCGCGCATCTTCTTCCAGAGTCCCTTGCCGCGGTCGGTGGGAACGTTCGCCTGAAGCTCGCCGAGCCGCTGCACCAGGGTCATCTCCTCGTCAGACAGCCTCTCCGGAATCCAGAGCTGCACGCGAACGTGAAGATCTCCGGTTCCGGCCGCATTCACCCGCGCCAACCCTCGGCCGCGGAGATGAAATACCTGCCCGCTCTGCGTGGACGCCGGAATCTCGAGCGCCACCCGGCTCGTGGCCGTCGGCACTTCGACCGTGGCGCCGAGCACGAGCTGCGCATAGGTCGCCAGAACTTCCGTGTACAGGTCCTCGCCCTCGCGCTCGAAGCGCGGATCGTCCGCGACCTCGAACACGACGTGTACGTCGCCGCGCTCACCGTTGCGCGTGCCGGCATTGCCGACGCCGCGCAGCGACATGTACTGCCCCGTCGCCACGCCGGCTGGCACGGACACCTTGATGGTCTTGTCGGCGCGCGTGCGTCCGTCGCCACGACACTTCTTGCATGGGGTTTCGATGACCTGACCTTCTCCCTTGCAGGTCGGGCACGGCGCCACAGTAACGAACTGCCCGAAGAACGAGCGCTGCGCTCGGCGCACTTCACCCTGGCCGTTGCACGTCGGACACTTGGCCGCCTTCGACCCTGGTTCCGCGCCGCTTCCCTTGCAGCGGTCGCACGCGTCCAGGACCTTCAGCTTCACTTCCTTCTCGACTCCCGTCGCGACTTCGACGAGCGTGAGCTGCAACGTGATCTTGATGTCGGTCCCGCCGCGCGGACTGCTGCCACCGCGTCCTCCGAAGAGCTCGTCCAGTCCACCAAAGCCCCCGAAGTCGCGCATGAAGATGCCGAGCGCTTCCGAGAGATCCACGTGGTGGAATCCCGCCGTGCCGCCACGCAGCCCGGCTTCGCCGTAGCGGTCGTACGTCGCGCGCTTCTGCGGATCACGAAGCACGTCATACGCCTCGGTGATCTCCTTGAACTTCTCCTCGGCCTCCTTTGCGCCGCCGTTGCGGTCGGGGTGGTAGGCCATCGCAAGCTTGCGATATGATCGCTTGATGTCGTCGTCCGATGCGTCGCGCTCGACGCCGAGCGTCAGATAAAAATCCGCCATTTCCTTGTGGTATTGCTGGTTGCGCCGGATCTACAGCAGGTCCGACAGCAGTCTGGACGTGTGGTGCACGAGCGCGATCACCTTGTCGTACGGCATTCGCGTGGGACCGATGACGCCGATCACGCCCGCGAGGGCACCGGCGTGGTATTCCGCGGTGACGACCGTGAACTGCTCGAGTCGGGGGTCCCCGTGCTCGCCTCCAATGGTGATGCTCACGCCCGGCCGCTGCTCGGACATGGGCTTGCGACGTAAAGCATCCGCCAGCCGCGCAGGTTCCTCGGTGAGGGACAACAGCCTCCGCAAACTCTCCGCGCCGCCGAACTCGGGCTGCGCCGCCAGCACGCTTGCCTGGCCGACGATCACACCTTCCGCCGCGGGGACGGCGGCATCGATGAGCTGCTCGCCCTCCTGCACGAAGATGTTGAGCAGCTCTTCCGCTTCCGGCTTGGTGGACGAATCGCGCAGGCGCTCGCTCACGGTGGTTCGGAGCTCGCGCAGCGTGTGGCCCGCGAGCCGCTCGTTCAGCACTCGGGCCACCTCGATGAGCGCGATGTCCGCCAGCGTTCCGCGCACCTCGACGAAGACCGTTCGCACCAGGCCTCCATCCAACGTCAGCACGACGAGCAGCCGTTCTCCGCCGACGCGCACCAGCTCCAGTGAGCGAAGCACGCTTGCATCGAGCTGCGGGCCGAGCGCGACGCCAAGCTCCTGCGTGAGGACGCCGAGCGATTGTGCGGCGCGCCGAAGGATCGTCTCGATCGCGGAGCTGCCTCCGAACAACTCCGCCTGAAGTCGCTCCCGCTCGGCGCTGGCAACCGTTCCGGTACCGGGGGAGTCGAGCAACGAATCCACGTACGCGCGGTAGGCCTTGTCCGTGGGCACTCGGCCCGCGGAGGTGTGAGGATGCCTGAGGAAGCCCTTCTCCTCGAGCTCGCTCATGGTGTTGCGGATCGTGGCCGGCGAGACGCCGAGCCCGTAGCGTCTGGAAATGACGCGCGACCCGGCTGGTTCCGCAGTCTTGACGTAGCTCTGGATCACCGCCTGGAGAACGCGGCGCTCCCGCGGCGTCAGCTCGTCTGCGATGGCCATAAGTCTAAATATGCTAACGACTTCGGTGATGCGTCAAGGCGGCAGCGAGGGCGTCCAGCCGCAGCCATCCCGTGGGAGTACACCGGATTGTCTCATTTGTCAGTGTGACCCATCCTTCGCGAATCCATGGCGCGATGACGGATTCGTCTCCCGACTGCGTTTGCAGTCCGTTCGTGGTCCGGAGTCCGAGATACACGGCTTCTGCCACTCTGTTTTCCGCCGAGAGTGTCTCACTTCCCTCTCCCGGGTCGCGTCCTTCGCTGAGCGCATCACGCCAGGCAGCGTAATGTCGCAGGTTCCACCGCCGTGCAGCGCCATCAAATTCGTGCGCGGAGGGGCCGAGTGCGGCGTAGGGTGCTGCCGTCCAGTAGGCGGAGTTGTGGCGGGATTTCGATGTGGGTCGGGCGAAGTTGGAGACTTCGTAGTGCTCGAATCCCGCTTCCGTCAGGAGCGAATGCGCCGTCAGGAATTGTTCTGCGTACCCTTCCTCGCTTGCTTCGACGGTTATTCTGCTGTCGACCCATCTGCCGAGTGGTGTTCCAGCTTCGATGGTGAGCCCATATAGCGATATATGTGACGGGTTCAGTTTCAGTAACTGTTCTATATCACTCTGCCAGTTACGACGCAGCTCTGCCGGCAACGCAAAGATGAGGTCGACTGACAGATTTGTGATATCAGCAGCGCGCGCTACCTCCATTGCCGACGCAATCGCCTCCGGCCCATGCGTTCGATGCATCCACGCCAAGGCACCGGCGTCAAAGCTCTGACCACCCAGCGACAGCCGATTGACCCCCGCCTGCCGCCATGCCTCAGCGGCGTCCGGCGTCACGTCCTCGGGGTTCGCCTCGATGGTGATTTCCGCGTCCACCGCGGGGGCAAAGTACCGCGACACGAGCTCGATGGCGCGTGCGACCCCCTGTCCGCCCAACCGTGACGGCGTGCCGCCGCCGAAGTAGATCGTGTCGACTGTCTTCGGAGTTTGCGGCGCCCGGAGTCGCAGCTCGGTGTCGAGCGCACCGAGATACTCATCGACGGGAACGACCCGCCGCACCGCAATCGAGAAGTCGCAGTACGAGCAGCGGCGGGCGCAGAAGGGGACGTGAACGTAGACGTGGCGCGGCACACTTCAACCTACTCAGGCGCGACGGATCTCTCCCGACAGCGCGCACTCCACGAAGCCCATCACCTCCAGCCGACTCACAGCGGCGATCGCCTCATGAGCCGGCAAGCCCGCGCGCGCCGAGAGTGTGTCGAGGTCCGCGGCGCCGCGCCGGAGAGCGTCCCATAGGCGCCGCTCACCCGATCCCTCAGGAAGCGCTGATTCCCGACGCGAGGGCGTAAGTCCTAGCAGCGACAACGCGTCCGGCACGCCGGTGATCACGTGCGCGCCGTCGCGCAGCAGCTCGTTGCTGCCGAACGACTGCGGTACATCGATCGGTCCGGGCACCGCCGCAACCGTGCGGCCGAGTTCCAGGGCGTGGCGTGCGGTGATCAGTGCGCCGCTCTCTCGGCCGGCTTCCACGACGATGGTCACGGAACACAGCGCCGCGATGATGCGATTCCGCAGCGGAAAGGAGCCACCATGCGCAGCGTTTTCCGGCTCGAGCTCCGAGAGTAGAACGCCACGTTTGCCGACGGCCGCCTGGAGCGTCGCATGCCCTTTGGGATAGACGACGTCGAGTCCGGTGCCGAGCACGGCACAGGTTGCACCTTCCGCGTCGAGTGCCGCGCGATGCGCCTCGCCGTCCACGCCGCGCGCCAGGCCGCTCACCACGCACGCACCAGCCACGGCAAGCGCCCGACTCAGCTCACGGGTGACACGCTCGGCATACGGCGTCGCTCGGCGCGTTCCTACGATGGCGACGCACGGCCGCCCAAGGAGCGAAAGGTCCCCACGAAACCAGAGCGGCTCGGGCGCCCGCTCCAGATCGCGCAGCGGCGCGGGATATCGCTCGTCGTTTGCGCGAAGCGTTCCGGTCAGGGCAGCACCACGTCCCGGGTTGGTTGAGCCGCCGTCTTGCGCATGTCGAGCAGCCGCCGCCACCACGCCAGCTTGAGCTCCTCGAGACCGGTGCGTCCGGCGGCCGAGACTGCAAAGATGCCGAAGGCGTCGGGCGCCTCGATGGGCGGCGCTTCCATTTCGCCGAGCAGATCCATCTTGGTGAACACGACGCAATGGGGCTTTTCCGCGAGCGCCGACGAGAACAGCGCGATCTCGCTTCGCAGTTGATCGTACTCCGCCTGCCAGTCGAGCGAATCGACAGGAATGAGGAATGCCAGCAACCGCGTGCGCTCGATGTGCCGCAGGAACTGGAGACCGAGGCCCTTTCCTTCGTGCGCCCCTTCGATGATGCCCGGAATGTCGGCGACGACGAACGTGCGGCTGTCGCTCAGTTGCACGACGCCGAGGTTGGGGACGAGCGTGGTAAATGGGTAGTCGCCGATTTTGGGGCGAGCGGCGCTGATGACCGACAGGAGCGTGGATTTGCCCGCGTTGGGCTGACCTACCAGCCCCACGTCCGCGATGAGCTTGAGCTCGAGCTCGAGGGTGACGGCCTGCCCTTCTTCTCCGGGCTGCCATTCTCTCGGGCTGCGGTGCACAGACGTCGCGAACCAGGTGTTGCCTTTGCCGCCACGGCCGCCGCGGGCGACGACGATCGTGTCACCGTCCGCGAGGACCTCGCCGACGATCTCGCTGCTTTCGGTGTTGCGTACGACCGTGCCCGGCGGCACCGGAAGGATGATGTCCTCGCCCGACTTGCCCGTCTTGTTCGACCCGCTCCCATGATCGCCGCTCTCCGCTTCCCAGCGGTCGCGGTAGGTGTAGTCGAGCAGGGTGGCCAGATTGCTGTCACCGCGCAGGATGACATCTCCCCCCTTGCCGCCATCGCCGCCATCGGGACCTCCCATCGGGGTGAACTTTTCCCGACGGAAGCTCACGATACCGGAGCCACCAGAGCCCGCGGACACGCGGACGACGACGCGATCAATGAACATCGGCACACAGGGGAAATAGCGACGGAGCGGCTGCAGCGGCGTACCGCAGTCCCGCAGCTCGAAGCGTTTTTGCGCTCACTTGCCCAGCACGCGAGCGAGCAGCAGACGGATGATCCGGCAGCGCCCCGCGCCGACGACTGGTTCCAGCGCTTCGACGGCTGCCTCGAGCGCTTCGAACGCGACTCCGACGTTCAACGCGCCGTGCAGATGCGAGTGGAGCTGCCGATCCTGCCCCGTGCTGGCGCACGCGGCAACGATACACAGCTCGCGCCGGCCGAGATCCAGTCCGGGGCGGCCGAGAATCTTTCCGTAGCCCTCCACGACCATCGAGGCGTCCAGCGCCGGGTGCAGCTCGCGCACGTTCTGCCGGAGCTTCTCGTACATGTCGCCGTATACGGCCTTGCACGTCGCGATGCCGCGGTCCCGCCATTCCTCGACGTGGACGACGTCATCTGTCTCATCGCTCCGGGGAGCGGGATCGGGTGCGACTCGCCGCCAATCGCGCGCCGCGTTGAGCGCACGTGGAAATCCGCAGAAGAGGTAGCTCTGCACCAGCAGCTCGTCCACCCAGAGCTGCGGCACGCTGGTGGAGGCGAGTGCGAGCGCGTCGCGCACCTGCGTCTCGGTCCCGCCGGCAACGAGAGCGGCGAGGCGGACGAGGTGTATTGTCGGTTCGTCGAGCGCGTCGAGCCGAGAGCCCGTCACTGCAGCTCGGCGCGGACGTCGCCCACGATCTCGCCGCGCGTATTGCGCACGGGCCGGACGGCGAACTCCGCGAGACGTGGCGGCAGATCGCTCGGTAAGGCGCCGAGATGGCGGAGGATGGCCAGGACCGCCGGGAGCTGCGCCCGCTGTGCGCCGTCCTCCACCTTGAGCGCCACGCCAATCCCTTCATCCACCAAAGCCACCGAATGCACGCCCTCGGCTCCGATCTTCGAGATGACGCGTCCCTCGGTGGCCTCGATGAGGGCGCTATCGAAGCGGTCGCTGCCGCCGACGAGGAACGGGCGCGTCTGCATCGCGTGAACGATGCGCGAAGGAATCTCCTGCGTGCGGCGGGCACCGTCGGCGAGACGCGCGTACGAGCGCGCCATGGGCTCGAGCCCGAGTGCGAAGACCACCGCGCCGCACCCATCCACGGCGCGCTCGATGTCGACTTCCGGCACGCCGGACCAACGCGATATCTCCGCGAGACAATCCATCTGCACCGGATGCTCCGCGCGCTCGTAGCCGACCGTGGCCCAGCGCTCGGTGTGCGCTCGCGCGAGCATCGCGGCGTGCTTGCCGGAGCAGTTGTTGTGAAGCCGCGTCGGACGTTTGCCCGATTCGCGGAGGAGCTTCTGCCCGCGGGCTGCGATGGGATCGTGCGGTCCGCACGCCAGATCACCCTCCTCCATGCCGAGCGCCGCGAGCATTCCTTCCGCGATGGCGACGTGCTCCGGCTCGCCGCCATGCGAGCCGCATGCGAGCGCGAGCTGGTCGTCGCCCCAGCCGATGCGATCGAATCCGCCGCGCGCGATGAGCGGCATCACCTGGAACGGCTTCGCGCAGGAGCGCCAATAGGTGACGAGCGCCGGGTTGCCGACACTGGCCACGAGGTCACCAGTGGCATTGACGACCGCCGCATGTACGCGGTGCCTCGACTCCACGAGCGGCCCGCGTGTGCAGATGACGTCCAGTGAGCGCATCCCGAAAGCTAGTCGGGACCCGCCAGCTCACGTAGTCGCAGGGAGTCCGCGCCTTGTCCCCTTTGCGTCACCGTCACCAGAATCCCCACCGCGACGACTGCCCCACCGATGAGCGTGGCCGCGCCCGGTACTTCGCGGATAGCCGGTATCACGGCGGCGATGATCGTGGCGCCGATCGGCTCGCCGAGGAGCATGAGGTTCACGACGTAGGCGGGAAGGTGGCCGAGCGCCCAGTTGAAGCCGGTGTGGCCGAGGAGCATGGGGCCCAGTGCGAGGGCGGCGAAGATCGCGAGCTCACGCGGCGGCTGTGGCGTGAGCGGGGCGCCGCTCAGTCCCGCCAGGGCGAGAAGGCAAATCAGGCATGCTCCGTACACGAGGCCGACGTAGGCCCAGAGATCGAGCGAGGCGCGCAGGTGTCGCCCGGAGACGAAATAGATGGCCGCGGTGACGGCGCCGACCACGGAGAGCGTATCGCCGAGCAGGGCGCGTGGGTGAGGATCCACCGTGGTCGCGCCGAGCGCCGGTGCGGCGACGATGAGTGCACCGATCATCGCGACCGCTATGCCGATCCACTGCCGGCGTCCTGGTGCTTCGTGCAGGAGAATCGCGGAAAGTATGGCGACGATTGCCGGCTGCGTGTTCACGAGCACGACGGCCGCGGCGACGCTGGTGAGGCCGACGGCGGTGTTCCAGCTCCAGAAGTGGAGCGCGAGCATCGCTCCCGCGCCGAGAGCGACGAGGAGGTCGCGGCGAGACAGCCGTCGCCACTGCCTCCATTGCCCGGTGATGGCGAGCGCGACAGCCACGATCACGAGCGAGAACGCCAGTCGCCACGATGCGATCGCAAGCGGATGCGCATGGGACAAGCGGACGAGCGGCCCGGAGAAGGAGATGCCAACGATCGCGGCCGCAATGACGAGCGGCGCGCGGCGGTCGCGCGATGGCGTCAGCGTCGCGTGAGGATGAGGAGGGTGGCCATGCCGGCGACGATCTGGCCGACCTGGGCCACGACCGCCGTGAGGTCTTTCTTGTCCGCAGGGTCGCGTTCCGGCACGACGACGATAGCGCCGGGCCGCGGCCGAGGCATCGACGCGGGACGGAGCAGATGCGTCTTCACCGCCTCGTATTTTCCGTTCGGCTGCTGCACGTATGCGCGATCCTCGTCGGCGGTACGCGAGGGGCCGCCAGCCGCGTTGATGTAGTAGTCGATGCCCTTTCCTGCGATGTACGCGACCGTAGTTGGCTGATTCACGGCACCGCGAATGACGACGAGTGAGAGGTACTGGCGGACGTTGACCGTGTCTCCCTCGCGTAGGATGAGATTGTCCGCGCTGCCGTAAATGCTCATCGCCGTGGGCAAGTCGACGCCGACGCGACCGATGCCGTACTGTCCCCGAGAGAATACGGTTGCTTCGGGGTACGCCTCATCGGTGAGACCACCGGCGCGCGTGATGATGTCGGAAAGACGCTCGGTCTTCCGCACCAATGCGTACGTTCCGGGATACTGCACTTCCCCCATGAGAACGACCGTTCGCTGGAGCTCCCAATTGGGCTGCCTGAGGATGAGCACGTTGTCGTACGGCAGCAGATGCACCTCGGATGTACCGCCGGCCGGCGCGGGGACGCCCGGCGGGCCGATGTATTCTCCATTCGGCTTCCGCTCGAACAGATACGTCGAGTCGAGGGGCACGCGAATGGTCGTCGCGGTGACGCCGCCGGCACGATTCTCCGGAAGCCGTGCGATCTCGGCCTCCTTGAGATACGCGCTTTCCTGAACACCGCTCGCGAGCAGCACGAGATCGCGCAGCGTCATGCCTTCGCGATACGGAAAGCGGCCGCCGCCCTTCACGGCTCCCGCAATCGCCACATATCGTTGCGGGCGGAACGTCGCAAGCGAATAGATGGTGATGCTGTCGTCTTCCTGAAGCAGCATGTCGTCGACGACGCGGCCGGTCGTGTCCGAGAGCGCCGTTCGCAGCTGCTGCTGCGAGCCATCGAGTCTCGTTCTCGTGAGGAGCAACTCGCCGAGGTACGTATCGGGGAGAATGCCGCCACTCGTACGAATCGCGTCAGCAATGCGCATCCCGGGCTTGAGCGCGTGAATGCCCGGCTCGCGTACGTTACCCACCAGCACGATACGGTCGTGGAGCTTCTCCGAGATGGCGAGCACGTGCACGATGTCGCCGTCCTCCACCGGGACGGTGGGGCCGGTTCCATTGACGAACGATTCCGACGCGATGTCGATCGTCACGCGATCGCGGCCCGTCTGCGTGCGGCTCGCCGGTGGAAGAATTCGCTCGATGATCACATGTCGCCGCTCGGCCGTGATCTGGAATCCTCCGGAATATCGGATCAGATCGGCCACCGACTCACGCGGCTTCAACTCGTACGTCGCCGGCCTGAACACCTCACCCACGATGCGGGCGCGAGGCCCGTGCACGGGTACGAACACGACGTCGCCATTCTCGAGGCGGACGTCGTGCGAAGCGTCGCCGCGCAGGAGGTAGTCGTAGACGTCCAGCGTGTCCACCGTGTGGCCACCACGCCGAATGACGATCTGCCGAAGCGAACCATTGACGGTCGGGCCGCCCGCTGCGTAGAGCGCGGTCAGCGCGGTACCAGCACTCGAGACCTGATACGACCCCGGACGCTGCGTCTCGCCGATGACGAAGACCTGATTCGAGCGCAGCCGGGCAACGCTGACGGAGAACTTCGTCGTTCCCGTGCCGTTCGCGCGGATTCCGGAGTACACACGCGAAAGGCGCGTATACAGCAAGGTTTCCAGCTGGCCCATCGTAAGGTTGGCCACGTAGATCTGGCCGGCCTGCGGGACGACGATGAAGCCTTCGCGTGTGACGTCGAGCGAATAGCTGGCTTCGACGTCGCCGGTGAGGATGAGCACGAGCCGATCGCCGGGACCGAGCCGGTAATTCGCGTCCACTGGACCCGAGAGATTCGACTCGAACTGTGTGGTCGCCCCGCGGAACAGATCCAGGCCAAAGATGGCGAAGCCCTCCTGATCGCGTTTCGCCTTCTCGACCGTATCCCTCGCGATGGAGACGGTCCCCACCTTGCCCTCACCAGGCGTCTGCGATGCTCGCGGAGTCTGGCCTGCCCTGATGGACGCCAATTCCGCATCATCGACGACACCGAGCGCGCGAACGGCACGAAAGACATCCTCGCCCGGGGCCGTGGCATCGCCACTGAAGCCGGGCAGATACGGATCCAGAAGGTCCTCGGGATATCCCTCTGCACGCAGTCTCGCGTGGACCTGCTCGCGCGTGAGACCGGATGCGACGAACCGCTGCCGAAGCTGTGCAACCAGGTCCGGGCGCGTCTGGAGCAGCGCCTGCGCCTCCGTCGGACTCGGTCGGGCCTGCGCGCGGGCTGCTAACGGCATCAAACAACACGCGGCCACCAGAAGTGACCGCGTCATGCGTGCTCGCATCATCTCGCCTGCGGTTGGATCGGGAATTGTGGGGTCTCGAGCAAGGGAGAGTGGTCACGCACGGACTCGAACCGTGGACCTCTGCTGTGTGAAAGCAGCGCTCTAACCAGCTGAGCTACGCGACCTTAGCCCGTCCGGCGATGCAGCACGGGAGTTTCGCATACTAGCTCGGCGGTCCGAGCGTCGCAAGGGACGCCCTGGCTCACGGATTCGACGTCGCGTCGACGCGGCGCTGTGGTCGCGAGCCAGCGGCAATCGCGCGCAGCGCGATGCGCGCGTCGGTCAGCACGTTTCGCATTGAGGGCGCCGGCGCCCGCTCCACGGCTGGCCTTGGCGACGGCTGATCCGCAAGACAGGCGGCGTTCACACGATCAACGATGCTTCGGATCATTGCCTCGGTGGCCTGTCGCGTGATGAGGCGCTCATTCACGCCCCGCGCAACGATCCACCCATGCGACGGCGTGAACGGATATACCTCGAGGACGCGAACGGACTGGCCGAGCGACTTGCCCGAGGATTCCGTGATGAAGGCCTGATCCCAGGCCGATCCGAGCGTGCTCCGCTTCAAGGCGAACCACAGATCCAGCCGGCTGGCACATCCCTGCGAACGAACGGTGAGATGCTCCTCGATTCCGACGACGCTGGCAAGACGATCCTGTGACGACGCGTGCTGCATTAGGCCTGTCCAATGGTTGGGCGCAGAGTCACGACTACAATGCAACTTAAACGCCCGAATCCAAAACGTGTGTTCTCCGTGTGAACTTTGTGTCACGTCACGTTAGAACACCTTGATCATCCCCTTCATATACTTGCCCGGATCGCGCCGCATGTCCGCAAGAATCGCGCTGAGATCCGCCACCAGTTTGGTCAGTTGGTCGTACAATGTCTGGTCCGACAGGAGTTTGCTGGCCGTACCCTGCCCCGATGAGAGCGCTTTCATGAGGGTGTCGGCGCTTCGTGTCACGCCCACGAGGTTGCGGTAGAGTGTGCTGTCGCGCAGGAGCATGCCCATGGTGCCCTTGCTCGAGTTCAGCGATACCACCAGGGAGTCCGTGGACGTGATCACACCGGACAAACGTGTGTACAACGTCGGATCATTCATCAGCCGACCGATCGTACCGTTCGGGTTCTGAAAGCCCACGAGCGTCGCGTTGGCCCGGGCGAGCGTCGAATTCAGCTGATCGTAGAGCGTACGGTTGGTGACCAGTTGTCCGAGCGACCCCTGGCCGCGCACGATGCCGCTCGTGATCGCCCGCAGGTCCTTCGTGAGCGCCACCATGTCGGTCACCGCGCCGCTCGCCTGGGCGATGACGGCCTCGTAGTCCAATGACGGCGTGACGGGAACACTGTCACCCTCCGCCAGCGCTGCGGTGCGCGGCGTCCCCGGCGTGATGTCGAATACCTTGTCCCCCAGCAGGCCGAGGGTCCGTAGCCGACCCTTGGAGTCGTGGCGAATCTGCTCCCGGACGTGCTCGTTGATGGCGAGCGTGAGCTTGAGATTCCGAGACGTGTCGAAGTCCACCGGCAGAAACTCGATCTTGCGCACCGTGCCCGCGAGCTGGCCGGCGACCATCACCGCGCCGCCTTCCTTGAGTCCATTCGCATCGGGCAGATAGGCGATGAGCGTGTAGCGCCGCGAGAACAGATTCGCCGCCTGACCGAGCTTGTAGACAGAAATGCCAGCGATGAAGAGTGCGACCAGGATGACGAGGCCGACACGAAGCTGATCCCACGTGAGCGTCGAGGAACGTTTCATCGATCAGGAGCCGCCGAGGAAGGTACGGATGTACTCGTCGTCGGAACCGGCCATCTCCTCCGGCGTGCCGAAAAACACGATATGGTGCTCGTAGAGCACCGCGATCCGCGTCGCCATGCGGAAGACGGACCTGATGTCGTGCGACACAACGACACTGGTCACGCCGAGCTCGCGCTGGAGCTTCAGGAGGAGGCGCGTGATCGTGCCCGTCGTAAGCGGGTCGAGCCCCGACGTCGGCTCGTCGTAGAGCATGATCTCCGCATTGTTGGCCATGCCGCGCGCAATGCCCACGCGCTTCCGCATCCCTCCCGACAGCTCGGCCGGAAGCTGCTCCATCACCTTGTCCGGCTCGAGATCGACGAACTGGAGCTTTTCGCGCACGCGTTGCTCGATTTCATCCTCGTTCATCGTGGTGTGCTCGCGCAGCGGATACGCGACGTTCTCGAACACCGACATCGAATCGAAGAGCGCGGCCCCCTGAAAGACCATGCCCATCTGCTGTCTGATCTCGAGCGCCTCCTCGAACGAGAGGCCGGTGATCTCCTTTCCACCAATGCACACGCTCCCCTTCTCCGGCACGAGCAGACGCAGAATGAGCTTCAGCGCGGTGCTCTTGCCGGTGCCCGACTCGCCGACGATGCAGAGCGTCTCGCCCTTCCGCGCCTCGAACGACACGTCCTCCAGCACGGGCTCGTCGAAGGCGAGCGACACGTGGTCGAGCTGGATGACGGGCTGGTCATTCGTCTCCGCGTCGGCGGGCTCCGTTGCCAGCTCGTCCCGAATTGCGGCGCGGACACCGGACGTGGTGCGCTCGCCCATGCGACGGCCGTCGAGCCGGCGGTCGGATGGGAGCTTCCCGGTTGCCGTCCGTGAGTCGGAGGACTCGTCGTCGATCATGGGCCGAGCACGGACAGCAGGATCTGGGTGAGGAAGTAGTCGATGATGAGGATGAGAATGCTCGACACCACCACGGTTCTCGTCGTGCTCTGCCCGACCCCTTCCGTACCACCCGTGGTGTTGAGCCCGAAGTAGCAGGCGGTGATGGAGATGATGCCGCCGAACACGAATGGTTTGGTGATGCCCTGAACGAAGTCGATGGGAATGACCCGGAGCGTGAACCCGTCGTTGGCGATCTGATCCCATACCGTGCGCCAGTAGAGCGAGGTGGGTACGCCAACCATCGCGGACGAGATCAGGTTTCCACCCAGTATTCCGATGAAGTCGTTGATGATGGTTAGTACCGGCAGCATCACCAGTGCCGCGAGCACGCGAGGCGTCACGAGCTTCTTGATGGGGTCCGTGCCGAGGGTGTTGAGGGCGTCGATCTGTTCCGTGACGCGCATGGAGCCGAGCTGCGCGGCGATGCCGGAGCCGACGCGTCCCGCGACCATGAGGCCGGCGAGGACCGGGCCAAGCTCCCGAATCATGGACGCCGAAACAAGGCGTCCTATGTACATCGTGGCCCCGAACGTCTGGAGCTGCACGCTCGACTGGAGGGCCAGGACCATGCCGGTGAAGAAGCCGGTGAGCAGCACGATCCCCAGGGACTTCACGCCGATCTCGTCCATCTGCTGCACCCAGTCCTGGCCGTAGAACGGCCGGACGAAGATGAAACCAAGTCCGCGGCCGGCCAGGGCGAAGTAGTCCTGGACATTTCGTACGCGGGACTTGGACGCGGCGACGAAGCGTTCCCAGTGGGAGGGCGTACGGGAGGGCACAGCTGGAGCGGCTGCGGGCATGCACTCGCTGAGGGCAAGTGATGTGCCGGGCGCAGCCGTAGGGGACGCGTCTAGGAGGACGCGCGGGGCACCATCAGAAGCCATTCCATGCGACTCGTTCGCCCTTCGTGCAGAACGGACACCGGGTCGAGCAACGAGAATCCCGGCGGAACATCCGCGTTTGAACGATCGCGGGACTCGACCACCTCGAGTGCATGCGATACGCCAAATCGCTCGCGCAGCACGGCACCCACGCCAGGCCTGAGCGCGTCGTGCACTTCGCAGAGGATGCTGGTTTTGCGAAGGCTGGGCACAGCGGCTGGATCGAGAAGCACTTCCTCGTAGCCCTCGACGTCGCAAATGAGAATGGAGAACGAGCCCCCGGCGGCGATCAAGGCGGCTTCGAGCAAACCAGGATCGCACTGCCCACGGATATCGACGCGATCCTCAACTTCGTTCGCATGCGCCAGGACCGCGATGGCGCCGCGCAATGGCTTGTCCATCTCAAAAGCGATGATCCGTGCAGATGGCAGGGCGACCGCGAGCCCCACGGCGTAGTAACCGTCAGCGGCGCCAACATCGATAATGAGGGACGGCGACCATGCGAGTACGCGCTCCATGACTGCGTGGAGCTCGCGCTCGTACGTTCCGAGGATCTTCGGGATGAGCCCTCCCTGCGCCCCCGGTTCCGCGATGCAGCGCATTCCCCGGAATGGGCCGGTAAGGACGGTGGTCGGGTGCCCCAACTCGTGAAGCGCGCGAAAGATCGCGCGGCGGCCCTCGCGATGTCGAGCGCTTCGAAGAGACCGAAGGATCTCTGTCACCCGAAGGTCGAGCGGATGCGGCAACAGCGAGAGAAGCCGCTTGGTGATGGTGCGGATCATACCAGGTATGCGCCTCCGTGATCACCGAATGACGGCGTCTGCGTCGCGCGGGTCAAGCCCCACACGAGATGCGGCCGCAAGATGCCGCTGGCCGACGACCCCGTCGCACGGCCCTCTCTGTTGACCCCCGCGTCGCGCGAGCACTAGTTTGCGGGCCAATGCAGCAATTTCTCTCTCGCAACAGACTCTCCGAGCTGCTCGACCGGGCGGCCAGCTGCCGGGTAGTCGTCGTCGGCGACGTGATGCTCGACGTCTACCTCTCGGGCGACGTCGAGCGCATCAGTCCGGAGGCACCCGTGCCGGTCATGCGCGTGCGCGAGCGGCGGGACGCGCTGGGCGGCGCGGCCAATGTCGCGCAGAACGTGCACGCAATCGGAGCGGAATGCGACCTGGTGGGCATCGTCGGTGACGACGCTCCAGGCCGGCGGCTCAGGTCGCTCCTCCAGAGCGTCGGCGGCAGCGCACGAATGTTGGTACAGACAGGACGCCCGACGACGACCAAATCGCGCATCGTGGCGCGCTCCCAACAATTGCTTCGCGTGGACGAAGAGGACGATGGAGACATCGGCGCTGTGGATGCAGAACGCGTGGAACAGATCGTCGCCGAAGCGATTCAATCCGCCGACGCGCTGGTGTTGGAAGATTACAACAAAGGCATGTTGGTGCCGCGAGTAATCCTTGCCGCGATGGCGGCCGCGCGAGCGCGCGGTATTCCTACCGTGGTCGATCCCAAGTACCGCCATTTCTTTCTCTACAAAGGCGCCACCGTCTTCAAACCAAACCGTCGCGAGCTCGAGGCTGCCTTGGGTGCCTCTGTGGATCTCGAGCATGCCGATGGACTGCCGGCGGCGTTCGCGCGACTCGAGGTCGAGAACCTGCTGTTGACCCTGGGCGCCCAGGGAATGATCCTCGTTGGCAAAGATGGCGAGGCGGCGCGCGTGCCAACGGTCGCGCGCGAGGTGTATGACGTGGTCGGCGCCGGCGACACGGTCACCGCCTATCTCGCCACAATGCTCGCCGTCGGTGCCTCGGCGGTCGAGGCCGCGGTGGTGGCGAACTATGCTGCCGGCGTCGAAGTCGGAAAACTCGGCGCGGCCACGGTGTCCGCACATGAGGTCCTCCACGCGTACGACAACTACGCGTCCGAGAACCTACACGCTGCTCTCGGCGCGTAGTGTCGCGTGCTCGGGCGTCGGTTGGATTGTCGCTGCTCTCGCTGATCGTCACGCTGTTCAGCCTCGCGAATCAGATCGTCATCGCGCGCGCGTTTGGAGCGTCACACGCATTCGATGAGTACCTACAAGCGACCAGCATCCCGATGCTCGTGATGGGAGCCTTCGGTGGCCTTGCCGCCTATGCTCTCGTCCCTGCCCTAAGTCGAGCGACGTCGAACACCGACGCCTCGGAGCGCGCTATGGCCTTTCTTCTCGCGCTGATGGGAGTGGGCGCTGTCATTGCGATCGTTGGCGTGGTGAGCGCTCCACTGGCGCTTCACGTTCTGACGCGAAGCGCGCGGGCGCCGATAACGACAGAGGCGATCGAGGTCGCGCGTATTGCATGGGCCAGCGTGCTTGCGAGCACGATTCTCGCTTTTGCGACATCGCTACTCAGTCTCAATGGACGCTATGTCCTCCCGCTTCTGATGTCCTCGCTGACGTATGCGACGACACCCATCGCGGTGCTCGCGCTGGGGAGCGCCATCGGCATCACGTCAATCGCGTGGGGTCTTGCCGCGGGAACGTTCGGCGGCGCAATCATTCTTCTGATCAGCACCAGACGCTTGCTCGTGTTGCGTGGCGTCCGGCGGGCGCACTTCGAGCCGGCACTCGCGTTTTTCGCGTCCGCCCCGCTCGCGGTGTTGTCCGCTTTGACTTTTTCCATTTACCAATCCGTCGATGCGTACTGGGCGCCGCAACTCGGGCCGTCCAGTCTTTCGGTACTCGGATACTGTCAGCGGCTGCTCGTCGCTCTCGGGACGATCATGGCGGCTGGCCCATCTGTCGTGTTGCAGCCGAGACTGGCCGCGGCGGCCAATCGCGGAGACGATCCAGCGTTCATGTTGGATCTGGCCAGAGCTCTTCGGCTCACGTTGTTGATCTGCGCGCCGGTTGCTGCCGGCATCTCCATCGTGGCCGCGCCAGCCGTACGCCTGCTTTTCGAGCGCGGGCAGTTCGACCGCACGGCTACGTTCGCTGTTGCTGGGCTGCTTCCTTGGATGCTCGGCGGCATGGTGCCCTTGGTATGCACGGTGATGGCCTTCAAGGCGCTCTTTGCGCGACACGACTTGCGTACAGCAGCAGTCCTCGGCTCCGCGGGGCCGCTGATCTATTTCTTCGGTAGCGGCGTCAGCGTTCGGACGGTTGGCCTTCATGGCATTGGTGCGACGTACGTCCTGACCTGGCTCTTATTGGCCAGCGTTGCGGTGCTACGCGTCGCGCCGCAAGTCCCGGGTTGGCTTCGCGAGCAGCGGGTACCGCGCGAAGTCGTCCTGCTCACGTCGTGTACGGCAGGGGCGGCGCTCGTAGGGCGGTGGACAGTTCTCGAGCCTTGGCAAACGGTTTCCCAGCCAGACCTTCTTGCGCGATTGCTTATGGCCGCGACGCTCGGTGTCGCAACTTATGTCGTTGTGGGACTGTACGTGCTGCGGGTCGATGACCTCTGGATACTGGCGCGCAGTACGCGACGTGCCTGACCGATGCCGCACCAACGGCAGGTGCCAGCGATCGTATCGGCGGTAGTTGCGGGCGCCGTCAGATCGGTTCCTTCCAGAGCACGTCGCGCTAGATTGAGCGAACTCGTCGGGCACTTTGAAGCATGCGCCCGCCCCAATGCCGAATCCTCTATTCAATGAAGACCGTGATACTTGCGGGCGGCTTGGGCACCCGCCTCGCCGAGGAAACCGTCGTGCGCCCGAAGCCGATGGTAGAGATTGGCGGCCGTCCAATCCTGTGGCATCTGATGGGGATCTACGGCCGTCAGGGATTCAATGAGTTCGTCGTGGCGCTCGGTTACAAGGGCGAAATGGTCAAGAAATTCTTTCTCGACTATCACTCTCTTCGCGCCGACCTCACCGTCGACATCGCTGGCGGAACGCACGTGGCGCACGGTACGCAGCGGCTTGAGTGGATCGTCGACCTCGTGGACACCGGGCACGCCACGCAGACTGGAGGCCGGATCAGACGGCTTCGAGAGCACGTCGGCGGCGAAACGTTCATGGCGACGTATGCCGATGGACTTGCGCGCATCGATCTGCACGCGCTGCTTGCGTTTCATCGTTCTCATGGCCGGCTTGCCACCGTCACAGCAGTTCATCCTCCGTCGCGCTTCGGAAAGATCGTGATGAATGGAGACGAGGTGCGACAGTTCGCAGAGAAGCCGAAGAATGGGGATGGCTGGATCAACGGCGGTTTCTACGTTTTCGAGCCGCAGGTACTCGACTACATCGACAGCGACGCGACATCACTGGAGCGCGAGCCGATGGAACGGCTCACGGCGGATCGACAGTTGATGGCGTACCGACACGAGGGATTCTGGCAAATGATGGACACCCTGCAGGAACGGAACCTACTGGAAGAGCTGTGGCGCTCGGGAAAGGCACCGTGGGCGACAGCCGAATGACCGCCTTCTGGCAGGACCGTCCAACATTCGTCACTGGCGGAACAGGGCTGGTAGGCGGCTGGTTGGTCCAGCGGTTACTCGCTGCTGGCGCGCAGGTGGTGTGCCTCGTTCGGGACAATGTTCCACGTACGGAGTTGCATCGCTCAGGAGCCGGCAAGCGCGTGACCATCGTCCGTGGCGACCTGCTGGATCGGGACGGCCTCGAGCGTGTGCTGACCGAGTACGAGATCGATACGGTCATTCATCTGGCAGCACAGGCGATCGTCGGGGCGGCCAACCGGAATCCCACGGCGACGTTCGACGCGAACATCCGCGGAACGTGGAATATGCTCGAGGCCTGCCGTATGCAACCTCGGGTGCGCCAGATTGTGGTAGCGTCGTCGGACAAGGCGTACGGAGATCACGAGGTGCTGCCGTATGAAGAGGACGTCGCGTTACAGGGGCGACATCCATACGACGTAAGCAAGTCCTGCGCGGATCTCATCGCTCACACATATGCACACACATACGGTGTGCCTGTCGCGATTACGCGGTGCGGCAACTTCTATGGCGGAGGCGATCTGAACTGGAACCGCATCGTTCCGGGTACCATTCGTTCCGTCATCCGAAACGAGCGACCCGTCATCCGTTCCGACGGTGAATTCATCCGCGACTACCTGTACGTCGAGGATGGAGCGGCGGCATACATGCAGCTTGCCGAGCGTTTGGCGGCGGATCGGACGCTTGTCGGCGAGGCCTTCAATTTCTCCAACGAGACGCAGATCTCCGTACTCGACGTTGTTGGTCGTATTCTGCGCCTGATGAACTCCACGCTCGCGCCGGACGTTCGGAACGAGGCGAGCAACGAGATTCGCAAGCAATACCTCAGCGCGCGCAAGGCAACGATGCGTCTCGGATGGCGTCCGCTCTTTGACCTCGATATCGGTCTGGAGAAGACTATCGCGTGGTATCGGGATTATCTCGCGACGGTCTAATCCAACGAATCTCCGAGGGTCACATCCTAAACATCTGGCTGACATACCCATACGGCAGCATACCTGGTGAGGGGTTGCGACCGGACCGCCCAGGAATGCTTGCGGAGGCACTGGTCGCCGCTGGACATCGCGTCACGTGGTGGGTCTCTGGCTTCAACCACCGGACGAAGCAACACCGTGTCCAGACTCCTACGACGATCGACGTTAGTGAGCGGTTCAGCATCAGGATCGTGCCGACCCATGCATACGAGCGCAACATCTCGCTCGCCCGAATCCGGGCTGAGCGCGAATACTCAAATGGTGTGCTGCGCTTGTCTGTGAGTTTGCCACCGCCCGATGTGGTGATGGTCTCAGAACCTGCGTTGTTCTATGGCGGCGCCGCGCTTGCCCTCCAACGACATTGGCGCGCTGCGTTGATACTCGACACGCTCGACCTCTGGCCGGAAATGTTTCATATCGCCCTCCCCGGCCTGCTTCAGCGTTTTGGTCGACTGATCTTTGCACCGTTGTACGCGCGGCGCGCTCGCACGTTTCGTCGCGCAGATGGCGTGATTGCGGCGAGCCGTGACTATCGCGCTGTCTCCAGGCGCCTGGCACCGCACCTGCCCGATCATTTGATGCAGACGGTCTACTTCGGCGTCCATGTCGATGAATTTCGTGCCGCGATGCGATTGGAGGGACCACTGCCGTCGGCGCTCTGCATTCCGCGCGAGCCGGGTGAGGTTCGCTGCGTATTCGCGAGCACACTGGGAAGCAACTACGATGTGGACACGATTATCGACGCCGCCGCACTGATGACCGAGCGTGGCGTGTCGTTTCGTCTGTACATCGCCGGAACGGGGCCGCTCGAGGAGGCGATTCGGCAGAGGCTGAAGCGCGAGTCACTGACTCGGGTCCACTTCCTCGGGAACCCCACCGCCAGCGAGATGTCACGCATTTACGCGCGCTGCGATGTCGGCATTGCGGGATACGTGGCCGGATCGCATGTGACCATGCCGATCAAGGGATTCCACTACTGCGCGGCTGGGTTGGCTGTCGTCACATCACTCGCCGGCGAATATACCGACCTGCTCACCGAGTCAGGTGCCGGCACTCGCTATCAGCCTGGCGACGCAGCCGCGCTGGCCGGCGCCCTGGAGGCATACGTGAACGATCATGACCTGCTGCGCACCGCACGGGCGGCGTCGCACGTGCTCGGCACGAAGTTCGATGCGCACATGCAATACGCGCGTCTAGTGCAACTCGTAGAGAGGGCGGTACGCGTGAAACACCCGACGGACTCGAACGGATAGGCTACGCCTCCAGCGGCGCATGGATGCGGATCACATCGTCCTCTACGAGAATGATATGTTCCGATCGGACCTGCGAAACGAGCTTTCGCACGTCCTCGAGCGTTGGATAGTCGTGCGAACCATCGAAACACCGGGCGTCATCGACAAGGACGACATGGCGCGCGCCGAACGCGTGCATCAACACAAGGCGGATCTCGGCCAGTACCGGCGTTTCCGCGGTGGCGCGCGCCGTCACGCCGCCAGAGTAGTGTGCATCGAGCCAAAACAGCGCGGGCTCGCCGAGGTGCGCGAGCAACCGAGGCAGAACTGTCGCAGAGTCTCCGGCATGAATAGCCACACTCGGACGGTTTCGGAATCGCCACCGCGCCATGTGCGCGAGATCCGCGTCGAGTTCGATCGAATCGATGCGGTCGAAGTAGGGCAATTGTGCGCGGATCATTCCGCCAAGAAACGTTCCCGTCTCGACCAGATGCCTCAGCCCGTGCCGTTTGGCCGTGTCGGTTAGAAGGCCTTGCTTCAGCCGCGCTGGCGCCGGACCGGTCCGTTCGCCGAGTTGCCACCGCCGGACGGCCTTCCGCGTCCGCACACGGTCATACAGCTCGAACACAGGATTTGATCGAAGCATCACCCGTGCCCGATGGCGCCAGTCGATAGCGTTACTCGGGGAATCCGCGCTCTGCGAACTCGTTGATATCATAACTCCTCACCAATGTTAGCTGCTCACCGCGAGATCCAAGCTACCCACGCATCGCGACTCCGGTCAACGGAGTCGCGCGATGTCGGACTTGACCTCGATGCGCTCCGGCTCCTTTGCCGAGCGTTTGGCAAGCCGCTATAATTCCGGAAATGCAGTGGCTTTCATGACGCGATCCTCCGTTGTCCTTCGTCAGTGGACGAATGAGTGTGCGGCGTCCATCTCCTTGAGCACTCGCTCCGGGAGGACGGCATCGAGTTCCGCCTTTCACGATATCTCAATCACCAGGTATCTCGATCGCGTCATGAGCGGTTACGGAAGCTGTGAACCGTCGTGAGTTGCCGGCGCTGACGCGGGCAATGTCACGATGACCCTTTCGGCCAATCGCGACACTTCTGACACGCTATTTTCGATCCTCATCGGTGCAGCAGCCAAGGTCCGATTTCCGGGCGTTCCCGAAAAGCGAACACTCCTGATTCGGAGCAGCTCTCTCGGCGACTTTGCCGTTTTCCTGCCATTCCTGGCGAGCGCTTGCAAGGTGCGGGGCGAGGCCAATGTGGACCTTCTATTGATCTCTCGGTTTGGCGATGTCGCGAGCCTATTACTCAGGCGCGATCGCTATCGGATCGCGATGGTCGATCCGACTGACATCCGAACATTCCTTGCAAGTCTGATCGACGCGCGACGCACTTTGCGTGGTCAACGATATGGCGAGATTCTGTACGCCGCTCAGAACTCAGATTCAGCCGCGTACCGATTCCGCAAACTGGCGATGGTCCGCCTCGTCGCGGGTATGACGCCCCAGGCGCGCGGATTTGCTCCGCATCCTGCGATTCGCACTCGAAGACAGCTTGCGAATACGCAGAGCACACTCGCGACAAACCAGGCGATGGCACCCTTTATCGCGTGTGGCATGACATCCAGCGCCACGCGAGAGGACGTGTGGCGGCTGCTCGATATCTCACCTGCCGAATTCAGCGCGGCCGAGCGGGCCATCACCCAAGGGCACTCCCCGTCGCATCGCGACGCTTGCGTTGCACTATATGTCCATGCAAAGGATGAGCGGAAGCGGTGGCCGATTGATCGGTACGCGCAGGTCGCGCGCCGCCTCCTCGAGAATCCAGACACGCGTCTCTGTTTCGTCGGCGGACCGGCTGACCGTGCAGTCACGAGCGAGGTGATCTCGGCTCTCTCTGCCGATTCCGTCAAGGCACGACATCGCATCGTGAACCTTGCAGGTTCACTCTCAGTTCGCGAAACCATCGCTGCGCTGTCCCATTGTGGTCTCTTCGTTGGCAACGACGGATCCCCTGCCCATTTCGCGGCCCTGGCAGGCTGTAGCGTCCTCACACTGTATTGTAACTGGGAGGTCGCGGGGCTCTGGGAACCAATCGCTGCCACGCAGTCGCTCTCTCTGCGACCGGATTCGGCAACCGTAGGTGATGCTGGCTATGGTATCGACGCGCTTACCGTCGAGCTTGTGCTCCGCGCGATCGACTCCTTGCGTGCGACACCCCTGCGACATCGGATCTGGACCGTCGGCGCGCGAGATAACTATTCAGAGCGCATTACGACAAACTCGCCATTCGCTACTGATGGCTAGTTCAGCGGTTGACGTGGAAGAACTGCCATTCACTGCCAATCGCCAATAGTCATCGTCCTGCTCATTTCCAGTGGAGCGGAGTGCCCGCGCCTGGTGCCTCTACTGTCGTGGCTAGGCCGCGACCTAGAGCTGAGCTGACCTCGTCTCCGCGACATCAGTGGACGAAGCGGCGAACGACCGGGAGCGTTGCGAGAGCCCGTGAGAACCTGACACGCTCGTCCTGCGGCGACATGCTCGGCCGCCGCAGGAGATCCGCGGTGACGAAGATACCCGCCACGATCACGCTGCCAAGAATCAATGCAACCAACCCTTTCCATATGATATTGCGACCCACGGGGATGAGTTCTCGTGGAATGGGATCCACGACTACGACTGCTGGTGCTTCGTCAAGTTCGCGAGACCGCGCCGACTCGCGCTCCACGGAGACTTGCTCGTAAAGGCTCTGCGCAAGACTGAGTTCACGCGCAAAACGATCGCGCTCGATGGTCGCCGGTGAGAAGGGTGCGACCACGCGATTCCGGTTCGCGAACTCGCGTGCGTTCTCCTCGGCCGCGCGCAAACGCGTGGCTGCTGCCTCGAATCGCTGTGTCAATGCGGACTTCGTGTCGGACGCGTGAACCTTGACGGCCTCCTGAAAGACGCTCGTGACTTCGTCGACCACACGTTGAACCATGACTCGCGCAAGGGCCGAATCGGCGTGCCTGGCGCTTACGGTCACGAGTCCCGTTTCACGATCGCTCTCGACGCGAACGGCGCGAGCCACCTGATCCGCCACTTTTGCATCGGCGAGGCCGCCTGTGTGCTCACGCATGAGCAAGTCCGCGACCGTACTGTCTCCCCGTTTCGGTACGTGTTGGCGAGCCACCCGCACTTCGACGTTATGACTCCGAACGAGCCTGGCCAAGAGCGCGGGTGTTGCCTGTAGACCAGTCGAACTGGTCGCCGCGAGCAACGCCGCGGGCAATGACGAGCCCAATGAGCCAAGCCGCGCACTGCCAACAGTCGAGAACGACAACTGTGCATCGAACTGCCGCGGGCGTAATCCCGCATAGGCTACGACTACGAGCGCGAGCGCCATCGAGACACTGATCACTACCCCAGCGTGCTCGAATACTGGCGCAAGCACCCGTCGTACCGAGAGACCGCCGCGCCATGCGTCGCCATCGGTCGTCGAGTGCGTCATCAACGTAGCATCGGGCGTCGGCATCTCGGATTACGGTTGGAGCGCAAGGTGGCGCGGATCATGCGCATCGCTGGTGACCGGGGACAATCGGGCGCCCGTCATGAATCGAAAAGCCCACAGATACGGCAAGAGCGCGAACAGGTACTCGCGAATGAAAAGGTAGTTGCCCGACCGCGCGATCGTCGCAAACGACATTGCGCACAGCGCGCCCACCACTGCGTTATATCGAAGATCTCTCGTGCGACCCAATCGACGCCAGAGCGCGATAAGCACTACGGGCACGATGCCGTTATAGAGCGCGCCCAGGATGGAACCGCCGGCCATGAAACCCTCAGTGAAAATATAAAAGGCAAATCCGGTGCTTCGCGTACTCGTGCCTGGCAGAAGGATGTTGCCGAGTTCCGTCTGAGGGTACGGAATATTAAGCATGCCACCAACGAGAAGGGCGTTGGCGACGCTTGATTTCAGAAGAAACAACGGGCGCACGAAATCAAACGCCATGGCCGCAAAGAGGATATGCGCGGGCGCGTAATAGTCGTTGAACATCACCCGCGCATAAACGGGGAGTGATGCCTCGCCTGCGCCGCGGTTCTGCCGCACTGATTCGATGAGCAGCATTGCTATGAGTGCCGTGACCCCGACCGCGAGCAATCGACGCCGCAGGCGCGCCGAGAATCGCCGCCGCAATCTCCATCGATGATCGAGAACGTGCGGCGCCAACTCCAGCCAAGCGACGCCGAGCAACAGAGCGAAAATGTCAGTTCTATTGCCAGACTTCAGCGCCGTGAGCAGGAAGATGAGACATAGAACTCCAAGTAGCATCCAGGCGGCGGCCAACTCGAACCCCGTACTCGCATGCCGCCTCGCAAAAGCGAGCACGAGAACCAGCACGAAAATGAGGTTCTTGAACGCGAAGCTGAATGCGGCACTTGGAATCTGGGGGTTGCCGCTGTAATCGATGGAGGCATACAGGAATGGCAACGTTGCGCCCATCCACCCGGCCAGGAGCGCGACGGTGGCGAAGCCTAGCCACTTCGCGCGTATGTCCGGACGATACGCCACCGTGAACTCCTCGCCACCCACGAGCCGCGGCTCGAGGAACCAGAACGCGACCATGAACATGCCAAACGACGCGACAACGAAGATGACATAGCGTCTGAAGAGTTCGAGGCCGAAATACGCATTCATGAACTCCGAGAGAATCGGGAGGTAGCGGTACCCGATCATCGCGAAGATGGTGTAGATAAGAAAGAACACGGCGAAGCCGGCAAACAACGCGTCTCGCCGTGCCATCAGCCATGCGCCAGCCAGCACAGCTCCGACGAATACGGATAGAATGACGGCGTCCGCGTCGATCACGTGGCTAAGATCCGAAACAGGGCCGATATCACCGACCCAAGATGCCGCGAATGAAGCGGCCAGGATTCTCCAACAGTTTTCCCATTGTGCGCAACTTCTCGAGGAATGCGGAACGTGGAACGAAGAACCCGCGACGCGAAAAATCCATCGGGATGCCCTCGCGCACAAAGAGTGCCGGCATCGTCTGCCACCAACGCCCCTTCACTATGCCGGCCATCGAGTACGGCAGGACCCGCCGAATGCGCTCCAAATCCCGATTGACTGTAAGAAACAACTCGTCGCAGCGCCACGCACGCCGCGTTCCATAGATCTCGAACATCCAGCCATTCTCTTCGGGTCGGAGATAGCTTCGCATGGCGTCAGTGCGCCAGAGCGCAGCTTGCAGCGAAATGCGATACGGCGCCTTCCGGTCAACCTTCCACAACTGCTCGTCATCCGTCCGCTCAAAGGCTCCTCGCGATCCGAACGCCGTGAGGCCAAGATGTCGGATTCGCGGATCAGCTATCATCCGCCGCACAAAGGCAGTGATGGTCTCGTGGTCGACACGTTCCTCGAGGAAGTAGTCCTCCTGCATGTACAGTACGACTGGCGTCTCCACGAGGTCGAGGCAGCGAAGTAGGCACTCGCTCCAGGTGAGTCGACGCTCGGAGTCCTCCTGCACGCGCGACGACTCCACCGGGTGCGTCGACGGCAAGGTGAAAACCGCGCGCTCGGTGTTCAGAATCACGCGCGCGTCGAGGTCAGGCCAGTACCGGTCGAGCAGGGTGAAGAAAGGCGACCAGCAGTCACTGTAGTTATCGGACGAATTGACGATGAGCGTGTATGGCGCGCTCACGGCGAAATGGCAGGTGACAGTGTGGGTGCGGCCGGCGACTCCGATCGCCGGCGCAAGCTAACTCGCGGTCCGCTGCCAAGCCACGGCCGGGTCGCAGGGTTGCATGCTGCCGGGACCATCACCCCATTACTTTCAAGAGTCGTGCTCGGCTCCGCACCTAGGCAGATCGCGATTCCAGCCTGAACCCATCCGACACCGGCACCAAATGAAACGGGAACACGTGCTTCAACTCATCCAGGAGTGCTTCGATACCTTGGCTAGCTCCGATCTCATCAAGGAAAAGGTGCACGTTGATGGGCAGACGCAGCTTCTCGGCCCCAACTCCCTGCTCGATTCCATCGCCTTCGTCACGTTCATGGTGGAGCTCGAGGATCGTATCACTCAGACGCTCGAACCGGACGCGCCGATGTTCAGCCTCTCGATCGGCGATATCCATGATTTCAACCCGGACAAGGCGGCGCTGACGACTGGAACGCTCGCCGACTTCACGGTGCGCGCGACCTCCGCGCATGCCTGACGAGCCTGTCGCGCTGATCACCGGTACGAGCAAGGGAATCGGGCTCGGGCTGGCCCGGTACTTTCTCGCGCAGGGTTATCGCGTCGCTGGCTGCAGTCGAAGCGAGTCGCCGCTCGTAACGGAGAACTACCTGCACACACCCCTGAGTGTTGCCGACGAACAGGCCACGGCAGCGTGGGTTCGCGGCACGCGTCAGCGTTGGGGGCGCGTCGACGTGCTCGTCTGCAATGCTGGCTTTGCGCCAGCGACGCATCTCCTTGCGATGACGGACCGACAGGTCTGGGACGCGGTGGTGCGTACGAACGTGGACGGCGCCTTCTTCGCGCTGCGCGAAGTCGCGAGGATCATGACGAAGCAGCGCGCGGGACGAATCGTTACGATAACGTCGATGGCCGCAGCGCTCCACCTGGAAGGAACAGGCGCCTATGCGGCGTCCAAAGCTGCTTTGGTGGAGATGACGAAGGTGCTCGCCCGAGAGCTCGCAAGCAGCAACGTTACCTGTAATGCCGTTGGCGTCTCGATGGTGATGACGGACGCAGCGGACGCCCTTGGCGAAACGGTGCGCGCTCGCGCAGTCGAAAAGCTCACACTGAAGCGTCCGCTCACCGTTGATGAAGTGTGCGGCGTCGTCGGCTTTCTCTGCTCCGACGCCGCTCGTACCGTCACCGGTCAGGTGATCCAGATGGGGCTCGTCACGTGATGCGCGAGCTGACCCAGGCGGAGTCTCGGCCGGCGGGAGTGGAACGCGTACACGATGCGGGGCCACTTCGTATCACCACGGTCATGACGGGTGACCCATGGCGGGAAAACTGCTACGTCGTCATGGATCGCGCGTCGCGTAGTGCGGTGATCGTGGATCCTGGCGCCGCCGAGGGCGTGATTCTGGCAACTGTCGAAGCGCAAGGCGCCCGCGTGTCCAAGGTGCTTCTCACCCACGGACACCATGACCACGTGGGCGCCGTGGCACCTGTTTGTCACGCGCTGAACGTACCATGCGCAGTACATCCGGCCGACATGCGTCTCGTGCGGCAGGCACCGCTCTGGGCGTTCCGCTTCGCCGGCAAGCTCATCGATACACCGTCGCCCATGGTGGAACTGACAGACGATGTGGTGCGAATCGGAGGGGCGTCTCTGAATGTCATTCGTGTACCGGGTCACACGCCGGGAGGGATTGCATTCGCCAGCAACGGGTTCTGCATGACAGGAGACACACTTCTCCTTGAGCACATCGGTCGCACCGACCTGCCCGGTGGCCATGCGCCTACCCTGCAACAGTCGGTCGATGCCCTGCTGTCCGTGTTGAGCGCGGACACCATACTGTTGGCCGGTCACGGCCGAGAGTGGACCGCAGGGGAGGCACTCGGGTGGTGGAGCCGCGTGCGCGCGGCGCCGCCGGTACTCGACGAGCACCAAACCGCATCATGAGCGCGGGCGACGCGACCCCGTCGAGCAGGATCACGCTCGTCGAAAGCGCTCTGCCCGAACGAAGGGTAACGAACGACGAGTTGGCGGCGCGGCATCCGACGTGGAAGATGCCGCAAGTGGCGGTGCGTACAGGCGTGCTCGAGCGCCGTTGGTGCAACGCCGACGAGACTGCGCTCGATCTGGCCGAGGCGGCGTGCCGACGAGCGGAAGAACGGATGCCTGGCCTGATCGCGGCGTCCGACGTCGTACTGTTCTGCACGCAGTCGCCCGATTACTGGATGCCACCCAACGCGTGCCTCCTGCAGGACCGACTCGGCCTCACTACTCGAACGGCGGCGCTCGATTTCTCCTTGGCGTGCTCGGGCTTCGTCTACGGCTTGTACATGGCCAACGCGCTGATTGCCTCGCGGTCGGCGCGGCAGGTGTTGTTGGTGACCGCCGAGACGTACTCGCGATGGATGCATCCCGGTGATCGCGGCCCGATGACGCTCTTCGGCGACGGCGCGGCCGTCACAGTGATAACAGCAAGCGACGGCCCACCGATGCGCTTTGCGCTCGGCAGCGACGGATCCGGTGCGAACACGTTCTGCGTTCCTTCGGGCGCGGCACGTACGCCCAGGAGTGAGGCGAGCGCTCGTGAGACGACGGATGCTAGCGGGAACGTGCGCTCCGACGAGCATCTGCACATGGACGGGGGCGCCGTGCTGGACTTTGTGAAGCGCGAGATGCCCCGCATCGTGCGCACGTTCCTCGAGGAGAACGGCGCGACACTGGATGACGTCGACTTGGTGGTATTCCACCAGGCCAGCCAAGTCGGCCTCGACTACCTCAACCAGGCGCTCCGCGTTCCTCCGGCCAAGCGGTTCTCGAACATCGCCCGTATCGGCAATACCGTGTCCGCGTCCATCCCCATCGCGCTTCGCGACGCCGAACTCGCGGGCGCGCTGCGCGCAGGTATGCGTGTGCTGCTTGTCGGCTTCGGCGTCGGGCTCTCGTGGGGCTCTGCGCTCATCACGTGGCAGGCGCCGGGCACGCCATGAATGCCATCGATGCAGTCATGTCTCGCATGGGCGGGTACGGTAACAGAGCCGCCCTGTTCTGGCAGGGTCGCGAAATCGGATACGGCGAGTTCCTCACGCTGGTCGAGGAATGGCGCGACCGGCTCCGTGCAGAGGACGTCGGCACGGGCTCCGTGTGCGCTGTGGTGAGTGACTACTCGCCACAGACCGCGGCGCTTTTCTTCGCTCTCATGTTGGAGAAGGCGATCATCGTCCCCCTGCTCCGGAATTCCGTGCAGCCGCTGGACGGCTTCATGGATCTTGCCGAAGCAGACGTGCTGGTCCGTATCGCCGAGAATGACACGTGGACCGTCGAGCGTCGGACCGGTGGTCAGGCGGTGAACTCATTGCTCATTTCCTTCCGGACGCGCAAGTCACCGGGGTTGATCGTATTTACCTCAGGCTCCACGGGAACGCCAAAAGGCATACTGCACGACGCCGAACGTGTCATGCGAAAGTTCGTGACGCCAAGACAGGCCTGGCGCACGGTGCTGTTTCTCATGATGGACCACTTCGGCGGCTTCAACAGCCTGCTCGGGGCATTTGCCTCCGGGGGGGCAGCCGTGTGCGTCGGAAGCCGTTCGCCGGACACGGTGTGCGCCGCGATAGCAGAGGCACGCGCGACACTGCTGCCGACGACACCCACCTTCCTGAATTTGTTGGTGGCCTCTGGCAGCTATCAACGCCACGACCTCTCATCTATCGAACTGATCACCTACGGTACCGAGGTGATGAACGAGTCCACGCTACGCATGGTGCGGGGCGCGTTTCCCAATGCTGCGGTCAAGCAGACGTACGGCCTCTCCGAACTGGGCGTACTCCGCTCGAAGTCCGAATCGGACGACTCGCTCTGGGTCCGCATTGGCGGCGACGGTTTCGAGATCAAAGTTGTGGACAGCGTGCTCTGGATTCGATCCGAGGCGAACATGGTGGGCTACCTGAACGCGCCAAACCCCTTCGACGACGAGGGATGGATGTGCACGGGTGATCAGGTGGAGGTGCGCGGAGAGTACATGCGCATCCTTGGCCGAAAGTCAGAGCTGATCTTCGTCGGCGGTGAAAAGGTGTTCCCCGCGGAAGTGGAGGCTGTGCTGCTGCGCGATCCCAATGTGCGGGAGGCAACGGTGTACGGTGCGCCGCATCCTGTGATGGGACAGATCGTGAGTGCACGCGTGTCATTGCATGAGCCGGAGGCAGCACCCGGGCTGACGACGCGACTGCGTCGCCTTTGCGTGAGTCAGCTTGCGCGCTTCAAGGTGCCTGTGCGCTTCACCGTTGTGGAAGACGGTGCTCAACACTCGGAGCGCTTCAAGAAGATCCGTCGGATCACCAGCGACGCGCCGGACGCCGCAGACAGCGACTAGGCGTTGTGCGGGATCAGGGCCGCACCGGCGTGGCGTGGTAAACGAGGTTTGCGTCGCTGAACGTTGCACCCAGGCGGGTGTAGACGGCGTTGATAGGCGTGTTGCTTTTCTCCGTACCGCCGGAGAACACCTTCAGGCCGCGCGCGATATACCACTCGAACATCAGGCGCACCAACATGGCGCCGATCCCCCACCCGTTATAGCGTCGATCGATGGCGAGCAGTACCGGTACCTCGGCGCGGCGCCGAGCATCAAGCGTCATCGAGACGAAGCCCACCACCGTTCCTTTGACCTCGGCGACAATCACGCTGTCGGCGGCACCCCGCATGAGGTTGCGTGCCCACTCCGCGAACAGCGCCTGACCCCACTCGGCGGGGAAGAACGGATCTCCGGTAAAGCGAGCGTCCACAAACCCGTGCCGTGCCAGCTCGACAACCGACTCCGTGTCAGCGGGCGTCGCCTCACGGAATGAGCCGCGCAGCGGAATGCGAGTTAGTTCGGGAGCGATCAGGTCGAGATCGGCGCGCATCGTGAGGGCCTGACTCCCCAGGTGAAAACCAGCCTCCGTGAGCGCCACGTGGATGAACGTCGGCGAGTTGCCCGGCGAAGCGGAGAGGAGGACAACGTCACGCTCACAGGCTGCGTCCAATGATGCGGTTACGAGGGTCTTCGCCGTCTCGAAGTCGTCAGCGCCGAGCCATGCCAGCTTCGCCACGGGACGTCGTAACACTCCGCTTTCCCACGCGGCCAGCGTAACGACGACGAAGCCACGCGGAACTCCGTCGCACTCGATTGCTCGAGTAAATAGTATCGCGTCACCCGTGACGAGTGCCTTGAGCCGTTGCTCACTCAGGCCGGTTGCATCGGCACCGAATCCCGTGACTCCAAATCGCGTGAACGCCGGCGTTATCCAGTCGCGCCAGCGATCGAGAAGCGCCTCATCAACCGGCTGTTCGTCGCGGGTCATGGCCTCTCCGCCGCGTGCTCCCCCGGCGCGGTCTCATCGCCCAGTCGCCGCGAGAACTCGTTCACTACTCCCTCTCGCCGCACTACGATGCGCAGCGTTCCAAGGAGGATGCGGGCGTCCAGCAGAAAGCCGACATTGTGTGCATACCAGGCGTCCAGGTCACGGCGCTCATCAAGAGGCACGTTGTTTCGGCCATGCAACATGGCCCAGCTGGTGATCCCGGGGCGCACCAGCAGCCGGTCGCGCTGGTAAGGCTTGTACCCCGCGACACCAGACGGCAGATCAGGTCGTCCGCCGACCAGACTCATATCGCCCCAGAGGACGTTGAAGAGCTGAGGGAGCTCGTCGAGACTCGAAGCGCGCAGAAGGCGACCAATGGGCGTGACGCGCTGATCGTCGACCGCGTTGAACGTCGTGCTATCGGAATTTCGTAGGTCCGGCGCGTTCACACGCATCGTGCGGAACTTCAACATGACGAACTGCGTTCCGTTGCGGCCCACACGCACCTGCCGGAAGAGCACCGGCCGACCGGAGGTGATCCACACCAGGACCGCAAGCACCGCGAAAACGGGGAGCAGGAGAACGATGCCCGCTCCGGCGGACACCACGTCGAGTGGCCGCTTGAACCAGTGGGCGTAGATCATGTCGTCCGGGCTCGAAGTGTGCGCATTTGCGCCTTGGAGAAGAGCGTCCTGTCGACGCGCCGGAAATCTAACGCCGCGTCGGTATCGCGGACGCGGCAAGCGACTACGTTTCATGACACACCATGCCCGAACACAGATCTGCTATGACTGCCCACGCCGCCCCTTTGCCCGCAAATCTCGGCTCCGCCACACGACCATTTCTTCCGTTCGCGCTACCCGACATCGGCGAGGACGAGATTCGCGAAGTGGTGGACTCTCTGCGTTCCGGGTGGCTGACAACGGGCCCCAAGACGCGCCAGTTTGAATCGGACTTTTCGACCTTTCTCGGCGATGGCGTTGAGGCGCTCGCCGTCAATTCGGCGACCGCAGGTTTGCATCTCGCGCTCGAGGCCATCGGGGTAGGTCCAGGAGACGAGGTCATCACCACGACCCACACGTTCACGGCCACGGCCGAGGTTGTCCGATACCTCGGGGGGGAGCCTGTGCTCGTGGACGTGGATCCAGACACGTTGTGCATCGATGTCGCTGCCATAGAGCGCGCCATCACCCCCCGCACGAAAGCGGTCATTCCGGTTCACTTCGCCGGCCGCGCCGCAGACATGGACGGAGTGCTCACCCTCGCGCGGCGGCACGGCCTCCGCGTCGTCGAGGACGCGGCCCACGCCATCCCAACGACGTATCACGGGGCGAGAATCGGCACGCTGGCGTCGGACGTCACCGTATTCAGCTTCTACGCGAACAAGACACTGGCGACAGGCGAAGGTGGCATGGTAGTGACGCGTAACTCTGCGATTGCAGCGCGCTGCCGGGTGATGCGACTTCACGGCATCAGTCGCGACAGTTTCGACCGGTATCGCTCGACCACGCCATCATGGCGGTACGAGATCATCGCACCGGGCTTCAAGTACAATCTGACGGACATCGCGTCGGCCATCGGGATCCATCAGCTTCGACGCGTGGAGGAAATGCACGCGCGCCGCGCCGCGATCGTTGCGCAATACGACGCTGCCTTTGTCGGCTTGCCATGTGTGCCGCCACCTCAACCCGAGCCTGGGGACGTACACGCTTGGCACCTGTATGTGGTCCAGTTGGGCGAGGACGCGCCCCTCGGGCGCGACGCATTCATCCAGCGGATGGCGGAAGCCGGTATTGGATGTAGCGTGCACTACATCCCTCTCCACCGGCATCCGTACTGGCGGGAGCGGTATGGCTTGCGCGAGGATCAGTTTCCAGCCGCCGAGCGCTACTTCCGCGGCACAGTTTCCCTGCCCTTGTTCTCGTGCATGGCGGATGGTGACGCGGAGCGTGTCATCGAGACGACCCGCTCCCTCCTCGGCGCGTAATTCGCGCGCAGGTCCGAAACAAGGTGGTCGCTTTCGGTTGTGCGCGGCGCCGTCTGCGACTCGGCTGTTTACTTCCTTCGTGGTATGGCTCTTGTCCACATCCGCTACTTGCCGATAGCTTGATCGGCAAGTGATTGGCATTACGTCTGTTCCGGGGTGTCGCGTTCTCGTTCGACCCTGGTGCTGCGCACTCACGCGCGATTCCCTAGGCGGCCGCGCCGCGGCTGAAAGCATAGGAGCCGGGTCAGTCAGTCCGGCTACCGAAACCCTGCGCCAATGAAGATCTCGGCAGCGCTACTGCGCACCAGAAATCGCCACCTCTTCGTACTCGACGTCTTTCTTTCGCTGACGGCGCCGTTGTTGGCGTACCTCATCCGGTTTGAGGGCGTCAGCTCCGGTGCGAACCATGTGCGCGAAGCGTTCATCGTCTCCGAATGGCTGACGCCGATTCACGTCGGTGTCATCCTCAGCTTCGGTGTCTATCGGTGCGTATGGGCGCATGCGGGCGCCGTGGAACTGCAGCGACTGATGGCGGCGACCGCCGCATCAGCCTTCTGCACGTTCATCGTCGGCTTGACGGTGCTTCCGGCGCTCGGCTTCCTGCCCCACCGGGTGCCGTTGTCCGTGCTCGTCATGACGGTGTTCTTGATGGCGTTCGGAACGGCACTGCCGCGGCTATTGCTCCGTATATCCGGGTGGAAGGCCTATAATCGAACGAAGGGCCACGGCAAGCGGGTGCTCATCGCCGGCGCTGGCATTGCCGGCAAGCTCATCCTTCGTGAGCTGCTCGCCAACCAGCGACTGTCGCTGGAGCCCGTCGGCTTCCTGGACGACGATGTCCGGCTTCACGGTCAGTTGCTGACGGGCCTTCCCGTGCTCGGTCCGCTCGCAAAGGCGGGCGCGCTTGCGCAGAAGCACCAGGCCACCGAGATCATCATCGCGATGCCGAGTGCGCCCGGAAAGGTCATCCGGCAGATCGTGGCCGCAGCGCGTGAGGCCAACGTGGATACGCGCATCATGCCCGAGCTGTCGGAGCTGCTGACGCGCTCCACGGGACGTGTGCAGCTGCGCCACGTGGAGATTCAGGATCTGCTCCGCCGCGAACCGGTATCGGTGAACATCTCGCAGGTGCAGCTGGTCGTCAGCGGCGTGACGGTCCTAGTCACGGGAGCTGGCGGGTCGATCGGCGGCGAATTGAGTCGTCAGCTAGCAGGCTTGGACGCCGGCCGTATCATTCTCGTCGGCCACGGTGAAAACTCGATCTTCGAGATCTTCCATGAGCTGCGGAGCTCGTTCCCGCAGGTTCCTGTCGAGCCCGTCATCGCGGACGTTCGCGACGAGGCGCGGATACGCGAAATCCTCGATTCGCATCGTCCGAGCCTCGTCTTTCATGCCGCGGCCCACAAGCATGTGCCGCTGATGGAAGAGAATCCGGTTGAAGCGGTCACGAATAACGTCCTGGGAACGTTGAACGTCGTGAACGCCGCCCTTCGGGCGGAGGTTCCCCGCTTCGTGCTCATCTCGACGGACAAAGCCGTACGCCCCACGAGCGTGATGGGCGCCACGAAGCGGGTCGCCGAGCAGATCGTACAGCGAGCGGCGATGCAACATGGGCGCGACTACGTGTCGGTGCGATTCGGAAACGTGCTCGGCAGCCGAGGCAGCGTCGTGCCGACCTTCCTGCGCCAGATCCGCGCCGGAGGACCGGTGACGATCACGCATCCCGACATGCGGCGCTTCTTCATGACAATTCCCGAGGCGGTGCAGCTCGTCATGCAAGCTGGTGCCATTGGCCGCATCGGCGAGGTGTTCGTGCTCGACATGGGCGAGCCGGTGAAGATCGCGGATCTCGCCAAGGACCTCATCGCCCTTTGCGGTCTCGAGGTGGGACGCGACATCGAGATCAAGTTCACGGGAATGCGTCCGGGCGAGAAACTGCTCGAGGAGACGTTCTTCGACGAGGAGAACGCGGTACCGTCGCGCTTCCCGAAGATCCTCTACTCGCGCAAGGCGGCTCCCACCGTCGGCTTCGAGGCCGGGCTCGCGGCACTGCTCGAGAGAGCGGAGCTCGGAGGCGACGCGACGGGACTGCGGGAGCTCCTGCGCAAGCTCGTTCCGGACTTCCTCCACGAGACGTTCGCCGACGGCGCACAGGATGCCGAGGGCATCACCCCGCCCGAGTCGGCACTCGAGGTGTCCATCGAGGAGCTGGTGTCCGAGGAGATCCGAACCTCCTGAACGAAACGCCGACGCTCGCGCGTCACACGGCGGCGCTTGCCCCCATGCGTGCCTCGCCATGGTGCTCGAGAAACCAGGCATAGGTTTCCGCGATGCCATCCCGAAGGGCCACGCGTGGAGCCCAACCCGTGGCAAGCAGCCTGGACGAGTCGAGCAGCTTCCGCGGCGTGCCATCGGGCTTCGTCGCATCGAAGCGAAGCGCGCCCTCGTAGCCGACGGCGTCCTTCACCAGCTCGGCCACCTCGCGGATGGATACATCGGAGCCGTATCCGACGTTCACGATCTCGTTGATGGCATTCGGCCCGCCGACGATCCGCCCGGAGGCATCGGCCTCGGCCCACACCTGCATGAGATGCACGGTCGCTTCCGCCATGTCGTCCACATGCAGGAACTCGCGGCGCGGGGTACCGGTCCCCCAGACGACGACCTCGGGCGCGTCGGCTTCCTTGGCTTCGTGGATTCGTCGGATGAGCGCGGGCAGAACGTGGCTGCCCGCGGGGTCGAAATTGTCTCCTGGCCCGTAGAGATTCGTGGGCATGATGCTCATGAATCGTGTTCCGAACTGCCGGTTGTAGCTCTGGCACAGCACGATGCCCGCGATCTTCGCGACGGCATAGGGCTCGTTCGTCGGCTCGAGCGCCCCGGTCAGCAGCGCGTCCTCGCGGATGGGCTGGTCCGCGAACTTCGGATAGATGCACGAGCTGCCGAGGAAGAGCAGCTTGCGCACGCCTGCCGCATGTGCCGCTTGCACCACGTTCAACTGAACGATGAGGTTGTCCCGAATGAAGTCGGCGGGGTACGTGCTGTTCGCCCAGATTCCGCCGACTCTGGCGGCCGCGAGAAAAACGTACGCCGGCCGGTGCTCGGCAAAGAACGCGGCCACGCGTGAAGTGTCGCGGAGATCGAGCTCATCGCGGCTGCGAAGCAACAGATTTTCATGGCCCGCGCCACGCAGATGCCGCACGATGGCCGAGCCGACAAGGCCCCGGTGCCCCGCGACGAAGATGCAATCGGAGGTCTTCATGACGGTCACGAGGGTTGCGCGACGGCGTCCGACTTGATCTCGCCGCCCTCGCGCGCCGCCAGCTCGCGCTTGGCCAGCGTCAGATCGGTATCCACCATCATGCGAACCAGCTCCTCGAACGAGACGGCGGGCGCCCAGCCCAGCTCGTCGCGCGCCCGTGACGCGTCGCCACAGAGCTGGTCCACTTCGGTCGGCCGATTGTATCGTGCGTCGTACTTCACGTAGCGTTGCCAGTCGAGATCCGCGTGAGAGAACGCCGCCTCGGCGAACTCGCGGACGGTGTGCGTGGTTCCGGTCGCAATGACAAAGTCTTGAGGGGTGCGCATCTGGAGCATCCGCCACATCGCGTCCACGTAGTCGCCCGCGAATCCCCAGTCGCGCGACGCATCCAGATTGCCGAGAAAGAGCTGTTCCTGAAGTCCCAGTGCGATGCGTCCAACGGCGCGTGTGATCTTTCGCGTGACGAAAGTCTCTCCGCGTCGGGGACTCTCGTGATTGAACAGAATGCCGTTACAGACGAACACATTATACGCCTCGCGATAGTTCACGGCGTACCAGTGCGCGGCCACCTTGCTCACCGCATACGGACTGCGCGGGCGAAACGGGGTCGTCTCCGACTGCGGCCCGGGTGCACTCCCGAACATCTCGGAGCTGCCCGCCTGATAGATGCGAATCTGGCGCCCCCTGGACTGCTCGAAGTCACGCACCGCCTCGAGAATCCGGAGCGTGCCGACGCCGACGATGTCGGCGGTGTACTCCGGTTCATCGAACGAGACGCGGACGTGGGACTGCGCGCCGAGGTGGTAGAGCTCCTCGGGCGCGATGAAGTGAATGAGGCGACGCAGGCCGCCGCCGTCGGACAGGTCGCCGTAATGCAGGAAGAGTCGCACACCGCGGTCGTGCGGATCATGATACAGGTGGTCGAGCCGCGCGGTGTTGAACGACGACGCACGGCGAATGATTCCATGCACCTCGTAGCCCTTCGACAACAGGAGCTCGGCGAGGTATGAGCCGTCCTGGCCGGTGATTCCAGTGATGAGTGCTCGCCGCATGGTCACGTCGTGATGGGTATCCGCCGTCCCCGGCAGGTCGTCGGAGAAACATAATCCTTCGCACCCTCCGTCGGAGCATTCCCGCTCAACAGGATGGTCCGCCCACTCCCTCGGCAAGGACGGTACCTACGACCTCGTCCGACAGGATGCGCGTGAATCTCTTCGCGCCGCGCGCATTCAGATGCTCGACGTCGAAGAAGTCTCGGGCGCCGAAGCGTGGATCTGCCGCATAGTCGCGGAAGCTCGCGCCACACGTGTTCGCCAAGGCTTGAATTCTCGATCGGTCTCCGTCCCATATCGAATCGATGAGTTGTGCCCGATAGGCAAAAGACAGCGGCGGCGTTACAAACACGACGCGCACTCGCTGCTGCGATGCCTGCGACAGCACGGCACGAAGCTCACGCATGGTGTCCGCAATGTCTTCTCGATGCAAGGCGGCCTCCTGCGAAGCCGCGATCGCGGACGCGGCCCGCCAACTCATGTTCGCCCGCGTCGTCGAATCCAATACTTGCCATCCCTCTTGCGACACCACGCTCGCGAACCGCAGCGAATCACCGAACAGCATCGCGCGCGGGCCGAACGGGCGATACGCAAGGAAGCGCAAATACCGATAGGGACTCAAGACTCCTGCGAAACGGTTGCCATCTTCGCGCAGCCGAAATGCTTGCCAGAACAACTCGTCGCGTCCGTAATCGCCGATACTCGACTCGCGGTAACGCAGCGATCCGTAACCGATACCCACTATCAGCAGGCGCAACCGCGGAAGACGGCGGAACATCGTCGAGGCAAGCCTTGCATCTACAATCGTACTCTGGCCGGGGAACGCGAGACTGAACGCCGCAGTTGGAAGATGGCGCGGATCAATTCCGGTTCCGGCGTGTGAGTTACCGACGAGGAGGATTTGCACCTGGTCCGCTACCCGGTCCAGAGCGGCCGAGCGCCTGCTGTAGATGTTCGAGAAGCCTGACAGTTTGACTTCCACCGCGGCAAGCATGAGCACGAGGGGCGCGAGGAAGAGTGCTAGTCGGTAAAACAAACGGTTCATTTCGGCGCGCCTTTCCTCAAAACTGGAAGTAGATGAACTGCTGACCTCCCCTCGCGAAAAGCGCGATGGAGAGGAGTACAGAGTAATACAGGCTCCAACGCAGAACTGCGGGAGAGGAAGCAAAGGCCATCCGCCAACGGGGGCGGGCGCTCAGGAACTCAAAGGTGAGGAGCGCTCCGACGAGGCTCACGAGCAACCACGCACGCGCAGCGGAGACGCCGGTCTCTCGTAGAACATCCAGCGCTGGCGTTCCCCATCCGTGCAGGAGTCCAGCGTACGCTGCTCCGGCGTCCGAAAGCGTGGCGGCGCGGAAGATAATGAAGCCCGACGCGACGATGTTGAAGGTCAGAAATGTACGCCAGAATACACCGATGGTACCTGGAACTCGGCGATTCAATGGCTTGGGTCTAAATGCTGCGACGAGCGCTCCCTGATAGCCAAACGACAGCACGTAGGTCCATCGCGCACCGTGCCACAGTCCACTCAGGAGATACACGATGACAAGGTTGAGGCGAGGATGGGTGTGCAGCGTCCGCCGTCGAGTCAACGGGAAGTAGACGTAATCTCGAAACCATGTCGTGAGCGAGATGTGCCACCGCCGCCAGAACTCTTGAAGGGTCTGGGACAGGTACGGACTCTTGAAGTTCTCCATCAAGTTTACACCCAGAAGTCCGGCCGATGCTCGCGCGATGTCGGTATACCCCGAGAAGTCACAGTAAATCTGAAACGCAAAGAAATACGTCGCAACCAGAATCGCCGGACCGGAGCTGCCGGGCAGATTTCCGTACACCACGCCGACCGGTGCGGCCAGGTTGTCGGCAATGAGCACTTTCTTTGCAAAGCCAAGCAGCATGAGCCGCAGTGCGGACACCACGGTCGCATAGTCGAGCGGCCGAGGCCGATGCAGTTGGGGCAGCAGGTTGTACGGCCGCTCGATGGGACCCGCGACGAGCTGTGGAAAGAACATGACGTACAGGGCGTACTTTCCCAGGTGACGCTCGGCCCGAAATCGACCGCGATACACCTCGATCGTATAGCTCAGAGATTGAAAGGTGTGGAACGAGAGACCCAGAGGCAGAATCCATCCGACCGGCTTGTAGTGATATTCGAGGCCCAGCAGCTTCGCGGCATCCACCAGCGTCGCGCCGAAGAAATTCAGGTACTTGAACGCAGCGAGCAGCCCCAGATTGGCCACGATACTGGCGACGAGAAGCGTCTTTCGCCGCACTCCCACGGCATTCTCGATCACTCGGCCCGCGACAAAATCGAAGAGAATGATCGCCGCCAGCACGAGGATGTACTGGGGAACGAGCACCATGTAGAAGTAGCAGCTCGCGACCAGGAGCAGCGCCCAGCGCTTGCCCACCGGCAGCGCATAATTGAGCGCGAGTACCATTGGAAGGAACAACAGGTACTCGAACGAATTGAAGAGCATGGCGATTCTCTTTCAGCGCGTGACGCCGTCGTACATCCGCCACCGGCGATACTCTTTCAGGCCAAGCGCTTTGAGCGGCCCTAGCAACAGCTCATTGTCCTCCAGAATCCAGCTCGCCTCGGCGCCAACTGCCCCGTACGCCTTCCCCCGCCGAAACGACTCGTAGACGAAGAGCGGAAAGATCGACCGAGTACGGAACTCCCGCTTGATGCCCAGCGCCATGATCCGTCCCGTCCGCAGCTTCTTCTTTCCGAGCAGCATCTTCACCGCCCCGAACGGAAAGAGCCTCCCGCCGCGATTGGTCTTGAGGATCTGATTGAAGTCCGGCACGATGAGCATGAAGCCCGCCGGCTGCCCCTGCATCTCCGCCATGAACGCAAATTCGGGAATCAACAGGGGCTTGAGATCCTTCGCCATCACGATGAATTCGTCCTTCGTCATCGGGACGAAGCCCCAGTTCTCCTCCCACGCCGAGTTGTAGACGTCCCAGCACAGCTCCAGCTCGGCGTCCCACCGCGAGAGATCGAGATCGCGAAACGTCAGCGCGCTCTTGGTCTGTGCTCGCGAGGCAAATGCCTCGAACGCCGGCGGCAACCGGAAGCTGTCGTCCGACATCGGGATGAAGTACGCCACGAGATCCTTCACGCGCGTCAGCCCCGCCTGCTCCACCAACGTTCCGTAACTCGGCGGATTCCACGGCGTCATGAACGACGGATCGTGCTCGAATCCGTCCACCAGCAGCCCGCAGTCGTAGTTGGTGCTCGGCATGACGGGACCGCGCATGACGTCGAGTCCTCGCCCGGCGAGCCAACTTCCGGCGGCGGCAAAGAGCGCGTCCACCACCGGCTGATTTTCAACGCTCTCCAGGAATCCCCAGAAGCCGACGCGATCGTTGTGATACCTGTTATGCGCGCGATTCTCGATGGCGGCGATCCGGCCGACAACCTTCCCGTCGCGTACGGCGAGAAAAAGCTCGCGCTCGGCGTCGCGGTAAAAGGGCTTGGTTCGATCCAGCGCGTCGTAGGTCGTCACGCGCAGTGGAGGAATCCAGTGTGGATGCTCGACCTCGTTGTAGAGCGTCCATGGCAGGTTCACGAACCGCCGAAGGTCCCGGCGGGACTTCACGGGCACGATCTCGAGCGTCATCGCGCCAACAATGCCTCGATCACGCGTGGGCCGGCGTGCCCATCCCATCCCTCGGGTGCGGGACGCTTTGGTGCGCCGGCGTCGATGGCACGGACGAGTGCCGGAATTGCCGTCAGATCGCGCACGAGCTGATTGGTCCCTTGGGTGATGGTGATGGGACGCTCGGTGTTGTCACGCAAGGTGAGACACGGAATGCCGAGCGCCGTGGTTTCTTCCTGAAGGCCGCCGGAGTCGGTGACGACCACGTGCGAGCGCATCACGAGCGAGAGCATGGCCTCGTACGTGATGGGACCCGACATCTCGATGCCGTCGGTGCCGATGCCGGCCTGCTCGAGCTGTCGCTGCGTTCGAGGATGCGCCGGAAACAGCACGGGGCGATGGCGCGCGACGTCACGCAAGCCGGCCATGATGGTTCCGAGGCGCGTCGGGTCGTCGACGTTCGACGGCCGGTGCAGCGTGACGGCGACCGGTGCGTCATCCTGTAGCGTTGCGGGACGGCTCAATCCCATTTGCTGCACGGTACGGCGGAGGGTGTCGATCATGACGTTTCCGACGAACACGATCTGCTCGTCAGGCTCGCCCTCCTGCTTCAGGCGCTCGCTCGCATCGCGCGAGGGCGTCAGCAGCAGCGCAGCCAGGCGATCGGTGACGATGCGGTTGATCTCCTCGGGCATGGTGAGGTCGTCACTCCGGAGTCCAGCCTCCACATGAGCGACGCGAAGTCCGAGCTTCGAGGCGACGACGGCCGCGGCAAGAGTGGAATTGACGTCGCCGTACACCACGACCCAGTCAGGACGATGCTCCAGCAACACCGGCTCCATGCGCTCGAGCATGCGCGCGGTCTGCTGTGCATGCGAACCCGAGCCGACGGCGAGATTGACGTCGGGCTCCGGGATGCCCAGCGACGCGAAGAACGACGCGGACATCGCGTCGTCGTAATGCTGGCCGGTGTGCATCACGACCTGTTCCACACCCCGCACGGCGCCAGCGCGATGCACCGGCGCGAGCTTGGGAAAATTGGGCCTTGCGCCAACGACATGGAGCAATTTCATGCGTCTTCGTGGCTTCTCCCGTTTGTGACATCACCGTGAGCGCCGGCCCTACCGGAGCACAGGTGCAAAGGTAATACTGTGCTGCAATGGACGGATCAGGCCGCACGAGGGAGGTGGACATAGAGGAAACCGCGAAAAGAGCCGAGCGCCTGACGCGGCTGTCGCTGTTCCTCGTCGCGGGGTACCTGTTCGCCACCACGGTCCCGATAATTCGCTGGAGCGTCGTCAACGCCTCCCGCGGCGCCCTCGTGGTGCACCTGCTCGCGCTTGGCGTGGCGGCGGCCTGCGTCTTCCTGACGCTGCCCGAGAAGATCCGGCCGGCTCGCGCATGGCTGCCGCTCGCGCTCATTCCGCTGTTGTACGTGGAGCTTCGCTGGGTCGTCGGCGGCATCGGCATGTCGCGGAAGGATCACGCGATTGCGGCACTCGACGTGACGCTCTTCCACTCGCGCATCTCGAGCTCCTGGGCACAGCACTTCCAGGTCGCGGCCGTGAGCGAGCTGCTGCATCTGGCCTACCTGTCCTATTACCCGATCGTGTTCGTGCCGCCGATTCTGCTCTGGTTCAAGGACCGGCGGCGTGAGTTCGCGTTCACGGTGCTGTCGCTCGTGATCGCGTACGTCATCTGCTACGTGGGGTCGATCGCCGTTCCGGTGGATGGACCACGCTTCGTGAACGGCCCGGCGGCGGCTCCGCGTGGGTTCGTGCGCGCTCTGGCAATCATGATCCTCCAGAATTTCTCCTCACACGGCAGCGCGTTTCCCTCGTCGCACGTCGCGGCCGCCGTGGTGGCCTCGTACTGCGCCATCAGGTTCCAGAGGAAGCTCGGCATTGCCGCGGCATTCATGACGGTGCTCCTCGGAATCGGCGCGGTCTACGCAGGGTTCCATTACGCCACGGACATCATCGCCGGCGCAATGGTCGGCGCCAGTACCATCTTCATCGCGAGCCGCATCGAGCGGCCGCCTCGACCGGCCAAACCCCCGAAGCCTCCGCCGCCGGTGAAAGTCCAGGTCATGCAGGCGCGCATGGCACAACACAGCGCGCGACGCTCACGCGAAACGAAGCGCGAGGAAGAGGACTAGCCCCTCCCTCGCGCGTCGTCGACCTGACCTTCGTTACGCGTTAGTGGAACGTTATTCCCAGAATGATCGGCACAAACTTCGTGCTCGCGCCGAGCGCGTTCTTCGTGTCGACGTGGAAGTAGCGTGATTCGATGAAGACGGATTGGTGACCGACGCCGAACTCGAAGCCGCCGCCGGCATGCCAGTTCATGTTGGTTGGCGCGTCGGAGAACGACGTAGCCATGCCCGGGGCGCCGTACGGATAGGTCCCGTTGTAGGTATTCGTCGGTGTCGATGACACGGTCGGCGGAGGCGTGGTTGTTGAATACGTGCCCGTGGGGCTCGTTGCATTGGCGCCGTAGATGCTGCCGTAGCCAACTACGCGGCTCGCCCCAACGCCCGCGAGTCCGTAAAAATGACTCAGGAACGACCCGAGCCACAGCTTCCCGTCCAGGTTGGCTGTATATGTCGCGATGTCGCCGGTGACACCGACGCTGCTGCGTCCCTTGAGTCGATCGTAGCCAAGATCGAGACGAATGCCGAGCGGGATATCCCGCCAGTCATAGCCAAGCAGCCCGGTCGCGTTCCAGCCGGTGCCATAGCCATTCCGCATGTTGTCGACGGGCACGCTCCCACCGGCGCCAATGCCGACGTAGAAGTTCCCCAGTGATCTGCGCGGCATGGGCAACTGTGGCGGCAACGGCTCTGGTGTTGGTGCCGGAGCGGGGGTCTCGACCGCCACCGTCGTCGATTCCACGACGACTGGTGCCGGTGCCGGCGCCGGTGCTACAGCTTCCACCGGTGCCGCGGCCACTTCTTTCGACACGGGGATCCGGACGGATGATGTCCCTTGGCTGCTGGAGGAAGTCAATGCGACTTCGCCGCCGGACGAGGTTTTCTTCGTGCGATGCGAGCTGGTGCGCTTCACCTTTGGACAGCTCGCGGACTTCGCGATCCGCGTGCTGTCCGTCATGCTCGTGTCAGACGCGGTGCTGCTCGTCTTCCGCGACGGTGCCGATGGACAGGCTGAGCTTTTGCTCGCCACCTGTCGCGTCTCGTTTACGGGGTGAGTCGTGGTCTGCGCAGGGTAAGTGGTCCCCTGCGCATTCGCGACACCGGCCAGGACCGCGCCAAGTGTCACGACGGTAGTCAGCGAATGTGCGCGTGAAAATAAGGTTGCCATGTGAATCCTCCAATGCATCGAGCCCATGAATACGTCGCCGAGGCACGAGTACATCGGCGCAATGCCTGTGCCTCCATCCTGGAATGCAGCGAGCTCAGACTGACAAAGATTTCGTTCACGAACGCCTGAGGCTGCGAGAAAAAACGCCGCCGGCATCATGCCGACGGCGTTGGTGAATTGGTGAGCTCGTCCGCGCCGGTGGGATCCTAGTAGCGAACCGCGAGAGTCAGGGCACCACCATCGCGATCCATCGAAAGCGATTCCGCCGTCAGCCGCACCGCATCGCGCAACTGCACGTCGGTGTGTTCGCTGGACACGAAGAAGCGAAGTCGTGCGCCGTCATTGGCCACGGCCGGACTGATCATCGGCTGGACGTTCACGCCGCGCTCGAACAGTGCATGCGAGGCGCGCATGGCGCGCATGGAATCACCGATGATGATGGGAACGACGCCCGTGCCGAGTGCGTGACCGGTGTCGAGACCGGCGTCACGCGCATATCGCAGAAACGCGGCGGCGTTTGCCTGAACGCGACGCACGCGCTCCGGCTCACGACGCAGCACATGAAGGGCCGCCAATGCCGCCGCAGCGTTTGGTGGCGTGATGCCCACGCTGTAAACGAATCCGGGTGCGGTGTACTTCAGGTACTCCACCAAGGCCTCGCTGCCGGCGATGTACCCGCCGCAGCTCGCGAGCGACTTGCTCAACGTGCCCATCAGAATGTCGATCGCCCCGGGCTCCACACCGGCATGCTCGGCGACGCCACGGCCAGACCGCCCGAGCACGCCGAGGGAATGCGCCTCATCGACCATCAGCATGGCGCCGTGCCGCGACTTCACTTCGACGAACCGCGCGAGATCGGGGATGTCGCCGTCGGCGCCATACGCGCCCTCGATGACGACGAGCGTCCGCCGGTGGCGTGAGCGAAGGTCCGCGAGCATGCGGTCGCACGCGCCCCAATCGTTGTGCGGGAACGTGACCCAGCGCGCGCCTGAAAATGCAGCGCCCTGTAGTGCGCTGTTGTGAATGAGTGCGTCGCAGAGCACGAGGTCGCCCGGCCCGAAGAGGTGCGAGAGCACTGAGACGTTGGTCGCATGCCCGCCCACGAAGACCAATGCGTCGTCCACGCCGGCGAATGTCGCGAGCGCCTGCTCGAGCTCGCGGTGCAATGGCCGCTCACCGGACGCAATGCGGCTCGCCGAAACGGACGTCCCATACCGCTCGGCCGCCTCCTGGGCAGCGTTGGTGACCTCGGGATGGCCGGACAGGCCAAGGTAGTTGTAGCTGGAAAAGTTGAGCAGCTCGCGGCCCGCGACGACGGCGGTCGCCGCGGAAATGCCCTCGTGCATGGCGAAGTAGGGGTTGGGCGCTTCGTTCTCCGCCTCCGCGAGTCTCGCGCGCAGGGCGCGATACTCCGGCCAATGCGAGATGGCGAGTACGTCGGACGCACCGGCGCGCGAAGCGGCCAGAGTCGGAATCGGCTCCGCCGGAATCGTGCTTCCCTCGAGCGCAGCCGCAAATTCAGCGATGGTGGCCGAGCGCCAGAGCTGCGATGCGTCTATGCGCCGCGAGAGGTGTGTCTCGAGTGCCACCACCAGCCTCGTAGCCGCGAGCGAATCGAGACCGTGGTCACGAAGGCTGGATTCCGCGCTCAGCGACTCCGCCGGAATCTGGAATTCATCCGAGAGCCAACCGAGGATGAATGCCAGTGACGCTGGCGGCGTCGACGCAGCGAAACGTTCGCGACGCGCTGATTCCATGGGCCGAGTTCCGCTGGCCTCGCCCCATTCCGGATGCAGCATCGGGTCCAGCGCGGTGTTGCTTCGCTGCTCGACGTCGCCGATGCCGCCGTTGGCCCACACGACCGCGGCGTCCAGTGACTCTGAAGCAAAAGCGCTACGCTCGACGGCATCGGCCGCCCGGCAGCGACTGATGGCGTGCTCGAATCGCTCCTCGAGCAATGCGACGGCCACTTCCGCTCCGGCAATGCCAGTGTTGCGCGCGATCCGCGCCGAGGCCGCCATCGCACCCCACGTTGCCGCGGTCCCGAGGAGATACGACGACCACTGGTGCGCCTGAGCCCGTGACGCGCCACGCCCCACTCTCGTGAGGCGCTCTGTCGCCCGCTCCGTCGCATCAGCAAGCCGATGCGCGACGTCGGGCGCTTGCAGCCGAACGGCCAGGAGATCGCGCAGCGCATCCGTCTCACGCATGGCGCGCGCGCCGAGATGCACCAGCAACGGCTCCGTCGGCCCTTCGAAAATCCTGAGGAGACGCGCGTCGCGCAGGAGCTGCGCGAGTGGATTGGTCTCGATGTACCCGCGTCCACCGACCAACTGCATGGCCGCATCGACGGCCTCCCAGAGCAGTTCCGGCGCGGCGGTCTTGCAGATCGTGAACGCATCCTCGCCGATTGCGGTGCCCTCGTCGAGCGCATGGGCGAGCGTGGCGAGATAGGCATCGAGCGCACATGCAGACGCCGCGATCGCACTGAGCCGCGCGCGCGTGGCAGGATGATCGGCGAGGCGGCCGCTCGCCACCCTCCGCCGCGTCGCATATCGGCTGGCAAGTTGGAGCGCGCGCTTGATGCCGCCGAGACACATGGCCGCGACGCCGAATCGTGCATGGAGGAACGTGTCGTGGGCGACGTCGATTCCGCCGCCGACATGGCCCAGCACGGATTCGCGAGACACGTACGCGCCCTCGAGATGCACGGCATTCTGCAGCATCGCGCGCATACCGAGCGTGAGCGCGGCGTCGCCCACACGCAGTCCCGGCGTTCCAGCGTGTGCGACGAAGGCCGTGATGCCGCCGTCGTCACCCGGAATGCGCGCGAACACGTTGAACGTGCTCGCCACGCCGGCGGAGCCGATCCAGCTCTTTACGCCATGCAGTCTCCACCCGGGGTCATCGGGCAGCGCGATGGATTCGATGGCCCAGGGGTTGGAGCCGGCGGCAGGTTCGGTGAGCGCGAGAGCCGCAAGGCGTTCGCCGCGTGCAAGCGGCGGGACGATGGTGTCTCGCAGTTCTGGCGCCGCGAATCGCAGAATGGGACGGAGCCCTAACGAGTTATGGCCGCCGACATAGGTGGCGAGCGTGAGATCGATGGCCGCGAGCTGCTCGATGACCCGCATCGTGTCCGCGTTGGTGAGGCTGATGCCGCCCAGCGACGCCGGCGTCTGCAACCCGAACAATCCGTGCGCGGCGAGCTCGCGCATCACGTCCGCCGGCAGCTCGCGCCGCTCATCCATGCCACGCGAATCGAGCCGCTCGCGCGCATACTCGCGGAGCCACGTGCGGATTTCTCCCGCACGTTCAGTGCTCGTCGCCGGCTCGGCGCTCGCTGTGCTTCGCCGCGCCTCGGGAAGTGGTGCGACGAGAGCAAGCTCGCCCGACTCGAAGCGCGCGCGCGTGAGGCGGCGTTGCAGCTTGCCGCTCGACGTCTTGGGAAGCATGCCGTGCCGGATCAGCACGACCTCGTCCACGCGGACGCCAAGGGCGTCTGCGACGGCAGCTCGTACGGCCCCGGTGACCGCGGGGCCATCCGCCGAGTGGTGGTGACGCGCGACCTCCGCCACGACGACGACCCGCTCCCTTCCCTCTGCGCCGGTGCTGAACGCCGCCACCGAGCCCGATCGCACGTGTGGGTGGGCCGACTCCGCGGCATGCTCGAGATCCTGCGGATAGAAGTTTCGTCCCCCGACGATCACGAGATCCTTGAGCCGGCCCGTGACCACCAGCTCGCCGTCGTGCATGACGCCGAAGTCGCCCGTGCGAAGAAACGTCTGGTCACTGCCCTCGAGCCGGGCGTGGAAGATCTCGGCCGTCTCGGCTTCGCGGCCCCAGTAGCCGGCGGCCACGCTGCCGCCGGCAATCCAGATCTCGCCGACCTCGTCCGCTTCGCAGCGCACGCCTCGCGCTGGATCGACGACGTGGATGGTGAGCTCGTCGGCCGGCGGCCCGACGCTCACGAGAGACACGGTGTTGCCACTGTCGGCGACGCCGAAGAGCCGCGCCTCGAGGAGCGCACGGTCCACCGTGATCACCGGCGGCGCTTCGTCGCGAGAGATTCCCGCGGCAAAGAGCGTCGCTTCAGCGAGCCCGTAGCACGGAAGGAACGCGGACGCGGAGAATCCTTGTGGCCCGAATGCGGCGACGAAACGCTCGATGCTCTCCGGACGAATCGGCTCCGCGCCATTCAGTGCTTGACGGACACGCGAGAGATCGAGGCCCGCCTTCTCGTCGTCGGTGACGCGCTCGACGCACAGGTCGTACGCGGAGTTGGGTGCGGCCGTGGTCGTCGCGCGGTAGCGCGTGAGCGCCTGTAGCCACCGCACGGGAAACTGAGAGAAGGTTGCCGGCGCGAGAAGATTGACGGGGTAGCGGGCGTACACCGGCTGCAGGATGGCGCCGATGAGTCCCATGTCATGATAGGGCGGCACCCAGAGGACAGCCTCGTCGTCCTCGCGCGTTTTCGTCTGCCGCATGATGACGCCGAGATTGTGAAGCACCGCGGAGTGCGGCAGCATGACGCCGCGCGGATCGCCGGTGGAGCCCGACGTGTATTGCAGGAACGCGAGTGCATCGGCGGAATTTCCGCGCGGCGATGACAGCGGAGTCGCTCCGGCGAACGACTCGACGTCGAGCCAGCGCACGCTCACCAACGTCGGCGATGCGGCGATGTACGCATCGAGACGGTGGTGCAACGCGGCCGACACAATCGCGACGTGAGCGCCGCAGTCCGCCACGATGCTCGCGACGCGACCGTCCGGTCGACGTGGATTCGGGGGATACGCCGGCACGCAGATGACGCCCGCCATCTGGCAGGCAAACAGCGTGGCGACGTAGTCCAGCCCAGGAGGCAGCAACACTACGACGCGGTCGCCGCGCTCGGTGCACTTGGCGATTGATCCCGCGAAACGGGCAGCGCGCTCGTGGAGACCAGAATAGGTCAGCACGTCCTGTTCGTCTCCGGATGACGACAGAAAGCGGCACGCGATGCGCGCGCCATCTCGCGTCGCGCGATGCTCCAGCACGTCCGTCAGCGTGCGGCAGCCCGCCTGGCGGGCATCGTCGAACCTCAAGTCGCTCAGGAATGCTTCTCCAGCGTGCCCGACTTCGTTGCTGCTGCGGGCGACTTCGCTCGCAGCCACCCCGCATCAAGGTACCAGCGATACGTCTCCTCGAGGCCATCCGCGAGCGTCGTGGTAGCGCTCCAGCCCAGCTCGCGTTTCGCGCGGGTGGCGTCACACAGCCACCATCTGGGACGCGACAGCGCGATCTTGTTGGCATTGAGAAGGAAATGCCGTCCGCTCACCAGGCTCAGCAAGTTTCCCGCCCGGCCGGCAACCCACATCGCTGCGCGCGGAAGCTGAATCTCGAGGGGTACGGTGCCAGCCAGTTTCGCGACGCCCCGGTAGATGTGGTTCCAGGTGACCACATCGCCGGCGGCGACAAAATAGGTGCGTCCCGAAGCCGCCGGATGGTCTCCCGCGAGCAGGACGGCATGAACCAGATCGCGGACGTAGACGACCGACAGGGCCTGGTCGCGCGGAGCGGCGTGGAACGCGATCCGACGCCGAGCTTCCTTGAACGCCTTCAGAAAGTCCACATCGCGCGGACCGTATACTGCACCCGGACGCAGAATCGTTACGGAAAGCTGACCGGCATAGCGCGAGACCGCCTCTTCCGCCTCGAGCTTGCTCTGTCCGTACGCCTCGATGGGATGCGGCGGGTCGGTCTCCTGCACCGGGCGATCGGGGGATGCGGCGGGCCCCGCCGCCGCCTGCGACGACAGATACACGAAGCGCGGCACGCGTCTGCCACGAGCCACGAGCGCGGAGAGAATGTTCGCCGTCGGAACGACATTCCCGTATCTGAATTCGGCGAGCGTTCGCCGCTTCGTGACACCACCGGCGTGAAAGACGTGCGTGACGTCCTTCCAGATGGGACTCTCGCGCACGGAACGGTCGTCGAGCAGGTCGGCGGTCCATTGCGCAACGCGCGGATCGTGGGACGCCGGGCTCTCCGGGCGGCGAAGAACGCGAACCGTCGCGCCCCGGGCAAGCAGCGCATCCACGACGTGAGACCCGATGAAGCCCGACGAGCCCGTGACGACCGCAATCATGAGAACAAAGTGTACCGGTGCATCGTCACCGAGTAGAGGCGGTGTCGCATTGGCGGGGACCATCCGGCGGACTACCTTTCGGGCGTTGCGGGCCCTTAGCTCAGTTGGTTAGAGCAGTGGACTCATAATCCATCGGTCGCTGGTTCGAATCCAGCAGGGCCCATGCGCCGGACAGGGACAGCCGATCACCACACTCGAGCCTCAGTGACGCGCGTTTCCCTCACGGTCGACTTCGAGCCCGACTGCCCGCCGTACCTGAGCTCCACCTTCCGCGGTGTCGAGCAGGGCGCTCCGGCGCTCCTCGATCTTCTGGATCGGCGCGGCGTTCGCGCGACCTGGTTTACCACCGCCGAGGTAGCCGAGCGATATCCCGCTGCGGTTGCTGCGGTCGTGCAGGCGGGGCACGAGCTCGGCTGTCACGGCGTGACGCACACCGCGTTCGACAAGCTCGACGAGCGGGCAGCGCAATGGGAGATCGAGACGTCCACGGAAGTTCTTCGGACGTTCGCGCCGGTGACGTCATTCCGCGCGCCATATCTGCGCTTTCCCGAGAAATACGTCCCCCTGCTCTCCGCGGCCGGGTTCACGCTCGACTCGTCGCTCGCGAAGTACAAGCGAGCCTATCACAGGCGGCGCGAGCACGCGCCGCTCACCCGCATTCCCGCGTCGGTCACGTCGTCGGTGCTCCGGCTTCCGCGCGCGATCCGCGATCCCTGGCTGCGCGCGCTTGCCGATCCCGTCGTTCTGTTCGTGCATCCCTGGGAGTTCGTCGACCTTCGCCGCGAGCGGCTCCGGCTCGATTGTCGATTTCGCACCGGGACCTTTGCGCTGAATGCCCTGCGCGAAGTGATTGACCTGTTCGTGCAGCGTGGCGCAGCATTTCTTCCGATGCGTGAGCTGATGACTGCGTCGAAGACCGCATGAACGCGCGGCGTTTGCGCTTGATTGCGCGCAGTGCGGCCGTGCTGATGCTCGGACTCCTCGTCTGGCACGCGACGCAGCGGCTCGAGCTCGCGCGCATCGCGCTGGCCATTGCCGGTGTGCGACACGGGTGGCTGGTGCTCGCGTGCGTGCTTTACATGGTGATTCTGCCGCTGTGGGCGGCACAGTGGCGCCTGCTCGCACCACGCACGGCCGGCAACACGCTTCCCAACATGCTCGGCGTCGTGGCGCTGACGTCGTCCGCGCTCAATACGACACCGCTGCTGGTGGGCGAGGCGGCCGGAGCGGCATTGCTGGTGACGCAGATCGGCCTGGAGCCCGCCTCTGCGGTTTCGGTGAGCGTGATGGATCAGCTCCTCGTCGGCATGGCGAAGGTCGCCGTCATCGGCGCCGCCGCTCTAACCAATCCACTGCCCGCGTGGATGGCGCGTGGCGTCCTGACGTTGTGTGGCGGCGTCCTGATTCTCCTCAGCGCGTGTCTCTATCTCGCCTGGCATCCGTCGCCGGAAAGCTCGCGAATTGCGGCACTGCTTCCGCGTCGGGCCGCCAACGCCCTCGGGACGTTCGCTTCGTGCCTCATGCCGCTGCGCGACCCTGGCCGATTTGTTCCGGCGCTTCTGCTGGCGCTCCTGAAGAAGCTCGTGGAGATCAGCGCAATCCTCTGCGTCGCGCGTGCGTTCGACGTGCCGCTGCCGCTCTCCGGCGGCCTGCTCGTGCTCGCGACACTCAACCTCGCGACGCTGCTGCCGGTCGTCCCCGGAAATCTCGGCGTGTACGAAACGGCGGTCGTGATGGCGTATGTCGCGTTGGGCATCCCCGCCGATGTCGCCGCGGGAATCGCGGTGGTGCAGCACGCCTGCTACTTCGCTGCGCTCGCGCTGCCCGGGCTGTTGTGGGCGGTAGGCGCCGGTGCTTTCCGCAGCGCCGCCGCCGCGCGATAGATCGCGAGGTGGTCGTCCACCACGGCGTGCCAGTCGTATTCCCGGGCGACGACGCGATTTCGCGCGCGGATGAACTCCCGCAACGCCGGATCGAGTGCGACGCGCGCCATGATGCGCGGCAACTCGGCGTGATCGCGCGCCAGGAGTCCGTTGGTGCCCGGTGCGATGAAGTCTCGCGCCCCACCCGCCAGCATCGCGATGACCGGCAGCCCCGCCGTGCGCGCCTCGAGTGCGGCGATGCCGAATGCCTCACGCTCGCTCGGTAGCACGAAGACGTCAGCGCCACCGTAGAGTGCACGCAGCTCATCGCGACTCAGGTGGCCGGGTAGCGAAACGCAATTAGCGACGCCGAGCTCCGCCGCGAGCCGTTTTGCTGGCGCACGAGCTGGCCCGTCACCCGCGATAGTGAGGTGCATTGTCGGCGTTCGGGCGACGAAGCGGAGCGCGTCGGCGAAGGCACGCACCAGCTCCAACGGACGCTTTTTCCGTGAAATTCGCATGGCGCTCACGAAGTGAACGTCCTCCGCGCTGCGGCGTCGTGGAGGACCGTGCCAGAACGCGACGTCCACACCGTTGGGCAGAACGCCGACGCTGGCCCCGGGCATCCAGCTCGCGGCCTGCCGAGCGACGACACTGCTTACCGCGGTGAGAACGATGCCGTCCGTCCATCCGAGCAGGGCATCGGTAGCGCCCAGGAAAAACGACGCGCTGTGCAGCATGGAGTGAAACGTCAGCACGGTCGGAATTCCCATCCGCGACGCCGCGACGGCACTCGTGTAGGCCGTGGGAGAAACGACGCTGGCGTGCGCGTGGACGAGGTCGAATCCTTCGTCGCGGATCGCGCGAGAGATGGCGCGCCCGAGGAGCGGTGAAACCGCGACGCCCGACCGAGGCAGGCGCAGTGCTGGTATGCGGTGCACCGGGACGCCTTCGACGTCGTCCTGGCCCTCGGTGGTCGTGACGATCCGCGCATCCAGCCCGCGCGCTCGCATAGCCAGGGCGAGGTCCCTCAAGTGGAGCTCGATACCACCCATGCGCGGCAGGAACCAGTCGCAGGCAAGCGCGATGCGCATGGCGGGGGCTAGTGGACGATCCGGAATTCCACCTGCGCGACGTAGTCGGTGCGCCGCGCCCCGGCGACGAAGCTGGCGTTGCGGATACGCTCGGTCCCACCGCGCAGCTTCAGCGAAATTCCCTCAGTGCCCTGCACCGTGACTGAGACAACGGCAATGTCACGAAGCTCGTCCACGGTGCGCGCCACCTTCTGGGTGACGAAGTTCACGTGCGCCGAATCGGAGTAGTACGTGAGGTACGTCGCGTTGCTGTAGATGGCGGTGCGTCCCTCGAGGTCCAGGCGGCTGTTCTCGAGCACGAAGATCAGCTTGGCGCCGAAGCTCTTTGCATCAGGCCCCAGCTCGTCGCCGAGCAAGCGTCCGCGGGTCGTGATGCCATTCTGAAGAATGGCGTGCGTGTACGTGATCGTCCCCATGTGCTTCGCGGTCAGTTGCGCCGACACGCCCGGCGTTCCGATGGACGGGATCGTGATGGACAGCACCGACGAGCCGGTTGTGGTCAGCATGCTCATCAAGCGGTACCGGTCGAAATCATCGATCAACAATTCGCCGGACACGACGAGTCCGCCGAGCGGGTCGAGGCGAAAGCGGCCGTCGACGCCGAGGACCTTGTCGGACTCTACGTCTACGGTGCGCGACGAATCCACGTAGTTGTGCCGGCGGAAGACATCGATGAACGGCAGAAAGTCGATCAACGAATTCGCGTTGAACCTCCACGTCGAGCCGGCGCCGCCGAAGTGATTGAAGAACGTGCCTCCGAGTTCGACGGCCGGATTCGGCTGCACCGAGACCTTGTAGCCCAGCAGCCGGGAATGCGAGTGATTCATGCTCGCACCGAGGTCCGCGAGAAAGAGCGTGCCCTGCGTGGCGCCCAAGGGTCGAAGAAAACCGGGCAGCCGAAACGGCGCGTCGCTCGCGACAGACACCGCGTCGAGCGCAGGTGCATCCGAGGCGAGAAACAGACCGCTCCCCTTCACCTGTCCCCAGGTGAGCTGCTGGCGGCCCATCGTGAGCGCGACGTTCCGCCATCGTGCGCGAGCCGAGACGAGGAGCAACTCTCCCGACCGCGTGGCCGGTGTCGTGTCGTTCAACTTGAAGCTGTTCAGCCGCTCACGGAGCTGAATCGCGAACCAGTCGTCGAACTCGAGCCTATGCGCCAGCTCGAGCGCCGCTGTCTGGCCCTGCGCGACAGGTATCCCGAGCCGCCGATCGGCCAGTGGATCGATGGTCGCCTCGGTTAATGACGAATGCGGCGCTGGGAATCCTCGATGCCGAGCGTCGTTCCGCGTGTACGACAGTGCTCCCACATCGAGCGGTACGAGGGCGACTTCCTCATCACGGCCGCCGTCCGTCACGTCGCTGAAACGGTTCTCGAGCCGCTGCAACACCGGCTCGATGACGTCGCGTGCATTGTCGGAGAGCCGCGACGCAAGGCCGCTGCTCTTGCCATCCATCCGCGTACGTGCCACGCGCAGAATGCGCGCGATCTCGCGCCGCGAGTACGGACGCTGGCCGAGAATCACCTGGTCGAGAATCCCGTGCTCGGACAACCACTCGAGGTCCAGGTACAGCGGATCGTCGGACGCCACGAGCCCGGTGCTCTGAGCGCGCGCGCCGGTCAGTGGAATAGCGAACGTGCACAGCACGAGCCCGAGCACGCAACGGATGGTGGAGCGCTTCATTCGTGAGGGAGGAGCTTGACGTCCGCACCGGCCTGCTCGAGTCGCCCGCGGAGCTGATCGGGGAGCCGGGCGCGAATCACCATCTGCACGCCCTCACTCCGCTGATCGAGCACCTCGCCCTGCCGATGAATCTCGGCGAGCAGCTTCCCGTCGCCGGGTTGCAACCAGACCTCCGCCACCGGGCGCCGCGACCGCATGGCATGCCGCAGCGCACGACGAAGCGGGTCGAGACCGTCGGGAACTGCCGACGACACAAAAACCGCACTCGGCACCAGCGCGGTCACTCGCTCCTGCATGGCGAGTGCCTCGTCTTCGGCGAGGAGGTCCATCTTGTTGAAGACGAGCAGCACCGGCTGCTCCCCGAGCCCCAGCTCCATCAGCACCTGGTCCACCACGAGGCGCTGCTCTTCCCAGAGCGGATGGCTCGCGTCCACCACGTGGAGGAGGAGATCCGCATCGCGCGTCTCCTCGAGCGTGGCGCGGAACGACGCGACGAGATGGTGCGGCAGCTTTCGAATGAATCCGACGGTATCCGTGACGAGGACGCGCGAGTTCTCGCCCAGCTCCACGTCGCGCGTGAGCGGATCGAGCGTCGCGAACAACCGATCCTCCACGTGGATCTCGTCGGACCCGGTGAGGCCTCGTAGAATCGACGACTTGCCGGCATTCGTGTAGCCCACCAGCGACGCCTTGAATTCGCCGGCCCTGCTCTGCCGCTGCACGGCGCGGTTCTGCTGTACGTGCGCCAGCCGTTCCTTGAGCAGCTTGATGCGCGTGTTGATGAGCCGCCGGTCCGTCTCGAGCTGCGTTTCACCCGGGCCGCGCACGCCAATGCCGCCGCGGAACTTCTCCAGGTGCGTCCACATGCGCGTCAGACGGGGCAGCGTATACTCGAGCTGGGCCAGCTCGACCTGCATGCGCGCTTCACTGCTTCGCGCGCGCGTCGCAAAGATGTCGAGGATGAGCTCCGCGCGATCCACTACGCGCGTGCCCACGGCATCCTCCACGTTCTTCCCCTGGCTCGGCGACAGCTCATCGTCGAACACGATGAGCGACGCGCGCGTCTGCGCGACGAGCGCCTTGAGCTCCTCGACCTTGCCCTTGCCGAGATACGTGCCGGGATGTGGGCGGTCGAGCTGCTGCGTGAGCACGCCCACGACTTCCGCGCCGGCCGTATCGGTGAGCCGCTCGAGCTCCCGCAGGTGCTCGTTCAGCGACCGGCGAGCACCCGCCCGCTTGAGCGGTGCGCCCACGAGGAGCGCCCGCTCGAGCGGGGGTGCAACGCTGATGAGTTCGCGTGCGATGCGGTTGTCCTCTACTGGTGCGTATTCCCGCCGAACGCCGTGAACTTGCCGGTGGAGCTGTAAGGCACGGTATAGTTGCCCACCACCGTGCCCACCGTCACGTCGCCGGTGACATGATAATCCACGGCACCCGTATTCATCAGTTGCCGGCCGGCGGCACCGATGCCCGCGTAGGTGAAGCTCACCGGGACGGACACCACGGTGGAATCTCCCGATTGCACCGTAAACCGGTTGTCCAGCGCGCCCGTCGCGAGCTGCACGTTGTTCCCGATGGAGAGATTGTACGTGAGCCGCGTGGCGTCCAGCCGATAGCCGTTCGGATTGTACACGTTGAGCTTCACGGCCAGGTTGCCCCCCGTGAGCCCCACGCTCTGCACCGCGACATCCTTGAGCTGCACGACGGGTTGCTGGAACGCCTGCTTGCCGAGCGCGCTGCACCCGGCCGTGACGCCGATTGCCGCAGTTGCCGCTGCCAACATGAGACGACGCATGACTTCAGTCCTCCGTTCGATGGTTCCCGATGTCGTCGGCGTCCCCCTTGGTCACTCCACGCCGCCGCAGCTCCTCCCACCACGCCAGCCGCTTCGCAATCTCCTTCTCGAAACCGAACGGGCCCGGTGCGTAAAACGCCGAGCCGGCCAGCGCGTCCGGAAGGTACTCCTGCGGGATGTATGCCTCCGGGACGGCATGCGCGTACTGATACCCCTCATGATACCCCAGTTCCTTCATCAACGGCGTCGGCGCGTTCCGAATGTGCATCGGCACACCTTCCGCCGGATGCTCGCGAGCTGCCTCGAGTGCGGCCGACAGCGCCTTGGCGCTGCTGTTCGACTTCGGCGCCGTCGCCAAGTAAATCACCATCTGAGCCAGCGGCAGGTATCCCTCCGGAGCGCCGAGCATGTGATAGGCATCACGCGCCGCGACGGCCAGCTTGAGCGCCTCGGGATCCGCAAGACCGATATCCTCCGCCGCCATGGCGATGGCGCGGCGAAAGATTACCATGGGATCCTGCCCGCCCTCGAGCATGCGCGCCATCCAGTAGAGCGCCGCTTGCGGATCGCTGCCCCGCAGGGATTTGTGGAATGCGGAGAGGATGTTGTAGGTCTCTTCACCGCCCTTGTCGTATCGCGCGAACCGAAGCTGCGCGGCATCGCGGATGACCTGTTCGGTCACATGGCCGGCAGGCCCGACGTGCAGCGCCGCCGCCTCGAGAATGGTCAGCGCGCGACGCACGTCGCCGTCGGCTTCGTGGGCCAACAGCGCCACCGCCTCGTCGTCGACGTCGAGCTTCAACGCGCCCAACCCACGGTCGGCGTCGCTCAACGCGGTTCGGATGACGCCCGTCACCTCGTCGGCCGTGAGGGCACTGAGGACGAACACGCGCACGCGCGAGAGAAGCGCACCGTTGATCTCGAAGCTCGGATTCTCCGTCGTCGCGCCGATGAGCGTAATCGTCCCGGCTTCGACGTGCGGCAGAAATGCGTCCTGCTGCGCCTTGTTGAAGCGGTGAATCTCGTCCGCGAAGAGAATCGTGCCGCGCCCCGTCTCGAGCCGCAGCTCGGCCTCACGCACGATCTCGCGCACACGCGGCACGCCTTCCGTTACGGCGCTGAACGACACGAACTCACGGTCCGTGTAGACGGCAACGAGTCGCGCGAGGGTGGTCTTTCCCGTGCCCGGCGGCCCCCAGAACACCATCGACGACACGGTGCCGTTCGCGATGCTCTCCCGGAGCGGCTTGCCCGGCGCCAGCAGGTGTCGCTGCCCCACGAATTCGTCGAGGGTGCGCGGCCGCATACGCGCCGCCAGCGGCTGCGGCGGCGCCACCGCCGCGAATAACGACGGCCCGGCCGGTCGTCTCTGCCCGCGACGCTCCGGCACGATCACGCTCCCGTGAGGGCGCGGACGACGAAATACACCGAGGTGCCTCCCAGAAAGGCGAGCGGCAGCCGCCAGCCGCCCCGCGCCCGAAACTCGGGCACGAGATTCGACATGCCCACGTAGAGCGTGACGCCCGCTGACAGAGCGAGACCATGATCGCGGAGCACGCCGACACGATCGGTGAGCAACAGTCCGGCCATCGTGGCCACACCCAACGCCGCCGCCGCAAGGAACGCTCGGCGTCGCCCCTGTCCCGCCGCGAGAAACAGCGACGAGATGGCGAGTCCCTCCGGCACCTTGTGCAGTACGACCGCCGTGAAGACCAGCGCGCCCACCGCGCCGCTGATGTCGAATCCGCTCGCCACCGCCACGCCGTCCACGAACGTATGTAGAAGCAACCCGCCGAGCGCCGCGACACTCACGGCGTGACTGACGTGGTGCGTTTCTTCACCGAAATGGAAGTGCGTGCCGATGACGTGCTGCGTCATGTGCACGGCGAGATAGCCTGCCAAGGCGACGACCGCGGCGGAATGTCCACCGCGCGCCAACGCCTCCGGAAGCAGATCGATGACGGCGACGGAAATCATGAATCCCGCCGCGAATGCCAGCATGACGTCGAGAGCGACGTTGCTCCACTTGGCGCGTCCGAGCAGCACCCCCGCGCCCGCGAGATTGGCTCCGGCGGCAACCAGACCGTACACCAGCTTGTCCACCATCACTGGTGTCCGAGGCCGAGACGCTCCGATGCGCCGGCTAGCGCGTTGACGAGGTCGGGAGCGGCGGGAAACGCCTGCCGCTTGATCCGCCAGCTCCTCGTCTGCACGCGGTCCATCTCCTCGAGACCACGTCCCTCGAGGAGATACAGCCATTTGTCCGACTTCGAGTAGATGTACAGCTCGAGGTGCTCGTTCAGGGACAGCTGATCCTCCGAGGTGAAAACGCTCACCTGCGTGCCGCCGAAGCGGGCGAGCAGGAGACGCAGGCGTGCGATGGCGTCGCGGACATCCGGCAACGGCAACGATTCGCCATGCCAGCTCCGGCCGCTGCGGAGGTCGTCGATGTGGACGTCCACCGCCGGCCCCAACAAATCCGTCAGAGTCCAGAAGAGATCCACGACGCGCTCGGCGTTGGCCACCACGTGGGCCGTGTAGATGCCGTCGTGCTCGTCGAACGTGAATCCGTCGCTGCTCGCCCGGAAACGCCGCCAGATGGACCCTTCGGGCTGCTTGCCGCGAAATAGCATTCGTCTCTAGTGCTGACGTCCAATGGCACCGCCGCCGAGCGCCGCGACGATTGCCGGCAGCTCGGACAGCAAGCCCTCTGGCGTGTTCCGTGCCGGCTCATCGAGGACGCGGTCGAGCAGTGCGTTGAGAATTCTAGCATAGAGCGGCCCGGGCGCGATGCCCGCGGCGCGGAGCTCGTCCCCGCCGATGGCGAGATCGGCGATAGCAATGGGGTCCATGCGGAGCGTGACCACGCGCCGGTACAGCGCGCGAATCGCCTGGGCGGACGGTGCATCCTGTTCCGCCTCACGCATGGCGCACCAGCGCGCTCGGGCGATACGAAGAAAGCCGCCCACATTGAGCCGCCCTATCCCCGCGATCCAACGGCGTACCTGCGCGTCGCTCGGCCCATCAGCAACGACGGCTCCAGCGATGGCTGGCGCCACCGCGTTCCACGCCGAAACCATCGCGAACGTCCACGCGATCTCGTGCTTGGCAAAGCGAAGTGCCGTCATCGCGGCACGCGCTTCATCCGGTGCGACGTCGAGAAAGAGCGCCGCCACGCGACTGCTCGTCCGCCGCGGGGCGACCCGTCCGCCCACGCCGTCGCGCGAAAGCTGATCGAGCGTGGAGAGTGCCACGTTGGACACCTGCGCAAGCGCCGGCACGAGCACGGACAGCGCGCCGGTGTCCCTCCACAGGGTGAACGCACGGGACGGCACGTCCACCTGCGCCATGGTCTTTACCAGCTCCTGCTGCACGCGCTCCGCCGACAGCCGCGTCAGATGTGCCGCGCTGCCGCGGATGGCGCGCAGGGTGGCGGGCTCGATCGAAAAGCCGTAGCGCGATGCAAACCGTATCGCACGCAGCGCGCGCAGGCGATCCTCGCGCATGCGCTGCTCTGCATCGCCGACGGCACGCACGATTCGGAGGTCGATGTCGCGCTTCCCGCCAAACGGATCGCGCACCTCGTCGGTGCGTGGGCGATAGGCGATGGCGTTGATGGTGAAATCGCGGCGCGCGAGATCGTCGTCGAGACTCGCGCCGAACTCCACTTCCGCGTGACGGCCGTCGGTGCGGACGTCGCGGCGGAAGGTCGTGATCTCGTGAGGCATACCGCCTGGATCGAGCACGCACACGGTCCCGAACTCGATCCCCACGGGAATGGTGCGACGCGTGCCGAACAGTTGCGTCACCTGCTGCGGGGTGGCCGGAGTCGCCAGATCCCAGTCCAGCGGCGCGCCGCCCAGGAGCGCGTCGCGAATGGCGCCGCCCACGCACCACGCCTCGAAACCCGCCTCCTCGAGACGGCGCGCAATGTCGAGCACGCTAGGTGTGGGCCGAAAGGCGGCCATACGAGCACTCCGGGAGCCGGCGGAGACCACAGCTTAGACGTGGCAGCGCAAGATTTGAAGTGGCAAGGGGTTGGCGTGCTGAAACGTTTGTAGCATATTTATGACGTCGCGCATCGGCCGCGCGTCATTTGTACGTCCCCTTCGCAGCCCAATGCCCGACCTGAATTCATATCTCGAAGCCGCCGCCGCGCACCCCGAGCTCAAGAAAGACGTGCTCGAGTTCGTGGACGGCCGCGAGACGAGCCGCATCGCGCTCGAGGGACATGCGCCACGCGTGAAAGTCGAGCGCGTCCTCACGCAGCTCTTTCACACGCATCCTGAACTTCCCATCGAGCGCGTCAGCGTGCGAGCGCGCGCCGGCTGCTCCGACTACGTCGGCGAGGTGGTCGCCCACACTGGCGATGAAGAGCACCGCTTCACGTTCGAATGGTGCTGCGCCTGGAAGGCCGAGGAACAGGGCTGGAAGGATTACTTCGGCTTCTGGGATCAGGCCCGCGCCGCGCGCGAATTCGGCTGGCGCTGCTTCCGTCGCTGGGAGCGGGCCTGACCCGCCTCCACGAGCGCACGCGCTGAAACGGCATCGAGCGCGCGCACCAGATCCTTCACGAGATCCGCAGCATCCTCGATTCCCACCGAGAGTCGTAGCAACCCGTCGCCGATGCCCGCAATACGCCGGGCCTCCGCGTCCATGGACGCATGCGTCATGGTGGCCGGATGGGCGATGAGACTCTCAACGCCGCCGAGTGATTCCGCCAGCGTGAAGCATTCGAGCGCCGCCGTCAGTTCCCGCACCGCGCCTTCGCCGCCAGCCACCTCGAAGCTGACCATCGCTCCGTAGCCATCCTGCTGGGCCGTCGCGAGGGCATGTCCCGGATGCGTCTTCAGCCCGGGGTAATGCACCGCAATCACGGCCGGATGCTCATCCAGTACGCGCGCAACGATCCGCGCATTCTCCTCGTGGGCGCGCACGCGTGGAAACAGCGTGCGGACGCCGCGCAGCGTCAGGTAGCTGTCGAACGGCGCGCCCGTGAGGCCGAGGCAATTCGCCCACCAGCCCAATTTCTCCAGATGCGCCGGATCCTTCGCGATCACGGCGCCGCCAACGACGTCGCTGTGCCCGTTCAGGTACTTGGTCGTGGAGTGCACGACGATGTCGGCGCCAAGCATGATGGGCCGCTGCAGCGCTGGCGAGAGAAAGGTGTTGTCCACCACTGCAATCGCGCCGACGCGACGAGCCGCGGCGCACACCGCGCGCACATCGGTAATGCGCAGCAGCGGATTGCTCGGTGTTTCCACCCACACCATCGCCGGAGCACACCGCGCGATTTCGGCTTCCGCCGTGGGCGCTGTGAGATTCGTGAAACACAGCTCGATCTGCCCACGCGCTTCGAGTGCGCGAAGCAGACGGTACGTGCCGCCGTAGCAGTCGTGCGCCGCGAGCACGCGTCCGCCTGGTCCTACGAGCTGCAACGCGAGCGCCACCGCCGACATGCCCGAGCTCGTAACCACCGCGCCACATCCCTCCTCGAGCGCCGCGAGCGCCTCCGCCAGATGGTCGCGCGTGGGATTACCCGAGCGCGTGTAGTCGTAGCGGCCCTTCTCCTTGAATGCGGTAAACGCGTAGGTCGACGAGAGATGAATGGGCGGCACGACCGCGCCGTGGTGCTTGTCGGTCGCGATGGCGGCACGGACGGCGCGCGTAGCGCGAGTGTTCCGGTTGGTTGACACGGTCAACAGGTCTCGAGGATGGTGGTCAGCAAGGCGCCGACCTGATCGGGCTCGGTCAGAAAGGCATCGTGACCGCACACGGTGCTGATCACGTGGTATCCGCGCAGCGAAGGCAGGCGCTTCGCCATGGCGAGGAGATGTTCCGGCGGCACGAGCGTGTCGCCTTCGGCGGCGATGACCGTGGTGGGAACACGTACGTCTTCCGGCGTCACGCGATGCAGATCGGCCGACAGCGACAGCGCAAGGAAACGCGCGGGGCCCATGCGGTCCGCAAACCGCTCTCCGGCTGCGAACAGGTAGCGTTCGACGTCAAATTCCGCGGACCGATCCGAGAGCTCCGGCGGCGCACCGAATCGCGTCGCGAATTCGCGTGCCGTCCGATACGTCGTCATCGCGATGGCGCGCGCCAGGGCCATTGCCTCACGCGGCTGTCCGGCCTCCAACCCCTGCTCCACGATTCTGCGCTGAATGGCGCGAAGCCCCGTTGCCATGGGATGCGTCTCGTGCGCGGCGCTCAGCACCACGAGCTCGCCTACGCGGTCCGGCCAGCTCTCAGCCAACGAGAGAGCGACCATTCCGCCATACGATGCTCCAATCACCACGGCAACACGCTCGATCTCCAGCTCGTCGAGCAGCTCGACGATACGCTCGGCCTGATCGCGCGTCGTGATCAGCCGCTCGGGCCGCCCATCGCGTGAGCATCCGCCATCGGCGAAATCCACGCCGAGCACGCGGAATCGCGAGGTGTCGATCGGCCGGCCCTCACCGGCGACGTCCTCCCACCACCCGGCGCTCGCGTCCTTTGTGCCGCTGGCGACGTGGCGCGTCGCAGAGATTCCTCCAAGCACGACGACGACCGGGGCGCCGGCCGGCCCCTCGATTTCGTATTCGATGCGCGAACTATTCCCGACCAGCGTCGTGCTCATGCGTGAGACTCCGACCCACTGACCGCCACACCGTCATCCACGCGGATTGCGATGACGTCACCGCCACGCGCCGTGAGCCGGGCAATGATGTCGTCGATCTCGTCACGCGTGGCCGCCGAGACGATCGTCCATGCACAACTCGCATCCGCGTCCGTGCGCACCACGCCACACTCGCGCACCTCGGCGTGGATGTCGGATGGAGATGCGTTCGTCTCCAGTGCCCATGTCGATGGACGTGTGTCCCTCGTGCTCGGCAGCGTTGGGCGCGGCCGATTCGCTGCGCTGCCTGTGGACAGCACGTCGCTCAACAGCGAGGTCGCCGTCGGCAACCCGCCCGCGCCCGGCCCGGACGCCGAGAGCGGCGCACTCCAACCCGTGTGCAGCTCCACGTGATTCTGCTCGTCGCGTGTGCGCGCCAGCGCGCCGTCTCGTGCAACGACCAGGGGTTCGACGATCGCGTAGCTGTGGCCGTCCTGCACGCCGCATTCGGCAACCTGCCGCAGTGCGCCGCCAACGCGCGCCGCGAGGCGGCCGAACCGCGCAGGATCCGGCAGCAGCGACCGCCGGTCTGCCTCGAGCGTGCCCGGTGCGACGCCGAGCGCCGCCCATGCCACTAGCGTGATCTTGTCGGCGGCGTCGCGTCCATCCAGATCGCGCGATGCGTCAGCCTCCGCGAATCCGCGGCTCCGCGCTTCCGTGAGCGCCGCGTCGAGCGTCCACCCGTCCTCCAGGCGCGACAGCACGAAGTTCGTCGTGCCGTTGAAAATGCCACGGACGCGCGACGGCGTGCCTGCGCCCAGTGCATTCTGGATCAGGCGAAGCACAGGCACTCCGCCGCCGACGGCCGCGTCGTAGCGGAGCGATGCACCGTGCCGAAGAGCCAACGCGGCGAGCTCGCTGCCGTGCGTCGCCAGCAATGCCTTGTTCGCCGTCACGAGTGTTGCCCCCCGCTCCAGCGTGGCGCGCGCGATCGTCAGTGCGGGCTCGAGCCCGCCAATGGCCTCGACCACGAGGTCGGCGTTGGATTGCAGAAAGGTCGACACGTCCCTCGTGAACACCGAGGGATCCAGCGCCACGTCGCGGCGCTTCTCTGGCTCACGGACGAGAACGCGGCCCACGGAGACACGGAGGCCGTGTCGCTCGCGCAGTGCGTCGCCGCCGTGCTCGAGGGCCCGCACGAGCGCGCTGCCCACCACACCGCATCCCGCGAGGTCGACGCGCAGTGGGGCGCCGGTGGAGATCGGATATGTCCGTGTCGCTGTTGCCATCGCTCCTCGTAAGAAAAAAAGCCCCGGTCCTTTTGGGAGACCGGAGCCGAATCGTTGCGTGCAGATTCTCAGCTATGCGCGTGCGCGCGGTCTCCCGTCCGTCATTCCCTGTAGGAAGTCGGTGGTAATTCGCATCGACATTCGCATGCTAAGTCGTGTCGGCATCGATCACGGAGTTGGCAGAAACAAAAAAGGCCCAGCGGGGCCGCCGGGCGTTTCGCGTTTTAGCACTTGTTTAACGTGGCTGCAATAGGCGGCAAATGACCACGGCTTCGATTGTCTGATCATGTTATGGGCGGGGGCTGCACCCGTCAAGGGGTCGCGAGAGAGAACGGCAGGAAGTCCAAATAAAAACCAAACAGAAACGGCCAAATGCACCACAGAGGCACAGAGCACACAGAGGAACTTCGGCACCGCAGTTCTCTGTGCCTCCGTGCGCTCTGTGGTTCATTAATGCCGTGGCACGGCTTGCAACCTACGTCACGAACAGTTCTCGCAGCTCCGCGCAGCCCATGCCGAGTCCCATGCCAAGCATCGCCTCGATCCTCGCCTGACCCGGCCGCTTGCCGTACGCGAAGATTGCCCCCGCCTCGAGCACCCGGCGGCCTCCGCCAGGATATCCATAAGTAGGGCCCACCCGCCCCCGCAGCGCACGCGACGTGATGATCACCGGCCGCCCGCTCTCGACCCAGCGCACGATGCCGTCGAACGCCGCCGGAGGAACGTTGCCTCGCCCCATCGCCGCAACGACTACCGCCTTCGCACCCGTTTCGCGCGATGCGTCGAGCAAACGTGCGTCCGCCCCCGCCCACATGTGCACGATGTCCACCGGATCCACCGGCGCGCTCGGCGCAAGCGGAACCGGTGTCTCCGTGATCGACCGCCGGTACCAGATGTGGCCCTCGTCGATCTCGCCAAGTGCGCCGACGCTCGGGCTCTCGAACGCGTCGCGGGCTTCCGTATGGGTCTTCGACACCTCGAGCGCGCTGTGAATGCGCTCGCCGAGGCAGACGAGCGTGCCCTTTCCTCGAGACAGCGGGCTCGCCGCCGTGCGCGCGGCGTCGAGCAGATTGGCCGGACCATCCCATCCGAGATCGCTGGCCGGACGCATGGCACCGGTAAACACGATCGGTTTGTCCGCCGGCAGCGATCGCGCCACCATGTACGCGCTCTCCTCGAGGGCGTCCGTGCCGTGTGTGACGACGATGCCATCCACCTCCGGGCGCGCGAGGTGTGACGCAATCCTGTTCCGCACCTCCCACATGCGGCTCACCGTCATATGCGGGCCCGGCAACATTCCCCACTCGTCCAACTCCACCTCGGCCACATCGGACAGTCCGCGCGTCGCCTGCACGATCTCCTGCGCGCTCAACGTCGGCACCGCGCCACCCGCGCCGGCGTCATGCTTCATCGAGATGGTGCCGCCAGTGAACAGGATGACGATCATCCGCAGAGCACGCTCCCCCCGTTGACGTTGAGAATCTCTCCCGTGACGTGCCGCGCGAGCGGCGAGCACAGAAACACGATCGGCCCCGCGATGTCGTCCGCCGAGGCGATGCGCCCGAGCGGAATGCTGGCCGAGATCTTCGCGCGCCCTTCGTTGGCCATCGGCGCGGTGACCATCTCCGTGTCCACCCAGCCCGGCGCAACGGAGTTGACCGTGATGCCTCGCGGCGCGAGCTCCGTGGACAGCGACTTGGTGAACGAGATGACCGCGCCTTTGCTCGCGCCATAGTCGGCGTGAAACGCCTCACCGCGCTGGCCGGCCGTGCTGGACACGAGCACGATGCGTCCACCGTCTCCCATCACCCGGGCGACGGCCCGCGACGTAAAAAATACGGAATCGACGTTTTCACGAATCGTCGTCGCCCACTGTTCGTCGGACATTCCAGTGAGCGGTACCGCCTCCGCTTGCCAGACACCCGCGTTCGCGACGAAGATGTCCACCCCGCCGAGCGCGGTGACCGTCGCCGCGACAAGCGACTCGGCTCCGTCACGCGTCGCGATGTTTGCCGCGCGCGCAAAGGCGTGTACGCCCATTCGCTCCAGCTCGTTCACGATGCGGTCGGCGTCGGCCGAGCGAGTGCGATATCCGATCATCACGTCGGCGCCCGCGCGAGCGAGCATCCGCGCCGTCGCCGCACCGATGCCGCGCGATCCGCCGGTGACGAGTGCTCTCCGCCCACGAAGATCGATCACAGCGACTCCTCCACGATGTTGCAGATGATGTGCTCGATGCAGAGATGCAGCTCCTGCGCGCGATCCGTTCGATCCGTGGGGATGATGACGCTATGGTCCGCAAGCGCGCGAAGCGCTCCTCCGTCGCGCGCGCTGAAGGCGAGCACTTCCACGCCTTTCGCATGCGCTGCCTCCGCTGCGCGCAACACGTTCGGCGAGTTGCCACTCGTCGAATGAATGATCAGCAGGTCGCCCGCCTTGGCCAACGCTTCGATCTGTCGAGCGAACACGTTCTCGAAGCCGATGTCATTGCCGGCCGCCGTAAGGAGCGACGTGTCAGTCGTGAGCGCCACCGCGGGATACGCCCGTCGGTTTCGCATATACCGGACGACGTACTCGGTGGCCATGTGTTGGGCGTCCGCCGCGCTCCCGCCGTTGCCGCAGAAGAACAGCGTCCCGCTCCGATGCACCGTGGCCTGAACCATCTCCAGGGCACGATCCAGCTGCGGTTCCATCTCGGCAGCCACGGTTGCCGCGAGCGCGGCAAGCTCGTGAAGCGCCGACGCGAATCGAGAGCTCATGCGCGTGAGTGCGTTGTGCGAGTGAGAGTGGCGGTGACGCCGCTACCGATGGGACAGAAATAGCTCGCGGAGACGGCCAAAGATGCCGCCCCCAGCGGGCAACATCGGAACCGGCAGCAACGATTCGCCGGACAACAGGCGCCGCGCATTCGTGCAGGTGAGTCGGTCGGCGTGCTCCGGAGTTGCAACCTCGAGCAGCCACGTGCGCGCAGTCATCAGGGAGCGCGAGTCTCCGTGGTTGTCGCTCGAGAAGAGATCCACGAGGCCGTGTTCCACCAATGCCCGCGACAGCCTGGCGACCGTTCCCTTTCCCAACAGGCCCGCAGTGTCCATCTGAATCACGGCGCCAGCGCGACGCCATTCCTCCACCCGCTCCACCGTGCAGCCGTAGTAACGCTCCGGATGCGCCAGCACGGGCACCACGCCCGAGCAGCGGATACGGTACAGCTCATCTCCCGCAGTAACGGGCACTCCGCGCATCGGAAACTCGACCAGCACTGCGCGCGAACCGCCGAGGCCGAGCTCTGTGGCCCTCAGGTCGACGTTCGGCTCATCGAGCATGATCTCCCACCCGAGCTGCAGCTCGATCGACGGAGGCGCCATGGCGCGCAGCTCCTCCATGATCGCGCGGTTGCGTTCATACGGCGCACGATACGCCTCGGAGGCATTGAGATGCGGCGTAAGCACGACCACTTCGACACCGTCATCCGCGAATCGCCGAAGTACCGGCAACGACATCTCGACTGACTCCGAGCCGTCGTCCACGCCGGGAAGCAGATGCGTGTGGATGTCGATCATGCCGGCGCGTGAGTGACAGCTGCAATTCGCCGCATCGCATCGAGCGCACGTTCACGCATGCTCTCCGGCGCTTCGCTCGTCGCCTCGAGGGCGTAGGTCACGAGCGCGTCCGCGGCGAGCAGATCGATGGCCGTATCACGAGATGTGCTTCCTGTCTTCAGCAGTGCGCAAACGACCTGCTCGCTCGCTGACAGCAGAATGTCCGACGCCTCACTGGCAGGACGCAAGATCGAGTCGCCGAGCGCTTCACGAAGGCGAGCGGAGAGCGCCGGTGGAGGACTCGGCTCGCGAGTCTCCAGCCACTGGCCGACCGTCACGCGCGCTCCATCAACGCCGCAATCAACCGGGGCGCCTCGGCGAGCGCGGCACCGAGCCGGGATGCATCGGGCACGCCGGCCTGCGCCATGTGCGGCTTGCCCCCTCCACGGCCGCCCGCCACAGCAGCGACGTCGCGCACGATTGCGTCGGCGCGAAGGCCCTTCTCCCGCAGATCGTCCGTGACGACCGCGAGTAACGAGCCTCGACCGTCTTCCGTTCGCGCCGCAAGTACGGCAACCCCGCTGCGAAGCTGCTCGCGCACGGCGTCGCCCATCGCCTGCAACGCCTTCGCGTCCGGCACAGTGACCTCGCCGACGACGAGCTTCGCGCCATTCTGCCCCACCGGCTGCGCCGCTGCGAGGAGTTGTTGCAACGCATCGCCACCGCCCTTCATCGCATCCTCGAGACGCTTTTCCAGCGCGCGGCGCTCGTCCAGGAGCTGCGCAACACGATGTTCAACGCCATCCGCCGGCGCCTTCACGAGCGACGCCACACGTCCGAGCGACGACACACGCCCCGAGAGATGAGCCAGCGCACCCGGACCGGTGAGCGCCTCGATGCGACGCACTCCGCTCGCCACACCCGACTCGTGCAGCAGCACGAACAGCCCGATTTCGCTCGTGTTGCGCACGTGCGTCCCACCACACAGCTCCATAGAGAAGCCCGGCACGTTCACCACGCGCACCACGTCGCCGTATTTCTCGCCGAAGAGCGCCATCGCACCACTGGACCGCGCCTCGGGATACGGCATCTCGCTCCATGTCACCGGCAGCGCCTCGAAGATCCGCTGGTTCACGAGTGACTCGACGATCTTCAGCTTCTCCGGATCCACCGGGCCGTGGTGGGTGAAATCGAATCGGAGCCGGTCCGGCGCCACGAGTGAGCCGGCCTGATGAACTGATTCTCCAAGCACCTGTCGGAGCGACGCGTGCAGCAGATGCGTCGCCGTATGATTGCGCTCCGTATCCTTCCGCCGCATGGTCGGCACGCGCGCGGTGACCATGCCCCAGTGGAATTCCCCGGCAAGGGTCCCCAGAACCGCGGATCTGCCGTCGATCTTGCGCACGCCGTCCACGTCAACGCGCCAACCGTCGCCGACAACCTCTCCCACGTCCGCGATCTGCCCGCCGGACTCGGCATAGAATGGCGATTCGCGCAGCAACATGGCGACGCGGTCTCCCTCCATGCGACGAATGGCGGCGACGTCGGTGCGAATTTCGACCGTGTCATAGCCGACGAAACGCGACTCGGCGGATTCCTCCAGACGCTCCCATCCCGACAGCTCGCCGAGTGAGTCGGCCTGTACGCCGAGTTGCCGGGATTTGCGCTCTTCCTTCGAGCGCGTGCGCTGTCCTCCCAGCGCGGCCTCGAAGCCGGCGATGTCGACCGAGTAGCCGCGCTCGTGCGCCATCAGCTCCGTGAGATCGATCGGAAAGCCGAACGTATCATACAGCCGGAAGGCGTCCTCCCCGCTGATGGTGCCCTTGTCGATTGCGTCCGCCGGTGCGAGCTGATCGAAGCGCGTCAGTCCGCCCTCGATGGTCGCGAGGAACGATTGCTCCTCGACCCGCGTCGTCTTGAGCAAATGCTCCGCACGGGTGTGCAGCTCGGGATATGCGTCGCCCATCGTCTGGATCAGCGTCTTGACGACGTGCACCAGCGTGGGCTCGCGGCGGCCGAGAAGCCACGCGTGTCGCACGGCGCGGCGGAGAATGCGACGCAGCACGTAGCCGCGCCCATCATTGCTCGGGAACACTCCATCGGCGAGCAGGAAGGCGACGGCGCGCGCGTGATCGGCGAGCACACGAAAGGACGCCGGGTCCACGGCATTCGACACGACAGCTGGGCGGCTCCCCTCGATTCGAACGCCGGTGCGCGGCGCATCGCTCTCGCGTCCCCAATACCTGAAACCGACCGTCTCCTCGACCGTGTGAATGAGCGGCTCGAAGAGATCCGTGTGAAAATTGTTGGTGACGCCCTGCTTTACCGCGGCGATTCGCTCGAGCCCCGCGCCCGTATCAACCGACGGTTTGGGCAACGGCACCAACGTGCCGTCCCCCTGCCGGTCGAACTGCATGAACACCAAGTTCCAGATCTCGAGGAACCGGCCCGCTTCGCCGCCCTCCACGAACGCGTCGTGCGAGAAGTCGTCGCGAGTCAGGTCCGTCCACTCGCCGGCCGCGCCGTCGGGAAACCGGAAGTCCTTCGCCACCCTCGCCAGGTCGACGTAGATCTCCGTGCACGGACCGCAGGGCCCGGTGTCCGCCATCTGCCAGAAATTGTCCTTGTCGCCCAGCCGGTAGATGCGGCTCGCGGGCAGTCGGGCAATCTCCTGCCAGAGCGCAAACGCCTCGTCGTCGCCGTAATGCACGCTCACGCGCAGCAGCAACGGATCGATGTCGAGCCACTCCTTGCTGGTGATCAACTCCCACGCAAAGCGAATCGCATCGCGCTTGAAGTAGTCGCCGAACGAGAAGTTGCCCAGCATCTCGAAGAAGGTGTGATGCCGGGCCGTGTGCCCCACCTGCTCGAGGTCATTGTGCTTGCCGCCGGCCCGCACGCACTTCTGCGCCGTGGTCGCACGGCGCCGCCCGGTCGGTGGGTCCTCCATGCCGAGGAACACCTTCTTGAACTGCACCATGCCCGCGTTGACGAACAGCAGCGTCGGATCATCAGCCGGCACGAGCGACGAGCTCGGCCAGATGACATGGTCCTGGCGGCGGAAATAGTCCAGAAAGCGTGCGCGGATCTCAGAGGCGAGCATAGGGGAGGAATATATCCTCACTCCGAGAGGTTGGCCGCAGCGCTAGGCGGAATCCGACAGGTCTTCGCGAAGCTCCGACATGACCTCACGGATGTCATCCAGCTCATAGCCTCGACGCGCCAGATACCCATACAGTCGGCGCTTTCGCACGACCGGCTCGAGCTTCGCGAGACCGCGCAGCTTCTTTTTCGCCGCGTCGCGCACGATGGCGCGCGGATCCACGTCCTCCTCTCCAAACACGGTATCGATGGCCGCATCGGCGACCGCGCGCGCCACCCCCTTTCGAGCGAGCCCCTGTTGCACGCGCCGCCGCGACTGTCGGGCGCCGAGCACTTTGGAGCGGGCGAATGATTCCGCGAAGCTGGAATCGTTCAGGAGACCCTGAGCGGTGAGGCGATCCGCGACATGCTGCACCACGGCGGGATCGGCGCCCTTTCGCACCAGCGACCGTACGAGCTCCTGGGTGGAACGGGCGCGAATCGCGAGCATGTCCAACGCCTTGCGAGCCACCTCGCCCTCCGCGACGTCTGCGGCGATCTGCTCCTGCTTGCCGTCGATCGATCCACCGACGACGAGACGGAGCCGACCGACCGCCTCGACGGAGATGGTGGCGTAGCTCCGGCCATCCACTTCGATGATGACGCGGCCGGGTTGCCTGGGCGCCGGCACGATGGCGGATATCACAGACATGCTTTGCGCCGGTGCGAATCAACGCACATAGAAATCACTTGATGCGCCGGAGGTAACTGCCTGCCAATCAAGCGATTATGGTACGTATATGACAAGAAACCGAGGAGAGTCACCGTCACGCTGGAGATTCCGGGCCCCAGCGATTCCGGCGAGCCACACCTCGGCTCCCTGTCTACCACGTCTACGCTACTCGCCCCGCCGATGTTGTCCGCCAGCGGGAAAACCCACCCTCGCATGTCGGGTGCCAGTGCGCCACACCCCCTCACACGCGAACGCCTACTCGGCCTCCTCCACCTCGGCGGAACCGGCCTGATCCGCAGTGATGCCCAGCACAACTTTCACCTTCTCCTCGATCTCGGCAAGGACCGCCGGGTTGTCGCGCAGGTACAGCTTCGCGTTCTCGCGCCCCTGCCCGATCTTCTGCCCGTTGTAGCTGTACCAGGCGCCGGACTTCTCGATGATTCCGGACTCCGCCCCAATGTCCACCAGCAGGGAGGTGTGGCTGATCCCCTCCGCATACATGATGTCGAATTCGGCCTGCTTGAACGGCGGTGCAACCTTGTTTTTCACCACCTTCACGCGAACGTGCGACCCCACCACGTCCTCCTTTTCCTTCACCGGACCAATGCGGCGGATGTCCAGCCGCACCGACGCGTAGAACTTCAGCGCCTTGCCGCCCGTGGTCGTCTCGGGATTGCCGAACATCACCCCGATCTTTTCGCGGAGCTGGTTGATGAAGATCACGATGGTCTTCGAGCGCGCGATGGCTCCAGTGAGCTTTCGCAACGCCTGACTCATGAGTCGAGCCTGCAAACCCATGTGCGACTCGCCCATGTCGCCCTCGATTTCCGCCTTGGGCACGAGCGCGGCAACCGAATCGATCACGACGATGTCCACGGCGCCCGAGCGCACCAGGATCTCGCAGATCTCGAGCGCCTGCTCCCCCGTGTCGGGCTGCGAGATGAGCAGCGATTCGACGTCCACACCGAGCTTCCGCGCGTACTCGGTGTCGAGCGCGTGCTCCGCGTCGATGTAGGCCGCGACACCGCCCCCACGCTGCGCATTCGCGACCACGTGCAGGCAGAGCGTCGTCTTGCCGCTCGACTCGGGGCCGTAGACCTCCGTGACGCGCCCGCGAGGAATGCCGCCGACGCCGATGGCGGCGTCGAGATTGATGGCGCCCGTGGAGACTGCCTCGACCCGCACCTTCTCCCTCGCGTCCATCCGCATGATGGAGCCCTTGCCGCAGCTCTTCTCGATCTGCGCGATGGCGAGGTTCAGCGCCTTCTTCTTGTCTTCCGCAATCGTGGACACAGCCATGGTCTGCACAGCCTCTCGTTGTCGTGGATTCCTCTGGCCCACGCGGGCATAAGCGTATCGGGATGGGGTCCCATCCGACACCCGAAGAAAGTACGAAGCGGCCTACCCGAAATCAAGCCGAAAGGTGCGGGAGGGCAAAGGCGCCCTCCACGTGCCGAACCCGCACCTGCGCGCCATCCACCAGGACCCCCACGACGTCGAATCGATAGGCCTCCTGGCCGCGCCCATGCCGGGCAATCCACACCCGGGCAGACCGGCCCAGCTCGCGCTGCTTGCGCCAGTCCACCGCCTCCACCGGGTCGCCAAATTGGATTCCGCGCCGAGCTTTGACTTCGACGAAGGCGACCAGTCCGTCGCGTTCGACGACGAGGTCGATGTCCCGGTGGCCGCTCCGAAATCGGCGCTGCATCACCCGCCAGCCTCGATCCCGGAGCCAACGCTCCGCGATGCGCTCTCCGAGCTCCCCGAATGCCTGCGTGGCCGCTGACATGAGGACATCGTAGCGCAGCCTTGCGGGCGACTATCATCGTTTCGTTGCGCGGCGGCGCAAACTGCGGCGTCAGAAACCGCAACAGCAGTACTGAAAACCAGTATCCTGTACCCTGCACTCGGTAAAACGACGTATCCGGTACGGACGAACGCAGGCCAGCCACGCACCGTCAAAGCTTACGAGCGACGCCCAACGAAGACCGCCCGTGTACTGCATACGCCGCAATACCGAGTGCCGAGTTCCGGGTACTGGTGTTCCATCCGAGTACTGCCGTTCAGTTCCGCTGAACCAGTTCCGCCACCAGCATGCCCTCGGGTAGCGCCTGCTCCGTGCGCACGACCCGCCCGTCGTCGCGCGAGACCCAATAGCGCTGTTCCACTGCACCGGCGCGAAGCGCCACACGCCATGCTCGTACGGCGCGGTCGAGCACCGTCACCGTCTCCTCGCGCTCCACGGTCAGCTCCGCCGGAACCAGCGTCGGAACGGTGCCCGGCACCACGAGCAAAGTCATGCTCGCGTGAAATCCCTCTTTCCGTGGCAGCAGCTCGATCATTCGCTCCGTGAGGCCGGCGCTCAACAGCAAGTTCGGTGGAATGCCGACCACGAAGTTCGCGCGACCCTGATAATTCTGCACGACGCCGAAGACCGAATCGCGCGTGAACGACGCCGCGAGCTGCGCCGTGCCGATGCCGGCAATCCAGCGCGCCGGTGAGAGGTCGGCGCGCGAAACGAACACCGAATCGAATGTGGGAACCAACGTCCCCGTACGCGACTCGGCCACGAGCCACCCGGGAATTCCACCGAGCGCCGTTTCAGAGACTGTGACTGTCCGTGTGCCGAGCGAAGTGGCCTCGCCGTTCGGGCGCGCGAGCGAGAGTTGATATGTGTACGTTCCGGCGCGAATGGCGCTCGCATCCTGGGCGAGCGAGGTGTTCGCCGCGCCGATGAGAAGCGCGAGGGCGAGCGCTCGCTGGGTCGACCCCGTCAGGCGTTCGACCTGCCGCAAATTCTGTCGAGGTCCTCGAGCCCGATGCGGACCTCGCGCCCCTTGGGGCCGCTCTTCGCGTCGAGAATGCCGGCATCTGCGAGCTGATCGATCACGCGCGCCGCGCGGCCGTACCCGATACCGAGGCGGCGCTGAAGCAACGAGGTCGAGCCGCTCTGATTCTGAATGCACAGCTCAGCGGCCTCGCGAAACAATGCGTCGCGTGAGCCGGCTTCGTCACTTCCGTCGCCAGAGGAATCGCCGTCCAGTGCGGCCCGTGCTTCCGCCTCGCGCGTGCGAACGGTCTCGAGGATGTCCGGTTCATCCGGGCTCATCTCGGCCTCGAGGTGCAGGCCCGCCGCCGAGAGGTGTGCGCGACGCCGGTCACGCTGCTGCTCGTACCAACCCATCAAGCGTTCGGTCTCGTCGCTCGAGAGAAACGCGCCCTGCAGCCGGCTCGGCTCACTCTTCCCCGGCGGAATGAACAGCATGTCCCCGTTGCCGAGGAGCATCTCGGCGCCCGCGCCATCGATGATCGTGCGGCTGTCCACCTGTCCGGCGACACGGAACGCAATGCGGCTCGGAAAGTTCGCCTTGATGAGACCCGTGATGACGTTCACGGAGGGACGCTGCGTGGCAAGAATGAGATGAATGCCGATGGCGCGCGCCTTCTGCGCGAGCATGGCGATGGGCGTCTCCACCTCGCCCTGCACCGTCATCATGAGATCCGCCATCTCGTCGATGACGACGACGATGTAGGGCAGAATGGATCCGCGATATACCTCGTCCTCGAAGGCGACATTCTTGCGCCGCGGCGTGCGCAACTGCGCGCCGTCCTGCACGCGGCGGTTGAAGTCCTGGAGATTTCGGCAGCCATTCGCCGCCAGCAGCTCGTAGCGCTCCTGCATCTCGATGAGCGCCCACTTGAGCACCGCGGCCGCGTCGCGGTTGTCCGTGACGACCTTGTGCCGCAGGTGCGGCAGCGCGTTGTACACGGAGAGCTCGACCATCTTCGGATCGACCATCAACAGACGCAGGGTCTTCGGCGTGTGACGGTAAACGAGGCTCGTGATGATCGTGTTCACGCACACCGATTTCCCCGATCCCGTTGCGCCGGCGATGAGCAGATGCGGCATCTTCGCGAGGTCGGCGATGACCGGACGTCCCTCGAGATCCTTGCCGAGCGCGATGGGGAGCGCGGCGCGCGCGCCCCTGTAGTCGATCGCTTCGATGAGCTCACGGAAGCCGACGATCTCGGAGATCGGATTCGGGACTTCGACGCCAACCGCTCCGCGCCCGGGAATGGGCGCGACAATTCGAATGGATGGCGCGCGCATGGCGAGTGCGAGGTCGCTCGAGAGATTCGCGATCTGCCGCACCTTCACGCCCGGCGCGGGCTCGATCTCGAACTGGGTGACGACGGGACCTGTGGTTCGCCCCACGAGCTCGCCTTCCACCCTGAACGTGCGCAGCGCGTCCATGAGCTTCACGCCCATCGCGTCGAGCTCACGTCGGCCGAGGTCATGGTTGTGCGCTGGCGGCTCATTGAGGAGGTCGCTCGGCGGAAGCTCATCCGCGCTCGATTCCGGATGCACGGTCGCGTCGATGGCGGCGGCAATCTCCTCCTCGCGCACGGCCTTCGGCGTGTCCTCCTTCTTCCGGCGACTGCGCTTCTTTACGGCTTCCTCGATGGCCGCGTCTTCCTTCGCATCCGCCGCGGCGGACGGCGCGGCCCGCAATGCCGCGACCGGATCGATCGCCTCGAACTCGTCGGGTGACGGCTCCAGTGCGAGCGCGAGATTTCCCAGGACTTCACCGCCGCGCTTCCGCTTCTTCGGCGGCACATACGCCTCCTCGGCAGCGGCGGCATGCAGTGCGAGGACTGGCGCCATCGGCGACTTGCGCGAGCCCACGATCATGCGGACGGGATTCCAGCGCAGCGTCGCGGCGGTGAGCACGCTCGCCGCAAGTGCGACGACCACCCATGCGCCGAGTCCGCCGAACCAGGCGAGCCAGTAATACGCGATGAAGGCGCCCCAGAGTCCCGCCGCGCTCGAGAGCTCACCCGGGCCGGGCGCGCTGACACCGAGTCCCACCGCGACCGGCAGCAGCGCCACGACACCGGCGAAGAAGATCATCCAGGAGCGATCTGTCTCCGACTCGAGCCGCCCGAACAGGCGCAGTGCGTGCACGGCGGGCACGGCGGGCGTGAGCGCCGCCGCGGGCCAGCCGACGAAGGCGACGATGGGTCTGGCGAGCCAGTCGCCGAGCCAGCCCATGTGTGCGCGGACGTCGACGCCCGTGCGCAGTTGCGCCAGCGCATACGCCGCGAGGGCGCCGCCGAGAAATACAGAGAAGAGAAGGAGCGCGATGCCGCCGAGCTCGCGCTTCAGAGCTGAACTACCCACGGGTCTACCGCTCGCGCTCGGGTCCCAGCTTGGTGATCTGGCGGTCTTGATAGATCGGGACGACCGGAAAGGAATTCACCGCCGCGCAGGAGGTGAGGTCGTCCGCGAATCCCGCGGCGGCCAGGGCCCGGCCGTGCGCCGCGGTGTTGAAGAGCCGCATCAGGTTGTCGCCGTACTTCCTGTCGATCAGCGTCGCGGCAAGCGCCGCGTCGTTGAGCTCCAGGGTGGCCAGCCGTCGGGAAACGAGATGCACATACCGCCCCGCGCAGGCGGCGTCCTCCAGTGCGAACTGGCGGTCCTGCCCCGCGCATACGAGCGAGATGTCCGCTCCTCCCCGAAGCGCCGAGCGCAACATCGCACTCACCGCCGTCAGGTTGACGTACGATGCCACCACGACGTCACGCGCGCCCTGGACCGCGAGGAGTGCCCTGGTCCCATTGGTGGTGGTCAGGATGACCGTCTTGCCCTCCACCGCCTCGCGCGTGTGCTCCAACGGCGAATTGCCGAGATCGAATCCCTCCATCTTGAGCATGCGGCGCTCGCCGGCAAGCCGGTACGCACCGCGCTCGAGATGCTTCGAGCGCGTGACGGCATCGTCGGGGCTCTCGGTGGGGATGATTGCGCGCGCCCCGTTGGTGAGGGCGACGGCGATGGTCGTGGACGCACGCAGCACGTCGATCACGGCGACGACGCGCCCCTGCGTGTCCTGCGGCGTGAGCTGCTGGAGCCCAAACACCACGTCGATGCGCATTAGGCGGGCTCCCGCATGAGCTCCGGCTCGCGCTCGAGGAACTTCGTGTCCACGTCGCCGCTCTGGAAGCGCGGGTTCTGCATGACGCGCGCGAGAAACGGAATGGTCGTGGTCGGTCCCTCGATGATGAACGTCTCGAGCGCGAGCTGCATCTTGGCCAGGGCTTCCGGACGGTCGCGTCCCTGGCAGATCACCTTGGCGATCATCGAGTCGTAATACGGCGGCACCGTGTAGCCCGCGTACACGTGCGTATCCAGCCGCACCCCATTGCCGCCCGGCGGATGGAACGTGACGATCCGTCCCGGCGATGGTTGGAAGTTGCGATTGGGGTCTTCGGCGTTGACGCGGCACTCGATGACGTGGCCGCGCAGCGGCGGCATCTCGAGCACGCTCAGACGCTCCCCCGCGGCGACGCGGATCTGTTCCTTCACCAGATCGATGCCCGTGATCATCTCCGTGACGGGATGCTCCACCTGGATGCGGGTGTTCATCTCCATGAAGAAGAACGAGCCGTCCTCGTCGAGCAACATCTCGATGGTGCCCGCGCCGACGTAGTCGATGGCCTTCGCGCCGGCAACCGCCGCGTCGCCCATGCGCTTCCTGAGATCGGGCGTCATCGCCGGACTCGGCGACTCCTCGATGAGTTTCTGATGCCGGCGCTGCACCGAGCAGTCGCGCTCTCCGAGGTGGATGACGTTGCCGAACTTGTCCCCCATGATCTGGAACTCGATGTGCCGGGGGCGCCTGAGGTACTTCTCGACGTATACGTCGCCGCTGCCGAACGCGGAGAGCGCTTCGCTGCGCGCGAGGGAGAACGAGCGCTCGAACTCATCCGCGTCCTTGGCGACGCGCATGCCCTTGCCGCCGCCTCCAGCTGCCGCCTTGATGATGACGGGGAAGCCGATTTTCTGCGCGAAATCGAGCGCCTCCTCGACGTCCTCGACCGGACCTGGCGTGCCCGGTATGATCGGGACGCCCACCGCGGTCATCGCCTTTCGCGCGGCTGCCTTGTCGCCCATCACGCGGATCTGCTGCACGGTCGGGCCAATGAACGCGATGTTGCTGGCCGTCACGATCTCGGCGAATTCCGCATTCTCCGCGAGGAAGCCGTAGCCGGGATGAATCGCGTCGGCGCCGGTGATTTCGGCGGCCGCGATCAGACGCGGAATCTTGAGGTAGGAGTCGCGCGCCGGCGCAGGGCCGATGCAGACGTCGTCATCCGCGAAACGCACGTGGAGCGACTCGCGGTCGGCCTCGGAGTATACGGCCACCGTCTGCACACCCAGCTCGCGGCAGGCGCGGATGACGCGCAGCGCAATCTCGCCGCGATTGGCAATCAAGACCTTCTTGAACACGTCGGCGTCAGGTCTGCGGAGTGCCTTCGAACCCCGACCACGAGGTGTCGCTCGTGCCGGCCACGCCCTGCACGCGCAGCGCGAACTCGCTGGGGCTCGTCGCGAAGAACACCGCGCTCTCATAGGAGATGATGCCCTTCGTGTACCATTGCATGAGCGACTGGTCGAAGCTCTGCATCCCGTACTGCACGGTGCCTTCCTTGATGAGGTCCGGAATGTTCAGGATGTTCGCCATGTCGCGGATCTGATCGCGCACCGTCTGCGTATTGATGAGCACCTCACATGCGGGAATCCGGCCGGGCTTGTCGGCGCGGGGCACGAGGCGCATCGACACCACGGCCTGGAGCGCGCTGGCCAGCGAGAAACGGACCTCGGCCTGCTGGTGCGGGGGATAGAACGACAGCACGCGGTTGATGGTGTTGGTCGCATCCGTGGTGTGCAGCGTACTGAACACGAGGTGGCCCGTGTCCGCGGCCTTGAGCGCGGTGTCGAGCGTCTCGAGATCGCGGATTTCACCGATGAGGATGACGTCGGGATCCTGCCGGAGCACGCGGCGCAGCGCCTGCGCGAAGGTGGCCGTGTCGGTACCGACCTCGCGCTGGTTGATGTGACAATTGATGTCGCGATGGAGGAACTCGATGGGATCCTCGATCGTGATGACGTTCGCTTTGCGGTGCTCGTTGATGTGCTGGATCATGGCCGCGAGCGCGGTGCTCTTTCCCGAACCGGTAATGCCCGTGACGAGAACAAGTCCGCGTGGCTTGAGCGAGATTTCCTCCAGAACGCGCGGCAGATTCAGCTCATCGATGGTGCGAGCCTGGTACGGGATGGCGCGCATGGCATAGCAGAGCGACCCGCGCTGCTGATACACGTTGCAGCGAAAGCGCCCGATGCCCGGCACGCCGATGGCGAAGTCGCACTCCTTGTTCTCGGTGAACTCCTTCACCTGCCGCGGCGTCATCAACTGCTCGGCCAGACCCTTGAGATCCTCCGGCCGCATGGGCGGCATCTCGAGCGGCGCGAGCTCACCGTGCAGGCGGAGCGTCGGAGGGCGCCCGACCTTCAGGTGAAGGTCCGACGCACCGCGTTGCACGAGCTGGTGCAGCACCGCCTTGAAGTTGAAGGTGCTTGGGCCGCCGGCGGCGGCCGCACCGGCCGGCGCGGCGGGAGCGACAGGATCAGCCATTGCTGTCGATGCGGAAGAGCGCCTGGCCGTACTCCACGGGCGTGGCGTCGGACGCCAGGACTTCAGTGACCACGCCCGCCACCTCGCTCTCGATCTCGTTCATGATCTTCATCGCCTCGATGATGCAGAGCGTCTGTCCCTTCGAGACCCGCGAGCCTACGGAGACATACGGCTTGGTCCCCGGCTCCGGCGCCGAGTAGAACGTCCCGACCATCGGCGACTTGACCTCGATGCCCGCCGCCCTGGCTTCGGCCCGTGCGGGTTCCTCCATGGCCACGACGCCGTCGGCGGGCGTCAAACGACCCGGTGGCAGCGAGGGCGGCGCCATGATGGGTGCCATCATGGGCGGGGCGGCCATGTGCACCGCGCCCCTGCCGGTCGGGCTCTTGGAGATGCGGATCTTGAGCCCCTTGTCCGACGAAATCTCGATCGAATCCACGGTCGATTCGTCGATGATGTCGATGAGCTTCTTTACGTAGCGAAGGTCGATCATAGGTCCATGGATTGGCGCACCGCGACGGTCGGTCACGGCACTCAGCCGAGCTCGATCAGCTCGCGCGGAAACTGCGTCAACGTTTGCGGACCGTCCGCCGCGAGGACGACGTCATCCTCGATCCGAACGCCGCCCCACCCCGGACGATAGACACCCGGCTCGATCGTGACGACTGCCCCCTCCCCGAGCGCGCCCTCGGCCGTGCGTGCCAGCCTGGGTGCCTCGTGCACCTCGAGTCCAATGCCGTGCCCGAGGCTGTGACCAAAAAGATCCCCGTAACCCGCGCGCTCAATGTACTGTCGCGCGATGGCGTCGGCATCCCGTCCGGTCATCCCGGCCCGCACGCCCCGCGCCGCCCGCTCGTTGGCGAGCCGGACAACCTCATAAGTGGCTCGCTGCTCTTCACTTGCCTTCCCGACGACCACCGTCCGCGTGAGGTCCGAGCAGTAGCCGCCCACCTCCGCGCCGAAGTCCATCAGCAGCAGGTCTCCCTTCGCGATCTGCCGCGCCGACGTTCGCGCGTGCGGCAGGGCGGACCGCTCGCCGCTCGCAACGATGGAGGGAAACGGAAAGCCCTCGCTGCCCTCGTCGCGCAGGGCCTTCTCGAGAATGCCGGCCACCTCGAGCTCCGAGAGCCCTGCCTTGATCTGCGGAAGCGTGTTTCCGAGCGCACGGGTCGCCACGCCGGCCGCGGCACGAATGGCGTCGATCTCGTCGTCGTCCTTTCGCTCGCGAAGCGTCTCCACCAGGTCCAGGGTCGGACGCCATTGCCACCGCGCACCGGCCTCGATGAGGCGTTGGAAATCCCTGTGCTGAATGTGCGCGGTCTCGAATCCAATGACCATCAGCGCCGGATGGGTGGCAAGCTGCTGCCACAACCCAGTCCAGAGACTCGACGACTCGATGGCCACTCGCGCGAGGTCACCGACCTCCGCGGCCACCTGCGTCTGATAGCGAAAGTCGGTGATGAGGACGACGTCGCGCGGTGTCACCACGAGCAGCGCGCTCGACCCGGAAAATCCGGTGAGGTAGCGGATGTTGGAGAGACCGGTCAGCAGCAGTCCGTCGAGATGGGCAGCCGACAGGCCGTCCACGAGCGCGGCAATCCGCGCCGGCCGGCGGTCGCTCACCGTGCACTCCGATCCTTCAGCGTCGCAACGAGCCCTCTGAGGGCCAGCTCATACCCATACGCGCCGAGCCCGATCACGGAGCCGATGGCCGCCGGCGCCAGCATGGATGCGTGACGCTCCGGCTCACGGGCATGCACGTTGGTGACGTGGACTTCCACGAACGGAACGCTCACGCCCACGAGCGCGTCGCGTAGAGCCAGGCTCGTGTGCGAGTATGCACCGGCATTGACCACCGCGCCGTCGATCCGGCCGCGATATCCATGGACGGCATCCACCAGCTCCCCTTCGCCGTTGCGCTGCGAGAACTCGATGTTGACGCCAAGCTCGCGCGCCACGAGGTCGAGCCGCGATTCTACCTGGGCGAGCGTCGTCCGTCCGTACAGCTCGGGCTCGCGAAGACCCAGCAGGTTGAGGTTCGGTCCGTTGAGAACGGCGATCCTCACCGAGGCTTCAATCCCTGGAGCCAGGAGTTGAACTGCTCGATGTCCTCGGCCCCCCTTTCGCCCGTGGGCGCCTCGGGAAGCGTCGTCTCGCCCGACGCTCGAGCGGTTCCACCACTCACGCGCGGACTGCCGCCCTGGCCACCGCCAGGCGTCGCACTTCCCGCGAAGAACTGATCGAAGGAGAAGCTCTGCGAGGCGCGTTGCGCTCGCGGGCCATCGCGGAAAACGCTGTCTAGGGAAAGCTCACCAGTGGCCGCGTGCGCGGGACGTCCGGTGAGGATGTTCTCCCCCTCACCCGAGCTGCCGAACGCCTGTGCGAGCGCCGCGGCAGCGGAATCCTCGGACGTAGATGTAGGACGCGTGCCGAAGAGTGCGTCGATGGAACCCTCGGGCGTGCGCATCCGCGCGGCGCGCTCCAGCGCCGGCGCCACGTCCTGACCGCGAGCAGGCGTCGGAACGGGTGGAGGCGGCGCTTCGATCGCGAGCTCCTCCATCACGGGCGGAGCGAATGCGGCGATGTCCACGACAGGCGCTCCGGTGGCCGGCGTCGCGAGCGCGAATCCGTCGAGCAGCTCGTGCGGTTCTTCGGCCGCCGCAACTTCCGGCTCCGCGTAGGACACCGCCTCGGGTTCTGCGAATCCTGCGTCGGCGAAATCCGTGGACGCCGGCTCAGCCTCCATGGCGGCTGACTGGCCGGGGCGCCGAGCAGCGATTCTCCATAGGAAATCGCGCAGGAGCGGACCGGTGTCGGCGGGCGGGGCATACTCCGGCGCGAGCGACACAACGAGTCCCTGAAGCCGTTCGTCGTCCGGATGCGCCGCCAGCAACTGCTCGTAGACTGAACGCGCCTCGTCCCGGAATTCCTGCGACAGGTAGAGCTCCGCCATCGTCTCCGTCACGAAGGGTGCCGATGGCGAAACCGGCGCGGCCTCTTCGGCCGGAACAATCTCGTCGATGAGCTCCGCTTCCGCGGCAATCACCGGCGGAGGCAACTCGATCGGCGGCGCTTCGGCGGCCGGAATGTCGAACTCCAGCGCGTCGCCCCGAGGCGGCGTGGTGTCCGCCTCATCAAGCTCGAGCGGCGGCAGATCGTCGATTACCGGAGCAGCCGCGGTCGCGCGAGCGCTTTGCGACTCCTCGTGTGCGAGGCCTCCGCTGTCCTCCAATCCCTCGAGGGTGGGAACGTGCTCGGGCGCCCGGAACTCCGGCACGCCGGACTCCAGCGACGCATCGAGCTCGGACAGGCTGTGCACCGGCTCTGCCGGCGCCTCGAACGTGGTGGCCTCGAAGCCCTCGGCGGCCTCCGTCTCGTGTGGCGCTTCGTGTTCGGACGGAAGGGCAAACTCGTGCGAGAGGATGTCCAGCGGCTCGCCGGGAATCGGAGGCTGCGCCACGGGCGCGGGCGGTGCAAACTCCAAGTCAACCGGTATCGGCGGAGGCGTCACAGCAGGCACCGGTGCAACCTCGATCTCGTCGAGAATGCCCGCGAGCTCCATTGGTGGCTCAACCGCTGCGGAGGTCTCCGCCGCTGCCGACGCGCCGGCCTGCGCCACAGTTTCCGGCTCCGTCCCGAGGGACGCGATCAGCGCCTGGATTTCCTCGTTGCGGGGGTCCGCGTCGAGGACGCGCAGGTACCAGGACCGTGCGGCCACGTCGTCGCCCTGTCCATGCGCGATGTCGCCGAGATGTCGCAGGGCGATGAGGTTCTCGGGATCGAGCCCGAGGGCCGTCTCGAACACTGCTCGCGCCTCGGGAAGCCGCCCGGCCTCGAAGAGCGCCTGCCCGTACACGATGTGGCCACTCATGTGGCCCGGCTGCTGAGGGAGGAACTCCTCGCAGATGACGATGGCCTGCTCGATGTCACCCGCCTTGCGGAACTCGTTGGCCAGCGGTGCGAAGTATCGCCGTGGATTCTCGTCGAATTTCTTCTTCAACTCGTCGATTCGGGCGGTACTGGCCATCAAAGCCTCGGCGGCGGCGCGCAGGGGTTTTCGGAGAGCGGATCAAGATATCCTACACGAGGGACAAGTCAATCAGAAGTGCGTCTATCACTTGATTTTAGCCCGTGTCGCCGGGTATTTTTTCACGCTTACCCCTACTGTTTTCCTGCAGCTCGAAGGAGTTCTGCCACGTGCTCCAAACCATGCGGAGCTCCGCCAAGTTCGTGTTCTGGATTCTGGCGGTCGCATTCATTGGCGGTTTTCTACTTTTCCAGACGTCGGGCCTGATCGGCAGCACGCCAGTCACGAACTCGACCGCGGTCGCGACCGTCAACGGCCGCGACATCCTCTACCTGGATTGGCAGCGCCGCTCACAGCAAGCCATTCAGCAGACGCAGCAGCAGTCCGGCCGCTCGCTGACACAGGACGAGTTCCGGCGTCTGGAAAACCAGACGTTCGACGACATGATCTCGGAGGTGCTGCTGGAGCAGGAGTACAAGAAGCGCGGCATCGTCGTGTCCGACGAGGAGCTGCGTGACTATGCGCGCTATGCGCCGCCGCCCTGGATCCGGAACGCACCCGATCTGCTCACCGACGGCCGGTTCGACCCGGTCAAGTATCAGCGTCTCCTTTCCAGCTCGCAGGCGCGGCAGTCCGGCCTGCTCGTGGCGCTCGAGTCGTACTATCGCGGCGAAGTGCCCAAGGAGAAGCTGTTCGAGCAGGTGACGAGCGGCATCTACGTCACGGATGAAGACCTGTGGCGCTCCTGGCGGGATGCCAACGACAGCGCCTCGATCAGCTTCGTCGCGTTTCATCCCACGGCCAATGCCGCGGACTCGAACGTCGCGGACAGCGATCTCCGCAAGTACTACGACGCGCACAAGACGGAGTTCGACCGGCCGGGACGTGCCATACTGAGCGTCCTTTATATCCCACGCGTCGTTACGGGGACCGATAGTGCCGCGACTCGCGAGCACGCCGTGAAGCTGCGCGCCGAGATCACGGGCGGCGCCAAGTTCGAGGACGTCGCGAAGCGCGAATCGGCGGACACCAGTTCGGCGGTACAGGGCGGCGATCTGGGTAAGGGTGCAAAGGGACGGTTCGTCCCCGATTTCGAGAAGGCCGCGAACGCACTCAAGCCAGGCGAGATCTCGCAGCCAGTGCTGACGCAGTTCGGCTATCACATCATTCGGTTGGACAGCCGGTCGGGTGACACGCTCTCTCTGCATCACATCCTGCTGCGGATCGCACCGAACGATTCATCCTCGGCCAGGATCGACCGCGAGGCGGATCGTCTGGCAAAGCTCGCCGCCGGCAGCGACCAGCCCGGGAAGTTCACCGACGCCGCAAAGACGCTCGGCCTGACACCGTTCACCGTCCATGCAAGCGAGAACCAGACGGCGCTCTACAATGGCCGTGAGGTTCCCAGTGTGAGCGCCTGGGCCTTCGGCGGCGCAAGGGTCGGCGAAACGAGCGATCTCTTCGACGGCGAGGACGGCTACTATCTCGCACGCCTCGATTCCCTCACGGAGGGCGGCAAGACGTTCGACGCCGTGGAATCATCGGTGAAGGCGCGCGTGGCGGCGGAGCGCGCGGTGGAGCGTGTCGTGCCGGCGGCGCAGAGCCTGGCCGCGGCCGCGAAGAGCACATCGCTCGAGGCAGCCGCCACGAAGGCCAACCTCAAGGTCGAGACGACCGGGATGGCCAATCGCACGGCGGCTGGCCGCGCCTTTGGAAGCCTGGGCGAGGCGGTGGGAGCTGCGTTCGTGGCTCCGCTGAACGAGGTAACGGGGCCGATCCGCCAGATGGATGCAGCGTTCGTCACTCGTACCGACGCGCGGAAGCCGAGCGACAAGGAAGCGTTCGAGAAGCAGAAGAACGACCTGCGTACGCGGCGCATCCAGCAGCTCCGTCAACAGCGGCTGCAGATGTACGTCGAGGACCTGCGCCGCGCCGCGACGATCAAGGATCGGAGAAAGGAGTTGTCCGCGCAGCTCCGCCGGCAGAGCGCGTCGTAACGGCGACGCGCTAGATGAGCCGCTTGGGCTCCGGCCGCGCGGGCTCCTCGGCGTCGCGACGCACGGCCGTCTGATCGCCTGCGCCGAGGCGCGGCTCCGGCCGCGTCTCGGGCTCCGTGATGCTGCGCTCGACGTCGTTCACGTTCTTCTTGAACTCGCGGATCCCCTTGCCGAACGACGCGCTGATTTCCGGGATGCGCTTCGCGCCGAACAGTACGAGCACGATGACCAGAATGATCATGAGCTCGCCGATACCGAGATTCCCGAACATGGTGTCTCCTTAGAAGAGCGACCTGGCGATCAGGTACGCGATGAGGACGCCGAGCAGGCTCAATAGGCTGACGTCGAGCGCGACGGGTCCAAGGGTGAACTTGAGGATGACGAGGTCCAGCGACGCGGGTCCGATCGCGGGCTGAACTCCCGTGGTGAAAAATTCCTTGACCGCGCCTGGCGGCAGGAAGACGCGCGCAACCTGGGTCATGGCGCCGCCGACAATGAAGCCGACGCCCAGGGTCACGGCATGGAACACCGGACGATGCTTCGAGGATCCACGAGGAGCCATCAGGAGTGCCGGTCCATGACGTAGAGGATAGCGTCCGCCAGCGCCGCGCGCGCGGGCGTGGCGGGCAGACTGTCCAGGGCGTCTTCCGCTTCGCGGGCGAACTCCTCCCCGCGGCGGCGCGCCTGGTCGATGCCGCCCGCATCGGCGACGAGGGCGATGACGTCCGCAATCTGATCGTCCGTCGGTGATTCGGTGGAGAACAACGACTCGACGCTCTCGATGCCGGACGCCGAAAGAACAGGAAGGGCCGCGATGAGCGGCAACGTCACCTTGTGCTCCCGCAGGTCGCTCCCCGACGGCTTGCCAGTGACGGACGCGCTGCCCGTGTAGTCGAGAATGTCGTCCGCCACCTGGAACGCCATGCCGAGCCGCTCGCCGTAGTGGCGAAGCGCCTCTCGATGCCCGCTGGCGCCGCACATCGCACCGGTCTCACAGGCGGCACTCAGCAGCGACGCGGTCTTGGCCTGGATGAGCAGCTCATAGTCGCGCTCGGAAAACGCCAATGCATCCATCGCGGCGAGCTGACGCATCTCGCCGATGGTGAGCTGCGTGGAGACAGCGGTGAGCACGCGCACGAGATTCATGTCCCCGAGGGCGACGAGCGCTTCCAGCGCGCGGGAATACAGGAAGTCGCCCATGATCACGCTCACCTGATGACTGAAGAGCGAATTCACCGTGGGCAGTCCGCGGCGCATGGCGGAGTGGTCCACCGAGTCGTCGTGCACGAGCGAGGCGAGATGCATGAGCTCGAGGACGGCGGCGAGCGTGACGACGCGCTCGTCCGCCGATTCGGTGGTCTCACTTGCAAGGAGCGCCAGCGTGGGACGGAACATCTTGCCGCGCATCTGGAGGAGGTGACCGCTCACCTGCTCGATCATCGGGAGATCGGCCGCGACGATCCGCCGCATCTCGTCCACGACGTCGTCGAGACGTTCGCGCACGGGCGCCTGGATGTCGCGCAACGCGACCGCGCGCGGCGCGCCGGCGGGAGCTACCGCACCGCTCACGATGCCGCGCCTTCGACGGCGGCGAGGCGATCAGCCACGTCTCGGAACTGTATGTCGACGACGAACACGCGTTGATAATACTCCAACGCCTTGTCACGCTGCCCCCGCTCCTCGGCGCACCGGCCGAGCAGGTAGAGCACGCCGACGAGATTGTCGTCGCTCATGTTCGGCTCATGCAATGCCCGACCGAGCACGGTTGACGCCATTGGATACTGCTCCTTCTCCATGAAGCACTGGCCGAGCGCCTCGTAGGTGGGCACGCGATTGCTCGGTGCACGCAGCGCCTTCTGGAACTCGGCAATGGCTTCGTCCAGCAGTCCCATCTCCTTGTACGCGACGCCGAGGTCGTAGTGGCTCTGGTGGTCCTCGTCTTCGACGTTCTCGGCGATGCCTTCCTTGAACTTCCGGAGCATGTCCTGGAAGTCGGCTTCCTCGTCTCCGGTTGGCTCCTTCTCCTCGACGACCATGCGCGTGTCTTTCGGCGCCTCGTCGTCTCGAAGCCAGTCACCGAGGTTGATGTAGCCGTCTGTGGTGTCGGGCACAGGAGCAACCGGCGCAGGCGGTACGGCCACGCTGGCGCGCGGCTGCGCGACGGTGGCGCGCGCCCGCGGTGGCGGCGGCGCTTCGGGCGGTGGCTCCGGAGCCGGGAAACTCTCCAGCGCAGCTGCCGCGCGGAGATCGTCCGGCGCCAGATCCATGACGCGCTGATAGATGGCCCGCGACTTCTCGACCTGTCCCGCGCGGAACAACGCCTCGGCGAGTTGGAGATACGCCTCGATGAGGCGTCCGCGCTCGTTGGTGCGAAACGCGTACTCGACTCGCTTCTGGTGATGCCGCACCGAGTCCGGATTGAGGAGCACGATCTCCTCGGCGAGCTTGGATGCCTTCGCGAGATCGTCCGCGCGCTCGAAGCCGAGCATCGCGGTCTCCAACTCGCGAAGGCCACCCTCGCGGTCGCCTGACTCGAGCATCGCCTCGGCGAGACGGCGGCGCAGCGCATTGTCGTCCGGGTCGGCCTCCGACAACGCCGCGAGTAATTCCACCGACTGCTCGGCGAGCACTGTGGACTGCCGCGGCGCGGGGGGCGGCGTATATCGATCCGGCGCCTCGGTCTGCGCCTCGACCTCCTCTTCCAGCGTGGTGAGCTCGAACTCGGCGCTGTTTCGGCCGACCTCCTTGGACATCCGACCAGGAGCCGCGCCTTCGATGGGCAGCTCGAGATCCATCAGCGGCAGATCGTCGACGTGCGATTCCTGCACGGGCGTTCCGCGCGCCGGCGTTCCGTCCGGCATGATGAGCTCGAGATCCCCGCCGATGACGTCCGGTTCGGCGGCCAACTCCGCCTCCGTAGCCGGCTCCTGACCGTCTTCGTCCACCAACATCGGGAGGCCGACCAATGACGGACGGTTGGGTCGCGATGGGGGAAAGTCGTCGGGGAGATCGAGATCAATCGGCTCGAGAGGAGGCAACTCCTCGACTGCCTCGCGGCCCGTCGGCGGCGTAGCGCCCGGCATGTTGAAGTCGAGCAAATCGTGCTCCTGCGGCGTCAGTCGCTTCGGAGCCGGCGGCATATATGCGGGTGCGGGTGCCGCGAGGCTTGTGGACTCGAGATCGAGCAACGACTCCGACGGCGCTGCCGCGGCGCCGAACGACGTGGTCTCGAGTCCCTCGAGCAAACCGCCGCTGCTCGCTTCGGGCGACTTCTCGAACTCGGCGACCCGCGAGACGCCGTCGAGCACGGGCGGCTCGAGCAGGGGCGTGCCGAGCACCTGCTCCGTCGGCGCCGGGGCTGCGGCCACAGCCCGCGCGGGCGATGGCGGCGGAATGGTCGGTGACGCGAGCGGCGTGTCCGCCGCACCGGACGCAATCACGTCGAGGCCGAGCGTGGCGCGCTTTGCTGCCGCGGACTGGCGCTTTCGCGTACCGGTGTCGCTGAGATCGAGGAAGACCAGATCGTCGGCGGACCGACGCGAGGTTCCGCTTGGGACACGCGGCTCGGACGTCGGGTCGATGGACTTCATCCGCTCGGCGGCGGCGCGTGCCTCGGTATCGCGTCCCTGCTCGGTGTACCGCTCGTAGAGCTGCTGGAGCTGCTCGATCGCTTCTTCGGAGCGGCCCTTCTTCGAGAGCTGATCGGCGAGCATCAGGCGGATGTCATCCTGATCGGGACAGAGATCCGCGAATTCCTTCAGCGCGCGAAACGCCTCGTCGATCTTCCCCGCCGACTGCATGCGATCGGCGTACTCGAGATAGTTTTTCTTGGCGTCGCCCTTGAAGCCCTTCTGCGCGCTGATACGCCCGAGCTTGTAATACACACTCGCGCGACCAGGCGAGTTGCGCAGAATCTTGTTGCAGAGCGCGATGGCGTTGTTGTGGAACCCGCCCTCGGCGTACCGGTCGACGGCCTGCTCGTAGTAGTCGACGGCGTCGCCGACGCTGCCCTGCTTCAGGTAGAGATCGCCGACGCGGTTGTAGAGGGAGACATCCACTTCCTCATCGCCAGGGTCGAAGCTTTCGAGAATCTCGACATACACCGCCAACGCCTTGTCGAACTGCTTCTTCAGCTCGAACTCGGCGGCCTTTTTCTTCAGCTTGGCGACATCAGGCATCAGCGGGGGCGGAGTCGGCACGAGGACAGCCTACCCCCCTGGCAAGAGAGTAGGCTCAGCGCAAAGAACTTAGTGCTAAGTCGTGGACGTGACAAGGTTTGCCCCTCGTCCACGAGGCTGCACAACGCTGTCCGCCATACCAGTACGGAAGTTCGCGAACGTCGCTCAGGTTCCATAGGCACAGGTCGGCAGAAAAGCCCGGCGCGATCTGTCCAACACGGGCTGCGAGCCCGAGCGCGGCGGCGCCATTCACCGTACCGGCAAGGATCGCTTCGCCCGCCGTCAAGTGGAGCTGACTGACGCCGAGCGTCAGGATGAGTGGGAAGTCCGTGGTCGGTGAGGTGCCAGGATTGAAGTCGGTGGCCAGCGCAACGGCGCAGCCCGCGTCGATGAGCGCCCGGGCCGGCGCCTGTTTCGTCTTGCCGAGAAAGAGCATGGTGCCCGGAAGCAACGTGGCGACCGTGCCCGCGCTCGACAGCGCGCGAATGCCCTCGTCCGTGACGGCGGCAAGATGGTCGGCCGAGGTGGCGCGCAACTCCGCGGCGAGCTCCGCACCGCCGCCGGCCGCGAGCTCGTCGGCGTGCAGCTTGATCCCGAGCCCCGCTTGCCGCGCCGCGGTGAGAATCTCGCGCGACTCCGCCACGGTGAAGACGCCGGGCTCGCAGAATACGTCCGCGAATCGCGCCAGCTGTGACTGCGCCACGGCCGGAATCATCTCCTGCACCAGCAGCTCGACGTATTCCCGACGCCCACTCTCGCGGTCCCGATACTCGAGTGGAATCTCATGCGCCCCGAGGAACGTGGGTACGATGCGCATCGGCAACGTCTCCGAGAGGCGCCGGATGATGTGCAGCGTGCGCAGCTCGTCCTCGAGGGAGAGCCCGTACCCGGATTTGACCTCGACGGTCGTTACGCCCGCCGCGGCGAGCGCTCTTAGACGCTCACGAGCGAGCGCGTAAAGATGGTCGTCGGCGCTGGATCGGAGGTCGCGTACGCTGGCATGAATGCCGCCACCGCGTCGCGCGATCTCCAAATAGGAGATGCCGGCCGCGCGCATCTCCTGCTCCTCGAATCTGCCGCGGCCGAAGATGGCGTGCGTGTGTGAATCGACGAACCCCGGCGTGAGGAGTCCCTGTGCACAGTCGACGACCGTCGCATCAGGCCAGGCGGCGCGCAGCTCCGCTTCATCTGTTACGGCGCTGATTGTCGACCCGTTAACGAGCACCGCGACGCCTGCCTGCGCGACAGCGTCGGCCATCTCCTTGCCGACCCGAGCGCGCGCCGGGCCGGCGCACGTGACCACCTGCGCCGCGTTGACGAAGAGCAGCGGAGACTCCGTCACGCGACGGCGTGCGGCCGTCCCATCACGTCGCGCACGCGCGAGAGCCGGAGCGGCGCCTGTGCTTCTCCGCGGCACGCGTAGAAGCACGCATTGCACGCGATCGGCTCGTACGGCTTGTAGTCGCGCCAGTGAAAGTCCGTCGGGAAATCGGGACAGCGCTTCACCCGGCCGGCGGGATCGATGTGAATGGTTCGCTCACCCGAGCGACAGTTCGGCATCGGGGCGCGTGCCGTCCAGCGCGGAATCTGCTCGAGATACGCGTCGGAGTTGGTGATGACCCCGCGATGGCGCCGCTTGATGTCGAGCAGCTCCGCGATGACGGCCTCGAGCCGCTGCTGCTCGTGGTCGTTCACGACGTGCGTGCGATTGCCGTTCTTCGACGCGGTATAGACGCTGAAGTTCACGCCGCATCCAAGCGCCGCCGCGCGACGCACGAGGGGCACCAGCTCGTCGAGGTTGTCGTCCTTGATGACCGTGTTGAAGCGGATGTTGTCGATGCCGGCTGCCCGCATGCCGTCGACGGCCGCAAAGATCCGACGCGTGAGGCCGGGAATGCCTCGGGCCTCGTCGTGCCGTCCGTCGAGGTAGTCGAGCGAGATGTTGAACTGGTGGATTCCAGCATCGCGCAGCGATACCGCGCGCTCGGGCGTCAGCATGCCGCCGTGCGTGATGAGGGTGACGTACTTGAGGCGCACGGCGCGATCCACGGCCGCGACGATCTCCTCGAGATCGCGGCGCATGAGCGGCTCGCCGCCGGTGTACGTGACCAGCATGGGGTTGAAGTGGCGCGCGGCGTCGGCATAGGACCGCAGCTCGCTGGTCTTCGCCTCCGCGGGCGTCTGCCAGTAGTCGCAGAAGCCGCACCGGGCATTGCATCGCAGCGTGACCTCGAAATGCACGAGGACCGGCCGCTTCCGCAGCACCGACCATCCGTATTTGCCGAGGAAGAGTGGAACGTGCCAGGGACTGAAGCGCGCGGAGAGCACTCAGCCCGCCATGGGAATGACGATGCCCGTACGCTCGGCGGTGGCGCGAGCCGACTCGTATCCCGCATCGGCATGTCGCGCGACGCCAATGCCCGGGTCGTTGGTGAGCACGCGCTCGAGACGCTCGCGCATCTCCGGTGTTCCATCCGCGACGATCACCTGCCCCGCGTGAAGCGAGGCTCCGATACCGACGCCGCCGCCATGATGGAACGAGACCCAGCTCGCCCCGCTCGCGACGTTCAGCATGGCGTTGAGGATCGGCCAGTCGCTCACCGCGTCGGTGCCGTCCTTCATGGCCTCCGTCTCACGGAAGGGCGAAGCGACGCTGCCGGTGTCGAGGTGATCGCGTCCGATCGCGATCGGCGCGGATAATTCTCCATTTGCTACTAAATCGTTCAGCGCGACACCGAATTTCGCGCGCTCGCCCTGCCCCAGCCAGCAGATGCGTGCGGGCAGCCCCTGGAACCTGATCCGTTCGCGCGCCAGCGTGATCCATCGCCGAAGGTGTTCGTCGGCGGGAAAAAGTTGCAGCACGAGGTCGTCCGTACGCGCGATGTCCTGCGGATCGCCCGAGAGTGCCACCCATCGAAACGGACCCTTCCCCTCGCAGAACAGCGGACGGATATACTCGGGAATGAAGCCCGGAATGTCGAACGCGTCGGTGACGCCGGCGTCGAACGCCACGGTGCGGATGTTGTTGCCATAGTCGAACGTGATCGCTCCGCGCCGTTGCAACGCGAGCATGGCGCGAACGTGACGCACCGCGGTGGCGGTACTGCGCGCGACGTAATCGTCCGGGCGCGCGTCGCGTAACGCCGCTGCTTCACCGAGAGACATTCCGTCGGGCACATAGCCGCGGAGCATGTCGTGCGCGCTCGTCTGGTCGGTCAACACGTCCACGGCAACGCGGCGCGCAAGCAACTGCTCGAGCGCGGGTGCGGCGTTCATGACGACGCCGATCGAGAGCGCGCGTCCCTCGCGGCGAGCCGATTCCGCGCGTTGGAGTGCGTCGTCCAGGGAAGCGGCCTTCACATCGAGGTAGCCTGTCGCAAGCCGCTTGTCGATGCGCGATTCGTCCGCGTCAAATCCGAGAATCACCGCGCCGAGCATGGTCGCGGCGAGCGGCTGTGCGCCGCCCATGCCGCCAAGCCCCGCCGTGACGATGAGACGGCCGGCGAGCGTGCCGCCGAAATGCTTGCGCGCCGCGGCGCCGAACGTCTCGTACGTGCCCTGCACGATGCCCTGCGACCCGATGTAGATCCACGAGCCGGCGGTCATCTGCCCATACATCATCAGTCCACGCCGCTCGAGCTCGCGGAAGTGCTCCCACGTCGCCCACCGCCCGACGAGATTCGAGTTCGCGATGAGGACGCGCGGCGCCGACGGCTGCGTCCGAAACACGGCCACCGGCTTTCCACTCTGCACGAGCAGCGTCTCGTCGTTTTCCAGATCGCGCAGCGATCGGACGATTGCGTCGAATGCGTCCCAGCTCCGGGCGGCGCGGCCCGTACCGCCGTACACCACGAGCTCGTCCGGCCGTTCGGCGACGTCCGGATCGAGATTGTTCATCAACAGCCGGAGTGCGGCCTCCTGATGCCATCCCTTGCAGGAGATGCGCGAGCCGCGCGGTGCGCTCACCCGACGGGCACCGGTCACCGCCGCGCCCGTCGTCATGCCTCGCGCACCGGCGTCGAGAAATGGCCGCGTTCGATTGCGTCCGCGAGCACTTGAATGTCCGTGGACAGCACGCGGTCGCGCTCCAGCGGCGCCACGAGATCGCGCACCAGCGAATGGCCAAGTGCTGCACCACGCCCTGCGCGCAGGGGAAGCCGGAAGTCGAGGCCCTGCGCGGCGCACATCAACTCGATGGCAAGGACATAGCGGACGTTGGCGACGATGCGGCGGAGCTTCCACGCGGCGCCCATCGCCATGGGGACGACGTCTTCCTTGTTTCCGTCGGTGGGAATGGTGTCCACGCTGGCCGGATGCGACAATACTTTGCACTCGCTCGCGAGTGACGCCGCCGTGACCTGCGCCATCATGAAGCCGGAATTCACACCGGCGTCGCGCGAGAGGAACGGGGGCAATCCCTGGTTGAGATCCGGATTCACCAGTCGGTCGATGCGGCGCTCCGCCATGGTGGCGAGATTCGTCATCGCGATCGCGAGGAAGTCGAGCGCCATGGCAACGGACTGCCCGTGAAAATTGCCGCCGCTGAGCAGCTCGCCGGTATCCGCGAACACGAGCGGATTGTCCGTCGCGGCGTTCAGCTCGCGGCCCACGACGCCGGCACAGAAGTCGATGGCGTCGAGCACGGGCCCGTGCACCTGCGGCATGCAACGCAGCGCGTACGAGTCCTGAACGCGCGGGTCGCCGGAACGATGCGATTCACGAATCTCGCTCGCCGTGAGCAGCGACCGGAGCAGTGCGGCCGATGCGGCCTGACCGAGTTGCCCACGTGCGTCCTGGATGCGCGCGTCGAACGCGACGGGGGTGCCCAGCAGCGCCTCGAGCGACATCGCACCGGAGAGGTGTGCGATCTGCCAGAGGCGATGCGCGCCCACAACGGCGAGCGCCGCGATCCCGGTGTGCGCCTGTGTGCCGTTGATCAGCGTGATGCCTTCCTTGGGGCCGAGCGCTACCGGCTCGATGCGTTCTCGCGCGAGAAGATCCGCGGCGACGCCCCGTTCCCCGCCCTTGAACAGCGTCCCCTCACCGATGAGCGCCAGTGCGAGATGCGCGAGCGGCGCGAGATCGCCACTGGCGCCGACGCTGCCCTGCTCGGGCACGGGCGGATACAGGCCCGCATTCAGCATCGCGACGATCGTGTCGGCGAGCACCGGCCTCGCGCCGGAAAAACCCTTGGCGATGACGTTGGCGCGCAGCAACATCATCGCGCGCGTTTCGTGCTCCGGCAGGAGCGGGCCGACGCCCGTCGCATGGCTCCGCACAAGGTTTTGTTGGAGCTCGGCCAGCCGGTCCCTCGGAATCGCGATGTCGGAGAGCTTGCCGAATCCCGTCGTCACGCCATAGGCGACGACGTTGGACCGTACCAGCGCGTCCACGACGACGTGTGCGCGGGCCATGCGTATTCGCGCGACCTCGGACAGCTCGACCGGCGCGCGATGCACGGCGACGGCCACGACATCGTCCAGCGTGAGCGAATGACCATCGAGCGACACGGCGGCGCGCATCGGGGCAATGTCTGCCGCGCGCGGAGCGAATTCAAGTGGACCGCTCAGCGCGACACGCCAAAGCCCTCGTTCCGGTACGTCGCCTTGTGATAATCGAACTTCAGCTCGGGCTCCGCCTTCAGCGAGATCAGGAAGTTGAACGCGAAGCTGCCGTTCGGTGACTTCGTGAAGGCGAAGATGGCGCGCCAGTCGTGCAGGTCGCGTTGGAGCGACACGATCTGGCTCGCGAAGTCGTGGCCCTCGAAATCGTACTGGGTCTGCCACGATGCGGCCCAGTGATCCGTGAGATTGAAGTTGATACTGCTGCCGAGCGAGGTCGTGGGCGGAGTGAGATAGATCGGCGAGCCGACGATGCCCGACGTGATGGGCGTGGGCGTCGCCGGGTTGGTGCGGGCATTCGCGATGCACTGGTCGTACTGCAGACGCAGCAACTGCGTATTGAGCGCGGCGCATTGCACCGCCGGATCGAACTGGACGATGTTGGAGCCACCGACCGGCGGACGCTGGCGCGCCGAGCTGAAGGTGAAGGACGCCTGCCACCCCTGTGTGGTAGTCGGGATGAAGGCCGCCGAGCGAGCGGCCCGCCCAGCGACCGGTTGCGACGCGATCTGTCGTGCGTATCGATCGTCGGCGGGCTGATCGAGCCGGTCCCCGCCTGGCGCGGACGGTGGAACGGCACGACCGAACAGACGACTGAAGACGGCGAACGGGTTGGCGGTATTACTGAAGCTGAACGCGCTCGTGACGCGTTCACGATAGGGTTTAAACACCGCGGAATCGCTGAGCGTGGACCCCTCGAACAGCGAATAGTCCACGCCGAGATCGAAGCCGGGAAGCAGGTCCGACCGCACGGTATACCCGAAATTCTGCGTCGTGAGTCCACGCAGCCGGCTGTGCGTGGCGCGTGCGCGCTCGAAGTCGTAGTTGATCGACGTGAAGTTGATGGCGAGCAGCTTGAGCTTGTCGCCTGACTCGGGATTCGAGTCGTTGTGCGAGCGAAGCTTCCCTTCGATGTTGGTCGACAGGCCGAAGGTGAGTGCATTCTGCGCCAGCGCGCCGAGGTAGCCCGTCCCACCGGTCCGGCTGAATCGCGTGCGACCGATCGCGGCCAGGAACTCATCGCTCACATCGCTGGCCGGTGCATACGAATAGCCGACGGTGGGCGCGATGGAGTGGCGGAAGCGCTGAAACGGCCCGAAGCCGCTGAAGAGACCGAATATGGTCGGCGACGCCGAGAGCCCGAGGGATGGCCGCTTGGACTGATGCACCCATCGCCCGCCCGTGCGCTCGTTGCGGATCCAGAAGGCGGAGCCGTCCACGTTCGAGAGGGACAGCGACGGCGTGAAGTTGAAGTTGTTGCGCGCCAGCGGTGGCAGGGTGAACTGCGGCGTCCAATTCACCTCGGTGTGATACGTCTGTGCATAGATGCGATCGGACTCGACGCCGCTGTTGACGTCCGTCACGATCTCGCGCTCGGGAAAGTCGTTGCGCGCGGAGTTGATCGTGAAGGAATTGCCGAGGTTGTAACCGAAGATCTGGATCGGCGTGTCGAACGACGCGCTGCTGGTGTACGCGGCGCGGCGCAGCGTATCGCCGAATACCGTGTCACGCCCCGCGGCATTCTTTCCCGTACGCAAGAGGAGTCCGAGCTGCGTTGGCTGGTCGATGCCGAGCGACTGCGTCGAGGAATAGTTGAAGCTCGGCGTCCACGTGAGCCAACTGGCCACGTTGAGCGGACTGGTCGTGAGGCTCAGCGTCGGAAACTGGCGGTCGAGTTGCGTGCGTCCCGGATACTGCTTCTGGGAGCCGCCGAGGCTGAGCTGCGCCGGTCCGATCTTCTGCTGGTAGTTGGCCTGCGACGAAATGGTAGCGAGGGCGGAGTACGGGTTGATCGTCGTCTGCCGTTGCAGCGTGGTGTTCTTGACCAGGTTCAGATTCATCGAGAACGAGCTGTTGCGCGAAAAGCTCTGCTGATGTCCCCACGAGAGCGCGTCGTTGATGGACCCGCCCTGCGTGGTGTGGCTGAGCGCCACGTTCCCCGCAACGAACCGGTCGAGCCAGCGGTACCGGAACTCGCCGTTGTATCGGACGTAGCCCGGGTCGTTGAAGTCGCTCTCACCCGCGTTGCTGCGCCAGTCGAGCGAGGCCTGCGCGTCCATGTAGTCGGAGATGGCGAAGTAGTAACCGAGCCCTTCGACGTTGCGGCGGTACGACTTGCTGTTTCTGATGAAGTCGCTGACGCCGAGGTTCGGCGTGACCATGCCGCTGTGACGGCCGTTGCGGATGTCCTGAAAGAGAAAGGGCAGCCACAGCACGGGCACGTCGCCGATGTAGAGCACCGCGGGACGCGCCACGACAAACGAGCCGGTGCGCTTGATCTCACCCGCCTTGAAGAAGTAGTCGGGAATGGAGTCGTCGCACGCGGTGACGGTGCCGTCGCGCAGGTAGTACGTGGCGCCATTGGGATTGCGCAGCGTGTCGCTCGATGCCACCACCGTGACCTTCTCGCCGGTGATGGTGAGCTCCTGGCCGCTCTGCGGGACTTTGGTCTTCACTCCGGTGACGCTCGCGCGCCGGGTGGCGAGATCGTACGTGCCGGCGCCGCTCGTGAGCAGCGGCGCCTGGCCCGGCCCGACGAACACGTTGCCTCGCCGGTTCGGGCTCGTACCCACGCGGATCGAGTTCCCCGTTCCATTGTAGAAAGCCGTGTCCGACTTGACGAGCTGCGAATCGCGCTGGACGATGACCCTGTTCGTGAGCTGCAGCGCCCGGGTCAGCGCGTCGAAGGCAATGAGCTCGCCCTGATATCGCGTCGTGTTGTAGCCCGGCGTGTTCATGAGCCGCTGCATGATCGTGTCCGGCGGCGTCATGAACGTCGCCTTTGCAATCGTGTCTCCACGCGCGAGCGTATCGGCCCTCCCGAGCGAGTCGCCGCGATTGCGCAGCGTGTCCGCCTGCGACGGCTGCGGCCTCGCCCGCGGCCGCCCAGGGAGCTGCGCCTCAGCCGCCGTCCCCGCCCACAGCGCCGCGACCAGCGCAAGCGTCAGCGGGCGGACGCTCACGCCACCGCCTCCGACGCTTCCTCAGCCTGCCGTTTTCGTTCGCGCCTGCGGAACACGAGATAGGACAACCCGATGCTCACCTCGTACAACAGGTACAGGGGGACCGAGAGAATCACCGACGTGTACACCAGATCGCCCGGCGTGATGATGGACGCGGCGACGTACGAGCCGACCACCGCATGCCGGCGGAACTTCGTGAGAAATTGCGGCGTCACGAGTCCGAGTGTCGTCAGCAGCATGATGACGATGGGGAGCTCGAACACCGCACCCATGGCCAGCACGAGCGTACTCACGAACCCGAAGTACTCTTGCACCGTAATCATTTCCTCGAACGCCCGATCCGCGAAGCTGAACAGGAACCGCAGCGTCATGGGCAGCACGAGATACCACGCGAGCGCGGCACCGCACACGAATAGGAATACCGCGCCCACGATGACCGGCATCACCACCTTCTTCTCGTGGCGGTAGAGCGCCGGCGAGAGAAACAGCCAGACCTGGTAGATGATGACCGGCAGCGCGATGACCACGCCCACCATCACCGCGGTTTGCAGGAGAATGCTGAAGCCGTCGCCCGGATGCGTGACGACCAGCCTGTGCCCGTGCAGAAACGGGATCACAGGCGCCTGCAGCCACGTCAGCAGGTCGAAGTTCAGGACGATGACGAATCCGATCACCACACCGACGACGAGCGCCGCCAGCGACCAGATGATCCGCCAGCGCAACTCCTCCAGGTGGTCGAGAAACGGCATCTCGGCCGAGCTACCCATCGTCAGTTTCCTCTCGCCGCTTAGCGCGGGTTCCGCAATTGTTCACGTGCGAGCGCCGCTTCGTCCGACCGCGGATACTCTTTCACGATGCGGTCGAGCAGCCCTCGTGCCGCAGCCGGCTGTCCGGCCGTCCGCAGCGACGACGCACGCTTGTACAATGCTGTCGCCGCCTTGGGCGACGACGGATATTTCTGCACGACCAGCCCGTATACCGAGTCGGCGGCCGCCTGGTTCCGTTCGGCCGCATACGTCGCGGCAATGTAGATCATTGCCTCGGGGGCGTCGTCGGACGTCGGATAGTTGCGCACGAGCTCCTCGAAACCGCTGCGTGCGACCGTCGTGCTTCCGCGGCGCAGCTGGTCCAGCGAGCTCTGGAAGAGTTGTGCGGGACCCGGACCACCAGGCGCAGGACGCGTGGTGTCTCCAGGCACCGCAGGCACTGGCGCAGGTTGTTGATTCCGCTCCTCGAGCGACGCGCGCAGCTCCTGAATACGGCGCTGACTCTGTCCCGTCAGCTCCTGAATGGTCAGGATCTGGCGTCCCATCTCGTAATGGTCGTTCTGCACGTCACCTTGCAGCTTCGCGAGGCGCTGGCTCACCACGCGGACCGAATCCAGGGACCGCTGAATCATCGACACCAGCAGATCGACGCGCGCACGCTGCGTGGCGTCCGCCTGCTGGTTCGCATCCCGAATTCCGTGCAGCTCGCTCTGCAGCAGCGCGACATCGCCCTTCGAGGCGAGACAGCCGCTCAGGAGAAATGCCGCGAGTAGAGCGACGACGGCGGGTCTCATGACCGCGGCCGCATGAGCGCTCCCGCCGTGTTCATCGCCTCGAACTCGGCGCGACGGTTCTGCTGATATGCGGCCTCGTCCGTCCCCTGTACGGCTGGTTGCGAGTCGCCCATGCTCTGCGTCGCCATTCGCGTTTCGCTGATCCCCTTGCTCACGAGATACCGCTTGACCTGTGCCGCTCGGCGCTGGCCGAGCGCAAGGTTGTACTCCGCCGTGCCCCGCTCGTCGGTGTGGCCCGTGACCACGAGCGTGACGGCGGGATTCGCGGCGAGGACGGCCGCCTTGGCGTCGAGCACGGCCCGCACGTCGTCGCGGAGCGCGTCCTTGTCGTAGTCGAAGTAGACCTTCTGGGCGAGGGTCTGCAGAGCCTCCACGCGCGCGCGTTCAGCGTCGGCGCCCGCGTTGCGCAGCGCGGCCAGCGAATCGGCGCGACGACGCGCCGCATCAGCAGCGGCAACGGAATCGGCACGCCGCTGCGCGGCCGACATGTCCACCGTCGTCGTGGTCGCGGCGGGAGCCGCTTCGGGCTCGGGCTTGCTGCGGTGACACGCGTCGAGCGCGGGCACCGCGAGCGTGGTCATCAGTGCAAGAACAAGAGTACGACGTGTCATGCGGGTCTCCATGGTGCGCGTAGCCAGCGGTGACGCGGGATCAATTCTGTGGCAGCCGGGGCGACCAGGCGGGATTCCGCACGGCCGCGCCACGCGTCAACTGTCGCGTGCGCCCGGTTTCTGTGTCCAGCACCCAGAGCTGCTTCGAGCCGCTCCGGGACGAAACGAACACGAGGTGACGCCCATCCGGTGCCCAGGACGGATCTTCGTTGGCGCCCTCGCTGGTGAGCTGTTTGAGGCTGCGGTCGCGAAGATTGATGGTCAGCACCTGCGCGAGCGAGCCATTTCCCGAGCGGAATGCCACGACCCGCCCGTCCGGCGACCAGTCGGGCGACGCGCGATATGCGTTCTCACCGAACTCCAGCGGCGTGAGGAGATCGACGTTCGTGCCGTCGGCGTCCATGGTGTAGATCTCGGGATGTCCGGCGCGACCCGACATGAATGCGATGCGCCGTCCGTCGGGGCTGAAGGTCGGCGACGTATTGTCGCTGCCGCGCCCGACCGAGAGCCGGCGTCCGGTGCCGCCCGCCGTGGGGATGGTGAAGATGTCCACGCCATCGTCCACACCGTGCGCGTAGACGATGCTCGCGCCGTCCGGCGTAAAGACCGGTGAGATGAAGACACCGGTGCCGCCGGCAATGGTGCGCGTGCCTCCCGAGACGAGATCCTGCACGACGATCTGCCATGGATTGATCGACGAATACGCGATCATCGACCCGCCAGGATGCCACGCCGGAGATCCGTGAATGCCCGTTCCGCCGCTGACGGCCACGATCTGTTCGCCATCGCTGTCAACGAGCCAGATGCGCTTGTTCCGCTCGAAGAGCACGCGCGTGCGCGCGACGCCGCGTGTGCCCGTGAGAGATTCTTCCAACTCGTCCGCGAGCCCGTGTACCGCGGCGCGCCATCCGCGCGCATCGGTCATCGGCGGCGCCGGAAAGTCCCGAACGAGCGCGGTCACCTGCTTGGCCACGTCGTACACGGCGAGGTGCAGCCCCGTCGGCGTCGGCGTCACCTGCACCGAGGCCGCGGCGCCGAGGCGCGCGAGAATTGGCCAGCTGTTCGCGCCACGATTGATGGCGTCCGCCGCGGCGGCATCCAGATCGATGACGTTCACGCGATCGCCGAAGCCGAGGTCGCGCTGGAGAATGGCGCGGAGCGAATCGGCACCAACGCCGCGAGACGGCAGCACCACGACGCCGGGACGCGTGCCCGCATCGTAGGTGAGGCCGATTCGGACACCGCGCGTCGTGTCCTGCGCCGACAGTGGCGCCGCGAGCACGGCGAGCGCGAGCAGTGCGCGGCGGATCATGTGCGAATCACCGGATGATGCGGGGATCGAAGGTGAAGACGACCGGCAGCGCGTCGTCGGGGAAGCCAGCCGGCAGCGGACCGAAATTGCGTGACGCGAGCTCCACCGCCGCCAGCGCGTCCTGATCGAACGAATACACGCTCGAGCGCCGCGTCAGCCTGAGCCCCGCCATGCTGCCGTCCCGCCTGATGATGAACGCGACCTCCGCGGACAACACACCGCGCGACGCAGGCCTGAACTGCAGGGCAATCTGTCGCACGATGTTCTGCAGATACACAGGGTACGGAAAGTTGATCCCGTCAACCTTCACATTCGCGACATCCGCGCCCCGTCCGCCCTCGGGACCGCCGCCTGCGGCCGCCGCGGGCACAGTCTTCGATGCTGCCGCCGGCTGGGCCACGTTGGGCGTCGCGCGCGCCGGCACGCGGGGTGTCTTTATCCCCGGTACTTTCTGCGGCGTGGGCGCGGGCTTTTCTCGCACCGTCGGCGCGGGTGTTGCCGGCGTCGGCTGCGCGACCGGTTCGACCACGCCAACTGCACGATCACCGGCTGGCGCGGCGACGAGACTCACGCGATACGTCGGCGGCAACGCCACGCGCGTGCCGCCGCGGGCAAACACGAGCATCGCCAGCGCAGCCACGTGCAGAAGCGCGGAGGCTGCAATGGGAAGTCGCATGGAGGGACCACCGTGCGCGAGCGCGCTCATCGCACGATATCCGGTTCGGTCACCAACCCAACGTCACTCACGCCCGCGGCGCGCATCGTGGCCATCACCTGCGCCATCACGCCGTACGGCACACTGGCGTCGCCACGGAGATAGACACCGTCCTTCGCGCGCTTGGAGGCAAGGGCCCGAAATGCCGCGCGAAATTCGGCGAGAGACATCTTCGTCTCGTCCACGTACACAGCGCCGGTGCGGTCCACACTGACGACCAGGCCGCTCTTCGGCTCGAGCGGCCTCGCGTCGGCCTTCGGCAGCGAGACGTCCACGCCGCCCTGCATCATCGGCGCCGTGATCATGAAGATCACCAGCAGCAACAACATCACGTCGATCAGGCTGACGACGTTGATCTCCGCGTTGAGCGGCATCTCGCGACGGCGACGACGGACCATGCTAGATGCGCTCCTCGCGCACGAGCATGGCGATCACGGTCGTACCGAAACCCTCGAGCAGATTGTCGAGACGGTTCAGCCGGTTGGCGAGGATGTTGTATCCGAAAGTGGCCGGGATGGCGACGCTCAGTGCCGCCGCCGTGGCCACGAGCGCCTGCGCCACACCGGGTGCCACCGCCGCCAGATTGCCCGAGCCGCGCGTCGCGATGCCAACGAACGCCGTGATGACGCCGAGGACCGTGCCGAGCAGTCCGATGAGCGGGCTGGCGGAGCCGATGGTGGCGAGCCATGGAAGAAACCGTCCGAGGCGATCTCGCTCCGCGAGCGCCTCGGCATCCAGGACAAGCCGCAGCGTTTCGACGCGAGACGCAGCCGCCGTGGGCGAGAACGTCGCGCTGCTTCCGTCGTCGTGTGACAGGGCCTGGTTGCCGCGACGCGTGTCACCGACGAACTGCAACGCACGCACGAGCACGCGCTGCGCCGCGTTCGGCGACGAATGCTTTGCTACTTCGCCGGCGCCGGCCAATCGCGCGGCGCGCTCGACCTCGCGCGCGAACAGCGTCGCGAGACGAAGGGACTTCGACAGCTCACGACCAACCGCGAACATGATGGCCCAGCTCACCAGCGAAAGCACGATGAGAATGGCGAGCACCACCTTCGTCTCGATCCCGGAGTTGAGCACGAGATCCCTCGCCGACGTCGGCACCGCGCCGGCGGATTGTATTGCGGCAATCACGCGGACCTCGCCGGCGACCGGAGCGCCGCATCCGCCTGTTGCGCGAACCACTCGTAGCTCGCGGCCAACCCGTCGCGCAGCGACGTGTGCGGCTGCCAGCCGAGTTGCTCGCGAGCCTTTCGCACGTCGAGGTACGACGTTCGCTGCTCGCCCGGACGCTCGGGCGCATGAACCACGTGCGGCTCGACACCCGCGGCTCGTGCGAGCTCCTCCGCAAGCTGGAGGACGTCGGTTGCGACGCCGGTTCCCACATTGAAGGCGCGTGCATCCAGCAGACCGGCGGCGGGAAGCCGTTGGACGGCAGCACGAAAGGTCGCGTCCACGACATCGCCGACATACACGTAATCGCGCGTCTGCCTGCCGTCGCCGAAAACAGTCAAGGGCTGGCCGTTGAGCAGCCGCCCACAGAAAATGGCGACCACACCCGCCTCACCGTGTGGATCCTGCCGCGGCCCGTACACGTTGCCGTACCGGAGCGCCGCGTACTCGAGCCCGTGAATTCGCGCGTAATACGCGAGGTACGTCTCCACGGCGAGCTTCGCCGCTGCGTAGGGCGACTCGGGGTTTTTCTCGAACGTCTCACGATTCGGTGGCGTCGTGGCGTCGCCGTATATCGCCCCCCCCGTGGACGAGAACACCACGCGCGTGCGCGGACTGTGACGACGCACCGCTTCCAGCAGATTCAGCGTCCCGACGATGTTCGTCTCCGCATCGAAGACCGGTTCAGCGACACTCTTTCGAACGTCCATCTGCGCGGCGAGATGCACGAGCGCGTCGGGCTTCACGTCCGCGACGAGCCGCGCTGCATCCCCATCGCGAATGTCCAACTGATGAAACCGCGCTCGCTCGGGCACCTGCGCCGCCTTCCCGGTGGCCAGGTTGTCGACTACGTGCACGACCCACCCCTCGGCCACCAACCGATCCGCGACGTGTGAGCCGATGAACCCCGCGCCTCCGGTAATCAGGGCCGTCGTCATGTCGTCGATTTCCCTTTTGTCGTGTCCTGCTCGGCTTTCCCGCTCTCGTTCGTCGCCTCGACACCTGCGTCGAGCCCAAAGAGGTAGCGCGCCGCGTCCACCACCCCGAGGCCCCGCCCGTTCGCGGCGGCAGCGCGCAGGCGCACGGACGGCTCGTGCAGAAACTTGTTGGTGAGCGACCGCCCAAGCTGCTCGACGACGTCGCGCTGGGCCGGCGTCAGTTCGCGCAGCTTCTGCAGCGCCGCCGCAACTTCGCGCTCGCGCACGCGGTGCATCTCTTCGCGCAACTGGGTGACGACCGGAACCGCGGCGAGCCCCGCAACCCACTGCCAGTACGTCTCCACTTCCTCGGCGATGATCGATTCCGCGGCTGGCAGCTCCTTCTGCCGGCGATCGCGATTCGCGCTCACGACGCCGCGCAGGTCATCGAGATCGTAGAGGTAGACGTTGTCGAGCTCCGCCACGGCGGGATCGACGTCCCTGGGCAGCGCGATGTCGAGAATGCAGAGCGGCCTGTCGCCTCGCTTCGATACTGCCGCACGAATGCGCTCGACGTCGACAATGGCATGCGGCGAGGCCGTGGAGCACAACAACAGGTCGACGTTCGCCAGCTCTGGCCACGCATCCTCATAGTGCGCCGCCACCGCGCCGTACCGCTCGGCGAGCACTTGCGCGCGCTCGAAGGTGCGATTGGCCACGATCGCAGCCTGCACGCCTTCCTCCAGCACGCAGGCCAGTGCGAGCTCGGCCATCTCGCCCGCGCCCAGTACCATCGCGCGGCGACCGGCGAGCGTGCCAAAGATCTTTCTCGCCAATTGGACCGCCGCCGACCCGACGCTCAACGCGCCGTGTCCCAACTCGGTCTCGCTCCGCACGCGGCCACCGGTGAGCAGCGCGCTCTGGAAGAGCCGATTCAGCACCGCGCCCGAGCGCGGCCGGCTCATCTCCCACGCGTCGCGGACCTGGCCATGGATCTGCGCTTCGCCGACGACCATCGAGTCCATTCCCGACGCCACGCGGAAGAGATGCGCGGCCGCCTCGCGATCCCGCCGCACGTAGCCGTATGCGCTCGCGTCGCCGCCCAACTTCTCGGAGAGCAGCGCCCACGCCGCGGCCGACGCATCCTGCTCACGCTCCACGAGGTAGAGCTCCGTTCGATTGCAGGTCGAGAGCACGACGCCCTCGGTCGTGTCTCCGTCGGAGCTGAGCCGGTCGAGCACCGCGACGATTTCGCGCGGCGAGAACGTGAGACGCTCGCGCACCTCGAGCGGTGCGCCATGATGGCTGACGCCCACGACGATCACGGCCACGGCGCGACCCGTTGTGCAATGCGTCCCTGCTCCACCGCCTCGCAGAAGTCGTCGCCGACGACGGCGTTGCAGCGCTGCCGCCACGCGTCCCGCCCCTCACCCGAAAGCACCGATTGGCGCAGCGCCACCAATGACTCCAGCGCATCCGCATAGCGCGAATCGAATCGCTCCGCGATTGCGTCGCGGATGCGCTGCGCCGCGACGGGCACGCCACCGGCGCTGACTCCCACCGTCAGTGGTCCGCGACGGTGCGCCGCCATGACGGAGAACTGTCCGCCGTCGGACTGGTCGGTGACGTTTACCAGCCGGCCACTTGCGTCCGCGTCGCGGGCGACGGACTCGTTGACGCCACGGTCGTTGGTGGCGGCGAACACGAGGTGTGCGTCGCCAACGTCATCGGACTCGTATGGCCGGCGCGCGACCTCGATCGCAAGCTCGAGCACCAGGCGTTCGAGGTCTTCGCACAGAACGGGTGCGACGATACGGACGAGCGCGCGAGCGGTCGCAAATTGTCGGACCTTTCTCGTGGCAACCTGGCCGCCACCGACCACGAGGACGCGAAGCCCGTCCGGAGACACGAGCAACGGGATGCCGCTCACAGAAATCGTCCCCCGGCATTCGATTCGACGACGCGGAAGGCGACATAGAGCAGCAGCACCGCCGCGAAGCTCACGGTGGAATACAGTGCGGCGCGGCGCGCCTGCCACCCGCCAGCGATTCGGCCCAATGCAATTCCGCTGACCGCGAGCCACGATCCCATCGCCCAGATGATCTTGGGGACGCTCAGCTCCCGATAGGTGACCGAGTACGTGATGGCCAGCACCACGCCGAGCGTGAGGCCCAGCCAGCCGGCGACCGCCGCGACGTGGTTCACGCGATCGAGCGTGTCGAGTGGAGGGAAGAATCGGAAAATCGCCCCGAAGCGGCGCGACTTGAGCTCGCGTCGCTCGAGCAGATACATGCAGCCGGCCGCCGCCGCCGTGGCGAACGCCGCGATGCCGAAGAAGCTCGGTGCGATGTGCGCCACGAGCCACAAGCCACGCGCGCCGGTGGGCGCCACCGAGGGCGCCATGCCGATGACGTTCGCGAACGTGACCGGAACGGCCGCGAGGGGTGCGGCAACGAGCGTGAGGCTGACGTCGCGAGCCACGAGCTCCACGATCAACAGCGTGACCGCCAGCACGAATCCGGCAAAGGACAGCGCGGGTCCGAGTCCGGTCAGTGGCAACTGTCCGACACGGTGGACATACGCCATCAGCGCGACCGCATGCGCCACGATTCCGATGCCGAGCACCGCGGCCACGCCCCGTACCGGCGCCCCCACCGGACGCGCAAACGGCGTCGCGGCAAGTGCCGCGGCGCCGATGTAGCACGTGATGGCGACGAAGTGGGCGATGGCGGACATGTCTATCGCCCTAATCTAATGAACGGGCACGCGTTACGTCATTCGCGGCCGTTCCCCTTCGGCCCCTCTCAGGGCATCCGCGCGGTCACTCGAATGCTCTCGCCCACGCGAATGGCGGGCTCGATCTGAGACGTCACCCGCGCCGTGCTGCCGTATTGCGTCACACGGACCACGCGTGCAGTTGCAATCGCGACCTCCGGAATGGCAGGCCGCTCGTCGGGAATGTCCTTCTGCCGGGAATGGAAAATCTCCACCTCGTCACCGATCTTCATGCCGTCCTTGCTGCTGAGATCGAAGAGCACTTCGTAGCTCGTGGACGGGAGAACCGCCGGCCGGTGGATGGCCCGAACCGTGGTCGTCCGTACGCCGCTGAACGACAACGGCACGCCCGAAGCGCCGGCGCCCGCGGTGTCGATGGGGAGGACCTTGGTGTCGGCGTTCAACATGCCGAACAGCTCCACCACCTGGACGGTGGCAGCCTCGCCATTTCGTGGCGCGCGAATGACCTGAAGCACCGCCGTGGGAATGACGACGGTGCCCATCCCTTCGACCGACTCACCCAGCTCGTACGCCACGAAGCGCTCGCGCTCCGCGGCAATGCTGCCGACGGGCGGGATGAGCAGCACCTTGTCGTAGAGCTGATAGTTGGTCATCGAGCGCTCCTTGTCGATGCCCGGAATGTCGGCGCCGAAGAGGATCTTCCCCGCGCCGCGCGGACCCTTGTCGGGTCCGACGTAGGCGGCGCGTACCACGTCACCGGGCGGAACGCGCGGCGGTGCGAACTGCCGCTGGCTCACGGGCCGCGCCTGGCTCCTCTGCACCTGCGAGAATACCGTGTTCGTCGAGGCGGGCCGCGGCTCCTCGGCCACGACCGCCGGCGCCGCCGCGGACTGACCGGGAAGGCGAATGATCTCGCCGGGATAGATCCAGTGCGGATCCTCGATCTGATCCGTATTGAGCCGGTAGATGCCGGGCCAGAGGTAGGGATCGCCGAGGTACTGCTTCGCGATGTCCCAGAGGGTATCGCCGCGCTTGACGGTATGGGTCGCCGGGGCGTTCGTGCGCTGCTCCTGGGCAAGCACCGGTGCCGCGGCGGCAACGGCCAGCAGCGAGACAGCGGACAGCGACCAGCCGAATCGGGAGATCTTCACGCGCTGGGGGCTCGGCGCCGAGCATCGGCGCATTTGGAATCGACCTGCGTCCCGGCCGGCAGCGGCGGGGAGTCGTCGGAATGACGATTGGCCGCCGGATGAGAAACCGGCGACCCCCGCAACATGATGGCTCTCCGCCCGTTATGCCACCGGTGACGGGCGTTACAGCGTGCTCAGCGGAGCTCGTTCCGCAATCGGTCCTCCCTCGCCTTCGCGGCAGCCCGCTCGCGCTCCGCGCAGACGACGTAGATGCGTCTGGCCGAATCCGCGGCCAAGTCGAATTCAGTCTGGTGGAACCTTGGTCCGAGAAAGACTCGGGCAGAATCACGAATGACGCTGCGATCGGGCCAGAAGCTGGCCACGGTCACCAGATGGCCGAACGCTGTCTGCGTGTCACCAAGCGCCAGGTCTGTTCGCGCCGCCGCGAGATACGTGGAGTACCAACGTCCGCACGCCGGAGTTCCACTGCGTGGCATGAGCGCCGAGTCCGCAAAGGCCCGCGCGGAATGTGGATCGCCATCCAGTAGCCGAGCGCGCGCAAGAAAGGTGAAGCCGAACGTCCTGTTGCGCTCACAGATCGACCACCAGCTCCCGAACATCGTCGACATGGGGAACTTGCCGGCGGGCAGCACGCAGGACGTTCGCAGCGCATCCCGCCAATTCCGCTCCGCCGCGAGGCGCAGCGACCGATTGGTTGCGTAGGTGGTGTCCCAATACCGCAATCCTGTACCGAGCGCGCGGTCTCTCCAGCGCGCCGCCGTTGCGGAATCTCCATAGCGAATCGCCAGCTGCCACACTGCGTAACCGTCGGATACCTGGTGCGACCCGCGCTCGTACAGACGCTCGAGCACCGGCAACCACGCGCGCATCGAATCCGCCAGTCCCGGCGGCTCCTTCAGCTCAACCAGATGGAGCGCCATGGCGAGGTCGTCGAGCGCGCGCGGATCTTCCGGGTGCTCCAGCACCAGACGTCGCGCCCAGCGATTCACCTCGTCGGGCTCCGAAATGGCATTCGCGAACATCACCATCTCGTGCGTGCGCTCGGCGTCGAGGTTCTTGCGCGGCCACAGCTCCTCGTAAAAGCGTAGATACCGCCGCTCGCCCGTCTGAAAATATGCGATCAGCCGCTCGATCGCCGATGCCGACCTGTCGCTCCGCGAATTGATCCAGCCGGCCGGGTAATCGGGAAAGTAGCGACGCAGGGAATCGGAGACGTTGATCGCCTGTCGGGGACGCCTCACCTCCTCCGGCTCATACCCGTATGACGTGACCCATAGGGCGGCCAGCATCGACGCCAAAGAGGGCTTTCCATCTCGTGTTCCCGAGAGAATCAACCAGTCGGTATCGACCTCCTTGCCGACACTGTCGCTGACCCACACGCTCATACCTGCGAACGATTCCGACAGGTGCAAGCGCGCCTCGAACATCCCATCGGCACGCGGCACGAGTGACGCAATGGAATCGCCGAGTCGCTGCGACCACCGCATCTCTTGCGGGGTGGTCAAGGAACGACCGACGAGGACGAGCCGCGGCTGCGTCTTCAACCAGGAGACCGCGCGGTATCTCACGACCAACACGCCGCCCGGGACTGGGCGCCCAGGCGAGAACGTCAGCCGGCTCGTCCCCGAGGCCTGGAGCCCGCGATCGCCGGGCCAGGCCAGCAGCACGAGGAGCGCGGCCGCGGCCGCGAGGAGCACGCCGCTCCGAGAGATGCTGAACTGCACGCGGCGCGTCCGGGCGGAGAGCGGCTGTGGTGGCAACCGCGTCCCGTCCGTGGCGGCGGCCTCGATGCGCGACCACAGATCCGGTCGCGGTGCGTCGAGAACTTCCGCGCGTGCCGCGTCGCCGAGCGCACGAATCTCGGCGATCACCGCGGCGCACTGTTCGCACCGCGCGACATGTCGAGCCATTCGGGAGGACGCTCGACCCACGTCACTCAGGTCGGACTGCGCGGAGAGCGCCTCGAAGGACGGATGCAGTCGATCGAGCAGAGCGTTCATCATTGTGACCCCACGAGCAGCTCGCGCAGCATTCGACGCGCGCGATGGAGTGTGACCTGCGAGCTGGCGACGGAGATGTCGAGCAGCTCGGCGATTTCGGCGTGGTCGTAGCCTTCCACTTCCTTGAGCAGAAACACGGCGCGATACTGCGCGCGCAGGCGCGTCAGCGCCGCATCGAGCGTCAGGCGGTTTGCAACGGAGTCGGCGCGGGACATCAGCCCCATCACGCCGTCCACGCTCACCTCTCGGCGGCGCTTTCCGGCGCGCAGATGCATGAGCGCGTGACGCACGGTCACCTTGCGAATCCAGGCCGGAAAGCTGGCCGATCCGCCCGTGAAGCCCGCGACTGCCGCGGGCAGCTTGAGAAAGACGTCCTGGGTGACGTCCTCGGCATCGGCCGCGTGACGAGTGAGTCGGAGTGCAGTGCGATAGACCTGCACGCCGAACTCCGCGTACAGCTCGCCCAGGGCAGCGCGATCGCCGTCCTGGACGCGCTCGATACGGCTTCGAAGGGTGGCGGAGGACTCGGAGTCGATGAGGGCGTCCGGTTGCGCCGATGCGCCGCGTGGCACTGGCATGTCCACTGGATGCCGGACGCGCCGTAAACCTTACACGAGCGACCCCGTTACGTCGCCATGCCGGCGGTCGATAGAAATCGGCTTCTCGAACAGCTTGCAAACCACAGAGATCACAGAGCCCACAGAGGAACCAGGAAAAGTCACGCTCTGTGCACTCTGTGTTCTCTGTGGTTTAATAGCATCTGTCTTCTCTATTGCTCGACTACGTCAGAACGGCAGGTCGTCGTCCTCGTCCGCCAGCGCCCCGGGGAAGTCCTCGAAGTCCTCGGTCCCCGCGCCAGCCTTGGCCTTTGCAGGAGCCGCCGCCTTCGACCGCGCACCAGCGCTCTCACCGTCATGCTCCGCTCCGCCCCGAGCACCCGAGCCGCCGCCCAGCATGATGAGCTCCCGCACGTTGATCTCCGTGGAGTAGCGCGTCTGGTTGTCCTTGTCCGTCCACTGCCGGTATTCGATCCGGCCCTCCACGTACAGCTTGTCGCCCTTCTTGACGTACCGCTCCACGATGTCGGCCAATTGCGAGTTCTTGGTGTTCCAGACCACGCAGCGGTGCCACTCGGTCTTCTCCTGTTTCGTTCCGCTCGCGTCGTTCCACGACCGGCTCGTGGCGAGGGAGAACGTGGCCACCCGGTTGCCCCCGGTGGTGGACCGCACTTCGGGATCGTTTCCGAGATTGCCGATCAAGGTGACCTTATTCAGGCTCCGGCTCATTCCTTCCTCCTGGACGAGTTGTCAGTGTCTCGCCCACACGCTAAAGATAAAGTCCGATTGGCCAACATCTTTCCATTGCACAACATCCGCATTTCACCTCACGTGACACTTTACTTCACGTCGGCGCTAAATCGCGCTTGAGAATCAGGGCGTCCTCCACTGGCTGCCGATAGTACCCACGCCGGCGGCCCACCGTGCTGAACGCGCGGGACTCGTACAACGCACGCGCCGCCACATTGGATTCCCGGACCTCCAAAAACAGGACCGAGGCACCCGCCCGCCGCGTTTCCTCCATTGCATGATCCAAAAGGAAACCGCCCACCCCGCGCCGCCGCGCCGTCGAAGAAACCGCCAGATCGGCAATCTCCGCCTCGTCGCCCAACAACATCGCTACAACGTATCCCAATAGCTCTCGCTCGCCACCCTCACCCTGCTCCGCCACGCGAACGCGCATGTGCGACAGCTCGAGCGTTGCGACGAACGAGGACGCATCCCACGGATCGGCAAATGATTCGTTCTCGATCGTCAGGATCGCCGCCAGATCCTCCCGCGACGCCGGCCGCACCACGATCGAGTCCGTCGTCATTGAGCCATCAACGGACGCCCGTGCTCCGCCTCCCACTTCACCTGAGCCTCGGCCAACCGTCCATAACCCGGCTCCCAAGCTGCCAGATCAGCCGGCTCGGTCGACTCGATCATTTTTGTGATGCGCGCCGCACCACGGGCATGGGGTACAACGAGCGTCTTATCCGACTGCTGCGGCCCGATGACCTCCGCACCGTGATCGCGCGCGATCTCCTCCAGCCGTTCCGATGCAACGCGAGCGGCGGCATCGAGTTCGCGCGGCGTGCCGAAGGCATCGACGTCGAAGAGCTGCACGTAGTGCTCACCGCGCATGGCGTCCAGCGTTGCCAGCACTCGGCCGGTCTTCACTGGCTCCCGGCTGGCCGCAAGCAGCAGCAGCGACGACACTGGTACCAACGTCGCTCCGGTCGCGACGGCCAGCCCCTTCGCAATGGCGGCCGCTATTCGAAGACTCGTGAAGCTACCCGGCCCTGCGCCGCACACGATTCGTCCGAGCTCCGGCGGTTTCACGCCCGCGTCCTCCAGCAGATCACCAACCGCGGCCATGAGTGCCTCGTGCTCGCGTCCGCGCATCGCAACGCTCTTCTCGCCGATCGGCGTCGCGTCTTGCAGCAGCGCCGTGCTGCCGTGATACGTTGCCGTCTCGAGCACCAGCGTGATCACTGGAGCCACCCCGCGTAGAGCAGCCGCCGGTCGGGATCGTGAGGAAGATGCTGGAGGCTCAGCGTCACACGCCCCGCAGGAAGCCGAGTGCCCGCGCGCTCTGGCCATTCCACGAGGACGAGCCCCGGGCCGTTCACGATCTCGTCCCACGCCAGCGCATCGAGCTGCGCCTCGTTGTCGAGCCGATAGAGGTCGAGGTGATGCACCGTGGATCTCGGCGATGCGTATTCGTGCACCAACGCGAACGTGGGGCTCGTGACCTCGTCCGACACGCCAAACCCCGAGCAGATCGACTGCACCAGCGTCGTCTTGCCGGCTCCCAGCTCGCCGGTGATGGTGACGACGAGCGGCGCATGGGCCGCACGGCCGAAGCGCCGGCCCCAGTCGCGGAGCTCGCTCTCGGTCATGGCCAGATGTCCGTGGTCGGCGAGCGGTGGGATGATTGGCTCGTGCGACGGTATGTCGCTCACCGGCCTCCCCGCGCATCACCGGCTGCGTGCGCGCGCGGCGCGTGATCGCTCATGCGCGCCTTCACCTCGAAGAGCTGGTCACGCAGGCGAGCCGCCGCCTCGAAGTCCAGCGCGGTGGCGGCTTCACGCATCTGGTCCTCCAGCATCTTCACCAACGCTTCGGGATCGACCAGCTCATAATTCCTGGCTTCCGCCTCGGCAACCCTGCGTGCGCGCTTCGGCTTTTCCTCTTCGCGCTCGATGCGCGCATCGGCGACGCGCGTGCTGAAGCGCACCTGGTCGATGCTCTTGGCCACCGAGACGGGCGTGATGCCGTGCTCCTCGTTGTACGCCGTCTGGAGCGTTCGCCGGCGCGAGGTCTCGTCCATGCAGCGTTGCATGGAGCCCGTAATGCGATCCGCGTAGAAGATGGCCTTTCCGTTCAGATGCCGCGCCGCGCGCCCCACCGTTTGAATCAGCGAGCGGTCGGACCGCAGGAATCCTTCCTGATCCGCATCGAGAATCGCGACGAGCGACACCTCGGGCATGTCGAGCCCCTCGCGCAGCAGGTTGATGCCCACCAGCACGTCGAATTCGCCGAGTCGCAGGCCGCGCACGATCTCCATGCGCTCGATGGCGTCGATGTCCGAGTGCATGTAGCGCACCCGCACACCCACCTGCTGGAGATAGTCCGTGAGATCTTCCGCCATGCGCTTCGTGAGCGTCGTAACCAGCACGCGCTCGGTCACCGCCACGCGCTTCTTGATCTCATTGAGCAGGTCGTCCACCTGCCCGCGCACCGACCGCACCTCGATCTCGGGATCGATGAGCCCCGTGGGCCGGATGATCTGCTCGACCACCACGCCTTCGGACAGCCGCAGGTCCAGCTCGCCCGGGGTAGCCGAGACGAACACCGCCCGCGGCGTGAGCGAAAGGAACTCGTCGAACATGAGCGGCCGATTGTCGAGCGCACTCGGCAGCCGGAACCCGTAGTCCACGAGCGTGAGCTTCCGCGCGCGGTCGCCGTTGAACATGCCGCCGATCTGCGGCAGCGTGACGTGCGACTCGTCCACCACGACGAGGAAGTCCTCGGGGAAGTAGTCGAACAGGCACGCCGGCCGCTCGCCGCTGGTTCGTCCCGACAGATGCCGCGAATAGTTCTCGATGCCCGCGCACGTGCCGATCTCCAGCATCATCTCGATGTCGAAGTTCGTGCGGCTCTCGAGCCGCTGCGCCTCGAGCAGCTTGCCCGCGCCGCGCAGCTCGCTCAGCCGCTCGACGAGCTCCTCGCGAATGAGCTTCACGGCGCGCTCGATGGTCGGGCGCTGCGTGACGAAATGCTTCGCGGGATAGATGGCCGCGGTGTCGAGCGTGGTGATCGTCTCGCCGGTGAGCGCGTTGATCTTCGAGATGCGCTCGATCTCGTCGCCCCACAGCTCGACGCGCACGCCCTGCTCCTCGTACGCCGGAAGAATCTCGACCGTGTCGCCGCGTACGCGGAACGTGGCGCGGTCGAATGCGACGTCGTTGCGGTTGTACTGGATCTTCACGAGGGAGCGAAGGATGTCGTCGCGATTGATCCGCTGCCCGCGCTTGAGCGTCACCATCTGCTCGCGATACGCCACCGGGTCGCCGAGTCCATAGATGGCGCTCACGGTGGCGACGATGATGACGTCATCCCGCTCCATGAGCGACGACGTCGCCCGCAACCGGAGGCGGTCGATGTCCTCGTTGATGGACGCGTCCTTTTCGATGTACGTGTCCGTGGTGGGGACGTACGCCTCGGGCTGGTAATAGTCGTAGTACGAGATGAAGTACTCGACCGCGTTCGTGGGAAAGAAGCTCTTGATCTCGCCGTAGAGCTGCGCGGCGAGCGTCTTGTTGTGGCTCAGGACGAGCGTAGGACGCCCGTGATGCGCGATGACGTTGGCCATCGTCATCGTCTTGCCAGAGCCGGTGACGCCGAGCAGCGTTTGAAAGCGGTCGTTGCGCTCGAGCCCCGCGATCAGCTCGGCAATGGCTCTGGGCTGATCCCCCGCGGGACTGAATGGGGCTTGCAAATCGAAGGGTGCGCGCGCCATGCTGAAAAGTAGCCTGTCGGGTTTTGTTCGGGTAGAGCGGAGGTGAGCGGCCGTGCGTAGAGCTGATATGCGGTGGTCGACCCGGAGCCGGATTGTCACCTGGATGGTGGCCGTGAGTCCGCTCGCGGGAAGTGCGGCTGGAGCGCAGCGGTTCTTTCGCGCCGATGCCCCGGAGCCCGTCATTCGGAACGTGCCGTACGACGGCCGTTTCGTCTTCGCGCGGCTCAAATACACCACGGCACCCGGCGGGTTCTACTACATGGGTCTCCCGGCATGGGCACACGGATATCAGAAGGCCGAGAACAATCTCGTGCGCATCGTTCAGGCGATCAGCAAGGCTCGCCCCGTGCTGGACGCGAGCAATGTATTCGCGCTGGACGATCCGCTGCTCTTCCGCTTTCCCGTGGCCTACATGTCCGAGGCCGGCTACTGGACGATGACGGACAAGGAGGCCGCGGGATTGCGCGCGTACTTCAAGAAGGGCGGGTTCGTGATCTTCGACGATTTCCGCGACGATTCCCGGAACGTCACCGGCGGCTGGCTGAACTTCACGACGCAGATGAAGCGCGTAATCCCGGACGTTCGCTTCTTCGACCTCGAGCCCTCGCATCCCATCTTTCACTCGTTCTTCGAGATCAATTCCCTCTCGATCATTCCACAGTACTACGACCGCGGCGCACCGATCCTGCGCGCAGTCTATGAGGACAATGACCCCCGGAAGCGGATGATCGCGATCATCAACTTCAACACGGACGTCTCCAACTTCTGGGAGTTTTCAGGCCAGGGCTCGAACATCGTCTCGGGCGAGAACGAGGCGTACAAGCTCGGCGTGAACTATGTGGTGTACGCGCTGACGCACTGAACAAAGACGCACGTCTTAAAAGAAAAACGGCAAAACGGAAAACGACTAATGAACCACAGAGAGCACAGAGGACACAGAGGCACTACGTGTTGTCTCTGTGCTCTCTGTGTCCTCTGTTGTTCATTCGGCCTTGAGAGCCCCGCCGCAGCTGATTAGACGATTCTTTCCCGCCGCGCCACTTCCGTGATGCCTTTCACCTTCCGCGCGGCGCGGATGATCTTTTGCAGATGCGCGAGGTTCTCCACCTCGACGAGTACCGCGCCGGCGGCGCGGCCGTCGGTGGACTTGAGCTCCATGCCGCGGATGTTCGTCCCCGAATCGGTGACCGCAGCGGCAACGTCCGCGTAGAGTCCACGCCGGTCGTTCCCCTCCAGCGCCAGGCGCACGATGAAACGCTCACCCTCGGCCTCCTGCCAGTCGATCTCGAGCCGGCGCTCGGGTTCGTGCGCGAGGAACAGGAGGTTCGGACAATCCGCGCGGTGAATGCTGACCCCGCGGCCACGCGTGACATAGCCGGTGACGGGATCGCCGGGCACGGGCTGACAGCATTGGGCGTAGCGGACCATCAGGCCGTCCACGCCCTGGATCTTCACGCCCTTGGTGCCGCGCACGCGCTCGACGAGGCGCTCGACGATCGTCGGCTTTGGCGGCTCCTGCTCCGTGTAGTCGGGATACAGGTGCTTGATGGCGAGTCCGACGCTCACGTCGCCCTGACCGATGGATGCGTGCAGGTGCGCCGCATCCGTGAGTGAGAGGGACTTCGCCGCCGTGACCAGCGTTGCATCGTCGGGTTTGGCGAGGCGCCGGCGCTTCAGCTCACGCTCGAGTATCTCCTGCCCGATCTTGACGGACGACGAGTGCTCCTCGTGGCGGAGCCATTGCCGGATCTTGTGGCGCGCGCGGCCGGTGCGCACGTGCGTCAACCAGTCGCGGCTCGGCTTCGCCGTCGGCGACGTGATGATCTCGACCGTTTCGGAGTTGCGCAGTTCGCGCGAAAGCGGCGCGATGCGTCCGTTGATCTTTGCGCCCTGGCAGTGGAGGCCCACCTCGGAGTGCACGGCGAACGCGAAGTCGATCGGCGTCGCGCCCTTCGGGAGCTGATGTACGTCGCCCTTCGGCGAGAAGACGAAGATCTCGTCGGCGTAGAGGTCGAGCTTCAGGAACTCGAGGAACTCATCGGGCGTCTTGGCGTCGAGCTGGAGCTCGAGAATCTGCCGGAACCACGTGAGGTGGCGGTCCAGCTCATCCGCGCTCTTGGCGTCCTCCTTGTACAGCCAGTGCGCCGCGATGCCGAAGTCCGCCGTGCGGTGCATCTGCTTCGTGCGAATCTGGATCTCGTAGAGCTGGCGTCCGGGACCGAACACCGTCGTATGCAGCGACTGGTATCCGTTCGACTTCGGTTGCGCGATGTAGTCCTTGATGCGCTCCTGCACCGGCGTATAGCCGTCGTGAATGACGCCGAGCGCGTGATAGCAATCGGGGACGGTGTCGACGAGCACGCGAATGGCGAGGAGGTCGAAGATCTCCTCGTACGGCTTGTCGCGTTGCTTCATCTTCTTGTAGATCGACCACAGGTGCTTCGGCCGGCCGGTGACGTCCACGTTCCGGATGCCCGCACGCGCGAGCTCGCGCTCGAGCGGCTGCCGGAGCGCGGCGATGAGCTCTTCGCGCTCGCCGCGCTTCTGCGCGACTTTCTTCGCGAGGGCCTTGTAGTCCTCCGTCTCGATGTGCTTGAACGCCAGGTCCTCCAGCTCCCACCGCATCTTCGCCATACCGAAGCGGTGCGCGAGCGGCGCGTAGAGATCGCGCGTCTCCTGCGCGATGCGCTGACGTTTTTCCGGCGGCAGGAAATCGAGCGTGCGCATGTTGTGCAGCCGGTCGGCCAGCTTCACGATGATGACGCGCGCGTCCTTCGCGATGGAGAGCAGCATCTTGCGATAGCTCTCCACCTGCCGCTCCTGCGTGGACCCGCCGGTGGGCAGCTTCGCGATCTTGGTCAGCCCGTCGACGATGGCGGCGATCTCTCGGCCAAACTCCGCCTCGACGTCGGCGACCGTGATCTTGGTGTCCTCGACGACGTCGTGGATCAACCCGCTGGCGACCGTGATGGAGTCGAGCTGCAGCTCCGCGAGGATCTTGGCGACCTCGACGCAGTGGGTGACGTATGGATCGCCGGAGTTCCGCGTCTGGCCGCGGTGGGCGTCGTCGCTGAACCGGTAGGCGCGCGCGAGCAGCTCCTGATCCAGGCGCTGATTTGCGCCGTCCTTCAGGCTCCACCCAGGTATGATCTCGCCAAGAACCGTAGTCGTCACGCCCACTCCTGCGCCCGTGCGCCAGCGCGTGCCGGTTAGAGACCGGCACCCTCCTTCTCAAGATACGGGGGCGCGCGTCGGAGTGGAGGCCCGGAAGCCGTTATATCAGGCCAGCTTCTGCGAAGCTTGTATACCTGCCCCGGCCGATGATCACGTGATCGTGGACGGGAATGTCCAGCAGCTTTCCCGCCGCCACGAGCTGCTCGGTGATGCTGCGATCTTCGTCGCTTGGCGTCGAGTCGCCGCTCGGGTGGTTGTGTACGAGAATCACCGACGCCGCGCGCTCCGCGATGGCCTCGCGAAACACCTCGCGCGGGTGCACGAGCGAGGAGGTGAGAATGCCGCGCGTTATCGTGACGTCCCGCTCGAGCCGGTGCTGCGCATCCATGATGGCGACATGGAACTCCTCGACCGGAAGATCCTCGAGACGTGGCGCGAAGAAGCGCACGATGTCGCGCGGGAAGCGGACGGGTGCGCCATCCTCTCGGACTTCGGCGGCAAGGCGCCGGCCAAGCTCGAGAGCAGCGTGTACGGTGACCGCGCGAGCGATGCCGACGCCGTGGGTCGCCGTGAGCGCCGCGACGGGATGCATTGCGATGCGACGCAGCGATCCACTGGCCCCGCCCAGGATCTGTTGCGCAACCTGGAGCGTGGATTGATTCGTCGTCCCCGAACCGAGGAGGACGGCGAGCAGCTCCGCGGTGCTCAGTGCGGAGGCACCGAGTGAGACGAGCCGCTCGCGCGGCCGCTCGGATCGCGGGATCTCGCGGATGGCGAGCGGACTGGTTACGGCGGGCAGCGATGCGGCCATTGAGCGACCTCTGAACTGGGGTGGAGGCCCGCGTCTCGCGCGGGGTCCTCCAGTTCTAGCCGGTCAGGTCCGTGGCGCTATCATCAATTCGCTTTGGCTCGTACCGTCAGTGGTGTGATGTCTCTTTGCGAGCTGATGCCGGAGGTATCGACGAACCTCGATCAAACGGGGCACGAACCTCATTTAGGGCAGCCTCGTCAACACAGCAAAGACAGCGCAAGCATGATCGCTGCCCCATTGTGGGGGCGCGGCCCTAAGATCGGGATAGGCTTCAATCGCCAGAACATCGCGCATTGGCACTGTGCATGCGCTTAAGGAATTCTTAAGGCGCGCTGTGACAGCTCCGTGTGCCAAACTTGCTTTTCACTTAATAGCAGCTGCACTATTTTGGCTCGACCGAATGGCGTCGTCCTGCGACGCCATTCACCCGTCGCGATCGCACTGTCTATTCATGCATATTGTCCGTAAAGTCTTGATGTTCGTCGCAGTCGGCGTGACTGCGGCCTGTCGCGGTTCGCCCACCGCTTCGGACGCGGTCCTCACAGAGCCAGCCTCTCCTCCCGCTTCGTTGACCGGCCCGGCGCGCCCCGTCGTCGTCGCGGGGGAGTCGCAGGCGTGTGTGCTCCGCCCCGGCGGTGCCGTCAGTTGCTGGGGCCAGGGCTACGGTGCCGGGGCCTCCACTGCAAATGAGATTGTTGCTCCGCATGTGCTCGCGTCTCCTCCCTTCGTGGCCGTGGCGTCGGGTGCGCGACACGTCTGCGCGCTCGCCGGGGACGGCAGTGCGTATTGCTGGGGAAGCAACGCGAGCGGCCAGCTGGGAGATAGCTCCACGGTCGCCCGGACCATACCCACGCGTATCCACGGCGGGCTCCATTTCACGACGCTCGCGGGGATCGGCTTTGCGACCTGCGGCCGCGCGACGGACGGGCGCTTCTACTGTTGGGGAGCGAACGATTACGGCGTCTTCGCGACCGGATCTCAAGCAGGAGACGACGTGTCGCTCACTCCTCGCGTGGTGCCCGCCGCGTCGGAACTGACGAGGGTCACGGGGTCAGGGCGAGCGTGCGGCTTGACCGTCTCGGGACGCCCATTCTGCTGGGGTATGTTTCCCGGGTTTCACATAGCCGGGGCATCCAATCTGGCTGCGATCGGTACGGCGACCGGGTGCGGAACGACGTACTACGTCTACGACCGATGTCTGGTACCGACACCCGTCAGCTCGTCGTCCTTTGTCGTAGCGGTGCTGGCAAGCGGCGGAGAGCAAGACTGCGCGGTGGATGCGAGCGGTACCGCGTATTGTTGGGGGGACAATCTCGATGGCGCCGCGGGCGGAACGGCGCAAAGCTATCGTGTCCCAAACGCGGTGATCCGTCAACCTGAGCCGTGGCGCACTATCGTGGCGGGCGCCGCGTTCACCTGCGCACTGAGCGATGCGGGGCGCGCGTGGTGCTGGGGGAACAACTTCCTTGGCTATCTCGGCACTGGATTCCAGGGCCCGGCAACTCCGGTTCCTCAGGAAGTCACCGGTGGCCACCAGTTCCGGCAGTTGATCGCCAGCCCGTCGAACGCATGTGGCATCGACGTGGCCGACGATCTCTGGTGTTGGGGGAGCAATAACAGAGGCATTCTTGCGCTACCCGCAAGACAAGAGTTCAGCGCGACGCCCGTGCTTGTTTCTGCGCCATGAAAGTCCCGCGGGCTTGCGGCGTGCAAGCGCGTGGCGGGATCGATCCGCAGCAAGTGGGCGTTGTCAGCCTGACACAACTGCGCGCATGGTAACAGCTGAGCGTCATCCCGGAGAAGGTCGTGTTGCGCGGCACCCCTGCGCCTAGTCCAAGCCCGAGTGGCGCCGTCCGCTCAAGGAAATGTTGCAACGGCTGGCGCAAGGCCGCAGCAAGACGCCGCCACTGGTTCTCAAAACGATCATGCGAGCCGCATCTCGTTCGTCTGTGCGAAGCCGAGCTTCTCGTACATCGGGCGTCCCTCTGCCGACGCGTGCAGAACGAGCTGCTCGATTCCCTCGCTTCGCGCCCATGCAATGACCTCACGCATGACGCGCCCGCCGACACCGCGCTTTCGCCACCCCGGCTCGACATACACGTTGAGTACGAGCCCTTCTCCGCCAGACAACACGCCAGTGGGAGAGGGTCGAGGCATGAAGTGGCGACGCTGGACTCCGGCTCCGCCGATGACCTCCGTCGCATTGCCCGCGGCAGTGACGACCCAAGCGACGTATTCGCCCATCGCCAACCAGTCAGCGAGGACCGGAAGCACCGCCGCCCTCAATGCTGCTTCTTCTCCCACGGGCAACGCGCCTATGTCTCGAAACATTGCGACGCGATGTTCGACGAGGGTTGGCACATCGTCGAGCGTGGCGCGGCGAATTGCAACGTCCGCTTCGCTCACGGGACGTGCGCTAGATGGACGTCCCGTGGCATTTCTTGAACTTCTTGCCTGATCCGCACGGGCACGGATCGTTGCGCCCGACGTTCGACCAGTCCACCGGTGCGGCGCGCTGATCGGAGGCGACGTCCTGCATGGTGCGCGCGCGGCCGGCACCGATGATGACCGGGTCGCGCTTTACGGCGGCGAGCTTTTCGTCGGGCGTTTCGGCCGGACCGATGTCCTCGACCGCCGTCGCACCGATTGCCGGCGCCGACGACGCGACGTCCTCCAGCACGCCGAGCGCGTTGTAGCGACGCGTGGGTGCGCTTGGAGCTGATTCCGGGCGGAACTGGCCGCCCGGTGGCGCACCATCGGGCGAGCCCGGCTCCTCGATGACGAGCTGCACCTTGAGGAACCGGTCCGTGAAGGTCTCCGCGATGTCGTTCATCAGATCGACGAACATCGTGTAGGCCTCCTGCTTGTACTCGAGAAGCGGGTCCTTCTGCCCCCACGAGCGATAATGAATCGCGTTGCGGAGCTGGTCGAGATCGTAAAGGTGATCCTTCCACTTCTCGTCCAGCACGTTGAGCATCACGTAGCGCAGCAGGCGGTCGGCATAGCCGCCCTCCTGGTCGCGCACCATGTCCAGCGCTTCGAGCTTGCCAGCGAACGCCGTGCGGCCTGCCTCCACCGTGTGCTGCTGGGCGTCCGGCAGCACGGTGGGTCTGAGCTGCTCGTCGTCGAACTCCTTCACCTGGAGCATGTAGTGCAGCAGCAGCTCCTGACGGAGCAGCTCGAAGTCCCACTCCGAGTAGTCCTCGAACTCCGCGAGCACGGTCTCCACGCGCCGGGCGACGGCCTTCTCCACCATCTTGAGCGCCTCGCCCTTCAGCTCCTCGCCGCCCTCGAGCGCGAATGAACGCAGCGAATAGATCACCTCGCGCTGCTGGTTCATGACGTCGTCGTACTCCAGCAGCCGCTTGCGGCTCTGGAAGTTCTGGAGCTCGACGCGCTTCTGTGCCTGCTCGATGGACCGCGTGATGAGCGGATGCGTGAGCACCTCGCCCTCCTGCGCGCCCATGCGGTCCATCAGCTTCGCGATGCGATCGCTGCCGAAGAGCCGCATGAGGTCGTCCTCGAGCGACAGAAAGAACTGGCTCGCTCCCGGATCACCCTGACGTCCCGACCGGCCGCGGAGCTGGCGGTCGATGCGACGTGACTCGTGGCGCTCGGAGCCGACGATGTGGAGGCCACCGATCTCGTCGACGTCGATCTCCTTTCCGTCGGGATCCTTCACCTTCGACGGCTTCGACGGCGTGACCCCTTCGCCGAGTTTGATGTCGGTGCCGCGGCCGGCCATGTTGGTGGCGATGGTGATCGCGCCCGGCTGCCCGGCGTTGGCGACGATCTCCGCCTCACGCTGGTGATACTTGGCGTTGAGCACGTTGTGCACGAGCCCCGCGCGCTGCATGAGCTTGGACAGCGTTTCCGACGCATCCACGCTGGTGGTGCCGATCAGCACCGGATATCCGAGCTCGTGCAGGCGGCGCGTCTCGTCGACGATGGCGTTGTACTTCTCGCGCCGCGTCTTGAAGACGAGATCGTGGCGGTCGTCGCGGATGACGGGACGATTCGTCGGGATGACCGCGACTTCCAGCTTGTAGATCTCGTAGAACTCCGTCTCTTCCGTTTCGGCCGTGCCGGTCATGCCGGCCAGCTTCTCGTACATGCGGAAGTAGTTCTGGATGGTGATCGTGGCCATGGTCTGCGTCTCGCCCTTTACGCGAACCCCTTCCTTGGCCTCGACCGCCTGGTGCAGTCCCTCGCTCCAGCGACGACCCGGCATGGTGCGGCCGGTGTATTCGTCGACGATCAGCACCTCGCCGTCCTGCACGACGTAGTTGACGTCCTTCTCGTAGAGCGCGTGCGCCCTGAGAAGCTGGTGCACGATGTTGAGACGCTCGCTCTTGGACGCGTAGTCGATCTCCAGCTCGCGGCGCGCCGCGATCTTCTGGTCGCCCGTCAGGTCCGCCGCGTGATCGATGCGGTGTACCGCCTCGCTCAGATCGGGCAGCACGTACGCGTCGTGATCGTTCGGCGACATGAAGTCGACGCCGCGGTCCGTCAGATGGACGGAATGCCCCCGTTCATCGAGCACGAACAGCAGATTTTCCTCGATGTCGCGGTACGACTGCTTGTGCGGCGGCAGCTTCCGGTCGGCGAGGTGCTCGAGCTCCATCTTCAGCACGAGCTGCTTGTTACCCTGCTCCTGCATGAGCTTGAGGAGCCGCCGGTTCTTCGGGTGGCCCATCTGCGCCTGGTAGAGCTTGACCGAGGCGTCCTGCGTATTCCCCGCGCCCAGGTCACGCTCCGCATCGGCGACGAGCTGATTGACCATCTCCACCTGACGGCGCACCAGCCCCGACACGGCTGCGTTGTTCTCGAAGTACTGGATGTCCCCGTCGTTGCCGACGGGACCGGAGATGATGAGCGGGGTGCGCGCTTCGTCGATGAGCACGGAGTCCACTTCGTCCACGATGGCATAGACGTGGACACGCTGGACGCGCTGGTCGAGCGACACGACCATGTTGTCGCGCAGGTAATCGAAGCCGAATTCGTTGTTGGTGCCGTACGTGACGTCCGAGAGATACGCGGCGCGCCGCTCCGGCGACCCGGCCTCGGTGTCGTCGATGCAGCCGACGGTGAGTCCCAGGTACGTGAACAGATGCCCCATCCACTGCGAATCGCGGCGTGCCAGATACGAGTTCACCGTGACGAGGTGCGCGCCGCGCCCTGACAATGCATTCAGGTAGAGTGGCAGCGTGGCGACGAGCGTCTTGCCCTCGCCAGTCCCCATTTCCGCGATCCTGCCAAAGTGCAGCTGAATGCCGCCCATGAGCTGCACGTCGTACGGCACCATGTTCCATTGCTGCTCGCGGCCCGTGACGGTCACCGTCGTGCCCATGAGCCGTCGGCTGGCCTCGCGCACCGTCGCGAAGGCCTCGGGCAGAATCTCGTCGAGGGTTTCGGCGATGGTGCGGCGCAGATCCGCCTCGAGGCCGCCGCTGCCGTCCACGCCACCCAATTCGGTGTCGATCCGCTCGCGCTCGCTCGCCTCGCTGGCCGTTCGCTTGGCCTCCTTCAACTCGGCGATGCGAGTCTCGAGATCATGCGTCCGCTCGTGCAGCAGACCGCGAAATTTCGCCGTCTGGTTGCGCAGGGTTTCTTCGCTCGCATTGGCGAGCCTTGCTTCGTGCTCATGGACGGAATCCAGAATCGGCTGGAGCCGCTTCCGCTCCCGCTCGTGGCGGGTGCCCATGAATGCCGTCAGTACGCGCTTGAACATGCAGTCCTCTTATCGATACAGCCGATGCGCGGCGATGTAGTCCGCCACCGCATCGGGAACGAATCCGCGAATGGTCCGCCCGTCGGCCACCCGGGCGCGCAGCTCGGTGGACGAGATGTCCACCCGCCGCGTCTGCAGCACCTGCGCCGGCGTGCGGGTCGCTGCCGCGAGCGGCTCGTCGCCTCGCGCGAGGACGACCACCGTTGCCAGCGAGCGTATCCGTTCCGGTTCCTTCCACTGCTCGAAGAGCGCGAACGCGTCGGTCCCGAGCAGGAGCAGGAGCTCCACGCCGGGATGGGCGGCCGCCAACTGCGTCACGGTGTCAACCGTGTAAGATAACCCCGGACGGTCGATTTCCGACCGGTCAGCGATGAACCCTGGGACCCCGTGCAGCAGCCGCTGCGTCATCGCGAAGCGATGCTCCGCGCTGGCGTACGCGCGGCCGGATTTCAGCGGTTGCTCACCGGCGGGCATGAACCGCACGCCATCGAGCGCCAGGGCCTCGACCGCGTCGATGACCGGAAGCAGATGCCCGAGATGCGGCGGGTCGAAACTGCCCCCGAAGATCCCGAGGCGCATGCCTCAGTCCGCGGGCGGTGTCGACGGCGGGGTCGCGGCCTGAGGCGGACCCGTCGACGCCGGTGGAGCGTTCGAGGTGGCTGCGGGCGCCGACTGTGCCGGCTCACCGACGCCCTGACATACGAGGCGCACCTCGGCATCACCTGGATAGTTCTTCCGAAGCGCCGCGCATTGATCCTGCGCGTCTTCACGATACCGGATGGCCCTGTACGACTCCACCAGACGCAATTGTGCAGAGCGAGACGTCGGGCTCGCGGGCCACTTGGCGAGGACGTCCTTGAAATAGATGATGCCGCTGTCGTACGCCCCGCGCCGGAGATAGTACAGGCCGGTCAGGTAGGCCTTCTGCGCGAACATTTCCTCCAGCTCCGCCAGCTCCTTCTTCGCTTCGGGGACGAGCGGCGACTGGGGATAGAGGCTCAGCAGCGTATTGTACGTCGCGAGCGCCGTCTCGCCATATGTGGGATCGAGGGCCGGCTTGCGCCACATCTTCCCATAGGCGCGCGCGGCCGCGAGCGCGGCGGGTGCGGCGAGGGTGTCGTCGGGGAAGTTCTCGACGAGATGTGAGAAGCTCGTGGCCGCCAGCACGTGCTCGCCACGGGCCTCGTGCGCACGGCCAAGGAACCAGTGGGCGCGCGGCAACAGCGTGTCGCGGGCCGACAAGTCGGTCGTGAGCTTCTCGAAGGCCGCCACGGCATTGTCCCACCGCTGCGCATCCGCTTCCTGCATGGCGGCGCGGTAGAGGGCTTCGTTCGTGGGGAACTTCGTAATCTGAAAGTCGGGATGGCAGGCCGCGGTCACGAAGACCATGGCGGCGAGCGGCCCCCGGCGAATCAAGCGCATATCGGAAACTGTACCCGCGAAAAGGCGGTCGGTTCAGGAGCCATGGAAGATACACCGGGAACGCCCGTGAACGGTCTACGGTTCACCGGTCAGAGGCCCGCTGGCCGCTCTCGCGCAACCCTCGGCGCCATGTGCGGCGTACCGATGAGCCGGCGAAAATACTCGATGGTGAGCGCCAGCCCGTCCCGGACGTGCACCGTAGGCTGCCAGCCGAGCGTCGCCCGCGCCTTGGAGATGTCGGGCTTCCGCACCTTGGGATCGTCCACCGGAAGCGGCTCGTGCACGATGGGCGCCGACGTCCCGGTGAGCTCCACGACCAGCTCGGCGAGCTGGCGTACGGTATACTCGTCGGGATTGCCGATGTTGGTCGGTGTGTGATTGCCGTGCATGAAGAGGCGGTAGATCCCGTCGACCTCGTCCGACACATAGCAGAAGCTGCGTGTCTGCGACCCGTCGCCGTAGATGGTGAGCGGCTCGTTCGTCAGCGCCTGCACGATGAAGTTCGACACCACGCGCCCGTCACGCGGCCGCATCCGCGGGCCGTACGTATTGAAGATCCGTACGATGCGCGTGTCCACGCCGTGGTACGTGTGGTACGCCATCGTGATGGCCTCCGAGAACCGCTTGGCCTCGTCATAGACACCGCGGGGTCCCACGGGGTTTACGTTCCCCCAGTAATCCTCGGTTTGCGGATGCACCAGCGGATCGCCGTACACCTCGGACGTGGAGGCCAGAAAGAAGCGGGCGTTCTTGGCCTTTGCGAGACCCAGGGCGTTGTGGGTGCCCAGCGAGCCCACCTTCAACGTCTGGATGGGCAGCTCGAGATAGTCGATCGGACTGGCTGGCGACGCGAAATGCAGCACGCCGTCGAGAGCTCCCGACACGTACGTGTACGTCGAGATGTTGTGCCGCATGAATTCGAACCGGACGTCGCTCATCAGATGGGCGATGTTGTCCGGATGGCCCGTGACGAAGTTGTCGAGGCCCACCACCGAGTGGCCTTCGGCGAGAAACCGGTCGCACAGATGCGATCCCAGAAATCCGGCGGCGCCCGTGATCAGCACTCTCATGTCGGTGCGCCTCGTCCGATGGACTCGTAGGTGAAGCCGAGCGCGCGCATCTTGCGCGCGTCATACAGGTTCCGGCCGTCCACGATCACCGCTCCGCGCAGCAGCGATTTCATGCGGGCGAAGTCCGGGTGGCGGTACTCGTTCCAGTCCGTCACCACGACGAGCGCATCGGCGCCCTCGAGCGCCTCGTAGCCCGACGGCGCATACGTGATCCTTGCGCCGATTCGTCGCTCCGCCTCGTGCATGGCGACCGGATCGTGCGCCGCGACCGTTGCGCCCGCCGAGAGCAACTGGTCGATGAGCACGAGTGAAGGCGCCTCGCGCATGTCATCGGTATTCGGCTTGAACGCCAGCCCCCACACCGCGATGCGCTTGCCCTTCACACCACCAAGACTTCGGTCCAGCTTCTCGAAGAGCCGCTCTTTCTGGGCCTCGTTCGCGGATTCCACAGCGTCGAGCACTCGCAGCGCCACATGCTTCGACTTAGCCGTGCGCACGAGCGCTTTGACGTCCTTGGGGAAGCACGACCCGCCATAACCCGGACCCGGAAACAGGAACGCCGCGCCGATGCGCGTGTCCGAACCGATCCCTCGCCGAACCTGATCGACGTCGGCACCGACGGACTCACACAGATTCGCGATCTCGTTCATGAAGGAGATGCGTGTGGCGAGCATCGCGTTGGCTGCGTACTTCGTCATTTCCGCCGACGGCACGTCCATGAAGAGGATGGGTTTCCCGGTGCGGACGAACGGCGCGTACAGCTCCGCCATCACGCTGCGCGCGAAGTCGCTGTCCACGCCCAGCACCACGCGATCCGGCTTCATGAAGTCGTCGATCGCCGCGCCCTCCTTGAGAAACTCCGGATTGGAGCACACGTGGAAGGGAAACTTCGCGTTGCGCGCCACGGCCTCCGTCACCCTCGCCGCGGTGCCGACGGGCACCGTGGACTTCGTCACCACCACCAGCTCGCGCTGCATGTGCCGGCCGATCTGCTCCGCGACGTCGAGCACGTGGCGCAGGTCCGCCGAACCATCCTCATCGGGTGGCGTGCCGACCGCGATGAAGACGACGTCCGCCGATGCGATGCTCTGCCCAATGTCCGTCGAGAACGTGAGGCGTCCCTGCCGCTGATTCCGTTCGACGTAATCGTCGAGGCCGGGCTCGTAGATGGGGAGGACGTTGTTCCGGAGGCCCTCGATCTTGGTCTCGTCGAGATCGGCGCAGAGGACGGCATTCCCCGTTTCAGCGAGGCACGCGCCCACGACGAGACCCACGTACCCGGAGCCGACGACGGTGATGTTCACGAGATCAGTGAAAGAACGACGTGACGCCGGCCACCACCTCGTCGAGCTGCTGGCGCGTCAGCTCGGGGTAGATCGGCAGGGAGAGAACTTCCTGCGCCGCGCGCTCGCTCTCGGGACACTGACCCTTCTTGTAGCCGAGATATGCGAAGCACGGCTGCAGATGGAGTGGAAGCGGATAGTAGATCGCCGTGCCGATGCCATGCGCCTTGAGGTGCGCCTGGAGCGCGTCGCGCTTACCGCTCGCAATGCGCAGCGTGTACTGATTGAAGATGGACTCGTTCTCGGGGGCGACGTACGGCGTCGTCACGACACCCGTCGCGGCGAGGTCGGCAAAGGCGGCGTCATAATGCGCCGCGTTCCGCCGTCGCCCCGCGCTCCACGCTGCGAGATGCGGAAGCTTGGCCGAGAGCACCGCGGCTTGCAGCGCATCCAGTCGGCTGTTGTATCCGACTTCGTCGTGGTAATACTGCCGCGACCCACCATGCACGCGCAGCCGCCGCAAACGCTCCGCGATGCGGTCGTCCTGCGTGACGATCATGCCGCCATCGCCATACCCGCCGAGATTCTTCGAGGGAAAGAAGCTGAACGTGCCGATGGTCGGGACTTCACCGGCCATGCGCGCTTCGCCGTCAATGGATCGCCGCGCGCCGATGGATTGTGCTGCGTCCTCGATGACCGGCAGTCCCGGCAGCGCGAGCGCGATACGCTCCACAGCGGCCATCTGCCCGAACAGATCCACCGGGATCACGGCCCTGGTCTTCGACGTACGCGCTGCTGCCGCTGCATCCGGCCGAATGTTGTAGGTGTCCGGCTCGATGTCGACGAACACGGGCGTCGCACCGAGGTTGTGCACGGTACCCGCCGTCGCGAAAAACGTGAACGGCGTCGTGATGACTTCGTCGCCGCGGCCGATGTCGAGCGCGCGCATCGCGAGCAACAATGCATCCGTTCCGTTGGCACACCCGATGGCGTGCTTCGCGTGCGACAGCGCCGCGATGTCGCGCTCGAGCGTGACGACCGCGTCGCCGAGGATGAAGGTCTGGGCGTCCACCACTTTCATCATCGCCGCGACGACGTCGTCGCGGATGGTGGCATACTGCGCCTTGAGGTCGAGCAGCGGGACAGGCATGGAAGCGAATTATAGTCTCGTGCGGAGCGGGATCGGCACCTCGCATCCCGTCTTGGCCGACTCGTAGATGCCGAGGATCAATTCCAGGGATTTGCGGCCGGCGCGCCCATCGGTGTCGGGACGCGCAACCCCATGCAGCACGGGCAGCAGGTTTCGGTAGTACGCCTCGTGACCGAATCCGTACACGGTTGGTGGGTTCGTATTTGCGGCGTCGATGAGCTTGTCGTCGTCGTCGTACGTCTCGAACTGCCAGTGCTCCACGCGATTGACGGCCGTGCCGCCGATCTTCACGGAGCCCTTCTCGCCGAGAATGGTGATGGAGCCCTCGAGGTTGCGCGGATACGTGAGCACGCTCACCTCGATGACGCCGAGCGCTCCCGACCGAAACTTCAGGACCGCCACGCCGGAATCCTCGGCCTCGATGCGCCGAGCCTGCGTCGCCGTCTTGGCCATCACGCTCTCGACCGGTCCCACGAGCCACTGCATGAGATCCACGTAATGGCTTGCCTGATTCATGATCGCGCCACCGTCGAACTCCCAGGTTCCACGCCACGGCTCGGCGTCATAGTACTCCTGCGGCCGCGTCCACCGCACCGTGGTGTTGGCCATGTGGATGCGGCCGAACCGCCCCTTGTCGATGGCGCGCTTCAGCAGTTGCACGGGCGGGTTGAGCCGATTCTGCTTCACCACGAAGAGATGCACGCCGGCGGCGTCGCAGGCGTGGACGAGCTCATCCGCCGCCTCGAGCGAAATCGCCATTGGCTTTTCCGTGAGGACGTGGCGTCCGGCCTTCGCTGCGATGATTCCGTGCTGAGGATGCAGCCCCGACGGCGTACAGACGGTCATGAGATGACTCGGGACCGCCTCCAACATCTCCTCGACCGACGCGAACGCCGGCACGCCAAACTCGGCGCCAGCAGCCTGTGCGCGGCCCAGATCGCTGTCGGCGACCGAGACGAGCTGCAGCCCGTCGATCTTTGCGATGGCCTCGAAGTGATTGCGGCTGATGCGGCCGCAGCCTACGAGCGCGACACGAATGCGGCCCGTGATGGGTGGCACGGAAGCGCTCATGGTGTGGTCTGCATGTTCGGCCCGCTCATTTGACGAACCACGCCGTCGCGCGACTCGTAGATGGATCCGCACACGGCGCACTGCCCCGTACCGCTGTCGGGCAGGCGCTCGCCGCACTGGCACATCCACCCGACGCGCCGCGCCGGCACACCCACGACGAGCGCAAACGGCGCGACGTCAGTGCTCACCACGGCGCCCGCGCCGACGAAGGAATACTCACCGAGGGTGACGCCGCTGACGATGGTGGCATTCGCCCCGATGGAGGAGCCGCGCTTCACGAGCGTGCGACGATATTCCCCCTTCCGCGACACGTGGCTCCGCGGCGTGAGCACGTTGGTGAAGACCATGGATGGACCGCAGAACACGTCGTCCTCGATCTCCACGCCCTCGTAGATGGACACGTTGTTCTGCACCTTCACGTTGCGTCCGATGCGCACCCCGTTCATCACGACGACATTCTGTCCGAGCGAGCAGTGCTCGCCGATGACCGCGCTGCCGAGCACATGGCAGAAATGCCAGATACGTGTACCTGCACCGATCATCGCGCCGTCGTCGACGAACGCGGAGGGATGCACCGTCGCCTCGGGGTGAACGCTCATGCGCCGACCGTCACCGCATCGTGAATGTCCTGCTGCCACTCCTGCAACGACCGCACGGTAGCGGAGCGCGACCGCAGCGCGAGAATCGCGTCCGAGGCGGCGCTCGCCGCCGACAGGGTCGTGGTATATGCGACGTGATTGCGAATGGCCGCCTGGCGCATCGTGTAATCGTCACGCTGCGCATGCTTGCCGAGCGGTGTGTTCACCAGGAGCTGGACGTCTCCGTTCAGGATCATGTCAAGGCAGTTCGGCCGGCCCTCATGCACCTTGTACACGGTGCTCACCGGAATGCCCCGCGCGCGCAGGAACTTCGCCGTGCCCTGCGTGGCGACGAGGGCGAAGCCCATCTCATGAAAGCGCCGCGCGATCGGCGCCACCGATGGTTTGTCCGAGTCGTTCACCGTCACCAGGATCGTCCCCGAGAGTGGCATGCCGTTTCCGGCGGCGAGCTGCGCCTTGGCGAACGCACTGCCAAACGAATCGGAGATCCCCATCACCTCGCCCGTGGACCGCATCTCCGGCCCGAGCACCGGATCCACGCCCTCGAACTTGTTGAACGGGAACACTGCTTCCTTCACCGATACGAACGGCGGCACGATCTCCTCAGTGAACCCGATGTCGGCGAGCGACTCGCCGCACATGACGCGCGCGGCGTGACTCGCCAGGGGAACACCGATCGCCTTTGACACGAACGGAATGGTGCGGCTCGCGCGCGGATTGACCTCCAGCACGTAGACCACGCCGTTCTTGATGGCGAACTGCACGTTGATGAGGCCGACCACCCCGAGCGCACGCGCGAGGGCCACCGTCTGATCCTTCATCGTCCGCACGTCCCGCTCGCCGATGAGATATGGCGGAAGCACGCAGGCCGAATCGCCGGAGTGAATCCCCGCGTCCTCGATGTGCTGCATCACCCCGCCGATCACCACCTGCGTGCCGTCGCAGAGAGCGTCCACGTCCACTTCGAACGCGTCCTCGAGAAACGAGTCGATGAGCACGGGCCGTTCCTCGGACACACGCACTGCTGTGGCGAAATACTGCTCGAGCGAGGCGGGATCATACACGATCTGCATCGCGCGCCCGCCCAACACGTAGCTCGGCCGCACAAGAACCGGATAGCCGATGGACTCGGCGGCAGCGAGCGCTTCGTCGATGCTCGTGGCTGTGCCGTTGGGTGGCTGGATCAATCCGATCTCGCGCGCGACCGCCTCGAACCGTCGCCGATCCTCCGCCATGTCGATCGCATCGGGCGACGTACCGAGGATCTGCACTCCGGCCGCCTCCAGTCCACGCGTCAGCTTGAGCGGCGTCTGTCCCCCCAACTGCACGATGACGCCTTTGGGCTGCTCGCGATGCACGATCTCGAGCACGTCCTCGAGCGTGAGCGGCTCGAAGTACAGCTTGTCGGAGGTATCGAAGTCCGTGGAGACGGTCTCGGGATTCGAGTTGATCATGATCGTCTCGTACCCGCGCTCACGCAGCGCCATCACGGCACGCACGCAGCAGTAGTCGAACTCGACGCCCTGCCCGATACGGTTCGGTCCACTGCCGAGGATGATGACGGACGTTCGCCCGCTGCGCGGAGCCTCGCTCTCCTCGTCGTAGCTGCCGTACAGGTACGGGGTCGCGGACGGAAATTCTCCGGCGCACGTGTCCACCATCTTGTACGCCGGCCGAACGCCGAGCGCCCAGCGCCGCTCGCGCGCCGCGGATTCGGTCTCACCGTGCAACTCCGCGAGCTGCCGATCGGAAAAACCCAACTGCTTCATGCGGCGAACTGCCACGGCGTCGAGCGACGGAAGCGCCGCGAACGCGCGCTCGGCGTCGATCAGCTCCTGGAGCTGGGACAGAAACCATGGGTCGATGGCCGTGAGCTCGTAGAGCTCCTCGACGCCCAGTCCCGCGAGAAACGCGCGCTTGACCTGATAGATGCGCTCCGACGTGGGTTGACGCAGCGCGCCCCGCAGAGTCTCCAACGAGTCGTCCGAAAGGCGATCATCCTGAAGCCGCTTGCCCACCGTCCAACCTGAGCGGCCCGTCTCCAGCGCGCGCAGGGATTTCTGAAATGCCTCCTTGAACGTGCGCCCGATGGACATCGACTCGCCGACGCTCTTCATCTGCGTCGTCAGCATCGGGTTGGCCGCGGCGAACTTCTCGAACGCGAACCTCGGCGCCTTCACCACGACGTAGTCGAGCACGGGCTCGAACGAGGCGGGAGTCGTCTTCGTGATGTCGTTCGGGATCTCGTCCAGGCGATAGCCCACCGCGAGCTTGGCTCCGATGCGCGCAATGGGAAAGCCCGTCGCCTTCGACGCGAGCGCGGAGGAGCGCGAGACGCGCGGATTCATCTCGATCACCAGCATCTCGCCATCGCGCGGATTCACGGCGAACTGGATGTTGCAGCCGCCGGCGTCCACGCCCACCTCGCGAATGATCGCGACCGCGGCGTCGCGCATCGTCTGGTACTCGCGATCGGTCAGCGTCATCGCCGGCGCCACCGTGATGGAATCGCCTGTGTGCACGCCCATCGGGTCGATGTTCTCGATGGAACAGACGATCACCACGTTGTCGTGGCTGTCGCGCATCACTTCCAGCTCGAACTCTTTCCACCCAATCAGCGACCGCTCGATGAGAATCTGTGACGTCGGGCTCTCCGCGAGACCGTGACGCACGATGTCCTCGAACTCGTCGCGGTTGTAGGCGATACCGCCCCCGGTGCCACCCAGCGTGAACGACGGGCGTATGATGGCCGGGAAGCCGGAGACATCGAGCAGCGCCATCGCCTCGTCCAGCGTGGTGGCAATGCCGCCCTGCGCGACGCCGAGGCCGATGCGGTCCATCGCCTCGCCGAACTGCTTGCGGTCCTCCGCGATCGCGATGGCGCGCGCATTCGCACCGATCAGCTCCACGCCGTGGCGGGCCAGCACACCGCTGTTGGCCAGCGACATGGCGACGTTGAGCGCGGTCTGCCCACCCATGGTCGGCAGCAGCGCGTCCGGTTTCTCGCGCTCGATGATGAGCTCCACGAACTCCGGCGTCACCGGCTCGATGTACGTGCGGTCGGCGATCTCCGGGTCCGTCATGATCGTGGCCGGATTCGAGTTGATGAGGACCACCTCGTACCCTTCCTCGCGCAGCGCCTTCGTGGCCTGCGTGCCCGAATAGTCGAACTCGGCCGCCTGCCCGATGACGATCGGGCCGGAGCCAATGACGAGAATGCGATGGATGTCAGCGCGTCGCGGCATGAATCAGATCATCTATGATGTCATCGCGCGTACGGCACGGTGTCCAACCCGTCGCGCGGTGAAGTTTGGTGTTGCTTCCCACGAGCACCGGCACGTCCACGGGACGCGCCCGCACGGAATCCACAGCAATGTCGGCAGAGACGCCAACGCGCTGCAAGACGGCCGACGCGAGCGCTCGGACCGACACGCCCTCGCCGCTGCTCACATTGTACACGTCGCCCATGGCTCCGCGCTCGAGCAGCAGCAGGTAGGCCTCGACGACGTCCGCCACGTGAAGAAAGTCGCGTACCACGTCGGCATTGCCGATCCTGAGCACGCCGCCGGAGGGCGGCAGCGCCACTGCCTGCTCCACGAGGCTCGGAAGCAGGAACCGGCGAGCGTGTCCCGCACCCGAATGGTTGAAGCTCCGCGTGCACAGCACACGAATGCCCTCGGCGCGGAACGCCTGGAGTGCCGCGATCTCCTGCGCCGTCTTCGACGACGCGTAGAGCGTGAGCGGCCGCTGCTCCACCTCCTCGTGCAACGGCATCTCGTTGATCTCGTGCCGCCCGTACTGCTCCGCGGATCCGATCACCAGCACCGTCGGATCGGCGGCGTCCTCGTCGCGCAGACGGCGCGCCTCGGCCAACACGCGAACCGACCCAACGACGTTCACCTCGTAGGCCAGGCCTGGGTTCGCACGCGCGTCCGGCACGTGGCTGATCGCCGCCAGATGGAGCACCATGTCGGGGCGACACGCATTCATCGTGTCACGCACCTGCGACTGATCGGTGACGTCCATGGTTGTCCACGAGATGGCCGAGCTTTCCGCGTCGGTGAGCACCGGCGCCGCGAACTGCCCGATTCCCGCTGCCGTCACGGACCAGCCGCGCTGCAGCATCGCACGCATCGCCCACTGCGCAACGAAGCCGTTGCCGCCCGTGACGAGCGCCCGCGTGCTCACGTCCTCCGCGACTGCCGCTCGAGGTCCGCGGCAACCATCATCTCCACGAGCTCATGGAAGCGCACCGTCGGCTCCCAGCCGAGCTTCAGCTTGGCCTTCGAGGGATCACCCACGAGCAGATCCACCTCGGCCGGGCGGTCGAAGCGTGCATCATGCTTCACGAAGTCGCGATAGTCCAGATCCACCGCGCCGAAAGCCACCTCGCAGAGCTGACGCACCGACCACGTCTCTCCTGTGGCCACGACGTAATCGTCCGGCTCGTCCTGCTGGAGCATGCGCCACATGGCATCCACGTAATCGCCGGCAAACCCCCAGTCTCGCCGAGATTCGACGTTGCCAAGTCGCAGCTCCTTGGAGATGCCGAGCTTGCAGCGCGCGGCCCCGTCCGTGACCTTGCGCGTCACGAACTCGAGGCCGCGGCGCGGACTCTCGTGGTTGAAGAGGATGCCGGAAACCGCGTACAGGCCGAAGCTCTCGCGATAGTTCAGCGTGATCCAATGGCCGTAGACTTTCGCCACGCCGTAGGGACTGCGCGGATAGAACGGCGTGGACTCGCGCTGCGGTGTCTCGACCACCTTGCCGAACATCTCGCTGGAGCTGGCCTGATAGAAGCGCGATTTCGGCGCAGCCTTCTTCATGGCCTCCAGCATTCGAGTGACGCCGAGGGCCGTGAACTCGCCGGTGAGCACGGGCTGCGACCAGGAGGTCTGCACGAAGCTCTGCGCGGCGAGGTTGTAGATCTCGTCCGGCTGCGTGTCGTGGACGACGTCGGTGAGGGACGTCTGGTCCAGCAAGTCCGCGGAGCAGACCTCGATGCGGTCCACCAGGTGGCCGATGCGCTCGTACGGTGTCGTCGAGCTGCGGCGGACGACGCCGACGACGCGGTATCCCTTCTCGAGCAGCAGCTCCGCCAGATAGGAGCCGTCCTGTCCGGTGATCCCGGTGATGAGGGCGGTGGGCATGTCGATCAGGCGATGAGGGAGAACAACAAAAAAGGGAGCCCCGCAGAGCTCCCCTGTTGCATGCTGGACGGGCGGAGCGAAGCCGTCACGCCACCTGCGCGCCGCGCGGCGCGCGCGGGACCTTGCCGGCATTCAGGCAGCGCGTGCACACCTTCACCTTCGTGATCTTGCCGTCCACCAGAGTGCGGACCACCTGGAGGTTCGGCTTCCACGTGCGGCGCGTGTGATTGTTGGCGTGCGACACGTTGTTGCCGAACGCGACGCCCTTGTCGCAGTGGTAGCAGCGATTGCGCTGGATGGCCATGGCTTACTTCTCCCCGACGAATTCGATGCGCGCCATGTCGGCGCCATCGCCCTTGCGGAAGCCGGTCTTCAGGATGCGCGTGTAGCCGCCGTTCCGCTTGGCAAACCGCGGTCCGAGCTCCTGGAAGAGCTTGTCCGCCGCCGCGCGCTTCTGAATGTGGCGGCCCGCCAGCCGGCGCGCGTGCAGCGTGCCCTCGCGTGCCTTGGTGACGAGCTTCTCGATGAACGGCCGCAGCTCCTTGGCCTTCGCCTCGGTCGTCTCGATCGATTCACTCTCGATGAGCGACGTGGCGAGGTTCCGCATCAGCGAGAGCTTCTGCTCACTCGTGCGGCGAAGCTGCCGTCCTGCCTTCCGGTGACGCATCGGTGCCTACTCCTCTTCGTCGTCGGGCGCGGCGGCGGCAGCCTGGCTCGGCGGCGTGCCCCAGTCGAGCACGCGCACGCCTTCGCCATTCTCCTCGAACCGCATCCCGAAGTTCAGGCCTTCACGCTCGAGCAGATCGGCGATCTCCTGAAGCGACTTCTTTCCGAAATTCTTGACTTGCAGGATCTGGCTCTCGGTCTGGCGAACGAGGTCACCCAGGCTCCGGATGTTGGAGTTCTTGAGCGAGTTGACCGAGCGCACGCTGAGCTCGAGGTCGTCGATGGGCGTCTTGAGCAAGCCCTGGAGCCGCGCGCCATCGGTGCCCGCGCCCTCACCGGCGCCGGCGCCGAGCGGCGCGGAGCTGTGCGAGCCGAACTCCACGAAGTACTGGAAGTGCGTCTGAGCGAGTGCCGCCGCATAGCTGACGGCTTCCTCGGGCGAGATGGTGCCGTTCGTCTCCACCGTCAGCGTGAGTCGATCGTAGTCCGTGCGCTGTCCGACACGCGTCTCCGCCACGGAGAAATTCGCGCGCCGCACCGGATTGTAGATGGAGTCGATGCGAACGAGGTCCACCGGCAGGCCGCGATCCAGGGGATGCTGGTCGGCCTCCACGTAGCCGCGTCCCTTGTTGACGTACAGCTCGATGTTGAGATCGCGGTCATCCTGAAGGGTCAGGATGTGGTGCGACGTGTTGACGACCCGCACGCCGGACACCGGCACGACGTCTCCGGCGGTGACCGCACCGGCGCCATCGCGCTTGATGTGCAGCACGGCGTTCTCGACGTCGTCCGCGAGCGTCAGCGTGAGCGTCTTGAGGTTGCCAATGATCTGGTGGACGTCTTCGACGACGCCCGGAATGGTCTGGTGCTCGTGCACGACGCCGTCGATGCGGACACCCCACACCGCCGCGCCGCGGAGCGACGACAGCAGCATGCGACGCATCGCATTGCCGAGCGTGTGACCGAAGCCCCGCTCCAGCGGCTGGAGGCGGAATTCGGCGACGTTAGGGTTGTCCTCGCGCTTGGTCGCTTCGACCAGCTGCGGACGGACGAGACCACGGAGATCGATCGTAGAAGCCATGATTCGGTACGGGTGTTCGGGTCATTCCGGCGTGCGACGTGCCGGAAACGCTCTGCCCCGCCCCAAACGCGCGGCAGACTCGTAGAGGGGTTTGGGCCCCGACCAGCTATCTGGTAAGTGGGTAGGTCGGAAGACCTCGAACGTCGTTACCGACCTGCTGACCTACCGACCTACTTGCTGTAAAGCTCCACCACCAACTGCTCTTGCGCCGCGATCGGAATGCTCGTGCGCGCGGGGCGCTCGAGCACGCGGCCGCTGAACGTCTCCTTGTCCACCGCGATCCACGAGAGCGGCGCGCCGCGCGACGACTGCTCCATCGCGACGATGACCGACACCTGCTCGCGCGACTTCACCCGCATGCGGACTTCCTGGCCCGGCTGCACGTGGAAGCTCGGGATGTCGACGCTCTTCTGGTTCACTTCCACATGGCGATGCCGGATGAGCTGGCGGGCCGCCTTGCGGCTCGACGCGAAGCCCATGCGATACACCACGTTGTCCAATCGCGTTTCGAGCGCGGCCAGCAGGTTGTGCCCCGCGATGCCCGGCTGCGACGCCACCTTCTCGAACGTGTTGCGGAACTGCTTCTCGCTCACGCCGTAGATGCGCTTGATCTTCTGCTTCTCACGCAACTGCTTCGAGTACTCCGACGCCTTGCGGCGGCGCGCCGTGGCCTGGCCATGCTGGCCCGGCGCATACGGACGACGCTCGACCGGACACTTCTCGGTGAAGCACTTGGTGCCCTTGAGGAACAGCTTGGTCCCCTCGCGCCGGCATTGGCGGCAGCTCGGACCCGTATAGCGACCCATGCTCAGACTCTCCGACGCTTCGGGGGACGGCAACCGTTGTGCGGAATCGGCGTCACGTCCTTGATCGACTTCACCTGGAGCCCCGCCGCGGCGAGCGCCTGAATGGCCGACTCGCGGCCACTGCCAGGGCCCTGCACGCGCACGTGCACCCGCTTCACACCGGCCGTCAACGCCTCGCGAGCCGCCTGCTCCGCCGCGACGGTCGCCGCGAACGGCGTGCTCTTCTTCGAGCCCTTGAAGCCAGCCTTGCCACTCGACCCCCACGCGATGGCGTTGCCGCGCGGATCGCAGATGGTGATGGTCGTATTGTTGAAAGTCGCGTTGACGTGCGCCACACCCTCGGCCTCGACCACGCGCTTGGTCTTCTTTCCTATCGCCATACGGTTACTTGGTTACCTTTTTCTTGCCGGCAATCGCGCGGCGTGGCCCCTTCTTCGTGCGCGCATTGGTATGCGTCCGCTGGCCACGCACCGGCAGACCGCGGCGATGACGCGTGCCACGATACGACCCGATGTCCATCAATCGCTTGATGTTCATCGAGACCTCCGTCCGCAGCGCACCCTCCACGCGATAATCCTTCTCGATCGCCTGACGCAAATGGTTCACGTCGGCGTCCGTCAGGTCGCGCACGCGCAATGACGCGTCGATGCCCGCCGTCTTCATGATCTCCAGAGCGGACGCTCGCCCGATTCCGAAGATATAGGTCAGTCCGATCTCAACCTTCTTGTCTCGCGGGAGATCGATGCCGGCAATACGAGCCATTCGCTATCAGCCCTGACGCTGCTTGTGCTTGGGATTGCGCTTGCAGATGATGCGAGTCACGCCGTTGCGCTTCACAACCTTGCAGTGCTCACAAATCGGCTTGACGCTGCTTCGGACTTTCACAAAAACACCATCAATGCAAAACGTGGGATTTTTTCGGCCAAGACACGTACGATAATGGGGCAGCTAACGTAAGGCAACCCCAACACATACACCGATTTCAGCCCAGCTCCCGTACCACGCGCTCGAACGCCGCGAGCGGATCGGGAGCGGCGGTCACCGCCCGCCCCACCACGACGTAGCCGGCCCCCGCGCGCCGAGCGTCCGCTGGCGTCATCACTCGCCGCTGATCGTGCGCCGGCCCGTCAGCCAGTCGAATGCCCGGGACCAGGATCGAAAGCGTCTCTCCGAACGCGCCCCGCACCGCCGCCGCCTCCGTTCCCGCACAGACGATCCCATGCACTCCGGCCCGCTCCGCCAGACCAGCCAGCCGCAGAACCTCCTTCTCCACGTCGGGAGGCTCGCGTCCCCAGGCCGCGCCGAGCCCGTCGGCGTCCAGCGACGTCAGCACGGTCACCGCCAATAGATCGCAGCGTCCGTCAGCCGCGCGCTGTGCGGCCGCGAGCATGTCGACGCCACCGCTCGCATGGACCGTCAACAGCCGCACGCCGAGCGCGACGGCGCTTCGCACGGCGCCGGCAACCGTATTCGGGATGTCGTGATACTTGAGGTCGAGAAAGACGTCGGCCCCTATGGAGCGCAGCTCGCGCACGATGGCCGGCCCCTCCGCCGTGAACAGCTCGTTTCCCACCTTGTAAAAACGGCATGCGTCGCCGAGCGTGCGCGCGATGCTCAACGCATTGGCCGACGTGGGGACGTCGAGCGCCACGATGGGAACGGTCTGCACGGTCATCGGTCAAACTCCAGAGTTCCGACGAGCTCGGTCACGTCGCGAACGCCATGGGTGTCGCACCAGTGAGTCAGCTCACGGACGATGCGCTCCGGGGCGCGCGGATCGCGGAGCATGGCCGTCCCGACGCCCACGAGCGACGCGCCAGCGAGGATGTACTGCAAGGCATCCTCGGCGGAAGAGACGCCTCCGACGCCCAGAATGGGCAGAGTCACGGCGCGTCGGACTTTCCATGTCGCCAGAACGCCCACGGGACGAAGGGCCGTTCCGCTCACCCCGCCCGTCCCGAAGCCGAGTACAGGACGGCGACGCTCGACGTCGATGACCAATCCCGGAATCGTATTCACGAGCGTGATCGCGTCCGCGCCCGCGTCGGCCGCCACTGCCGCACTCTGCGCAATGTCCGGCAACATGGGAGAGAGCTTCACGAAGAGCGGCCGGCGGGTCGAGACACGCGCACGCCGCACCACCTCGGCGAGCGAGCTCATGTCGGCACCGAACTCCATTCCGCCGGCCTTCACGTTCGGACAACTCACGTTCAGCTCATACGCATCGAGGCTGCCGGGCGACTCGGCGGCGACCGCCGCATCGAGCTCCGCCACGACCTCCGCGAATTCCTCGGTCGCGAAGCCCACGATGTTGGCGATCTTGCGGACGCCCGGAATCGCCGAGGCGAGCCAGGGGAGATGTTCCCGCCGCACGGCGGAGACGCCCGGGTTCGCAAGGCCGACCGCGTTGATCATTCCGCCATCGAACTCCGCCACACGCGGCGATGGCGCGCCGGCCCTCGGCTCCGGGCTCACGGCCTTGGTGACGAGCCCTCCCAGCGCCTCGAGGTCGACCACGCCGGCGAGATCGCGTCCGTAGGCCGCCGTGCCTGCCGCGAGGACGACGGGATTCTGGAAATCGAGACCGGCCACCCGCACCGCGAGCGTTCCGCGGTGCGTGCTCACCGCTGTCCTTGGCCTCCGGCCGCGCTGCCGGTGGACGAAACGCGCCGCTCGTACCGTCGCAGGTATTCCAATACGCCGTCGGCGATGGCGCCCGACAGTTCATTCATCCGCGCAGGACTGGTCATGTACGCCGCTTCGCCCGGATTCGTCCCGAAGCCGATCTCGACGAGCACGGCCGGCATGAAGGCCGTGACGAGCACGCGAAACCCGGCCTGTTTCACGCCGCGGTTGGGACCAGGATGCACCACCCCCATGCGGCGCTGAATGAGTTCCGCCAGCTCGTTGGACTCGCGGAGGTGCTCGTTCTGCGCCATGTCGTTGAGAATGAAGCTCAGGGGATCGCCGGCGCGCGCCGCCTGACTGGACTCGAACTTCACCACTTCGTTTTCCATCCGTTCCACGCGCCGCGCGTCTTCCGTCTTGGCCTCGGACAGGAAGTAGGTCTCGAATCCGCGCGCGCCGCCAGGGTCCTTCCAGCCGGGATTCGCCGCATTCACGTGGATGCTGACGAAGAGGTCCGCGCGCGCCTCGTTGGCGATGCGCCCCCGGTCGGACAGCGCGATCAGCGTGTCGGTGGTGCGCGTGTACGTGACGTCGATGCCGCGCTCGTTCAATGCCGCGCCCACTCGCTTGGCGACCGCCAGCGTGACGTCCTTCTCGCGCACGTCGGGGCCGAAGCCGAGCGGACCGTGCATGCCGCCGTCGGGGCCGCCATGACCCGCGTCCACGACCACCAGTCGGCGCGTCCGAAGCGGGCCTGGAGCGACAGTCTGCGCGAGCACCGGCGTGGCTTGCTTTCGTGCATTCGAATCCGAGACGCGAGCATACTTGTCCGGTGTGGAGAATGCGCGCAGCTCGAACCGCGCCGGATCCCAGGCGAGGTTGCCGGCGACGCGCGGCAAGATTTCCGCGATCAGTTGCAGTGGGACGTACAGCGCCTGCTTTCGAACCTGAGGCGCGGTTGCGAGCTGATAGGTCTGCCCGCCGGCCTTGGCAAAGCGCGTCCCTTCCTCGATCTCTATGGACTGCCCGCCCACGATGAGCATCCATCGTGAGCCGGTGACGTGCGACACAATGACGGGAACGATGGGACGAAGCTGGTCCGCCCGCAGGAGCGAGCCGCCGTCCGACGGAACGAGGGCCACCACGGCGGAGCGGCTCGCGTCCCTGACCGTGAGCGATTCGAGAGGCGCTGCGCTGGCGGCGAGCTGGAACGCCGCAACGAGTGCGATGATCATCGCGTCCGCACCGCGCGCGCGATCTCCCGATCCGCGTCGCGCGTCCGCTCCGATTCGCGCTTGTCGTGCAGCTTTTTCCCCTTGCCGAGTGCCAGCACCACCTTGGCAATCCCGCGTTTGAAGTACAGTTCGAGCGGAACCAGCGTCAGCCCCTGTCGCTCGATGGCTCCTATGAGACGCTCGATCTCCCGCTTGTGCAACAGGAGCTTGCGCGTGCGCGTGGGCTCGTGATTGTTGTAGCTGGCACGCTCGTACGGCGAGATATGGAGATTGAGGATGTAGATCTCGCCATCGCGCACGGTGCCGTAGGCATCCGAGAGGTTGGCCTTCCCGTCCCGGAGCGACTTGACCTCGCTGCCAGTCAGCACGAGACCCGCCTCGAACGTGTCGAGAATGCTGTAGTCGTACCGTGCACGCCGATTCTTGGCGATCGGAACGATGTCGGGGCTTTCGTCGGGCTTCGGCATGGCGGAACGGGAACCGCGCGCAGGCGCGCCGGTTCTGCAACATAAGAGTGCGCGCGGGCGCGCGGCAGCGCGCGCGTTGACTTGATTCGTCCGGCGCAATTAGGTTGCATGTCTGCCCGCGATGGACGCAGGCGCGGCGCGCTCGGGTGGTGGAACTGGTAGACACGCAGGTCTCAGAAGCCTGTGCCTTCACCGGCGTGGGGGTTCAAGTCCCCCCTCGAGCATGAGTTACGCGAACGGCCGGGACGTTACACGTCCCGGCCGTTTGTCGCGTGGCACCGGCGCTTCGCTAGTCGTGGTGGAAGTAGAAGCGGTTTCCGTCGAGGTCTTCGACGGTGAATTGCCTCAACCCCCAGGGCTTCGTTTCCAGGGGCTCAACGATGTTCGCTCCCGCCGACTTCAACTCGTCGTACGTCGCGTCGAGATCTTCGGCAAACACCCAATGAACCGCAGCCTCGAACGGCGGAGTTTTCTTCCGAAAGAATATCGCCACGTTCCTGCGCGACACGGCCCCGATCTCTTTGCCCGGATAGAGCCAGCCAATCTCGAAGCCGAGTGCATCCCGATAGTGCTTCTGCGCGCGCTCAACGTCAGTGACGGGCAGTTCGGGTACTAGCTGGCCAATCGACGTCAACGACTGTTTCGCGCTCACGAAGGCCTCCTCTGTGCATCAGGCGTGCTGATGGGCATCCGCATGACTGATCAGCGGGCGACGCGGCTGGGCGCGACGTCCTCGGGAAGCTGCGCCTTGCCGAACACCGTTTGCAGAGCGGCGTTCGACGCCGCGAGATACTCCGCGACCAGCTCCGCGGCGCGCTGCACCGCTGGGTCATCGGCGCGGATCGGACCCCCGGAGAACGCCAGGAGATTCTGTGCGACTCTCAGCGTCGCGGTGCCGCTGCCACGCGAAAGAAAGGCGTCGCGGTACGCACTGAGGCGCGCATTGAATTGCCGTTCGGCGAGGTCGTGAAGCTCCTCGTCCACGTTGCGGTCCTTCTGCATCCGGTGCAGCAGCGCACGAAGCACCTCGGACGGCGTGCGGTCGTCCAGTGCATCGCGCTGCGCAACGAGCACGCCGAGCGAGCGTTTCAGGTACCGAAGCTCCCACTGGGCGTGATCGAGATCTCCGCGCGTGGCGTCGGTCGCGAGCCAATCGACGTCGGCGGGCGCGGGATCCTCCATGAGCATGGAGGCATACGTCGCGCTCCGGCGAAGCAGCGCGCGATCGTCGCGAAAGGAGCGGAAGAGGCGCACGCGCGCCCGGACGTCAGCTGAGAACGGGAAGTGCGAGGCGTCCGGTGGACACCGCGGCGGGCTCACGCAGCCCGACGCGCTCACGCACCTCGCGCTCCTGCAACAGGAGATCACTCAGGCGGACGCTGGCAAGCACTTCGTCGATGCGCTGTTGCAGGAGCACCCAAACCGGACGGATGCTGCAGTCGTGCGACTCCGCACAGCGTTCCGCTTCCACCGGATGCGAGACACAGTGCACGTCGAAGGTGAAATTCTCCGACGCGGCAATGACGTCGCGCACCGTGATTTCCTGAGGCACGCGCGCAAGATGATAGCCGCCGTGCGCGCCGCGCGTGCTGCTCACGATGCCGGCGCGGCGCAGCTTCAGCATGATCTGCTCGACATAGTCCCCGGGCAGCCGCTCACGCGCGGCAATCTCGCGGCCGGTTACCGGCCCTTCGGCCAGCCGGCGTGCCAGATGCAGGGCACAGATGAGTCCGTATTCCGCCTGAGTGGTGATGCGCACTATCAGCTAATCTACTGCCGCGAACCGATTTGGGCCAATTCGGCGCTCAGCCACCCGCCACCATGCCATGGGCGCCGCCGGGCACGCCGATCTCGGTCATTTTGCGCAGATCGAGCACCTCGTCAATCTCGTCGGCGGGCAGAAGTCCGTCGCGCCTGACCAGGTCGCGCACCAGCACGCCCTCCTTGACCGACTGCTTGCTGATCTCGGCCGCCCGCGTGTAGCCGATGTGCGGCATGAGCGCGGTGGCGAGCGCGGCGGACCGTTCCACCCAGTAGGCGCACATGTCCTCGTTCGCCTGGATGCCGGAGACGCATTTCTCCGCGAAGACCCTGGCGGTGTTCGTGAGAATGCGCATGGAGAGGAGCACGTTGAACGCGATGACGGGCATCATCACATTGAGCTCGAGCTGCCCGTGCTCCGCGGCAATGGCGACGGTGGTATCGAGTCCCATGACCTGAAAGCAGACCTGATTCACCATCTCCGGAATGGACGGATTGATCTTGCCCGGCATGATGGACGAACCGGGTTGCACGGCCGGCAGCGTGATCTCGTCGATGCCGGTGCGCGGGCCCATCACCATGAGGCGCAGGTCGCTGGCAATCTTGCTGAGGTCGATGGCGAGCACGCGCAGCGCGGCGCTGAACGCCGCGACGTCGCCCATGCTCTGCATCAACTGAATGCGATCCGCGCCGATGCGGAGCGAGAGCCCGCTGATCGCGGAGAGGTGCTTGTTCATCAGCGGCGGATACTCCTTCTCGACGGTGACGCCCGTGCCGACCGCGCTTCCACCGATGCCGAGATCGCGCAGATAGTCGGCCGCTTCGCGCACGCGTCGAGTCCCTCGATCAAGTGAGCCGGCGTACGCCGTGAACTCCTGCCCGAGACGAATGGGCATGGCGTCCTGCAAGTGCGTGCGGCCCGCCTTCACGATGTGATCGAACTCCTTCCCTTTGACCCCCAGCGCATCGCGCAGTCCCTCGAACGCGGACACGAGCGCATCGAGTTGTGACAGCGACGCGAGCCGGATGTTGGTAGGAATCGTGTCGTTGGTGCTCTGCGCCATGTTCACGTGATCGTTCGGATGCACCGGCGTGTACGTCCCGCGTGCGCCGCCGAGCAACTCGTTGGCGCGATTGGCGAGCACCTCGTTCACGTTCATGTTGTGCGACGTGCCCGCGCCGGCCTGATACGGATCGACGATGAACTGATCGTTGTGTTTTCCCGCCAGCACCTCGTCCGCGGCCTTCACGATGGCGTCGGCGAGCTTCGGGTCGAGACGTCCGGTCTCCTTGTGCGTGAGCGCGGCGGCCTTCTTGATCCACACCTGCGCCATGACGAACGGCCACAGAGGCGCAAATCCGCTAATCGGGAAGTTTTCCTTCGCGCGGACTGTCTGGACGCCGTACAGGGCCTCGGCCGGTACATCCCTGGTGCCGAGTGGATCCTTTTCCGTGCGAGTCGCGGTGGACATTGAGGTAGACGTGGGGAGAGGCTTTGAGTCAGACGCGCCGCGGAATCATCGCGTGATCGGGACGTCCAGCGCGTGCGCGAAGCGGTTGAAGAAGTTGTACATCGAGATCACGGCCGTAATCTCGATGATCTGCGTGGCATTCCAGTGTGACGCCAGCGTGTCGAACACTGGCGCACCCACGATGCCCGGTGTCGGCGTCATCGCGTCGGCGTACGCGAATGCGGCGCGCCACGGCTCGTCGAACACGGCGTACTGGCCGCGCGCCACCGCATCGAGCTGCTCCTCCGTTGCACCCTGCCGCCTTGCCAAGGCGGTATGGGAGGCCAGTCAATAATCGCACAGGTTGATGTGCGACACCCGGGTGCTCAACAGCTCTTTCAGAATGACGGGCACCTCGCCGGGTCCCATCACGACCTTGTTGAGCGCCGCCAGACGCGCGGCAATGAGCGGAGCGTGCGCCGCAACGCGAAACAGGTTCGGCACTTTGCCGCGCTCGGCAATAAACGCGTCGAACGTGGGGCGCACCTCTTCGGGTGCCTCACTCGGACCCAGCCGTGGAAGTCTCGCTTCGTCGCTCATGTCAACGCTTCAGTGTTCGCGCGCGACCCGACAGGAACGGATTCGTCGCCAACTCGCGCTCGATCGTGGTTGTCGGACCGTGGCCCGGATAGATCACTGTGCCCTCAGGAAGCGCGGCGAAGCGCGCGAGTGACTGATCCATGGCCCGTGGATCCGAAAGCGGCAGATCCGTTCGACCTATGCTGCCGGCAAAGAGCAGATCGCCGGACAGCGTTACTCCCTGCCCAACAAATGCCACGTGCCCGGGCGCGTGTCCTGGCACGTGCATCACGGTGAAGTCGAGAGCGCCGCACGACAGCACGTCGCCTTCGGTGAGAGGCTCCGTCGCGGCGGCCGGCTGGTCCCACGGCAGCCCGTACATCTGAGCGGCACGCGCGGAGAGTTGTTCGTAGAACGGCAGGTCGGATGGGTGCAGGCGAACCGGAACGTCGTATTCAGCGTGCACATCATTGATCGCGCCGATGTGATCGATGTGCGCGTGCGTCAGCCAGATGGCGTCGAGCGTGGCTCCGGACTCGCGCACCATGCGCACGATTCGTCCACCCTCGTCGCCTGGATCGATGAGCACCGCATGCCGCGTCGCCTCGTCCACGACGAGGTAGCAGTTCTCCTCGAATACGCTGACGGTGCGATGCTCGATCTTCATACGGCGTAGCCGCCCATTCCCTGCGGCACGACGACGCCGCCCTCGGTGCGGGCCTTCAGATACTTCTCGACGGCGATAGCGGCTGTGGTGGCGTCACCCACGGCGGTCGTCACCTGCCGCGTGAGCTGCGAGCGCAGATCGCCGGCCGCAAACAGCCCGGGAATCGAGGTCTGCATGGTGGCATCCGTGCGGATGTAGCCCATCTCGTCGTGATCGAAGTGCCCGTCGATGACGCCGGTGTTCGGACGAAAGCCGATGAAGACGAAGCATCCCGTTGCGTCGAGCATGCGGACGTCCTCGGTCACGACGTCGCGCAGGCGGATGGCGTTCATCAAGCCCGTCGAGTCGCCGGTAATTTCCTCGGCCACGGCATTCCAGATGACTTCGATCTTCGGGTTGGCGAACAGGCGCTCTTGCAGGATCCGCGATGCGCGGAATGCCTCGCGGCGATGAATGACGTACACCTTGCTGGCGTACCGGGTGAGGAAGTCCGCCTCCTCGACCGCCGCGTCGCCGCCACCAACCACGGCGATCACCTGCTCGCGGAAGAAGGCGCCGTCGCAGATGGCGCAGTACGAGACGCCTCGACCCGCAAAGGCCAGCTCACCGGGAATGCCGAGCTTCACCGGCGTGCCGCCCGCGGTGAGGATGACGGCGGGCGCCGAGTACACTTCGCCGGTGTCGGTGACAGCCTCGAACGTTCCGTCATCGAGCCGGGTGACGCGGCTGACGTTGGCGGTGACGAACTCGGCGCCGAACTCACGTGCGTGCTCCTCGAACTTGCGCGCAAGCTCCCAGCCGAGGATCGACTTCTCGCCGATCCAGTCGTCGAGCTTTTCGGTGTTCAGGAGCTCGCCGCCCGGCGTGCCGCGCTCCAGCACCACGGTGCGGAGCATCGAACGACCTGTATACAGCGCGGCGCACATCCCGGCCGGTCCTGCACCGACGATGATGACGTCGTAGGAATTCCTCGTGACCACGTTCCGTCCTCGAGCGATGCGGCGCCTCAGCGCGCCGACAATGGAAATCTCACCTTGAGAAGTCCGCGGGGGAACCTTCCGTTCCAATTCTCAATCGATCACCAGGCGCTGCACGGCGCCGTGGCAGTGGGACGCGGTCCCGAGCAGAAACGCGGCCGGCCGCGCACGTGCGCCGCGCTCCACTGCTACATCAGCGGCAATGACGTCTCCTACATCGATCATGCCCACGCCGTACGTGCGGTGCGAGCAGTGAAACACGAGCGGATGTTCCACGGGACGTCCAGCCTCTCGCTCCCGCTCGGCGTAACGCGCAAGCGCCGGCGGAAGGCTCCAGTCCCGTGGTCCTCGGGTCTCCGGACAGCGGGCCGGCTCGATGCAATTGATCGGGCACATCCACGTGGCGAAGCTGACGTAATGCGTTCCATCCTCGCCAGCGCGCTGCCACGGCACGTCCGGAGGTGAGAGAAGTGGCTCGACCGCGACGCGCCGGTGCGGCCAGCGGCGCCGTGCACGCGCGACGATCCACTCGGCCATGAGGTGCGGCATGAGCGGCGACGGGACAATGGCGTCACCTGCGACGTCGCGTCCGGTATCCGCGGCGCCCGACAACATGTCGTCGAAGTAGCTCGCCCATGTCCTGATCACGCAGCGCAGACCTGGAACACGCTCTTCGTCCGCCAGCGAGACTGCGCGACACGCCGGGTCGTGGTCCACGACGACAAGTTCGGACCACGTCGCCGCTCCGGCACGATGGGCACGGGCAAGCTGCCGCACGTAGTAGCTGCCGTAACAGCCGCCGCCTACCACCGTAATCGTTTGGAAGGCCAGCGGATCGCGCGTGCGCCGCGAGGCGCTGTCAGGTCCTGATGTGCCGGCCGCCGTCGACACGAATGACTTCGCCCGTCACATAATCCGCCGTGGCGAGATACACCACGGCCTGCGCCACGTCTTCCGGCGATCCCAGGCGGCCCAGTGGCGTCGTGCGCCGCAGATGGTCCGCCTGCGCCGGATCGAACCCCTCCGGCAACAACACCGTGCCCGGTGCGACAGCATTGACACGCACCTCCGGCGCGAGCGCGTGTGCCAGCGAGCGCGTCATCTGCACGAGCGCCGCCTTCGTCATCCCGTGGGGCACGTAGGTCGTCCACGATTCGAAGGCCGCCAGATCGGCGATGTTCACCACGTTGCCACGCACTTCGCGGAGCGCAGGGGCGGCGCGCTGCGCGATGAAAAATGGCGCACGCACGTTGATCGCGTACATCTCGTCCCAATCGCGCCGGCTGACGGAGCCGATCGGCGTGCGCATCATGATCGCCGCGGAGTTTACGAGGAGAAACAGCTCGCGCTGCTCGCGAACGGTGTCGTCCACGAGCCGTTCACACGCGGACACGTCGGCGAGATCCGCCTGGACCGTGCTCGCCTGAGCGCCGGATTGGACGATGAGACGCGCGGTCTCGCGCGCTCCTTCGGCCGACGCGTTGTAATGCACGACGACGCGCATGCCCTGCGCACCGAGTGCCAGGGCAATGGCGCGGCCGACGCGCCGGCCCGCGCCGGTCACCAGTGCGACGCGGCCCGCGAGCGCGGTCATGTCGCTACGCGGCCGGTGCGCGTCCCCGCGCGGTGAGCCGCGCATCCTGGCGCTCGAGCCAGTCGGCCGGAACCTGCATCATGCCGATCGTGCGTCCTCCTTCGGACAGTCCATGCCAGTCGGATCCTCCGCTCGGCACGAGACCGAGTTGATCGGCGAGCAGCCGTAGCCGGTTGACGTCGGCGGGCGAGTGGCTCGGATGACGCACTTCAACACCATCCAGTCCGACCGCGACGAGTGCCGTCAAACGCTCCCGCGTGCCGCCGCCAGCCGGATGCGCGAGAATCGCGAGCCCGCCCGCCGAATGAATCATTCGAATCGCATCGGCCATCGCCAGGGGCTCCTTTGCCACGTACGCGGGACGACCCGCGCCGAGGTAGCGATCGAATGCGTCGCGGATGTCCACGGCCCATCCATCCCCGACCAGCGCACGCGCCACATGCGGCCTTCCGACCGCGCCTTCGCCGGCCTGCGCGAGCACGTCGTCGAACGTGATCTTCACGCCAATGGCCTGCAGCCGTTCCACGATCTTCATGGCGCGGCGGCGGCGCATCTCCCGCAGCTCGCCCAGCGCCAGGTCGAGCACGTGCGGATCCTGAAGATGCAGGCCAAGCACGTGCGTCTCCGTGTCCTTTTCCGTGGCGCTCAACTCCACGCCGTTCACCAGACGCACACCGGTGCCGGATGCGGCAGCGTGCGCTTCGGCCAGTCCGGCAACGGTGTCGTGATCGGTGAGCGCGATTGCGGCGAGGCCGGTCGCTACGGCCGTCCGCACGACATCCGTCGGAGTGCGGGAACCGTCGGACGCCGTGGAATGCATGTGCAGGTCCACGAACGCCGCCGCGGGTGCGATCACGGCGTGTAGCCGGCCTCGGGAGACATCTCGCTCGGCTGGCTCTGTGCGAACAGCGACGCGAGATCACTGTCGGTCATCTCGGCGAGCGCTTGTTCGCGCGACCGGGTCCCCTGTGGGGAGTAGCGCGTCGCGCGCACTTCGCGTGTGTCGCCGGTGCCCGTGATGAAGAGCAATCCGAATTCATCGCGATCGTACTGCGTGACGCGGCCCGAGGGAATCACGCGCCATGCGCGACCGTCGAGGCTGATGGTGCGTGTCGGCATGTCAGGGAAGCTCCACTTCGTGATAGATGCGGGCGGGATCGAGCACCCGCTCCGGCGCCGACGCGTGTGCGCGCGCGAGCGTCGCCGCGTCGGGCGCCTCGCAGAACTCGAGAAACGCGCCCGGCAGGCCGGTCTCCTCGAACACCCAATAGCGGCAGCCCGCCTGTGCGTAATAGTCACGCTTTCGCAGGAGCCGCTCAGCGAATTTACCGCGGTCCGGCGGTGTGACGAGCGTTCGTTGAATCGTGAGACTGCGCGGCATCAGAGCGTACCGTCCGGATACGACTCGAGCGACTGTTTGAGCGACGCGAGGAATCTGTCCGCGTCCGAACCGTCGACGATGCGGTGATCGAACGACAGCGAGAAGAATGCGCAGGTCCGAATGGCGATGACGTCCTCGCCGTCGGCGCCCTCGAGCACCTTCGGCCGCTTCTCGATGGCCCCGAGTCCCAGAATGGCAGACGTCCCAAGCGGAATGATGGGCGTTCCCATGATGGAGCCGAACACGCCGGGGTTCGTGATGGTGAACGTCGCGTGCTGGACTTCTTCGGGCTTCAGGCGCTTGGTGCGGGCGCGATCCGCGAGGTCGTTCAGCGACCGCGTCAGCCCCGACAGTGAGAGGTCGTCCGCGCCTCTGATGACGGGAACGATGAGCCCCCAGTCGAGCGCGACCGCGATGCCGATGTTGTACTGCTTGCGATAGATGATGCTGCTGCCGGCCACGGCGGCGTTGAGCACCGGGAACTTCTTCAGCGAATCAATGGCCGCTTTTATGATGAACGGCAGGAAGGTGAGCTTCTGCCCGGTCTGCGCTTCGAACGCCGCGCGCTGCGTGCGGCGAATGCGCGCAATGCGCGTGAGATCGATCTCGAAGACCGACGTGACGTGCGCGTTGGTATGGCGCGACGCCACCATGTGCTCGCTGGTGAGGGCGCGAATCTTCGACATCGGTTCGACGCGGTCGCCGGGCCACGGCTCGGGCGTGGGACCGTGCGGTGTAACGCCACCGGGTGCGTGCATGGACGGCCGCGTGGACGCCTGCGCCGCGGCACCCGAGTCGATGTACTCCTGGATGTCGCGCCTGGTGACGCGGCCGTGGATGCCGGAGCCGGTCATGGCGGCGAGCTCGATGCCGTGCTCCGCGGCAATCTTGCGTACGAGCGGAGAGGATTTGGTGCGAAGGCGATCCTGGAGGCCGTTGCCGGCAGGAGGCGCTGGAACGCTTGCGGCTGCAGCCGCAGGGTGACGCGTGGGGGCGGGCGCCGACACAGATTGTGAACTGGGGGGGGCCCCCGCGGCGGATGCCGGCGCTGCCGCAGCCGAAGGAGCAGTCGTCGCCGCCGCAGGCGTGATCGACGCACCCTGCTCCGTCTCGATCCTCGCCACGATTGTCTGCACCGCGACCGTCTGCCCTTCGGTCACCAGGACTTCCGCGAGGACACCCGCCGCGGGCGCCGGAATCTCCGCGTCCACCTTGTCGGTGCTGATCTCGAAGATCGGCTCATCGCGCTTGACCGCGTCGCCGACCTTCTTCAGCCACTTCGAAAGCGTCCCCTCAGCGATGGATTCACCCATCTGGGGCATGATGACGTCAACGCGTGCCACTGCCAGTTCCTCTCACTTCGGAGTTTCGCGAACGCCGGCGCGACCGCCGCATCCGCCATAGCACGACCGCGGGAAACAGGACCACGCCGGCGCGCGCGCCCCAGGTCCAATAGGTGCTCCAGTTGCATGGGGCGCCCGTGTCGGCGTCGGGCGCGCAGCCCCCCACGCTGCCGACGATCTTCGAGATGAGCACCGCGATCATCCCGCCCGCCGCCAGGCCGGCGATCGCGCTGACACATCCCACACCAAGATAAGGCCAGACTCCGTCATCCGTCGCATCGCCCGGCACGGCGGGTCCCATCAGTACGCGGCTTCGAGCGCGTGCGAAGGGTCGTCTGCGCGGTGCAGGAGGACGAAAAACCGTTTCACGTTCCGATCGAGGCGACTTTCTCCGATCTGGTCAGTGACGGCCTCGACGAAGGTGTAATGTCCACCTTCGGCCCGAACGGAAAGCTTGAGCGCACCGAGCGAGCCGGTGAGCTGGCGCGTGCGGGCGGTTGTGGCGGCCTGCGTGAGACCGAGCTCCGCAAAGAAGCGGTCGGCGACGACGAGCACCTCGGCGGGCGTGCCATGGCTGCGATAGAAATGACGCATTACGGGATCTTGCTGCGATCGGGAAGGACGTCCTGCATCCACTCCGTCTTCTCGAGCGGCTTGGTGGAGTCGCTGTGGAACTGAATGCCGACGGCCCACTGGCCGGCGGTGACGAAATTGAGCTTGGCCGAGTAGGCACCGACCTGCGGCGCCTTGACGAAGCCGTCGTAGGTGCGCGCCATCTCACGCGTATTTGCGAAGATGCGCCCTTCTCCGGTCTCGATGGGCTGCCCCGTCTTTCTGTCCTTCACCGTGATCGTGTAGATGATGTCCTCGCGCGCGTGCGGAGGAACCGGATCGGAGGTGATCGTGAAGGAATAGCTCGGCGAGCCCTGGCGCAGTTCGGGCTTGCGCGGCGGACCGCACGAGACGGCGCCGACGAGCACGATGACGAACGCGCCCGTGATGCCGGCTCGTGCGGCCGTCGCAGGCGTCACGACTGGTAATACTCCAGTCCGAGGTGCGTGATCTGCTCTTCGCCCATGAGGTGACGAAGCGTGTTCTTGAGCTTCGTCTGCTGGATGAAGAGATCGTGCTCCGGCTGGAGACCGGGAGCCGCCATGGGGCTCTTGTAGTAGAAGGAGAGCCACTCCTGGATGCCCTTCATGCCTGCGCGATGCGCGAAGTCGCTGAAGAGCGCGAGGTCGAGGACGAGCGGCGCCGCGAGAATCGAATCGCGGCACAGGAAGTTCACCTTGATCTGCATCGGGTATCCCATCCACCCGACGATGTCGATGTTGTCCCATCCTTCCTTGTTGTCGCCACGCGGCGGGTAGTAGTTGATGCGCACCACGTGCGAGAAACCCTCATACAGCCCGGGATATTTCTCGGGCTGGAGGATGTTGTGCAACACCGACAGCTTCGACTCTTCCTTCGTCTTGAACGAGGCGGGATCGTCGAGCACTTCGCCATCGCGGTTGCCGAGGATGTTCGTGGAGTACCAGCCGGCGAGGCCGAGCATGCGCGCCTTGATGCCCGGCGCGATGACGGTCTTCATCCACGTCTGTCCCGTCTTGAAGTCCTTCCCGGAGATGGGGACGCCCTTGTCGTTCGCGAGCTGGACGAGCGCGGGAATGTCCACGGACAGATTCGGCGCGCCGTTGCAGAAGGGGACGCCCTCCATGATGGCCGCGTACGCGTAGAGCATCGACGGCGCGATGGCGTCGTCATTGTTGTCCATCGCCTTCTCGAACTGCTCCAGCGTGGCATGCTGCGGGCCGGGCTTGATGAAGATCTCGGTGGACGCGCACCAGACGACGACGAGCCGGTCGCACTTGTTCTTCGCCTTGAACTCGCGCAGGTCCTGGCGCAGCTGTTCGGCGAGATCACGCTTGGTCTTGCCCTTCTTGACGTTGGTGCCGTGAATGCGCGTGACGTACTTGTTCTCGAACACCGCCGGCATGGGCTTGATGGCCTGGAGAAACGCGGCGATCGGCTCGAGATGCCGTTCCTCGAGGACGCCCGCCTTTTTTGCGGCGGTGTAGGCATCGTCCGGGATGGGATCCCACGCACCGAACACGATGTCGTTGAGATCCGCGAGCGGGACGAAGTCCTTGATGAGCGGCGCGCGATTTTCCGTCCGCTTTCCAAGGCGGATGGTCGCGAGCTGCGTGAGTGAGCCGATGGGTTGTGTCGAGCCACGGCGGATGCTCTCCACACCGGCCATGAACGTCGTGGCGACTGCGCCCAAGCCCGGCGTAAGAATGCCGAGTCGCCCGGAGGCCGGGCGCGGGGTCTTGCGTGCGACTGAGGCGGAACCTTGCACGAACTATTCTCCTTTGAGCAGAGGCCGTGGTGTCCGACGCCGCGCGAAGAACCGGGGCCGTGCCTCGGTCTCCGTACGCGCTTCGGCTTCATCCGCACGCGTGGTCGCCCTGTAGACGTAGTCCACGCGCTGAATCACGGTGATCCAGGCCGTAACGGTCAGAATGACAACGATGATGGCGAGCGCCCACCCGTCGAACACGAGGCCGAACAACGCCTGCGGCGCGGCCATGAGCACGACGCGCTCGGGACGCTGGAGCAGCCCCACCTTCGCATCGAGTCCCAGCGACTCGGCGCGTGCACGCGTGTACGAGGTGAGAAATGCGCCCATGAGCCCGAGCAGGGCCGTGATCATGAGCGGAATGCTGCCGTGCAACCGGCTGCTGGCGTAGAACACCGCCAGGCCGCCCAACACGAACCCGTCAGCCAGCCGGTCGAGCGTCGAATCGAGAAACGCGCCGAACGTCGAGCTGCGGTTGGAGCGCCGCGCAACCGTGCCGTCGAGCACGTCGAAGAGCGCGGTGAGCGACAGGACCCAGCCACCAGTGCGAATGTGGCCCGCCGCGTACAGAATGCCGCCCGCCACCGTGCACAACGTACCGAACACGGTGATCGAGTTCGGGTGCACCTGCTTCTTCACCAGCCAATTTGCCGCTGGGTCGATGAGACGCAGATAGCCAGTTGTGACCCAGTCGGGCAGAAGCTTCATGCGGCTCCGGAGCGCACGGAGGTCCCGCAGCCGAGCAGTCGCGCAGCGGAAACAGATGGCGAAACAGCAGACGGACCGGAGTGGTCGCTCCGGCCCGTAAAGCTATTCAACGTCACAATGTGGAGCAACGGGACGATATCGCCACGGCCACGTCCAAAATGCGCTATGGGACCGGCCAGACATACAGCCCGGTGAGCGTCACCGCCCTGCTCTGATACGTGCGAGATCCGTCCACCGTCACGGCCTTGAACGTCACCGAGGTTCCGCTCGCGACACCCTGCACCGGCACCTTCTCGACGGTGTTCGCGGGCACCTGCCGGAGGAACAGCTCGGACCCGCCGCTCGGCGTCACGTATACGTTCACGGCCTGACTCAGATTGTTCGTCACCTGGACGGACTGCTCGCCGGTGGCCGACGGCGCCGTGCGGACCTCGGCCTGCCGCGGCCCACACGCGGCGCCAGCCAGCGCAAGCGCGAACAGCGCGGCCCTGTGGGAAGCTCTCATCGTACGGCTCCTCGTTGGTGTGCGGTGTGCTCCTGTCGAGCGCGCCGAGTGCAAGACACATGCACAGGCGGCAGACCCTGCTCCAGATTATCCGCTGTTTCCGTGCGCCGCTACCTTGCGGCCCCGCGAAACGATCGGCACATCATCGCACGCGAAACCCGCTCGCACCCACATCATGCTGCGCCGCCACCGCCTCCTTCTCCAATTTCTGCCGATCCTTGCGCTCCCGGCGCAACACGCGCCGAGCCGCGCGGCGCGCGACTCGTTGGCCGCGCAGCTCCAATCCATCCTCGATGCCGCGGTGCGAGACAGCGCATTCCCCGGCGCCGTGGCAATCGTCAGCACACATCGTGGTCCGCTCGTGGCGGTCGCATCGGGACATCTCGATTGGTCGCCGTCTCCGCGCGCCGACGTCAACACCATGTGGGACATGGCGTCGCTGACGAAAGTGATCGGCATGACGTCCGCGATGATGCAGCTCGTGGAGCAAGGGCGCGTGGATCTCGACGCTCCCGTGCAGCGCTACCTTCCCGAGTGGACCGGCGCGAACAAGGAGCGAGTCACGGTTCGCCACCTGATCACACATCAGAGCGGATTGCCCGCGTTCAAGCAGTACTTCAAGAACAACGTGTCCCCCGATTCCACGCTCGCGCTGTTCTTTGCCACGCCGCTCGACACGCTGCCCGGCGTCCGCATGGTGTACAGCGACATCGGTGCAATCCTGCTCGGCAAGATCGTCGAGCGCGTCAGCGGTGAATCGCTCGATCGATATCTCGCGCGGCATGTCTTCCGTCCGCTCGGCATGCGGGACACTCGGTTCCGGCCGCCACCAGAGCTCCGCGGGCGCATCGCGCCGACCGAGCGCGATCCATGGCGCAACCGGCTGCTCGTCGGTGAAGTACACGATGAAAATGCGTACGCGCTGGGCGGCGTATCGGCGCACGCCGGGCTGTTCAGCACGGCGCACGACGTGGAACGGCTCGCGCGCACGTATCTCAACGGCGGCTCGCTCGACGGGCGCCGTCTCGCGAAATCGTCCACCATCACGTTGTTCACGACCGTCGTGGACTCCACGTTCTCGAGCCGGGCGCTGGGATGGGATACGCCGAGCGAGAACAGCTCAGCAGGACATTACTTCAAGCGTCCCGCGTTCGGCCATACGGGTTTTACCGGGACGTCCATCTGGATCGCCCCGCAGCACGATCTCGCCGTCGTACTGCTCACGAACCGCGTGAATCCCACGCGCGAGCACAGCAGGATCGGTCCCGTGCGCATCGCGGTTGCCGACGCAGCCATGCGCGCTCTGTTTCCCGACGTCGTCCGCGGCATCGACGCCGCAACGTCTTCTCCCACCCCGCAACCCGGGCGGCCATGAATCTCACCGCGATCGACTGGGCCATCGTCATCGCCTACTTCGCGCTCTCGATGGGCATCGGTCTCCTCTTCACGAAGAAGGGGGGCGAGAGCATCGAGCAGTATTTCCTGTCGGGCCGCAACGTGAGCTGGTGGCTCGCCGGCGCGAGCATGGTGGCGACGACCTTCGCGGCCGACACGCCGCTCGTGGTCACGGGACTCGTCGCGAAGAACGGCGTGGCGGGAAACTGGCTCTGGTGGAATTTTCTCATGAGCGGCATGCTCACGGTGTTCTTCTTCGCGCGGCTCTGGCGGCGCGCCGGCGTGATGACGGACGTCGAATTCGCCGAGCTGCGATACAGCGGCGCGCCGGCGGCGGCGTTGCGTGGATTCCGCGCGCTCTACCTGGCGATTCCGATCAATCTGATCATCCTCGGATGGGTGACCCGCGCGATGATCAAGATCCTCACGATCTCGCTCGGCCTGCACGACGTGAATGTGCTCGGGCTCACCGTGTCCGGCGAAGTGCTCGCCGTCGGGATCTGCTTCGTCATCACCGTGGCGTATTCGGCGGGCGCCGGCATGTGGGCGGTGTTGTGGACCGACCTCGTGCAATTCGTCATCAAGATGACGGCCGTGATCATTCTCGCGGTGTACGCTGTCCGGGCGGTCGGAGGGATCGGTCCGCTCAAGGCGGGACTCGCGACGCACTTCGGCAGTGCCGACGCCGCGATTTCCGTCTTGCCGGTGAGTGTCACGCCGAACGGCCTCACGACATACGCGTGGATGCCGCTCACCGCGCTCGTCGTGTTCCTCTCGGTGCAGTGGTGGGCAGCATGGTATCCGGGAGCGGAGCCGGGCGGCGGCGGGTACGTGGCGCAGCGCATCTTCTCCAGCAAGACGGAGCGCGACGGCGTGCTCGCGACGTTGTTCTTCAATGTCGCGCACTACGCCATTCGTCCCTGGCCGTGGATCATCACCGGTCTCGCGACGGTGATCCTCTATCCCAACGGCGTTGGCCCCACGCACGACAAGGAGGCCGCGTACGTGCAGGCCTTCGTCGACCTGCTGCCGACGCCGTGGCGTGGATTCATGATGGCCGGTTTCGCGGCGGCGTACATGTCCACGGTCGGGACGCAGTTGAACTGGGGCGCGTCGTATCTCGTGAACGACTTCTACAAGCGGTTCCTGAAACCGGCCGCGTCGGAGCGCCACTACGTCACCGTGTCGCGCTGGACGACGGTAGGACTCTTCCTCGCCTCCGTGTTCGTGACCATGCACCTCCAGACCGTGGAAGGCGCCTGGAAGTTCCTGCTGAATCTCGGCGCCGGCACGGGGCTCGTGCTCATTCTGCGCTGGTATTGGTGGCGTGTGAATGCGTGGAGCGAGATCAGCGCCATGGTGGCGTCGTTCGTCGTCTCGGTTCTCGCCAGTTCGGCCCTCGTGGGCCGGTTCCCTGAGGGCGATCTCCGCACGGACGCGTGGACGATGCTGATCACCGTCGCGGTGAGTACCGTCGTATGGCTGTCGGTGACGTTCCTGACGAAGCCTGAGCCGGACAGCAAGCTCGCGTCATTCTACGAACGCGTTCGTCCGGGCGGACCAGGCTGGCGGCATGTGTCCGAGCGGCTCGGATACGGCCGCGAGCCGATTCCCGGTGGCGCCCTCGCGTGGACGAACTGGGTGGCGGGTATCGTGGCGGTCTACGGCAGCCTGTTCGGTATCGGGAAGATCATCTTTGGCGAGCTGATCCCTGGGTTTGTCCTTCTGGCGATCGCAGCATTCGCCTTTGCGTGGATCGCCCGCTCGTTCCGCTCGGAGGGTTCTGAGGGAGGGCGGCCCGCGCCCGCGGCGGCGATGGCGGCGGATTGAACCCCTCGGATTTCTTGAACGAATCTGCCCCGAAGGGTATATATTTGAAGACTGATCGTCGCAGGCCCTTGTGCCTGCTAGAACCTCAGGAGGACCAGTGAGCACCACCAATACCCCGGAAGTTCTCATGACCCTCACGCCCGTGGCGGGCGTCGAGGTCAAGAAGTTCATGGCCCAGGAAGGCGTGGACCCCGCCATCGGTGGGCTTCGTGTGAGCGTCCAGCCGGGCGGCTGCAGCGGCTTCAAGTACGGGTTGCTCATCGAGGATGCCGCGGCCGAGGACGACCTCGTCGTCGAGCAGGAAGGCTACAGAGTGTTCGTGGACCCCTTCTCGGCGCAGTACATCAGCGGCGTCATCATCGATTATACCTCGTCGATGCAGGGCTCCGGCTTCACCTTCAAGAATCCGAACGCAACGGGCGGCTGCGGCTGCGGCAGCTCCTTCTCGGCGTAACGTCGGAACGCGTATGACGCAGCCGGTTGCTGGCGCCCACGAGGACGTCGGTGCCGGATATGGGGCCCGCGAACGCACGGCGATTCGCGGGCTTTCGCATGTCTCGTCCGGCCACGCGACCTCGCTGGAGCGCATCGAGACGCTGGTCGTGGAGGCGCACGAGGACATTGCGCGCCTCGTCGCGAAGCGTATCGCTACGCTCATCGAGGAGAGGCGCGCCGCGGGAGGCACTGCGGTTCTTGGCCTCGCCACCGGCTCGACGCCCATCGGCGTCTATCGCGAGCTCATCCGCATGCATCGTGAGGAGGGACTGAGCTTCGCCAACGTGGTGACGTTCAATCTGGACGAGTACTACCCGATGCCGGCGGACAGCATCCATTCGTATCACCGGTTCATGTGGGAGAATCTGTTCTCGCACGTGGACATCCGGCCCGAGAACGTGCACATCCCGCGCGGCGACGTTCCGCGCGAGCAGGTCGATGACGAGTGCATCCGGTACGAGGCCGCAATCGAGCGGGCGGGCGGAATCGACTTTCAGATTCTCGGCATCGGCAAGACGGGGCACATCGGATTCAACGAGCCCGGCTCCGGCGCCGAGAGCCGTACGCGGCTGGTGCACCTCGATGCGGTGACACGCCGCGATGCGGCCGCCGATTTCTTCGGCGAGGAGTTCGTGCCGCGTGAAGCCGTGACGATGGGTGTCGCGACGATTCTGGACGCGCGCGAGATCGCCCTGCTCGCAACTGGCGAGCACAAGGCGCGCATCATCAAGCGCGCGGTGGAGGGCGACATCAACCTCGAGATTGCCGCGACGTTCCTCCAGCGCCACCCGAAGTGCACGTTCTACGTGGATCGCGCCGCCGGCGCGGAGCTCACGCGCATCGCCACGCCGTGGCTGCTGGACGAAGTGGAGTGGACGGAGGAGCTCAAGGTGCGCGCGGTGGTGTGGCTCTCGCAGCAAACCAATCGCGCGTTGCTCAAGCTGACGCAGCGCGATTACGCGGAGCACGGCATGTCATCGCTCGTGGCGCGATCGGGCTCACCGGGCGCGCTCAACGGGGAAGTCTTCAACGCACTGGGCGCGAAGATCCGCGGCAAGAGCAAGTTGCCTCGCGGCAAGCGGACGATCTGCTTCTCGCCGCATCCGGACGACGACGTCATCTCGATGGGCGGCATCCTCCGCAAGTTCGTCGAGAACGAGAACGAGATGCTCGTCGCCTACATGACGAGCGGCAACATTGCCGTCTTCGACCACGACGTCCGCCGCTACGTGGATTTCATCCAGCGGCTCGAGCGCGATCAGGGGCTGGGGCGCCGCGCCGTGGACACGCTGGCCGGACAGGTGCTCGAGTTCCTGGCGCGCAAGCAGCCGGGCGACGTGGACATTCCTGAAGTCGCGGACATCAAGCGCGTCATCCGAGAGAGCGAGGCCGTCGCGGGACTCGAGGTCATGGGGCTCTCGCGAGAGAACGCCCGCTTTCTGAACCTGCCGTTCTATCAGACCGGCAAGGTGCGCAAGGATCCGGTCGGTCCGGCCGACGTCGCCATCGTGCGCGCGCTCCTGGAGGAGGTCCGCCCGGAGATCATCTTCGTCGCTGGAGATCTCTCGGATCCGCATGGCACGCACCGGATGTGCAAGGAAGCGATCGACAGCGCGCTCGAGGAGATCTCGATTCCGCGCCCCGAGGTCTGGCTGTATCGCGGTGCGTGGCAGGAGTGGAACGTCACCGAGGCCACGTGGCTGGTTCCGATGTCGCAGGAAGAGCTGCGACTCAAGATCCAGGCAATCTTCAAGCATCAGTCCCAGAAGGACTCGGCGCCGTTTCCCGGACAGGACGACCGGGAGTTCTGGCAGCGTGTTGACGCGCGCAACAAGGACACCGCGGAGATTCTCGACCGCCTGGGCCTCGCGGAGTACTTCGCGATGGAAGCCTACGTGATCGGCTAGGAGCGCACGTGACGCGATTCACCGTGCTCGACGCCGTGGTGCTCGTGGTGTATCTGGCGGGCACGACGACGCTGGGGCTGTGGGTCGGGCGCCGGCAGCGCGACGCGAAGGACTACTTCGTGGCGGACCGCGCGATTCCATGGTGGGCGGTGATGTTCTCCATCGTGGCGAGCGAGACGAGCGCGCTGACGTTCATCAGCACGCCGGGGCTCTCGTATGGCGCGCGCGTGGGAACGGGCGACCTCGGATTTCTCCAGGTCGTGGCGGGCTACATAATTGGAAGGATCGTCGTCGCGACGGTTCTCCTGCCGCGCTATTTCGAGGGCAATCTGGTCACGGCGTACGCGCTCCTCGAGCAACGCTTCGGCCTGGAGACGCGGCGCTTCACGTCCATCGTGTTCATGGTCACGCGCGCGCTCGCCGATTCGGTGCGCGTGTTCGCCACCGCCATTCCGGTGGCGCTCATCATCAGCCCGTCGGTGACGAACAAGGCACTGGTGATGCCGCTCGCCGTGTTGCTGCTCGGCACGTTGACGGTGATCTACACGTATCGCGGCGGCATGAAGGCCGTCGTGTGGACGGAGCTCGTGCAGGCGACCGTGTATCTCAGCGGCGGCACGGCGGCGATCATCCTGCTTGGGCATCTGGTCCCAGGCGGCTGGCATGAGATCTGGAGCTCGGCCACCGCGGCCGGCAAGACGCGCGCGCTCGACTTCTCCATCACCTTCGACAAACCGCATACGATTTTCGCGGGACTCATTGGCGGTGCGTTCCTCGCCATGGCGTCGCACGGGACGGATCAGCTCATCGTGCAGCGACTGATGTCCTCGCGATCGCTCAAGGATGCGCAGCGCGCCATCGTCGGATCGGGTCTGGTGGTGTTCTGCCAGTTTTTCCTCTTCCTGATGATCGGGCTGGGACTCTGGGCGTTCTATCACGGGCGGCTTTTCCCTGCGACGGACCAGATCTTTCCGACGTTCATCCTCGAGTACATGCCGAACGGGCTCGTGGGGTTGATCGTCGCTGCGATCGTGGCCGCGACGATGAGCACGCACTCTGGCGCCATCAATTCGTTGGCGGGCGCGACGACGCACGACATCTACCTGCCGCTCACCGGGCGTTCAGCCGACGATCCCCAGACGTTGCGCATGGGACGCTTCTTCGCGCTGGGTTGGGGCGTGGTGCTGACGCTCGGTGCCCTGCTCTTCCCTCAGGACACGAAGACACCAGTCGTCGTCGTCGCCCTCGGCATTGCCTCGTTCACATACGGCGGGCTGCTCGGCGGATTCTTCCTCGGCATTCTGTGGCGTCGCGCCATTCAACGCGACGCGATCCTGGGGATGTCGGTCGCCATCACGGTGATGGCGTTCATCGTCTTTGCGAAGCCCATCTCCACCGCCTATCCTTTGCTCGCGCCGATGTTGTCGCCAGTGGCGAGCATCGCGTGGCCCTGGTACGTCCTCATCGGCACCACTCTCACCCTCGTCGTCGGCATGTCGTCGTCTTTCACCCATCCCATGCCGCCCGAGCGGCCCGCGCAGGCATGACCTTCATCGTTGCAGGTGTGGATGGAGGCGGCTCGAAGACGCACGTCATCATCGCGGACGAGCGTGGACAGCAGCTCGCCGACGCCACGGGACCGGGCAGCGCCGCGCGCCCCGGCGAAGTGGAGCAGTCGGCGACCGTCATCGCGGACACCCTTCGTGAAGCGCTCGCATCGTGCGAGATGTCGCACGTGGTGCCGAAGGTGCTCTGCGTCGGCGTCGCCGGCGCGGCGCGCGACCCGGAGCGCGAGGCGCTCTGGCAGGCGCTCGCCGAGCGCGACGTCGCCGAGGAGGTCGTGATTCATCCCGACTATTCGATTGCGCTGGATGATGCGTTCGGCGACGGGCCGGGTGTGCTGCTCATCAGCGGTACGGGCTCGGCGGCATTCGGACGTGGACCCTCCGGACAGACGGCGCGCTGTGGCGGATGGGGTCCGGTGTGCGGAGACGAAGGAAGCGGCGCCTGGATTGGGCGCCGTGCACTGAGCATCGTGACCGCGTCCGCTGATGGACGCGAGCCGGAGACGGCGCTGGTCGGCGCAATTCTCACCGCGGCCCAGGTGAATGAGCCGCGCGAGCTCATCGCGTGGGCCGCGCAGTCGACGCCGGCACAACTCGCGTCTCTCGCGCCGGTCGTCACCGGCGTTGCCGACGCGGGCGACCTGCGCGCCAACGCGTTGGTCTCTCTCGCCGTCGAAGAGCTGGTGCTGCATCTGCGCACGCTGTCGCGGACTCTTTTCGGGGACGAGCGCGCGGCCACGCCGACGGCGTTTACGGGCGGCTTGCTGCGGAAGGGATCGACCTTACGGCGCCGCCTGGAGCATCGGCTGCGTAGCGCTGTGCCCGGCGCCCAGATTCACGCTGGAGAAGTGAATCCGGCACGCGGCGCGGTCCGCGGAGCGCTGCGCTACCTGGGCGAAACCGTCGGCAGTTAGGGCGAGACCACCGCGACAGTAAGAGGTATTAAGGCCAGTACCCGGTACTCGGCACTCGGTACAATCACGTATCCGGTAGAACGCCTTAGTCGAGCAAAATCAAGCGATCTCCTCAGGCGCCGCGACGGCCGGCACGACAAGCGGCATGCCGACGAGTGCGTCGGCGACCGGAGTATCGTCGGACGACAGCTCGAACGTCCCTTCCCAACGCGCCATCACGACCGTTGCGAGGCAGTTCCCGACCAGATTGATCGACGTCCGCGCCATGTCCATGAGCGCATCGACGCCCAGGATCACGGCGACCCCCTGAAGCGGAAGGTTGAACTGCGCCAGCGCACCCGAGAGGATCACGAGTGCCGCGCGTGGAACCGCCGCCACGCCTTTGCTGGTCAGCATCAACGTGAGCATCATCAGGATCTGCTCGGACACCGGCATGTCGATGCCTGCTGCCTGCGCCACGAACACCGACGCCAACGCGAGATAGAGCGTCGTGCCGTCGAGATTGAAGGAGTATCCCGTGGGTAGCACGAACGACACGATCCGCCGTGGCACGCCGAGCCGCTCCATGCGTTGCAGCGCCAGCGGCAGCGCGGCTTCGCTCGACGCGGTGGTAAATGCGATGAGCCACGGCTCCTTCGTCGCCTTCCAGAAGCGCCGCAGCGGAACGCGGAAATAGAGCGCGATCGGCAGCAGGACGAACAGGATGAACGCGACGAGTGCGCCATACAGCGTGAGCACCAGGACGCCGAGGTTGCGGAGCACACCAAGTCCGCTCTGTCCGACGGTGACCGCGATGGCCGCACCGATGCCGATGGGCGCAAACTTCATCACGATCGCGACGAACTTGAACATGACCTCGCTCACCGACTCGAAGAACGAGAGCATGAACGTCTTCGCCGGCCCCTTCACCTGCGACAGCGCGACCGCAAAGATGATCGAATAGAAGACGACCTGGAGCACCTCGTTGTCCGCCGCCGCCCGGAAGATGCTTTGCGGCACCGTGTGCTCGATGAGCCCGATGAACGTGGTCTTCGTCTTGGCCAGCTGCTCGCCCGCGTCGGTGGACACGGCGAGGAGGTTCACGCCCACGCCCGGCTTCACGAGATTCACGGCGAGCAATCCCACCGCGAGCGCGGCGGTCGTCACGATCTCGAAATAGATGATCGAGCGCAACGCGAGCTTGCCCACGCGCTTCATGTCGTCGCCGTGGCCCGCGATGCCCACGATGAGCGTCGACGCGAGCAGCGGGACGATCAGCGACTTGATCGCACGCAGGAAGATGTTCGACAGCAGTTGGAGATCGGATGCCTCGAAACCCTTCTGCCCGGCCGGTCGCTCGGGAAACAGATAGCCGATCGCCACACCGGCCAACATGGCGACGACGATCCACTGCGTCTGGGACAGGCGACGCAGGCCGGTTCGCGGTGGCGTCGGTGCCGCCGCGGGAATGACTGCATTCATCGGATCAACGGGGGGAGGATTCGGTCTCGCCGGCGCGCCGCAGCGTGGAATGCCTGTAGCCGTACGCGAAGTACAGCACGAGGCCGATCAGCAGCCAGACGCCGAACCGAATCCAGGTCTCGAGGGGTAGACCGAACATGACGAATATGCACAGAGATGCGCCGGCGATGCACACCGGCCAGACAAACGGCACGCGAAACGGACGCGGCCGCTCAGGATCGGTGTAGCGAAGCACGAGCACACCCGCGCACACCAGCACGAACGCGAAGAGAGTGCCGATGTTCGTGAGGTTGTACGTCTCGCCGGCATCGCCAATGAGGGCCCAAAAGGCCACGAACAGGCCCGTGATGATCGTGGTGATGTACGGAACGCGGGTCGTGCGGTGGATCTTCGCCGCCCACTGAGGAAGCAGCCCGTCACGCGCCATCGAGAAGAAGATGCGCGGTTGCCCATACTGGAACACGAGTAGCACGGCTGTCATCGAGAAGACGGCGCCGAACGCGACGAGCCAGCCGGCGCCCTGCATTCCGGTCTTCTGGAGCGCGTATGTCAATGGATCGGCATGCAGGCTGGGATCGAGCTCGTTGTACTTCACCATCCCCGTGAGCACCGCGCCCACGATCATGTAGATGACCGTGCAGATCGCCAGGCCGCCGAGGATCCCGATGGGCAGGTTGCGCTGCGGATTTCTCGTCTCCTCGGCCGCCGTGGAGATGGCGTCGAAGCCGATGTAGGCGAAGAAGACGATCGCGGCGCCGTGATGAATGCCGGTGAATCCGTTCGGCGCGAACGGGTGGTAGTTCGTCGCGTCGATGCGCGTCATTCCAGCGAAGACGAACAAGGCCAGCGCGAGGAGCTTTACCATCACCATGATGTTGTTCGCCCTGGTGCTCTCCTTCACGCCGAGCAACAGGAGCCAGGTGATGAACATGACGATGGCGAACGCCGGCACGTTCAGGAGAATCGGAACTCCCGCCACGTGCGGCGCGGATTTCAAGAGCCCGTGCAGGCCGGCATCGGAGCTGAGCAGCGCCGTGCGATAGCCCGTGGTGAGCCAGACCGGCAGGTGCAGGAAGCCGCTCGTGAGCGACTTGAAGTAATCGGCCCACGAGATCGCGACCGCCACGTTGCCGACCGCGTACTCGAGAATCAGGTCCCACCCGATGATCCACGCCACGAGCTCGCCGAGCGTTGCGTACGAGTAGGCATACGCACTGCCGGCCTGCGGAATCATCGACGCCAGCTCCGCATAGCAGAGCGCGGCCAGCGCACACGCCACGCCGAGCAGGAGGAAGGACACGACGAGCGCCGGACCGGCACCGCTCCGCACGATGTGGCCGGCCGCGTCGGTCTCGCCCGCCGCCGCGGTGCCGATGGCGCCGAAGATTCCAGCGCCGATCACCGCGCCGATGGCGAGCATGATCAGATCACCGGCACCTAGCACACGCTTCAGCCCACCCTGCGCGTCGGTCTCTTCGACCAGCGCCGCAATCGGCTTACGCGCGAAGAGCGATGTCATCGCCGTGCGGTGCGAGGGCGGCCGCTAGATGAACAGCGGCGCGAGAACGAGCGTGATCGTGCTGAGCAGCTTCACAAGGACGTGCAGCGACGGGCCAGCCGTATCCTTGAACGGGTCGCCAACCGTGTCGCCGACCACCGCGGCCTTGTGCGCCTCGGAACGCTTGCCGCCATAGGCTCCGGTCTCGATGTACTTCTTGGCGTTGTCCCACGCGCCGCCGCCGTTGTTCAGGAAGCCCGCCATGAGAATGCCGGCGATGGTGCCGACCATGAGCAACGCCGCCACCGATTCGGCACCGATGAGCGGACCGCTCGCGGTGAACCGCTTGAACACCAGGCCCACGATGATCGGGAACAGCACCACGAGCGCGCCTGGCGCCACCATGGCCTTGAGCGCGCCGATGGTCACGATGTCCACGCACGCCGCATAGTCCGGAACCTCCGTCCCCTGCATGATGCCGGGACGCTCCTTGAACTGGCGGCGGACTTCCGTGATGACCGAGGATGCGGCCCTGCGGACGGCCGTCATTGCCAGCGAGGAGAACCAGAAGACCAGCATCGCGCCGAGCAGGCCGGCCACGAACACGACGGGCTTCGACAGATCCACGTGAAGCGTCTGGCCCGTGAGGTTGCGGACCTCGTCGAGATACGCGGAAAAAAGGAGGAACGCGGCGAGTGCCGCGGAGCCGATCGCGTAGCCCTTCGTCAGTGCCTTGGTCGTATTGCCGACCGAATCCAGACGATCGGTCTTCTCGCGAACGCTCTCCGGCTGACGCGACATCTCGACGATGCCGCCGGCGTTGTCCGTGATGGGACCAAACACGTCCATCGCGAGGATGTAACCGGCGCTCCCGAGCATGCCCATCGTCGCGACCGCGGTGCCGAACAGGCCGCCAATGGACTCGCCGGCGTCGTTCACGAGCCCGCTGGTGTGGCCCAGCGTGTAACTGGATACGATCGCGATGCCAATCGTGATGACGGGCAGCACCGTGGACTCCATGCCGACGGCGATTCCCGCGATGATGTTGGTCGCCGGACCGGTCTGGCTGGCCTCCGCGATCCCGAGCACCGGGCGATAGCGGTACTCCGTGTAGTACTGCGTGATGAACACGAAGGCGATGGACGTACCGATGCCGATGAGCCCGCAGAAGAAGAAATGCCACCACGCCTGCGGCGCATCCGCCACCTGAAGCAGCGTCCGGCTCGCGAAGAAAAATACTGCCGTCACGAGCGCCGCCGTCACGTAATAGCCGGCGTTGAGCGCCTTCATGGGATCGGCGTCTTCGCGCGTCCGCACGACCATCACGCCGACGATCGAGCAGATGAGCCCGAGCGCCATGATCACCAGCGGAAAGAGAATGCCGTTGATGCCGAAGCTCTTGTACAGCAGCACGCCGAGAATCATCGCGCCGATGTTTTCGGCGGCCGTGCTCTCGAACAGGTCGGCGCCGCGGCCGGCGCAGTCGCCGACGTTGTCTCCCACGAGATCGGCGATGACAGCGGGATTCCGCGGGTCATCTTCGGGAATGCCTGCCTCGACTTTGCCCACGAGGTCAGCGCCGACGTCCGCCGCCTTCGTGTAGATGCCGCCGCCAAGTTGCGCGAAGAGTGCGACGAACGAGGCACCGAAACCGTAGCCGACGATGAGGAAGGGCACGTGCTTCGACCACTCGGCCGCGTCCATTCCGGACGGCGCGAGGGCGGACACCACGGCGAACAACCCGCCGACGCCCAGCAGGCTCATCGCGACGGTGAAGATCCCTGAAACGGCGCCGCCCCGCAGTGCCGTCTGCAGGGCGTCGTTCAGAGAATTCATTGCCGCGGCGGCGACGCGGATGTTGGTGCGGATGGACACCCACATTCCGACGTAGCCCGCGATGCCCGAGCTCAATGCACCAAGAAGGAACGAAACGGTGACGTAGAGCGCGAACGATCGCGGATCCTGCACCGGATCGTTGGCCGTGGTGTTTCGAAAGAATCCGTAGCCGACGCCAAGCAGCGCCGCGACGACGACGGACAGTAGCGCAATCGTCTTGTATTGTCGCGCGAGAAACGCTTCGGCGCCCTGCTGAATGGCATCGGAGATCTTCTGCATTTCCGGCGTGCCGCGACTGCGCGCCATCACCCACCGGGCAAGGAAGATGGCGAAGAGAAGCGCGAGGCCGCTGGCCCCGATAACGACGGTCAACAGCGAGGACTGCGTCTGCGTCATGTTGCGCTGGAAATGATATGGAGCGTCGGCCGCCCGCCGGGTCCGCCGGGGCAACGTGTGGCGCGGCGCCTGAAGCCGGTCACGAAAAAAAATCCTGAAGTCTACCGATCGAGCATCGGCGACCCTTCAGGGGGAATCCACAAAATGTAGAGGGGGGCGGCGGACCACGCCAGCTGCGAGTTAGATGCCGCGGCTAGAACTCGTAGCCGACCTGGGCCTTCATGCGCAGCGGCGTTCCGTCGGGGCGCGTGCCGGGACGAAAGCGCATCGCGCGAAGCACGCTGGCCAGCCGGCGATTGTAATCGCCATCGCGCGTCTCGGAAAACCGAAAGTCGAGTACGCGCCCCGTGGAATCCACGTCGAACTCCGCCACGAAGTGAAAGCCCTTCACGCTCGCGGGCGGCGGAATGGGTGGGAGAAAGAACTCGATCGGCATTGGCGGATAGTTGGCCTGCGTCCCGCCACCGGTGCCTGGGCCGGTGCCCGATCCGCGGCCTGGGCCGGTGCCCGACCCCGTACCGCCTCCTGTACCAGGGCCATTTCCGCCCGGACCCTCACGCCCGGAGCCCACACCCACCACCGATGCGACCGTCTGCATCGGAGCCGGCACGGATGACTGCGGCGGTGGCACCTGTGGTGGTGGAATCACTGGCGGCTTCACCGTGGGCGTCACCACCGGCGGGGGAGGAATCGTCTTTGGAGTGGGCACGGGCTCACGCACCACGCGCACGAAGCGCAGCGTCTCGCGATCGCCCAACCGCCCGCCCGATGCACCTCCGCCGCCGCCCGCAGGCCCTGCTCCGCCGGCGCCCTGCTCCATTCGCTGAATGACCGTCGGCGCGAACACCAATGGGATGATCAAAAGCGTGATGATCACGATGTGCACGAGCACGGAAACGAGTGCGCCCTCGCGCCGCCCTTCGCCACGAAGCGGCATGCCGACGGGCACCCGATAGCGCGGGCGTTCCGGCAGCATCATCTCATCGTTCTTCTCAACTCGGTCCATACGGCCCGTGCATCAGGTCCCTCGACTGTATCGCGCGCACACTCAAGACGATTCTCTGCATGCAAATGTTATACGGCGGACGACCCTCGAAAGGTTCGTCCGCCGTACAAAAATCTCACTAATGAAGCCGGACGATCCGTCCGCTTACTTGCCGGACCCTGGTGTGTCCTTCGGAGGCACGCCGATGACCTTCACGCCAGCCCCGCGCGCGACGTCCATGGCGTATACCACGCGCTCGTACTTCACCGTGGGCTCGCCCTTCACGAAGATGATCTTTTCCGGGCGTGGATCGTAGATCTCCTTGAGGCGAGACCCGAGCTTCGTCTCGTCCACCTTTTCGGAGTTGATCGAGAACGTCCCGTCGGCGTTGACCTCGAGCACGATCTGATTGGACTGCGCATTGGCCGGCACAATCGACGGTGTGGGATCGGGGAGCTGGACGTCCACCGATTTCCGCATGGTCGGCAGCGCCGCCATGAAGATGATCAGCAGCACGAGCAGCACGTCGATCATGGGCGTGACGTTGATCTCGTTCGTCAGCCCGCCGGAGCCACCTGAGGAAAAGGCCATGGTCAGGGCCCCTTTGCTGGTGAAGCCTTCGAATCACCGGCGACCGTGGACACCGTGCCGGCCTTCTGTTCACCGATGAGTCCCAGCACCCGGACGCCGTTCTTGGCGGCCAGATCCGTGGCGTCCACGACCTTGGAGTACTGCAGGCTCTTGTCCGCCTTCAAGTACATGACCTTGTCGGTCTCGCGCGTGTCGTAGATGCGCTTGATCTCCGCCGCGATCGCGTCCTTCGAGATCGGTTTCTTGTTCAGGTAATAGTTCCCGTCCCGATCGATGCCGAGCACTTGATCGTTCTCGGCGTCTTCCGGGTGATCCTTGAGGTTCTGCCCCTGGGGCGGAACCGCGTTGAAGCCAGCCAGCAGCGCGGGCGTCACCACCATGAAGATGATGAGCAGCACCAGCATGACGTCGATCATCGGCGTCACGTTGGGCTCCGCCTTCACGCCCCCGCCGCTACTCGTGGACATTGCCATCGTTCAATCCCTCCGCAATGGAATGGCCGCGATCAGGTCGAGATGGGAGCGTTGCTGCCCGACGATGCGTTGAACTCACGGGTGAAGCGCGACCGGCCGAACTCGCCCGACACGCCCTTGATGAGATAATCGATCATCTCCTTCGAGACGTACGTCATCTCGACGGTGAGATTGTCGATCTTCGTCTGGAAGTAGTTGTACGCCCACACCGCCGGAATCGCGACGAGCAAACCGAGCGCCGTCGTGGCGAGCGCCTCGGAGATACCGCCACCGATGGCGGCGAGACCGCCGGAACCGGAGCTGGCCATGCCTTGGAAGGCATTGATGATGCCGGCCGTGGTGCCGAGCAGTCCGACGAACGGCGCCGTGGCGCCGACCGTGGCGAGCACCGCGAGGCCGCGCTTCAGGTTCGTGATCTCGAGCAGCATGTTGCGCTCGACCGCACGCTCGGCCGAGTTGATGTCCGACACCGTGACCGAGCCGTCCTGAATGAGCGGCTTCACCTCGCCGAGCGCGCCACCGAGGACGAGCGCGACGTGCGACCGCTTGTAGCTCTCCGCAAGCTTGATGGCCTCGGTGAGGTTGTCTTCCTCGAGGAACTGCGAGAATTCAGGCGCGAACTTGACGGTCTCCTTCTGCGCCTTGCGCAGCGACCACCACTTCGAGACCATCACGGTGAGCGAGTATACCGACATGATCAGCATGACGAAGACGATGCCCTTGGCAAACGCCTGCATGCTGTTCCACATGTCCATCAACGAGAGATTCATACTGGTCTCCGAGGAGGTTATTCGCCCTTGGTGAGCGAGAACGTGAACGGTTGCTGGACGAGCTGCTTCACCTTCTTGCCGCCGACTTCAGCCGGATAGAAGCGCATGTTGGGCAGCGCGTTCTTCACGGCCTGGGTGAAGAGCTCATGGCTGGACTTGAGAACCTTGAACGTGCCCGGCTCGTAGCGGCCGTTCTCGTCCACGACGAACTGCGCGAGCACCTCGCCTTCGACGTTCGCGGAGCGGAGCATGTCCGGATAGCGCAGGTTGCCCGTGCCCGGGATCTGCTGGACCTGCTTCTCGACCTGGAACTCGAAGTAGGGTTGGTCGGTGTTCACCGGCCCGGTGCCGCCCACGACGCCCTTCGCGGTGCCGCCCTGCACGCCCTTGCCCGAGAAGTCCGCCTCGTCAGTGACCTTCTTGTTCAGGTCGATGTCGGGGAGGACGTCGGGCACCTTGATCGGCGCAGTGAGCACCTGGAAGCCCTTCGGCGGAGGCGGAGCGACGACCACTTCCTTCGGAATGGGCTTCGGCTCGTCCTTCGGCGGAGGCGGCTCCTTCTTCTTCATGTCAACGAACTCGACCTTCTCGGCCTTGGGCTTCTCGAGCGCATTCTTGGCCTGCAGCGTTCCATACACCGCGGCGGTGCCGAGCACAGCGTGCATGATGCCGCTGAAGATCAGTCCGCCCGTGCTGCGCTGCTTCTTCGCTTTGGATTCCAGCAGGGTAGTGAACATGTCCTCGCAGACCTTCCGTGGCTAAAGGACAGACTTCTCACGGGTACGTGCACCAAACTACCCCGCAACAAACGCATGGGAAGCGAGGATGGATTAAGATTTCCTTAAGTCGAGGTTAGTTGCCGATGTTTTTCAGCTCGCGCTCCTGGGCGCGGTCAGGCGGCGCTTCGACAGCCAACTGAGGCAGGATCACCGTGAACACGGAGCCGCGGCCGAGTCGCGACTGCGCGGTGATGCGCCCGCCGTGCGCCTGCGCGATCCATTGGCTGATGGCCAGGCCGAGGCCGAACCCGCTGCGCTCTCCGCCCCGGGATCGAGCGCGGTCGGCGCGCCAGAATCGGTCGAACACGTACGGCAGGTCGGCGGCAGAGATGCCAATGCCGGAATCGCGAACGGTGAACGCGACCTCATCGCCGGCACGCCGGCTCAGCGACAGCTCCACACGGCCTCCACGCGGCGTGTACTTGATCGCGTTCGTCACGAGATTGAGGAAGAGCTGACGCAGCCGGCGGGCGTCCCCGTCCACCATGGCCTCCTCGAGCACCGACATGGTGACGGTCTGCCCGGCATGCTCGCCGAGGATCACCGCAGTCTCGTAGACGTCGCGCACCAGCGGGCCAAGCGCCACCGGCTCGCGATGCAGGTCGAAGCGCCCCTCGTCCGCGCGTGCGAGCGTCAACAGGCTGTCCACGAGATCGGACATACGCGCGGTCTCGTGCAGCGCTTCCTCGAGCGCCTGGAGCCGCTCGGTATTCTTGGTGGCGGGATGCATGGCCCGCTCGACGTCGGCGCGCAGCACCGTGAGCGGCGTCTTGAGCTCGTGGCTCGCGTCGGCGGTGAACCGGCGAAGCGCGCCGAAGGAGGTCTCGAGGCGCTCGATCATGGCGTTCAGCGTGCTGCCCAGTCGGGAGAGCTCCTCATTGCCGAGGTCGGATGGAAGCCGCCGGTGAAGCGAGCGGCCGTCCGTGATCGCCTCGACTTCGTTGATGAGACGCTCGACGGGCTCCGCGGCGCTCCCGGCAATGACGTAGGCGACGCCGATGGAGGCCAGGATGATGAAGGGAAAGATGAGCACCATCGTCCCCACGAGAATCCCGGGACTCAGCGTCGCGATATGCGTCGGCACGCCCGCCACGACGCGCGTGACGTTCGGCAGCAGTGCGGGATCCTTCCGTGCCCCGAGCAGAAGACTTCCGCCGAAGAGGGTGTCACTCAGGGAGACGAGCGCGCCCGCACCGTCAGGGGTCAGCCGAACGGCCGACTGATCGATCGCCGAGCGATCCTCCTCGGCGAGCTGCCGGATGCCGATGGAGCTGTAGATCTGCCGGTCGTCGCGGTCGTACACGAGGAAATACCCGGGAACGCGCTCGAGCAGATCGCGCATGTCCTTCGTCGCGTACACACAGCGGCTGTCCCGCTTTTCGCCGCACGGCCGCTCCTCGGTGAGCTCCTTTCCTTCCCGCTTGGCGGCGACGAGAAACCTGAGCGCGCGATCACCCTCGTCGAATGCCACGAGGCCGAGCTCGTCGATGCTGCTCGCTCGGCGCGCCACGTAGAGCGCGCCGGAGAAGACGGCGACGCTCCCCACGAGGGCGACGCCGTAGGCCACCGTGAGGCGCGCGCGCAGGGTGGCCATGCGCCGCGCCTATTCCTTCAGGACGTAGCCGACGCCGCGCACCGTGCTGATGAGCTTCCGCGAGTGCTTCGCGTCGATCTTCTTGCGCAGGTGGTTGATCACGACGTCCACGATGTTCGTGCCGGGATCGAAGTGATAGCCCCACGCATATTCCGTGATGAGCGTGCGGCTCATCACCCGCCCCGCGTGGCGCGCCAGATACTCCAGCACCGTGTATTCCTTGGGCGTCAGCTCGATGCGCTCTCCCGCGCGACGTACTTCGCGCAGCCCCTGATCGATCTCCAGGTCTCCCACGCGCAGTGTCGGCGCCGCGATGGCAGGCGGTCGTCGCGTCAGCGCCTCCACGCGCGCCAGCAGCTCCTCGAACGCGAACGGCTTGGTGACGTAGTCGTCCGCGCCGGCGCGCAGCGTCGTCACCTTGGCGTCCACCGCGTCCTGCGCCGTGAGCACCAGCACCGGCCGCTCGAAGCCGTTCGCGCGCAGGGACTGCAGCACGTCGAGCCCGCTCTTTCCCGGAAGACGCATGTCGAGGACCACGAGATCATACGCGCCCGCACCGGCTCGCCGCTCGCCCTCCTCGCCGTCGGGAGTGAGATCGACGTCCCACCGGTGCTCTTCCAGACCGCGTTTCACGTACTGGCCCACCGTGGGATCGTCCTCGATGACGAGAATCCGCATCCGGCGCTACTCCACGCCGCCGGGTCGTTGAAATCCGTATTCGCGGATCTTCCGGTAGAGGGTCTTCGAGCTGATGCCAAGCGCCGCGGCCGCGCGGCCCTGATGCCAGTTGGTGTTGTGCAGCACCGTCTCGATGTGCCGGCGCTCGAGCTCCGCGAGCGATACCGCGGGTGAGCCCGACGGCGGCGACGCCTGTCCGGGCAGCGGCAGCGGCAGGTCGCTTGCGCGAATCTGCGGGCCGTGCGCCAACAATACCACGCGCTCGATGACGTTGCGCAGCTCGCGCACGTTCCCCGGCCACGAGTAGCGGGTGAGCAGCTCGAGCGCGTCCACGGTGAGCGTCGGCGGCTGCGTGCGTCCGAACATCCGCAGGAATTGCCGGGCAAGCAGGGGAATGTCCACCGCCCGCTCACGCAGCGGTGGCAGCTTCACCTCGATCGTGTTGACGCGATACAGCAGATCGTCGCGGAACAGCCCCTCGGCCGCGCGTTGAGCGAGATCGCGATTCGAGGCCGCGATCACACGGACGTCCACCTCGACCTTCTGCGTGCCGCCCACACGGTAGAAGCTCCGCTGATCGAGCGCGCGCAGCAGCTTGCCCTGAAGCTTGAGCGACAGCTCGCCGATCTCGTCGAGAAAGAGCGTGCCGCCCGCGGCCATCTCCATGAGCCCGATCTTCCGCTCGTCGGCGCCCGCGAACGCCGCCTTCTCGTGGCCGAACAGCTCGCTCTCGAGCAGACCTTCGCTCAGCGACGCGCAGCCCACGTCGACGAATGGGCCCTCGCGCTGGCTCAGACGGTGCAGCATGTGCGCGACGAGCTCCTTGCCGGTTCCCGACTCCCCGGAGACGAGCACCGCTGAATCGCTCGGCGCCACGCGCGCGACCATGTCGAGCACCGCCTGGAGCGGCGCATACTGCGTCACGATCTCCGACACGCCACCCGCGCGGTCCAGGCGCGATTGGAGCAACACGTTCTCGCGCGCGAGACGGCGCTTCTCCCACGCACGCCGCACGAGAACGTCGATCTCGGCCATCCGGTACGGCTTTGCCATGTAGTCGTAGGCGCCGAGCTTCATGGCGCTGATGGCCGTCTCGATGGTGCCGTTGCCCGTGATGATGATGACTTCCGGCGGATCGGCGTCGGCGCGCACCTGCTTCAGCACCTCGAGGCCGTCGAGCTCGGGCATGACGATGTCCAGCAGAGCGACGTCGTACGCCTCCGCGCGGAGCGCGTCGAGCGCGGCACGTCCATCACTGACCGTGTTGACGGCGTAGCCCCGCCCGCTCAGAAAGCTCGAGAGGATCTGGCCGAGATGCACCTCATCCTCGGCCACGAGCACCTTGATCTTGCCGTCACTCACGGTCGAGCCCCGTTTCGTCGTCGGCGCGCGGAAGGATGATACGGAAAACGCTCCCCTCGCCCGGGGCGCTGTCCACCTCGATCCGGCCGTTGTGCTCGGACACGATGGCGTAGCAGATGGACAGCCCGAGCCCGGTGCCGCGTCCCGGCGGCTTGGTGGTGAAGAAGGGCTCGAAGATCTTCGGGATGTCGGCGGGACGGATGCCTTCTCCCTGATCCACGATCTCGGTGACGACGGTGCGCGCGTCGTCGCCCCAGCGCGTGCGGAGCGAGACGGTGCCGCGCTCCTTCATCGCGTCCATGGCGTTGATCAGCAGCGACATGAACACCTGCATGAGCTGCTCGGCGTTGGCGTACACCACGGCGCTCAACGAGCGGTCGAGGTCCACGTTGACCGACAGCTTCTTGAATCGCGTGTGATGCTTCAGCACGAACAGCGTGCGTTCGATGGCGTCGTTCACGTTCACGAACGTCTTGTCCGTGGGCTTCGGCCGGCTGAAGTCGAGCAGCGAGTCGATGATGCCCTTGCAGCGATGGACCTCGCTCTGAATGAGACGCACGCCGTCCAGCACTTCCTGCGGCAGCGCGTGCACTCCGAGCTCGAGTCCTTCCGCGCAGGCCCCGATCGTAGCCAGCGGATTGTTGATCTCGTGCATGACCCCCGCCGCCAGCGTACCGATGGCCGCGAGCTTCTCTGCTTGCGCGAAACGGTCCTGGGCGGAGCGCCAGTCGGTGAGATCCTCGCCGATGGTGATGACGTGCGTGACGGGGCCGTCGTCGAGCCGCATCGGAATCTTCGAGATGCGGTAGGTGCGCAGCTCGCCCGTGACCGTGGACTCCATTTGGAAGGTCTGCAGGCGTCCGGTCGCAAAGACTTCATCAAACTCGCGCCGCAGCACCGTGGCCGGCTGGCGGTGGAGAATCTCGAAGATCGTGCGTCCGATCGCCTCCTCGCGGGACACGCCCTGCATGCCCGTCTCCCGCTTGCGGTTCCACACCGAGATGCGATAGTCGCGATCGATCACGTAGAGGCCGACGGGCAGCGAATCGATGATCCGCTCCGTCACCCGCCGCTCGCGGTCTATCTGCTTCGTTCGCTCAGCGACCTCGCTCTCGAGCCGCTGCGCGTACGCCGCCTGGCGCAACACCGGAGCCAGGATGTCCGCGATGGTCGAGAGGAAGGTGCGCTGATCGGGCGTGAGCGACCCGTTTGGCGACAGGACGAGCGCGCCCAGGGTGTGGTGTCCCGCGTCGAGCCGGACGGTGACGATGTCCTGGCTCACGGCGGGGTTGAGGAGGAGCGCTCGTACCGCCGCCGCAGCGGGCGGCGCCTTTCGCGCGCGCGCCTCGCAGCGGAGGTCTCCCTCCCCTCCGAGCCATAGCGAAATACCGCTGGCGTTCACCGTGTCGGCGACGCGCTCCAGGACGCCGGGGAGGACGTCGGCCGGCGCGTCGCGCGTGGCGAGCGCCGCTGCAATCTGTGCGACGGCGTGCAGCAGCGGCCGATCGTCGCCGGTCAGCACTGCGCCGGACGATGAGGCCGGATCGGAGCCGTGAGCAGAGGAACTAGCCAGACTCAGCTCTTCGAGGAAGGAACCTGAAACATGGGACGAATTGTCCGACGAGACAAGATGACTGTAGACGACCGGCCGCGCGATTGGTCATCCTGTCCGGAACCGGCAACGCCTCAGTGGAGCTTTTTGATCTGCTCCAGCAACTCCGCATTGGACCGCCGTTCGCTCGTATTGTCCTCGACGTGCTCCCACCGGATGACGCCTTCCTTGTCGATCAGGAAGTAGGCCCGTCTCGAGTAGAATCGGTCCTCGAGCAACACGCCGTAGAGGCGCGATACGTCCCGCTTGAAGTCCGACAACATGTCGGAGCGCATGGCGTACTTGTTCCGGAATTCCTTCAGTGTCGGCGTCGAATCGACGCTGATCGGGATGACGACGGTGTCGGCGCTGCCGAACTGATCCCAATCGTCACGGATGTCGCAGAGCTCCTTCGTGCAGGTGCTCGTGAACGCGAGCGGAAAGAAGGCGAGCAGCACGTTCTTTCCGCGCAGGCCGGACAGCGAGATGTTGCTGCCCATTGTCGAAGGCAACGTGAAGTCGGGCGCCGGCGTGCCGACGGCGGGGACGGAGTTGGCCATGTATCCCTGGGTGGTCGGTCCGCACGGAACGACCGGTTCGGGTCGCAGCACGGCGGACGGCGAATAGTATCCGCGCGGCATCCGGAATGGCGAATCGAGGCCAGGTCGTTTGGTCGGGAATTTGCTTGGCGATGTCGAGTGATGCCGGGTTACAAGCCACTTCCCATCTCGTTCACCGGACCTGCGGCGGATCAGGCGCGGCGAGCCGAATCGCGGCGCCGTGGCGGCGATCCGGAGGCAGCGGCGCGCCTGCTGGAGGACGCGCTCGAGGCCAGCGCCCGACGGGACGATGCACTGCCCGGCTGGTTGTGCGGCCGCCTCGCCGCGCTCTATCGCACGCTCGAGCGCTATGACGACGAGGTCGCGCTGCTGGAGCGATATCGCGACTCGCAGACGTTGGAGGATGCGCGTGTGCGCTACGACGCGCGGCTCTCCAAGGCACGAACGATCGCGGAGCGAAAGCGCCCGCGCGACTGCGGCGCAATCTCGTCGGTTCGCCGCGTCATCGAGCGGCCGCATCCGCGCGCCGAAGTCATAGCGCCACTCGCGTCGCAACCATTTTCATCGGCCACGATGTTCGCAATCGCAAGCGCGGCGAACGGGTGCTCGTCACAGCGGGAGCCGCTCCGGCGCGCGATCGAGCGGCTGTGCGCGGAGGCCAGGCGCGACGACATCCCCGTCGAGGACGTCATCGGCGCATTGCGGGCGACGTTTCATCGAGCTGGCGCGCCGGATCACGCGGCCTATGACTCGGCGCTCCTGACGGCGCTGTCGCTGTATTTCGACAGCGCCGAACCCGACTAACCGACGGCGAGCGCCATGTAGGTCGGCGCCGTTACGAGCGCCACGGCACCGAGCAGGCGGTACTGCGCCAGACTCGTGTCCGGCACGACCTGCGTCGTCGTCGCGCCGCCGGGCATGGTGCCGGCCATGATCGCATCCTTGATCGGGCGCTCCAGGAGCTCCCATGCCTCCGTGATCTCGCCACCGATGTAGATGCGGCCCGGATTGAACGCGCTCACGATGAGCGCGAGTCCGCGGCCGATGTTCTCGCCCGTCTCCACCAGCGCTCGGACAGCCGCCGTCTCACCACCTCGTGCGCGACGCACCACTTCTTCGATGCCGGGAAATCCGGGACGCCGAGTGCGGCGCGTTCGGATGTCGCCACGCGGGGCATTTCCCGTGACCGCCGCAACGTAGCGCTCCACCGTGGCGCCGTTGCACGCCAGGGCTTCCCAGCAGCCGCGTCGCCCGCACACGCACTCCGGGCCGGAGCTGTCGAGCGACACGTGCCCGAACTCGCCGGCGGTGTGGTGCTCGCCACGGAGGATCTCGCCGTTGACCGCGAGGCCGACACCGACGCCCTCGGAGACGCTCACATACGCGAAGCTGTTGACCGAGCGTGTGACATCGGGCTCCAGCCAGAGTCGCGCGAGCGCGCACGCGATCGGCGCGCTTTCGATGTACGTCTTCATGCCGACCCTGGCCGCGACGGCGGAGCGGATGTCCACGTTCCGCCAGCCGAGACGCGGCGCGTAGATCAGACGCCCCGTCTTGCGATCGACCATGCCCGGCAGGACGAGGCCGAGCCCCTGACACGCTTCGGCGCCGTGCGGTGCGTGGGTGCGCAGCAGTCGTGTGACGTGATCCGCGAGCGTCTCCACGAGCGCCTCCGGCGTCGCCGGCGTGTCGAACGTGTCGCGGGCGATCATGCGCCCCGCGACGTCGCTGAGCGCGATGGCGGACTGTCCCCAACGGATGTCCGCCGCCACGACGAAGCGGCCGCGGGTCCGAACGCAGAGCATGGTCGGACGGCGTCCGCGCGCCGTGGCGGCGGTGCCCTTCTCGAAGATCGCGCCACTATCAACGAGTTCGCGCACGAGCGGGGTGAGCGTTCCGCGGCGCACGCTCATGCGCCGCGCCAGCTCCGCGCGTGAGATCGGCTGGTACTCCCGGATCAGATTGAGCACGATGCGGCGATTGACGTCGCGAGGGGTCGATCGTGTGGCGAGCCGGAAGTTCCGTGTGTTGATCTTGCGCATGTCGTTGCTCCAGTCCGAGGCGGTATCGTGGGTCCTTAAAGCGAAAGCGGCCCCTTCTTTCGAGGGGCCGCGCCGAGTTCATCTCGTTGTCATTGCGTTACCACGCAGCTGACGGCGCGCCCCTGGCCTGAATGGCCTGGTTCGTCTTGAGCTGCTGCTGGCAACGAAGGATGTCCTGCATGAGTCTGCTAATTGTTTTCTCGGGTAACGTTTGCAAGATGCTGTGTCCGGCGCCTCTGGTCAAGCGGCGCCGGGTACTGTGACACGTCTGCAACATTGCGGGACCGGCCCAGCAGGCCGGAATGGAGCGTATCGGGATCGAACCGATGACCTCGTGCTTGCAAAGCACGCGCTCTCCCAACTGAGCTAACGCCCCGAACTTGCAGTGGAGAAGATAACCACCCGCGACGGGACCGAGAAGCGATGGCGACCCAGGCGACGACCAGCCCCAGAATCACCCTGCGATGCGCGACGTGCGGCACGTGGAACCGTGTGCGCGCCGACCGCATGCACGACGGGCCGAAATGCGGCGCCTGCTCCACGACGATCCCTCTGGATCACCCCGTGCTGCTCGACGACGCCACGTTCGACCGCGTCATCGCCGAATCGGAGCTGCCCGTACTCGTGGACTTCTACGCCGAGTGGTGTGGCCCATGTCACATGATGGCGCCGGCCGTCGACACGCTCGCGAAGGAAACCCTGGGCAGCGCCGTGATCGCGAAGCTCGATACGGATCAGGCGCCGCGCACCGCGCAGCGCTTCCAGATCCGCGGTATCCCGACGTCGATCGTCTTCCGCGGCGGACGCGAGATTCGACGCACGTCGGGCGCGATACCGCTCGCGAAGCTGAGGGAGATGCTACACTGACGCGAAAGGCCGGATGCCGCAGCATCCGACCCTGGCGTCATGCGATTACTCGTGGGCCGGAAGCGGCTCCATGGTGCCTGCATCAACCGGCACCTGCACCTCGTCCCGATAGGGCGACGTCAACATGAAGACGCGCATGCGTGGAAACGCGTTCATGAAGGCGAGATAACATGTTCCCCACGTGCCCGCGTACGCGAGCAGCAGCACCAGCTCCCACAAGCCGAACGGATTCGACCCGGCCTCGCCGTACAGCGATGGATATACCTCGAGATAGCGCACGAGGAACATCCCAGCCAGACTGACGGCCGTGAAGAGCGCCAACGTAGGACGGTAGACCTTTGCGGCGCGCGAGAGCAGACCGAAGAACGGAACCAGAAAGACGGCGCACACGGCAGTCACCGTGAAGTTCACCCACGGCGCGATGAGGCGGATGCGCGGCCAGTGCGTCTCCTCGGCCATGTTGCCGTACCAGATCACGAGGTACTGGCCGAAGGTGAGGTAGCCCCAGAACGCGGTGAACGCGAAACAGAGCTTGCCGATGTCGTGGAAAATGTTCTCGCCGATGTATTCCTCGGCGCCGAGAAAGCGGCGCCAGGCGAGAATGAGCTGGGCGAAGAGCGTCAGGGAGCAGAGCCAGCCGCCCATGAAGAACCACCAGCCGTACAGCGTGCTCTGAAAGTGCAACGATAGACCCATCGACTGGTCGAATGCCAGGATGGTCCAGCCGTAGCCGAACGAGAGCGCGAGGAAGACGGCGAGCTTGCCCTGAATCGAGTGCGTCGAGTGCAGCTCGCGGCGTTCCTCGCCGAAGCCGCGGCGCATCCGTTCACGAATGCCGGCCGCCCACTTCGCCCCGGCCTCTGGAAGAATGCCAACGTCGAGGCGGACGGAGAGATAGATGAACCACAGCGACAGTGCGGTGATCAGCCCGAAGGCGACGATGTCGCGCGAGATGAGAAAGCCCGGCGTGTACCAGGTGACCTTCTCGGCCACGGGCGGCACCTCGTGCGTCCACGGAAAGACGTGCCCCTTCCCCGCGAACAGCGTGAGCAGCATCAGCACGAACGCGACCGGAAGGAACGCGACGTAACCCTCCATGAAGCGGATGACCGCGCGCGACCAGCGCGCCGTCGTAATGCGCTGGACGGCGACGAACATGCAGCCCGCGGACGACAACGCGGTGAAGTACAGCCAGCACACGTGGTAGGCGCGCCACGCGCGATCGGGGTCGACCGTGAGGCCGACGATGAAACCGATCCAGCCGATCACCGCCGCCGCGAGCAGACCGGTGGTCAGTGCGGCTGGTACCGGCTTGCTGTACACGCGCACGAGCTCGTCGCGCGTGGGGACCCGAACGGGATGCATGCTCACCGCTCGCCTCCAGTCTTCGGCGTCGTGGTGGTAGATGGAACCGCACTCGCCGCCGCGGAATCCGCGGTGGCGCGCGGAATGGCAAGCCCGCGCGTCGCGTCGGCTTGAGAACCGGCGTGATGGTAGTACGGCGAGGGACGCGTGGGACCGGACTGCGTGTAGCCGGGCACCTTGTCACCGGTTTCTCCAGGCAGGCCGACGGGGCCGATGGCCACCTGATACTTGCCCTGAAGTCCGCGCACGTAGTTCACCACGTCCCAGCGATCCATTTCCTCGATGCGGTTGTACGAGGGCATGCCGCCACGTCCATTGCGCATCATCCCCCAGATGTAGCCATCTGTACGACCTTCAGCCGAGGCGCCGAGGAGCGGCGGCACGTACATGCCCTTCTTCGTGACGGGTCCATCCGCCTTGCCCGCGTCACCGTGACAGACGGCGCAGTTGATGGAGTAGTACATCCGCCCGTTGTGCAGCGAGCGTGCGTCGGCCGCGACGGGATTCAGGAGCGCGGCCATCGAGTCGAGTGTGCCGGGCAGCCTGTCGCGCGAGACCGCGTAACCCGGAACGAGCGTGCCGTACACCGGTACGGAGCTCTGCGGGTTGCCGCGCATGGCGACGGTGTCCGCACTCTCCCACGGATCGTGCTTGGGCTGCTCCTTGAAGTCCGTGAACCACGAACATGCACCAACGAGCGGCATCACTGCGACCAACATGCGCCCCAGCAAGCGGGCGGCGTCCCCACGCTCAGCGCTCATTGCGCACCTCCACGGCACCGTTGCGACGGAGGACGTCGGACGCCTCGAGCGACCGATCGGGTCCAGCGGCCACCCACACGCCGTAATCGCTGTGACTGAATCGCGGATCGTACCCAACCGTCAGCGTGAGTCGCGGAATTCGCGCCAGCGCAAACATGCCGGCCACCGTGGAGAGCGAGCCGATGAGCACCATGAGCTCGAAGCCGATGATCGTGTATGGCACCCAGCTCGCTACGGGCTTGCCGCCGACGACGAGCGGCCAGTAATCCGAGATCCAGATGGGAATCCAATACCCGAACGAGAGCCCCATCAAGCCGCCAATGAGCGTGAACCGGCGCACCTTGCTCGGTCCCGCCGCCACGGCTTCCTCCAGCTCGTGCCGCGGAGCCGGACTGTAGATGGTGATCTCGCGGAAGTTCCGCTTCTTGAGCTCCTCGATGGCATGCACCGTCGAGTCCAGCTCCACGAACGCGCCAATCACGCCCTGCATCAGTCGTCACCCAGAGTGAGCGTGGGATCGATGACCTGCACGTCGAGATCGTGCGAGTCGTCATGATGCCGCCGCCAGCGCGGCTGCACGATCTCCTTGATCTCGGCGATGGCCATCACGGGCAGCTGCCGGATGAACAACAGGAACCACATGAAGAACCATCCGAACGATCCGAGGAGGATGTTGTAGTCCACCCAGGTCGGATGATATCCGCCCCACTGCCACGGCTCGAATTCGTGCGACAGCGACGGAATGACGATCACGAAGCGCTCGAACCACATCCCGATGTTGATGAAGATCGAGAGGGCGAAGAGCCAGCTCGTGTTGCGCCGCAGCTTCTGCGAGAAGAGCGAGAGCGGAAGGACCATGTTGCAGATGAGCATGATCCACGCGGCCCAGGTCCACTGGCCGAACACGCGGTTCCAGAAGTACTCCTGCTCCACGCGGTTGCCGGACATCCACGCGACCTGGAACTCAGTGAGGTATGCGAGGCCCACGACCATCGACGTGAAGAGGCACAGCTTGGCGGCCGCGTCGAGGTCGTTGATGGTGACGTAATGCTCGAGCTTGAAGAACTTCCTGAGCGGGATGATGATGGTGAACACCATTCCGATGCCGGAGAAGATCGCGCCCGCCACGAAGTACGGCGGGAAGATGGTCGCGTGCCAGCCCGGTGTAAGGGCCATGGCGAAGTCGAACGACACGACGCTGTGCACCGACAGCACGAGCGGCGTGGCGAACGCGGCGAGGAACAGATACGCGCGCGTAAAGTGCCGCCACTCGTTGTCCGAGTTCCGCCAGCCGAGCGCCAGCGCCGCATAGATGCGCTTGCGAATCGGATTCTTCTCCTGATCGCGAAGGACCGCGATGTCGGGGATGAGACCGATGAAGAAGAAGGTCGCCGAGACCGTGAGGTAGGTGAGGATGGCAAACACATCCCACACGAGCGGGCTCTTGGGGTTCGGCCAGATGAGCCGCCAGTTCGGGTACGGAATCAGCCAGAAGAACTTCCACGGCCGCCCGAGGTGCAGAATCGGGAAAAGACCCGCCGTCATGACCGCGAACACGGTCATGGCCTCCGACGCGCGATAGATGGTCGTGCGGAATCCGGCGCGGAAGAGATACAGAATGGCCGAGATCAGCGTGCCGGCGTGACCGATACCGACCCAGAAGACGAACGTGACGATGTAGACACCCCACATCACCGGCGGGTGGTAGCCGGCGGCGCCGAGTCCCTCGTGGATCTGATACATCCACGTGGAGATGCCGATGAGCAGGCAGAGGATCGCCGTGCCGAGCAGCGCGAACCAGCCGAGCGTCGGCCGGAGGGTGCCGACGATCTCGCGATCGACCTGTGCGTAGTTCTTTACGCCCGGAAGGCGATTGCTCGCCGAAGGGACGTTCTGTCGCAGCACACGCTCCTCGCGCGGCGGAACCATGGTGGCCATGTGTCGAGTCTCCTTACGCCCGGGCCGGAATCGCCGGCGCGTGAGTGACCTTCTTCAAGTAGACCACCGCCGTGTAGGTGTTGAGCTCCTCGAACACGTGATACGCGCGCCTGTCGTCGACCTGCCCCGCCACGCTCCACGTGGGATCGGCGGCGTCACCGAACACGATGGCCCGCGACGGACACGCCTGCGCGCACGCCGTGGTGAATTCGTCGGCGACGAGATCGCGGCCTTCCGACTTCACGCGCGTCTCGGCCTCGCGAATCCGCTGCACGCAGAAGGTGCACTTCTCCATGACACCCTTCGTGCGGACAGTCACGTCGGGATTGAGCTGCCAATCGAGCGGCGACGGGAATGCGTACTGCTTGCGATCCGGTTCGCCGTAGCCAAACCAGTTGAAGTAGCGAACCTTGTACGGGCAGTTGTTGCTGCAATAGCGCGTGCCGACGCAGCGGTTGTAGACCTGCACGTTGAGGCCATCGGGGGCGTGATAGGTCGCATACACCGGGCACACGGGCTCACAGGGCGCGTTGCCGCAGTGCTGACAGAGCATCGGGACGAACCGCGCTTCGAAATCTTCCGTCCACTCGCCCTCGTTCGCGCCCTCGAAGTACCGCTCGAGACGCAGCCAGTTCATCTCGCGGCCGCGCGTGACGTTGAATCCCGGCTTTGCCTCGGCGTAGACGGTGGCGTTCTGCCACGCCGCGCCAACGGTCGGAATGTTGTTCTCGGCATAGCAGGCGGTGACGCACGCCGAGCATCCCGTGCAGCGCGCGAGGTCGATGGTCATCGCCCAGCGCCGACGGGCCATGCCCGACCAATGATTCGCCGCGTACATGCCCTTGTCCTTCCCCTTGTCCTCCGCGGTGGGAGAGCCAAGGTCGCCCTGCGCATCGGCGGCAACGGGTGAGCGCAATCCTGGGAGGAACGCGCCGGTGGGCGCGCCCGGAACCTTCTCTTCCTTCGCGTGCTCGCGGGACTCGGGCTTCAACAGTTCGGCGATCGGAACCGCCTGCGCGATGCCGCGTCCGTGCTGCCGCGCCGAACCTTCGGTGGAGACGAGTATCTCAGTGTCGCCCGTTTTCGCGAGCGATGCCCGCGTTCCGGTGAGCACGAGACCGCCCGCTCCGTTTGCGCCGGGCGCGAGCAGATCGTGCGCGCGCGCGCCGAGATTCCGTGCGTAACGGCCGTAACCCCACTGCACCGGATGCGTCTTCTCATTCTTGCCATCCCACGCGTCGAGCTGCGCGACGGACGAATGGCCTTGTCCGACCGCCACGGCGATCGTGTCGGGACGAATGCCGAGGTAGAGGTAAGCCGGCGCGCGCACTTTTCCGCTCGCCGTGGTCACTTCCACAATGTCGCCGCGCTCGATACCGCGCGCCGTCGCCGTCTGCGGGTGGATCTCGACCCACGAGCTCCACAACACTTTGGTGACCGGATCGGGCAGCTCCTGGAGCCACGGCTTGTTTGCGCCGCGTCCGTCGCCCAGCACGGAAGAGTGGTACGTCACGAGGAACAGATCGCCGGGCGTCTGCTCGATGGGCTGTGGCGCTGCCGTTCCCGCCGGTGCCGCCGTGGACGTGCGTGCGGCAACCGAACCGGCGACAACGCCCTTCTGCACAGCGGCGGTGAAAGCGGACGTTCCCCCGGGAAAGCGGCCGATCAACCAGGAGCGGTAGTCCTTCTGCGGGTACTTCGACGCCGTGTTTGGATCCTTCTGCGCGAGCTGAATGAGGACGTCCGCCGTCGCACGGGTGCCGGTGAACACCGGATCCATGGCTGGCTGCTGCATCGAGACCGTGCCCTTCCCCGCGTCCGCGTCGCCCCATGACTCGAGTGAATGCAGATCGGGAAGCACCAAATCGCACAGCTCGGTGGTCTCATCCGGGTAGAGCGAGAAGCTCACCTTGAACGGCACCTTGGCGAATGCGTCCGCGAACTTTGCGGCGGCCGGAAGGTTGTACGCCGGGTTCACACCGCGCACGAACGCGACCGGTACCTGCCCTGCGCGCATGCGCTCCACGGCGGCCACAAGCTCCGCGTACGACGAGATGCCGTCGAATGCGGTGGTGCCCTCTGAAGTCTTTATTGTCGTCCCGACGGCGCCGCTCGCCTTGTTGATGGCGGCGACGGCCGTTGCGACGTCGAGCGCATTTGCGCTGCTGACGCCCGAGAGCACGAGCGCCGGCTTGGCGGCGGCGAGCTCCTGCTGGAGGCGCGTGAGCACGTCGGCGGCGACGCCACTCTTCGCGGCGGCATCGGCAATGGAGCCATTTCCGGCCAGCGCATTGGCGATGGCGAGCTCCGTGCCCGGTTTGCACGCGATCCACTGATCGGCATTCAGCCCCGTCAGCGAGCGGCGGGGACCGATATAGATGAACCGCGGCGCGCCCTCGATCTTCGCGCGTGCATCGGCAAAGTCGAGCTGCTGCGGAACGGACATGCCCCAGGTCTCGAGGAAGTCCGCGCCGAACGACACGATGAGCTTCGCATCGGTGAAGGAGAGCTTCGGCCACGACGCGCCGTACGCGCGGCGATTGGCCTCGATTGCGGCACCGTCGGCCTCGAAGTCCACGCTCAGGTGCGGCTTCATGCCGGCGCCCGCGAGCCATGTGTCGAGGAATCCGGGGAAGCTTCCGGTCTCGTGCTGATTGACGAAAACGCTGTTGGCCGCCGTGCCGCGGCTGCGTGCCTCGCCAAGCTTCTGACTCACGAGCGCGAGGGCCGTGTCCCATTCGATGGCTTTCCACGCAGCGTTCTGCTTCATCATCGGGCCGCGGAAGCGATCGGGATTGTAGAGTCCCTGGAGCGACGACTGGCCGCGCGCGCAGAGCGCGCCCTTGTTCAGCGGGTGCTCGGGGTTTCCCTCGAGCTTCGTCGTGCGGCCGTCGCGAGTCTCTGCAATGATCCCGCATCCCGCCGCGCACTCACGGCACGTCGACGCATAGTACGTGGAGACGCCGGAGATCGTCTGGTCAGGATGCACCACGTACGGGATCAGCTTTCCGACTTTCTCGGAGCTGCAGCCCACCGTTCCAACCGTGGCGCCGGCGACGCCGAGCACCTTGAGGAAGTCGCGGCGCTTGACGCCTTTCGACTCCGTGTCGTTGGTCATGTGCGACTCTTCCTCGAGCCCTTTAGTAGTGACAGGCGGCGCAGTCGTACCGGGCGCGGCGGCGCTCCGACGACGGCGTTGCGGCGGAATGAACGCGAGCTTCGGTGTCGCGGCTGATCGCGGAGACTTGCGCGGTCATGATGCCCGCGACCGAGCCGGCCGTGCCATAGGGGACACCGCCGGCGTAGCGCGCCGGCGTGACCGTGTCGTAGCCCGCGGCCTTCATGCCTTCCTTGGGATCGTAGCCGTTCACATGGCAGTTGACGCACCAGCCCATGTTGAGCGAGGCCGCCTGATACACCTTCGGCATGCCCTGCACCTGCCCGTGGCACGTCTGGCAGGTGACGCCGGCGTTCACGTGACGCACGTGCGGGAAGTGCACGTACTCCGGCACCTTGTGGATGCGGACCCACGGGACGGGACGCGCGTTCTTTCCCATGTTCGCGACGTCCGCGTACTTCCACAGCTTCTGGATCTCGGCCTTGCCGGCCGCCGTGGTGCCCATGACGGACTGGTGGCATCCCATGCACGTGTTCACGGCGGGCATGCCGACGTCGGCGGAGCGGTTCGCGTTGTTGTGGCAGTAGAGGCAGTTGAGCCCGAGTCCGCCCTTTTCGACGGAGGCCGCGTGCTTCGGGTGTGGGAACGCGATGGGCTGATCCGGGGCGCTGCCCTGCGAGGAGGAAGCGCCACTATAGGCGGACAGCACCACCGCGCCGATCGCGAGCACCAGCAGGCCCGGGATGGCGGTCCACTTCCTCTGCTGCGTCATCGGGTTGGGGTCGAGGTAGAGCCGGGAGCGCTTGTGAACGAATTCACAAGGTCCATTTCTGGCCAGCAATTTGACTGGACGGCATTGCGCTCGCAAGCCGAGCGCGATTGGACAAGATCAAGTCGGCATTTCCCTTACGAAGCGAGGGCTCAGCGACCCTGCATCGGTAATGCCGGGATCGCGCTGATCGGCTGGCAACAGATCGAGATTCGCACGCGAGTTCTGCGTCAACCGCAACGGCCAATGCGTTCCGTAGACGAATCGCTCCGCGCCCATCGTGCGGAGGAGGTGCGCGAAGTGCTCCTCCGGAGGCCCCCACACCCACGCGAAGTCCCAGTAGACGCGGCCTCGCTCCACTGGCGTGAGTCCCCAGTGCGTCTCCTCGATGAGCTCGCGTCCCGCGCCTGTGACCACGATACAAACGTCCTCTCCGGTGCGCGCGAGCGCACGCACGTGCGCAGCACTCAGGTCGCCAGCCACGTCGAGCGGTGAGCGCTGACGGAGATCCTCGAAGCGGACGGTGAGCAACAGCGGTCTCGCGGACGTCGCGCACGCGCGTGCCAGCGCGTTCATGCGTGAGTCGCCAGGCTGAATGCCCCAGTGCTGCGGATACGCGCGAATGGCTACGGCGCCCTTCGCGACGACGTCAGCGAGCATCTGCTCCCAGCCGGGCCAGTCCGGACGAATCATCGGGGCTGGAAGCAGGGTGGGATATGGCGCGAGCGCTGCGAAGAGCGCGGCATTGCCCGGCCGAGGATCGCGATGCCACGCCGATGGGAGATGTCCGACCCACGCGCCGGTCAGCCGCTCTCGTTCGAGCACCCGGACGAGCGTCGCCGGATCGGGATGCGGCACTTCGCGAAAAGGATACGGACCGATCCACGCCGCGCAATCGATCATGCGAGCTCGCAGCGTGGAAAGGTTCCGGTGGCGAAGATGCGGGCCGCGTTCCGCCAGCGTACGTCCATCACGTCACCCTCGGCGAGGCCGATGACGTCGAGCGCGCGCAACTTCGCCAAGCCGGTTTCCATGGTCAGATCGCATGCCCACAGCAGCCTGCGTGCACCGAGAATCTCGACTGCCTGATCCAGCATGCCGCGATCCACGCCGCTGCCGGAGAGATCGGCGACAACGTTCGGCGTCTCGCGAATGGCGGGAAGCGTGTGTGCCCAGTCACCGCCGCCGCCGAGATGCGCGAGGATGAAGGTCACCTTGGGGTGCCGCGCGGCGAGGCACGCGAGATCGAGTCCGTCCGAGATCTCCTGATTCGGCCAGTCGCGTGTGCGGTGCTGCCAGATGTGATGCAACACGGGTAGCCGTTGCCGCGCGGCGAGCTCACAGATGGGATCCACCAGCGGATCATCCGCGCGCCGGCTCGCGAGCAGCTTTACACCGACGGCGCTCAGCGCAACACATCGCTCGATCTCCGCGAGAGCGTGGCGGGTGTCATTGGGATTGACGGTTGCATACCAGCGCACGCGGTCGGCTTGCGACGCCGCGAGCGCCGCCATGGCGTCGTTGCCGCGCGTGACGTCTGCGGGAGACGGAAAATATGTCGGCGACGTATGGCCATATGAGCCGAGCACACTTGCGACGTGATAGGTGACGCCGATGGTGTCGCCGGCGCGAACGCGAGCGTCATTGAGACGGGCCCAGTCGCTGCGCCCCGCGCCCTCGTGGTAGAAGTGCGCATGAACGTCGATCAGCGGCGCGGTCTGTGGGAGCTCACGCATCGCGACACCGGGCATCACGAGTGCTCGCGCACGGCGACCAGTGCGGCACTCGCGGCGGCCTCGATGTCGCGCAGCGCCGATTCATCATGGGCGATGGCGGCGAAGTTGTATGCGCCCCGCTTGAAGAGCACACCGTTTCGCGCCGCTTCCGCCACGAAGAACGACTCGAGCGCGGGATCGCGCCAACGCATGAGCCACATCTGGTCGATCCCCTCGGTGCTGACGCCGCCGACACCGCTCGCCGCAATGGCGCGGTCCACCGCGGCTCGCATTTCCCTGCCCGTTTCGGCGAGCGTGGCGCAGATGTCAGCCTCCTCATGCCAGTCGAGCACCGCGAGCGCCGCCGCGAGCGCCGTGGACTCGCTCGCGAGCGTGGACGAGATCCACGTCTCGGACGCAACGCTCATGAGTGCGTCCCGCCCCACAACGGCTGCGAGCGGATAGCCGTTGGCGAGTGCTTTCCCGAACACGGCGAGATCGGGCGTCACGCCGCACACGTCCTGGTATCCGCCGGGCGCGACGCGAAAGCCGGTCTTCAATTCATCGAAGATGAGTGCGGCACCGACAGCATCACAGATTTCGCGTGCGCGCTGCAACCATTCCACCGACGGCAGATGCTCGATGACCGGCTCGAGGACAATTGCCGCCAGCGATGAGGCCGCAGCCGCGGCGGCCAGATCCAGCGCGCCGATCTCGTCGAAGGGCACCCAGTCCACCGTGCGACGTACGCTGGCGGGCACGCCGGCGCTGTCGGAACACCAGTCGTGCCAGCCGAAATAGCCGCAGGCAATCACCTGCTCGCGCGCCGTGTACGTGCGCGCCAGGCGCACGGCGGCAGCCGCCGCTTCAGCGCCGGTCTTCATGAACAGCACCCGCTCTGCGCACGGGATGATCGCATGCAGCCGCTCAGCGAGCTCCACTTCGCGCCAGCTCGACAGGGCGGAGACATTGCCCTGCGTGGCCGCCTGGACGACCGCCTCGGTGACGCGCGGCTCGCGATAGCCGAGTGCCACTGCACCGAGTGCCATCGTGCAGTCGAGGTATTCAGTGCCGTCGGTGTCGGTGAGGACGGCGCCACGTGCCGAGGCGAAATGCGTCGGGAGGTCAGCGTCCGCGTCGCCGTAGAGCGACGCTGCGCGCTTGCTCCCCGTCGAGGCGCCAGTCGGGATGATTCGTTCGGCCCGTTCACGCCAGGTAGTGTGAGCCGCCGTTTCGGGCTCGGTCTCGAGATCTGCCTCTCGCTCGGCGGCGTCGGATTCGGCAGATGACCTATCGTCGTCCTGCGACGTAGGTGGCGCGTCTGTCTTGCCGCGGCCGAAGATGCGAGGGAGTGGCATGACGAAAAGGTGTGGCGGCGCCCGTCCGCGTCAATGCTCGCGCGTGCCGCGGCCGGTAATGTGTCGCGGCTGGCGCGGTGACGACTCCTCGGGGCGCTCGGGCATCGCACGGCCGGTGCGCTCGAGGAAGCGTACAATCTCCAGAGAGATCGCTCGAAGCAGGCTCAGCTCACGGTCATCCGGCTCGGCGCGGAACGTGAGCGCGCGAATGGAGCGCATGATGTGTTCGGGATACCGCGTCTTGAAGAACTGGATGGCGTCGAGGGCCTGGTGCGTCTCCGCGAAATACCGCTCGAGCAGCTCGGTAGCGGGCGGCGGCGCTTCCTTGCGCGGGCCGCGGATGGCGCGTGTGGCGTCACCCGCCGCGAGGTGCAGCTCGTACAGCGCGATGAGCACGGCCTGCGCGAGATTCAACGACGCATGCTCGGTGGTGGGAACGGTGACCGCCGCGTGGATGCGGTCGAGAATCTCGTTCGGCAGCCCGTTGTCTTCGCGTCCGAACACGATGCCGACGCGGCCGTCGTCCGCATGGGTCAGCGCGTCGTCCGCCGCACCCTTGGGGTCGAGCAGCCGCCACTTGGCGGCACGGCGCCGCGCGGTGTAGCCGAGCAGGCGAATGCAGTCCGCCACCGCCGCGTCGAAGTCGTCGAAGTGCTCGATGTTGTGAATGATGTCCCAGGTATCGTGGGCAATGCCCTCGAGGCGCACGGGATCATAGGCACAGGGACGTACGAGTCGCAGCGACGTGACGCCCATGTTCTTCATCGCGCGGACAGTCGCGGCGATGTTGACGGGATCCTGCGGCTCGAAGAGAACGACGGAGATGCGCGAGAGGCGCGAATCAGACATGCGGGAGAACGAATCGGAGCAGCCGGTGTGGCTCATGCCGGTCACCCCGAAGATAGACGAATTCTCCGGCGGCACCGGACATCACGAGCTGGCCGCGGCGACGGGCGCGGCCAGGAACGACCTCGTTGACGAGGATGTCGAGGAAGAACTCCGGCGTGCGATGGTCAATGTGCAGCGTCGCGTCGAGTTGATAGCCGGATGAGGTTGGGCGCCACCGCGCGTCCACGGCGAGCTGGTTGTTCCAGCCCTCGATCTGCCGCATGGCGACGCTGCTCGGCTCCGGAACGAGCAGGAGTCCCGCGTTGCGATCTCCGGCAATGGCGTAGAGTTGGACGCTATCGCCGTGGATGGACGCGGGATCGTTGTCGAGCTGGTTCTCGGTGAAGACGGGCACGAACAGGCGCTGCGATGCCGGCACGTTGATCTGCACGAGCACTGTCCCGGGGGTTGGGCGCGAGACGGAGACCGTGGCGTGTGGAGCGCCCGCGCCCTGCCACGTGAACTCCGAACGGCGATAGTGCGGCTCGCCGAGCTCGAACGTGGCGGGGAGCGGCATTGCGGGGAGCGCGGCGCGTGCGCGCTGGGCGGTTGCGTGTCCTGCATCGGACGCGCGCGCAATGAACCCCTCGAGCTCGTGAATGTCGATGCCCTGTGGCGACTCGGATTCCACGGACCACCGTTCATCCGTGCGCATGTGCTTGTGACGCGACCCGTCGCGGCAATGCACCACGATGCTGTCGCCCTCGCGTTCGACGGAGCGGACGGTGTTTCGCCAGCTCCACACCGAGACGAAGCGATCGCTCACGGATGTGTGGCGCACGACGACCATCGGGCGCGTGCCCTCGACGCCGGGCGGCGCGGGCGCGAACGCTGAGAGGGCCATCGAGCCCGGTGGCGCGAAGAGCCATCCATCCAGGACTGCGCCGCCGTCGCTCGCGCGCATGGCCAACACGCCAGTGGGGGGAATGAGCACGCGTTGCACATCGGACAGGTAGATGAACCCGTCCTCTGCCCGCGTGCCACCGCTGACCGCGCCCGAAGGGCGCGACCGGCGCCCCGAGGCGTTGACGCCGTGAAACGGCAACGCGATTTCATGCGGTTGCGCGCCCGACCATGCCAACTCGTCCACGAGATAGTCGTGCAGCGCGATGACCGTGCGCGTCATGCGCATGCCGGGCGCCAGCTCGACCTCCGCCGTGATCCATCCGGCGCGGCCGTCGTCGGCGAAGGCCACCAGCTCGCCATTTACGCGCCGCTGCGAGAGACCGTCCACGAGCGGCGCGTTGTGCGCCAGGGTGCTGCGATACCAGTGCAGCGATGGGTCGACGTACGATCCCGTGCCGGGGTCCTCGAACCAGCGGTGGACGCCGTCCGACAGCGTGAGGTTGAGACGATCCGGGTGACCGTGTCCGCCACCGGACTCGCCGTAATCGAGCGAGACGTAGATCTGCCCACCCTCACGACGGATCACGCCGATCCCCTGCGCGGGCAGCAGGTCCGACGTGAGCGGAAGGGCGGTCAGCTCGGGCAGCGTCGCGCGCGCGCACAGCAGCGATCGCCACGAGAGATCCGCTCTGCTGAGCCCCGTGGCCGGCAGATTTCGTTCGACGTCCGCGGACGATGCAAAGCGTCCCGTCTCGCCACGCGGCACAACGGGGTCGTACAGTCGCGCGAGCATGCTGACCAGGCGCTCGTCGTCGCGGTCCGCGATGCCGATCTCGCACGACTCGGCGAAACGCGGCTGCCGCACGCTCACGCCGTACTGCGAGTCACGCCGCGCCGGATAGGTGAGGTCGGGCAGCAGCGTCCGATACGGGGCCGCGAACCCTTCATGCATGCGATTCATCAGCTCGAGCGGCAGCGCGTGGCCAGCCGTTTCCGCGAGGCGCACACCGTACCACAAACCTCGATGCGCGAACAGGTGATAGTTCTCGCCCTCGTACCACGTGCCGTCCGCCAGCAGGGCCGTTCCGAGATGTGCCTCCAGGCCGCTTGGACCATGCAGCGCCTTGTCGAAGCGCACGCGATCGTCGAGCAGGCGCGAAGCGGCCAGCAGTGCCGCGTTGTTCCACACCTGCCGGTTGGACATGCCCTCGTCGTACGAGGCGATCAACGTGGCACTCGGCGCGATCAGGTGGTCGCGCACGCGCGCACCGACGGTGAGCGTTTCGGGCGTGGGCGTGGTCGTCTCGAGCAGGTCGAGCGCGAGACAGAGCTGGAGGAGCCAGATGGACTCGAGGTACGTGCTGAAGAACGGCCGCGAGGGACCGAGCACGTTGTCCGCGTTGGGATAGCGCAGATATTGGTTCGCACAGCGCTCCAGCATGAGCGCGGCGACCTCGCGACATCGGGCGTCATTCAGCACCACGCCCAACACCGCGGCATGCAGGACACGCTCGGCCAACCAGAGCTGATACCAGTACAGCCGGAATCGATCGTGCAGACCGCCGGCGTACTCGCGGTTGCATACCGGACAGATGTGGCGCGGATCGTAGGGATCGAAGCGCAGCATTGCGCCGTCGATGGTGCACCGTCCGCCGGGCCGGCTCAACAACGCCTTCTCGCGCGGCACCTCCGGGGGCGACTCGAGGAACGGACGCAGCTCCCGGTGGAGGCCCTGCGCCAGAGGCGCGAGCTCTCGGGCCGCGACGCCAGCGCGAGCTCCGAGCTGCGACGTCGTGATGAGCAGCGTCACGAGCGATCCCCTCTGTGCGCGAAGTGCCAATCGTGCAGCGTCACCAACTCACCTCGCAGGTCCATGTGGACGCCGCGGACGCGGCGCGAAAGTCCTTGAAGTCCCCTTGAATGGTACAGCCACGTCGCGGGCGCGAGAGAGTCGAGCGCAACCTGTACATCGCGCCACGCGAAGCGCTGTGCGTCGCCGGCGGGCGCGTCTGCTGCGCGCGTGAGCAACTCGTCGAGTTGCCGCGAGTGGAATCCAGTGTAGTCGAGCGTTCCGCCCGCCTGCGCGCTTGCGAACATCGCACTGACGTATGACAGCGACAGATCGCCCGGAATTCCTGCCACCAGCATGTCGAACTCCTTGTTCCTGGCGCGCGCCGCGAAGAGGAATGCACCCATCTCGGTCTGCCGAACGCGTACGACGATGCCGCGCGCCGCGAGATCGCTCTGGATGAGCTGCTCGACGACATTGTCTCCGGTGCCGACGGTAAGCAGCTCGACGGCCAGCTCGCGCCCGCCCCTGACACGCCGACCGCCGCTGCCGCGCCGCCAGCCCGCGGAGTCGAGCAACGCGTCCGCCTTTCCCGTATCGACTCCGGCTGCCGGGTGGTGAAGCGGGTTATCGGGCGAGATGGCCGACGCGTCGGCGCGTCCAAACCCGGAGAGCGCCACTTGAACGATGCGCTGCCGCTGGATGGACAATGCGACCGCTCGCCGAACGCGAGCGTCGTCGAACGGCGCGCGCGTGGTATTGAAGCAGAGCGCCGTGCCGAACAACACGGGATACGACACGATCCGGAGCGTCGCGTCTCGCGCCGCAACGTCCGACATCGTAGGCGAGATGCCCGCGACGTCGAGCTCTCCGCTCGCGAGTCCCGCGAACTTCGTGGTGGCCTCGTCCACCACGGCGACGACGAATCCCGCGAGCGCCGGCGGCCCGCCAAGTGATGCGGGAAAACTCTCGTTGCGCGCGAAAGTCCAGCGCGCGCCTCGATGTCGCGATACAAAACGAAATGGGCCGTTGCCCAGGGGCGCGTCGTTGAACGCGGCAATGCGCATCGAGGACCGCGGCACAGATGCGAGCCGATGTGCGGGAACGATCGGCAGCTCGGCAAGCAGCGGCGGGAGTCCCGGCGGTGCCGTGCGAAACGTGAGGACCAGAGTGGTATCATCCGCCGCGACCGCGGTGTCGAGCCTGGCGAGCTCCGCGCTGCGAGAAAATCCCGTCGCCGGATCCCTGGCCGCCAGATAGGTGAACGCCGCATCGCGCGCCGTGGTGCGCACGCCATCATGCCAGGTGAGGTCGCGCGCGAGCGTCAACGTCAGGATGCGTCCGCCGTCGCCCCAACTCCAACGGCGCGCAAAGTACGGCTGTGGCTGAAGGAGCGAATCGTAGCGCAGCAGAGTGACGAAGAGCGCATACCGCTGTACCTGGCGCGACAACGGGTGGACGGTGACGAGCGGATTCGCCGACTCGAGATCCGCGCCAGAGGCCATGACGAGGACGTCCGGCGTGCGCTGCGGCGCGATGCACGCGCACGCGGCGAGTGCCATGGCTTCAAGCGCGAAACGGACGGATGTGCGCGACGTTGACGGGCTCCCTGCTCGATGCGATATCACCGCGTGCCCGCCTCCGCTCTGCTTCGCGCAATCGTGCGCGCCGTCCTGCTGTACTGGTGCGTGCTCACGCTCACGTTCGCTCTGTTGCGATTGGCACCGGGCGACACCGCGTCGCTGCTGGTTCCACCGGGTGCGAGCGCCGCCGACGTAGCGCGGCTTCGGACGCAGCTCGGACTCGACCGGCCAATGGCCGTGCAATATGCGCATTGGCTCGGCCAATCGCTCGGCGGCAACATGGGGACGAGCTTCGCGGCGCAGCGCGCCGTGCGAGACGTCATCGCGGACGCGCTGCCGATCTCGCTGGGGCTGGGCATCACGTCCCTTGTGCTCTCCTTCGTGATCGGCATCGCCGTGGGGCTGATACAGGCGGCGCGGCGCGGACGGCTGGATGCAGCCCTCACCGTGGTGAGCGTCGTCCTCGTCGCATCACCCGCGTACTGGCTCGGGCTGGGCGCTATCGCGTGCTTCACGTATCTCGCCTCATCATGGAGTCTGCCGCTCGCGCTCCGCTTGCCCGCGATCGGCATTGCAACGCCTGGCGCCGACCTGCACGGCGTGCAGCGATTCGCCGATCTGGTGCGCCACGCGATTCTGCCGGTCTGTCTGCTGTCGGCCATCGGTGCGGGCGGCGTGGCGCGGTACGTCCGCACCAGCGCACTCGATGCGGTCGGTGCGGATTGGATGCGTACGGCGCGTGCGAAGGGTGCGGATGCACTTCGACTCTATCGTCGACACCTTCTGGCAAACCTTCGTGCGCCTCTCCTGACGCTCTTCGCGCTTGCAGTGCCGGGGACGGTGGCGGGCTCCGTGTTCGTGGAGACGATCTTTGCATGGCCCGGAATCGGACGGCTGATGGTCGCGTCGATCGTGGCACGCGACTACCCGGTGGTGATGGGTTGTACGATGATGTTCGCAGCGATGGTCATCATCGCGAATCTGTTGGCGGAGGCGCTGCTGCCTTGGGCCGACCCCCGGATTCGGGCGTGATGGCCGGACGCAGCTCGACCGGCGGCGAGCGTGTGGCACTCGGCACACTGCTGCTTCTGGCGGCTGCCGTCGTGATCGTGCCGATGCTCGCGTCGCACGATCCATTGCGCATCGACGACGTGCTCGCCCGGCGCCTCGTGCGGCCCTTCGCCACGGATGACCGGGGTGCCTGGCATCTGCTCGGCACCGATCGATTCGGCCGCGACCTGTTCGTGCGCATGATGCTCGCGGGGCGGCTGTCGCTCCTCGTCGGCGTCGTGGGATCAGTGGTAGCCGCAGTGGTCGGCACACTACTCGGCGCAGCCGCGGGATGGCGAGGCGGTATCGTGGATCGCACGGTGACGTCGGCGGCGGACGTTCTGCTGGCCCTTCCGCGCCTCGTGTTGCTTCTCGTTGGCGTTGCGCTGTGGCAGCCCGGTTTGACGACGATCATCGTCGTCCTCGTTGCCACCGGCTGGATGGGCATCGCTCGTCTCGTGCGCGCCGAAGTGATATCCGTGCGCGCGCGGCCGTTCATCTCCGCGGCGGCGGCGCTTGGCGTCGGCGCGCCTCGGCTGCTGTTCCGCCACGTGATTCCAAACGCGCTGGGCCCAGCGCTCGTGGCAACCACCCTCGGCGTCGGAAATGCCATTCTTCTCGAGAGCGGGCTGTCGTTCCTCGGACTCGGTATCCAGCCGCCGGCGCCGAGCTGGGGCAACATGATCGCGGGGGGACGCGATCTGCTCGTCGTGGCGCCGTGGGTGTCGCTGGCACCTGGCGCCGCACTCGTCGTCACTGTCCTTGCCACCACGGTGCTCGGCGACGCGTGGCGCGACCGTCTCGCAGGCGATCGATCGATCACCGCGCGAGTATCGTAATGATCTCTCGCGGTCCGGCGCTGAACCCGATGGTGTCATCCGTGATCTCGAGCGGCGACAAGCGCGTCCCGTCGAGACGCGCACGAAGGGCCTCGCTGACACCGTTGCCAACGCGCCACGCACCCTGCACCACGACGTCGCGCAGGTTCACGCATCGGAGGACCATCCATCCCTGCTCCGCCGCGGGCATCGCTGCGCTGAACGCGAGACCGTCGCCGATCAACTCGAGACCGGTTGTGGAAACCGGCTCGTTGGGGTTCGAGCGCAAAGATGCTCCAACCAGCGGCTGGAGGACATCATCAGCGAGCGACTCGATGTCACCCACGGGCAGCTCGGCGCCGCCAGAGAGAAACCGAATCGCAAACTTCGCTTCGTACGGCCCGATGCTCTGAGCGGTCGGCGTAGCGGCCGGCCATCCCGCGTGGCCCGGCCGTTCGCGAAGATTCGGACGCGACAACTCGCCCACCGAGCGCACGAGCGTCACGGCAACCCGCCCATCATCCATGCTCTCGTACTCCGCGAGCCCGTCGGAGACGAGCACGACGCCGCCGGTGTCGCCGTTCCAGCGCGCGACCCAACGGTGCAGCGGTGCCGTCGGCACCACGCGCTCCATGTCATCGTCTTCGGATGAGATCGTGAGAGGCTCGCGACGCACAGGGCCAAACGCAGCGTCGGCAATCGTGCGTCCTCCATCAACGCCCGTCGCGAAGACGACACGCAGCCGCTGATCCTGCTCGCGATTGTCACCGCGGAGCGCGAGGCGCACAAAACTGGCATTCGCGTCGAGCTCGATCGTGACGCGGCAGCGTCCTCCGGCGCGTCCCTGCAAACGAAATTCCGCGCCGATGGCTCCGCGCAATGGCCCGCGATGGACCAATCGTCGCCGCGAGAACGCGGGCGGAGGAAGGGTCTCCCGAATGGCCGGCGTATACAGGTCGCCGAAATCCGCGTGGCGCTCGAAGCGCACGACGTCGCGCACGACGTGGCCGCTTTCGTGGTCGGTGATCGATACCTCGCCGAGCTCGGACACCTCGACATGCAGTCTGCCGTTGTCGAGGCCGAACCCTTTCGCTTCGACAGGAGAGGGCACCTTTCGCGAGGTCGGCGTAGCCCCTTCGAGGAACGTGCGCACCGAATACCCCGCCATGGGCGGAACCCAGCCCAGCGCTGTCAACTCTTCTACACGGTCTGCATCGGGATATGCGCGAGGTGATTCCGTGAGCTCGTACGCTTCGCGCCGCGAGAGGACCTGTAACGGAACGCCGGTGATCCCAAAGCGCCGCGCCTTCTGCGCCGCGCCCTGACGAAGTGCGGAACCGGGTCCCACGGCGACGTCGGCCAGTTTCGTCGTCAGCACAAGCTCCATGATGCCGCCGCGTTCACGCGCCGCGCTGTTTCGCACGACGACACATGGCTTCCAGCGCTCGGACGCGGTGCGCGCTATCTCCGCGTCGTGACCCACGAGGCGGTGGAGCGCTTCGGTCCGCAGCGACCGTGCCTGCTCGCGGGCGGAGCGAAGACGTGCGTCCATCGCGGCCGCAACTTCGTCGATCGACGTGCCGCACAGCGTGTCGTGCGGATGTGCCTGAAGCAGCGTGCGCCACGCGGCCTGGAGCAGCGCGCGCGCCGCCGCGTCCGCGTTGCCAAGCGCCAGCCACGGCTCTGTGTCGCGCACCAGCAGCCGCTCGGCGTGCGCATTCCCCCGCTTCTGTGCCGCGCGCGATGACAGAGTGCCGCCGAGCGTCCAGGTGTAGCCGTAAGAGTCGCGGAGTTCGCCCTGAATTTCGTCGAGCGACGCGTGGCTGGCGGCCTCCACGATCTCCGCGGCCGCCGCGGTGAGCGACAGGTGGCGGACGCGCACCGGAGCGGCGCTCTCGGACAACGCGTCGATTGCAGCGGCCAGATCACGCTGCCGCGCGTGGTGGTCCGCGCCACTGAGAAGCAGCGACAAGCCCGTCCGTGCGCGCGGAGCGAGCGCGTCGCGCAAGTGCGTCCATCGCTCCGACGAATTCTCCGTTGGCAGCGTGTTCCCGACCTCGTATCCCTGAGGCGGTAAATGATGGACGAGCACACGCGTGCCGTCCGGAGCGCGCCACCACATCGTGTCGCCGGCGGGCCATCGGCGGCCGCCCAGTCCCCTCCAGAGGACGATGAGCGCGCATCCAAATCCGTGAGCCAGCGCAGGAAGTGCTGCCGGATGACCAAACGAATCGGGACAGTACAGCACCGGCGGCGTGTGTCCCCTCAGGCGACGTACCATCTCGCGCCCGATCAGAAGGTTCCGGATCTGCGCCTCACCGCCGGGAATCAGTTCGTCGCCGAGTACGTACCATGGACCCGCTTCGATGCGTCCGTCGCGCAACAGGGCGGCGACGTCCGATGCGCGCTCCGGCCGCACGGCGAGATAGTCCTCGAGCACGATCGCCTGGCCATCGAGCAGAAAAGCCTTGCCCGGCTCAGGAGGGGCGTCGAGCAGGTCATCGATGAGCCGCACGAGGCGCAGGCGGAATTCGTCCACCGTGTGGTACCACTCGCGATCCCAGTGCGTGTGCGCGACGACGAGCACGTCCGTGAGTGCCGGCATGCGCGCAATACTATCACGCCGCAACGAACGACGCCGTGACCCTGGGGGATCACGGCGCCTGGTTCACTCTCTGCCGCAGCTCAGACCACCGGACGCCGCCCGGTGATCAGGCGGAAGATGATGATGATGAGCGCGATGACGAGCAGCGCATGGATGATCCCGCCGCCCACATGGACGACGAAGAATCCCAGCGCCCAGAGAATGAAGAGAATGAGCGCAATCGTGAAGAGCATGTGGTCCGTCCCTCGCGTCCGGAGTGAGATTCCGCGTTGCGAGCAAGACGAAAAGCAACGTTCGTACCCGACGTCATTTGCGCCCCCGTACGCCGCCTGAGCTATCGAGGCGAGCCGGGCAATTCCGTCTCCGCTGATGGACCGTGGAGAGCACGCGTCTGTCGCGCCAGCATGATGCGCGCGGCGCGCACGTCATGGCCCACGTCGATCAACAGGATTGCCAGATCGCCCACGCCCCAGAGCAGGCCGGCCAATACGATGAGCCGACTCGCTTCGCCAAGGAGCGTCGGCACCGCCGCGCTGCCCTGTGCCATCACCCCCGTAATCACTTCTGCGATCAGGAGCAGGCCGAGAATCACTCCCATCAGCTTGAAGAGCTTCGAGAGGTATCTGAGGCCGACGTACGGCTCGAGATCACTCTGCCGGATGCCAGGAATCTCGATCGGAGCGTCATCCGCCTTGAGCACTCGCCCCAACCGGTCGATCGGCCCACGCGTCGGAGCCTCGCTGGAGCCGTCTTCTACTCGCCGTAGTTCAGTCATTTATCCTCCCCCGGAGCCGACCCACCGCGCCCGATAGCCGCGCGAGTCGATGTGTATGAAAGGTCCGTGCCCGGACTCAGCCGGATACACGCCCGCACCCCCAATCATCTCCGGATGAGCGGCCTCGACACGATCGACTGCCGCTGCGATGACCCGGGCGTCCTGGATGTCGACGCGCCCGTCATGGTTGAGGTCGTCCATGACGCCATTGCCGTCATTGTCGATGAAGATGTCCGCCGCGTCGCCGTACATGTGTCGGCTGAGACCGGCTCGACCGGATGGATCGCCACCGCTTCTGTTGTACTGCGGCGTGCGGAATCCGCTCATCACGTGCACACCGTCGACGCGAATCCCGTGCGCCTCGAGATCGCTCAGCACGAGCTCCAATTTGTCCACGTTGCGCATCTCGAGCACGAGGTACTTCGGCCACACGTTCGGCTGATCGTGCGTGAGAAAATCGCGGAGCGTGAAGTGCTCCGACACGCGCGTGTCGGCGTTCTCCTGCGTCACTTCGATGAAGCCCGACGGCGGACGATACCGTTCGGCCGGCGCCTTCGATGGCGCGCTGACGGCGCCGCCCTCTCCGGGCCAATTGCCGATGTAGTAAAGGCCGAGGCGCCCGTTGCGCTTGTCGCTCGCTGAGCGTGTGCTGATCAGGTTGAAATCGGCGATCGGCTTGATGACGCTGCCGATGGCGACCGCAAGCTTCCAGATGCCGGCGGACGGCGCGGCTTCCGAGCCCGACTTGAGCGACTCGGTCAGCGCCACCATCGTGCCGCCGGAGCTACCGGCACCTATTGCGGCGCCGGCAGGTCGGATCTGCGCGCGCAGCTTTCCACTGGTGCCCCGCAACTCGCCCGACAGCGCGCGCAGCGATGCGTCGGTGAGATATGCTGTGGTCGGCGCATCCGCGCTCGTGAGCGACGTGGAGAGGCGCGCCGTCGCGGTCGGCTCCGCCGCCATCGCGGGCCGGTTGCGTCCGGTGCCGATGGCCCACATCCAACCGGCGCCGAGCAGCATGAGCGCCGCCGCGCCGACGCGTGTCACGATGCGGTCGCGGCGCAAGGCCGTTGACCCATCCATGGCAGGTGCCGAACTTCCGTCGCGCTCATCGTCTACCTCACCGCCCTGCATGCATTCGCTACTCGATTTTTTTCGTGAGCTGAAGGATCCGCGACTGCTCGTGCAGGCCGGCGGCTACATCGGCCTCACGGCGATCATTTTTGCCGAGACCGGCCTGTTGTTCGGCTTCTTCCTTCCCGGCGATTCACTGCTGGTGACGGCCGGCCTGCTCTCCACGCAGCCGGGCTTCGGCCTGAATGTCGCGCTGCTCGGCGTGCTTCTCACGGCGGCGGCCATCGTCGGCAACACGCTCGGGTACGCAATCGGCTGGTACACGGGTCCGCGCCTCTTTACGCGCGACGACTCGCTGCTCTTCAAGAAGAAACACCTGTTCCGCGCCAAGGCCTTCTACGATCATCACGGCGGCAAGACGCTCATCCTTGCGCGTTTCATGCCCATCGTGCGCACGTTCGTGCCGGTGGTGGCCGGTCTTGCCGACATGGAGCTTCGCGTCTACACGGCCTACAACGTGCTGGGCGCGGTACTCTGGATCTGGTCGATGCTGTTCGTGGGTTACTTCCTCGGCCGGTACATCCCGGGCATCGAGCATCACGTCACCAAAGTCATCCTGCTCGTGATCTTTCTCTCCCTGCTGCCCGGGCTCATCTCGTGGCAGCGCGAGCGCTCCCGCGCGAAGGCTGCATGAGTCGCGCGATTCCGTCGGCCTGAACCACACCGGAGACCAGTCATGGCGCACACGCTTCCGCCGCTTCCGTACGCTTCGAACGCGCTCGAGCCGCACATCGACGCGCAGACGATGGAAATCCATCACGGGAAGCATCACAACACCTACGTGACGAACCTGAATGCGGCGCTGGAGAAGGCGCCCGATCTGGCGGCCAAGTCGCTCGACGCGCTGCTCCGCGATCTCAACTCGGTGCCCGAGGCCATCCGCCCCGCCGTGCGCAACAACGGCGGCGGACACTGGAATCACTCGCAGTTCTGGCAATGGATGGCGCCCAACGCGGGTGGCGCGCCGTCCGGCAAGCTCGCCGACGCGATCAAGGCCGCGTTCGGCGACTTCGAGAAGTTCAAGGAGCAATTCCAGGCCGCGGGCGCCGGCCGCTTCGGCTCAGGCTGGGTGTGGCTCAACAGCGACGGCCGCGCGCTTTCCATCTCGAGCACGCCCAATCAGGACAACCCGCTGATGGATGGAAAGGCGGCCCCGATTCTCGGCCTCGACGTGTGGGAGCACGCCTACTACCTCAAGTATCAGAACCGCCGGCCCGACTACATGAAGGCGTGGTGGAACGTCGTCAACTGGACCGAGGTGGCCAAGCGTTTCGACAAGCAGGGTTGACGGCTTCGGCCTGGGCTCGATCCGCACGAACCGTCCGGCGGCGGACGGTGTCCACTACTGCGCCGCTTCACCCTCGAGATAGGTATATCCCTCGAGGCCGGCGACATAATCCGCGATGAACGCGTTGGCCTCCGCGCGCGTGAGGTGGCTCGTCTGCGTCACCTTGCGGCGGAACGTCTGGAGCAGGTCGGAGGCGCGAAACTGTACGTAGTTCAACACTTCAGTCACGGTGTCGCCGTGTACGAGATCGGTGATCTCGTAGCCCGGGTCCGTTAGGCGGATGTGCACGGCGTTCGTGTCGCCGAACAGATTGTGGAGATCGCCCAGGATCTCCTGATATGCGCCTGTGAGAAAGACGCCCAGCATGTAGGCGTCGCCGTCCCGCCACTCGTGCAGCGCGAGCGAGGGATCGCCCCCCTTTTCACCGACGAACCGGTCGATCTTGCCGTCCGAATCGCACGTGATGTCCTGAAGCGTGCCTCGGCGCGTGGGCTCCTCCTTCAGCCGGTGGATCGGCATGATCGGGAAGAGCTGATCGATGGCCCAACTGTCCGGCAGGGACTGGAAAAGGGAGAAGTTGCAGAAGTAGCGGTCCACCAGCACGGAGTCGAGATCCGCGACGATGTCCTCGTATTCGTCGCGGTCGTGCATTACGATGCGCGTGATGACGCCGATGGTGGCGTGATACATCTGTTCGGCCAGAGCCCGCTCCCGCAGCGAGAGCACGCCGCTGGCAAAGAGCTGCTGCGCGCGCTCCTTGTCGAAGGTGAGATCGTGAAAGACCTCCTTCACCTTGCGCCGCGACACCTTGGCCTTCGTGACGGCCGCGAGCTCCTCCGCCATCTCGTGCAACACCGCGTGATCGTCGTCCGTGAGCTTCGGAACCGGCAGATCCGACACGGACTCGACGTCGATCACCTTGAGCAGCAGCAGCGCATGATGCGCCGTGAGCGCGCGCCCCGACTCGCTGATGACGTGCGGCATGGGGAGGTCGTCCTCGCGGCAGGCTTCCGCCAGCGTGTAGATGACGTCGTTCGCGTACTCCTGGAGCGAGTAGTTCACGCTGGCGTCTGACGTGGAATTTGTGCCGTCGTAATCCACACCGAGTCCGCCGCCGACGTCCACATGCGTGATGTCCACGCCCAGCTTGCGCAGCTCGGCGTAAAAGCGCGCCACCTCCTGGAGGCCCGACTTGATGTAGCGGATGTCGGTGATCTGCGAGCCGAGGTGGAAGTGGATGAGCTTCACGATGTCGAGGCGGCCCGCTGCGCGAAGACGCTCCACCGCCTCCATGAGCTGCGCGGCGTTGAGTCCGAACTTGGACTTCTCACCGCCGCTCTCCTTCCATCGCCCGAATCCGGTGGACGCCAGCTTGATTCGGATGCCGGCCGTGGGCGTGACACCGAGCTCCTCCGCCGCGGTGAGCAGCACGTCGATCTCGCTCAACTGCTCGACGACGATGAATACCTGATGTCCGAGCTTCTGGCCCATGAGCGCCAGGCGCATGAACTCGTCGTCCTTGTACCCGTTGCAGATGATGAGATGCTCCGTGCTCTCGGAGAGACCGAGCACGGCCTGAAGCTCGGGTTTCGAGCCGCACTCGAGGCCGACGCCGTGCTTCGCGCCGAACTGCACGATCTCCTCGACCACGTGGCGCTGCTGGTTGACCTTGATCGGATACACGGTGGTGTAGCCACCCGTGTACTCGTATTCCGTGATGGCATTCACGAACCGCTCGCTCAGGGACTCGATGCGCGAGCGGAGGATGTCGGAGAACCGTAACAGCACGGGGAGTTGAACGCCCTGCTCCTCGAGGTCGCACGCAAGCTCGTGAAGGCTGAGCTGCCGGTCCGGGTGATCGGCGTCCGGCCGAACGACCACATGCCCGCGCTCGTCGATGTCGAAGAACCCGGCACCCCAACCCTCGATGTTGTAGAGCGCGCGCGCCTTTTCGATGGTCCAGTCAGGCGGTGCGGCCGCCGTCTTTTCCGCTTCTGCCGAGATCGTTGCCATCGCGGTAAGATAGCGCCCGCGTGTCAGGGATACAGCGTTTCAGTGCGCCACCGATCGCCGTCCCGAACGTACGCGAGCCGCTCGTGCAGCCGGCTCGGCATGCTGCGCCAGAATTCCATACGCTGCGGCGAGAGACGGAATCCGGACCAATGGGGCGGGCGCGGGACTTCCTTGCCGGTAAATCGCGCTTCCATCTCCTTGACGCGCGAGGCGAGATCGCCGGGCGCGCCGATGGGCCGGCTCTGGAGCGATGCCCACGCACCGATCTGACTGCTGCGCACGCGGCTCGCGAAATACGCATCCGCCTCCTCGTGAGTGACGGGCGACACGATGCCCTCGATGCGCACCTGCCGCTCGAGCGCCTGCCAATGGAAGCACATCGCCGCGCGCGCGTTGCCGAGCAGATCGCGTCCCTTCCGGCTCTCGTAGTTCGTGTAGAACACGAATCCACGCTCGTCCGCATGCTTGAGCAGCAGCGTCCGCACGGACGGCTGCCCTTCGGCGCTCACGGTGCCGAACGAGAACGCCGTCGGTTCCGGCAGCACGGACCGTGGAACCGCGTTGGCCGCGGCGAGCAGCTCGTCGAATTTTGCGAAGGGCTCGCCGAGCGGCGCGACACCACTCATCCGATGGCCCGCTTGTGAAAGCTTCGGAGGCCGGCCTGCCAGAAAATCGCGGTGACGAGCAACAGCGCGGCGACGGTCGCCAGAAATGGCATGTGCGGCACCTCCGGCGTCAGCGCCGCCCGCATTCCCTCGGCGACGTAGACCAGCGGGTTCACGAGCACGAGGTACTTGAGCACGGGCACCGCGTCGAGCCCGCGCCACGGATAGTACGCGCAGCCGAAGAACATCATCGGGGCAATGATGACGCTGAACATCAGTCCGATCTGCTGCGGCGCGATGCCCGTGCCCAACCACATGCCGAGCGCCGAGAACGCGGTTGCGCCGAGCACCGTGATCACGAGCACGCTCCCCGCGTGCACGAACGTGAGGTTCGGTATCGGGCCCATGATGAGCCGCGCGAGCGGCAGCACGAACAAGGCGGCGATGACACCCTGGAGCACGCCCGCGGCGATCTTCTCCGCCGCAACGACCCACGTCGGCACCGGTGCGAGGAGGCGATCCTCGATCTCCTTCGTCCATCCGAAGTCCTGCACCATGGGCAGCGCGACGGACTGGATGGCCGAGAGCGCAAGGCTCACGGCGAGAATTCCAGGCAGCAACGCGGTCTGATAGCCGCCGCGCATGAATCCCATCTTCGGCAGCAGAAAGCCGAATACGATGAGGAACAACACGGGCTGCATGATGGTCCGCACCAAGAAGAACGGCAACTCCTTGCGCGCTACGCGGACGTCGCGCCGTAGCAGCGCGTAGAAGACCGTGGACGACGAGACCGGCGTGCTCGAGCTCAATCCAGTTTCCTCCCCGTCAGCGAAATGAAGAGCGTCTCGAGACTCGGCTCTGTGAGCGAGATGTTCTTCACATGGCATCCGTTTCGTTCGACGGTGTCGATGAGCGCGGAGATGATTCGTCCACCCGCTGCACTCTGCACGCGGAGGACGCTGTCCGTCGCGTCCGCTCCGGTCACGTGCTCGAGACCGCGGGCCAGGTCGAGCGCTGCTCCGGGCGGGCCATCCAGCTCGAGCTCGATGAGCGTGCCGCCTGGCGCCTTGGCCTTGAGCGTCGCGGTGGCATCGAGCGCCAGCAGCTTGCCCCGGTCGATGATCGCCAGGCGGTCGCAGAGCTCATCTGCTTCCTGCATGTAATGCGTGGTCATCACGATCGTGCGTCCCTGGCGGTGCATCTCGCGCAGCAGCTCCCACAGAGAGAGCCTCGCCTGCGGATCCAGCCCCACGGTGGGTTCGTCGAGAAACAGCACCTCGGGCTCGTGGATGAGCGCGCGCGCGATCATCAGCCGCTGCTGCTGCCCGCCTGACAGCGCGTCCACCTTCTCGTCCGCCTTGTCCTGCATGCCGAGCCGTTCGAGATGCTCCATGCCCCGCCGGATCGCTTCGCCGCGGGGGATGCCGAAATAGGCGGCATGAAACACGAGGTTCTCGAGGACGTTCAGCCCCCGGTCCGGATTCGCACGCTGCGGCACCACGCCGATGCGGCGCCGAACGCCCACCGGGTCGTTGATGACGTCCGCGCCCGCGACGGTGGCTTGCCCCGCAGTCGCGAGAACGCGCGTGGTGAGAATGCCGAGCGTCGTCGTCTTGCCCGCTCCGTTGGGGCCGAGCAGGCCGAAGAACTCACCTTCGCCCACGTCGAGGTCGAGGCCGTGCAACGCCACCAGCTCCTTCACGCCGGCCGGCATGGCAGCCGGCGGCCCGGAGCCCGGGGGCGGAGCAAATGAGCCCACCTGCCGCTTAGGCGCAGAGATGGGATAGACCTTTCGTAACCCGCGAGTGACGATGGCTGGCACGTGGGAGAATCTATCGGTGGTGCACTGGTGCGCGAGGGCGCGACACCCGCCGCATTGCAGGCTCGTATGGAGGAGAACCCACACCCACGCTCACGCATGCCGCGACACAATTTTTCGACCCTTCTCGAATGTGCGCGCGTCGGAGCGGACTCGCTGCGCGCGAATCCCACCCGGACCGTGCTTGCCACGACCGGCGTGATCATCGGTGTCGCGGCACTGGTCGCCGCGTTCGCGATCACGGACGGCGTGGAGGTCTGGTCTCGTGCCCTCATCACTCGCGAGAGCAGCGTACAGGACGTGGCCATTACGCCGCGCACTCGCGAGACGATTCGCGGGCGGATCGTGCCAGTGCATGGCTACCCGGTGCTGTCGAGCGAGGACGCCGAGCGGGCGGCCGCCGAAGTACCTGGCGTGCTTCGGCACACCGTCATGCTCACTGGAACCTCGACCGCGGAATTCCTCGGGCAGCGCGCGGTGGTGCAGCTGACGATTGCGTCGGCCAGTCTCGCCGATTTCGCGGGCCTCGAGCTTGGCGCGGGACGATTCTTCACGACGTCGGAGGAGTTGCACGGTGCGCCGGTCGTCGTGCTCGGACGGCGCCTCGCACAGGAGCTAGCGGGTGCGCACGACGCATTCTGGCTCGTGGGGCGCACGATCCACCTTGGCGGGGAGCGCCGCGAGGTGATTGGCGTGATCGCGCCAACCCGAAGTGGCGACGAACCCGACCTCGTCGCGTTCGCTCCACTGCGCGGCGGCGCCGATCTCCTCGCGCCGACACCGAGGGCCCGGGTGGCCACGCTCCGCCTCAAAGCGCGCAGCGTCGAGGCGGTGGACACGCTCCGAGCCGCGACGGTGAACTGGCTCGCGGAGCGTTACGGACGTCACGTCGAGAAGTTGGACATCTCCGTTGGTACGGAGCGTCTGGAGAACACCAGACAGGCCATGTTGCTCTCGAAGCTTCTCCTTGGACTTCTGTCCGGTCTCATCCTCGCCGTGGGCGGCATCGGCATCATGAACGTGCTGCTCGCATCGGTGGTGGAACGGATGCGCGAGATCGGCATTCGCAAGGCGGTTGGCGCGCGGCGCACGGACATCCAGGTGCAGTTCCTCGTTGAGTCAGTCACCGTCACGGGTCTCGGTAGTGTCATCGGGTTCGTGGCGGGGCTGTTGTTGGCGGCCGGCGGCACGGCCGTGTTTCGTCAGTGGGCCGGTGCGCCCATCTACCCGGTGCTCCGCGCATCGACGGCGTTGTTCGCCGTAGGAGCCGCGGTGACTGTGGGGATCGCGTTTGGAACGTACCCCGCGCGCCGCGCCGCAATGCTCAGTCCCATCGATGCCATCGCGCGGGAATAGGCAGGTGCCGGGGTAGCGTCTAAGTTCCGACATCTCATACGCTCCCACCTCCTGCGCGATCAGAAATGCGTCTCCTCACGTTATTCGTGCTCGCCGGCGCGTCCGTCGCCGGCAGGTCCGTTGCCATCCGGGCGCAGAGTGCCGCGCGCTTGGCGGACACGTCGTACACCGTGATCGCGCCGGCGCGCGTCTTCGACGGCATGGAGATGCACGAGGCCTGGAGTGTGGTCGTGCGCGGCGACCGCATCGTCTCGGCCGGTCCAGCCAGCACGATCGGCGCGCCCGCCGGCTCGACGCGGGTGACACTTCCCGGCACCACGCTCATGCCGGGTCTCATCGAGATGCACTCGCATCTCCTGCTGCACCCGTACAACGAGACGTCGTGGGACGATCAGGTGTTGCACGAACCGCTCGCGCTGCGAGTGGCACGCGCAACCAATCATGCCCGGGAGACGCTCCGCAACGGCTTCACCACCGTGCGCGATCTCGGCACCGAAGGCGCCGGTTACGCTGACGTGGGACTCAAGCGGGCCATAGCGCAGGGCATCATCCCGGGACCGCGCATGTTCGTGACCACGCGCGCCATCGTGGCCACCGGGAGCTACGGTCCGCGCGGATTCACCCCCGACATGGACGTTCCGCAGGGCGCCGAGGAAGCCGATCTGAGCACGCTTCCCCGTGTCGTGCGGGATCAGATCGGCCGTGGAGCGGATTGGATCAAGGTGTACGCCGACTATCGCTGGGGTCCGAACGGAGAGACGCGTCCCACCTTCACGCTCGAGGAGCTGCGCACGATCGTCGACGTTGCGCGGAGCTCCGGCCGTCCGGTCGTCGCGCATGCCACGACCCCCGAAGGAATGCGTCGCGCCATTCTCGCCGGCGTGGAGACTATCGAACACGGCGACGCCGGCACGCCGGAGGTGTTCCGCCTCATGAAGGAGCACAACGTCGCGTTCTGCCCCACGGTGGCCGCCGGCGACGCCATCTCGCGGTATCGCGGCTTCAAGCGAGGCGACGCCGAGCCTTCGCGTATTGCCGAAAAACGTGTGAGCATGAAAGCGGCACTCGACGCAGGCGTGACGCTCTGCAACGGAAGCGACGTCGGCGTGTTCACGCATGGCGAAAATGGCAGGGAGCTCGAGCTCCTCGTCGACTACGGAACGTCGCCGGTGCAGGCCCTCCGCGCCGCGACGAGCACGAACGCGAGACTGCTTCACATGGAGGATCAGATCGGGACCGTACGTCCCGGCCTGCTGGCCGACCTGGTCGCCGTGCGCGGCGATCCGACGCGCGACATCCACGCCGTACGCGACGTGGTATTCGTGATGAAGGGAGGCGTCGTATTCCGGTCGCCGTAAAGAGCCCGAGCTGATGGCCGTTTCCATGCGGGCCATGCCCGGCGTCAAGTTGCCGGAGGACGAGCGGCCACGAACATGGCGTGCGCGCCTCGCGGCACTGCGCTACCTGCCAAAACTGCTGCGTCTGGTGTGGCAGACGCATCGCGCCTACACGACCGCGATGATCGCGCTGCGGCTGCTCCGGGGCATCGTTCCCGTAGCGGCACTATGGACAGCGAAGCTGATCATCGACCAGGTCGTCCTCCTGGCCCGCACGCCGGGCGCATCTCGGACCACACTCTGGCGTGTCGTCGCCCTCGAGCTGGGCATCGTCGTCCTCGGCGAGATCCTCGCGCGCGCATCCGCGCTCGTCGAATCGCTCCTCGGCGACCTCTTCTCCAATCACATCAGCGTCCGGCTCATGCGCCACGCCGCGACGCTGGATCTCGCGCAGTTCGAGGACCCGGAGTTCTACGACCATCTCGAGCGCGCGCGCCGGCAGACGACGGCCCGCATCGGTCTCATCGCCATGCTGTTGTCCATGAGCCAGGATACGCTTACGCTCGCCACGATGGGCGCCGCTCTCGTGGTACACAATCCGTGGCTCCTGCTGCTCCTCACCGTTGCCATTCTGCCGAGCTTCGTCGGCGAGACGCACTTCGCCGCGCTCAGCTACTCGCTGCTGTTCAAGCGCACGCCGGAGCGGCGCGAGCTCGACTATCTGCGTTTCGTCGGCGCGAGCGACAAGACGGCGAAAGAAGTGCAGATGTTCGGTCTCGCCGGATGGCTTACGGATCGGTATGCCGCTCTCGCCCAGCGCTACTACGACGAGAACAAGGCGCTGAGTGTCCGCAAGAGCGTGGTCAGCGCGCTCCTTTCGCTCGTCGGAACGCTCGGTTATTACGCCGCGTACGCCACGATCCTCATCGGAGCGGTCGCGGGCGCGATCAGTCTCGGCACACTCACGTTTCTGGCCGCCGCGTTCAGCCGCAGCCGCGATCTCATTCAACGGCTCCTGCTCTCGGCAAGCGACATCTACGAGCAGAGTCTCTACCTGAAGGATCTGTTCGTGTTCTTCGAGATGGAGCCTGCCATCCGCTCGAAGCCTGGTGCGCGGCCCGTGCCGATCCGGATCGAGAGCGGCTTCGTCTTCGAGGACGTCGGCTTTCAATATCCGGGCAGCGAGCGGTGGGCAATTCGCCACGTGAACCTTGCGATCGCGCCGGGAGAACGACTGGCTCTCGTCGGTGAGAACGGTGCCGGCAAGACGACCATCACGAAGCTGCTGGCGCGTCTTTACGACCCTTCCGAGGGGCGCATCCTTCTCGACGGCATGGATCTGCGCGAGTACGACCTTGCGTCGCTCCGCCAGGCCATCGGCGTGATCTTTCAGGATTTCGTGCGGTACGACATGCGCTTCGACGAGAACGTCGGCGTCGGGGAAATCGACGGTGTCGCCGAGTATTTTGCGCGCGTGCGCGAGGCCGAAGCGCAGTCCGTCGCGGAGCCACCGGCAGGCATCGTGACGGCGGCCGAACGGTCGCTGGCATCGTCGCTGTTGCCGCGCTTCACCGGCGGTTATCGGCAGATGCTCGGGCGGCGCTTCGACGACGGCGTGGATCTCTCCGGTGGAGAGTGGCAGAAGGTCGCGCTCGCACGAGCGTACATGCGCTCGGCGCAACTGCTCATTCTCGACGAGCCGACCGCGGCCCTCGACGCACGCGCGGAGTACGAGGTGTTCGTGCGGTTCAACCAGCTCATGGCGGGCCGCATGGCGGTGGTGATCTCACATCGCTTCTCGACCGTGCGTATGGCGGATCGCATTGTGGTGTTGAGCCAGGGGCGAGTGCTCGAGGAGGGCACGCACGAGAGCCTTGCAACGGCCGGCGGCCTGTATGCCGAGCTCTTCGAGATGCAAGCGGCGGGTTATCGCTAGACTGCATCACGCGTTCACGCTTGAACGAGTGACTCTGGAGGGCCTATGTGGATGCGGCGGTGGCAACCGCGAGCGTTAGCAATAGCGGAGCTGGCTGCAGTCACAATGTCGTTGTGCTTCCTCGGGACTCCTCACGGCGCCTTCGCGCAGGCGTTGGTGCGGAGTGAAGCCAGTCATCGACCTCGCCTCGCCGATTCTACAGAAGCTCGTGCGTTAGCGTCTTCCGATAGTAGCAACAGCTCGCGAGCCCACCATGTGATGGTCGGCGCGGCAATCGGCGTGGCCGCGGTGATCGTGTTGGACGTGATTCATCCTGGAACCTGCAGCGGCCCTTCAGGCGAAACCCCTGGCCTTTGCCCCATACTGAAGGCGCAAATACTGGCAATGGCCATGGTGGCCGGCGCCATTCTTGGAGCAGTGGCGGGAGCGCTGTGGCCAACGCACTAGGCGCATGAACAGCGACACGCGAACGCTGGATGTTCTCGCCGTACCAAGTTTGCCGCTGACGGACTAGGGGGGAGTGGCTACTGCGTACGCGAAATCAGGAGCACGACACCGCCGCCATACTGCGACCCGTATCGGATCACGGCGTCCGTCCCCGGATAGAAGCGCACCTCCGCGATGCGACTCACGGGAATGTTGCGCATCGTCTCCAGGATGCCGTACTCCTGGTCGTTGAGGAAGACGACCGCACGTGCGTGCGTGTTGCTCTTGATGGAGACCCTTCCGCGATCCTTGAGAAAATCGCCGCGCAGGCGTGCGATCAGATCGTAGACGTTGGTCGCACTGGTCGAGTCGATCTCGTCCTGGGTGATGACATTGCGGACGGAGTGACCCGCGCCCTGCTCAGCCGATTGTTGGTGACAAGCGACTACGATCACAAGGACTGCGAACGCACAGGTGAGGCGGCGAAACATGATCGTGCCCTCCGTGTGGGGTCCGAAGAGCGAACGACCCCGGCAACGTGCCGGGGTCGTTCGTTTCCTGCCGAGTTGCTACCCCAGCGTTACGAACACGTTGGAGTGATGGAGGTGACGCCGCGCGTATCCAGCTCGCGCTTCGGAATCGGAAGCGCGGCCTGGAACACGTCGCCCGCCAACTCCTTCTTGAGCCAGGTACCATTCAGGCGGCTGTATGCACGGAGATCCACCAGCCGGTGCGCGCTCGTAGCCAGCAGCTCGTACCGCTTCTCGTAAAGCACCGCGCTGATCGCTGCGGACTTGCTCGCGGGTACGGCGATCGGAGGAAGACCGCCGCTGATCGTATGGACGATGTTGATGTCCGACGCGGCGCCGACAAGGTCACCCTGCTCGATCTTGACCTGCGCACGCAGGAGCACCATTTCCGCCACCGTCATCACCGGCGTCACCTGAGTCAGGTTGGCCGGATCCGTGAGCGGCGACTTGTACTTGGTCGACACGCCAAAGAGCGTTCGCGTCGTAACCGTCACGATCTTCGAGGCGCGCGCGTCGCCTGCGAGAATGCTGTCACCCACCGAAGGGTTCAGGTAGATGTTCGCGTCCGCGATGGGCTGTTTCGTCTCGCCCGGCGCGGTGCTGTACGTGCTCCAGACACCCGCGGCGAGACCCGCCTTCGTCGTCGGGTCGGCGCCGATCGCCGAGTTGAGCGCGGTGAGCGCGGTTGCCAGGCTCCCGGCATTCGGCTTCGAATGCTCGAGCGCGCGATACAGCTCCACCTTGCCCTTCAGTCCGCGGTTGAAGCGAAGGAACGCCGCCGGCGTGTTAAAGCTGCCGTTGAGCGTGAAGCCCGGCGGAAGCGTGAAGGGAAACGCCGTACCACCGGCAGCCAGGTCCGTCGCCGCACTGTCGAGCGACGAGGAGATGGATGCCAGCGCGTTCGGCTTGCAGACGAACGCCGCCGGTGGGTCGTCGATCGCGTGGTTGACGTCGATCGCGATGCCGAGCGAGTCGCGCAGCTCGAGCGCGCGATACAGCGAGAGCGCGTTGAACGTGCGTACCAATCCGCGCGTGCCCGACACGTCGCTGGTGGACAGGCCTGTTGCGCTTGGCAACGCATTCAGGACCGTGTTGCCCGCACGCACGGTGAAGTAGAACTGCGAGAAGGCACCCCCGCCCAGAAAGCCGGAGTAGTCCGCGAGGCCGCCGAGTGTCTCGGTGATGTAGCGGTTTTCCGCGTTGTCGAGACGATAGAAGTCCCGCGCAAGCGTCTCGCCGAAGACGAGGTACCGTCCGTCGAGATCGCCCCGAATGCCGTTGAGCAGTCCGGTGACGAGCAATTGATTGGACGCGGGCGTGAGGGCGCCGGACACCGCCTCCGCCGACACGTTGTTCAGGTCGGTCACCGACGGCGAGTCCTTGCACGCCATGGCGGCAAGACCCATCCCGGCAATGAGCGCCAGAGTTCGCTTATGCATGTGATGCATCATCCCTGAGTGGATGGTCATGTTAGAAGTTGGCGCTCAGCGAAACGAACACGCTGCGGCTCGGCGGATATGGAGTGACGTCCTGGAACCGGCCGATGTTCTGGTTCGAGAAGTTGGACACCTCGGGATCGTATCCCGTGTAAGGCGTCCAGGTCTTCAGGTTCCGGCCGCTCACCTCGAGGCGCACATCCTGCGTGACCGACGAGAAGATGCTCTGCGTAATGGAACGCGGGAGCGTGTACGACACGGAGATCTCGCGAAGCTTCAGGAAGCCGGCGTTCTCGAGATAGGTGCCGCCCATCGTGTTGACGTACGTGTTGCGGGCGTGTGCCGCGGCGGTGTCCGCCAGGAAGCCCGTGTTGTCGCCCGTCACGGGATCGAAGTACGCATTCGTCAGGTTGGCCACCTTGCCACCGCTGCGCCAATCGAGCAGGCCGTAGAGGCGGAAGTTGCCCACGGTGAACTCGTTCGAAAAGCCCATGTTGAAATTCGGGGCGCTTTCGTACGCCGTGATGCGGCGGGCGCGGCTCTTGAAACTGCCGTCCACGTTGAAGGTGGTGTCGTAGCCGTTACGCGCCTGCACGGTGGACGGCGAGTACCCTTCACACACGTACGGTGCACCGTACTTCGTCGAGAAGAACGAGCCCCCGTTGAAGCAGGGCAGCCCGCCTAGGCTCGTGATACGTCCCGAGACCTTCGCGAACGTCGTGCGCGAAATCCAGCTCAAGTTGTCGCGCTGGATCGGCGTAAGGTTCAACCCCACCTCGGTGCCGGTGTTCTGCAGCTGGCCCGCGTTGACGTACTTGGTACCGAAACCCGAGGTGTTCGCCACTGCCGCGGACAGAATGAGATCCGTGACGTTCTTCTTGAAGAGACTCAGGTCGACAGCCGCGCGGCCACCGAGAAACTGCGCATCGAAACCGCCCTCGAGCTCCGTCGAGGTCTCCGGTTTGATGTTCGGCGCACCGGCAATCGTGGACGGACGAGCCGCCAGCTGCCCGCCGTACACCGACACCGGGAGGGTCGTGAACTTGAAGCCATAGGGCGGCTGGTTACCGGCCTTGCCGTAGGCGAGGCGCAGCTTCAGTTCGTCCGTGAACTTCGGCAGCATCGGGAGGCGATAAGAGATCGCCGCCTTCGGATACGTATAGTATTTCTGATCATCGCCGTTCACACTGGAGCGCTCGGCGTTCACCGCGCCCGTCAGCAGCAGCCGCTCGTTGAGCGCCAGCACTTCTTCCTGCGCATAGTACCCGAGGTCCTTGACCAGGAACTGGCTCTCACCCACCGCCTGCACGACGCCGAAGTTCACGTTCGTGACGCCGGACGGGATGTTGCGCCCCTGATTCACGATGCTGCTGATCTGGCGGCGCTCCTGACGCAGGCCGAATGAAGTCGTGGCCGTCGCCGAGTTGGTGATGAGCTTGTGCGCGCCGGAGAAATTCAGGTTCGCATTCACGTTCTGCGACTTGTTGATGACGATCGTGCCAGGCAGGCCGTCGTTGGACTCGAAATAGGCCTCGGGTGGCGAGACGATCTTCGAGTTGTACGAGAACGCGTCGACGCCGCCGATGAACGTGAAGTCGAGCGTCTGCCGCTGAGAACCGTACGCCGAGAGTGTGGTGTTCACACTTCCGATGTAGCGATAGACGTCTTCGGGGATCTTGACGAGATCGGCGTTCTGGAAAGGATTGGAGCCGGATGGTAGCCACGCCGCAGGGGTTCTGATGCGCGACTTGAGGTCCACCCACGTCGGCACTGATGCGAAGACGTCGCCAGGCGACACGATGTCGACGTTGTCATTGCCTGAGATGCCTCGGTCCGTGAGCGAGTGCACGAACTCGTTGTTGGAGCGCACCGTGAGGCGCGAGCCGACGAGCTGGCTCAGGTTCGCCGTGACCGACTGCTTCTGATAGTAGCTGTTGAGCTGGATGGCGTTGTCACGCTTCGCCAATCCGCTGACGAAGTACGACGTGCCGCCCGAACCGCCGCGTAGCGACAGATCGCTCTCGTACGAGAGGGGATTGCCGCTGTAGAACTCCTGCTCGAAATCGTGGCACGCGCCACCGGCCGCCTGCCAATCCGCCGCGGTGCCGGCATCGAACGCCGAGGTCACCTCGGCAGCGGAACCGAAGCAACGCAGCCCGAGCTTGTGTGAGAGCGAGAACTGACCGACCCGCTGCGTCACATTCGCCGACGGACGCCCGTTGGATCCGCGGCGCGTGGTGATGATGATGACGCCGTTGGAGGCCTTCGAGCCGTAGATCGCGCCAGCCGACGCACCCTTGAGGACTTCGATGTTCTCGATGTCCGCGGGATTCAGATCTGCGATACGGTTAACCTGCTGATCCTGGCTGCTGGTAATGCCGCCGCCAGCCGCCGTGATCGAGTTGAGGCCGTTCGAGATCGACGTGTTGCTGACCAGGACGCCATCCACGACGTAGAGCGGGCTCGAGGTCGCATTGATCGACGTCACACCGCGGAGCTGCACCTGCGATCCGCCGCCCGGCGCGCCCGAATTCTGCGAGATCACGGCGCCCGGAACCTTGCCCTGCAGCGCGTTCTCGATGGTCGGGGTTGGCGCCTTGTTCAGCTGATCGCCGCTGACCGACGCGACCGCGTTGGCCGAGTTCGCCGAGGACACGGTGGTCGTCGTGCCCGTGATCACTTGCCGCTCGAGCTCCAGGACGTCCTTCACGAGGCGGATGTCCACCTGATCCGAAGTCGCGGCAAGGGGCTGATTGATGCGCCGGTATCCGATCCGCCGGACGACCAGCACTTGAGCGCCCCCAGGGACGTTATTGAGGGTGAAGCGTCCATCCTCCGCCGTATAGGCGCCGATGGTGGTACCCTGCACATTGACGCTTGCGCTCGCGATCGCTTCACCGGTGGTGCTGGTGACACGACCGGTAACGCGGCGCTGCGCCGAGGCTTCCGCGCTGACGAGGACCGTCAGGAGAAGCGCGCAAAACCACATTCCGAACTTCCGCACATCGCCTCCAAAGAACGATATGGTGTGGCGGCCGGACGGAGGTGTCCGGTCGCCGATGCCTGAGTGGACCCTATTCAGGGCTCCGCCGCCACATGCAAGGTCGTTAATTCTTTACAAACCAGGCGGACGAGCCCGTCTTTCGGTCTTTATTTTAGGCCTAAACTAACGGGCGTCAAGGGTCAGGCCGGTTACCGCTCACCCCTTCTGGTGCACGGCCTCGACGTTGATCTCGATCTTCACCTCGTCGCCGAGCATCACCCCGCCCCCCTCAACCGCCCGATTCCACTTCACGCCGAAGTCCAGGCGGTTGATGGTCGTGGTGGCGTCGAAACCGACGCGTTCCAAACGGGAGCCGGGCTGGATGCCGTTGTAGTGCCCATCGAGCACCACGGCCTTCGTGACGCCCCGGATGGTCAGGTCGCCGTAGATCTTCGCGTCGTCCCCGCTCCGCTCGACCTTCGTGCTCCGGAAGGTGATGACCGGGAAGCTGTCGGCGGCGAAGAAATTGTTCGAGCGGAGATCGGCGTCGCGCCCGTCATTATTGGTGCTGACGCTGGCCGTCTGGATCTCGACCTCGATGGCCGCATTCTGCCAGGAATCCGGGTCGGCCGATATGGTGCCCTTCACTTCCTTGAACCGCCCGGGAACCCTGCTGACAAAATGGCGGATCTGGAACCCGACGTTTGAATGCGTCTTGTCGATGGTCCAGACGGCGGGCGTTTTCTGTGCGCTGGCGGTGACACGGAGCGTGGGAAGCAGCAGCAGGGCAGCGGCAATACGGACCAGCACGAATCCTCCGGGAATTGGGACGGGCCTTTCGATCGAGTACCAGTCCCAACCACCGTCTGTTTGTTCCCCGGTGCTACCGCCGCCTCACCAGCGTCAGAATGGTGTACACCGCCACCGGCTCGTCATCCTGATTGGTGACTTCCACATCCCAGTGCACCACGCCTTGGGGGATCTGCCCCTCGCGATCCTCCTTCGCCGTCTTCTGCTTGCACGTGAGGCGCACCTGGATGGTGTCCCCGATGTACACCGGCTTCACGAAGCGGAGCCCCTCGAGTCCGTAATTCGCGAGCACGGGGCCGGGCGCTGGGTCGACGAACAGTCCCGCGGCCGCCGACAGCACGAAGTATCCATGGGCCACACGCTTCTCGAAGATCGACTCGCGCGCGGCGACGTCGTCCATGTGCGCGTAGAAGAAGTCGCCGGAGAGGCCCGCGAACGCGACGACGTCGGCCTCCGTGATCGTGCGGCGATGCGTGATGTACGTCTCGCCGATGACGAGCTCCTCGAAGTGTTTCCGAAATGGATGCACAAGATCGCGGAGCTGATCCGCGCCTCGGCTCCATTCCCGCGTCACCGACGTGACCGTTTGAGGCGACCCCTGAATGGCGGTGCGCTGCATGTAGTGCAACACGCCGCGGACGCCGCCCATCTCCTCACCACCGCCGGCGCGACCCGGGCCGCCGTGCACGAGATGCGGCATGGGTGATCCGTGGCCCGTGGACTCCTTCGCGCTGTAGCGATTCACGAGCATGAGCCGGCCGTGGTACGCCGCCGTGCCCAGCGCCACCTGTCGCGCAGTGTCGTCCTTGGCGGTGAACAATGATCCGACGAGACTTCCCTTCCCCAGGCGCGCAAGCGCAATCGCGTCGTCCACGGTGCGATAGGGCATGACCGTGTTCACGGGACCGAAGGCTTCGACGTCGTGCGGCTCGGTGCGCTCGAAGGGACGGTCGTCGTAGAGGAGCACGGTGGGGTAGAACGCGCCCTGCTCGGGATCGGCGCCGACGACGTCGAGGGTCTCGTGTCCACCGGAGACGAGTTCCGCAGCCTGACGCAGCTTCTCCACGCTGCGCTCGACCTCCTTCACCTGCGTCTTGCCCACAAGCGGTCCCATACGAACGCCCTCCACCGACGGATCGCCGATGCTGATCTTCGACAATCGCTCTCTGAGCGCCGCAATCACGGCATCGGTCATTGCTTCGGGAACGAGCGTGCGCCTGATGGCCGTGCATTTCTGGCCGGCTTTCACCCTCATCTCTCTCGTCACTTCGCGGATGAAGAGGTCGAACTCCTCTGATCCGGGTGCGGCGTCGGGACCAAGCATCGAGAAGTTGAGCGAGTCGGCTTCCTGGTTGAAGCGGACGTTGTGGTGCAGAATCGCGCTGTTGCTCCGCAGCGTGAGAGCGGTCGCGGCGGAGCCGGTGAACGCCACCGAATCCTGTTCGGCGAGATGATCGAGCAGGTCGCCCGCACTGCCGCAGATGAGCTGGAGGGTGCCAGGCGGCAGCAGTCCGGATTCAACGATCGCGCGCGCGACGGACTCGGTGAGATAGCTGGTCACGGTCGCGGGCTTCACGACGCTTGGCACACCGGCAAGGAACGACGTCGAGAGCTTCTCGAGCATCCCCCACACGGGAAAGTTGAACGCATTGATCTGCACGGCGACGCCTTCCATCGGCACGCAGATGTGTCGTCCGATGAATGTCCCGCCCTTGCTCAGTGCCTCGGGCGCGCCATCCACATAGTACGTCTCGTCGGGAAACTCCCGTCGGCCGCGACTCGCATACGCAAACAGGGTCCCGATTCCCCCGTCCACGTCGATCCACGTGTCGCCCTTCGTGGCGCCGGTCCACGCGGAGATGCGGTAGAATTCGTCCTTTCTCGCCGTGAGATACTGTGCGAGCGCCTTGAGAATTCGGGCGCGCTGATGAAAGGTGAGCGCGCGGAGGGACGGACCACCAACGGTGCGGCCATATGCCGCCATCGCGGCAAAGTCGAGCCCTTCACTCGACGCGCGGGCGACTTCGTCGCCGGTGACGGCATGATACAGCGGCGTCCCCGCGCCGGCTCCCTCGACCCACTCGCCGAGTGCATAGTTGCGGAGGCGTATCACGATCTGGTCTGTTTCCACGTGCGATAGCTCATCTCGCGCGTTGCCTGGTCGGGTGGAATCTCGCGCAGCGGCTCCGTGGCACGCAGCGAACCGTGAAGCAATGCGGGAAGCGCCTGATAGAGCGCCGTTCCGTCCGTCTTCCACGCGAGCATCTCGTCGCTGACGTCCTTCACGATCTTCGCGGGGTTGCCGACCACGACCTTGCGCGGCGGAATCTGCATCTCTGCCGGAACCATCGTGAGCGCGCCGATGATTGACCCCGCGCCGACCATGGCGTTGTCCATGATGACGGCATTCATGCCGATGAGCGCATTCTCGCCGATGTGCGCGCCGTGCACCACGGATCCGTGTCCCATGTGCGCGCCCTTCTCGAGCACGACGGTGACGCCGGGGAACATGTGGATGGTGCAGCTCTCCTGAACGTTGCAGCCATCCTCGATGATGATGGCGCCCCAATCGCCGCGCAGCGCGGCGCCCGGACCGACATACACGTTCATCCCGATGACGACATTCCCGGTGACGGTGGCATTGGGATGCACGAACGCCGATTCATGCACGACCGGAATGAACCCGTCGAACTCGAAGATGTTCGCCATGTCACGTCGCGCGTTCGAGAATGGTGGCCATGCCCTGCCCCACGCCGACACACATCGTGGCCAGTGCATACCGCCCTCCGGTACGCGCAAGCTCGTGCGACGCGGTCAACAGCAGACGGGCGCCGCTCATACCCAGTGGATGCCCGAGCGCGATTGCGCCGCCGTTGGGGTTCACGCGTGGATCGTCGTCGGCGAGACCGAGCTGGCGCGTGCAGGCGAGCGACTGCGCGGCAAATGCCTCGTTCAGCTCGATGACGTCCATCTGCTCGAGAGTGAGGCCTGCGCGTCCGAGGGCAAGCTCGGTAGCGGGCACGGGACCGATCCCCATGTAGCGGGGCTCGACACCCACGACCGCCGTGCACACGATGCGCGTCATCGGCGTCACGCCGATCGATCGCGCCACTTCCTTGCATGCGACGAGAATGGCGGCGGCGCCATCGTTCAGCCCCGATGAATTGCCCGCGGTTACGGTTCCCCGGCCGTCCTCGCGGAAAACGCACTTGAGCTTCGCCAGCGTTTCGGTGGTTGTCCCCGGCCGAATGAATTCATCCGTATCGACGGTCTTCGAGTCGCCCGCCTTCTGAGGCAGATCGATGGGCGCAATCTCCACTGCGAATCGTCCAGCCGCGCGCGCCGATGCGGCTTTCTGCTGTGAGCGCATGGCAAAGAGATCCTGATCCTCTCGGCTCACACCGTATTGTTCCGCGACATTCTCCGCCGTCTGTCCCATCGTGTCCACGCCGTAGCGGTCGCGAAGCACGGGATTGATGAATCGCCAGCCGAGGCTCGTGTCGAACATCTCGATGTCGCGCGCGAATGGGCGGCTGGCTTTGCTCATGACGTACGGCGCCCGGGTCATGCTCTCCACACCTCCGGCGACATAGACCTCACCGTCCCCGAGGCGCACGCCGCGCGCGGCGTTGGCCACCGCACTCATGCCGGAGGCACACAGGCGATTGACGGTCTCGCCAGGCACGCTCACCGGAAGTCCCGCGAGGAGCAGCGCCATGCGCGCCACGTTGCGGTTGTCCTCGCCGGCCTGATTGGCGCAGCCGAGTATCACATCGGTGATGCGCGCTGGATCGAGCGATGAATGCCGCTTCAGCAGGCTCGAGATGACATGCGCTGCCATGTCGTCGGCGCGCACGCCGGCGAGCTGTCCACCGATGTTGCCCACGGCGGTGCGGACGCCGTCGAGGATGTATGCGTCAGTCATCGTCGTGATGAGCGTGCTGTTGTTGTGTGCGATAGACGGTGCCCCGAAAGAGCGCGACCACCACGTTGTCGCGGCGCCGCACGGTCACCCTATAGAAGGCATGCCGGTTCGTGGCCGTCTCCTCCTGTGCGACGGCAATCAGCTCGTCGCCCGCGCGCACGGCTGCCGAATACGAGATGGCATTCTCCAACGCGACGGTGACGTCCGGCCCTCCATTGCAGGCGAACGCCATCGCACTGTCGGCGAGCGAGAACACGATGCCGCCATGCGAAACGCCGAATCCGTTGAGCATGTCCTCGCGAACACGCAACTGCAACGTGCACCGGCCCGGGCTCGCTTCCACGAGCTCGGCGCCGAGCCATCGCGTGAATGCGTCGAGCTCGAGCATCGTCGCCACGTTGCGCGCCGATTGCGCGCTCGAGGTGCTGGAAATGCGCGTCATTCGAGGAGCCCGCGTCCTTCCTTCACCCGGCGACGCAGTAGCGCGCTCGCGCGATAGCGGTCGTCACCATACTCGGTGTGCAGTGCGTCGAGACGCTCCAGCACGACAGGCGCGCCGATCTGGTCGCCCCAGGCGAGCAAACCACGCGGATAGTTCACGCCTCGCGTCATCGCGATCTCGACGTCGGTAGCCGACGCCACGTGCAGGTGGACAGCGTCCACCGCTTCGTTGATGAGCATCGTCAGCGTGCGATTCACGATGGCCTCTCCGAGGGCCTGCTCGTAACGCGGTGCGGGCGCCCCGACACCGTCGGCATAGTCGTAGTACCCACGGCCGCGCTTTCTCCCGTACAGCCCTGCTTCCACCAGCCGCCGTTGAATGACCGAGGGACGGTACCGGGGATCGTGAAAGAGTCCCTCGTAGACGCTCAGCGATACAGCGTAATTCACGTCGTTCCCGATGAAATCCATCAGCTCGAACGGGCCCATGCGGAAACCGCCGATCTCTCGCATCGCCCAGTCGATGGTGGCGACGTCGGCCACATGCTCCTCGAGCTGCCGGAGCGACTCGCCGTAGAATGGGCGCGCAATGCGGTTGACGATGAATCCTGGTGTGTCCGACGCGAGCACGGCCGATTTCTTCCACCGCGTAGCAAGTGACAACGCGCGCCCCGCCACCTCGGCATGCGTGGTGATCGCGGGAATGATCTCCACGAGCGGCATCACTGGCGCGGGATTGAAGAAATGCATGCCGACGACACGATCTGGATGCGCCGTGCCCCCCGCAATGGCAGCGATGGAGAGCGACGACGTGTTGGTGGCGAGCACACATTTGTCGTCCACGACGCCATCCAGCGCGGCGAAAAGCCTCTCCTTCGTTTGCAAGTCTTCGCGCACAGCCTCGATCACGATTCCGCAATCGGCATATGCGGCAAAGCCGGCGGAGAGGTCGCCGGCATCGCGAACGCGTGCGAGAATGGCATCCGCATCTGCACGCTCGCGCTTCCCCTTGGCGACCTCGCGCGCGAGTGCAGTTGCGACCGCCGTTTTCGCGTTCGCGACCGCGTCCGTGGCCAAATCGCCGAGGATGACCTGGTGGCCCGCCGCAGCCGCGACCTGCGCGATGCCCGTTCCCATCGCGCCGGCTCCCACGACTCCGACCACGATGTCGGCAGACTCCACGCTCATCGTCCCTCGAAGACGGGCGGACGCTTCTCGATGAAGGCACGGATGCCTTCCGCGTAATCCGCCGTGCCGCCCGCCGCGCGCTGGAGCGTCTCCTCGAGTGCGAGCTGCGCGTCGAGATCGTTTCCCATTCCGGCGTTGAACGCGCGCTTGGTGAGGCCCAACGCACGCGTCGGCATCGCGGCAAGGCGCGCGGCCAGCTCGAACGACACCTCGGCAAGCCGTTCACCGGGCACCACGTCCATCACGAGGCCGAGCTCCTTCGCCCGGTCGGCCGGCAACGTGTCGCCGAGCATCGTGAGTGCCGCCGCTCGCTGCGGGCCGACGAGACGCGGCAAGAAGAAGGTGCCGCCGCTGTCGGGAATCAACCCGATCTTCGCGAACGATTGAATGAAGGAGGCTTTCTCGGACGCGATGGTGATGTCGCACGCAAAGGCGATGTTCGCGCCCGCGCCCGCGGCCACCCCATTCACCGCACACACCACGGGCTTCTCGATCGTGCGGATGCCTTTGATGATGGGCGTGTACTGTCGCCGAACGACGTCGCCGAGATCGGGCGCGGCGCGACCCTCGACCGGTTTGACCGCGGCGAGATCCTGCCCCGCACAAAACGCGCGCCCCGCACCCGTGAGCAGCACGGCGCGGACTGCACCGTCATCTGCCGCCCGGCCGAGCGCCTCGAGCAGCGCATCCGCCATCGCTTGATTGAAGCTGTTCAGCTTGTCAGGACGGTTCAGCGTGATACTGAGGACGCCGTCTCGCAGGTCGGTCAGGATCATGGCCGTGAATATACCGCCCGAGCGTGACCGGGGCGCCGGGTTCACATGGCCGTTGACACGCATCACATTTGACGCGATGTCGCCCACTCATGCCGCTTCCGCAAAACAGCGCGCCGCCGCCCCGGGATCGTTGTCCGATCCGCGGTTCGATTGGCGGCGCATCGTCCACGACGTCCTCGTGTCACGCGCGCTCGATGACCTGGAAGAGACGACCAACAGGAATCGCGCGTCCGTGCCGCGCGAGCATCTGGTCCTCTACCAGTTCTCCGCGCGGGGCCACGACGTCTGCCAGAGCATTCTCGGCTCGCAGCTCACGCACCGTCACGACGGCATCGGAGCATACTATCGATCGCGCCCGCTCCTCCTCTCGCTCGGCCTGCCGATCGCGGACGCGTTAGGGAGTCCACTCGGCCGCGCGGGCGGATTCAGCGACGGACGCGATATCGGGGTCGTGTGCAACATGCCCGGGTGGAACGGTCCCACCGTGCTGCCCATGTCGGGCGACGTCGGGTCGCAGTTTACCCCGACGACAGGATGGGCCCAAGCCGCGCGCCACCGCAGAAGCACGCTCGACGAAAGCGAATGGACCGGCGCACTCGGCGTCGCACTCGGTGGTGAGGCGAGCGTGGCGACGAACGGCTTCTGGTCGGCGCTCACCATCGCGACCACGCTGCGTCTCCCGATGCTGTTCTACATCGAGGACAATGGGCTCGGCATCTCGGTCAAGGGCGAGATGCAGACACCGGGTGGGAACATCGCGGCCAATCTCGCGTCCTTCAGCGGACTGTTCGTCCGTGATGGTGACGGTTGCGATCCGGCAGGAGCGGCCACGCTCATCGCGGAGTGCGTGGATCACGCGCGGGCCACGGGGCCGGCGCTGCTGCGGCTCACCGTACCGCGACTCAGCAGTCATTCGGGACCGGACAACCAGAAGGGCTACCGTACCGGTGAGGAGATCGCCGCGGATGTCGCCCGCGATCCGCTCGTAAAGCTCCGGCAGCAAGTGGTGCCGGCCGTGATCTCGGAGCGTGAGTGGAGCGCGATCGAAGCGGATGTGTCGCGCGAAGTCACCGAAGGCGCGGACGTGGCAAGAGCGCGACCTGCGCCCGATCCGGCCAACGTGAAACGTTTCATCTATGCCGAACCATTGCGCGGAGACGAGATCCCTGCATTTGGCGGTCTGACGCAGGAGGAACGCGAGACGCTGGGCGGGACGGAGCAGCCGGCTGACGAAGGCGACGTGGTGCGTTTTGCCGAAGCCGTTCGCCGCACGCTGGCCGTGGAGCTCAAGCGCAATCCCAAGGTCCTCGTCTTTGGCGAGGACGTTGGCCGAAAGGGTGGCGTGCATCTGGTCACGGAGGGGCTGCAAAAGCGATTCGGCGCCGAGCGTGTGTTCGACACGAGCCTCTCGGAGGAGGGCATCATCGGCCGCGCGGTTGGAATGGCGCTGAACGGTCTCGTCCCCGTGGCGGAGATTCAGTTTCGGAAGTACGCCGATCCCGCACACGAGCAGCTCAACAACTGTGGGACGATGCGCTGGCGCACGGCCAACCGGTTCGCGGCTCCGATCGTCGTGCGGATGCCGGGCGGTTTTGGCAAGGACGTGGGAGACCCCTGGCACTCGGTCACAGCTGAAGTGACGTGGGCGCATGCCCTTGGATGGCAGGTGGCGATGCCGTCCAATGCGGTGGATGCGGTCGGTCTTCTGCGCGCCGCGATGCGCGGCTCCAATCCCACGATCTTCTTCGAGCACCGGGCGCTGCTGATGACCAGCGACGGAAGCGCGCGCTATCCCGGGGATGACTACGTGCTTCCATTCGGACGGGCTACTCGTCTCCGTGAAGGTGACGGCATGACGCTCGTCACGTGGGGCGCGATGGTGCATCGATGCCTCGAGGCGGCGGATGCTCGCTCGGGCGACGTCGATCTCCTCGACCTGCGCACGGTCATGCCGTGGGATCGGGATGCCGTGTTGAGCTCCGTCCGACGGACAGGTCGATGCCTCATCGTGCACGAGGACACACAGACCGCGGGCTTCGGTGCGGAGATCGCCGCCGTGGTCGCGCGCGAGGCCTTCTGGCACCTCGATGCGCCGGTCGATCGGCTTGCGGTCGAGGATGTACCCATGCCTTACAACCCTGTGCTGCTCAATGCGGTGTTGCCCGATTCGGAGCGTATTGGGGAACGTATGGACGCGCTGCTCAACAGCTAATTACCACAGAGAGCACGAGCACACAGAGGGACTCGAAACACAAAGGGGAGAAACGAAGGTACTTGTGCTCTCTGTGCTCTCTGTGCTCTCTGTGGTTCATCCCGCTAATTACGCCGATCGCGTTGTATTGCTGTCCTCAGAAATGAAATCGGTACGTCGGTCGGCAATCGTTCCACCCTCTTATCATTTGTTTGCAGCGGCCGTTGCGCATGGGAACCGGCCTGGATAGGTTCCTGAGCTTCCTCTTCTGGAGCCTGCTGGTGCGCCTTGCCGTCCACGCGTTCGTTGCCGTTGTCCCGCCCGTAGCCGACACCCGTCGGTCCACGGCGGACGCGGGCACGAATGTCCACTGCGTAGGCACTCCAGCGATGTAGCGCTCGCTCCGTACCTTCGGAGCCAACTCCTCGCCCCGCCTGCGCACTGCCGCAGGCGGGGCGATCTGCATTCCGCATCGTTGCCGCCCGGCGGCTCACTTTTTTCGCACGTCATTCACATGGACAGCTCTGTAGAAACCGCACCTGCTGTCGCGCAACGATCGCCCTCGGTGTGGTCCGCCATTCGCGAGGCCCTCGCGGGCGCGCATGGTCGCGACTTTACCGAGGGACCCATTGGCCGAGCCATCTTCATTCTGGCCGTTCCGATGGTGCTCGAGATGGTGATGGAGAGCGTCTTCGCCGTCGTCGACGTGTTCGTCGTCGCGCACCTCGGTGCCGACGCCGTTGCGACCGTTGGACTCACGGAATCGTTCATGACGCTGATCTATGCGCTTGCGATGGGTGTGAGCATCGGCGCCGGCGCGATGATCGCGCGCCGCATCGGCGAGAAGGACCACGAGGGTGCAGCACACACGGCCGCACAGGTGCTCCTCTTCGGCTTTGCGGGCGCAGTGACGTTCGGCGTCATCTTTTCGTTGGCCGCGCCGAGTCTGCTGCGAATCATGGGCGGCTCCGAGGGAGTGCTCCGTAACATCACGTTCTCGCGCATCATGCTTGGCTGCAACGCCAGCGTGGTGATGTTGTTTCTCGCCAACTCCGTGTTGCGCAGCAGCGGCGATGCCGCAATCGCCATGCGGGTGCTCTGGGTGGCCAACGCGATCAACATCGCGCTGGCGCCCTCGCTGGTGTTTGGTTGGGGGCCGTTTCCCAAGCTTGGCATTGCGGGAGCGGCCATCGGGACCACGATCGGCCGCAGCGTGGGCGCTGTCTTCGCCATCAGCACACTGCTGCGTCCCGGACAGCGCGTGCATATCGAGCGTCGGCATTTCGCCTTCGATCCCGCGCTGATTGCGCGCGTGCTTCGTCTCTCCGGCGCGGCGACGTTCCAGGTGTTCGTCGGGATGGCGAGTTGGATCGGACTTGTACGGATTCTTTCGGGATTCGGCAGCGCGGCGCTCGCGGGCTACACGATTGGCATTCGAATCGTCATCTTCGCACTGCTCCCGTCATTCGGGTTGGCCAACGCCGCCGCAACGATGGTTGGCCAGGCGCTCGGCGCCAGAAAGCCTGACCGGGCGGAGCGCGCGGTCTGGACGGCCGGTGCCTACAGCGCGGCGTTTCTTGGATTCGTGGGACTGTTGTTCATTCTTTTCGCGACTCAGATCGTGAATGGATTCACGTCGGATCCCGCGGTCGCGCGGTATGGCATCGGCACGCTGCGAACGGTGGCGTTCGGCTTCCCGCTATACGCCTATGGCATGGTGGTCACGCAGTCGTTCAACGGCGCGGGAGACACACGCACGCCGACGGTGATCAATCTGATCGTGTTCTGGATGCTCGAGCTGCCACTCGCGTGGTTCCTGGCGGATGTGGCGGGCTTCGGACCACAGGGACTCTTCTACGCGATCACGCTCTGCTTCTCGATGCTCGCAGTGATCAGCGCGTGGATGTTCAGAAAAGGCGTATGGAAGAGAAAGATCGTGTAGGGCAGCTCAGATCGACTTGAACAGCTCGAACGGCTGCAGGCAGGCGCGACATACGCACAGCGACTTGCACGCCGTCGATCCGAATTCGCTTCGCACTTCGGTGTCCCTGGAGCCACACCAGGGACACTCCACCGCGGCGCGTTCGCGCACCAACTGAACGAGCGCGCCACTCTCGGCCGACTCCGGCGGCGCGATGCCGGCGGCGCGCAGTTTCTCGCGGGCTTCAGCCGGAATCCAGTCGGAGGTCCACGCCGGTGCGTACGTCGTCCGGATGCGGGCGTTCGGAATCCCGCCGTTTGTCAGCGCGGCGACGATGTCTTCTTCGATGACGCGAATTGCGGGGCACCCCGAGTAGGTCGGTGTGACCACCACGGTGACGGCGCCTGCGTCATCCACGATGACGTCGCGCACGATGCCAAGTTCGCGCACGCTCAGCACCGGAACTTCAGGGTCCATCACCCCATCGAGGATCCGCAGCACGTCATCTCGCGCAGCGATCGGCGTCACCACGAAGCCCCCGGATGCGACCGCGCGACGATCTGCATCTCAGCCAGCATGTGGCCGAGTGCTTCCGTATGTGCGCCGCTGCGGCCGTCGCGTGTGCTCGCGGCGCGCGGCGCGGCGTGGGGGATCGTCAGCGTGGCACGGTCCGCCACGTCGCGCACGATGGACTCCCAGGCTGGCCGGAGCGCCGGCAGATCGGGCGCCACCCCCGCGGCATGCAGTTCCATGTCGATCGCGTCCGCGGTGAAGAGCTCCGGAGTAAAGCGCCAGAGCTCATCGAGCGCCCGTTGCGTGCGACGATGACTTTCCTCGGTGCCGTCGCCAAGCTTGAGCATCCACTCTCCGCTGTGGCGGATGTGATACCGGGCTTCCTTGAGCGCTTTCGTCGCGATCGCGGCGAGCTCCGCATGTGTGCTCGATGACAGCGCGTCGAGAAGGACGATGTCGTATGCGTCGAACAGAAACTGCCGGGTCATCGTAAAGCCAAAGTCGCCGACGGGCAGCTCGACCATCTGACAGTTGCGGAATTCCACCGCTTCGCGGAAATAGGCCAGCGCGTCCTCGTCGCGGCCCTTGCCTTCCACCTCGCCTGCGAGACGCAGGAACATCGTCGAGTGACCGAGCAGGTCGAGCGAGATGTTCGCGAGCGCGATGTCTTCCTCGAGAATGGGACCGTGTCCACACCATTCGCTCAATCGGTGTCCGAGCACGAGCCGGTCATCGCCGCAGCGAAGCAGGTACTCGAAGAGCACATTCGGCCTGGACGGCGGCGCGGGAACCACGGATGCTTCGCTCACACGCCGCGCACGCCTCTCGGCACCTTGTAGAACTGCGGGTGGCGGTATGCCTTGTCCGCGCCGGGATCGAAGAACGGGCCGGCATCGCCCGGAGCGGACGCAGTGATGGCGCCGGCCGGAACGACCCACAGCGAGATCACTCCACCGCGACGCGCATACACGTCGCGCGCATTCTGCAGCGCATGTTCGGCGTCCACGGCGTGGAGTGATCCCGCGTGCTCGTGCGGCGCACCCTGCTCGCTCTGTGTAAAGACCTCCCATAACGGCCACTGTCCGTCGGGTGCGACGGCGGCCGCCTGCTCCGCGACGACCTCCTGATTCGTCACGGTACTGGCCATGTCACGCCGCCGCGGAGGCCGCGCGCTGCTTGGCCGCGTGGACGGCCGCTGCCTCGCGCACCCACGCACCGTCGTCGTGCGCCTTGCGGCGCGCCTCGAGTCGCTCACGATTGCAGGGTCCATTACCGCGGATCACCTGGGTGAACTCGTCCCAGTCGATTGGGCCGAAGTGCCAGTTCTCCGACGTCGCGTCATACGCGAGTGAAGGATCCGGCAGCGTGAGCTGCACGGCTGCCGCCTGCGGTACGGTGAGATTCACGAATCGCTGGCGCAGCTCGTCGTTCGTCTTCCGCTTCACCTTCCAGCGGATCAGCTCCGCCGTATTCGGTGAATCGGTGTCACTCGGCCCGAACATCATGAGCGATGGCCACCACCACCGGTTTACCGCATCTTGCACCATCGCCTTCTGCGCCGGCGTCCCGTTCGCGAGGGTGGCCACGATCTCATAGCCTTGTCGCTTGTGGAAGTTCTCCTCCTTGCACACGCGCACCATCGCGCGCGCGTACGGGCCATAGGAGGCCTTCGCCAGAATGGTCTGATTGACGATGGCCGCGCCGTCGACGAACCAGCCAATGACGCCGATATCGGCCCACGACAGCGTCGGGTAGTTGAAGATGCTCGAGTACTTCGCGGTGCCGTCGAGGAGTTGTTGGATGAGCTCGCCGCGGTCGACGCCGAGCGTTTCGGTGCCACAGTAGATGTAGAGGCCGTGGCCGGCTTCGTCCTGCACTTTGGCAATCAGCGCAATCTTTCGTCGCAGCGACGGGGCGCGCGTGATCCAGTTGCCCTCCGGCAGCATTCCGACGATCTCGGAGTGTGCATGCTGGGACATCATCCGGATGAGCTGCCGGCGGTACTTGTCCGGCATCCAGTCCTTCGGCTCGATGCTTTCGCCCGCGGCAATGCGAGCCTCGAAGGCGGCCACACGGGCCGGATCGTCGCTCTGCGGCGTGGATCGTGTCTGCGTCATGTCCCGTCTCCGGGCGGCCGCACCCGCGACCGAACGAGCGAAGGTGAAGCGCCGTAATACCTTGGGTAGCGCCTGAATCTACACCTGCGGCGGGAGGACGGACAATCGACGTTCCCCGACGCGCTTCCTTATCTTCCGGTATGCTGACGAGGCCCGCCGTTCCCGGTACCGGTGTCGCCGGAGGCGACGTTTCCGTCGCGCTTGGCGACGGCATCGGCACGATCACCTTCTCGCATCCGAAGAGCAACTCCCTTCCGGCCGCACTGCTGCGCCGCCTCGCGGAGGCCATCACGTGGGTGGGCAAGGATCCCGCGGCGCGCGTGATCGTGCTGCGGAGCGGCGGGACCGGCCCGTTCTGCGCCGGCGCATCCTTCGACGAGCTCGTGGACATCGCGAGCGTCGAACAGGGCGAGGAGTTCTTCAGTGGATTTGCCCGCGTCATTCTCGCGATGATCCGCGCGCCGAAGCTCGTGCTGGTGCGCGTGCATGGCCGCACGGCCGGCGGCGGTGTCGGCATCGCCGCGGCCGGCGACTATACGTTCGCGGTGAAGTCCGCGTCAGCGAAGTTGAGCGAGCTCGCCGTCGGAATCGGCCCGTTCGTTGTCGGACCCGTCATCCGCCGCCGGATCGGGGACGGTCCCTTCGCGGCGATGGCCGTCGATGCCGACTGGCGTGACGCAGCATGGGGCGAGCGGCATGCGCTGTACGCGCAGGTGTTCGACGACGTAGCCACGATGGATGCCGCCATCAACGCGCTCGCTGGTACGCTCGCCGCATCCAACCCCGACGCAATGCGCGCCATGAAGACGATCTTCTGGCAGGGCACGGAATCGTGGGACGCGCTGCTCGCCGAACGCGCGCGGATGTCGGGCACGCTGGTCCTCTCGGACTTCACGCGCGCCGCGATCGCGAAGTTCAGGTCCCGCGGCTAGGACTCAGCTCGTGGGCGGATTGAACGCGGCATGCTGCGCGTCGATCCAGCTTCGGTGATACGCCGGATCCTCGATGGGCAGCGCACGTTTCGCCACCTTGAGTGGGCGGAAGGTGTCCATCATGACGGCCAGCTCGTCGGTGTATTTCGCGCCGATCGACGCCTCTGCGCGGCCCGGATGCGGACCGTGCGGAATGCCGTCCGGATGCAGCGTGATCGAGCCGAACTCGATGCCCTTCCGGCTCATGAATTCGCTCGACGCGTAGTAGAGCACCTCGTCCGAATCCACGTTGCTGTGGTTGTACGGCGCCGGAACGGCTTCCGGATGGAAATCGTAGGGGCGCGGACAGAAGGAGCACACCACGAAGCCGTCGCCCTGAAACGTCTGATGCACCGGCGGAGGCTGGTGCACGCGTCCTACGATTGGCTCGAAGTCCATGATGTTGAACGCCCAGGGATAGAACTGGCCGTCCCATCCCACGACGTCACGCGGATCGTGATCGAGCACGATCTCGTTCAGTCCGTCGTACTGTTTCACGACAATCGGGAAATCGCCCATCTGGTCGAAGGTTCGCAACTCGCGCGGAACGCGGATGTCGCGCTCGGAATACGGAGCGCCCTCGATGAGCTGGCCGTACTCGTTTCTGTAGCGCTTCGGAGGCCGCGTGTGCCCCTTTCCCTCGATGATGAGCAGCTTCGGCTGACCGCCAGACGCATCGAAGCGATACCGGTGCATGATGCCGCGATGCAGCACGACGTAATCGCCCTCGCGGAACGAGAGGTCACCGTATTGCGTCTCGACCGTGCCCGTCCCCTTCGAGACGTACACGATCTCGTCAGCCTGCGCGTTGCGATAGAAGTGCTCGTCGGCCTTGTCGGGCTCGACGTAGTGCATCGTGACGTCTGCATTGAAGAGCAACGGCACGCGATCGAGCGTCGGGCTTCCCTTGGCCGAGATGCGCGACGTGCGGAAATGCCGGTGGCGGAGCGTCTCGTCGGGATCGGCCTCGATGCATTCCTCACGCAGGCGCCGCACGGACTTCACGGTGGTCGGCGGATGAATGTGATACAGGAGGGCCGACGTTCCCGTAAAGCCTTCGTGACCGACGAGCTGCTCGGAATACAAGCCGCCATCCGGCCGGCGAAACGCGATGTGGCGCTTTCGGGGAATCTGTCCGAGCGTGTGATAGAAGGGCATCGCGCGCCTTACAGGTTGCCGCGCAGTTCCTGCTCGCGCTCGATGGCCTCGAACAGCGCCTTGAAGTTGCCGGCGCCGAAGCTTCGCGCGCCCTTCCGTTGAATGATCTCGTAGAACACGGTTGGGCGGTCCTCCACGGGGCGCGTGAAGATCTGTAACAGATAACCGTCCGGGTCGCGGTCAACCAGAATGCCGAGCGACGCGAGGGTATCCACCGGTTCGTCGATGCGGCCGACGCGCCCCTGCAATTCATCGTAGTACGTCGTCGGCACGCTCAGGAATTCCACGCCGCGGTCGCGCAGCGCCGTCACGCTGCGGATGATGTCGTCCGTCGCGAGCGCCATGTGCTGCACGCCCGGCCCCTTGTAGAACTCGAGGTATTCGTCGATCTGCGACTTCTTCTTCCCCTTGGCCGGCTCGTTGATGGGGAACTTGATGCGATCGTTGCCGTTTGCCATCACCTTGGACATCAGCGACGAATACTCGGTGCTGATGGTCTTGTCGTCGAACGTGAGCATGTTCCGAAATCCCATCACGCGTGCGTAGAAGTCGACCCAGTCGTTCATCTTGCCGAGCTCGACGTTGCCCACGCAGTGATCCACGTATTTCAGCCCGACGTCCGATGGCGCGAAGTGCGGCGCCGTCGCGCGGAATCCCGGCATGAACAATCCGCGATAGTTCTTCCGTTCCACCAGGGAGTGAATGGTGTCGCCGTAGATCCTGAAGGACGCGATCACCACCTCGCCATCGTCGTCGCGTGCCACGATGGGCTCGCGTTCCGGCACCGCACCACGCTCCACGGCCTTCTGGAATGCATCGCGCGCGTCATCGACCCACAGCGCAATGTCGCGCACGCCGTCGCCATGCATCTCCACATGCTCGGCGATTCGCCGTGCCTCGGGACTCAGGTCCGCTCGGATGGCGGTGGTGAGCACGAAGCGAATCTTCCCCTGCTGGAGCAGATAGCTGGCCCGGTCGCGCGTGCCGGTTTCCGGCCCCCTGTACCCGATGAGCTGGAATCCGAACGCGGCGCGGTAGTAGTGCGCCGCCTGTCGCGCGTTTCCCACGTAGAACTCGATGTAGTCGGTGCCGTTGATCGGGAACGTGTCCCGCACGGGGGCCGTCGTTTCGAGCGTCGCCGTTGCCATAGTCATCCGCCTCCGGTGTGCTCCTGATATTAACACGAGGCGAGGCCGCCGACCTGCCGCCCGCAGGCGGTCAGCTCCGTAGCTCCGGCAGGTCCCGATAGAGCTCCAGTGCCTCGGGGTTCGCGAGAGCATCGCGGTTCTTCACCGGCCGCCCATGCACGACGTCGCGAACGGCGAGCTCGGTGATCTTGCCGCTGATGGTGCGCGGAATGTCGGCCACCTGAATGATCTTCTTCGGCACATGATGCGGCGTGACGCGATCGCGAATTCTCGAGCGGATCTTCTCGCGCAACGCGTCATCGAGCCGAGCTCCCGCGGCCAGGCGGACGAAGAGAACGACACGCACGTCGGGCGCTCCCTTGCTCACGACGTCCTGCCCGATCACGAGACACTCGACCACTTCGTCGAGCTGTTCCACCTGCCGGTAGATCTCCGCCGTACCGATGCGGACGCCGCCGGGATTCAACGTGGCGTCGCTCCTCCCGTAGATGACCATGCCTCCGCGCGGCGTCAGCTTTGCCCAATCGCCGTGGCGCCAGACGTCCGGAAATATGTCGAAGTACGCCGATCGGTACTTGCTTCCGTCCGGGTCGTTCCAGAACGAGACGGGCATGCTGGGAAAGGGCGCAGTACAGACGAGCTCTCCGGCTTCATCCGTCACGGAGTGTCCCTCCTCGTTCCAGATCTCCACACGCATCCCGAACCCGCGCGTCTGCAATTCACCACGATGGACCGGCAGCGTCGGGTCACCCAACGCAAAGCAGGAAATGATGTCCGTCCCTCCACTGATGCTGCTGAGGCGGACGTCCGGCTTCACCTTGTCGTACACGTAGTCGAAGCCATGATCGGCGAGCGGACTGCCCGTCGAAAGAATGACGCGCAGTGCGGAGAGATCGTGCGTGCGGCGCGGCTCACTGCCCTCCTTCTCGACCAGGGCCAGCCACTTCGCGCTCGTTCCGAACACGGAGACACCCTCCCGCTCGGCCATGTCCCAGAGAATCGGCTTGCCACGCAGGACGGGAGCGCCGTCATAGAGAACGACCGTGCTGCCCACGGCAAGGGACGACACGAGCCAGTTCCACATCATCCAGCCGCACGTGGTGAAGTAGAAGATCCGATCGTCACGCTGGAGATCGGTGTGCAGCACCAGCTCCTTGAGGTGCTGAATGAGTGTGCCGCCCGCGCCGTGCACCATGCACTTCGGCAGCCCCGTCGTTCCCGATGAGTACATGATGTACAGCGGATGATCGAAGGGCAGCCGCGCGAATTGGTGCTCCGCCCCGGCGTGCGCCGCGAGCGCGTCCGGCCACCAGACTGCGTTCGGAATGTTGTCGACCGCAGCGGCTTCCGGCGGAGCAGCAGCTCCATTCATCGCCCGGTGCGGCACCACGACCACGCGCTGAACGCTGGTCAACTCCGGCAGAAACTCGGCAGCTCGTGCGAGGGAATCGATGTTCCTGCCGGCGTAGCGGTAGCCGTCCACCACGATCAGTACTTTTGGTACAATTTGTCCAAAACGGTCGACAACGCCGCCGGGCCCGAAGTCGGGCGAGCATGAGGACCAGACCGCGCCGAGCGACGCCGTGGCCAGCATCGCCACGACGGTTTCCGGAATGTTCGGCATGAATCCGGCGACGCGATCGCCTTGCGCGACACCTTCCGCTCGCAGGAAGGCCGCACACTGCGCGACGGCCTCATTCAACTGGCGAAACGTGAGCCGGCGACCGGGTCCCTGCTCCGTCCACGAGACGATCGCCTCTCGATCGTCTCGGCAGCGAAGAAGATTTTCCGCGAAATTCAGTCGCGAGCCAGTGAACCAGCGAGGACCGAGTCGCGGGTCCGGCGGCGCCATGCGTTCGCCACCCTCGAGCACTGCGTCCCAGGGTTCGCCTATCGAGTGCTCGTCAGCGATGACGCCGCAGAAACGCCAGACGTGCGCCCAGAATTTCTCAGGATGCGCGATGGAAAACCGGTACAGTGACGGTGAGTCCGTCACGTCCGGAACGGCGAGCTGCGCGATGAACCGGGTGAGGTTGGCGCGCTCGAGATCTCTGGCGGTCGGCTGCCACAATGGAATGGAGGCGGTCACGGCCCGAAAAGTAGGACAGTAGGACGGTTGGCCGGTAGGACAGGCCAACGCCGTTACTGTCCTACTGTCCTACTGGCCTACAGCCCCACGGCCAGCTTGGCATACACGAACCGTCCGTTAAAGCCGAATGGCGTGATACCCGCATACGGAAAGATGCCGAAATTGGATGTCCCACCATTCTCCGCCGTCGGCACGATGTTGCCGTTGTTGTTGTTCCGATCGGGGTACACGTCGAACACGTTGTCCGCACCGATGCTCACGGTGGCGCGGCGTACCTCGTACGAGGCGCTGAGATCGGTGATCCACTTCGGCGAGAACGTCTGGTCAAGGGGACCGAACGCGTTCGATGCCGCCGTGCTGTACGAGGTCACCTGGCCGAAACGCTGCGTACGCGCCATCAGACCGAGCTTGTCGAGTGAATAGTTCGCCGTGAGGATGAGATTGTTCTCGGGGTTGCCGAGCTCGATGCGTGCCTGCTCGACACGATCGAAAAGAGAGCTCTTGAGCCCCGACAAGTTGGTCGGAAGTGTGTCGACGCGAGTGACGCGTGTAGTGTTGTGATTGTACGCCGCCGTGAGACGAAGCACGCTCGATGTGGACATCGTCCACCCGTAGTTGGCGATCGCGTCGTAGCCGTGCGTCTTGGTATCGATCGCGTTGGTGAAGTAGCGCCCACCCTGCACGCCCGTGATGCCGATGTTCGCGAGCGCCGCGGAGGCTGCGGCACCGGTGAAGTTGTTCGACAGCACGATCCGGTCGGCCACCTCGATGTAGTAGTAGTCCACCGTAAACGAGAGACTCTTTACCGGCTCGGCTGCGAAACCGATGCCGTAGTTGTGCGACTTCTCTGCCTTGAGCGGACGCGCGCCGAGTGCGGCCGCCTCGGCGGAGCTGGCGGGAAAGGTCTTGATGTCGAGCGGCACGCCCAACACGAAGTTGGTGGCCGTGGACGAGAAGAACTCCTGCATGAGCGACGGCGCCCGAAACCCGGTGCTCACCGCACCACGCAGCGCGAGGCCGGGGATGATCTGATATCGCGAGGAGAACTTGCCCGTGGTCGTCGAACCGAAGTCGCTGTAGTGCTCGTATCGGCCGGCCACGTCGACCAGCAGCTCCTTCGTGAGGTCCGACGACAGGTCCGCGTACACGGCGGCATTGTTGCGCGAGTGCGACCCTGCGTCGCCCTTTTTCGTACCGCTGTCCCCCTTGAAGCCCGGGAAGACTTGCGATCCCGGTGCGGCGAGTCGCGACGTGTACGTCACGCCATCGGGGCCGAGAACCTTGAAGCCACCATTGCGCCACGAATCGTACTCGCCGCTCACGATCTCGTAATTGTCGTATCGGAATTCAGCACCACCCGCGACGTTGAGCGGAACGGGCAGCAGGCCTCGGATGTCGCGATTCAGATCCAGGCTCGTGGTACTCTGCTGAAAGCGAAGCTTGCCCGCGTCAAACTGTGTCGGAGACGTCGGCCCAACGGATGCGTTCTCGCTGGTCTTGATCGTGAAGCCGAACTGATTGCGCCCATAGACGGTTCCGAGATCGTACGTCCAGCCCGAGAGAAGACCCTTCGCGCCCACGGAGCCCGACGCGTCCCAGATGTCAGACGCGATGACGGGGAGGAATCCATTGGGGAAGACGTTGCGAAGCGTTCGATCGTCGAACGGCCGCCGCCAGAAACCCGTGGCCTCGCCATGACGCTTGCTCACACCGCCAAAGCTGTACAGATCCGCCACGCCAAGTGATGTGCCGGCGTTCCAGAATCCCTGCAAGTCGTGCGTTGCCGCATCGCCCTGTCGGTGATTCAGGCGACCGTCGGGAGACGGAAGCGCCGGATCCGCCTCACGAGGATCGCCGGCAAAATATTGCTGCCGCGGATCGGGCAGCGAGCGATTCGTGTAGCCGCGATCGCGCAGCTCGCCTCCCAGATGCAGGAACCCGTTCTGAGCGAATGTCCAGCCGCGGTCGAGCGCCGTCTGAAACACCTTGCCATCGCGCGCCTGGCGCTCGCCAACCTGGATCGGCCACGGCGTCAGATTGTCCGCCCGGTTGTATGTAGTGAATGACTCTCCAACCATCGCGCGCGCCTCACCGTCCGTGCCCGACTTGAGCACGATGTTCACCACACCCGAAATCGCGTCGGAGCCATACTGCGCCGCCGCACCATCGCGCAGAATTTCGATGTGATCGATCATGCTCGCCGGAATGGCGTTGAGGTCCACCGGCGCCGAGCCGCGTCCCACGAAGCCGTTGACGTTGACGAGCGCGCTATTGTGCCTGCGCTTGCCGTTCACGAGCACGAGGGTCTGATCGGGCGCGAGTCCGCGCAGCGTTGCCGGTCGCACGTGATCCGTGCCGTCGCCAATCGACGTGCGCGGAAAGTTGAAGCTTGGCGCCACCGCCTGAATCATCTGCGCCGTCTCGGTGCGGCCGGTCGCCTTGATGTCGGCGGCGGAGAGCACGTCGATGGGGGCGGGTGCATCGATGACCGTGCGAGCCTCGCCGCGCGTCCCGAGGGTTGACACCGCCTCGAGCGAGGTGATGCTCTTTTCGAGCGCGAAGTTCATCAGGTACGTTCCCCCGGCCGCGACGATTATCGAATCGCGCGCCGACGTGTAGCCGACGGCACGAGCGCGAAGCTCATAGCGTCCTGGCGGAAGAACGAGACGATAGCTGCCGTCCTGCCGCGTCTGCACGCCGCGGCCCGTGCCGGTGGCAAGCACCGCGGCGCCGGAGACGCCTTCACCGGCGGCGGTCACACGACCGGTCACCGAGCCTGTGGAAGCTTGTGCTGACAGAGCGGTCGGGATGAATACACTTGCCGCGACCAAGAATGCGGCGGCACGAAGGTGGGTCATGCGTCTGCGCTCCAGTGGGTGGGATCCGCGGGTGCGGCGGAGAGGCGGTCGGTGGGACCGTTACCTCTTAGGGTACATGCCGGCGCATTTGGCTGCCAGACGCACAAAACCAAGTAGGACGGCAACGTCGTTTTGAGGTTGCCGTCCTACGGTCCTACTGTCCTACTTTGTTCTTACCGCGATGAACTGCAGCGGCGCACTCGGCGCACCACCGCCAGAGGTGAACGTCAGGAGCACATCCTTCGACGCCGACGCCGCAAGCCGCAGGTAGCTCGCCGAGCCGCCGCGCACCTGGACATCGGCTTTGATGTTGTCGCTCATCAGCGCGACCTTGAGCGGATACGTGGGAATGTTCAGGAACGTCGTCGTATAGATGTTTCTGAAGTTCCAGCTCGGATGGGTGTATTGCGCCAGGACACTCACGCCATCGTCGTCCATGTAGTTCGCAATGGCCCAATCGCGGAAGAATGGCATCGGATCCTGGCCGATCACCGACGTGATGTTGGCCAGCCCGGTGACGGTCGCGTTGTCGAACTTCTGCCAGATGGTGCCGTCCGTGGGTCCCAGCCGGTCGGCGAGATACCGCAAGAAGGACCACGTGGCGCCGCGCGTCGCCAAATCATCGTTGGGCGCGAAAGGCGAATTGTTCGCCGGATCGCGCAGGTACGCGAGGAGCCGCGAGAAGTTCGAAGCTGCGTCGTTCTTGAAGTACGGGTACACCGACGGATTCACCAACCGGATGGTCGAGTCGTTCAGGTTCGAGCGCGGCGTGAATCCGCTCTGCCGGTAATACAACAGCTCCTCGGCCATGTGACTCAGCCCCTCGTTGAGCCACACTTCCTCGAAGTCCTGCGCCGCGCTGTTCACGTACATGCGGCGGCCGGCGTTGATGAGATGCTGGAACTCGTGCGCCAGAACGCCCGTCGTGAGGCTGTCCACGAATCCGGTGGTATGCGTGACGCCGTTGATGCCTGGCGCTGGTGCGGGCACCACCATGTAGAACATCTCGCCTTCGTTGCTGCCGGGGCAGTCATCAGCAGCCGTCGCGCCCTTTTTCGGAAACAGGTCGCGCGGATTGAAGAATCCGCCGACGAAGTATCCCGAGCTGGCGTTCACGAGCTCGTTGACCGTGCGCGTAAAGAGAATCCCGACGCGGCCGTTCTGATCGAAGTCGCTCGGCGCACCGAAGGCGGCGACGTCCATCGCGTAGACGAGTGTGTCGAAGTTCGCGGCAAAGCGCAGATAGTCTGTGGCACTGAAGCCCGGCGTCGGATTCAACGTGTCCGCGAGGACGATCGACTTGGAGCCGACCGCGGTCACGCGCATGGCGTGGTACACGGGGTTGGTGCAGATGGCGGCGCTCACGTTCATCGTGATCAGGTCGCCGACCTGGACGGTGGCAGGGATCACGCCGACCGCGGCCTGCGTCGCGCTGGCCGCGCCGAAGGTCGATCTCGAGATCGCTGCGCGGCGTGCATCCCGCGTGCGAGCGATGCGGCCACTGAGCTCGTCGTTCGCACGCTGGAGCAATTGCGTGTGGAACCGTTCATCAGGTTCCGGCGGAACGGCGCCAGCCGTGCCGAGCGACGAGCGCATGAGCATCGGGCCCGGGATGGGCGCCTTGTACGGACTCGGCGCAGCGGCAAGCCCCTGCCCTAGAATCGAGGCGCTCAGCGAGTTCACCTGATCCGTGGAGCCGTTGAAGGCGAGGAGCGTGTATTCCGCGCCTGCCGTGCTGCCGGAGAGGCACGCGTACTGCGAGCCCGAAAAGATCTGGACGTCACCAACTTTCATCTGCGACGCCGTGGCGAGTCCGGTGCAGATGGACATGCCGGCGGCGAGAACGTTGACGACCGTGGTATCGGCCTTGGGGCCGGAGGTCGCGATGACGAAGGTCGTTCCGCCGAGTCGCAGCACTCTCACGAGGCCAGCTTGGTCCACGCTCACCAGAGATGGATCGACGACCGTGAAGGTAATGGCGTTCGCCGCGGCGGCGTTTCCGAACTGATCGAGCGCGGACGCCGAGATGCGTGCCGTGTCGCCGACATTGGCGAATCGCAGCGTCTTGGGGGTCACCGTGATCTTCGTCGCCGCGCCGGCAATGACCGTCACGGTGGCACTGACCACGACCGGAATGCCGGTGACGCTGGCGGACACGGATGCGCTTCCGGCAATGGTGCCCGACGTGATCTGCGCTGTCGCCTGTCCGTTCGCGTCCGTCACCACGGAGGCCGGACTGGCCGTCACCGCGCCCGTGGCCGTGAAGGACACCGTCACGCCGGGTACAGGAACGCCCTTCGAATCCGACACCTTGACGGTGAACGATCCGGCAGACGACGCCGCGGCGGCCGTGGCAGACGGCGACGTCAGCAGCTCGAGGCGAGTGGCCGGACCTGGCTTGTTGGCTCCGGTCGAAGAATCGGAGCCGCATCCCACGGCCGTGAGAGCGACGGCCACAAGGGCAACGAGTCGGCGTACGGAGATGGTCATCACTTCGTCCTGACCGCGATCAGTTGGAGAGCGCTGTTCACCGCGCCATTCGACGCGCCGAGACTCACCGTGACACTGGCATTCACCGGCAACGACAACTGGAAGTAGGCGGCACCACCCGAGATCACGGTGCCCGAGGTCGTGGCGTTGTTGGTCAACGGGTTCACGACCAGCGGATACGGATTTCCACCCGAGCCGAGCGCCGGAAAAATGCTGTGAAAGTTCCAGCTTCGTTGCTGGTACTGCGTGGTGAGCGCGGCGACGTCATCGATTGCGTGCGAGACCGACCAATCCTTCACGAAGCTCGATACGTCACCGACTGCGCTCTGCAGGTTGGTCAGCCCGTTGCTCGTGTTGTTCACCAACTTGAAGAAGAACGCCGCGTCGGGATCGGCGAGTGAGGAGAGCGACGACGTGGACCGGAGCGGAGAGAGTCCGTGCGACCCGCCCTGCGCGGCGTACCATTCGCGTGCACCCGCCATCATCGGCGTCAGCACGACGCGTTCCTGCTGACGTACGCGGGACTCGACGGCGTAGTCGCGGCGCGGACCTGCATCCTCGTCGGAGGACGACACGCGCAGATACGCGGGCACCGTGCTGCCGAGCGGGACCTGGTCACCAGTTGCACTCGTGGTCTTGAGCGTGTACAAGATGGATCCGCTCGTCTGCACCGTCATGTTCACAACGGTGGCGATGTATTCGGCCGGTGTTCCGCCGGATGTCAGCGTGATGTCGCCCGCGCCGCTCACCGATGTGCCGTTGCCGGCGGTAAAGTTGTCCGTCGCATTCAGTCGATCGACCGAATACCGCAGGAATGACCAGATGGCGCCGCGCGTCGACAGCGAGTCGTCGAAACGATACGGCGAGCTGCTCGGCGGCGCCATCAGATACGATTTGTAGCGCGAGGTATTGCCGATCATGTCGAGATTGAAGGCCGTGCGGATCGTGCTCGTGGAGCGAATGGCGGTGACATCGAGGTTCATGCGCGGCGACAGCCCCGATTCGCGATAGAACAACAGCTCCTCCGCGCTGTGAGCGAGCCCCTCATCTAACCACTTTTCCTCGAAGGCAGTCGCATTCGTGACATAGAGCCGTCGCGACGCGTTGATGAGATGCTGGAGTTCGTGCGCGAGCACCGAAGGGACGACCGAATCCACAAAGCCCGCCGTGCGTACGTTCTGATTGACGGTACCGGTAGGATCGGGCGTCAGGGCGTAGAAGTACTCGCCTTGATTGCTGGCGGCGCACCCGGTGGCGCGCGCGGTACCCGTGCGCGGAAACAGGTCGCGCGAAAAGGCCAGGCCTCCCACGTACGACGTGGATCGCGCCGGCGTCAGCTCGTTCACCGCACGCGTGAAAATGATCGCGACGCGGCCGTTGCCGTCGATGTCCGTGGGCTCGCCGAAGTTGGCGACGTCCATCGGATAGATCAGCGTGTCGAACTTCGCCGAGAACCGCTGAAAGTCCGCGGCGGTGAATCCGGTCTTCGGATTGAGCGTGTCGTTCAGGATGATGGACTTCGTGCCGACAGCGACGACGCGTGCCGCGTGAAAGATGCCGTTCGTGCACGCATCGTTCACGTTCACGTTCACCGAGGTCAAGTCACCGACGTTCAACTGTCCCGTCGGATTGGGGATCTTCGTCGTATCTGTGCTCTGCGTCGGCGCGTCGCTCTTGCAGGCGGACAACACGCCAATGGCGAGCAGCGCGCACGAGATCATGCGTGGTGACAGGGGGACGAGCATTCGTGTGATTGGGCGCAGTGAATGAGAAATCGAAGACCCACCGGTCACGACAAGGCGTACGAATGAGACACGCCAGAACGATGCAACCCCGATTCCATGATGTTTAACCCGCCGCAGGTGTGTGGTTCCGCGGCGGTCAGTCGTCCGCCTCCATATGGTAGCGGCCGTCACTATCGAGTGCCGAGGCGCGGATCACAACGCGGCAGAGTGGGCTGCAGGCAAAGTCGACGGCTCGTCGCTCGAGTTGTCGAAGAGCAACTTCTCGCACTCCATGGCGGTGACGGGGCGCACAAGTAGGTAGCCCTGCCACTCCGCACAGCGCTGCTCGATGAAGAATTGCAACTGCTCGGGCCGCTCCACACCTTCGGCGACCACGTTTACCCCGAGCGTATTGCCGAGTGTGATGACCGCCGCCGCGATGGCGCTGTCGTCGGTGTTCTCCGGCACGCCGCGAACGAAGCTGCGGTCGATCTTCAACGTGTCGATGGGGAAGAGCCGAAGCGCGCTCAATGACGAATAGCCCGTGCCCAGATCGTCGATCGAGACGCGCACGCCCCGCGCCTTCAACGCGCGAAGGCTGTCCACCGCCCGTCCACTCGAGCGCATGGCGATGCTTTCGGTGATCTCCAGCTCGAGGGACGCGGCGGGAAGCCGCGTCTCCGCGAGAATCTGTTCGACATGCCCCACGAGATCCGGGTGCTGTAGCTGCCGCACCGACAGGTTGACGGCCGCACGAAGCTGATCCTGGCCGCGGTCGCGCCATTCCTGAACTTGCGCGCATGCCGTACGAAGCACCCACAAACCCATCGGTACGATGGCGCCCGTCGCCTCGGCCAGCGAAATGAACTCGTCCGGCATGAGCAGGCCGCGCGTGGGGTGATTCCAGCGCAACATCGCCTCGATGCCCGTGATCCCACCCGTGCTCGACTGCACGATGGGCTGGTAGAACAGCATGAGCTGATCGAGCTCGACGGCATGCTGCAGGTTGCTCTCGAGGTCGAGCTGATCGAGCGCGCCCTGATCCGCCTCGGGAACGTATCGCTCGACGACGTCACGCCCCTGCGCCTTGGCGCGGTACATCGCGGCGTCCGCGGTCTTGAGCAAATCCTCGGGGACGTTCGCGTCCTGCGGAAAGAGACTGATTCCGAGGCTCGTGGTGACGAAGAGCTCCTGCCCATCGATCACGATGGGACGCTTGACCGCGGTGATGATGCGCTCCGCGAGCTGCACCGCGTCGTCCGGACTCTGTACGTCGGTGGCGCAGACGGCGAACTCGTCGCCGCCGAGCCGCGTCACGGAGTCCTCGCCGCGCACGGTAGAGCGGATGCGTTCCGCCACCGTTTGAAGCAACACGTCGCCGGCGGCGTGACCGAGTGAATCGTTCACGATCTTGAAGCGGTCGAGATCGAGAAAGAGGACCGCGCACATCGTGTCGTTGCGGCGGGCATGATGGAGCGCCATGCCGAGCTGATTGATGAACAACTGCCGGTTGGGCAGGCCCGTGAGGCCATCGTGATAAGCGATGCGCTCGATGCGCGCGGCGGCGTCCATCGTCGCCTGCCGTTCTTCCTCCAACAGCCAGATGACGAGGCCGAGCGCGAGCCCGACGTACAGCACCAGGTCCACGAGGCCCAGCGCCGCCACATAGGGACCGAAGCTCGCCCGAAGTGAAGGTGTGATCGTCAGCGAGACGAACAGGAGCTGTTGGACTCCCAGGCCGAGAAACGAAGCCATCACGACGCGACGCCCGATACCCCTCGCGATCCGTGGTGCGCGAGAGATCAAGGTGCCGCCGACGCCGAACGCGAGCGCCACGGCGAGCCGGCGCACCGTCACGCGCAAGGTGAAAAGGAGATCGGAGCGGCTCGCATCCCAACCATACGCGACGACGAGCGCCGCGCCGAGCAGCGTGAGGCCCGCCAAGAGGAGTCGCGACGTTCTGGGACGGAGTGCTCGTCCGGCCGTCAGCTCCCCCGTGCCGAGCACGAGCCAGGCGATCTGGAGGTATCCCGCGATGCCGGCCGCCAGCGCCAACGCGAATCGCGCCGGGTGCGTGACCGGGAACCATTGGGAAAGCAGGATCGCGATGCCGCCGGCGCCGGCGTGGACCGCGAGGCCGATCCAGCTATAGGTCCAGTGGCGGAGATACGGACGCCAGTAGCGCCGCAACAGGCCACCAAATACGACCGCAATCAGGACCGCGACGCCGGATTGCGCGAGCAATCCAACGACGGAAAGCAGGGTGGGCTGCGTCATTCAGAGGGTGTACCGAGTCGGACTGGAAAGGACGGGCAATGCGTCGGTGGCTCGGACGGTTTCGCGTCTGGCGGGCCGTCGTCGGCCGTTGCGGCAGGGTGACTCAATCCAGTAAGGTAGGACACCATCGCCCGGCTGGCGAGAGCGCCACTTTATGGAGACACCCGATGCCGCTGTCGCGTAACTCGGTCGTCGTGGCAAGCGACGATCAGGTCTCGACCACGGTCGGAGAGGAGGTCGTCATCCTCGGCATGCACGACGGCGTGTACTATGGCCTGGAGCACGTCGGCTCACGCCTGTGGGAGCTGCTGCGCGCGCCCCGTCGTGTATCGGAGCTGGTGGCCGCCATCACCGCCGACTTCGACGTCGAGGCCGACCGGTGCGAGCAGGACCTCCTTCCGCTACTGGAGCGGCTTGCCGAGCGACGGCTGGTGCGCGAGGTTCTCGAGGGATGAGGGCAATCCGTGCCTGATTGGGCGGCTCGCTCGTCTTTCTAACGATCCTTTTTCGCGCCCCCGCCATGCCCCTGTCGAGCCGCATCGACGATCCCATCCTCGAGCAGATCGCACGCGACACCTTCGCGCTTTTTCCGAAGTGTCATCGCTGCGGTCGGCGCATCGAGTCGTTCGAGGAGGCCGACGTCCGCCTGCATGTGCAGCGGATCGTGCATCGCGGCACGTGCCCTCCGGTTCCGGTCGTCGAACGGGTCCTTCCGCCGGAGTGAGGCGCGGTGGCTGCGCGTCCGGCACATTTGCGTACAGCGAGAGCGACTCCCAACTACGGCAACGGCGCAAAAGCACAGCTACGACGGCAAGGGCAATTCGCAACTACGGCAACGGCAATTAGCCACAGAGGGCACAGAGGCACAGAGAACTACGGTTATGTAGTTCTCTGTGCCTCTGTGCCCTCTGTGGCTCGTTCATTTTGTTTTTTTGTTGTTGTGATTCTCTGTTGTTGTGATTCTCTGTTGTTGTGATTCTCTGTTGTTGTGGTTTTCTGTTGTTGTGGTTTTCTGTTGTTGTGGTTTTCTCGGCAGTTCTCGCCTTCTCTACCGGCTCAGCCGTTTCTGAGCGCGCCAAGGATGGCCACGAGACCGCCGGCGAGCCACATCGGAACACCGATGAGCGCCGCCTTGTTGCGCGGAATCTTCCCCGTCACCGACAGCCCGATCACGAGGAGCACGGTCACCCAGATCGTGAACACGTCCAATCGTCCGACGATCGCGAGCACGAGCGGCGACGTCGTATCCGGATCGAGGAATCGGCCGACGCCGAGGGACAGGCGCAACCGCCCGTTCAACGATGACGGATCCAGGACGAGTGTCTGGAGCGCGTTGAGCACCGATTCCGCCACCCTGGGCACGAACGAATAGGACGCGACCATCAACGCCTGACCGAGCGTCGCGGTCGCGTCCACGAGCTTGCCCAGCCCCCACAGAACGAGACCCGTGAGAAAGATTCCCACGGGCACGAACACGAATGCGCCGATCTTCGTGAAGGATTCGCCGATGCCGCGCGCCTTCTGCGCCATTTCCGGCGTGAAGTTCGGGTTGTTCTTCATCGCCTGCGTCATCGAGCGCGTGAACTCCGCGTCCAGCACCGGTTGCATGGCGCCGAAGCTCGCGAGGAAAATCACGCCGATCAATACGGTCACGACGAGCATCGGAATGCCGAAGCCCGCGCGCGCGCGCCGCGCGAATACCGCGGACGGCGCGTAGAAGATGTCGATGAAGTCTTCCCACACCGACGCCGGTTTCTCGGGCGCGGGGGCTTCTCCATCCCCCGCACGCACACTGCCACCGCCCATTTCGTCGCTCATGTGTCGATGTCCGTTCGCGTGAGTGCCGCCAGAGTCTGCGGCCCGATCCCGCGAAACGCAATCACCGACTCGTCACACCGGCTCGATGACCACCGCCGTGCCGTAGCACAGCACTTCCGTGATTCCCGGCATGAGCTCCGTGGCATCGTACCGCAGCCCGATGACCGCGTTGCCGCCCAGCTCCGCGCCGTGCGAGATCATGATCTGGAAGGCGTCCGCGCGCGCCTGCTCGCAGAGATTGACGAGCAACGTGATGTTGCCGCCGAAGAAGGCCTGCAGCCCCACGCCGATCCGGCCGACGACGGAACGTGACCGCACGGTGATGCCGCGGACCACGCCAAGTGTTCGCGTGACACGGTACCCCGGAATCTCGAGGCCGGTGGTGGCGTAGGGCGTTTCGTACTGATGGACGGGGCTCATGGGTGCCTTGCGGATGAAGTGAACGTTTGACAACGGAACCGGAGCGGCCTACCATCCCGCCCGCGACAACGCCCCGGGAGACTCGACATGCAGAAGGTGCACGCCCTTTTCACGACGCTCGCCCTCGCGCTCATCGTGAGCGCGGCGCCGCGGCTGGATGCACAACGACTCGCCTACCCGCCAACGCGGAAGGTCGATCAGGTCGACACGTACTTCGGCACGACGGTCGAGGATCCATATCGCTGGCTCGAGGACGAGAACGCCCCGGAAACGACGCGCTGGGTGGACGCGCAGAACACCCTTACGTTCGACTGGCTCGGCAGGATTCCCTACCGTGACGCGCTCAAGGCCCGGCTCACGAAGTTGTACGACTACCCGCGTTTCAGCACGCCCAGCCGCAAGGGCGAATACTACATCTTCTCGAAGAACGACGGGCTGCAGAATCAGAGCGTGCTCTACATCCAGCACGGCCTCGACGGCGCACCCCAGGTTCTGCTGGACCCGAACGCCTTTTCGGCCGATGGCACGTCGCGCCTCGCCGGGTTCAACGTCTCCAGAGACGGAACGTACGCGGCGTACGGCATTTCCACGGGCGGTTCCGATTGGATCGAGTTCCACATCATGGAGGTCGCATCCCGGCGGACGCTGCCCGACGTGATCCGCTGGGCCAAGGTCACCGGCACCGCGTGGCAGGGTGACGGCTTCTACTACAGCCGGTATGACGCACCCGACTCTTCGCGCGCACTGACGTCGAAGAACGAAGGACACAAGGTCTACTTCCACCGCATTGGAACGCGGCAGGACGCGGACTCGCTCGTGTTCGAGGACAAGGCCAATCCGCAGCGCTTTCACATCGTCTCCACGACGGAGGACGAGCGCTTCGCCACACTCTCCGTCTCCGACCGCGGCAAGGGACACAAGGGCAACGCACTCTTCATTCGCGGTCGAGCGAGCGCGGGCGGATGGCGGCCGCTGGTGAGCGAAATCGGCGACGACAGCTATCGCATCGTCGACGACGCCGGTGACGCGTTTCTCGTCGAGACGGATCACGGCGCGCCGAACGGCCGCGTGGTGCTCATCGACCCCGCGCGCCCGGGCGAGAAGGATTGGAAGACGGTATTGGCGGAGCGCAGCGAGCCACTCGAGAGCGTGAGCGGCGCGGGCGGCAAGCTCTTCGCGACGTATCTCAAGGACGTCACCACACGGGCGTACGTCTACGATCGCACCGGAAAGCTTCAGAACGAGATCGTGCTGCCGGGGCTGGGGACCGCCGGCGGCTTCGGCGGAAACCATGACGACGCGGTCGTCTTCTACACGTTCACGTCATTCGTCCATCCGCCGTCGATCTACAAGTACGACGTCGCGAAGCGTCGCTCCTCGGTCTTCAGGGCGCCGGAGATTCCGGGCTTTGCCGTGAGCGACTATGAGACCAAGCAGGTGTTTTACACGAGCCGCGACGGCACGCGCGTCCCGATGTTTCTCACCTACAAGCGTGGCGTCAAACGAAACGGCACCAATCCGACGGTGCTGTACGGGTACGGCGGGTTCAACATCACCACGTCGCCGGCCTTCAGCGCGGCGCGCCTCGCATTGCTGGAGCAGGGTGTGGTCTACGCTTCAGCCAACCTGCGCGGGGGCGGCGAGTACGGCGAGAAGTGGCACGAGGCGGGGATGAAGCTCAAGAAGCAGAACGTCTTCGACGACTTCATCTCGGCTGCGGAGTATCTGGTGAAGAACGGCTACACGTCACCGGGCAAGCTCGCCATCCACGGCGTGTCCAACGGCGGTCTCCTCGTGGGCGCGGTCGCGAACCAGCGGCCCGACCTGTTCAAGGTGGTGATTCAGCAGGCCGGCGTGATGGACATGTTGCGCTTCCAGAAGTTCACGATCGGCTGGAACTGGATCGCCGACTACGGCTCGTCCGAGGCCAACGAGGGCGAGTTCAAGGCGCTGCGCGCCTATTCACCGGTGCACAACATCAAGGCCGGGATCGCCTATCCTGCGACGTTGATCACGACCGCAGATCACGATGATCGCGTGGTGCCCGCGCACTCGTTCAAGTACGCCGCCGCGCTTCAGGCGGCGCAGTCGGGAGACAATCCGATCCTCATCCGCATCGACACCAAATCGGGGCACGGCGCCAGCAGCACGACGAAGGCGATCGAACAGACGACGGATCTCTACGCATTCATCTTCAAGAATCTCGGAGTCACCCCGTCGTTTCCCCAGTGACGTTCGCGCCGTCAGCCGCCGATGCCGGCCCTGACGGCGCCGTACGTCGCCTTCCTGGTGAGTGATCCGTCAAACAGCAGCGCGTTGCCATAGCCCGGAAACGCGTTGGGGATCCAGGACTCCGTATCTGTCACGCCCCACACCGTGATCGCCTCGCACGCCGGAACAGCGTAGCATGCCGCCACGATGTCGGTATATCCCTGCGCCTGCGCCGCGATCTCGGCGCTCGTTGCCCCAGGCGCCCGAATGCGGACGTCGAGCTCGGTGAGGTGGATCTTCACACCAAGTCCCGCGAACCGCTGAAATGTCGAGACGAGTGAAGCACGGGAGGGGACGCCGGAGCCGTCGGCGTTGATCTGAAAGTGCGCCTGGAAGCCGACGCCGTCGATCGGTACGCCACGGGTCTTGATGTCCTGCACGAGCGCGAAGGCCGCATCCTGCTTCACACCGGGAAACTCGAGGCTGTAGTCATTGTAGAAGAGCAGCGTCGCGGGGTCCGCGGCGCGCGCGGCTCTGAAGGCGGTCTCGATGTAGCCCTTCCCCAGGGTGTTGGACCAGATCGTCGCCGCGAGCGTTCCATCCGCGTTCAGCGCTTCGTTCACCACGTCCCAGGCGTAGATCGTCCCCTTGTAGTGCGCTACGACGGTTGCGATATGGTCCTGAAGCACCTTCTGGAGAGTGTCGGCGGTCCACTGTCCGCTCATCAGCCAGATGGGATTTTGATTCTGCCAAGCCAAGGTATGACCGCGCATCTTCATGCCGTTGGCCTGCGCGAACTCCAACATCTGATCGCCGCGGACGAAGTTGTAGACCGATCGCGATGGGTGGATCGTCTGCCACTTCTGGGCATTTCCCGCCGTGACGAGGTTGAACTCCCTGGCGACGAGCGCGTCGTAGGCCGTTGATGTGCCGAATGTCACGTCGAGCGCCGTGCCCATAGAGCGGCTGGTGCGCGACACGTAATACCGGAGCCCACTGTCCGTCGCGGGAGGCATCACCTTGCACAGCGCCTGCGTTGGGTCCTCCGCGCAGCTCTTGATGCCCGAAGCGGTGACACTATCGCTGCCCCCGCAGGCGACGACGAGACCGAGGCAGACTGCAGCGAGGGGAGGCGAGAGGCGCATGCGATATGAGGCTGGAAAGGTTATGTAACTTTAAATAACAAATTACACAAGCACCCCGGCCGGGAAACCGCCATCATACGAACGCGTAGTCTTCCCAGATCATCCGTTCTCCACGTTCACTGCCGGAGTCGTCATGGATCCCGAAGTCCTCAACTTCGCCGAAGTCGCCACGATCATCGTCGGTTTGGTGGGGGGCCTGTGTCTCATCGGCGTCGTCACGTGGAGGATGACCATCAGCGGAAGACGGGCGCCCCTCGACACCGAGCTCCGCGACCGCATCGAAGGGTTGCAGCAGTCGGTGGACACCATCGCGATCGAGGTGGAGCGCATTGCGGAGGCGCAGCGTTTCAGCGCCAGACTGCTGTCCGAGCGAGCGGAACAGCAGCCGCTACCTCGGTGAGACCAATGGACTTGTCCGACCTCAACGACGTGACTGCCTGACCGCGCTGGTCGTCGATTCTGGATGCCTGCGTCCACCCTGCGCTGCCCCGGCTGTGGCGCACCCGCCGCCGCCGACGCCCAGCACTGCGACTATTGTGGCTCGGCCCTCGCCACCGTCACCTGCGCGTCCTGCTTCGCGCCGATGTTCAAGGGCAGCCGCTTCTGCTCGCAATGCGGGGCCGAGGCTACGCGGGAGGTGCTCGATGATGCGCCGCTCAAGTGCCCGCGCTGCCGAGCGGAGATGCAGACCCTGCTCCTGGGCACCATGCGCGCGCGTGAGTGCTCGGAATGCGGCGGACTCTGGATCGCCCCGGACACGCTGCAGAAGCTCTGCAACGAGCGCGAAGCCCACTCGGGCGTGATCGGCGCCCTGGCGGCGCGGATCCCGAACAACACGACGCCGCCCGATGTCGTCCGATATCTGCCGTGCCCGCAATGCACGACGCTCATGAATCGCACGAACTTCGGCAAATCGTCCGGCGTCGTCATCGACGTCTGCAAGCGCGACGGCGTGTGGTTCGACCGCGGCGAGCTGCAACGCGTCATCGGATTCGTGGATGCCGGAGGCCTCACGGCGCAGCGCGAGCGCGATCGCGAGCAGCTCGCGGATGACCAGCGGCGTCTTGCAACGATGCAGGCGTACGGCGGAGGCCCGATTTCGGTATCGCGATCCTACAATTCGGTCGTGATCCACGGAGGAAAGTCAGACGACAGCACCACCGACGGCGTCGACGGCATTCTCCTTCAGATTGCTGGACTCTTTCACGGCTAGATCCACCACAGAGGCAAGAGGCGCATCACAATGACGCTTGGCGAATTCATCAAGGGCGAGCTGATCGACATCGTCGAGTGGCTCGAGACGTCACCCGACACCATGGTGTGGCGCTTCGTGCGCCCGAACAACGAGATCAAGAACGGCGCCCAGCTCGTCGTGCGGCCCGGCCAGCAAGCCGTGTTCGTGGATCAGGGCAACGTCGCCGACATCTTCCTTCCCGGTCAGCACGAGCTCTCCACACGCAACCTTCCCGTCCTGTCGCGCCTGCGCGGGTGGAAGTACGGCTTCGCGAGCCCGTTCAAGGCGGAGGTCGTCTTCGTCAGCACGCGCCAGTTCGCCGGCGCGCGATGGGGCACCAAGGCGCCCGTGATGACCACGGATCCCGAGCTCGGGCCCGTGCGCCTGCGCGCATTTGGAACGTACACCGTTCGCATCGCGAACCCGGAAGCGTTCGTGCGCGAGCTCGTGGGAGCCAACGCGTCTCTGAGCATCGAGCAGATCAGCGACCAGCTGCGCGATCTCATCGTCGCCCGTTTCAGCGACACGCTCGGCGAACAGCACGCATCGGTTCTCACGCTCGCGTCGCGCTACGTGGAACTGGGTGACAGGACGGCGCAGCGCCTCGCACCGGAGCTCGCGCGCTTCGGGCTCGAGTGCACGCAGATGATCGTCGAGAGCATCGCGCTCCCGGATGAAGTCGCGGCAACCCTGGACCAGCGGACGCGCATCGGGCTCATCGGGGACATGGGTGCATACGCGCAGTTGCAGGCTGCGGACGCGGTGCGCGACGCCGCGCGCAATCCCGGCGGTGGTGCCGCGGCGGCGGGCGCGGCCATGGGTGTTGGCATGGCCATGGGACAGCAGCTCGCCGCAAGGACGGGCTCGGCAATGAATCCGCCAGCGTCCGTGAGTCCGCCGCCGATTCCGTCTTCGTCGTACTACATGGCGGTGAATGGCAAGCCCGTCGGTCCGTTCGACATGGCTTCACTGCGTGAGCGCGCGACAGATGGCGGGCTCGTGAAGTCCACGCTCGTATGGCGCGAAGGTATGCCGCAGTGGGTTGCCGCTGGCGACGTACCCGAGGTCTCGTCGCTGCTGCAGTAGACTCCGCTGGAAATTCTTAGCGGCCGTCGTTCGCGGTCTTCCCGTCCATTCCACGCCCGGGGCATGGGCGTTGCCACTTCATCTCAGGCGACACGCGGCAGATCACCGCCGAGCCTGGTGACGATGGGCAGCACAGCAGCGGAGGACTTCGAATGAGCACACGTGTATCGAACGTTCGATTGGCAGGCGTGGCTATGGCGCTCGCAGTCGTGGCCAGCACCGCGGGCGCGCAGGCACGAACAACGAGAGTCAGCACGCGGAACGCGCCCTGCCCGTCCGCGTACAAGGACTCGACGGCGATGCGGACCAGTCCCGCACCGGCGACGAGCACCACAGGCAGTATGAGCAACCCGACGTACAGCTCCACCGATACGACCGTGCGAGTGTCGCCGGATACGTCGAAGGCGCGGTATGCGCACTGTCGCCGGACGCGAAACACACGTACCGCCGGCGGCGAAGTCGGGCTGACGCGCGCGCGTTCGCAGGAGCGCATTCCGGTATCGAAGGAAGTCGGAACCGGCCCGGTGCGTGATACGATGCCGGCGCCTGTGATCGCGCCGGATACGGCGACGCCGGCACCACCACCTCCGCCGCCTCCGGCACCCGTGGAAACGTCCACGTACGTGCCGCCCGCTCCGCCGATGGTGGTGAAGCATTACGGCAACTGGTACATCGGCTTCGGCGCGGGTACGGCCGTCCCCACGGAGGAACTGCGACAGGCGTACAACTCCGGCGTCTCGATGCATGTGCCGATCGGGTGGGAGTCCGAGTCCTCGTTGCTCGGCGCGCGCCTGAACCTGGGCTACTCCAAGTTCGAGGGACGCACGACCTTCCGGTCCACGGGAACGACGACGCCAGGGACGGGATCGAGCAGCACCGCGACCCTTCCGCTCGACGCGATTCAGTTGTGGTCCGCACTGGCAGATCTGACGTTGCGACTTCCCGTATTCGGAAACTCGCTCGGCGGACCGATGAACGGTCTGTACGCGGTGGCGGGTGGTGGCCTCAATCAGTTCCGCGACTTCGCGTTCAACCTCCAACGGACCAACCCGGAGCTCGTGACGGCCGACAACATGAACAAGGAAGCCATCACGAGCTGGGCGCTCAACGCTGGCGGCGGGCTCTCGGTGGGCCTGGGGATGGCGGACGTCTTCGTGGAGTCGCGCTATGTCACGGCCTTCACCCCGAACCATCGCACGAGTTACGTGCCGGTCATACTCGGTCTCGCGTTGCGATACTAGTGTTGGCTCGGTAGGACAGGAGGACAGGAGGACAGGAGGACAGTAACGGCGGGTTGGCCGTTGGCTGTCCTACTGTCTTGCTATCCTACGGCTTCGCTGCCGGAATCGTCGGATCCTTTGCCCCGGTGCCAAGATTCAGCCTGATTCGCGGCTGATCGGCGGGGACGTCGCGCACCATGGTGGCGGGACGCTTCCGCTGTGCGAGATGCATGAGCTTGTCCCGGAACACTGCCACGCCCGCGGCAAGTGAGATCACGCCAACGCCCGAGACAACCAGAACCAGTCGCCTGCGTCGCGATGACGTGCGGCGGCGCCGCAGTCTGGACGATGACGGGACGAACAGCGTTTTCAGGCGGGGACGATCGGCGGGATGCCGCATGGCGTGACAATGATAGCGCACGCGACCGTACGGCGAAATATCCGTCATCTCGACGCCCTGCGCCCCCCGCGGCCTCGATGCATGTTTCACATCCGGCGCGCGGAAAGCTGCCGCCGATGCGCCGAGAGCTGCCGGCACATGGCGCGCGCGGCGTAGCTATCTCACGATCAGCGCGGCGATGCCCACGGTGGCAACCTGGGCATCCTGTGCTGCCGTGCCCCCGCTGACGCCCACGGCACCGATGACCTGTCCGTCCACGACGATCGGGACGCCGCCTTCTATCGGCAACGCGTCGGCCGCCAGGAGCTGGATGCGTCCCGCGGTTACGGACGAATCGAGCGATTTCGTCGGGCGCTGAAAGCGCGCCGCCGTGCGGGCCTTTCGCTGCGCGAACTCGGCATTCGAGGGACGCGTGCCGTCACCCTTGTGGAACAACACCAGCTCACCGGCAGCATCCACGATGGCGATCGACATGCTCCAGTTGTTCTTCCGCGCTTCCGCTTCCGCGGCGGCGACGATGTTCTTCGCGCCGTCGAGAGTGAGAGCTTTTGTGGCGCGGAGCTGCGCCGCGGCGGGCGTCGCGCCGATCAGCATGAGTGCGGCGGTGAGAAGGACGAGTCGTCGCATGGGTCGTGAGAGGATTGAGGAGACGATGCGTTGGCGAAGCGGAACCGCTCCGCTAGACGGCGTGGTCGGCGCGGAGATTCTCGCCACCCCACGCCCGGCGCGACGTCCAATCGCGCGGCTCGGCGGTCCAGAATTCATCGCTCGCGGGAAGCCCGAGCGCAATGAGGCCGGCGGTGCACAGGTACAGGCTGCCCGTCGAGATGTAGCCTTCTCCGATGGCGGGTTGGTGCCCTGCGAAGCCGATGGTGAGCCAGCCATTGACGTCGAATGTCCGCGGCGCTTCCATCATGCGGCGGATCACCGCCGTCATCGCGGTCCGCACTTGCGCCGGCGTCACGCCGTCGGGCAGCTCGCGGCGCAGGGCCATCTGGCCGAGGAGCTGCAACGCACCGAACCGGTAGGCGAGTGAACGGCCAATCGGCGGGAACGTTCCTTCGGGCGAGATCATCCGCTCCTGAATTGCCGCGTAGCGGCGCGCACGTTTCACGATTTCAGGCACGCGCGCCGCAATGTCGGGACGCACGTCTCCGAGTACGCGGCTGACGTCGAGCAGCATCGGTTGAATGACGAAGCTGTTGTAATAGTCCCAGTGGAACGACGCGCCATCGCCGTAGACGCCGTCGCCCTTGTACCAGCTCTCGTGCTGACCGAGCGCATGATCCACCGGCTCGGCCTTCCAGTCTGCGCCCACGGAGTGCAGTGCTGTTTCGATCATGGCGCTGAACAGCAGCCAGTTCGATTCGCTGGGACGAATCGCTCGCGTGGACTCGAGCGCCCGCACCACGTTCGCCTTCGTCGTGGGGTCGAGTGGCTCCCACAGCGCCGTGGGCGCGCGCACGATGCCGTGTGCCAGGAACGCGGCGTCCACGAGTGGCTGCGCGCCCTTCGTGAAGTTCACGTAGTCCGGCGACTGCGGATCTGTCGCGTGCGAGAGTCCGCCGCGCGCGAGCCCTGCCAACCGGTCAAGCATGGCGCCTTCAGGCGTCGGATCGACGCCGAGCTCGAGCCATGGCGCGATGCCGGTGAAGACGCGTCCCAGTGCCTCGAGGTGCGTGTACGCGGCGCGTGCGTTCGTGGCCGCAGGGCCCACTTCCACCGGCATACGCTCGCGCAGACGCCCCGCAGCCGCGCTCTCGAGCACCGGCGTCGCTATACGAGTCATGACATCGACCCAATAGCGCCGATCGTCTGCCGGTGATCCATATTGCGTCGTGACCGGCACGCTCCGTTCGGCGCGCAGAGGCCACGGACGCATCGCGCCCATCGCGAGCAAGCTCGCGACGAAGTCGCGCCGTCGAGTCACGACACGCGTGCGCTCAGATACTGATCGATCTCCTCGGCCGCGTCGCGCCCTTCGCGGATGGCCCACACGATGAGCGACGCGCCGCGCCGTGCGTCGCCGGCGGCGAAAACGCCCGGCACCTGCGTCTCGTAGGTCGTGCGCGTATCGATGACGCCGCGCTTGAGTCCGACGCCGAGTTCCCGAAGCCACGGCGCGTCTTCCGTGCCCTGAAATCCCATCGCGAGCACCACGAGGTCGGCGGGGATGTCGAACTCACTGGCGGCTCTCGGAACAACCTCGGTCGATCCGTTGCTCGCCACGCCGACGTCCACGCGCACTCCATGCAGGCGACGTACGGCGCCCCCTTCACCCGAAAAGGCCGTCGTCGCCGTATTCCATTCCCGCTCGGTTCCCTCGTCGTGCGCATGTGACGTGCGAAGCTGCATCGGCCAGAGTGGCCACGGCGTTGACGAGGCGCGCGTCACCGGTGGCTGCGGCATGAGCTCGAACTGCGTCACGCTCTTCGCGCCCTGACGAATGCATGTGCCCGCGCAATCGGAGCCCGTGTCGCCGCCTCCGATGATGACGACGTGCTTGCCGCGCGCGGAGATCTCGTGCGCGGGATCCACATGTTCCCCAAAGAGGCGCTCATTCTGCTGGCGGAGGAGATCCATCGCGAGATGGACGCCCCGCAGTTCGCGCCCGGGCACGCGCAGCTCGCGCGGCGTGCATGCTCCCATGGCGAGACACACGGCATCGAACGCCGTGGACAGCTCCGCGACGGAGACGTCGGTCCCGACGTCCACACCCGTGCGGAACGCGATGCCTTCCGCCACGAGCTGCGTCATTCGCCGTTCGACGACGTGTTTCTCGAGCTTGAAGTCCGGAATGCCGTACTGAAGGAGTCCGCCGGCGCGCTTCGCGCGCTCGAATACGGTGACCGTATGTCCGGCGCGCCTGAGCTGCTGCGCCGCGGCGAGTCCCGCGGGCCCGGAACCGACGACGGCAACGCTATGTCCCGTCTCGCGGCGCGGCGGCTCCGGCGACAGCCATCCCTCCTCGAATGCGCGGTCGGCGATGGCTTGCTCGATCGTCCGGATCGCCACCGGCTCGTCCACGAGAGAGAGAACGCAGGCGGACTCGCAGGGGGCCGGACACAGGCGCCCGGTGAGCTCGGGAAAGTTGTTCGTCGAGTGAAGCAGCACCGACGCATCTCGCCAGCGCCCGCGACGAACCAGCTCGTTCCACTCCGGAATGACGTTGCGCACGGGACAGCCGGTTCCGCTCTGGCAGAACGGCACGCCGCAATCCATGCATCGCGCGCCCTGCTCCGCGAGCGCCGCATCGGTGAGCGGAACGTAGAACTCGTTCCAGTGCATCACACGCTGCGCTGGTGCTTGCCGCACCGGCGTCGCGCGCCGCAGCTTGAGAAACCCCCTGGGATCACCCATACCGGGCGCCCTCGGACTCTGCCACGCGACGTGCCTCGCGCTCCAGCGCCTCGCGGTATTCCACCGGCATCACCCGCACGAACGAGCGCACGGACTCCGACCACCGTCCGAGCGCACGCTTCGCACGCCGGCTGCCCGTGTATCGCATGTGCCACTCGAGCAGGCCGTGCAACGTGCGCTCGTCTTCCGTGGTCTGCACCGCCTCGATCTCGAGGGTGTCCGTATGCGATCGCGCGCGGAAGGTGCCTCGCTCATCGGCGACAAAGGCAAGTCCGCCGCTCATGCCCGCCCCGAAGTTGCGGCCGACGCCACCGAGAATAACGACGATGCCTCCGGTCATGTACTCGCATGCGTGATCGCCGACGCCTTCGACCACAATCCGAGCTCCACTGTTCCGCACTGCAAAGCGCTCGCCTGCCGCGCCAGCGATGAACACTTCACCAGCAGTCGCGCCGTAAAGCGCCGTGTTGCCCACGATGACGGTGCCGTCCGCCAGCAGCCGCGCGCCCTTCGGTGGACGAATGGCGACACGTCCCCCCGACAAGCCCTTGGCGACGTAATCGTTCGCGACACCTTCCAGCTCGAGCGACAGACCATGCACCGCGAACGCACCGAAGCTCTGCCCTGCCGCCCCGCGGAAGCGCAGCACGATGGTGTCCGTGGGAAGCCCCTCCCCTCCATACCGTCGCGCAATCTCTCCCGAGATCTCGGCGCCGACCGCGCGCTGAGAGTTGCGAATCGGCAGCGTCGCGCGCACGCTCTCGCCGCGCTCGAGTGCCGGTGCGGCGAGATCCATCAGGGCTTGTGATTCTGCGTCTCTTCGAGGCGACATGCGCTCCGCCCGCACGTCGCGCCACTCGCGCGTAGCGTCCGGCTGATGCAACAGAGCAGACAGGTCGAGCATGGCGGCCCGTCCGCCCACGGCACTCGTGCGGGACTCCAGCAGGTCGACTCGTCCCACCACCTCGTCGAGTGTCCGCGCGCCCAGCCTCGCGAGGATCTCTCGCACCTCTTCGGCGACGAAGAAGAAGTAATTCACGAGATGCTCGGGCTTGCCGGCGAACTTCTCGCGCAGCACCGGATCCTGCGTCGCGATGCCGACCGGACATGTGTTGAGATGGCATTTTCGCATCATCACGCAGCCGGCCACCACCAGAGGCGCCGTCGCGAACGCAAACTCCTCGGCACCCAGCAGCGCGGCGATCACGACGTCGCGTCCGGTTTTCAGTTGGCCGTCCGTCTGGAGGCGCACCTGACCGCGCAGGTCGTTCAGGATGAGCGTCTGATGTGCCTCGCTGAGTCCGATCTCCCACGGAATGCCCGCGCGCTTGATCGACGACAGCGGCGACGCTCCGGTGCCCCCGGAGTCGCCGGAGATGACGATGAGATCCGCACCCGCCTTTGCCACGCCAGCCGCCACGGTGCCGACGCCCGCCTCCGAGACGAGCTTCACCGAGATCGTCGCCTCGGGGTGCACGCTCCGAAGGTCGAAGATGAGTTGCTTCAGATCTTCGATGGAGTAGATGTCGTGGTGTGGCGGCGGCGAAATGAGCGACACGCCAGGCGTCGAGTGACGAATGCGCGCGATCTCATCGTCCACCTTGTGGCCGGGCAGCTGTCCACCCTCTCCCGGCTTCGCACCCTGCGCGATTTTGATCTGGAGCTCGCGCGCGTTCACGAGATAGAGCGCCGTCACGCCGAATCGCGCGGAGGCCACCTGCTTGATCGCGCTGTTGCGCCGCGTGCCGAAACGCGCCGGGTCCTCGCCGCCTTCACCCGTGTTGCTCCGGCCGCCAATCTCGTTCATCGTCTCCGCGAGCATCTCGTGCGCCTCGCGGCTGAGCGACCCGAATGACATGGCACCGGTGGCGAATCGGCGCACGATCGCCGTCGCCGGTTCCACGGTCTCGAGCGGAATCGGCTCGCGCTCCTTCACGTCGAGCAGCGCCCGCAGCGACCGGTCGCCCAGCTGAAAATCGTTCGCGGCGTCACTGAATGCGCGATACGACGAGGCGTCGCCGTCGCGCGCGGCGCGCTGGAGCGTCGCAATCGTCTGCGGATTCCAGGCGTGACGCTCACCCTGAATGCGATAGTGATACTCCCCGCCGTCCTCGAGCAACGCGTCACCGGTCGTCGAACGGGCTCTGCGCCGAACGTCCTGTGCGATCTCCGCCAGGCCGACGCCGCCAAGTCGCGACGACGTTCCGGTGAAGTGTTGCGCGACGAGCGACTTCGAGAGCCCCAGCGCCTCCCATGCCTGCGCGCCGCAATAGCTCTGCAGCGTGGAGATGCCAAGCTTCGAGAGCACCTTGAGCAGCCCCTTCTCGAACGCCTTGATGAGGTTCGCGCGCGCGTTCACGGCGGACGTTGCGATCGAGGCGTCATTCGCGAGCAGCGCGCAGGCGTTCAGCGCGAGATACGGATGCACCGCCGCCGCGCCATAGCTGAACAGCAGCGCGACGTGCGACACTTCACGCGCGTCTCCGGATTCGCACACGATGCTCACGCGTGAGCGACGGCCTTCGCGAATCAGGTGATGGTGCACAGCTGCCACCGCCAGGAGCGACGGCATGGGCAGCGACGCCTCGTCGCGGACACGATCGCTCAGGATGATGATGCCGAATCCGGCATCGACCGCCTCGACCGCCTCGCGACACAGCGCCTCCACCGAAGACGCCAGCGCATCGTCGCCGGCGCCATCGCGGAACGACGCGGTCAGCGTGCATGCACGAAGGGACGGCTCGGCGAGCGCGCGAATGGCGGTCATCCCCCGGGCGTCGAGCACGGGATGATCCAGCCGGATCTGTCGCGCGTGCTCCGGCGACTCATCCAGCAAGTCATGCAACGGGCCGAGGAATGTGCCGAGCGACATCACGACGCGCTCGCGGATCGGATCGATGGCCGGATTGGTGACCTGCGCAAAGAGCTGCCTGAAGTACGAGTAGAGCAGTTGGGGGCGATCGGACAGAATCGCGCTCGGCGCGTCGTTCCCCATCGAGCCGACCGGCTCGTCTCCGGACGCCGCCATGGGCGCGAGCACCATGCTGAGCTCTTCGCGACTGAAGCCGAAGCGCGCAAGATTCGCGCGGATGGCGTCGGCCTGATCGGCCAGGAGCTCGGCCTCACCGGGATCGCTCTCAGGCAGCTCGAGGGGCACGCGATGATTCGCGATCCACCTCGAGTATGGCCGGTGCGACGCCAGCTCGTTCTGCACGTCGTCGTCGGTCAGCACCTTTCCGAGCAGCGTATTCACGACCAGCATGCAGCCCGGCTGCAGCCGGCCCTGCGCCCGGATGCGTTCGTTGGAGACGGGCAGCGCACCGGCCTCGGAGGCCAGCACCACCCAGTCGTCGTCGGTCACCGTCCACCGTGCGGGGCGCAGTCCGTTTCGGTCCTGTAACGCGCCGATCACACGTCCGTCGGTAAAGGCGATGGCAGCGGGTCCGTCCCACGGCTCCATCTGCGAGGCGTGGTACTCATAGAAAGCGCGACGCTCCGCCTCGAGGTCCGGATCGTGCTCCCATGCCTTCGGCACGAGCATCGCCATCGCATGCTGCAGCGGACGTCCCGCGTGGACGAGGAACTCGAGCACGTTGTCGAGCGTCGCCGAGTCGCTCTGCTCCGGCTTGATGATGGGCAGCAGCTCGCCCATCGCGTCACCGAACGGGCCCGCCGCCATGCGCTCCTCACGCACGCGCATCCAGTTGACGTTGCCGCGCAGCGTGTTGATCTCGCCGTTGTGGCAGAGCATCCGATACGGGTGCGCACGCGACCACGTGGGAAACGTGTTCGTGGCGAACCGCGAGTGGACGAGCGCAAGACCACTCATCGTTTCCGGCGCGGTGAGATCGGGGTAGAAACCCGCGAGCTGATCGGGACGCAGCAATCCTTTGTACACGATCGTGCGCGACGAGAGGCTCGCGACGTACGACCGCTCCTCTCCGGGCTGATCGTCCAGCGCGCGTTCGATCGCTCGGCGCAACACGTACAGCGTGCGCTCGAACGCAGGCGCGTCGTCGGCGTCCCGGTGCAGCGCGGGAGGCGCCACGAAGAACTGCCGGATGCTCGGACGCGTGCGCGCGGCCTCGCCGCCGAGCAGCGCATCGTTCGTGGGGACGTCGCGCCATCCGAGCACGCGGCAGCCGCGATGGGTGACACAGCGTTCGATCGCCTGCTCCGCAGCGTGCCGCGCTTCCGCCAGCGTCGGGAGGAACACCATGCCCACGCCGTATTCGCCGGCGTCCGGCAGCCGAAAGTCGAGCGGCCGGCAGGCCAGCCGGAAGTGCGCGTGCGGAATGTGGAACAGAATGCCGGCGCCGTCCCCCGTTTGCGAGTCGCCGCCGATGGCGCTACGATGCGCGAGGTTGGTCAGCAGCTCGAGTGCACGCTCGACAACCTCGCGCGAACGAACGCCGCGCAGGTGCGCAACGAAGCCAATACCGCACCCGTCGTGCTCGAATGCCGGATCGTACAATCCCTGTGCGGGCGGGAGTCCCCGGAAGTCGCGCGGCATCGTCACTCCTTTCATTACCGCGACATGGCACTCTGAGTCAATAGGTGAGCATATTGCACGTTCAACGTGCAAATTGTTGCGCGTGGCACACGGATGCGGCGGGCAATGGGGCGGCAAGGAGGTCGGAGTCGGATCAGAGGTCACCACTGGAGACTCTCCGCATCCGACGCCCGTGCGGCGATGGGACGGCTGATGGCAGAATCCAGAATTCGGACGTCTGACCCTGATTCTGAACCGTCGTTCCCTACCGGGTACGCTGTTTTACCGGGTGCCGAGTACCGGGTACTGGTCTTCACTACTGCTTCGTCAAGGCCAGCTTGGGCGTTCGAATAACAGATTGGGAATTCCGTCTGTGCCGACGTTGACCTCCCAGCCGTGCCGCGCTAGACTGCCGCTCACTCCGGTAGAACGCCGCCGGACGTTGTCCCGGACGAGACCGGGAGACACCACGGAGACCTTCATGGAGTCAGACCAACGACGCTTCGTCAGCCGGCCATCGTGCCGGCCATGGCACCGCGCCGCGGCAGCGCGGCTGGATCGGCCTGGCGTCTAGGTCCTCCGGCTCTCTTCCGCGTCGCTGACCCGACGCAGCGCCCCGCGCGCCGCCATCGCGAGATGGCCGAGAGGAGAGAGCGATGAACACAACGAAGACCGGCGCCACGGCGCAGGCCTCCCCCGGGTTGACACGTCGCCGCGGTGGCGCGACGGCGTCCGCCGACTCGCGGCTCACCGTGCTCGCCTATGCCGAGGCAGGCGTGGTGCTCTCCGAGCTGGATACGGCCCGTGAGGGACTGACCGACGACGAGGTCGAGGCGCGCCGGGACCGCTTCGGCCGAAACGAGATCGCGCACGAGAAGCCGCCCGCCTGGTACCTCCAGCTGCTGCGCGCATTCGCCAATCCGTTCAACCTGCTGCTCACCACCCTGGCCGTCGTCTCCGGCTTCACCGGAGACCGAGAAGCCGTGGTCGTCATCGGCATCATGGTCGTGGTGAGCACCCTCCTGCGCTTCTTCCAGGAGTATCGCTCCACGCAATCCGCCGAGGCCCTCCGTGCGCTCGTGCGCACGAGCACCGCCGTGGAACGCGCGGGCGACGAGTTTCCGGCGGACAGCACTCCCGCCATGCGCCGCCGCGAGATTCCCATCGAGGAGCTCGTTCCCGGCGACATCGTGTACCTCTCGGCCGGCGACATGGTGCCGGCGGACGTACGTCTCATCGCCGCGAAGGATCTGTTCGTTGGCCAGTCGTCGCTCACGGGCGAAGCATTACCCGTGGAGAAGCTGGATCGCGCGACGGAACCGCCGACGCCGCCGTCCATCACCGAGCTGCCCACGATCTGCTTCATGGGGACGAGCGTCGTGAGCGGCACGGGCACGGCCGTCGTCATCAACACGGGAAGCACCACCGCGTTCGGGCGCATGGCTCGCACGCTCGTCGGACAGCGCGCCACGACCGCGTTCGACGTCGGCGTGCACACGGTGAGCTGGCTCTTCATCCGCTTCATCGCGGTGATGGTGCCGCTCGTCTTCATCATCAACGGCCTGACCAAGGGCAACTGGGTGGAGGCGTTCCTGTTCGGCCTTGCCGTCGCCGTGGGACTGACGCCCGAGATGTTGCCGATGATCGTCACCACCAACCTCGCCAGAGGCGCGGTGAAGATGGCGCGGCACAAGACCATCGTAAAGCGCCTGAATGCCATTCAGAACTTCGGCGCCATGGAGGTGCTCTGCACCGACAAGACGGGCACGCTCACGCAGGACAGGGTCGTGCTCGAGCGTCACGTCAACGTGGTGGGCGAAGAAGACGATCTCGTCCTCAACTACGCCTATCTCAACAGCTTCTATCAGACCGGGCTCCGAAATCTGCTCGACGTCGCGGTGCTCGAGCACGCCGAGGTGAAGCGCGAGCTCTCGATCGATACAGCGTACGCAAAGGTCGACGAGATTCCCTTCGACTTCTCGCGCCGCCGCATGTCCGTCATCGTGGAGCACGAGAGCCGGCATCATGAGCTCATCTGCAAAGGTGCCGCCGAGGAGATCCTCGCCGCCTGCAAGTGGGTCCGCGACGACGAGCCGCATCTCGATCGGCGCGCGCTCATCGTCGAGCTCGAGGACGAGCGGCGCAAGGATGCGCAGGACGTCGTCGCCGAGATGAACGAGGATGGCTTCCGGGTGGTAGCCGTCGCGTACCGCGAGTTCGATCGGGACCACGGCCCGTACACGGTGGCCGACGAGTCCGATCTCATTCTCGCGGGCTTCATTGGCTTTCTCGATCCACCCAAGGAGTCCACGCGTCCGGCGCTGAAAGCGCTCGCCGAGCATGGCGTGCGCGTAAAGATCCTCACGGGCGACAACGACCTCGTGACGCGCAAGATCTGCAAGGACGTCGGCATCATCGTGGACCGCATCGTCCTCGGCAACGAGCTCCAGGGGCTGGACGACGACGCCATCGGCGTGCTCGCCGACGAGTACACCGTGTTCGCGAAGCTCACGCCCGACGACAAGGTGCGCATCGTCCACGCGCTCCGGTCGCGCGGCCACACGGTTGGCTTTCTCGGAGACGGCATCAACGACGCCGGCGCGTTGCGCGAGGCGGACGTCGGCATCTCCGTGGATTCAGCGGTCGACATCGCCAGGGAATCGGCCGACATCATCCTGCTGGAAAAGAGCCTGATGGTGCTCGAGGAGGGAGTCATCGAGGGACGCACGACCTTCGGCAACACCATCAAGTACATCAAGATGACGGCAAGCTCGAACTTCGGGAACGTGTTCAGCGTGCTCATTGCGAGCGCGTTCCTGCCGTTCCTGCCGATGCTGCCGATCCAGTTGCTCACACAGAATCTGCTCTACGATCTCTCGCAGTTGTCGATTCCGTGGGACACGATGGACCCGGAGTACGTCACCAAGCCGCGGCGCTGGAGGGCCGACGACATCGGTCGCTTCATGGCCTTCATCGGCCCCATCAGCTCCATCTTCGACGTCCTGACGTTTCTGGTGCTGTGGTATGCCTTCGGGGCCAATAGCCCGCAGCGGCAAGCGCTCTTTCAGTCCGGCTGGTTCATCGAAGGGCTGCTCTCGCAGACGCTCATCGTGCACATGATCCGCACCGCAAAGGTTCCCTTCGTGCAGAGCCGCGCCGCGGTGCCGGTGCTTGCGCTCACGTCACTCATCGTCTGCTGCGGCATCGCGCTGCCTTACATCGCGCTCGGCAAGAAGCTCGGGCTGGAGCCGCTGCCGTCCGGCTATTTCGTCTGGTTGCCGATCATTCTGTTCAGCTATGCGGCGCTCACGCAGGTCGTGAAAGGCTGGTACATCCGGAAATTTCACGCGTGGCTGTGAGCTCGCGGCGCGTCAGAAGCCCTGGGCCGAGCGCCGCTCGCCGAAAAAGTTCGCGAGTGCGAGAATGGGAATGAGAAGCATCACGGGCAGACCAATGCGTTGCGCCCGGGACAGGCGAGGGCGCGGCCGCAGCGGAGGAGGCTGCGTCGGGCGTTCCATCATCGCTGAGTGCGGCCGGGCATGTCGCTTGCCTCGGGTGATTCACGAAACCTCTGCCCGGGATACATGCCGCGTAACCGCGCTTCGTCCCTCTCCAGGCTCGACCCTCGCGATGACGACGACAACCTCAGGGTCGTCGTGGAGACGCCCAAGGGCACGCGCACAAAGCTCGTGTATGATCCGGATGCGGAGACCTTCTGCGCCAAGAAGATCCTGCCCGAGGGCATGAGCTTTCCGTTCAACTTCGGGTTCGTTCCGTCCACCAAGGCGGAGGACGACGATCCGCTCGACGTGTTGGTGATAATGAGCGAGACGGTCCCTCCCGGCACGCTCGTGTCGGTTCGTCTCGTTGGTGTCATCGAGGCTGTGCAGACCGAAGACGATGGCTCCAGCGAGCGCAACGATCGCCTCATCGCCGTCGCATGCGCGTGCGATCAGTTTCGCGACGTCGAGAAGCTCTCCGAGCTGCCCGACGCGATGGTCGACCAGATCGAACATTTCTTCGTGACTTACAACGAAGAGGAAGGCAGACAGTTCGAGCCCAAGGGACGTCGAGGGCCGAAGAGCGCAGAGAAAATTCTCGAGAAGGGATTGCGAAAGGACGCGCGGAAATCCTGAGGATGTACGCCACCGTGCACCCGCACATAACCCGAACAAATTCGAGCACGCGGGCTTCGAATGAGGTATGGTTCGGTAATGTCGCTTTTGCGACGAAAAGCCTTTCAGGCTGATTCATCTTCCGTCATCGGAACTCGCCGGAGCTCCCGGCCTCTCCCGCTGTCGAACGGTGAGTGCGTTTGCACTCCAGGGCGAGAGAAGGGAGTATGTCCGGAACAGACGGACGGCGGCGCGGAGCCGCGGGCCGCTCGCATGCGACATCGCAGCGAGTTCCTACTGAGAACGGCACGATCAATGGAGAGAACGGTGGCATCGGCGTTCCGCCGTGGCAGGGAGGGAACCGGATCCTCGCCTCCCTGGCGCCCGATGAGCTCTCGGTCATCGGCGCGAGTCTGACAGCCGTTGCACTCGGGATGGGCCGAGTGCTCTACGACCAGCGGGCGGTGATCGATTCAGTGTATTTCCCCGACACCGCCGTCGTATCGCTCCTCAGCCGGATGGAGAACGGAGCCGTCGTGGAGGTCGGCACCATCGGTAACGAAGGCGCCGTCGGCCTCGGCCTCTTTCTCGGGGCGAGCGTCTCCGTCCCCGAGACACTGGCCCAAGTGCCGGGAGACGCCCGGTCCATGAGCGCCGCAGCCTTCCGCTCCGCAGTGACGACGCTCCCGCACTTCCGCGACATCGTTGCACGCTGCATGCACGCCTTCATGACGCAGGTATCACAGACGGCCGCGTGCAACAGGCTTCACGGCATCGAGCAGCGATGCGCGCGGTGGCTGCTCCTGACGCACGACCGCGTCGGCGGAGGAGATTCCTTTCCGCTCACGCACCAATTCCTCTCGTTCATGCTTGGCGTGCGCCGCGCCGGCGTCACCGAGGCGCTCGGCGTTCTCACGCGCTCGGCACTGATCGAGTCACGCGGCGGCCACATCACGATTCTCGACCGGCCCGGCCTGGAGCGAGCCAGTTGCGAGTGCTACGCGATCGTTCGTCGCTACGCGGGTGAGCCGTTCAACGGCCCATCGGTCGCTTGAACGGAGCGATTGCATTCGTCGCCGATCACAGGCAAGGCTCAATGCGCAGACTTAAGTGCGCAACACGACTGGCTGTACGATTACGTACATGAACACGACCGTAAAACTATTTGCCACAACGACTTGCGTGGTGCGATAGAAGCGGTAGACTGGCTATGGACGCTGCGTTGGATTGTTCGCGCAGCATCGAGTCACCGTACAGCGCAACCGCAGGAGTGCAGACCGTGCGCGCCGCAGATTGGTTCTCCAAGCCATCGAGCGCGGTAGCGCCGCCGCAGGCGGCCTTTGTTTCGCGTGACGCTAACGACGCACTGAATGCGCTCCATGCCGCCGTGGACCGTTACAGCCACGACGGCGCAGACCTCGAGCCGGTGCGCCGCCTTGTTCTCCAGTATTGCATGCATGCTCGCCAGGAGAACATCGCGCCCGAGCAGATGCTCATTCGTCTGAAGCATGCGCTCGACGGTGCATTGTCCATTGTCGGTGACGATCCCACCGCGCGGGAGGAAGCCCGCACCAGCATCATCGGCCTTGCGATTACGGCGTATTACTCGGATGGGGATGGCGATGGCGCGAGCCTCTCGCCAACGCAGTAGGCGTCGGTCTCAGGCGACAGTTCTGCAACGCGCTGCAAGGAGTCCGGTCGCCGTGTCGATGTCGATGTCACCGATCAGCAATCCTTCCTCGCCGTACCGCTGATAGCTGAACACTGTCCCGTCGGGACGAATGATCGCCGACGTGGTCGGACACCCGTCACTCGCAAAGTTGACCGTCGCGAAATAACAGGTGTTCTCGGCGGCGCGACATAGGGCCGCCTTTTCGTGAAAGGTGTTCGCCGGATCCGCAAAGGTCGTCGGCCGATAGGAATCCGGTCCCGCCTCGTGAAAGTGCGGATGAAACACGATCTGCGCTCCGCGACGTGCGGCCCAGCGTACCGTCTCAGGGTAGCGCCACCCCTCGTGGCAAATCACGATCCCGAACGTGACTGGCCCCGCTTGAAACACTCTGCGGCCTGCGCCTGGCACGTACGTCGGCTCCTCTGACGGATCGACCTGGACCTTGTCCTGAAAGCCCGCCACTGATCCGTCGTCGTTGATGACGATGGCGCTCGCCACGAGCGCACCGTCCACCACGCGCTCCGTGCCGAGAACGACGGTGATCGTTGCTTTTCCGGCCGCTTCGGCGATGGTGGCCCACGCTCGGTCGAGAAACGCGGCGTCGGGAGCCGGTACGCGACGGCTTACGTCGCGGTAACCAGGAACGAAGCACTCGGGAAAGCAGATGATCTGCGCCCCAGCGCTCGCCGCCTTCGTAATCGCCTGCGTGGCAAGCGTGATCGATTCCTCCGGCGAATCCGGAAAGCGAACATTCGCGAGTGCAATGCGAACCTGGTTCATGCGTTGTTCAGTCTTTCTTCGACTTCGTCTGATCCAGCGCCGCACGAAGCCCCTTTGCCAGCGTCACGGCATCGTCGTTCGCCCAGAAGTGCATGAAGTACAGCCGCGGCGCCTCGTCAAGCATGTGACTGTGCAATGCCGTCATCTCGATACCGTGATCGTGCAGGGCGCGGATCACCGCGTTCACTTCGTTGCCGCGCAGCACGAAGTCGCCGGTGATCGCCGCCTTGCCGCCTCCGGTTGGTTGGAAGTTGATCGCGGTGGCGACACCCATCGAGGGCGGAACCTCATGCCCCATCGATTCGATCTTCTCACCACGCGGAACACTCACCTGGTAGACGACACCGTTCAACTTGCCGGCGACGCCAAGTGCCTTCGCGATGCCCATCGTGTCGAGATCAACGGCCGATGCCGTCGCGGGCGGTAAAGCGGGACCGAGCGGCGTCCTGCTCTGCGCGAGCGCATCGTGAATCGCGTGTGCGATCTTCGCCGCATCGCCATGCGCCGAGATGTGCATGTACATGACGTGCGGCGATTCGCCGAGCACGTGGTTGTGCAGCGCCGTCTGTTCGACGCCGCCTGCTTGCAGCGCACGCATCACCGGACTCACCTCGTTCTCCACGAGCACGAGGTCACCCATCGCCATTGACTGGCCCTTGCCGATCTCCTTGAACGCCACCCAGCTGCCGAGCGCGAGCGCCGGCTTCAGCGTGACCCCGGCAACGGAAACCGTGAGATCGCTTCGCGGAAAGCTGAACCGGATGACGTCACCGGTCTGTATGGCGCCTTTGCGGCCCAGCGCCTCCTCGACCGACGTCCAATTGGCCCTCGGTGCGGCAGGCTTCTGCTGGGCTATCGCCGGCAGAGCAACGGCAAACGAGAGTGCGACGGCAAGTGCCTTCCAAACTGGAGCGGTACGCATCTGAGTCTCCGAAACAGTGATGGCCGATGTAGTGCTAATACCGCACCACGACTCCCGCCTGAATCGTCCTCGCGGGCATCCGGTAGTACTGCGCGTCGCCGAACTCGCTCTCCGAAATCGGATCGCGACGATCGCCGAGATTGCGGCCGTCGAGACGCACCTCGATGTCGCCAGTGCGATAACCGACACCTGCATCGAACGTCGAGAACGACGGGGCGAGCGCCGTGTTGCGCTTGTTGAGATACCGGTCGCCTGAGTAGGTGACGCTGGCGTGCGCCACGATCCCCCGCTCCGGCGCGAATGACAATCCGGCGGACGCGAGATGCCTGGCCGACATCTCGAAGCGATTTCCGCCGAGCTGCGTCGGCAGGCCATCGAAGGCTTGCACGAAATCCACGAACTTGCCGTCGTGAAAGCTGTAGCTCGCGCGCGCGAACAGCGCGCTGGGCAGACGAACGTCCGTCGCCACTTCGACGCCCTTGAAGCGTGTCTTCCCCGCGTTGATGAGCGCCGGCAGTCCGTTGACGACGGTGGCCGTCACCAGGTTCTCCAGGTCCATCTGAAACGTGCTCGCTTCGACGTCGACGCGGCCATCCATCGTGCGGATCTTGACGCCACTCTCATGACTCGACGATGTCTCAGGCTCGAGCACACCTTCATTCTCGGCGAGACTGAAATCGAACGCGGCCGGCTTGAACGTGTTGCGGAAATTGGCGAACAGGCGCACGTGATTGAGGTCCCGCTCCCAGAGTCCGTACATCACGCCAGCGCTGCCGCTCGGACGCGTGTGCGTGACCTCATTGCCCTGTCCGCGCTTCTCGGTGGTCGCATTGAGACGCACGCCGCCGCTCAGCATCAGCCGGTCGGCTGGCCGCCATTCCGCTGACGCGTAAGCACCGAGGAACCTGCGTTCGTCTTCCGCGTCCTTGTCGAGCGTTGATGGCTCCGATACGGCCGGCGCGGGTGACCCGCTCAGCGGCGCGGTATACGTGAATGTCGCTCCTTGCGCCTCGCCCGTGGCAAACAGGACATCGGCGCCGGCCATGAAACGCACCCGCGACAGCACTGGCCAGATGATGTGCGAGTCCGCGTAGACGTCGTTGACGTCGATGCGCTCCTTGAACCCCGACGCATTGTTCGGCGTGTTCGAGACGTCGGTGAGGAAGCCGCGGAAGATTCTCTGCGCCGAGTGTGTGAACGAAGCCGTCGCGCCCCACACCGCGCTCGTCATGACGGGACGCTCCATGCCACCCGCGATCGACAACCGATCGTCGTTCATGTAGGCGCCCCGCGGATTGTGATTCGCGTCGAGCGGAGTCTTCACCGACAGCGTCTGCCCTTCCCGTGGGTGCGGGCTCGCGGGATCCTGACGAAGGCCGGTGATGTCCGCCTTGATCCAGGTCTTCGATGCGCCGTCTACCCTGGCCGTACGCAGGAGTGCATGTCCGCGCGTGAATGACGTGCGGTCGTCCTTGAATTCCTGGCGATCGAAATCGCCACTGGCCCGCGACTTCCAGTCCTCGCTCAACGGAACCGCGAGGTCCACCGCCGCTCCGCCGCTGCCAAAGCTTCCGCCATGCGCATCGGCGTAACGCGCACTCGCCGCGGCCGCTTTGTGCACCACGTGAATGACGCCGACGAACGAGGTTGCCCCGTAGGTCACCGGCGCCGGTCCACGGAGAATCTCGATGCGCTCCACGTCGCGCAGCGTCAGGGTCGCAACGGCGGGATTGAAGGCGCCGCCCCACGGAATGTCATCCACCACCAGCAGGAACGCGTCGAATTCGCGAAGACCCCAGATCTCCGGCACGGCGCTCGCGGGCCCGTTGTCGCCGCCAGGCGCAATCGCGACACCGGCGGCAAGAGCCAACGCATCCCTGAGCGACGTCGCACCGCGCGCGCGCAGATCGTCGCCGTTGATCACCTCGATCGACGCAGGGACATCGTGCGGCGCCTCAGGCACTCGTGTGGCGACGACCTCGACAGGCGGAATGCCGACCGGCGGGCGTGCCGGCTGGGCTTGTCCAGCTGCGCGCCGCGCGCCACCGACAACGCACAGTGCCGCTACAAGCCCCAGCTGAAGTCGGTAACTGGACTGCATGATGTATCGATTCTCGGGAGCGGTGGAAACACGTCCTGATACTTGCTGCACTCACAACGTAGATACGGCTCGGAGTGCTGGACAAGGGCGCTGGCCAGTCGATACGCACGTCGCCGGAGACACCGAAGCGTTGCGTCTCGGCAGCCCGGTGGGTCAGCCCAGTGCCGCCACGAGCGATTCGATGTGTCGCTCGACGCGCGCAGGATCGATGAGGGCAAAGTGGTCCGCGGGCGCCTGAAGCGCGAGCGCCTCCGGTCGATACCGCGAGCCAAGCACCCCGTCGTCCAGATTCCGGAGGCGCAGCGATTGGACGAGCGCCGCACACGTATCACTCTCTTCAAAGACGCAGCGCAGGAGCGCCACGCGCCCGTTGGCCTTCCGGAACCATTCGGCGAACACGTCGTCGCTCGACTGGAAAGGCGACAGGATGTCGCTGGCGAGACGCGTAAGGGGTCCGACGTCGTCGCGGAATTTCCGCAGGGCATCGAGCACGTACGCCATCACGTTGAGCCACTCGTCGAGGCTCGTCGCCCCGGCGCCAAATCGCTGGAGATCTGACAGCAGCGCGGCGGCGCCTTCACTCTGGAGGTTGGAGAACACGCGGCTCGCGAAACAGGTTGCGAGCGAGAGATTGGGCCCTAGCGCCAGACACGCGTCGACACGCGGGCTGTCTGACTCCGCCGTCGCGAGCAGACGCAACGCGAGGTCCGCCCCAGAGGAAAACCCAATCAGGATCACCCGGTCCGGTGAGACACGCGAGATCGCGTCGCGAAGCAACTCGCGGACGAGCCCGATGTGGGTCTCGATCGCGATAGGCACGCGCTGTCGCTCAGCGACGCGCTCGAAGCCGAAGAGTGAGGGCGCAATGGCGCGATATGGCGACGTCTCGAGCACGGTCGTGAAGTCGGCGGCATCGTGTCCCAACCCGTGAAGGCAGTACAAAAGGACGCGCGGGGCGCCGTCATTTTCCACGTACTCGAGCGATCGTCCCAGGAGACGCGCATCGAGGGTCTCGCGGTCGAGCCGGCGGCACACGTCGTCCGTGAGCTGGAGCGCGCGCTGAACGAGATGTCGCCGCGCAGGCGTCAACGTCCAATTCGGTCCCTCGAGCGCAACCTCGATCTCGGCAGCATCCGTGGGCCGCAGCGCCGGCTCTTTCTCGAGACAGCGCATGATGATCTCGGATACTGGCGCAGGAAGGTGTGGCGCCAGCGCCGCGATATCGTGCGGTGCTTCGGTGAGGTGAGCCGTGACCATCGCGCGATACGTGGTGCGCGCGGCGAACGGATGGTGTCCGACGAGCACCTCGTATGCGACGATCCCCCACGAGTACAGATCCGCACGGTGGTCGACGTCCGGATCCCCGACCGCCTGTTCGGGCGCGCTGTACGCCGGCGTGCCGACGGCCGTGCCGAGTTGCGTGAGTGCGTCAGTTCCGTCAAGGACCGCCGACCCGCTGGCGGGCTCGCCCTCACGTGTCCGCGCCGCCGCAATGGCCTTGGCGATCCCAAAATCGGTAACGACCGCGCTCCCGGAGGAGAGCAGGACGTTCTCGGGCTTGATGTCGCGATGAACCAGACCTTCCGAGTGAGCAAACGCCAACGCCTTCACGACATCACGCAGGATGGCGACACCTTCGCGGAGCGGCAGCGCACCGACGCGCGTCAACCGGGCGCGCAACGACTCTCCGCGAACGAACGGCATCGTGTAGTACGGCAGCCCGTCCACCGTCTGCCCCGCCATGAGGACAGGGACGATGTGCGGTGCCTGTAGCGACGCCGCAAGTCGGACCTCGCGCCCGAAACGTTCCGTCGACAGCTGTTCTGCGAGATCGGGCGCGAGCACCTTGACGACCACGTCTCGGCCGAGACGTGCGTCGTGCGCGAGGTACACACGCGACATGCCCCCACCGCCAAGTTCGCGTTCGATGCTGTAACCCGGACCGAGCGACGACGCGAGCCGCTCCCGGAGGCCGTCGTCGGTCGTCGCGTCTACAGGGAGCACGTCAGCGCGGTGAGCGCTTGTTGCCACTCGTCGGCCGTCACGGGTTTCCGCGCGCGGAAGCTGATGCCCAGCGTTCCGAATTGGGCCGCGCTCGACGATTGCGGCGCGCCGGCGTAGACATCCACACGCGATGCAATCTCAAATCCGACGAATCCGGCAGCGACGACCGTCGCCCGAAGCTCTGCCTCCTGCAGAGCGCCGGCGATTCAGCTCTTCCAGAGATCGATGTCGCGGCGCGCCTTGTTGCCGACGTCCTTCTGGACGAGGATGTCGCCGACCTGGAGCCGCCCCCCAGGCCTGACCACGCGGGCCATCTCCTGCAACGCCGCGAACTTGTCGGGAAGCAGGTTGAGCACACCATTCGAAATCACCACGTCGGCCCAGCCATCGGTCACGGGCAACGACTCGCCGAGCCCCTGATGAAAATGCACGTTCGTGAACCCGCCGAGCCGCGCGCTTTCCCTGGCCCGCCCCAGCATCGCCGGTGTCATGTCGACACCGACGACCGTGCCGCTCGCCCCGACCATGCGTGCAGCAATGAGGCTGTCGATGCCTGCGCCACAGCCGACATCAACCACATGCTCGCCTACGCCAAGCGAACCGAGCGAGAACGGGTTCCCCGTGCCGGCGAACGAGGCGACGGTGTCCTCGGGGACTCCGTCGAACCACGTCTCGTCGTAGCCCAGAAGGCCGGCAAGCCGCCGTCCCGTGTGAAAGTGGAAGCCCTGCGCCGGATCGGACGCCACCTGCGTGTACTCGGCGCGAATGGCCGCTCGCAGCACGTCGACGTCCAGCCCTTCGATCGCACGGCTGACGCCAGGAATGATCGATTCAGACAGGCCCATACGGCTCTCTCAGCGGGGGGCTTGCCAAGATTGCGTGCGCGCGATGAGCGCGCAACCTCCATCCACCTGGTCACGACTGGCCGCAAACAGAGCAGCGGCGTACCGTTGAACGGCGTACAGTATATGGTAGTCGTCGCTCGGCTCTTGCCGCCTCCCTCCTCATCTGTTCCCATGTCCCCACGCCCGTTCGCGCACTTCGCGCAGACTGCGATCCTCGCTCTCGGCATCCTCACTCCCGCTGTCCTCGCCGCGCAGGATGCTCCCGCCGCCAACTCCACTCCAAAGACCGTCGGCCTCCCCCTCAAGACGGCGCGGACGCACACGTTCACGACCACCAAGGGCACCTGGATCTCGTTGGACGTCGCGCCCGACGGAAAGACGATCGTCTTCGACCTCCTGGGGGATCTCTATTCCCTTCCGATCGGCGGCGGCAAGGCCACGCGCCTCACGAGCGGAATGGCCTACGACGCGCAGCCCCGCTTTTCGCCCGATGGGAAGAAGATCGTCTTCATCTCCGATCGCTCCGGCGGCGAGAACGTCTGGCTGATGAATGCGGACGGAAAGGACACCGTCGCGCTCACCACCGGGAACAACAACCTCTACATCTCGCCCGCGTGGTCGCCCGACGGCAAATACGTCTTCGCCTCGAAGTCCGGTGGTCTTGGCGGACCCGCCAAGCTATGGATGTATCACGTCGACGGCGGCAAGGGTGTCGCCCTCACCTCCACGCCAGCGCCACCGCCGACGCAGAAGCAGCTCGGCGCCGCCTTCGGCAAGGATCCGCGCTATCTCTGGTACGCCGCGCGTCTTGGCGATTGGCAGTACAACAGCGTCGGGCCGCAATTTCAGCTCTACGTGTGGGATCGTGAGACGGGGCGTACGTCGCAGATGTCGAAGCGGTTCGGCTCGGCATTCCGTCCAGCACTCTCGCCCGACGGAAAATTCCTGGTCTACGCCTCCCGGTTCGAGACCAAGACCGGACTGCGCCTGCGCAACCTCGAGACACAGCAGGAGGACTGGCTCGCCTATCCCGTGCAGCGCGACGAGATCGAATCGCGCGCCCCACTGGATGCGTATCCAGGGTACGCGTTCACGCCGGATAGCAGGAATGTCGTGGTCTCTTATGGCGGCGAGATCTGGCGCGTCCCCGTGGACAGAAGTGCGCCTGTAAAGATTCCGTTTGAGGCCGAGGTGAAGCTGGAGCTGGGTCCGGAGGTGCGGTTCTCATATCGCGTTGACACCGCAGTCAACTTCCGCGCGCATCAGATTCGCGACGTCGCGCCATCTCCCGACGGGAGACGACTGGCCTTCTCGTCGCTCGACCGCGTGTACGTGGTCGAGCTTCCCAATGGGACGCCACAGCGGGTCAGCAAGAGCGACGTCGGCGAATTCGGGCCTGCGTGGAGCCCGGACGGCAAGGCGCTCGCCTTCACTACATGGAGTGATGCGAAGGGCGGCAACATCGTTCGCGCCAACTCCAATGGAAGGACATGGAGCACGCAGACGCTCTCGCCGGGCGGGCTGTACAACGATCTCGCATGGTCGCCTGCCGGCGATCGCATCGTCGCCGTTCGCGCGGCTGCGCGCGAGCTGCAGGAGGCGGGGGCAGCGTTCTTCGGTCCCGTGGCCGCCGAGTTCGTGTGGGTCCCCGCCGCCGGCGGCACGGTCACACCAATCATGCCCACGGCAGGATTGGGCAATCCGCATTTCACCACGAGCCCTGAGCGCATCTACGCGTACGGACGGGAGGGTCTCGTCTCCTTCCGTTGGGATGGCACCGATCTGAAGACGCATCTCAAGGTGACCGGGCCGCTTCCTCCCGGAACTGATGCGGATCTCACGCTCGATGCCGGCCTGGAAAATACGATCGCCCTCCAGTGGGTGGGCGGACGCGCATTGCGTCCGTCGTCTCCCGGAAACGATTCGCACCTCGATCCGGCGGAGCCGACTCCGCCGCAGCCGCCGCCGGCGTCGCTCGTCCTCATGTCACCCCGCGGCGATGAAGCCATCGCCATGGTCGGAATGGATTTCTATACGATCACCATTCCGCAGACCGGCCTGACGGCGCCCACGGTCTCAGTCGCCGATCCCGCCTCGGCGAGTGTTCCCGTGAAGAAGCTCAATGAGGTCGGTGGGGAGTTCCCGACCTGGACGGCCGATGGAAGGAAGGTCATGTGGTCGCTCGGCAACGCCCTCTGGACGTACGATCTGGAGCGTGGACGCGCGGTGGACGACTCGCTCAAGACCGACGCCCGCACCAAGGCCGCACTGCGCCTTGCGCCTGCGACGAAGGACAGCATGGCGCGTGTGGACTCGCTCGCGAAGATCGAGGCCAGGTCCGACACGGGTGCGAACAAGAAGCCCAAGCCCGGTTACAAGCCGGTCGAGGTGAGCATCTCCGTGCCGGCCACACGCGACGTGCCGCACGGTGTCGTGGCATTCCGCGGCGCAAAGGCCATTACCATGAAGGGACACGAGATCATCGAAAACGCCGACGTCCTCGTGCGCGACAATCGCATCGTCGCAGTGGGCCCATCGGGCAGCATCTCGATTCCGGCGGACGCGAAGGTGATCGACGTCTCCGGCAAGGTCATCATGCCTGGCATGGTGGACACCCATTACCACCCGCAGTGGCTCACGCCGCAGGTGCACAACACGCAGACGTGGCAGTATCTCGCGACGCTCGCGTACGGCACCACCACCACGCGCGATCCACAGACGGCCACCACTGACTTCATGACCTACGGTGACCGCGTGGAGACGGGCGACATGATCGGTCCTCGCGTGTACACCACCGGCCCCGGGGTCTTCTCACGCGAGCCCGTGCGCGATCTCGACCACGCTCGGCAGATCCTCACGCGCTACGCGAAGTACTACGACACCAAGACGCTCAAGATGTACATGAGCGGCAACCGCCAGCAGCGGCAATGGATCATCATGGCGGCGAAGGAGCTCGGCATCATGCCCACCACCGAGGGCGGGCTCGATCAGAAGCTCAACATCACGCACGGCATCGACGGCTATCCCGGCATCGAGCACGTGCTGCCGATCACGCCGAAGTTCGACGACGTCTTCCAATGGTACAAGGGCACCGGCCTCCTCAACTCGCCCACGCTCATCGTGGAGTACGGCGGTCCCTTCGGCGAGGGATGGTTTTACCAGACCGAAGACCTGCTCGGCGACGCGAAGCTCAGGCATTTTACGCATCCGGTGGACTTCGACACCAAGGTGCGCCGGCGCGGCACGGGCAACGCGCCTGGCCCCGCTGGCTTCGCGGTGAAGGAGGAGTACGCCATGTGGCAACACGCCCAGGACGTGGCAAAGACCGTGGCGGCAGGTGGACACATCGGTGTCGGCAGCCACGGCCAGCTTCAGGGGCTGGGCATGCACTGGGAGCTGTGGCTTCTCCAGAGCGGAGGATTGTCCACGCACGACGCATTGCGTGCCGCGACGATCGTCGGCGCGGAAGGAATAGGAATGGGCCGGGACCTCGGTTCCCTGGAGCCTGGCAAGATGGCCGACCTGATCGTGCTCGATAAGGATCCGCTCGCGAACATTCGGAACAGCAACAGCGTCAACATGGTCATGGTGAACGGCAGGCTCTATGATGCGAACACGCTCGACGAGGTGTATCCACGGCAGCGGAGGTTGACGGCGCAGCCGTGGTCGTACGCGGTGCCGGCGGCGGCAGCCGGCATTCCGTAATCCTGTGTTTCCTCGTCGTGCGGCGTTCCTGTTTTCGCTGGCGACGCTTGCGCTGTCATGCGGCGGAGGGACCTCTCCCTCTGCCGTAACGACTCCGACGCCACCGGCGCCTCCCACGCCGCCGGCAACGACGTGGACCATCGTATGGGCGGACGAGTTCGATGGAGTGGCCGGCGCGAGCCCGGACAGCCTGAAATGGAGCTACGACACGGGCGACGGATGCCAGGTCGGTCTCTGTGGCTGGGGCAACAACGAAAGGGAGTTCTACACCACAGCACCCGACAACGTCGCGCTCAACGGCGCCGGGCAACTGGCCATTACTGCGCGCCGATTGGCCACCGGCCGCTACACGTCCGCGAAGATCAAGACGAAGGGCAAGATGCTTGCGCGGCCGGGCCGCGTTGAGGCGCGCATCAAGCTGCCGTCGGGTCAAGGGCTGTGGCCCGCCTTCTGGATGTTGGGTGGCAACCATCCCGAAACGCCGTGGCCGCAGTGCGGTGAGCTCGACATCATGGAGAATCGCGGGAGCGATCCGCGAACGACCAGCTCAGCGGTCCACGGCCCTGGGTACTCGGGCAAGACACCGTTCGCGCACCCGTTCTGGCTTTCGAGCGCCACGTTCGCGGACGATTTTCACGTGTTCGCGGTCGAATGGGACGCGGATCAGGTGCGATTTTTCATCGACGGCGCTCTCCATTTCGCGGTGAATCGGACCGACGTGCAGCGCTATGGTGCCTGGGTCTTCGACCAACCGTTTTACGTAATACTCAACGTCGCCATCGGCGGAACCTTCGACGGCGATCCGCAATCGGACGCGATCTTTCCGGCCACCATGCTCATCGACTACGTGCGGATGTCGGTGCGCCAATAATGCCTTGACTCATAGGAATAGCCATGTATACTCAAAGCATGAGCAAACGACTCCAGGTAGTGTTCGAGGACCCCGAGTACCGGGAGGTTCAGCGCGCCGCCCAGAAACGCGGATTGACGGTCTCGCAATGGGTGCGTGAAGCGCTGCGCGTCGCACGGCGTCAGGAGCCCGTGGGCGACCAGCGCAAGAAACTGTCGGCCGTCCGCGAAGCGGCCCGCCACACGTATCCCACTGCGGACATCGACCAGATGCTCGCGCAGATCGAGTCGGGCTACCTCGGCGACCGTCGATGATCTTTGTCGACTCCAACATTCCGATGTACCTGGTCGGAGAGTTCCACCCGCACAAGAGCGATGCCCAGCGGCTGCTCGAATCCGCGCTCGCGGCGGGCGAACGTCTGGTCACCAACGCCGAGGTGTTCCAGGAAATCCTACACCGGTACGTGGCCATCGATCGCCGCGCGGCCATCCAACCGGCGTTCAACGCGTTGTTGGCCGTTGTCGACGAGGTGTTGCCCATCGAGTTCCGCGACGTCGAACGCGCAAAGACGCTCGTATACGGGAATCGTCTCTCCGCTCGCGATGCGATTCACCTCGCGACCATGGAGCGTCACGGCGTCGTCCGCATCATGACGTTCGACACCGGCTTCGATTCGGTGCCTGGCACGGTGCGTCTCGTGTGAAGGTGATTCTCTTCGGGGCAACGGGAATGGTTGGACGTGGCGTTCTTCGCGAGTGCCTGCGCGATGACGGCGTCGAAACCGTGCTCGCGATCGGCCGCCGCCCCACTGGCCAGACGCATCCGAAGCTGCGCGAGCTGATTCGCGAAGACCTCTTCGAATCCGACTCGGCGGATGCGGAGCTCCGAGGATACGATGCCTGCTTCTTCTGTCTCGGCGTGTCCTCAGTCGGTATGAGCGAAAGAGAGTACACGCACGTGACGTTCGAGCTGACCATCGGCTGGGCGCGCACGCTCGCGCGGATCGATCCGGGCGTGACGTTCGTCTATGTGTCCGGCGCCGGCACCGGAGGCAAGGCCATGTGGGCTCAGGTGAAGGGGCGCACCGAAGGCGCGTTGCTCTCCTTGTTCCCATCGGCATACATGATCCGCCTTGGAATCCTTCGCCCCATGCACGGCGAGGCGCCCAAATCGAGCTGGATTCGAGTCGCGTACGTCGCGCTCACGCCGATCCTCGCCCTTCTGCCAGTAGTCGCGCCAGGAGCAGTGATCACGACAGAACAGTTGGGGCGCGCAATGATCCGAATGGCTCGTGAACGTCCGCCCAAGCGGATACTCGCAATGCGCGACCTGATCGCCCTCGGCGCATCATGAGCCGGCGCCGTTGGTGTGGGCTGCTTCCGGGCTGTGCAGGCGACGAAACGCCTCGCGCACCGTGAGCACCGCGGGGTCGCTCTCGTCGCGCCGCCAGAGCAACTGAATGCCCGAAGGGATGTGAAGCCCTTCGATCGGCACCGCGACCAGGCCGGCAAGTGGACGGGCCCGCATCGAGCGGCTGCCAAGCGTCCAGCCGAGTGATTCGGCAGCCGAGCGCCACATCGCGCGCGGTCCGTTGAACGAGCCGTTCACTCGCGGCACCAGGCCGACGTCGTCGAACGCCTGCATCACGATGTCGTAGAACCGTGGATAAGTCGAGCGCTCCATGAAGAGGAATGGAACGTCGGCCAGGTCCGCCGGCTTCAGCCATGCGCGCGACGCGAGCGGATGGGAGTCGACGAGCAGCGCGCACTCGATGACGTCCTCCATCAGGCGCACCCCGGCAATGAGCGGCTCGTCCACGAGTCCAGCGTTGGCGCCTGCGACGCCCAGATCGATGCGGTGCTCCTTGAGCGCCAGCACCTGGAAGGGCGTCAGCATTTCCGACACGTTCACGTTGATGCCGGGATGATGCTCGGACAGGTCCTTGAAGACCTCCACGAGGATGTTGCCGCTGAATTCCGTAGCAATGGTGGCAATGGTGCACCGGCCTGTGATGCCTTTCACGCTATGGCGCGCCCGGGCAATGGCGTCCTGCACTGCCGCAAGAACGTGATGCGCCTCCTCGCGCAGTACTTCGCCCGCCTCCGTCAAGGCGACACCATTCGACTTGCGCCGAAAGAGCGAAACTCCGATGTCATGCTCGAGGGATCGGATCTGCCTCGACAGCCCCGACTGCGTGAGGCCCAGGCGCTCCGCCGCGCGGCTCAACGAGCCCGCCTCCGCGATCGCAACGAGCGCCTGCAGGTGGCGCACTTCGAGCCGCGGAGGCACATGCGGTGGTCCTTCCCGCACATCATTCACGGCGATCGAGTGTCCGCGGGCGACGGAATGGTCGCTGAGCTGCTGAAGGAACGAGGTGACGTTCCCGATCAACGGAGAATCATCCTTGAGTCGCCAACGCACAGCAAGGTGCATCGGCACGCGGAGGCCGTCGAGTGGAATCACCACGGTACCGGCGGGCGGTGCGGCCATCAGGGATGCGGCCGTCACCGTCCACCCTCGTCCCGCCGCCACCAGGCTGAAGACCGACTCGATGGATGCGTGCGTCTCCGGCTCGTGCACACCGAGCCGTGCAAGCTCCTCGTAGAGTGCTCGAAATGGACCGAACATGGACTGGTCGACGACGAGAAAGCGCTCGCTTCGCAGGTCGTCAGCCGCAAGGGATGAGCGATTCGCCAGCGCATGCGTCGCGGCCAGCATCGCGCTATCGGCGTGGAATGCGATCAGGGCGGCCGATGCGACGTTCGCGTCTCCCGCGCCGTTGACGCCGATTGCGAGATCCAACTCGCGTGCGCGCAACTTGTCGGAGTGCACTCCGCTTGCCACCTCGGTGACGATCACGTGCACTGCCGGAAACTGCTCGCGCAACGCCATGATCGCGCGTCCCACCTGGCTGTTGTCGATCGCCTCGCGGCCGATGCCAACGCGGAGCGTTCCCAGTCGTCCGTCGTTCGCGAGATAGACCCGGCAGAGCGCGTCCTCGAGCCGCCCGAAGAGCGGACCGATCGCCGAGAGCAGCGACTTTCCCGCGGCGGTGAGCCGTACTCCACGCGGCTCTCGAACCAGCAGCGACGTCCCAACCGCCTGCTCGAGACTCTGGAGCTGACGCGACAACGCCGGCTGTGCGAGGCGCAGCGTGGTCGCGGCGCGCATCACACTGCCATGCTCTGCTACCGTAGCGAAGTACCGCAACTGCCGGAGAAGCAATCAGGTCACCAGATATGCTGGCGACGCATATCAAATAGGACGTTGCGGCATGGGTGATTGTCGCCGCCTGGTATGGAACCTTCGGTATACCTGAAGACGCATGTTCCGGACGCGTGTTAACCGATTCAAAGAAAGTATTGGCCGGACCGCGCCGAGGCGTGTAGTTACGGTGTACCGTTTGCGCCGAGTACCGTGCAGTCACGTGCTCACGCAAGGACGCCGACGTCCTGGAGCGTGCACCAATGGCAAGTGCGGCAACGATGAAGGGCGCGGAGACCATCCTGCTGGTGGAGGATGAGGAGTCGGTCCGCAGGGTCGTCGCTCGGATGCTCGAGCACGCGGGCTACCAGCTGATTTCCGCGGCCAATGGCGTCGAGGCTATCGCGTTGGTGGACCGTTACGCCGGAACGATCGACCTGGTCGTCACGGACGTCGTGATGCCGGTGATGAAGGGCCCAGCGATGGTGGCGCAACTGTGCGAGGGTCGCCCGGGGCTACGCGTGCTGTATTTGTCGGGCTACACGGATGCGACAGTCTCCCAAAATGGGCTGCTGGACGCGAGGGCGAATTTCCTTCAAAAGCCATTCGCGTCGGAGGCGCTCACCCGGAAGGTTCGGGAGGTCCTTGATGAGCCGGCGGCAACAGCTTGATGCGCCCGCGCAGCGCATGCCCGACCCCGGATGGCGCGCTGGAAGGCCTGGCAATTCGACGAGACGAAGGAAGAATGCCATAAAGAAGTGTCTGGCTGCAATCTTCCGCAGACAGGCACCTGTCTAGCCCGGATATCCGGGAGCCACCTGACCATATGTGCCTACTCTCCCTATCGCACTCTGGCTGGCTCGCCAGGCCGCCCCGGGCGTACCGCATCCCGTGACGGACGGGCTCTGGTACGTTCCTGAGCACTCAACGCCAGCGCCACCCCATTCGTCCATCCGAAACCGTCCTGCGTCGTGTACTCCCCCCCACCCGCCGGCCGCGTAAGATCCACCACGTCGTACTTCTCCGTCATCCGCCCCGTTGCCTTGTAGGTCTTCCGATTGAGCGCCATCCAGCGGTTACGCGCACTATCCGCGAGGGCGGTGCCGCCGTATCGGCGAATCCCTTCCATCGCCATCCACTCCAGCGGCGGCCAGCCATTCGGTGCGTCCCACTGCTGCCCCGAGCGAATGTTCGTCGTGACGAAACCGCCGGGCTTCAGGAAGTCACGCTCCAGCCGTCCCGCCACGCTGACGGCCTGATACGGCACCGCGAGGCCGAAGTACAGCACCGCCGCCGCCGCAAGCGACGGACGATCGGTGACTCGCTCCCACGTCCGCCAGCGCACGTCGTAAAAGTATCCGTCATTGGGGTCGTACGCCGCGGCGAGCAGGGACTGCCGCCGGCGTTCAGCGTCCCGGTCGTACTTCGCGGCGACGTCCGCATCACCCTGCCCATTCCGGAAGCGACGCAGCGCCGCAATCATCCGCTCGGCATTGTACATCAGGCTGTTGAGATCGACCGGAATGAGCGCCGTCGTCTCGAGCGTCCTCAGGTCGGATGGATCGCGCATCCAGCGGCTGCTGAAGTCCCAACCGCTCTCCGCGGCCGCGCGCGCATTGCGGTAGAATCGCTCGCGCAGACTATCAGGCACCGTTTGCCCGATCTCATGGTCCGGCTTGAACGATTCCGGCCGCGGCCCAGGCAAGTCATCCCAATATCGATTGAGCGCGACGCCCTCGGGCATCATGACCACGCGCCGATACGCCTGCCCCGGCTTCAGCCGGTCCGCCCCATCCATCCAGAATACATGCTCTCTCTCGAGTGCATCCAGATACCGGAGCGCCTGTGTGGTATCCGTCGCCTTTGCATAGAGTCCCACCATCGCCGCGAAGAAGGGAGGCTGGCTGCGCCCCAGATAATACGTTCGATTGCCGTTCGGGATGTGGCCGATGGTCGCCACGAGGTGCGCGAAGTTGTCGAGCATGTCCTTCACGAGATCCGTCCGGCCACTCTCCACCAGGCCGAGCATCGTGAAATAGGAGTCCCAGTAGTACACCTCGCGGAATCGTCCGCCCGGAACGACATAGGCGTTCGGCAACGGGATTCGCGACGAGCGCGCATCGGCCGTGTCGGCGGCACGCGTCAGCACGGGCCACAGCGCACGAATGTGCGCCTCCATGGCCTGCGTGGTATCCGTGCGGAAGTCCCCGCCAACGGGGCGCGGAATGTCGAAGTTGGAGTCCACGAACGCACGCAGATTGAACCCCGTTGCCCTGCTCGCGTCGGTGTACCGCGCAACAATCGCCGACGGATCAGAGCGCGGACGCGCATCCACAAACGTCTTCGAATCGTCGAAGAGTCCGCCGAGCTGCACACGCTCGAACAGAGGACCAAGGTCGTGTGGTGGGTCGTACGCGTCCACCACCCGTGGCTGATCGGCGCTCGACGAGCGACTCGGCGCTGCCGCCTTACAGCTCGCCAATAAAGTCAGAGCCGCGACACCAATCGCTGATCTCATCTGAAGCGTGGTCATGGTTTCCTGGCGGTAAGCGAAGCGTTAGGCTGTGTCACGCGGAGCACCTGAACCCTGTCGTCGTTGCGCGCTACGAGAAGCAGCCGCCCGCCGCCGGCTTGGCGGACGACTTTCATATGCCGGACCTGGCCGTCGAGAACGAGACCGCTCCGCGACAACTCGGCTGAAGTGAACCGTCCGCCTCCGTCGCCACGCAAGAGCAGCCCGTAACCGGCGTCATATCGTCCGAATAACGGGGGAACACCGAACTCGTTTCCCGCGAGGAGCAGATCGACGCGCCCATCGCCATCGAAGTCTTCGGCGATCGCCGCCGAGACAGGCGCGAACTGCGCCTGCATCGGGAGCCGGTGCAGGGTGAAGGTGCCATTTCCGTTGTTGATCGCAACGGAGGTGGCAAAGTCGTCCGCCTCGAAACGTCGCGCGCTGTTGAGTGCTTCTCGCGAAAGCAGTTCCTCGACGCTCTTGCCGCCGAACGCGGTGTACGAGGGAAATCGACTCCGTAGCTCCGGAATCGCGCGCGTAAGCTCATCGACGCCGGCGACGGGATAGTTCGTGCCGTTGCGCTCCACGGTGATGACCGGCTGAAGGGAGCGATCGTGGGCAAAATCGCCGACGTACAGTCGCACCGGAACATTTTTTGACGCCGACAGGTAGGAGTTGAGCCCAAGATTGCCGAGCACGAGATCGGGGCGGCCGTCGCCGTTGAGGTCTGCAACAGTGACGTCGTTCCACCACCCATTCGTGTCCGCGAGACCCGCCTCTCTCGTGCGCTCAACGAAGCGACCGTTCTCCTGATGAAAGACGCGCACGGGCATCCACTCCCCGGCGACGACAAGGTCCAGATGCCCGTCATGATCGTAATCCACCCACGCGGCGGATGTCACCATCCCCGGCTCCGCCATTGTCGGAGCTCGCTCCCTTGTCACGTCACGGAAGTGGCCCTTTCCGTCGTTCTCGAGGAGATAGCTCCGCGGCGACACGCCGTATGCGCCCGTGACGGCGCGCCGTCCGACGAAGAGATCGGGATGACCATCGCCATTGAAGTCGCCCACCGCGACTCGTGAGCCGCTTGCCGTCATCCGCGGCAGAGCGCTCACGTCTCGACGAAAGTGCCCGTGGCCGTCGTTGATGTACAGTCGATCCTGAAGCGCGTCGTTTGACCCGGTGAACTCCCCGCCGCCACTCACGACGTAGAGATCGGGATGGCCATCTCCATTCGCGTCGAAGAACGCGGCATCGACGCTCTCGAACAGACTATCGGCCGTAAATGCGGGCTGCGCACTTTCGCGGAACGTTCCGTCGCGCTGCTGAAGAAACAATGTGCCCGCCTGCCACTTCGCGCCGCCGACGTAGATGTCGTCCAGCCCGTCACCGTTCACGTCCCCGACGGCGATTGCCGGTCCTTGCGTAGACAGCAAGTGCGGCAGCAGCGGCTCGCGCTCGAAGTCGACCGCCGGGTTCTCGTGATGTCGCCAATCGATGCCGACAACGGCGGTGACGTCGGCGAATACCGGAGGAGCTGCACTCCGCTCGCGGTCCCTGAAGTCGTAGCGCCCCGATGCCTGTCGCTGCGACAGCGTGAGCATCCGGTCGCCGGCGACATCGCGCAACATCTGAAAACGCCGGTCCGGCCAGACGACCAGCAGCGAGTCCACCCGCGACGCGGCGCCGAGTCCGAAATGGAGCCGCGGATCGACCGATGACTGGAAACCCCGTGTCGGCATCTGCTCGAGCAACTGCATACTCGCGCCGTGCCAGGCGAGTACCTTCGCGCCGATGCCCTGCGTGTTGCCTCCCTCCCCTTGGAGGGCGATGCGGAGATAATGCGCGCCATTCTGCTCTCGCGCGTGATTGCGATAGATGGCCGCCGGCTCGTTGATGCGATTGATCACGAGATCGAGCGCACCGCTGTTGTTGAGGTCCGCGTACACCGCTCCATTGGAGAATCCCGGCTGTCCGAGTCCCCAGGCGTTCGTCACATTGGCAAATGTGAGGTCACCGCTGTTCCGGAACGCATGATTCGGCACGGCGACCTGCGGCATGCGCTTGACGAGCGTGAGATTCTCACGCGTAATCGCCCTTCCGAGCGACGCCTGAATCGCGGGGCTCGCGACGTACGCGAGATAGTCGAGATCGTTCGGCCGGCGGTAGATCCCGCTCGTGATGAACAGGTCCTTCCGGCCGTCGTTGTCGAGGTCCGCGAACAATGGCGCCCAACTCCAGTCAGTCGCGGCAACGCCAGCCAGGAAACCGATCTCGCTGAAGTAGGTCAGCCCCGGCGGACCGTGTGGATCGGACCCTCGATTGAGCTGCAGCGCATTGTGCCCGAATTGCGGATGATACCCGGCCTGCCGCGTGAGGTCGTACACGGCGAAGCTCTCGGTCGACGCCGACGACTTGAGCACGTCCTCGCGCTCGGGAAGCATGTCTGCCGAGATGATGTCGGTACGGCCGTCGTTGTTGAAGTCGGCCGCGTCCACACCCATCGACGCCCGGCTCGTATGCCGCATCGCCCGCGCGCCGATTTCTGTAAACGTGCCGTTGCAATTGTTGTGGTAAAGGAAATCGTCTTCCTGAAAGTCGTTCGCGACATACAGGTCGAGGCATCCGTCGCCATCGAAATCGCTGGCCACCACGCCAAGCCCGTACCCGAACGCGCCGCCGTAGATGCCGGCTTGGGCACTCACATCCACGAAGTGGCCGTGGTCGTTGTGATACAACCGTCCACCCGCGCGCGGATTGCGCTCGGTGCGCGACAGCGGTGAACCCGTACCGTGCTCGGTGTGCACCGAGTGGTTCAGCAGGTACATGTCGAGGGCGCCGTCGCCGTCATAGTCGAAGAACAGCGCCTGGGTGGAGTAGCCCTCGAACTCCAGCCCGTATTCCTTCGTCCGATCAGTGAACGTGCCGTCACCATTGTTGATGTACAGCACGTTGCGGCCGTGAACGCCCAGGTAGCTCACGCCGCACACGAAGATGTCCACGAAGCCGTCGCCGTTCACGTCGGCCATGGTGACGCCGGACTTCCAGCCCACCGAATCGGCGACGCCCGCGCGCACGGTGATGTCCTCGAACTGATAGTTCCCCTTGTTCAGGTAGAGATGATTGGCGCCGAGGTTCGATGTGAAGTAGAGGTCGGGCAAGCCGTCGTTGTTGATGTCGCCGACCGCGACGCCGCCGCCGTTGTAGTAATAGAGGTAGTTGAGAATGTTGAAACTCGTGTCCTCGGGCAGCCGATTGGCAAACGAAATACCCGTGTATGAGGACGGGAGCTGTTCGAATAGCGTGGGGGGCGCGGTCTGCCGGCACGAGGCGACGGCGAGCAGCACCGCCGCGAACGCGGCCCAGGCTGAAATCCGGTGCACGCTACTAGCCGCGCGAAGTGATAAGGATCATTTTATGCTGCACCGTCCGACATAATCCCGCTGCGGCCCTCGAGCCGTGAGGAGTTCGCTTTTATGTTCCCACTGCGTACAAAGTCTCTGATCCTTGGCGCCGCGTTCATCTCCGCGTGTGGAGGCGGGAATCCTCCGGAGACCGCGCCGGCTCCGCAGCCGGCCGATAACACGGTCTCGTCGTCCGCCATTACGAGCTCGGGCGACATACCCATCGAGAAGATCCTCGCCAACAACGTCCCAGGTGTCACGATCGGGCACGCATCGGATGGCAGTCTCACGGTGCGCATTCGCGGCTCGGCAAGCTGGAATCCCGACAACCAGCCGCTGTACATCATCGATGGCGTGGCCATCACGCCGGGCCCCGGCGGCGCACTGGCCGGCATCAGTCCGTACGACATCGCGGAGATCAGAGTGCTGAAAGACGCCGCGAACATGTCGATGTACGGCAGCCGGGGCGCCAACGGCGTGATCCTCATCAAAACGAAGCACCACTAGCACGCCGCGCGGCGAGCGGCCGGCTGGTCTGGCCGCTCGTCGTCGCACGGAACGCCAACGGGCGATCGTTGTTGCGCGCCACCACGTAGAGATCGCCTCGGCCGCCAGTCCGCACACGTTGAATGTCGCGTGACTGGCCCGGCACGACGAAACCACTCTGACCCCCCTCGAGTGGCGTAAAGCTTCCCTTTCCGTCTCCGCGGAGCACCAGCCCGGCGCTGGCGCTCATGCGTCCGCCAAGCTCAGGGGGAATGCCGTCGAAATTCCCGGCGAGCAGCAGGTCCACGTGGCCATCTCCGTCCACGTCCGTCGCCAGGATGCCGTAGACCGGAGCCCGCTGCGCCTCAGCCGGCAGCGGAATGACCGTGAACGAGCCGTCGCCGTTGTTGCGCACGAGCGACGTCGCGAACGTGTAGGCGTGCTTCACGACGCCAGCCGACAGCTCCTGCGAAGAGAATATGTCCTCGATGCGCGCGCGCGCGTACGAGGCATAGGTCGGAAAACGGTCGCGCAGCCGCGGAATGACGTTGAGCAGCTCATCGCGCATGAGCACCGGATAGCTCGCGCCGCCATTGGACGTCGTGATGATCTGCTGCACGAGGCCACTCTGTGCGAAATCATTCACGTACATCGTCGTGGGCTCCGTGGCGCTCGCGTGCAGCCGGCCATTCAGTCCCATGTTGCCCACGATGAAGTCCACTCGGCCGTGTCCCGTGAAATCGCCAGCGATGATCCTGTTCCACCAACCGTCCGATTTCTCCAACCCCGGCACGTTCATCCGCTCGAGCTTTCCGCCCGTGTTATGGAAGATCGTGATCGGCATCCATTCGCCGACGAGGATGAGATCGGGGCGGCCGTCACCGTCGATGTCACGCCACACGGCATCGGTGACCATGCCAACGTTCCGAAGGCCGGGCGCGACCTGGTCGGTGACATCGGTGAAATGTCCCTTGCCGTCGTTGCGCAGCAGCATGCTGGGCGGATCCACACCATAGCGCCACGGCACCACACGTCCGCCGACGAAGAGATCGATATGCCCATCGCCATCGAAGTCGGCCGCGGCCACGCGCGACCCTGAGGTCCGCTCAGCGGGCAGATAGCCTTCGGCCTTTCGGAAATTTCCGTGGCCGTCGTTCAGATAGAGGCGATCCTGGAGCGCGGTGGCGCCCTCGCTGTATTCGTTTCCACCGCTGACGACATAGAGGTCGGGATGGCCGTCTCCGTTTGCGTCGAAGAACACCGCGCCGACGTCCTCCGAGAGTGAATCCTTCGCGAATTCCTTCTCGCTGACGCTGGTGAAGCTGCCGTTGCGCTGCTGAATGAGCAGCTTTCCCGGCTGCCCCTTCGCGCCGCCGAAGAACATGTCATCGAGCCCGTCACCGTTGACGTCGGCAACCGCGAGTGCAGGGCCTTCGGTGGACACGAGCTTTGGCATCAGCGGCTCGCGCTCGAAGTCGCTGAACTCGTTCTCGCGATGCACGAACGGAATGGCGACGTCGCGTGTAACGTCGGCCACGAGCCGATGCGTCAACCCAGGCGCCGGCGCCGGGACGGCCTCCGCTTCCCGCACCGTGATACGGTGGTTCGCCGCAACACTCCTGAGCACACTGACACGCGCATCGCGTGGCCCGCGTCCCGGCCACGCGACGATCATCGAGTCCACCGTGTCGCGCGCGCCCAGCCCGAAGGTCAGCACATAGTCCACGCTCGACTGGAACCCTCGCGTCGGGCTGAGCTCCTGAAAAAGCAGCGTGCTGCCGGTGAACAACGTCACCTTTGCGCCGACGGCGAATCGGTTCGGCGCATCACCATCGAGCTTCACCTGAAGGTACCGGTTCGGCGTGAGCGTGCGCGCATTGTTCCGATACACGAACGCCGTGTCGTTCACGTTGTTCACGATCAGGTCGAGCGCGCCGTCGCCGTCCAGATCCGCGTACGCCGCACCCGACGAAAAGCTCGGTGTACTGAGGCCCCACGCCGCGCTCAGATTGGTGAACGTAAGGTTGCCGTTGTTGTGGAAGGCATAGTTCGGGAGCTTCGTCGAGCTCGCGGCGGCGATCAGCTTCAGGTAATCGGCCTGCTTCCCACTGCCGCCCTGCGACGAACGCTGCTCCGTCAGCCAGGCCAGGTAGTCCTGCGACGTCAGGTCCTTCGCGATGCCATTCGTCACGAAGATGTCCTTCTGGCCATCCATGTCGAAGTCGGCGATCAGCGCGCCCCAGCTCCAGTCCGTACGCGCGACACCCGCCATCTGCCCCACGTCGCTGAACGTTCCATCGCCATTGTTCACCTGGAGCATGTTCCGCGTGAACTGGTGGTGATATCCGCTCTTCACGTTGGTGAGGTACCGCGCCCAGGAATCCCAGGTCGTCGTCGTCTGAAGACGAACCTGATCCTCCGGCAGCATGTCGGTGGTGTAGACGTCGGGCCGCCCGTCGTTGTCGACGTCCGCCACGTCGAGCCCCATCGAGGCATAGCTGATGGACGGCGCCGCCCGATCGATCGACTCGGTGAACGTCCCATTGCGGTTGTTGATGTAGAGGTAGTCCTTCTCGAAGAAGTCGTTCGACACGTACAGGTCCGGCCAGCCGTCACCGTTCACATCGCTGGCGACCACACCGAGCCCGAAGCCGAATTCGGCCTCGTGAATGCCAGCCTGCTTCGTGACGTCGACGAAACGGCCACCCACGTTGTGATACAGCTTGTGGCCGCCATACTTGCTCGGAACGTCGCGGTTGTTCTCTGGTCCGAAGCTGCTGACCGGCCGCGGTGAGTTGTTGAGGACGAACAGATCCAGCTTCCCGTCGTGGTCGTAGTCGAAGAAGACCGCCTGCGTGGAGTAACCCTCATCGGCGACGCCATACTGCGCCGCCATCTCCCGGAAGCGAGGCAGACCATCGGTGCCAACGCCCTCGTTGATGTACAGCTCATTCGCGCGCTGCTCGGGCGGTCCATTGCCCGCGTAGCAGATGTAGATGTCGAGCAGCCCGTCTCCGTTCACATCGGCGATCGCGACGCCGGTGGCCCAGGAGCCTGGGCCCTTGAACTTGATACCCGCTTCCTTCGTGATGTCGCGAAAGTGGAACTTGCCTTCATTCAGGTAGAGACGCGGCCCGCCCTGATTCGACGTGAGCACCACTTCCGGCAGTCCGTCTCCCGTGAGATCGGCCGTCGCGACGCCCCCTCCATTATAGAAGTTGCGATAGGTGAAGACGTTGAAGTCCGGGGTGTCCGTGAGCCGGTTCTCGAACCGCACGCCCGTGTACGCCGCGGGCAGCCTCGTAAAGAGGTGTCCGTCGGCGGCGGGAATCTTCGCCGATGGGTCGCGACCCGCCGCGTCTACGCCGGAGCACGCCGCGGCGGCCCATAGCGCGCCCAGGGCGAGCGCAAGTCTCCCAGGGGGCACTGGCGGCATCATCTGATCAACGTAGTCAATAGAACGACGTTAGCGTGCCCATCACATCGATGAACACGCTAACGCCACAACTATTTTGTCTCCAGCCCCGAATCAGTAGCCAGCGTTCTGCGTGAGCAGCGGGTTGGAGGCGAGCTGCGGTGCCGGAATCGGGAACACGATGAAGTGCGCATCGCGTGGCGAGGCCGAGACACCGTTCTTCGACGACTCGGTCCACGAGAGGAACTTGCCCATCCGGATCATGTCCGAGCGGCGCTTCCCTTCGGCGGCAAACTCCAGCAGCCGCTCGTTGAGAATTGCATCGCGGATCTTCTGTGCAGACGAGAGATCCATCTTGCCGACCGTGTTGGTCTGATCATGACGGTCGTGAATGATCGCCAGATCGGCAATGGCGGCTGCCGACTGTCCAAGCTCATTCTCCGCTTCTGCTCTGATCAGGTACATCTCGGCGAGGCGGAAGAAGGGGAAATCGTTCGGGTGCGACTGGCCCGTGGGTGCATCGGCCAGCGGCGGGAACTTGTTGAAGCGAACACCCTCGGCTTCGTTCGCCGAGTTCGCGTCGGCGATGGCCGCAGTAAAGATGAGCGGCTTGCCGGTGCGATCGTTCACGGGCTGTCCGTTCTGGAAGCTCGTTCCCTGCCCGAAGAGCCACATGCCACGGCGCTCGTCGGTCGTCTGGAACTTGCCGAACGTCTCGGCGGTCGTTGCCCAGCCGTTCCATGGTCCACCCCAGCCCGTCGAGAGCTGGTTGTAATGCAGCGTGCGCATCGGCCACGTGCCGCCGAGTCCCTGGTCGGCCACGTGCACGATCACGAAGATGTTCTCCGGCGATCCCTTGTTGGTCAGGCTGAAGTTGTCCGACCACTTGCTGTTCAGCGTGTACACGCCGGAGTTGATCACCGCGTTGGCGGCGTCGATTGCCGCCTGGCACGATGACTTGCCGCCGGCCGCGTTGACCGTCGTGCAGGAATTGTAGCTCGTGCCGCTCCAACCGCTGGCCTTGCCGAACACGCCAGCGTTGATGTAGAGGCTCGCCAGCATCGCGTTCGCGGCGCCCTTGGTCAGACGGCCCGCCGCACCCCCGTCCCGCTTGGACGGCAGCCTGTCACGCGAGGCGAGTATTTCCGTCTCGATGAAGTGGAAGACCGAGTCCCGCGAAACACGCGGATACTGTTTCAGCTCGGTCGTCGTCACCAGCGGAGTGCCGCCGAACATGTCCGAGAGCATGTAGTAATCCCATGCCCGGAACGTGCGGAGCTCCGCAAGCGTCGAGTCACCCTTCGACCCGCTGTTCGCCTTCGTAATGACGTCGATCAGCAGGTTGGCCTTGGCGACGGCGCCGAACATGTCGTTCCATGCGCCGTTGAGGAAAGCCAGCGTGCCCGAGCTGTTCGCCGTCCAGGTCTGCCGATGCAGGTCCAGCCACTGGCCGTTGTCGTACCAGTCGCTGCCGCGCGTCGGGACGATCGCCATGTCGGTCGTGAGGTCCTGCAGCGACTCGTACCCGACCCATTCCACCGCGCGCAGCGTCGAGTAGACGCCCGCGACGCCAGCCGTAATCTCGGCGTCCGAGTGGAACGCGTTCTCGGCCGTGAGCGCGTCGTGCGGCACCTCGGTGAGGCTCGTGCAACTGCTGCCCCCGACGAGGAGAACCGGCGCAATCATCAGGCATGCGTATTTGCGTGCCGTCCTTCCGGAAAATGTCTTCATCACCTGTGGCCCTCTAATGGTTGGTCGCATCAGAATTGGGTGCGAGCACCAATGGTGAACCTGCGAGTCGGCGGATACGTCAGATAGTCGATGCCACGGGACGCGAGTCCGGATGCAACGAACACTTCCGGATCGTAGCCCGAGTAACCAGTGAAGAGCAGCAGGTTGTCGCCCGAGGCGTACGCGCGGGTGGTGCGGCCGCGCGTGAGCGACTGCGGCAGCGTGTACCCAAGGGTCATGTTCTGCAGCCGCACGAACGTGCGGCTCTCGATCCACCGCGACGAGAATTTCGCGGGCTCGTGAATGTTGTCCGGCATTCCAATCGCGGCCGCGATGAAGTTGCGGCCCTGCGCCGCGTCGCTCTTGGTCTGATACACGAGCGCCGTGTTGTTGAACGTGTTGCCGCCGAACTCACCGCGCCACAGCCAGGCCATATCCAGCGCGCCCCACGCGGCGTTGTTGCGCACGCCGAGTGTGAAGCTCGGATTTGCGGAGCCGATGAACTCGCGATCGGCGTCCGTCGGATCCGTCGTCTGACCGTTTGCACAGCTCGGCCCGGCGACGGTGCAGGCGAAGTACTGCTGTCCATTCTTCACGCCGATGAAGCGCGGCGCGAGGAAGGATCCGAGCGGCTGTCCACGCAGGATGATCTGCGAGTACTGATTCGACTGTCCCTGCCCGAACACGAAGCCGCTCTGGATGAACGTGCACTTCGCGTTGCTGGCGGCGCGGAAGCTCTGCGTCGTCGAATCGGCGGCGCAGGCGGCCGTGGTGTCACCGAGACTGGTGACCTGATTCCGCTCTACCGTGAGCACGAGCCCGCCGGTGAGCGACTTCTTGCCACTGCTCCACAACTGCATGTCCAACGATCCTTCGACACCGCGGTTGCGTAGGCTTCCGATGTTCTCGATCCGAGAGCTCACGACGGCTGGCTGCGGTACGGCGCGGTTCAACAGCAGATCCTTGGTGTTCTTCTGATAGATATCGATCGTGCCGGTGACGCGATCCTGCAGCAGGCCGAAATCGATGCCGACATTCGTTTGCTCGGCCGTCTCCCACTTCAGGTCGGGATTGCCGACCTGCACCGCGCGCAAACCGCTGGTGACGACGCCGCCGAATGGATACAGCGACCCATTGTCGGACTTGAGCAGCAGCTGCGTCTGATACGGCGCCACCGCCTGGTTGCCCTGCTTGCCCCAGCCCACGCGCAATGCGAGTGCCGAGAGGCCGAGCGGATGGCTCCGCATGAACGATTCGTCGGTCATGCGCCACGAGGCGGAGAGCCCCGGGAACACGGCCCACTGATGTCCCGGCGCGAGACGCGAGGAGCCGTCCCGACGCATCACACCCGTCACGAAGAACCGTCCGCCGAAGCCGATGTTCAGTCGGGAGAAGAACGACGAGAGCTCGCTCTCGCTGTGCCACGAGTACGGATACCCCACAGGCGTCGTCGTGCCGGCGTTCAGGTTGTCCACGCCGTATGCGTCGGTGATGAACCCCTGCGCCGCGGACGCGAACTCCATGTTGTTGTTCTTCGTGTACTCATACCCGCCCACGAGCTCGACTTCGTTCTCGCCCATGTGCTTCGAGAACGTGAGGAGCTGCTGGAAATTCAGGTTCTGCAGACTGCGCTCGGCCTGACGGGCGTACCCGCTGAACGCAGCGCCGATCGGGCTCACGCGCGGCGCATAGGACTGCCGCGTCGAGTTGCTGTTGTCGGCACCGAGGAGCGTCTGCGCCGTCAGGTTGTCATGGAGCTGGATCGTGCCGGTGACATTCCCCAGCAGGCGATTTTCCGGCGCGTAATCGTAGAGCTGCTGGATCATCGCGACCGGGTTGCGCACGTCCTGCGCGCCGGTGCCGATCTCGAAGAACGTTCCGTCGGCGTTCTGAATCGGCTTCGTGGGATCGAAGATCACCATGTTGGTGAACAATCCGCCGGTGAAGCCGCCGCCGTTTTCATTCGGCGAGAACGTGTTGTTCACGCGCGACGCGCTCAGGTTCAGGGCGAGGCGGAGCCGGCTGTCCAGGGCATCGTGCGTCGCGTTCAGTCGGCCCTGATACCGCTTGAGCCCACTGTTCTTGATGATGCCTTCCTGGTCGAAGTAGTTCATCGACGCACGATACTTCGTCTGCGCGGACCCGCCGCTGAAGGCGAGGTTGTGATTCATCGCGAGACTCGTGCGCGTCAGCGCCTTCTCCCAATCCGTGGACGCGTTGCCGAGCGCCGTGACCGCACCCTGGCCACCCAGCGAGTCCTTGAACTGCGTGACGAACGTGCGGTACTGATCCGCCGTTGCGAGGCCGAGCGTCTTGGTGGGTGAGGCGGCGCCCGCGTACACGTCGTACTCCAACTGCGAGTCGCGAGTACCGCGCTTGGTGGTGATCAGAATGACGCCGTTCGCCGCGCGGCTTCCATAGATGGCCGTGGCCGATGCGTCCTTGAGGATCGTCATCGACTCGATGTCATCGGGACTGATGGAATTGAGCGGGTTGCGCGAGAGCGCCGCGTTGAAGGCGACGCCGGCAGCGCCAGGCGAGGTGCCGTCGTTCTGGAGTGGCACACCGTCGATGACGTAGAGCGGCTCGTTGCCGGCGCTGATCGACGTGCCGCCGCGGATCCGGATCTGCGTGTTGCCGCCCGGTTCACCGTTGCTCTGCACGATCTGCACGCCGGGCGCGCGGCCCTGAAGCATCTGCGTCGCGTTCGTGACGACGCCGACCTTCGCGTCCTTCGCCTCGACCGTGCTCACGGCGCCGGTGACGGCCTCTCGCCGTTGGCTGCCGTAGCCGGTGACGACCATTTCGGTCAGCACCGCGGCCTGCGGGAGGAGCTTGATGTCGACCGATGCCACGGCTCCGGCCGCGACGGTGACGAGCGTGGACGTCGAGTGATACCCGATTCGTCTCGCGCCGAGACTAACTCGGCCGGCCGGAACGCCGCCGAGATCGAACGTGCCGTCGAGACGCGTCGTTGTCCCGAAGCGCGTGCCTTCGACCACGATGCTGACGTTCGCCAGCGGTTGATTGGTTCCGGTGTCGGCGACCCGACCCCGCACTGTTCCAACGGCCTGCGCGTGCAGATTGAGGGAGCACAGCAGCACTCCCGCAATACTTCCCGCAAATTTTGCGAAAAGATAGCGACCTTCCGCCATTTGTCAGTCCTCCGGGCGATTGTGGAGAACGTCATCCGTCGAACTGATTTCCCGGCGGATGCGGCTCTTTGATACGTTGCGCAACTGACATAACGCCGCGTTTGTCGTAGCGCAAGACAAATAGTGACAAAATCATCACCGAGACGGGAGACCCCCCGACCATGCAAAAGATCACAATATTCTTTTTCGGGCTGATTTCGGCGCTCGCTTTGGCCCCCGCAGCGGCGTGGTCTCAGGGGAACACTGTCCATCCGTCCACGCCCCTCTTCGCCTTTCCGGAGCGCGGCCTCGATGACGCGGCCGCCTACCAGGGCTATCAGACGCGCTTCCATCGCGACGCGGCCGGAAACACGATCCAGATCTATCTCGACGAACGAAGTGGACGCATCGTCCACCTTTGGGCCGACGCCGACGACGAAAGCCTCGGCCTCACCGTTCGGGATTCGAGTGGCCGAGCCGCCCCGGTGCAGTGGGGCGCGGGCGACGGCCGCGCCTCCGTCAGCGGACGCACGCGAACCTTCGAGTATCGCCTCGTCGCGGGCGCTAAGCGCATCGACGCCGGACTCTTTCTTCTGGGATCGATGCGCGTCGAGCGCGACTTTCAGTACGGCGAGCACCACACGCGACCATTCACGACGCGCGCGTTCGAGGTGGCGGAGCTCGGCGGCATGCTCGACGCGCTCGAGACTTTTCCTCCTGCGGAACGCCGCCGGCAGCTCGCGCTCCTCAACGCCGCGAGCATCGATGCACTCCGCGCCCGGCTGCGGCCTGTCGTCACGAGTCGAGTGAACGGTGGGGCGTTTCGCGCACGCGTCGTCCAGCCGTCGCTCGATGCTCGCGACACGCTCACCCTCGAGCTCAGCGCGGCATCGGGTCGCGTGCGATCCACCGCCAGCGGAGACGTCGTGACGCTCGCGAGCTCCTCCGACGAGACTCCGTTCACGCTTCGCATCACCACCACCGGCAAGGCCCTGTCGCCGCTCGGCCGCAAGGAGATCTTCACTCCCGACTTTCTCCGCTTTCTCGCCTCCGTGCGCGGCACGGACTCCATGTCGCTCCGCAGCCGCTGGCTCGAGCGTGAGGTGCGCGGCGTGGAGCTGCTGTCGTCGCGAGAGAAGTTGATGGCTGGCCTCCCCGCCTACGCGACCTACTTCGGGCGCGACATGCTCGTCTCGGCGCTGATGATGCGGCCGATCTGGCGCGCCGACATGTCCGCGTTCGTGATCGCGAGCGTGCTGCGCAAGCTCGGTCCCGCGGGGGACGTGAGCCACGAGGAGGCACTCGGCGGACAGGCGGACCGCGAAGCGGCCTCCGAGTACGCGGGCGTGGTGGATTCATATCGGCGCGCCGAGCGCGCCGGTGATCGTCGTGCCGCCGACTCGTTGCTTGCGCGAGCCACCAGCGTGCTGCGCGACCATCGCCGCGTGCGGGAGAACTACCATATGATCGACGACGAGTTCCAGCTTCCCGTCCTCGAGGCGCTGTGGCTCGGCGATTCCACCGTCTCGCGCGAGCGGAAGCGAGCATTTCTCCTCGATGCAACCGACGGTGAAGCTCGCGTGCGCCGGATGCTGCGCGAGCTCGCACTGGTCGCGCGCCTCGTTGCGCTGTACGTCGCCGATCCGGTCGCCACGAATCTGGTTTCATTTCCCCGGCGTGACGACGGCACCTGGCAGTCCGCGAGTTGGCGCGACAGCGAGGACGGATACGCCGGCGGACGGTTCGCGATGGACGTGAACGCCATCTGGGCCCCGCATGCATTGGAAGCCACGCGTGTGATTCTCGACGCGCTAAGAGACGCGGGTCTCGCGCCGGATTCAGTCCTGCGCGCGATGCACGATGACGCGGCCACCGGCCCACTTTCCCGGTTCGCGCGCGACGCCGGCGTGCTGCACCATGCCATCGATCTCTGGAACGGCGTCGCAAAACATTTCATCGTTCGGCTCGATCCGTCGGGGGTCCGGGCGCGAGTGGATGCCCGCATCGCCGCGCTGCCAGCGGCCGAGCGCCAGTATTGGACGCCGCTCGTTTCGTCCACGCACGCGGATCGGGACTCCCTGGCGTTTCTGGCGATCTCGCTGGATGCCGGCGGCTCGCCCCTCGGCGTCGCGAACACCGATCCGGCGACCCGGCTTTTCCTGCTGCGCGGCGCGCCGGACTCGTCGCACGCGGCGGTCCTGCGGGATGTGCAGCTCTTCGAGCGTCCCTACCCCGTCGGTCTCTTCATTGAAGGGGTGGGTCCAGTCGTGGCCAACGATGCATATGCCCCGCCGGCGGTGTGGCCGCGCTTCGAGCGCGATCGGTATCACGGTCCGCGGGTGGTCTGGGGACGCGAGGTGAACCTGTTTCTGCTCGGCGTCATGAATCAGCTCTCCTCGACGCGGGACGCGGCCTATGCTGGTGAGCTGCGGGGCGCGGTGGCGCGCGTTCGGTCGGCGGTGGACGCGTCAGGTTTCCATAGCGAGCTGTGGAGCTATGAACTGCGAGACGGCAGGATCGTTCCGCTGCGATACGGAACGGGCTCGGACGTGCAACTATGGAGTACGACGGATCTCGCTGTGCAGTTCGCGTTGTCACGGCTCCGGTAACTACCATTGCCACAGAGAACACAGAGGCACAGAGAAATACGGGGAAACAAAGAAGAAAAAAAAAGAAAAAGAAAACGACGAAGGCTTTCTCCGTCGTTCTCTGTGCCTCTGTGTCCTCTGTGGCTAATTGGCAGTTGTAGTTCCCGTCGTTTACCGTAGCGGCTGCGGTCTCGGTTCTCTTCCTTTCCCCTACGGCCCGCTCACCAACTTCTGCACCGTCGCGCCCGCGCGCGCCGCCGGGCCGATGTCGTTGATGACATGCGCAATCGTCCCTCGGCCGCCGCCGAGTGACACCGTCACCATGTTGCGGAATCGCACGGTTGGGGAAATCGGCGCCTCGAACGCGTGATCCGCGACGACGGTTGGATTCTTGTTGAGGAAGCAGTAGCTGCCGAGTCCCCATGCCTCGTGGCTCGTGACCGCGCCACCGACCCGATAGGCGGCAAAGCCCTTCGTCGTTCCGCTCATCCACTCCGACTGATCGGGCACGTCGTACGGCATCTCGTTCTGGAAGAGATAGGTGCGTCCGCCGTTGCCGTTCCAGTCGACCTGGTATTGCTGGTAATGCTCAACGAAGAGGCCGTACATCGTCACGTTCCTGCCGTTGACGACCAGACCATTCGCCGCGGTGTTTGACGTCCAGCCCACACCTCGGCCGTGATCGGCCCGCCAGAGCCATAGGTGATCGCCGATCACGTCGTTGCTGTTGATCTCGACGGACCGCGCTGCCTTGGCGACGCCGGCGCCGCCGACGCGAACGAACACATCGCTGAGCAAGGTCGGGTTGGACGCATGACCAGCCGACGAGCCGGGCGAGCCAATCTGCACGAGCAGCGGCGAGTTGATCACACCTGCGTCGATGAGCAAACCGGCGATGGTCACACCGTCCACGTCGTCCACGGTCATCGCGCTGACGCCGCCGTCCGGGACGAGGGTCGCCAGGCCAAGCCCCAGCACCACCGTGTTGGGCCGAGTGATGTGAAGGGGCGCATCGAGATGGTAGATGCCCGGCGTGATGATGAGGCTCCTGCTCGCCGCGAGCGCACCGTTCATCGTCGCGGCGGACGTTCCCGGCGTCACGATGACAAATTCGCTCATCGCGTGCGCCACGCCTTGCGGCGCTCCAGGGCTCCACGTGACACCTTCAGCATTCGAGCGCAGCGCGGGGACGAACACCTTCCATTCGCCGCGTCCGTCCACGTAGACGAACGGTTTCTCGCGGATGACTGGCGCCGAGCCGATCGTAGTGTACGGGGGATCCGGAAAGCTGTTCGGCGGCGCATGTCCGGTGCCGACGAACACCATGTTCCAGTTCGATCCCGTCCAGCTTCCGAGCTCGCTGTTGCGCGTGATCCACTGCTGTTGACTGCCGGACCTCACCTGTCCGTCCACCTTCGAGTCGGCGAGGAAGCCGCCGCTCGACCAGCCACCGTCGTCGAGCACGAGATCGCCGCGGATGTGCATGCGGCGCATGGGCGCGGCCTGCGAGACCGCCCACCGGTCGAACCCGCCGGCGGGAACGACCGACATGTTCTCCACGTCCCGCCAGAAATTCAGCGTGGCGTTTCCTTTCCTCCAGCGCGCATCGGCACGCATGCCCCCGTTGATGATGACGTCGTCGGGAGAGAGGCCAAGTCCCGATACCTGCGTGTAGAAGCCGATTCGTGCGTCGACGTCATACGTCCCCGGTTTGAAAAGAATCGCGAACCGTTGTGGACCGAACTCGTTCGACTCCTGCGACGCGAAGACGGTGTCGAGCCTGGCCTGGATGATGGAGGCTGGCGTCGCCGGATCGAAGATCGTGACGTTCGGCCCGAAGTCCGGATCGGAGGACGCGGCTGCCTGATTCGACGGATGCGCGCATGCGCCGGAGAACAAGACCACAAGAAGGAGAGAGCGACGCATCGGCAACGTTCCGGTGGAGGGATCATGTGCGAGCCAGCGTATTCTATCCCGCCGTTACACGCTGTCGAGATGGCGTCAAATGAACCTCGCTTGCGCCAGGCAGCCTCGAGGGCTACAAGTGACTCGACACATCTCTCGGAGCCATCACATGCGCGTGCGTTCGTTGATTCTCGTCGCTCTGCTCTCGACCGGCGCGGGCGCCGCGCTCGCCCAGTCCGCCCCATATGACATCGTGATCGCGAACGGCCGAGTGATCGACCCCGAGTCGAAGCTCGATGCCGTTCGGTCCATCGGCGTCCGGAGAGGCAAGATCGCCGCGATCACAGCGGGCCCGCTGGCTGGCAAGAGAGTGATCGACGCGAGAGGCCTCGTCGTCGCGCCCGGCTTCATCGATCTCCACGTTCACGGTCAGGACGACGAGAACTATCGCCTGTATGCGCTCGACGGCGTCACCACCGCGCTCGAGCTCGAGGTGGGCACCGGCGACGTCCCGGGATTCTACGCCGCACGCGAAGGCAGGGCGCTGATCAATTACGGCGCGTCGATTGGCCACATCCCCGTCCGCATGGCCGTGATGAAGGACTCCGGACTCTTCCTGCCAGTTGGCTCCGGCGGCCGCGACGTCGCGAGCGACGAGCAGATCGCGGACATCAAGCGAAGAATCGAAGCGGGGCTGGCTCTCGGCGCGCTCGGCGAAGGAATGGGACTCCAGTACACGCCGGCCGCCAGCAAGTATGAAGTACTCGAGGCGTTCCGTGCCGCTGCCCGGTACCATGCGCCGGTGTTCGTGCATGTGCGATCATATGGGCCAAAGGACCCGGGCAGCTCGGTCGAATCATTCATGGAAGTCATCGCCGCGAGCGCCATCACGGGTGCGCCGGTGCACATCGTCCATCTCAACAGCATGAGCCTCGCGTCCACGCCGAGGACGCTGGCCATCGTCAAGGACGCACGGGCGCATGGCCTCGATGTCACCACTGAGGCCTACCCGTACAGTGCGGGGATGACCGAGATCAGCTCACCGCTGCTCGACTCATACGTCAACGCGCCTGACAGCATGTACTCGAAGCTGATGTTGGTGAGCACCGGCGAGCGGCTTACGCGGCCGACGTTCGCCGCGAATCGCAAGCCGGGCAATTTCGTCATCATGTTTCTCAATACGCCGGAGATGGAGGCGATGGCGATGACGAGCCCCCTTACGGCGATCGCGAGCGACGGGCGGATCCAGAATGGAAAGGGTCACCCGCGTACAGCCGGCACGTCCGCGCGCACGCTCGGCTATTACGTCCGGGAAACGAAACAGATCGGTCTCGTGGACGCGATTCGCAAGATGACGCTGATGCCGGCACAGCGGCTCGAGACGCTCGCACCCGCGTTCCGCGAGAAAGGGCGCATCAAGCTGGGCGCCGATGCGGACATCACCGTGTTCGATCCAGCCACCGTGATCGACAAGTCAACGTATCAGCAACCCGCTCTGTCGTCTGTGGGCTTTCGCCACGTGCTGGTGAACGGAACGCCCGTCGTAACGGACGGCGTGGTGCGCGACGCGATCTATCCTGGCCGAGGGATGCGCGGACCGATCCATTAGGCGTGAATTCCCTCCGTTGGCGGTCAGCGTCTTCACGTGAGCTACCGCTTCCTGGACTTCCCTGCCAGCTTGCGCGCGTCGTCTGCGTCCTTCTTGCGACCCGTTGCGGTCTTGTTCGCTCGAAGCTCGGCGAGGCCGATCACGCGTAGCGCCTGATCCTGGATTACGGTCGTCGACGCGCCCGTCCACACGCGTTCGAAGGTGACGCCGTCGATTGCGTTGAGCAGATCGATCCGGTGCGGAGGCTGCCCGAACTGCGTCACGATCTCAATCGTCATCAGCGCCTCCTCGTCAATCACCGATAGCGGAGCGCCGAAATCCTCCATCGCGCTGCACAGGCGGCGTACGTTCGCCTTGGTGCGCCGATAGAAGAAGTCGATGTCGGCAGTGGCGCGGATGACGCCATGGAACCCCAGCGCATAGCCACCGACGAGTACGACGTCGACGCGTCGCTCGTTGAGACATACGATGAAGTCGAGGAAGTCCGGCGAGAAAGAAGCATCCTTCCCACCCGCGGAACGCCTGTTCATCGATTTATCGACGCCGGGGCCGCCGCAACCGCGAAATCAGGTATGCCTGCCTCGATACTTCCGCCACGGCCACAATGCGCTTGGCGTTCGATCGTGCCGGTTGCGGATCCTCTCCTTCATCGTGGAGATGGATGTGACGACCCGTCCAGCTCTGGCGTCGATGCGCGGCTCGTGCAGCGCGTTCCAACGCCGCTGTGGAAGCGCCGCGAACTTCCGCTGGGGCGCCGTTCGGCACCTCGGTGATTACAGAGACGCCGACGGCCTTCAACAGCCTGAGCGCAGACTCCAGACTCACGTTCGGACGCGTGCCCCGCTCCAGCTCGGCCACCAGACGCGTGCTCACGCCGCCACGATGTGCGAGCTGTTCACGACTGAGCTTGAGCCGCTGACGTGCATTCTTGAGCAGCTGGCCAATAGGTGCCGAGAGAAAAGCCATCGTCGACCTCGAGGAGCTCACCTTGCTCAAGGTAAGACGTCTTCAAGGTCGCAGCAAGCCCTTTATGTCCCAGCCTTTTATGGCCCGGCGCTGTTCATCTCAGTTCATTCTCATCGACGGCTGCTGCGCGAAGTCGTCGTACACCCTCCTGCAACTCCCTGGCGTTCAGCGAAGCGAACCCCAACCGAGCGAATGGACGCGGCCGCCCGTCCAGGGCGAAAGCGGATGCCGCCACGATCACGACACCGTGGTCTCGCGCGACGCGGGCCCACGCGTCGACGTCCAGCGCCCCTCGCCCTTTGACCCAAAGCGCAATGCCTCCGGCCGGAACCGTGAACGTCAGGTAATCGTCGAGATGTTCGCGAAGCGCCGCGACGAGAACATCTCGACGAGCCCGGTATTCGCGACGCATGCGCCGGATGTGACGCTGAATCGCTCCATCCACGAGCAGCTCGGCGACGGCATACTCGAGCACCTGATCGCCCTGTGTATCGATGTGGGAGCGATGCGCCGCGATCCGGTCGATCACATCGGTCGGCGCAACGACGTAGCCGATGCGTAACGCCGGCGCGAGAACCTTGGACAATGTTCCAACGTACGCGACCGCTCCATCCGGATCCGCGCTCGCCAATGGAAGCACGGGGCGACCATCGTAGTGGAACTCATGATCGTAGTCGTCCTCGATGACCGCGAACCGGTGTGCGCGCGCGAGCTCGAGGAGCCTCATCCGCCGGCCGGCGGCCAGCGTGACCGTCGTCGGAAACTGATGATGGGGAGTGACGTAGACGGCGCGCACTCGATGCTCGGCGATCGCGCGTTCCAGCGCGTCGATGCGCAGACCTCCGTCGTCAACCGGCACACCGACCACTTTCGCGCCCGCCGCGCGAAACGCCTCCCAAGCGGGCCGATAGCCGAGCTGCTCGACGAGCACGACGTCACCTGGTTGAATCAGCGCGCGCGCAAGCAGGGAAATCGCCATCTGGCTTCCGCGCGTAACGCAGATGTTGGCCGGCGTCGCTGCCAATCCACGCGTCGACGCGAGCATGGTTGCCAGCGCCTCACGAAGCCGAGGATGGCCCTGCGGCGAGGCGTACGACAACAGCGCGCCTCCGCGTCTGCTGATCGCGCGGCGATAAGCGCGACCGAGGAGATCGCCGGGCGCAAGGCGCACGTCGGGCCGAGATGGTGCGAAGAGCAAGCTGCCCCGCGGAACATCGTATGGAAGTTCCGGCTCCGGCGCGGCGGCGAGATCGTACGTCGTTCGCGCTGCCATTCCGGATGCCGCCAGACGCGTCGAAATGAGTCGGCGCGGCTTGGGATCGGGAAGCTCCGTCGAGACGAACGTGCCGCGCGCCGGACGGCACGAGACCCAACCCTCAGCGACGAGCTCATCGAACGCGGACACGACGGTCTGCCGCTGCACGCCGATCGATTGCGCGAGCGTCCGTGTGCCCGGAAGCCGGTCTCCGGGACGCAGCCGCCCGCGACGAATGTCGGCGGCGATGGCGCGCGCGATCTGCTGGAACAACGGCACACCCCGCTGCCGCTCGAGCGGAAAGACGAATTCCCAACGTGACATCTGCGTCTCCACCTCCACCTTCGCGATTCCGGGGGTCGGGCCGTCAGAGCTGGACTAGGCGACTTTTTCATTTCTGGCACTTTCGGCCAGTCCGGCAGAAGTGAAATATCAGAGCATGTGGATTGATGCGACAGTGACCGCCATGAAGACCGTCGAAAGCGCGAGGCGCGCTCTCAGAACTTTGGCTGGGGGCGCCGTCGTGGCTCTCGCCATGTTGCCCGTCACCGCCAACACCGCCGGTGGGCAAGCGGCTGAGTCCCACGCCATCAAGGAGCGCCAGTCGTTGGACGATGCGTGGTGGACCGGACCCATGCTGGCGAATTCCGCCGCCACGCTGCCACGTGGTCACTTTCTGATCGAACCCTATCTGTACGACGTCAGCACGCGCAGCGCCTATGACGCCGGCGGATCGCGCCGCAGCGCCAGTTCATCACAAGGATTCGGGTCGCTCACCTACATCCTCTACGGGCTCACCGACCGAGTCTCGCTCGGCGTGATCCCGACAGCCGGTTACAACACCGTGCGCGGCGGCCCGAATGCCTCCGGCGTCGGTCTCGGTGACGTCGGTCTCCTCGCGCAGTACGGGCTCACGAGGTTTCATCAGGGGAGTTGGATCCCCGCGACCGCGATCGCCGTGCAGGAGACATTTCCGACCGGGAAGTTCGATCGCCTCGGCGATCGCCCGAGCGACGGCATGGGCGGCGGCGCGTACAGCACGACGCTCTCCCTGTACTCGCAGATGTATTTCTGGCTGCCGACCGGCCGCGTGTTCCGCATGCGCGGCAACGTGTCGCAGACGTTCTCGGGCGACGTCGTCGTCGAGGATGTCAGCGTATATGGAACACAGGCCGGCTTCCGTGGCCGCGCCAAGCCGGGAAGCTCCTTATTCTTCGACGTGTCGTCGGAATACAGCGTGACGCGGAGCTGGGTGCTGGCGCTCGACGTGACCTACCGACACGCACACAGCACCCAAGTGACCGGGTTCGACTCCCTGAATGCCGACAGGATGGGCGGCCCGCGCAGCGTCGTGTTCACCTCGAGCCCGAGCGACGCGTTCGGCCTTGCACCTGCCGTCGAATACAGCTGGACGTCCAACGTCGGCGTACTCGTCGGAGTCCGACTCATCGCCGCTGGACGCAACACCGCGGCCAGTGTTACACCGGCCGTGGCGATCAACCTGGTGCGCTGAGGCGGGGCCGGCGGCGCGCTACTCCGTCTTCGTCTTGCCCTTGCGCGCGCCGCCGAGTGTGTAGTGTCCGTCGACGTCGCCCGTCGCGCTTCCGTCGGCCGCGCCCTTGCCCTTGTAGGTGCCGTGACCCTCGATGCCCGCGAACTTGCCGGTGCCGCGCACGTATCTCCACGTACCACTGAACGTGGCCGAGCCGTCCTTGTTCGCCACCATCGGCCCCTCGTAGCGCACTACCGTCGTGTCGCCATTGTCCATCACACTCGAGCTGTACCCGTGCTGCGTGCCCTTGCCAGCGTGCATTTCACCCATGGCCACGTCTATCGTGGCGCCTGTCTTGTTTCCCGCAATAACGGGGGGCGTCGGCCACGTGCATTTCGCCTTCGTCAGCATCAACATGTGACCGGCGACGTCTCCGGCATTCTCCGCGGCGTTCACATCGGGTTTCTGGCAGTTCAGCTTACCGGTCACCTTGCCTTCCTGTGCACCCGCAGCGACTACCACGCTGAGGAGCAACGACGGGACGAGCAGTGATTTCCGCATGAGTCATCTCCCAATGTTGAGGTGGCAGGACGCGATGCTGAGCCAGCCTCCAGCGGCTGCGCCGTAGCTGACTGCACAACGCCGATGTTCAGTGCACGTGAACCGCGACAGAGGTCTGCGTGTAGCCGGGGGGCGCCGCAAACTTTGGAACGCCGTATCTGAGCGTGAGCGCACCAGTTGATTGTGGGGTGAACTCATAGTCGAAAATCTGCCCCGGATCGAACACGAGGCTTGCGGAATGCTTCGTGGCCTGGGCGTCGGGCAGCGTCATGCCGTCGCGGGCGAGAGCACGCCATTCCATTGGCTTGTCACCATTCGCCAGATTCAGCTCGACCGGCGCGTCGCCCGTAATGGCGATGACGCGCAGTCGATACCTCGTTCCTGCCCTGAACTCGAGTGGCGCCGGGTGCGCGCTGCCGTTGAGCAGGATCGGTGGAAATGGTCCACTGATGACGTTCATCGTGGGGCCTCCGTCGCTGAACATCAGAACGCGGTCTACTCCCGGATCGAACTTCTGTCCCGGCTCCACGACGATGAGGGGCCCGTAGAGTCCCGACGTGATCTGCTGAAACTCGTTGAAGTGCGAGTGATACATGAACGTGCCGACTCTCGGCGGCGTGAAGCGCACCGTGATGGAATCGCCCGGAGCGACTGACGGCAGAATGTCCTTGCCCATGCCGCTCCATCCGGGTACGCCGTCGGGGTAGCTCTGAAGCTCGATGCCATGCCAGTGGACGGCCGCACGGTCCTTGGACTGGTTGACGATGGTGACCGCGACGGGCTTGCCGCGCTCCAGGACCAAGGCGGGACCGGGAACGGGAAGCGAATCCGCGTTCGCCTCGGCCGGCGTGCCGCCCAGCACGAACGCGTAGCCCGGATGCGTGCCGTAGACGTTCGGCTTCTCGCGCATGATCAGTCGGATCGCGCGTGCGTCGCGAGGGGCTGCTGCGACCACCCCTCTCGGTGCGACGTGAATTCCCATCACCAATCCATACATCTGATGCGGCGCGTCAGTCATGTGATGCGCTTCGTTCTGCGGCGCCGGCACGCCCTTGTCGGTGTCCATCGCGACATGATGCGAGAGATGGCCCGCGAAGTGACAATGGAAGATCCAGTTCCCGGGGCGCGTGGGCGACCAGCTCATCGCCATGGTTTCCCCCGGGTTGAGCATCTCCGTCACCGCCATGCGCCGATCCGCGGCAGCAAGCAGCGTGTCGCGTGCGCCGTCTCCTCTCGCATCGATGCGAAAGTAAAAGCCGTGCAGGTGCATCGGGTGATCGATGGACGTGAGGTTGATCACGCGCCAATGCACGGAATCGTTCTGGACGACGTCGAGGCGCTCCGTGTGCGGCCACGAGAGTCCGTTGATGCTCATGGTGCCACGTCCAAGTCCACTGGGGCTCAGGGAATCGAGGACGAACCACCAGGAGATGACGAACACGCGATCACTCGACGCTTTAGCGCCAACCGGATCGACGATGATGACGCCGTTGAGCTGTGAGTCTTCGTTGACGCGCGCCTGTACGGGCCCCGGAGCCGTCTGGCCGGCGTAGTAGTACGTTCCCGCGCCGGTTGCCACGAACTGTGCGTCGCGCGTTGCGCCAGGGGCGATCACGATACTGTCCTTCATCCCCCGGGCGGATGCAAATCCGTACACCGTCAAAGGCTTCGCGAGCGCGTTGTGGAGACTCGCCTTTACGGTCGTACCCGCCGTAACGCGAATGATCGGACCGGGGTTCGCAAGCGGCTTGCCCACCTCGGCCCATGCGGCCGTCTCCACGCCAACGCCATTTTCTCCCTCGGGAAACCACATCCCGTTTCGGGCCTCGAGCCGCACTGAAAGCACGCTGCCGTGCAGCTCTCCGGCGGACTGGCGGTTGTCGTTCGGGGCTATTCGCTCGGCGTCATGCCGGGCTGCGGTGCCAACCGTGAACGAGGTCAGTAAGCCTGCAACGGCGAGGGCGTAGCGCGGCATGAGGGAGGGCTCCGTGAGGGAAGCGGCGTCGCTTCAGGAGAACATGCGCAGCAAAATTTGGTGCTGGGTAATACGGGCCGGGGATGGCGGCGTCAACTGACCACGCCGAAGAGCGAGTCCGGGTGTGCGCGCCGCGACTGCGGTGAACGCACACCCGACTCGTCGCGAAAAGCTCCTGCCTATGGTTTGATGCGAGCGCTGTTCTGGTCGAACACCTTCTGTTGGCTCGAGGTGAGGACCCCGCGCAACTCAGCGCGCTCCTGATCCATCAGGGACTGAATGCGGCTCGCAATGGCCGCATCGGCGGGCTTGCCCGCCTTCTCATTGGCTTCCTCGGCATGACGGAGATCGGTGATCTGCTCGCGATACTTCTTCTCGATCGCCGTGATCTGCGTCCGTTCGGTCTTCGTGACCTTGATGTTGTGGAGCAACCGGTTCGGCATGCGTTCCGCCGACGCGAAGGCGCGATTCTCGGCCTTGTCCTCCTTCTTCCCGGACATCCTGACCGTCTTCGCGCGTTCAGCCTCGGCCTTGTTTCCCTCCTCCTCGTGCTTCCTGGCGGCCATCGCTTCGTGCCGCTCCTCGACGCTCTTTCCCCCCGCCTCATGCTTCTTGGCGGCCATCGATTCGTGCTGCTCCTCGCGCGCCACCTCGCCCTTCGACTCAACCCTCGGGTGCTCGGCGCGCGCGGCGGGCATGGCCGGCTTCGCCGCTGCTGGTGGCGTTGCTGGCTTCGCTTTGCCCTGCGCGTAGGCAGCTGCTGAGATCCCGACCGTACAGCCGGCCACGACGGCCAGGAGTTGTTTGAGGTGCATTGCGTCCTCCATCTCTAGTTTGTCCGCCCTTCCTTGCTGCCGAAGCGGCCGACGACTCCTTGGGCGGGTGGGTGTACATCGGCCGCGTCCCGAGAGTCCATGAACATTGCAAACGCCAAGCCCCGGACTACCGGGCCCGAGCGCCGCGCTTCACCATGGCCCGCGTTGCGACACGGAGAATCACCAGATTCGGACCGCCGGCGTCGATACGAAGGCCGGACGTGAGACCGATGAGGAGGGCGTCGCCCGTGGAAAGAAGACAGATGAGACAGAGGAGGCTCGGCGCGCGGCGGGGGCTGTGGCATTGCATGCATCAATGGCCACTCGATACAGCGACACGATTGTGCGCAAACCGGATTCCCGCCTTCCGCAACGCGGCCTTCCCGCGGATGGTCAGGTCCGTAACGAACAGGAACTGCTCCCGGCTTTCGTTGACGTAGGCCTTCAGGCGATAGTGCGTTCCCCACGGCTTTTCCTGGACGATCACTGTTACTGTCGTGTCCGGTCTCCGATACGAACTCGTGCCACCGATCTCGACGAGGCGCGCACGCACGTCCTCCGCGTCGTGGTCGGGATCCAGATAGAAGTCGGCGACGCAGAGCAGGCTGCGATTGCCGCTCGTCGCGTTGAATACCGTTTTCGACCAGAGGTGCATGTGCGGGATGATCACTTCGGTATCGTCCGGTGTCACGATGTGCACGGCGCGATTGGCGATCATCGTCACTTCGCCGTAGGCGCCATCGATCTCGATCCAGTCTCCTGGCTGATAGGTGTTCTCGAGAATCGTGGTGAGCCCGCCGGCGAGGCTGCTTGCGTAGTCCTTGAGCGTGAAGGCGAGCGCGAAGGCGAGGCTGCCCGCCAGCGCGACCACGTTGGCGAAGGTCGGTTCGATGAGAATAGGCACGGAGATCATCACGGCCGCGGCGCCGATCACGATTCGCGCGACAGGTATGATGCGGAGAATCGACAGACGCAACCGCGGCGGCGCCCATTCGGCGACATGCCGGAGCGTCCACCGGACGCCGGTGACCAGGAAGCGCGCCGCAACAACCACGAGCGCCACCAGCGCGAGATGATACCACGCGACATCCTGTAGGAGCTGACTGAAATGCATTGAGTTCATCACGGTAAGAGCTCTCTCGTTAGAGGATATGGATTCGGCCGGTGAGCCGAGCGAGTCGGATCAATGGCGTTCTGTCGGTAAGTGGAGGTGAAGGCAGCTATATTACTTCGGCCCTAAAAGAGACGCCATAGCCGCGAATCGGGGGCGCCCGCCGGTCTCTTAAAGATCTTTGTAAAGCGTCACGATATCGCTCGCCGCTCTTCACACGACACGCACTCCAGCCCCGGCACGCGTAGAGTTAGATGAACGCGGCGGCGTCTGGGCTCCTTATGCTAGAGGTTGAAGGCGGTTCGGACACGCGACTGCGCGTGGTGAGTCCTCTCACAACAACGTGCCACCGAGGATAAGCGCAGCGACGCTGAAGTAGATGACGAGTCCCGTCACATCCACGAGCGTCGCGACGAACGGTGCCGAGGCGCTCGCGGGGTCGAACCCAAGGCGCTTGAGCAGGAACGGAAGCATCGAGCCCGACAGCGATCCGAACGTCACGACTCCCACGAGTGCCAACCCGACCGTGAACGCGACCAGCGGCCATTGCGCGCCGTAGTCGTACCAGCCAAGCCGCTGCCAGAGCACGATGCGGATCACGCCCACGGTGCCGAGGATCGCACCGAGCGCGAGGCCGGACGGTAGCTCGCGGAGCGCGATGCGCCACCAGTCGCTGAGCTTGAGCTCGCGCAGCGCGAGGGCTCGGATGATGAGCGACGTCGCCTGTGATCCGGAGTTACCACCCGAGCTGATGATGAGCGGGACGAAGAGCGCCAGCACGACCGCCTTCGCGATCTCGTGCTCGAAGTGTCCCATCGCCGTCGCCGTGAGCATTTCGCCGAGAAAGAGCGCGGTGAGCCAGCCCGCGCGTTTCCTGATCATCGCCCAGAAGCCGATCTCGAGGTACGGATGATCGAGGGCTTCCATACCGCCAAACTTCTGTGCGTCCTCCGTCTGCTCACGTACGATGGCGTCGATCACGTCGTCCACGGTGACGATGCCGATCACGTGATTTGCCTCGTCGAGCACGGGCACCGCAAGGAGATTGTACTTGGAGATGATGCGCGCGACCTCCTCGCGGTCCATGTCGGCGGTCACCGTGACCGGCGTGCGCTGGTCTCCGAGCGTACCAACGGGCTGGGTTCGGTCGGGCGACACGAGCAGATCGGTGAGGGAAACAACCTGCACCAGGGTGCCTTGCTCGGGGCCGAGGCAATAGATCGCGTACACGATGCCTTTGTCTCTCCCGACCTGGCCGAGGTGGTCGAGGACTTGCTGGACGGTCCATGTCGCCGGCACTGCGACAAACTCGGTGGTCATGATGCCACCGGCGGTATGCGACGGATATCGGAGGAGGAACTCGAGCGCTCCCCTCGTCGGCTCGTCCAGACGCCGGAGAAAACGCGGGCGCTCCTTGGCTGGCAACTCACGGAACAGGTCAGCCTGCTGATCGGGGGACATGGCGTCGATCAGCGGTGCAGCCTTCTCCTCGCCCATCTGCTCGACGATCCTGGCCCGCTGATGTGCGAGCTCGGGCTCGTCGAAGACAGGAACAGCGAGATCGGCGGGAAGCACGGCCATGACTTTCGCGGCAGCGTCGGGTGGAAGGTCCCGGAGCGCTTCGGCGACGTCGGCGGCGCGCAGCCCGGCGAGAGCGTCGGCGAGGTCGACCGGGTCCCCGTGCAGCAGGTAGAGGAGCTCTGGCACGGTCGGCGGCCGATCGTTCTCTCGTGGCGGCATGGGTGCGTCCTTGGTGGTTACGGTGCGTTCGGCGAGGTGCGCCGGTCGTTGTGGCTGAGAATTTCTTAAGAAATGGCTTTCATCGGGTCGCGCTGGGCGCGGGCCGCCCCAGAGTGCGATCGCGTTGTCTTAGAAAATTCTAATATTCGCGCGGCCGCGGCCACGGGCTCTTGCGAACCGCTCCGTTCATCGCTAAGTCAGGGCTGACGCTACGACGAACTCCTGTGCCAGCGCCCCAGCCCGCGGCAACAGGTCGTGTGACGTGAGACATCGGTGAGCAGCAGGTCCCGCCATGCACATCATCGTCCTGACCCCCGTCCGCCTCTTCGGCGACGGCTTGACTGCGTGCCTCAGCACACGGCCCGGTATCACCGTGCTCGCCGTCGTCAGCGATCTCGCCAAACTGCGCAGCGCGCTCTCGATCATGCCAACGCATGTCGTCCTGATCGACGTGAGTCAAGGCATCGACCTGTTCGACGTGCGTACGATCGCCGTCGAGTGGTCGGACGTGGCGCTCGTCGCCCTGGGCTTGAATGAGCAGCGACAGGACGTCATCCGGTGCGGGCGCGCGGGGTTCGCGGGCTATGTCGCGCGTGATGCGACGATCGAGGCGCTGTGCGCCTCCCTCTCGGAGATCGTCGCCGGACGGCTCGCTTGCCCACCCGAGATTGCGGGCGGGCTCCTGCGGGCCTTGTTCGGCAAGGACGCGCCGCCCCAGTCACCAGACGCGGAACTGTCGCTGACACGACGCGAGAGTGAGGTCCTCGCGCTGCTCGGGCGGGGACTCTCGAACAAGGAGATCGGCTCGGAGCTCTGCGTGAGCGTCGCGACCGTCAAGCATCACGTGCACCATGTGCTCGCCAAGCTGAAGCTGTCGAGACGTGCGCAGGCGATGCGACGCTTCCGCGATGCACCGTGGATTGCGCGGACGTCGCGCGTCGTCAGCAAAGGCTGAGCGGCGGCGCAGACGACCATCGAGACGCGTTCAGTCGGCCATCCTGGTCAATCGAGCACGGGTCCACGGGAGAGCACGGCGTTGATCTGCGCCGTGGTCGCGCCATTCGTCTTCATCTTCGTCTGGAACTGAGCGACGGACCCATACGGGCGCCCCTCCTTCACCAGGCTGGCGACCGATGCGCTGAGGCCGAAGTCTCGTTGCATCTCCGTTCCCGATGTGAAATTCAGCACGAGCTTTCGCGTGCCTTTGAGCTGCGGTACCGGTATCGGCGCACTGACGGAGAACGAGGGCGTCTCATTCTTGAGCCACTTCGGAGACGCCTTTGCGCCCCTCCAGAAGTACAGGCCGGTCTTGCCGACCAAGCCCGTCGCGGCATGCTTTGGCCCGCTGATCTGTACTTCCACCCAGATGCGGTTCCGTATGGCGCCGGCCTTCGCAGCCGCCAGCGCAACGGTGTTGTGCTCGAAGCTCCGGAAGGGGCCAGTGTTCACGCTGTTTGGCGCAGGGACCAGGTTGTCGAAGTCCGTGCCGCTTCCGCCAAGCTGTTCCGAAATAATGTGCATCTGCACCCACGGGTCGGTCGCGGTCGTCAACTGGGCGTCGTAGACTTCCTTGTAGCCGGCTCTGGTCTGCGGCCACGGTCCGGTCTTGCTTCCGGCCACGGGCTTGCCCACGATCACCTCGACGGCCGCCGGATTCTTGTACGTGGGCGTGGTGCTCGACCCGTAGTCCGCGTCGGTGGGTGGCGTGCCCCCGAGCTTGATGAATGCGGCGCTGACCTTCGCGAGCTCCTTCTTGATGTTCGCGCGTCGTTCCTGCTCAGTCTCGCTCTTCTTCGCGTGACCAAACACCACTTGCATCGCCTGCGTGAAGACCGAGTCGGCGGTATTCCAGTCGGGCGTGCCCTTGTCCGGGTGTTGATCGAGGTAGTCCCGCACGGGCGTGAGCGTCGTCGCAATACCTAGCTTGGCCGAGTCTCCCGCGCCGATGAATTGCAGCGTGTGGGTCTCTCCGGCCTTGTTCGTGAAGCCAAGCTTTTCCTTCCACCAGTCGAGCACGTCGCCTGCCTTTTCGGCGGCGAACGCGCCCAGTTTCTTCGCGGCCGTCACGATCCAGTTGACCAGCCAATCGAGCGCTTTGTCGATCGGCTTGCGAATCTTGTCGATCACGCCCATCACCTTGTCGGCGACTTTCCCCAGCCCCACGAATCCGGCCAGGAAGTTGATGGCCAGCGAGAGTGCGCCGGCGAGGGCGCTCTCCACGCGCTCCGCCGCGGCATCGATCTGCCCTTCCGCAATCGCCGCGATCGAATCCACGAAGCTCGAGACGACCTGAACGATCTGCTTGATCTTGTTCACGAACACCATGATGGTGTCGTAGATCGACAGAATCGCAGAGATGAATCCGGCGCCCGGGATGAACAACGAGATCAACTTCGGAATCGCCTTCTTCGCCACCATGTCCAGGACGAAGTCGGTGATCCCCCCGATCACCATGTCCTTCAGGTTCGCCAGCTGTTCCTTGATCAGGTCCCATGCCGCGGCCGGCCCGTCCCGCACGAGCGTCACCACGAGGGCGAAGCCGGTCTCCAGCGTCTTCACGACCGTTTCGCTGGTCGCCGTCACGAGCTTCTGCCGGATGTTCGCCCAGGTCAGCCCCAACACGGAGAAGGCGAACTTCGCGATCTCGACGAGGGAGAACGCCTTCGGCATGTAGATGCCCGGCAGCGAGCCCGTAAGCCAATCGATGATGCCCTCCTTCAGATGATCGACGAAGCGGTCGCTGAAGTTGTTGAAGCCGAGCTTCGCCGCCTTGACGAGGTTGCCGACGAACGGCAATGGATCGCGCAGAATGCGCCTGAGTGCGGCGCCGGTCTTCTTGATGTACACGAGCGCGCCCGGGCTCACGACGTCGAAGATGATCTCGAGCAGCGTCCAAACGGCGTTCCCGCCCCAATTCACGAAGCGCACGGCGAAGTCGCCGAAGACGCCGGCCAGCTTGAGGAAGGCTCGTGGAATGAGAATGATGTCCGCGACGTCCAGTGACTTGAGCGCCTCGGTGAACAACGCCGGGATCTCGTTCACGAAGCCCTTGAGGGCGGCCACGGCGCCCGTGAACCACGCGAAGGCGCGCGCCACCGCCTTGGTCTTCTGCATCGTGGCCCACAGCTCGTCCTCTCCAATGAACGTCAGGAATGCGCCGAGCAGCGACTCGGCGTCGCGGGCGACGGGCTCGCCCGTGATGGGATCCTTGCCCATCACGGTGGCCAGGAGGGTATAACCCTGGGTCGTCCGCGCATACGCCGCGATCGGCCCGAGGATGGTCCTCTTGATGAAGGCGACGATGTCGTCCTTGAGGCTCTTCGCGAAGGCAATCACGCGATCGGCCGGCCGCATCACGATGGCCTTTGCCCGTTCCCACAGCCCGGCAAGGTCTGTGAGATCGCTGAGCGAGAAGCCCTTGATGAAGTTCTCCACGTCCTGCCAGATGCTGCTGCCGATGTCCTTGAGCGTCTCGAACTGCTTGGATACCCAGAGGCTCACGGCATCGAACACGCCGTGGCTGTTGAGCGCATCAGTGATGAGGGTGCCGCCCGGAATCATCTGGATGGCCGCCCGCAGAATGTTGCCGGCGTTACGCTCGACCTTGGCGTTGGTGATCGGGTTGTAACCGATGACCACCGTGAGCATCGTGAAGCCCGGGATGGCGGCGGCTTTGCCGGCGAAGTACTCGCGGGGACTGGGGATGTCGTACCACGAGCGCTGGGGGTGTGGACTGACGTGCTCGGCGACGGGGACGTGCGCATGTCGGTGCGTGATGTCGGACTGTACGGCCGCTCCCTGCTGAATGGTGTGCGTCAGCTCGTGCGCAATGAGTTCCTGTCCGCCGGCACTCTGCGGCTGGAACTTGTCGCGGCCGAAATAGATGTGTTGCCCGATCGTGAACGCGTTGGCGTCGAGAGCGGCACTGTCCTGCGCGGCAGATTCGCCGGTATGCACGCGGACATCGCCGAAGTTGGCGCCGAAGCGCGGCTCCATGTGACTGCGCACGGTGGATGGCAGCGGCGAGCCCGCTCCAGCATGCGCGATCGGCGACGGCGTGGGCGTGATTGCGCCGGATGACGGCGCGGACTCGGCCCGCTGAGCCACGCCCTCCGTCGTTCGTTTCGGAGTCACCGGCGCTGCCGCGGACGGTTGACTCATCCGCATCACTTTCCGCGCGGTTTCCTCGGCCTCGAGCTCGGCGGGATCCGTGGGTTTCGATACGTTCGCCGGCAAGCGTCTCGCCGACGACAGCTGCGTGGATACGGGTGCGGCGACGCCGATCGAGCGAGCAATCAGTGCTTGCGTCGCCTGGTGGCCGAGTCGCTCCTGCAGCGTCCGCGCGGCGGAGGCCGGCGCGGGCGCAGCGCTCCGCTGAAGGATGCCCGTAATGGCAGGCCTTCGCTCGGCCGGCGCCGACGTGCGCTGCACTTTGCGGTCGGCCGCCATGGGTCAGACGTCGAGCGGCACGGTCAGGCCGGCGACACTTTCGCAGTCTTCATGGCCTTCATCCGTTCGTTGAGACGCGTCTTCTTGAGACGCTCTGCAACGATCATCTCCTCTGCCTTCTGCGGCGCTGTTCTCTTCTCTTCTTCCTCGGCAACGACGGGATCCCGCATCAGGACCGGCCGCACAAAGCGGCGGACACGGTGATCCGCGGTCCACCCGCTCTTGTCGTCGACTGGCGGCGAGAGCTTGGCGAGAACCACGCAGTCACAGTCGCACGAGCCGCCCGCGCAGTCGTCGCAGCAGCATCCGCATATTCCTTTGTAGTGGTCGACGTAGCACGGGAGTGTCGGATCGACGCACAAGCAGTCTGACTTGAATGGCTCGCCCTTGGACTCCTTGGGCAGATCGCACTGGCAGCTGCATTTCGGCTGATCGCGCACGATGCGTATCTCGTAGCCCTCGCGTTCTCTCGCGCACACCGACGACGTCTCCTCGTCGTCGCACCCGCACGTCGCGGTGCGCGGCGAGCAACACTTCGACGTGCGGCACAGTTGAACCCACAGCGGATCCTTGCCAGGCTGGCAGTGTTCGTCGATCGTGAGAGAGACGTCCTTGGGCACGTAGATTGGGTCGCCACAGCCATCGAGCGCCAATCCCGCACCAATCACGATGGCATCCTTGCCGCAGTCACGCGTCGGCGTGACCTTCAACCCGCATACGACGCCGCACCCGAACAGCGAGCGGAACATGAGGCGATTCAGCTCGCGCGTGTAGGTGCTCATCTGCTCCAGATCGTCGTGTTGCAGGAGCATCCCGGGCTCGAATCTGGCTCGCACGAGCGTCGAGGTGCCTGTGATCCGATTGACGGTACCGTTGGTTCCGCTCATGACGAGACTCCTTGGAGGCGATCTGTGTTGTCCTGCTTCTCGGCACGGTCCGGGGCATCGGGCGTCCTGGAGACCCGAAAGCCGGACATGAACGTGCCGCCGGGCGATCCGTTGCCGGTTCGCGCAGTCGAGAGTCCGATGGCATTCGCATCCACGGCTTGACCGTTGCAATCCAGGATGAAGTCGCCGCGGACCTCGATCTCGATCGTGGTCTCGTCGTCCTGGAACACGCTCCTGCGCCCTCTGACGGCATCCTCGATCCATGCCCCGTCGACGACGATCCTTGCGCCGCGGACGTGATCGGCGGGGTCACCAGCCTCTGGGGGTATCACGCTGGTGTCGACGGCAACGATGGGCACACGGAATACCTGCCACCAGCCGCCTTCACGCTCTTCGCTGAGGGCGGTCATGGTAAAGCAGTCCGGACGCACGGTCTTCCGTCGCACGGGTCGTGAGAACCGCACCCAGAAATCACGCGTGACGTAGTCGCGCCGTCCCTGACCCGGCGACCCCAACGCGGCGGAGAACTCGCTGAAGGGCACCGGAGACTCACGGCGATGCCAGTGGCTCCATCCGATCTCGCTGATCCGCGTGAGATCGCAGCCACGAATCAGGTCGAACAGAAGGTCGTTGCGCTTGACGAGGCGTCGGGGGCCGCATGCGTCCACCTCACTTCCGAACGTCCACTCCTGGCATTCGTCTCGCCAGACGGCGACGCACGCGAGCGGCACCCCGTGCTTGAGATCCACCCGTACGCGACCACATTCCTCCTTGATCTCACACAGACGATGCTCGCACCCGTCGCCGGGATTCAACTTCGTCAGGTGGTCGCACAGGCAGCGACATCCGCCGCGACCGGGTGGCAGTTCCGCGCGCCATTGCTCGTCGCCCGAGATTTCCTCCTTCTCGGTCGTGCGCTCGTGGTGGCAGCACCGACCGCTCGCGCAGTCACACGTCAGCTCGCAGTCGTGGTCGTCACAGCAGTCGTCGCACGGAATGAGACGCAGCGTGTAGCGGACCGTTTCGCAGACGTGATCCCACTCCTGCTGCTGGCACCGGCAGGAGTCCGTGATCTGCACGGGATCCCTGTCCTGCTCGGCGTAGTGCACGCTCAGTTGCCAGCAGGCCGGCGCAGCTCTGCCTTCACGGTGTCCTGATGCTTCCGCCAGCTTGAATGCGTTCGCCCGGGGGATGCATCGTCCCTTGTCGTCGATGAAAATCACGTCGGCGATGTCGAGGCGGTCGGTGCCCAACTCCACGAGCTCGCGCCCGCATTCGTCGAGCGCCAAACCAGCTCCGACCTTCAGCCGGCGCGCTACGCGTGCGGATGTGCCGGTGCTGGGCGGGTCGGCCGAGATGTGATACCCATACACGACGCCCCATCCGTGGATCGCGCGATTCAGCAGTCGCCGTCGCTCAGCCGAATAGCTGTGCTCCACGCGAAACGTGTCGGGCGTGAGCCGCTTGCCCTCGAAATAGTTGTTCCTGAGGCCTGAGCCGCAGTCCGGATCCGAACAGCATTCCGTCCGTGCGCTTCGGGTTGGCCTCATGGCCTCGGGAGTATCCGTTGTGTACATGCGTCGTCTCCTGTCCTCAACGCAAGCGCGTACTGATGTTCGAGCCTGAAGCCGAGAGGCGAGTTCCTCGCTCGGGCAGGCGTGCCACGCCGGTTACCGCGTCGACACCCAGGTGCGTCGTTGGCGCGGACGTGATGGTGAGTGTGCCGTCGAGCCGATCGGTGCACAGAGCGTCCGCACTCACCCAGCGAAGCTCGAGTCTCGCAGTGACGGGCATCAGCTCCATGACGAGCGCGCGAAACCATGGCTCCCACGCCTTCCGCTCCGTGGGCGTCGCCGCGATCTCGACGCGCACGCGTCCAGCGAGCTGCCACGCACCGTCGTCGAGCTGCGCGGGACAGGGCAAGCGCGTGTAGCCGAGTACTGCCCGCGAATCCAATTCGGGACTCCATCGCGTGCGCCCGCCAAGCATCGCGGGCAACGCGCTGCCGGTGCATGAGTCGCCACCAACGATCGCGAAGCCATGATCCGCGGTCGTGTCCGTGACGCGGAATCGTGGAGGCGAACCAGGGAGGAGGCAGTCGAGCAATGTTTCGAGGCCGGCGCGAGTGCCGCGCCCTTTCGCGAGCTCCGCTGCTCGCACCACGATCGCCCGCTTCTGCCTCTCGCTGAGCCCATCATCCCACGGCACGCCAAGCCAGCGTGCAATGAAGTCGAGCCACTTCGCCGGCGCCGTGGACGGATTTACGTGGCTACCCATTGATGCGATGCGCGCGTCGACTTCCTGCGTCGTCGTCTCGAGCACGCCAACGAGATTGCGGACGAAGCTGTCCGGCTGCGCCTCCTCCCGTTGATAGATGGACGGGAGCTTGTCCATCAGCGTGAGGCCCGGGTAGAGGACGTTCAGCTCCGCAAGCCACGGCAGACGCGCTCCTGGCGCCGCACTCAGTGTTACCGCCACCCAGAGCTGCTGCTCTGCCACATCGAACAGCTTGGCGGAATACAGCGCCCGCTCATCGGTCGCGGTCGGCTCGGTACCCTCAAACACCGTTCGTCCGCGCCAGAGCTCTGGCTCGCTCAGAAGCGCCCGGAGCCGATGACTTTCCGGCCTTGCGCCATCCGCGACAATTCCGTTCAGGCGATCGCGCGTCTCGACATCGTCGGTCGCGGCAAAGGCGATCTCGATGCTGGAGCCTTTCGGAAGATGCGCCGACGCGTCGACGCGGAGCCAGCGGCGTCCGTCCTCGCGATCGGGCGAGTACAACATCGGCGTGACGATTGTGGTCCGGACTTCCGTTGCGCCCTCCGGTACGGTCTCCGCGGAGCGGAAGAGCAGCAGCCCGCGCGGTCCGGTCACGAGCAGAGTGTCCTTCGTCGCAGCGACTCCCGTGACAGGCGTATCGCCTGAATCGAGCGGCACATCGCCGGCGACATTGCCTTCGGCGTCGAGAACCAGCACGTGCGCTCCCCCGGACGTGCCGCCGTCCGCGCCTGCAAGGAGGATCCGCTCACGCGAATCACTGCCGAGCTTCATGGCCGCATAGCACGGACGCAGTCCGGCCACGGCGAGGCTGAACAGAGGGTTCTCCTCTCGAGGCGCGAACCAGACGAGCTTCTGAGGGCGCCCACCGACGAGTACCACGAACCGCCGTGCGCGCCGCAGGAAGACGATTGCCTCAGCGTTCGCGACGCCGTGCAACGCAGTCGTCTCGACGACGTGACCGCGCGCGTCGATGCGAACCGTCTTCCACACGTCATGGTCGTCGATGAGGACCACGACGAAGTCGCCATCGCTCGTGATATCCACGAGTCGGACGTTCGGAAGCTCGACGGTGAGACAGCGCGTCAACGACTCCTCGTCGTAGCACTCGAGTGCGTTCCGAGAGGTACTCAACACCCACAGACCGCTCGACGTGGCTACGATGCGCGTTGCGCGCGTGAGCGCCGGAGGAGCCGGGAAAGTCAGCGGATCGTCGTCCGTAGGCGGCATGCGATACAGCACGCATTGGTCGTCGCCCCAGATGATCTCGCCTGCACGTGTCACTGTAGGGGCGCTCGCGCCGCTTGCCTCGTGGAGCACGGGCAGGAGTGCATACGGCAGAAGCGGGCGAATGATCCCACTGCCGCGGAGCGCGTCGCTGTCGACACCGGCAGTGATGCACGCACTCCACTGCGCCTGCGTGCCGAAGCGGTAGCTACGCTGTTTCTCCGCCGTCATCGTGCGCCTCCCGCTCCGGGCCTGCTCACTCGGATTGCGTCGGGATTGGACCTCCATCTCGGCAGCCCGCCGCGAGGCACGGCGATCTTGTCGACGCTTTGTTTGCGCGCATTCAGGAGCTGGAGTGCAGTGATACGTCTGACTCCATCTGTCGCGCGTATCCAAGCCGATAGGTCACGATAGGTGACGGGCACGCCGGGCTGCCGCGGCGGCCACTCTCCCTCCCCTTGAACGAGCGCGAGCCTGCCTCGAAGCGTGATGTCGACGGCATCGCGAACGCTTGCCGGATCGCGACCCGGGTCGCACTCGAGCTGCGCGGTGATGAAGACGTCGACGTAGCGCGGTGCCATGACCTCGAGACGCGTGCCGAGTGGCATGCGCGGCGACAGTCGGCGACGTATCGCCTCGAGCCACCGCGAGCTCTCCGGAATGCGCTCCGGCTCTTTGCCGTCCTCCCGGCTGCGCATCGCTACCAGTCTGACAGCACCTGTGCGCGGTGCGGTGCCGTTGGGCAAGACCACCCATGCCCGCATGACCTCGAGTAGCGGAAGCGCCCTCGCTGCGGATTCGATATCGGCGGAGCTCACGAGCGCGTGCGCTTCGCGCGATAGACGTCGGGCTTCCCGACGCTGGTCCACCCAACTGGAGGGCGAGGCGCCGCCCTTGACCGGATCCGAGTTGATGCCGAATACACCCTGAAAGCCTGCGACCTGCCATTTGCGATTGCGTGCGACGTTACCTCCCTCCGCATCCGACACGGCGTAGCTGACGAGCACCTGGGCGCCTTCGGGCGCAATCTTGCCGTTGATTCCGTTTCCCAACGTGATCTCACTGTTGCGTGCGTCGAGCTCATAGGCGGTCTCTCCCGGACCTCGCTCGGAGAGCCGATCGCATCGTGTCCACAGAGTCAGGCCAGATGCGTCAGCCACTTCGACGACGACGGCCTCCTCGCCCGGCTCAAAGCGCAACCCTGGCATGTCGAGCGCGAACTTCGTGTCGGGGAGTCCCGTGACGACATGCAGCTCACGTGAGAGCCTGCGCCCTTGCCGAATGGGCACGACACTCGGCTCGATGCGGAGCATGCGCGGCGGCCGGGCGAAGCCGGTGCGCGATCGCAGCTCGATGGTGAACGTCTGGACGTTTGGCACGTCAGCGAGGTCGAGCATGAGCGCGCCGGTCGTGAGCATCCCGTGTGTGGAATCGGATACGATGGGAACGGAGATGCGTTCATCGTCGGTGACGAGCATCGCAACGAGCGGCGACTTGCGTGACCACCTGTCGTCTCCTGATCCCTCGTCAGCGCCGCCGGCTGGAGGCGCTGCTCTGATGCCGATTGCCCACAGGGCACCGACCGCACCTCCGCGGTTGTCGCCGAAGGGGCCTGCCCTGTCATTGCACGTGAAGGTGAGCGCAAGCACGTCGCTGCGTCCGCCGATCTCGCCAAACGGAAGAAATGCTCCGAGACCGCGCTCGTTGAGCAGCGTGTGGTCGACGATGCGGCCGCCGCTGCTCCGCGTCTCGAGTCGCGCGATGCGGCCGGGTATCCACAGAATCCTGTGCTCCGGATTGAACAGCGGCGCCGGCTCGCCCTTCATCTGAATGACGGCATCTTCCGACAGGACCGTACTCCTCACGTGCGTCGCCGCAGGGGCACTCGGGTCGAGTGGATCTGACCAGATGAGTCCCGTGGCGCCTCGTGTGCCGGCAGACGCGAGGTCGAACATCGCTGCGTAGGCGATGCGCTCGTCGCGGCGCAGGTGTGAGAGCGAGTACAGTTGCGCTTCGCTGGCCCACGCGATGAGCTCCATGAGCGTGATGCCGGGATCGTGCGCATTGTGATCGGTCCACTGGGGTGCGAGCGAACGAAGGCGCGCGCGCCCGATCTCGAGAAAATCCGCGAACCGCCGATCGAACAGATTCGGTGCGAGATCGCTCACAACGCCACCTCTGCCGTCTCGAGCTGGATGCGAATCGGATCGGCGTCGAGCACGGCGAGCTCGTGCGGTGCGAGGGTCGCCGGCCACGTGCGTGCCAGACCTTCAAGAGGGCTCTCCTGGAATGCAATGGCGTCGATGCTCTCCAGGTGCGGCGCGTCGAGGAGTGCGAGCGCGATGTCTTCGGCCTGCGGGTTTGTGCCGAGCGTCCAGCCGTCGCGCGTTACGCTGCCGGTCGCGGTGTCGAAAAACGCGGCGGTCCGCTGTTTTACGTCGTTCGAGAGCGAACCGGCGTGGTCGAGTGAATCCACGCACAGGGTCAACTCGATGCGGAGCCGACGAATACTCGGGCCACCGATCCGCAATGCGCCCGGTGCGCTGAGGGAGATCGGCGCACTGGTCAGCAGCAAGCGACGCAGCTCTCTGATCTGCGCCGTGCTCGGGATCGGATTCTTGCCTCGCATGACGACGACGAGGCGGACATATCCCCTGCGTCGCGTGCAGCGAGCCTGCACGATGTCGGGCGAGCTCTGGAGTGCAAGGTCCTCGATGTCGGTGAGTGTGACGGCGCGATTGCGGTGGCGTACGCGCGCGAAGCCGAAACGCAGCACGCGATCATCTGGCTCGGGTGGAGCCCCGCCCGCGGACTGATCGACGGACATCACCGACTCCACGCTCTCGACGGGAGATACGAGGTTGAGCGGCATACGCGGAGCCACGAGATTCCCTGGCATCGTGTCGCTGCCGGGTTTCGGTGGTTCCGTACGCTGGTAGCTGAATGCGACGATGCAATCGGTGCCGATCGGCGGAATCATGCCGTGCAAACCGTCGCCGAAGCGGATGATGCCGGTCGCCTCGTCGAGCGCGTAGACGCGCGCATTCGCAGGCTCGTCCAAGGGATCGATGACGCGCCTCCAGAGCACCCAGTCTCCGGGCAGTCCATCGACATCCGTCACCACTTGACGCTCGCCGCCGTTGCGGAGCATGGCGCGCTCCTCTTCCCCGAGCGGTTCCTTGACGCGCAGCTCGAGCGTGTCGTGCAGCACCGGCGGCCGCGCCAGCCTGAGCGCGAGATCCGGCGCTCCCTCGGAGGATCCCACGAGCTCGCGGGTCAGCGTCTCCGTCGCACTCGCCCACACGGCGTTGAGATACGCGCCGCGCAGCGACGGCTTCCAATTCGTGCTGTCGGCACCAGCCGGCGTGAGTCGAAGCCACGTCAGAGATTGACCGAACAGCTCTCGACGCGTCGGCTCGAGCGTGAACGCCATTGAGACGACTCCGCTTTCTCCGAGTCCACGTGTCACGTCTCGCGCGACGATCGGAATGAATCGATCCGCAACCAGTGCTTCGATGAGCAACGGCGCAAATGCGTCATGCGGATGCTCCTGGTCGACGAGGAGGAACACGTTGACGGGTGCGCCGATTGGCGCGGCGTCCAGGCCGAGGAGCAGCGCGCGTCCGTTCGCGGGGGCAGTCGCTCGCGGCGCGGCTGCTGTCGTCGCCGCGGCTGTCGTGGCGGTCCCCGGTGACTGCTTGCCGTGACATTCGCAGTCCGGGGGGCAGTCGTCCTCGAGGTCGTGTGGCTTGACGGCACTGGACAGCCGCCCGAGCGTGACCGCCAGCGGAATGAACGCTTCGACGATGGCGCCGGCCGTGCGATTCGCCTCGCTCTGATCGCGCACCGAGCCGCTGTCCTGTGCGAGCACGAACGTGGGCCGCACGCGATCGCAGACACGATAGGAGATCGAAAGTTTCAGAACGGAGGGTGCGCGGATTCCTTCCGAGCTGCGTTCGATGGTCTGCTCCGTGACGCCACCGACGACCGTTGATTTGACGGTGACCTTCTCGCGGCCATAGTCCCCGCCGATGAGGCGCGCACGGATCCAGTAGTTGGTCTTTCCTGCCCAGTCGGAGGGCGCAATGTCGACCGGAACGTCGAACCGCACTGCGCCCTTCGATTTCAGATTGTGCGTCTCATCGAGGGTGACGTGCAGCTTCCACCAGCCCTTGCCGTTCCAGTATTCCCACGACAGGTCCGGATTGACGGACGTGTCGCCAAGGAGCCGCGACCACTCGCCAACGGAGGCGTCGATCACAAAGGGAACGGGGTTGGCAGCGACCTGGACCTCGCTCTCGAGTACCACGATGATGGGCTCGTTGCTGACGTCCACGCTGAAGGCCTTGCCGCGCCGTACTTCCGCCGGTAGTGGTGCTTTCGGAAACGTCAACGGAAGGCGTGCGAGCAGTGCGGCGTCCCAGTTGCCACTGCCGGGCCGCGTCATCCGAATGAAGGAGGTGACGCGTCCGCCAGTGGCGACCGGCCGTACGTAGGTTGCGGAGCTGGGGGGGAGTGCTCCGGTGACCGCCGAGATCGTGGCCCTCCACGTGGGGTTGCTCTTGTCGAGAGAATCGACTTTGAAGAAATCGGGATCGATGTAAAGCACGGAGCCGGCGACCGTGTCATGGTCAGTGGCCGCCAGGTCCATCTGATCGTTGTGCATGGCGACCAGCGCCCCTGTCAGCGCCGAGGCGAGCACATAGGCATCGAGCTGCGTCGACTGCGCCGGGAACGTCTGGTTGATCGGGTAAAGCGTCTCGTTGTCCTTCGTGACGCCGGCGTGCACGATGGTCGCGCTGACAGGCGCACCGGCAGACTGCCGCACGATGAGGTCGTTGACCTGGAGCAGCAGCGATGCGGGGACGACAACGCCGGGCTCGACGCTCGCCTGCTCCACGTGCCGCCGCGTCAGGTCGAAGTCGCTGACAAGAAGATCGGCGCGATCTCCTGGAAGCACGACATGCTTGCCGGCCACCGTCGGTGCACCGCCGAGACGCCCGCCACTCGACGTGAGCGCCGAATCGAACAACGCTGCCTCTGCTCCGGTCGTCGCAACGGCGCCCTTGTAGGGCATCCAGGTGCTGAGACGACCGGTGGCGCGGTCGCTCACCGCCGCAAAGATTTGTGGGTCGCCCGCCATGAGAACAGCGTCGAGGCTCCCGACGACCGTCTTGCCGGCATCGAGCGTCACTTCGGTCGATGTCGCCTGGCGACTCGCAACAAGCGCATCCGGGGCACCGTCCTTCACCGCAACCACGACCACGTCGCCGACCGCGAGCTGGATTGCCGCGGGACGCACGGCCTGCTTGAAGGTCTGCAACGGCAACAGGCGGGTGCACGTGCCGGCGGCCGACACCTGGAACAAATGCCCGTCCGTGGATATGCCCGCCATTCCGGCTGCGACGTCCGTCCCCTGATTCGGAACGAGAACCGGCACGATCGACTCGAGCTGAATCGTCGTCGCGGCCTCCGTCGTATCGACCAGAATCCATTGCTGCCCGGACGGCCACTGGCGCGTCCACATCATGGAGTCGCGCAGCACGACGAGTTGGGCGTTCGTGCCGCCGAGAAAGACGAGGCCGGAGATCGGACTTGTCGACGGAGGAATCGAACCGGCCGACTCCCACCCGCTCTTCGTCGCTTCCGCAATGTCCTCGTGCCATACCCAGATGGAATCGCCGGCACTGGCGGCCACGAGAAATCCCGCACGCGGCGCGACGGTGGCGTCCTCGTACCACACCGGCAGTCGCCACGCCGGCTGCTTGTCGAGGGAGACCGTGGACGAAGTGCTGGCGGTGCCGAGATATCCCGGAACTGGCGGCTGGAGAGGTTCGCGATCGCGGAACTTGGCGATGCTGCCGGTATTCTGGTCGAGCGCATACAGATGCAACGCGCCATCGGCTGCAACGCCCGCGAGCACCGCGTCCGCGAGCGGTCCCTCGCCCAGGGCAGACAGCGAGGAGAAGGTCGGATCCGCCATCTCGAAGCAGAGCTGCGCCTTCGCCGCTTTCTTCGAGAACGCCTCCTGGCTGCCCAGGTAGAAGGCGTCGAACTGCTTCGGTTCCTTGCCGAGCGGAAAGAACACGCTGTCGAGAACGATCGGCGTGGTGTTCGCCATGCCCTCGGCAGCCGGCGGAGCATCCGCTGTTGCATCCGGCGGACACGGCGATGGTAGCAGTTGGCAGTTGATGCGCAGCTCCAGCGCGTCCACCTGGAGTGAGGGAGCCGTGCTGCTGACGTTCGTCGCATACGCGCGGATCCAGCGGCTGTTGTTGCCAGCGATCACGCGCGGCTCGATCGCCCCCTTGGACTTCTGTAAAGTCACGGCGCCGGCCACATCCTGCTTCTTAGCGAGAATGAGTGGTTGCCACCCAAGCTCGTCCTTTCCGTCGATCTTGCCCCAGTACTGCCAGGTCACGCCCGCAACCAGCGTGGCCGCGCCCACGACGTCGATGCTGGCAGCCGCCTCCACATTGAGGAGGTCCAGGTGGCCGAGGTACAGCGCGTGTTCCTGACGATTCCGCGCGATGTCGCCGAACGGCGCGAAGGACGCGACCTTGCGTACGACTGACAGGGCCGACACATCCGTGTCGAGACCCGGCTCAATCGTGACGATCCCCTTATCCGGCCGAACGACGCGGTACTGTCCTCCGGCGACGTCGATGATCATGTCCGCGGTGAGACCTGACTCCGGATCGAGCTGGAGCTTGGTCGCGCCCGCTGCCGCAAAACTCTTGAGCTCCCACTGAACGGGAAGCGGCTCGAGCGGCTGGAGGTCGCTGAATCCTGGCGGAGTCACATAGTAGGCGTCGTTCGCACCGTTGACGCCAACTACCAATTGAAGCCGGCCGGGAATCACTCGAAGACCTTCCTCGGTCTCGAAGACGACGGGTGTCCCCGCGGCGTCCACCTGCATTCGCACCGGTGCCTCCGCAAGCACGGATGCTCGCGCCGCGTCGGCGAGCTTGAATGCCACCGGCATGCGCGCCGGCCTTGCGGCCTGTCCGCGGACCGCGAGCCAGTCGAGGAATCCTCTCCGCATCTTCTCGCCGCCGCGGTCGAGCCGCTCGGCGACCTCCGAGTTGAAGCGGCTGGCGACGTCGAGCAAGGCCGCGCCGAAATCACGCTCACCGTCGGCGATTCCCCACGACGGCATCCACGCCCGAGCGCGCGCGCGCAACTCGGCCGAGAACTCCGCGGCGCGGCGCTCGTCGAGTCCGGGGGCGCGGGGCGCTTTCACGGCCGCCCTCCCTCACGGAAGTAGAACGGGAACACAAGGTTGCCAGTCTGGTTCGTCTTGCGCACACGATACTCGAGCTCGATGAGCAGCTCACCCTGCGCGGTCGCCGCTTCGTCGACCTTGACCTCGAGCACGTCGATGCGCGCCTCGCAACGGCGAAGCGCTTCTTCCACCGTCGAGCAGATCCGCTGTATCACCGTGCTGTCCACCGCGGCGAACACCAGCTCGTGAATGCCGCAGCCGAAGTTGGGGCGCATCACGCGCTCGCCCGGTGCGGTCTCGAGAATGATCAGGATCGACTGACGGATGTCCTCCTCGGACTCGACGTACGCGACGAGCCCCGTGCGCGGATCGAGCTGTGGAGGCATGGCCCAGCCGCGACCGAGAAAGTCCTTGCGCTCGCCGACGGCATTGGGGGCGCTCATCCGATCATCACCGTCGGTGCGCCGATAGCGATGGCATTCGGCGCGCTCGCTTCGACGACCATGTCTCCCTGCCGCGCCGCCGACATCCCGCCGATCATTACGGTCACGCTTCCGACCGCGACCACGCCCCCAACGTGCGGCTTGGGTCCGTCGAAGAGCGGGCACACGTGCGTATCGGCCGTGGCACGCCACGCCGGCTGGCCACCGATGAGCACCGTCGGGCAGCCCGGTCCCGGCGCGAGTGGCGTGCCGTGACTGGTATTGTCTCCGAGGCGTGCGGCAGGCATTCCCATTGCGCGTGCTTCTCAGTTGATGTTCACGAGGCTGCCGCGAATGGTCATCGTCGCGCCCGCCTTGATCTCGAGGGTTGCCGACGCCTCGATGGTGATCGTCGCCGCCTTGATGTTGAGTTGGCCCTTGGCTTCGATGGTCATTGCGCCGCTGTTGCTGTCGACCTTGACGATGTTGCCCAACTCGTCCTGCACGACGAAGCCATCGTCGTCGAACGTGACTTTCCGGCCCTTCTCGTGGGCCAGCTCCACGACGCCCCTGGTACCATCGTCGAACAACAGGTGATGCTTCTTGCGCGACGTGAGGATGCGCTTGTCATTCTTTCCGTCATCGTTGGCGAGTGGCGGTTTGTCCGGCCCATTCCACAGCGCGCCGAGCACATAGGGAAAGCGGAGATCCTCGCGTTCGCACGCGACGAGGACCTCGTCGCCGACTTCCGGAATCACCACGAGACCGCGCTCCTTCCCCGCCATCGGCGTCGCGAGCCGCGCCCAGTAGCTCTCACGTGGCTGGTCGTGCCACGGGTACCTGACCTTCACACGACACAGGCCGTCGTCATCCTTGTTCTGCGTGACGACCGCGATCGCCACTCCCTTGAGGTAGCCGCCTGCCTCGTGCGCAGTCTCGTTGGGTGCCGCGTCGAGGAGGTTCATAGGCCGGTCTCCTTCACCTTGAAGCGCGTGCGATAGCCGCCCGCGTCGATCTTGTGCGTCGCTTGTTGGACGTAGTACGTCTTCGAGAATGGCGCGCCGAGTTTGTCCAGCTCGATGTTTCGGTCGGGCCGTACTTCGGGGAGGCCGATCGCCTCTCCCTCGCCCGTCAGGAATTGCTTCGCGCGTTCGTTGAGCGCGGCCTTCGCGCGCTGATCGGCCTCCGACTGCGTGAACACCGGCTGGCGCAGACGAAGCGTCGGGCGCTTCGTCGGCTCGCGCACGAAGGCATCCAGATGCTGACCCGCGCTCTTTCCCGTCAGGCCCGACTCCTCGCCCGCTGCCGCGCGACCGACGATGGCTTTCTTGGTTTTCGGGTCCCAGCCGTAGACTTCGACGCGCGAGATCTGTCCGGCAAGGTTCGCCTCCGGCTTGAAGCTCAGCAGCCCTTCGCCATAGGCGAGCCGTGCCACGGCGGTCGCCTTGTCGTTCGGTGGCCCGAAGTGCAGCGTCCGGCGCTCGTCGACGTAGAGCTCGAAGTGATTGCGGTCGGCGAGCTTCTTCAGAAACTCCCAGTCGCTCTCCTGATTCTGCTCGATCTGCGCGTGCTTCTCCTGCGTCGACTCGACGATGGCAGCGAGATTGTTGAAGCTCGCAATCTCTTGAGCAGCATCGCTGTCACGCGCTTTTGTCCACGTGCGCGCATTCTTGCCAATCGTGAGCGTGAATCCGTGGTCGTATCCGGAGATGGCCAACTCTGGTGCGCCGCCGTCCGGAAAGTTCGTGGTGATCTCGGTGATCATGCCGCGCACGGCGGTCGGCGTCGACTTGGCATCGCCGTATCCCATGCATACCTCGACGTCAGCGCCGAACGTGAGAACACCGAGCACGTCGGTACCGCGCCCCGACTTGAACGCGTGCAGCTTGTGGCTGTAGCAGTCGGTCACCGTGAAGCTGAAGCGAGACGCGGCGCCGAGCACCAGGTCCACCTCAACCTGGCTCACGGCGACCAGCAGGTCGCGCATGAGATCATCGCGCCCCACCCGAACGGCGAAACACGGGGCGTAGAAATCGCCATACGTCCTAGCGAATGCCGCCAGTTCCATTGGGATTCTCGATGGGAGGCAGCACGAGCCAGTCGCCGGGCGCGATTTCGCGCGGATCGTCGAGATCGTTTGCAACGGCGATCCGGACCCATTCGTTCGGGTCGTCGTACTCGCGATTCGCGATCCACCAGAGGGCTTCGCGCCCGACCACGACACGGCGTTTGGTCTTGTCAGCCGACTCGCGCCGCGGATCCTCGAGCTGCTGGCGGAGGGTGCGGTACTCCTTGAACGTGATCGAGAGCGTTGCGCGTGCCGGTGCTCCATCCGGATGGAACATCGTAACCTTGCGGCCGAGCTTCTCGATGACCGCGGAGAACTCCATCGGACCCCAGTTGAAGCGCACGGGCGGCGGCGCATGCAGATCGCGATCGATGAGCAGCAGCTTCGACAAGTCACGCAGCCGCGTCGCCAGCGGTTGGTTCTCCGGCTGCAGCAGCGAGGTGGGCCCTTTCGGATCCGTGTAGTCGTCGAGAAACAGCTCCATGCTGAGCTGATCGAGCTCGCCGTTCACGAACTGCAGGAGTGGTGACCCGAGACCGGGTACAGCCGTCGCCTTGAACGAGTTGGTGCGCTCGAAGCTGTACTCGGTGGGATTGAAGAGCACGCCGATGACCTTGCCCTTGTCGGCGCCGTCGAGGACGGTGATCGTCGCTTTCTTGAGCTGGGCGATGCTCACGACGTCCTCACAGTCCGCGCCGCTCGCGATCGATTCGCACCCGTCGCTCCACGCGGCGGATCACGTCGTCCGCAAGCCGGTCCATGAGAGCAGGTGCGAGCTTCGTCACCTCCATCGTCGCCGTGGTGGCGGCAGGCGACGGCACAGGCATGGCCATGTCGAGACCGGTGTTCTTCTCCGCGACCATTCGCTGCGAGAGTGGAGCGGCCGCGTCCTGCACCGATCCCTCCACGCTTGGCCTCGCCGACCTCCTGGCAGAACGCCAAATGATCTCCGCCTGGCGGAGCAGCACTCGTGACGCGACGTCGTCCGCCGGAGATCGCGTCGACGTATGGAATCGCACCGCGGCGCGCGACGGATGCGCCGACGCTCGAAGGTCGTCGGGTTGCCTACGCGGCGCCGAACGGACTCGCTCGTCATTCGCCTCTCGCGCTCTCCTCCCACTGCGGTACCGCACGAGAGAGCGGAGCCGCGGTCGACGTTCGATGCTCGGCATCAGCGCCGGCGCGGAGTGGAAGGCCGTTCTGGGAACGGCCGCCGGCTGCGCGACGATGGGTCTGTCGGCCACCGCAGCCTGAACGTGTAGCGCGCCCGGCGCGCTGACAGTCTGCGGCATGCGCGCAAGAGTCGCCGCGGGGCGACCGACATGCAGATGGCGCTCCACGATCGGATGTCGGCCACCCGCCACTCGGACGGCGGTATGCGCCGACGGTCGTCCCCGTCTGATGGAACCTTCCCGTGAGCGCACATTGAGATGCAGTTGCACCTGCGTCAGCCACGTGGCGTTCACCGTTGCGCTTAGTCCAGCGGCGTGCCGCTGCGCGGGGCGCGCGCGCTGACGTCTCCATCGAACCGCGACGGGATGCCACGCTCCCCCAATGCGGCGCGCGCCCGCGCCACGACGCGCGAAACGGGACGCCGCGCTGTGCGCGGAGAGTACGAACCTTCGTCGGGCAAACATGCCGCGCTCGGCGCTCACGTCGCTTTCCTCAGACCGTGATGCGCGAGCTCGAGACTCTCCATCACCATCGGCGACGTTTGGGCGTCGAGGTCGGTCGCCGTCCACTTCACGGGGAGGGCATACTCGATCTGCCACGCCCACGCCTTCTCATTCGCCTCGTTCTGCAAACGGATCCGGATCGTCTTGCGCTTCACGTCACCCGCCGCCGTCGCTTCGGCCCACTTCCACAGGTCATCCAGGGCGAGGCCGCGCTCCAGGACCACGACGGGATACGACACCTGCGTGACCAGCTTGTGCTCGTACTCGTTGACGCCGCCCTCGCGATAGGACTCGTGCTTCACGTCGCGCGCTATGCCCTTCACGCGCGTGAAACCGCCGCTCGTGATCTCGTCGATCTCGAGCAGGAAGCGGAAGCCACGAAGCGGGTCCTGACGCGCCATTGGCGTGCGTGCCTCAGACCTCGAACGGGTTCGACGGCGCGCCGTCGAGCGTTCGGTTGATCGCCGAGATCTCCTTGCACCACCGCCGCCGCTCGCGATGCTCGAGCCGCATGAGCTGGTCGTGCGGCCAGTGGAAGTGGTGCGCGATGAAGGCCATCTCCTCGTACAGCGCGGTCACGGGATAGGCCTTCATGCTTCCCCCATGACGGCGACCCTCCGCGCCATGGCAGCGCCGCCGATTCGCGCCTTCGCGGGCGCGATCTCCGGCTCCGCGTCATCACCCGAGTTGAGCGATTCGTACAACCGCTCGAGATGCGCGAGATCGGACGCATACAGCCCCTCGATCACCGTCGTGCTCACATCCGCCAGCGAGCCGAGCCGCGTGATGACGCGGGCGAGAACGATCACGGCGAGATACGCCTCGTTCTGCTGCACGCGCGGATCGCGCAACGGCAGGATCTCATCGGCCGCGGTGGCGAGACGCATCGTACCCCGACGGTGCAGCATGCCCGCCTCGTCGACATACCCCTTGGGCAGCTCGAACTCGACCTCCGTCTCGAAGCCGAGATGTGCGACTGTGCTCATGGCGTTCTCCTCTCTACATGACGCGTTCGATGCCTTCGTTGACCAGCTCCAACAGCTCGATCATCGCTTCGTTGCCCTTCGCGTTGAGATCGCTCGAGTGGTACTTCACGGGCCATGCGTCCGTGATGACGAACCGCGCGGCGTCCACGCCGGCTTCGTCCTGCGCCACGATCACGACCTTCTTGCGCTTGTCCTTCACCTGCCCCGCCGACACGTCCGCATGCCACTTGAAGAGGTCGAGCGCGCCGGCACCGACCGTCAGGCCCCACTTCAGCGTGATGTTGCCGTACTTGGTGAGTCCGCTCAGCTTGCGGACGTGCGGCGGATCGGTGCCCTCGCGATACTCCACGGCGTCGATCGTCGTGTCGGCGATCGCCACCTCGCTGAAGCCCGCTTGCGTGATGCTGTCTATCTCGAGACGGTACCGGAAATTTCGTAGCGGATCGTTGCGTGCCATGGATGCTCCTAGCGCTGGGCCTCAGCGGTGTTCTGGAAGATTCGGAAGATTACGAACTCGGCAGGACGCACCGGCGCGATGCCGATCTCGCAGATGAGGCGGCCATTGAGGATGTCGTCCTGCGACATCGTGGTGCGGTCGCAGGTGATGAAGAACGCTTCCTGCTCGGTGCGGCCGAACAGCGCGCCGAGGCGCCACTGCCCGCGCAGAAACAGCCGGATGGTGTCGATCACGCGCGCCCAGAGACGGTCGTCGTTGGGCTCGAAGACGACCCACTGCGTCCCCTCGTAGATGGAGCGCTCGAGGAAGATGAAGAGCCGCCGCACGCTGACGTATTTCCACAGCGCGTTCGACGTCAGCGTGCGTGCGCCCCATACGCGGATACCGCGACCCGGGAAGCTGCGAACGACGTTCACGCCCTTCGGGTTGAGATCGTCCTGGATGCGGTCGTTGATCTCGTACTCGAGCGCCAGCGCGCCGCGGGCAATCTCGTTCGCCGGCGCCTTGAAGACACCACGCTCCACATCCGTTCGCGCATAGACGCCGAGCACCTGACCTCCCGGCGGAATCATCTTGCGCGCGCCCGTGCGGGGATCGGCACTCACGATCCAGGGATAGTAGAAGGCGGCGTAGCTGCTATCCTGCACGGTGCTGCGTGGGTCGAGCGCCGTCGTGCTGCTCTGCCCTTTGTCGCAGTCCACCACCGCGAACCGGAACCGCATGTTCTCGCAGTGCGCGATCACGGTCTTCGCGATGTCGGTCGAAATGCTCGGCGCATGGACGAGGGCGACGTCCCGATACGGATCGAGCTCCAACGCCGCGAGCCCCTGCTCGGTGCCGCGTCCCCCCGCACGCGCGCCCGCGTAGTCGTTCACGCCGAGCGCAGCCTGGTCGTCGGCGCCGCCCGCCAGAAGTTGTGCGCCATCGGCCGGCCGCGTGCCGGGCGCGACGCCCGCGTTGCGCACGAGCATCCCGAGCGCGGAGCTCTCGGGTCCCTGGTTCGTCTCGCTCTTCTCGAGGTCGATGTACGGCACTCGCTTGCCGTAGAAGTCGGGTGAGGTCTCGTCGGTGACGAGATCATCGAAGTCCTCGGCCAGAACGGGTCGCGGCAGCATTCGCCGGCCGTCGGGCGTGAATGGGTCGAAGGGCGTGGCGCCCTCGTGCCAGTACGCGAGCTGCAACCGGAACCCGATGCTGCTGCCGTCGGCGCGCTTCGTCGTGCCGGGCGTGATCTTCGCGAAGACACGCGTCCCCCAGGCGCCAGGACCCGCCGCGCGCACGATGAAGTCCCCGAACGCCGCCTCGGCGGTGGCGGAGGCTTCGCCGACCAATCGGCAGATGAATGCACGCCGCCCGCCGTTCTCAAAAAATCCGTTGGCGGCATAGGGGAGGAACTTGTGATCGTTGAACACGTCGCCGAACCAGTGCTGGTAATCCTTGTAGCTCGTCACCATCCGCGGCGTAATGGATCCGCGCTCGGCTTCGCCCAGCAGTGCCGCGGTGCTCGTGGGTACGCCCTCGATGGGACGCGGTCCACGCTCGATTTCCTCGATGTAGACGCCGGGATGCAGGTATTCAGGCATGTTGGTGTCTCCTGGTTCACATCATCGGGCTTGCGGCGACGTTTGCTCGGGTGCTCCGAGCGAGTCGTCGCAACAGTTGATTGCACTCGGGATCGCGCGCTTGGCGTCCTTCTCGAACGACTTGAGACCGTTCTCGATCTGCGACTTGTAGTTCTTGATCTCGTTGTCGATGCCCGCGAGGGCGGCTTCGGCCTTTGCGAATGCGTCCTTCGCCGGGCCATAGCGGTGTTTCACGAGGCAGCAGATGATCTCGAAGTAGTCCTTCGCCTCGACCAGGTAAGGCTGGGGGCCGATCAAGCGTTGCCGAAGGCTGGTCTCGCCGACATCCGGGCCGCAGCAATCGTCGGGCGTTCCCGTGTCGCAGGCGCAGAACTCCGTGTACTGCTGGTCGATCGCCGTCTCGACGCCCGATCCCTTCGGCGGTGCGATCGCCAGATGCAGCGGGATGATTCGGAAGAACACGTCGTAGACGACCTTACCCGCGTCGGTCGACAGCGCCTTCAAGGCCGCTTCGATGGCCGCCTTGTTGTCGCCGAGCGCCTTCTCGATCGTCTGCGCAGGTTTCTCCCAGGCCGCGAGCACGGCCTTGATGCGCAGGTACCTCCTCTCCTTCTGATCCTTGTCCCGAACGCGCCAGTACTGGAGATCGTACTTGTTGTGCACTTCAGACGGCAGCGTGCCGTCACCGTACAGCCACTGTTCCGCGTAATGAAGCTCGTTCAGCAGCGGGCAGATGTAGCAATCGATGATGCAGCGCCAACACGGAACCGCGCACACGAGTTTCCGGATGAGGTCCACGATGTCGCCGTCGCGCTGCACCCAGAGCTTGACCAGCGCATCGTACCTGTCCTTCGTGTACTCCTGCTCCGCGGCCTTCGCCTTGGCGAGCAGCGCCTCGAGATCGGTCTTGAACACCTTCGCCTTCTCCGCGGCGGCGATCTCCGCGGCCTGATCCGCGATCATGTCCTCGAGGCAGGTCGGCGAGGACCCGGGCTTCGCCGGACACTTGCAGTCGGGGTTGGGATCCGGACACGGCTTCGGCTTGTCGAGCGCGGGCGGTTCCGTAGCCGGGAGGTCGACGCAGGGCGCGTTGCCGACCGGCGCCTTGGGCTGATCCGCGGGATTCTTCGTACTTGGAGGGCAGTCGTGGCCACCTGGTGGCCGGTTGGACGCATTCATGGCACTTGGTCTCCTAGTGGCGGACTCAGGGCTGCAGTTCATCCCAGGCGAACGTCATCGTGTCCGAGGCCGTTGGCTCCGTGACGCGACCTTGCACGAGCTTCACATCCAGCGAGCTCCGCTCGTTTCCATCGCGTCGGACACGCAACCGGACCGTCACATCGCCGTTCGCGTCGACATGCGGTACTTCGGTGGAGGCGAGTCGCAGAACCGCAGCGAAGTCGCCTTTGGTATTCGTGACGGACCGCGTCGGGGCGTCGCGCCACGTGACTCCGTCGTCGTCGAGCCAACGGAGCTGCATCTCCGCATTTCGAACCGCGACGGGCGCGCCGATTCGGTCCTCGATCAGCGTTCCGCGCACGCCGGTCATGCCCGAGGGAAACGGGTAGTCGATGCGCGGCGACAATTGAATCGAGGTGAGCGGCTTCGGCTCCGGAGGCAGGTGAAGATCTCTCTTCAGCACCTCGCGCGGTTGGTACGGCAGCACGCCCGGCTCGATCGAGACCTTCCGCAGCGCGGCGAGGTCCTCCCTGCGCCACACGAACAGGCCGCTGGCGTTGATGGTTGGCTTTCCGCGAAGTCCCTCCGCAACGACCGTGACGCCGTCCGTCACGCGCGCCAGCGTCACGCCGTCGAGCAGCTCCACTGCAAACAGCGCGTGGCGGACATATGCCTGTTCCATCGGCTGCCGGATCACGAAGCGCTGCATCACGACACTGTCTCCAGCGCGCCGCTGTCCGAGTAGACCTGCTCCTCGACCACCGGCGCCCCGACGATTGCGGGCTTCAGCGGATCGATCCAGACCGGCGTTGCGAGGTAGGCAACGGATGTCCGGTAGTTGGCTGTTGGAAACAGAGCCCAGATGCGGCTCGCCTCGTCGGTGCTGAGCGGCTCGAGCGACACGCGCACCGTCTCGTGACCGACGCCCGATCCGGTAAGCTCGGGATCGGTCTGAAGCGCCTGAATGACGGACCCCAACGCTTGCAGGAGTGTGTCTTTGTTCGGGTCCGGCGCCGTGCCCAGTGTGACCAGGAAATGCAGATCGAGGGGCAGCGCGTTTTGAAAGACTTCCACCGACGGATCGCCATTCGCCGAGACCCGATGCTCGCGATTGCGAAGGCTCGCGTTCGGGATGATACGGTAGAGAAACAGGACGAGCGTCGCGCCGCTCGATGCGGCGACGTCCAGCGGCCCGACGAACACGGTTCCCGGAACGGCCGAGCTTACGAGCGCGAGCTTGAGGCGCTCCTGAAACGCTTGCGTCACGCGCAGGATGCCGTCCGCCTTCACGCGGCCCTCCGCGACGACGACAGCTCGATCTCGACCGGTGGCATACCGAGCTTGGCGAATTCCGCACGCGAGGCGTGCGCAATGTGCTCCAGTCCGATCTGCGCGTCGGCCGCCGCGGCCGCGAACGCCGCGCGCAGCGTGATCTGCCGGATATGCCCGCCGGTGAGGTCGATTTTTCGTGCGAGCTGACGGAACGCCGCATCGTCGAGCACATGCGACTCCGCGGGCAGGCACTGACGCCAGATCCTCTCACGAGCTGCCACATCCGGGCGCGGAAAATCGAGGATGAACCGAATGCGGCGCAGAAATGCCGGATCGAGGTTCTGGCGCATGTTCGTCGTGAAGATCGCCAAACCTCCAAACGTCTCCATGCGCTGAAGGAGGTAGGCGACCTCGATGTTCGCATAGCGGTCGTGCGCGTCCTTCACGTCGCTGCGCTTTCCCAGGAGCGCTTCGGCTTCGTCGATGAGGATGGCTGAACCGGCTCGCTGCGCGTCGCTGAAGACGCGGTCGATGTTCTTCTCGGTGTCGCCGATGTATTTGCTGACCATCCGCGACAGCTCGAGGCGCAGCAGCTGGATCCCCAGACGGCGGGCGATCCCGATTGCCGCCATGGTCTTGCCCGTGCCGCTGGGACCGAAGAACAACGCCGTGACGCCGCGGCCATATGGCAGTTGCTCACTGAACCGCCATTCGTCGAGCACGCGCGGCGCCAATCGAACGTTGTCCACGATCTCGACGAGCTGCTCTTTGCGCTCGGCCGGCAGCACGACCTGGTCGAGGTCGAACACCGGCTCGATCCGCTCGGCGAGATGGGACAGGCCCTCCGCTGCCATGTCCTTGCACGCGCCGATGAAACGGGCAAGCATCGGATCGTCCGCGTCGGGATGCGTCGGGCGGCTGCGCGCGAGGAACATTGCGTGTTCGAGACCGTCGAGTTGCAACGGATAGCGGTTCGCCATCGCCGCCGCAGACTCGTCGGAGAGGTAGGCATCCGCTCCGGATGCCGCGGTCCGGACTGCCGCCACGCGCGCAGCGGCCGGGAGAGGCACCTGCTCGCGCAGCGCATGCGACATTCGTCCGAGCAACCGGACCACGCGGGCCTGATCCCGGCAGACTACCGCGGCTTGGCAGCCCGTACCGCCGAGCGATGCCAGGAAGAGACGCAAACGGCCGTCTTCCTCCTCGGCGCCCTCCGCGCCGGTGATGTCGATGACCACTGGATCGGCCATGAGTCGCGCCATGCGCCCGATGCGGCGCGCGCACTCCTCGACCGCGATGAGATCCACGCCGGCAAGGAGGGCGGGCTCCACGCGAAACGGCGCCACGCCGCGTGCCGATGCGCCCAGCTCGAGCAGCGCGCGCCATTCCGCTGGGTGATCGCCGCAGAGGATGATCCATTGCGACGTGCTCTCACCCATGAGCTGCCGTACCAGACTGCCGGCGAACTCGCGCTCCTCGTGACGCTGCAGCACGATGGCGCCCGCCCACGGCTCCAGGCGCAGCACTCGGCGGACGAGCGGATCGTTTGCCAGAGCGTCGCGCTCTCCGAGGAGCCACTGCGCGAGGAACCCGTCGACGCGGAGCGGCTCGTCGCCCGCCGCGGGACGTCCGGCGTATCCCTCGAATACGAGCCATCGGTCGAGCGGACTGTCGGCGAGATCCCCGCGCGCCAGGCCCAGCAACGTGTGGTAGAGTGTCATGCTGCCCGCACGCCGGCCCATGTCATCCAGCAGGAAGCCGATGCAGCGTTGGAAGCGGAGGTCCAGCTCCGGAGCCAACGCCAACACCATCAGTCGGAACTCCTCCGGGCCGAGCTGGAACGTGCGTGCAGCCGCGGCCAACGGGTCCGCGTTCGCGTCGGCCGTCGCGAGTGCGACGTCGAGCGCCGCATCCCTGTTCTCGGCGTCACGCCGCTGCGCATCAGGCGCCTGCCCGGCGGAGGCGTCGAGCGATTGCAGGAGTGTCTTGCCCGTGAGCGTGAGGCCGTGGACGTCGCCGGTCTGATCCTGCGCGCTCGCGACCGCGTCGCGCAGCAAGGCATGGAGCCACTCCACGCACGCACGCAGAAGCGGCCGCTGTGACGCCGGGTCGTCTGATGCCACGAGCTGAATGCGTGCAAAGCGCTGGCGTCCCCGATTACCGACATGCTCCACGAGGCCGACCAACGCCGCGAGCAGCGAGTCGAGCCTGGGATCGCGTAGCGCGATCCGAACGACGTCGTCCACGAGATCGACGTGCATCACGACAAGGTTGACGCGCTTGGCCAGCCACTGCTGCGCCAGCTCGTCGGTGTCGCTCGGGCGGCCCACGAGGACCAACGCGCATTGTGCCGACGGCGGCATGGAGTCGAGAATGGCGTTTGCATCCGCCACCGACATGCTGCGATGATTGACGAGATTCATGTCGGTGCGTGCTTCCACGGACGCGGCGATGACTTCCGCCTTCACGTCGCGGGATGTGGTGGTCACCAGCACGTTGATGCGCGACACGCCCTCGCTCCTCCCTGTTCGTCGTCCCGTGCGGTCTCGTTCGCGAGAATGAATGGCACGGGACCTCTCGCCGGGGCTATGCGTCCTGGAGGATCAAAAGGGGTGGAGGTGATGCGTCCGAACGATTCAATCCGTGTGGCTCACATCTGCCGATCCGCGGATGATGCTTTTCTCGATCCAACGATCGATGGAGAGCGGACGCCCGTTGGGGGTGCTGAGAATTTCTTAAGAATGCGGCTGGCGCCGCGGCCACAGCCGGCATATGGTGGCCAGCTCCGGCTCCGGATGCCCAAGTCTCTGCATCAGGCGATGGCGGTTCGCGCCGACCAGGAGGGCGTATCTCTGAATGCCCTTGCGCTCACCTTTCTTTCGCGCGGTATCGGCACATGACTCATTTGCAGTGTCGGGCGGTTGACTCGGCTACGAGTTCTATTTCCCTATTTAAGAGTGATGCCCTCAAGGGCACGCGACCAGGCAAGCGACGCGGACGCGCCGTTCGCCGGTCGCAAATGCCCATCTGTCGGGCAGCCCACGACGGTGAGTAAAGAACTTGGGCGCGAGCGCGCCCAGGCCGTCCACGAACGAACTCGCGGCGCACCCACCGTGGCCGCGGGACGGCGCGAGTGATGATACTACACCGTATGTCGATCTCCTTGCGAACTTCGGTTTTTAGGAGGCTTAGATGAGCAGCAGGGCCATGAGGTTCGGCCTCAGGCATACTTTCACGCTAGCTATCGTGGCGCTGCTGATTGTCCGGACGAGCGCTATGGTCTCAGCGCAGCCCTCGCGGGAGCGAGCGAGGGAGGCGTTTCTTACGAAGTCACCTGCGGCCACAGCCGAGTCGCAGGTGGGCCCGCCAACATTCTCATACTTTGGCTCTCGATCTGACACCGCCCTGGCCGAATCGGCCACGAGGTCGCACAAGGTTTTGTGGGGAGTTGTAATCGCAGCGGCGGCCATCGCGGCGATATGGTATTTCCTGCCGCTGACCGATCACTCGTGACTCTGGATCTGAAGACGAGATGCGGGCCATTCTCGGGTGAGAGATGCTCTCTGCCGGGAGCAAGGCATACTCCATGTTCTTCTAACCCAGCACGCTGGCGCCCTAACGCCTGATGGCCCACGCCAGGCCGTCCGGCTGCTTGCCCGCCGCAATCCGACCGATGACCGACAGTGATTTCACGTCGATGATCGCGACGTCGTTGTCGGGTGTACATGCCACGTAGGCACGCCCGCCATCGGGATCCATGAGAATCCCGGCCGCACCGTGCCCCACGGGCACCCGCTTGATCACGCTCCGCGTTGCGACTCGGAGCACCACGAGATCCGGACCACCGAGCATCGACACGAACGCCAACGTCCCGTCGGGCGTGAACTTCAGTCTGTTGGCACCGCGCACATCCGCTGCCAGCGTCTGCACGACGCGCTTGTTCGCGAGGTCGACGATGGAGATCGTGCCGTCCTGCGCGTTCGCGACCCACGCTTCGTTGCCGTCGCCGGACACGTCGAAGCCCTCCGCTCCATTGCCAACGGGAACCACCGTCTCGTCCCAGTCCGACCGCGGCGCGGGCGGTGGACCAGTCGCGGAAGTTGACGGTGCGCCCGGTCCGCGAGGCTGACCACGGCTTGGCTCGATGATGGTGACGGAGCCGGAGCTCACATTCGTCGTGACGATGCGTCGGAGCGTCGGGGAGACGGCGATCATATGTGTGCGGTTCTGCCCCGTGCCGAGCACCCAGTCGATCTTGTGCGTCGACGGATCGTAGCTGCCGATGGCTTTCGCGACTTCAGCGGTGAACCAGACCTTTCCGCCGGCGTACTCGAGGCCGTGCGGTCCCCGCAGAGGGCCAAGGTCGATGGCCGGGAGCGCGGACTGGTGCACGAGGTCGACCACGGTGATGGTGTTGTATGCGCCGCCGCCGTAGTTCGAGATGTACGCAAACCGTCCGGCCGCCGACGCAACGACCTCGTGTGGGTCAGGGCCAGCCGAAACCTGCGCCACGATGGTGCGCGTGGCGGGATCGACGATGCTCAATACGCGATCGGCCTTTGAGAGAATGAGCAGCGCGGGCGATGGCGTCGGGCCGACGACGACTGTGCCCTGTGCCCGTGCGCTGGAGCCTGTGGCGTTGAGGAGCAGCGCAACTCCGATCATTACGAAACGCATTCGCTGGCGCACGGTACCTCCGATGATCGCCATCATACGCGAGCCAGTGACGGGACGCAATCAGCGGTGCGTCGTGAAGCTCCTGCGCAGCGGTCACAGAGACGCGGAAATGCGCGCGTCACGGGCCCATGTACTTGTCGAGCCACTTCATCGACTCGGCCACGAGGTCCGTGCGCGGGAGGAAATGCCCGCCCTCATACACGATCTGTCGCTTGTCCGCCGGCGGTGAGCCGAGCAGGCGAAAGAACGGTTTCTGCGACAGCTCGTACGGGAACACGCTGTCGTATTTGCCGCTCAGCATGAGAACCGGAACGTGAATGCGCGGAAGAAAGTTGACGGGATCTTCCTCCGGACGTACCACCGTCATCTTCAGCCCGGGAACGTTCAGGACTCCGACCTTGAAGCGCGGCTCGATCGCCATCATCACGCCGCCCAGCCGGGCACCCCAGCTATAGCCCACGTAGGCCAGCCGAGTGCTATCGATGTCGGGACGCGTGACGGCGTAATCGATGGCCCGCCGCATCTCCTTCGCCCAGCGCAGCATCTGATCGCGATGTGTGATGGTCGCGTCGGGCTCATCGCTCCCGATGGTGCTTCCACGTCCGTACGTGTGTTCGTAGATGGGATACAACACCGCTCGGCCGCTGCGGACGAGGTAATCCACGAACCACATCGACAGCGTGCGCCTGTCGTGCATCGCCAGGACATCCGACGCGGGCCATACCACAATCGTCTGGTACGGCGCCTTCGCGCGCCTGGGCAAGAGCAGCACTGCCGGCATGCGGCCGCCACCGGGCGCGTCGAAGGTCACGTCCTCGCGGATCCAGTCGGCGGGCGTGGTGTCACGCGACTCGACCTTCGCGTTGAGCGGCGTGTGGTCGTAGTCGTACAGAGTGAGGAAGCCGCGATACGTCGCGTCGTCCACCGGCCGTACCGTCTTGTAATCGCGCGTCAGCCCAGGAATCGGCGCGCTCGCGGCCCGCAGATCCTTCCCCACACCGAGGCGCTTCACCAGCCGAATGCCGTTGATGGCCGACCGGTCGAGCTCCGGCTGCGTGTAGATCTCGCTGAACAGGTACGTTGGATCGCTCCACCCGCCGCCGAGGATGTATCGACTGCCTGGCTCGCGCGCATTCACCGTCCACTCGCGAACGTTGCCGGCCAGGTCGTACACGCCGCGCGGGCTCACTCCACGCGCGTCGCCACCGCGTACGGGACCGCTGGCCTCGTACCGTCCGGTCGGGACGACCCATCGCGCCGCCTCGGGAATGGCAGCCGCGTTCCACTCGTAGACCGTTGGTAATTCCTTCCCCGCCCAACGCGCATATGCACGCGCCTCGTACCAGCTCACGCCGCCGACGGGCAGTTCGTCGCCATCTGCCGGCGGCGAGCCGCCCTCCCACGACGACGGACCGGGACGGCCGGTCTTGTCGATGAACGACGCGATCGCCGCTTCCCAGGGGATCCGTCGGCCGTCGCGCACGATCGTCGAATCCCACCAGATCCGATTTGTGTACCCACCAGCGTTCACGAATGCCCGGTACTGCCGGTTCGTGATCTCGCGCTTGTCCATCAGGAAATCGGCGAGCTGGAAGGTATCGGCGGCGGCTAGTCCATAGAGCGTGCCCCTGAGGCGGCCGCCACGCAGCTCCACCATGTCGGAGTCCGGGTCAGTGACGCGACGCAACGGGATCGAGCTCGGGATGGGGACGTAGCTGCCCCCAAGTCGCGCGCCCATGATCGTGACCGTCCTGTAGCCGGGTTTGGAATAGCGATAGAACCACGCGTTCTTCGGGATTCGCAGCTCGGCGGTGGGAGTAACGCCAATTGGAATCCATCGGGTGGTGTCGCTCACGGATGCGCGGGTCACCGTCGCACCAGCCGGCTCGCTGAGGAACGTCTGCGTCTGCGAGATGTCGCGCCACATCGTGCCCAGCAGGGAATCATTTGGCGCGCGGTCGGAGGCCGTTGTAGCGAGCGCGAAGGCCGAGTCGAGCTGATCGGACTCGATGAGCCGCGAGATGGAGGGAATCGCGGTGTCATGCACCCATCGCACTCGGCGGTCTCGGACGATGAAGAGCGTAAGTACTCCGATCACCACGATGGCGGCCGCGCCCAGCCCAGCCATCAAACGATTTCGCGCACGTGTCGGCGCAATATCAGCAGCCGAGAGCGCGGCCGTGATGTGCTTCAGCTCCTCCAGCAGCGCATCTGCCGAGGCCGGTCGTGCATCGGCGTTCCGTGAGAGACAGCGCGCCACGAGCGCCACGAGTGGTTGCGGCGCCGCCGGGCAACGGACGGCGAGCGACGGCGCGTCCTTGCCGAGCTTTTCCGCGAAGATCTGAGGAAGAGTGCCCGCAAACGGAGGTACGCCGGTGAGCATCTCATACAGCATGGCGCCGACCGCGTAGAGATCGGCGCGGTTGTCGATGATCTCGCTCCCCGACACCTGCTCGGGCGCCATGTACACAGGAGTCCCCAGCGAGACGCCTTCCAGCGTGAGCGCCGCTTCCCCGCGCGCCTGCCCCACCGCTTTGGCGATGCCGAAGTCGGCGACGACCGCGTGGCCACCGGACAGGAGCACGTTGGCCGGCTTGATGTCGCGATGGACGATGCCGTCCCGGTGCGCGTGTGCGAGTGCCTCGGTGACTTCGCTCGCGAGGCGCACCGCATCGGCCATGGGGAGCGCGCCCTCGCGATCGAGACGGTCGCGCAACGACTCGCCGGTTGCGAGCGGCATGACGTAGTAGACGAACTCGCCGTCACCCGCGTCGCCCGAGTCGAGCAGGGCGAGAATGTGCGGGTGATTGAGTCGCGCGGTGATGCCGATCTCGCGCAGGAACCGTTCGCCCGTGATGGATTGGGACAGTTCCGGATGCAGCACCTTGATCGCGACCTCGCGATGATGCTTGAGATCGTGCGCGAGGAACACGGTGGCCATGCCGCCGGCGCCGAGCTCGCGCTCGATGCGGTAGCGGTCGGCGAGCGCAGCGGAGAGGCGGGCGAAGTCAGTCGGTGCGGGCACCTCCAAGTATGGCGCGCCCCAGGACAGCGCGCCAATTGACGACCGGTCTGCGGCTGCTAATTCGAATCTACGGTACCTGAACCTGCACAGGTGAACCAAGCTGGCCCGGGGTGCCCGAGACGATCACGAGATATCGGCGCTGTGTGCTGCCCTCGCCCCGCACCACCTGTCGGATCGGCCCGACCGCGTTGACGATGGCGGCGCCCGCTGGATTGGTGGTGAAGCCAGCCAGTGGCTCGAGCACGCCGCCGCCCTTCGCCTCGGTTGAGAGCGCGAGGACATAGGCCTGCTTCGGCTGAAGTCCGGTGACCGATGCCTGCAGCACTTGCAGCAAGCCCTGATCGAACAGCGACACGCTGGTCGGAGCGCTCTGCGCCCCGCCGGAGAAAGTGCCGTTAGCCAACGGCGCAAGGGCGAGATGCGCGACCTGTCCCGCGACGCCGAGCTGCTGTAGTCCCTCCGTACCGTCGCCTTGAGGTACCGCGTTCGGGAGATACGCGATGGCCTGAGGCGCCTGGCCGATCGGCACCGTCGCGAGCAGCGCGTTTGTCAGGGTGTTGATCACGGCGAGTTCGTCAGCGTTCTCCAGCCCGACGTAGATCCGGCTGCCGTCGCCGGACGGCCAGACTCCGTGCGGCAGCTTGCTGACGGGAATGGTCGCCACCTTGGCGAAGTCGCTCGTGCGGAAGACCTGGACCTGGTTCAATCCCCCGACCGTCACGTATGCGAACGTACCGCTGGCATTGCTCGCGAAGTTGACGTGGTTGGTGATCGGTCCCGTGTCGATCGTCCTCAGAACGGCGAAGGGCGGACGGGCGTCGAACACCATCACCTTGCCGACGTCCTTCAGCGTGAACCAGACCTGCCTGCCATCCGGCGTGGCCGCGATGTTGGGACAGAAAGGACTCGCTTGCGTCACCCGTCCGACGATCTGGTGATCGGCCACGGAGATCACCACCGTCTGAGGGGTAAAGGAGGAACAGACGTACCCGTACTTTCCGTCCGGCGAGAAGATCTGCATGCCCGGTCCTGGCGGAACCTTGATCCGGGACTTCTCCTCGTAGCTCTGGCCATCGAGGACGGCGACGTAATCTTCTCCGCGAACGGCGACCCACACTTCCTTTCCGTTGGGCGTGAAGAACGCCTCATGTGGTGCGCGACCCACGTACGTGACGTGCTTCACCCTGTTCGTTGCCGGGTCGATGAAGGAAACCGAGTTGGTGCCGATCGACACGACGGCCAGGGTTCTGTGATCGGGAGAGAATCCCATCCCGTGCACGAGCAGCTGTCCGCGGTACAGGGGGCTGAAGTTGCCCGGCTGCGGATCACCGAGGCGAATGACGCCGAGCACCCTGTTGTCGGCGGGGTCGGTGACGGTGACGGTGTTCGAGAACTGCTCCGCCGTATACACGCGGTCGCGATGACTGATGGGCACCGCGGGAGCGGATGCCGCTCCCGGCGCCTGCCCGCTGCCCTGAACCTGACCTACGCTGGTGGACGGAACCGCCGCGAGTCGCATTACCACGATCTCCTGCTGCTGCGACACGATGATCTCCTGAGCCAGACGCCGGAGCTGCTCGTTCCGGCCGTGACGAAGCTCGGCCGTCGCCATGTCGATTGCGCCCTCATGATGCGGAATCATCGCCGCGACGAAGTCGGCGTCCGCATCGCCCGACGGCTCCACATTCATGGCCGCCATCATCTTCGCCACGGCGGCGTTGTTCTCGGACAAGAACGAGGTGTTCCGGGAAGAGGTGGTCAGTGCCGGCGCCACACCGATGAGCGCTGCCGAGCACAGCGCCAACCCTGGGCGAAATTGCCGTCGCGCGGAGAGAGGCATCCTGCGTCTCCTTTGGGGGAATGTGTTTGTCACGCAAAAAGCGCCCTCTCAGGCACGCTGTTGCTGAGAAAGTGACTCTTCGGCATGCTTAGCGTCTGAAAAAACGACCGGCAGCGATGATGTTCGTGCTATCGGAGGTTCATCCCTTCGACGACGGCAATGGCCGCGTGGCGCGCGCCTTGATGAACGCGGAACTCGTCTCGGGCGGTCAGCGGCGCATCATCATTCCGAGCGTGTACCGCGACGAATATCTGACTGGGCTTCGCGTCTTGACTCGACAGAACCATCCGCTTCCCTTCGTCCAGGTCCTCGATTTCGCGCAAGGCTACACGGCCGCGGTCGACTTCTCGGATTACGATGGCGCAGTCGCGACGCTGCAAGCTACCAACGCGCTCGATGACGGCAGGATCTCGACGTAGCCGTCCGTTCCATGAACGCGGATCCGTTGCCCATCCCGGATGCGCCGAGTGGCGTGCTCCACCCCCACGACCGCCGGCAGGCCGTACTCCCGTGCGATCACCGCGCCATGTGTCATGAGGCCGCCGACCTCCGTCACCAGGCCCTTGATGCCGACGAACAATGGCGTCCAGCTGGGGTCCGTGTAGACCGTGACCAGGATGTCGCCCGCTTCGAGATCGGCCTCCGCCATGTCCAGGATGACGCGGGCTCTCCCTTCGACGGTGCCGGCGGAAACGGGTAAGCCGATGAGCGCGCCCGCCGGAAAATTCCCGCGTCGGTACGCCCCTGTGACGGCCTCGCCATCCGACGTGAGCACCCGCGGTGGCGTCAGCGCCTGATACGACCTGAACGCGTCCTTGCGCTGACGAATGAGCCGGTCATCCACGTGGTGCGTGCGCACGACATCCCGGATCTCCTGGAACCTGAGGTAGAAGATGTCCTCCCTCTCGCGAAGCACATGCGCCTCAACGAGACGCTCGGCTTCTTCCATCAGAGCCTGCTTGTAAACGAAATAGCAACTGACCATGCCGTACTTCGGATACTCCCGGTACCCGGCAAAGGCGCGAAGTCGGTCGATCATGCGTTTCGTCTCTTCGGCTTTGCGCGCTCCGTCCGGCACGGCGCGCAAGCGTTCCAGCAGCTCCTGTTCTTTCTTTGCGGCCTCCTGTCGCCCTTGCTCGAAGCGCCGCTCGCCGGCGCCCGGCTCGAAGTTCCTGATGTTGCCGAGGATGATGGGCACGAGCGCGGTGGGGCGTTCGCTCCATCGCGGCCTCGTGATGTCGATCTCGCCGGGGCCGCGCATGCCGTACTTCTCGAGCCAGGCCCGAATGGCATCTCGCGCTTCCCGCCCGCCCGCGAGCCTGGGCAACTCGTTTAGAAAATCCTCATCGTCGACCCGCTGGAGAAGCGCCACCACCTGCGGATATGGGCGGATCACATCTGCGACATCCAGGAGTGCCAGCCCCATCTCCGACGTGACGTTATTGGGGACGGACTGCGCGAGCGTGTCCGCCGCGTTCTTCTCGCCCAGCCACTCTTGCATGTGGTCGTTGAGCCACCAGGCGGCCTCCATCCCCGCCATGACCACCTGAATGCCTCGCGGATCGAACTGGATCCGTCTTAGCTCCTGGATGTCCGCCAGGATATAATCGAGCAGCGCCACGCCCGACTTCGTCCGGATCTCGCGCGTCGTAGACGCGATGGACGCCTGACTGCGCGCGATCAGTTCGTCCACAAGTGTCGGATCAGTTTCGATCGCGGCGGACCCCGCTCCAGGCGGCGACCACCCGGGTCCTTCGTTCGAGAGCGACGGGATGAAATTGCCGCGGTCGAGGATCGTTTGTAGTGCATCCCCGATCAGCGGATCGGATTGCCCCACCAGACCCATGAGACCTGCGCGGCTCGCCGGTGAAGCCAGCGCCTGGGTGACGTCGACGAACAGCCTCCCGGCGGCTTCGGCCATGGGCCGCGGCGTCGTCAGCTGCCATACGGAGAGCCCGAGGGGTTTCATGGCGTCAGTCATCATCTGCTGATGACCGACGGAGACGTAGACGTGGTTCTCCTCATCGACAGCCGCTGGGATCGGGAATAGCGTGGTGATCGGCCGTGCCTGGACGACGTGGAAGACATCGTCAACGAGACACCATTCGATGTCCTGCGGGCGGCCGAAGTGCGCTTCGATTGAGCGGCCGAGCTGCGCCAGGCGAATGATCTGCGCGTCCGTCAGCACTGGCTGCTCCTGCCGCACCGCCCTGGAGACGACATCGCGGTCCCGCACCTTGTAGACGTCCGCGTTTACCAGGCCGGAGACCAGCGCTTCGCCGAGGCCAAAGGTGGCCTCCACCGAGGTGACCTTCCGATTGCCGGTGACGGGATCCGCCGTGAATAGAATGCCTGCCCCCTGCGGGAAAACCATCTCCTGTATGACGACCGCCATTTTGACCTTCCGGTGGTCGAAGCCGTTGCGCAGGCGGTACGTCACAGCGCGCTCGGTGAAGAGCGACGCCCAGCACTTGCTCACGTGCTGGAGGATCGCCGCGGGCCCCACGACGTTCAGATATGTGTCCTGCTGCCCCGCGAAGGACGCCGTCGGCAAGTCCTCCGCTGTCGCACTGGATCGAACCGCGTACGCGACGTGTTCACCGAGCCGCGCGAGTTGGCGGACAATCGCCTCCGCGAGATCATCGGGGATGGCGATCCCCTCGATGGTCCGCCGGACTTCCACGCTGAGCGTGTGGATCATGACGCGGTCGTCCGGCTTCAGCCGCGACAGCTGGTCGAGCTGATCGTGCAGCGACGGCGCGTCGGCCATGATTCGCTCGAAGGCCTCCGTCGTCACGCAGAAGCCGGCCGGCACGCGGATGCCTTCGATCCGCATGACTTCGCCGAGGTGCGCGCCCTTGCCGCCAGTGACTGCGACCTGCGTCTGGTCGATCTCCTCGAGATTCAACACGTAGCGGCCCATCGTTGTCCTCCCTTGTGCGTCGTCTGAAGAATGTGACGACTCTAAGGCAGGCCCCGGGGCTTGCTGCAAGCCCCCGGGTTGACTACATGTTGAATGTGGGGAGGAGGAACTCCTCTCCTCTTCGCTTGTCCGCGGTTGACGAGCGTCGCTCGCTGCCGCGGTCGACACGCTCTGTACGACGGAGCGGCTGAACTTTCGTCAGCCCAAGGCGTGTCACCAACCGGAGCTCACAGCATGTTACGAGTTGATCCATGCGAGCTTGACACTTCCGTTGACGGACACGTCGAGTGACAAAGGCGTGGTGAGGTTGCCCAGGGAATAGCTCCCCGGTGGCACGTTCTGATAGTTCTGACCGTTAAAGTTGACGTTCAGCGATGCCGAACCTCCTCCGATACTGAACGCGAACCAGATCGCGTTACTCGCATTCGCCGGCGCTTGTGTTGACCCGTTTGCGTTCGTGCCGGTGATGATCGCTACGTTCTGCGCTCCCGACGGAATCGGCGCACCTGCTGCATCTGCTGTTAAGGTTTGCGACATGTCACGTCTCGCGCTCGAAGGTGATCCTGAAGGGATTCGGATCCCGAGTATAGGCGTCCAGGCGACTATTAGCAAGCGCCAAAGAGATGCACTCACTGCTTCCATACCAGCGTGGCGCACAGTTCTCTTAGGATTTCTTAAGATTGCACGTCTCTGCGCCATAAGATTCCACCCATCCCGTCGATCATGTCCTGCCAGGATCGCCTGAGCCGTCGCGAGTTTCTCACGCGGAGCACGCTCGCGGTCGCGGGTGCAGCCGCGGTTGCCGCAGGTTGCGGTTACGAGGGAGTCACTGGTTCCACTCTCCCCACGAACCAGGCGCCTCATCTACAGCTGCTCGCCGACATCAATCTCCATGGACCAGCCCATATCGCTGCATACTTCCCGGTTCCCTCGGCGGTCAATCCTCGTCTTGGAGGCAACATCATCAGTGTCGCCGATGTGCTTGGACGATCGGGGGTTCCCGATCTCGTGCCGGCCGGCACTGGATTGGGAGGGTTGCTGCCTTCGTTCGACCCTGCCACCCTCTCCTTCGACATTCCAACTCAAACAGATCTGATTTCAGCAGGTGGCTACTCCCCGCTCTTCAACTACCAGCAGGTCAAGTCCATTCTGGTAGCTACGAGAAGCGCGGGCACTACGAGTCATATCGCCGAAATTGTAGCATTCAATTCTGCGCTTGGTGTAGACGCGCCATGCTTTGGGGTTGCCAATGGCGCAGGAGCCGATCCGACCTGGGACGCCTATTGCAACCGCCACATCGCTATTCCTGCCGACGACTCCCTGCGAAGCACCCAGGCACTCGATGTCAGCGTCTTTGCAATGTCCGGCGTAGCTGGAGGAGCCCACCGTTTTCGTTCGAGCGGCATGACCAACGCCCTTGATACTATCGGCACCTTCGCCACTGACGAGGGCAACACTGCCTACCTCCGCCTTCGTGGCGATCAAGGGGTAACGCAAGTCCCCAATCCCGTCTACGCCGTCATTGTCCTTGGGGGCCAGTGGACAGTTCCGCAGGCAACGGCATTCGAGCGTTGGGCCAGGGATCACATCTCCGGAGTAGTGAACTCGGCTCGAGTGCCTACGCCGTTTCCATTCCTCGGCCTCTATCCACGTGGACCGCTCAACTACGTCGATTACAACGGAGACTCGATTACAGCAGGCTTTACTCTCGTCGATGGTCCTCGCCAGAAGTTCGCCTCACTCCTCCAGCCCCTCCTTGGGGCCTCGTGGGCCTTCGCAGAGAATGGGGTGGTGGGAATCTCGACTGCGGCAATGGCCGTTGCTGCCCAGCCCCTCAAAGGTCTCAACGCACTCAACTCCGATAACATCGTCGTCGTTCAGGAGGGCACCAATGACCTCGTGAGTCTCAACCTCGACTACACAAAGGCTGTAAACCAGATCATTGCCTACTGTCAGACGTTATGGGACGCGGGCTACAAGCCCATCGTCTGGAATATGCTCAAGGGGACTGATTCGTCCCGGATCCCGGGGTGGAACGCCGCTCGACTGGCTTACAATGCCCTTCTCTCCACCCAGTGGAAGAACGGTGCCTTCGGCTTGTTCGACACAAACACCATCCCCGAGCTTCAGGCTGCTTCCAGTGACGCTGGTAATGCCTATTTCTCCGACGGTCTCCATCCCAATCAGGCTGGTCATGTCGTCATTGCGAACGCACTCCTTCCTGTGATTCAACAGGTCCACCTCGTTCCATGGCAGAGGCGCGTCTAAAGGCAGACGGTCTCTCTAGCGAATCCCAAGGGACCATGTGACGCGGCGGCACGACAAATGGTCGACCCGCACGATCCGCAAAGCCGATCGATACACCCGGATGGGCTAGCGCACATGGACCAAGAGGCTCAACGGTGGGGCATACGTGTTCGGCACGACGGTCGCATCGCCGATTCGTTTCCCAGTGACTCGCCCCGTTGCGCTATCGACTTGTACTATCGTAGTGTCCGAGGAACTCCAGCGCGCTCGCCCGGGCGCCGGTGCGAAGATGTTGGTACATGAACCACCTTCCTCATACGTCACGACGAAGGACTGGCCAACAGCGATTGGTCGCTCTGTTTCGCTCAGTCGTGACAGGCCCGTGCCCGCGCAGTCACCACAACTCGACGCTGATGCGAGTAACGCGCCAATAGCAAATGCACCCGGCAATCTCATGCTCTCACTCCGAAGCAACGACAGACGTCCTTTTGTGAAATGCCCGACAATTGCTAAGCTTACGATCTTCACACCTCGCCCGCTGACAAGAATGCTCACACTGACACTGAAGGATTTCGAGGACGCCCGTGCCCGGATTGCCGAGCACATCAAGCGTACGCCGCTGCTCACATCGCGCCAACTGAGCGAGGCGACCGGATATGATATGCGCCTCAAGGCGGAGAATTTCCAGCGCGTGGGCTCGTACAAGATTCGCGGACCGCTCAACAAGTTCGCGCAGATGTCAGACGCCGAGAAGAAGCGCGGCGTGGTCTGTTCGTCGGCCGGCAACCACGCGCAGGGTGTGGCACTCGCCGCGCGCATTCATGGCATTCGCGCGGTGATCTGCATGGCGGAAAACGCCACGCCGTCGAAGATTGCCGCCACGAAGGCATACGGGGGCGAGGTGGTGCTGCATGGCACCATCTGGGACGAGGCCAACGAAAAGGCCAAGGAGCTCGTGCGCGATGAAGGGCTGATCTACGTACACCCGTTCGACGACGCGCAGCTCATTGCCGGTCAGGGCACCCTTGGTCTCGAGATCGTACAGGACTGGCCGGAGGTGGACGCCGTGGTTGTGCCCATCGGTGGCGGCGGGCTCATCTCGGGCGTGTCGATGGCCGTCAAGAGCTTCAATCCGAAAATCCGGGTCATCGGCGTGGAGTCGTCCGATGGGCCTGCCATGAAGGCGAGCGTGGAAGCAGGCGAGCTCACCACGATCGACTGCCGCACCATCATCGATGGCCTTCGCGTGCGCCGCGTGGGCGAGCTCAATTTCTCCGTGGTGCAGCGCTATGTGGACGAAATCGTCGCGCTCCCCGATCGCGAAATCTTCGACGCGATGATCTGGACGATGGAGCGGTGCAAGCTGGTCATCGAGGGCGCCGCGGCCGCGCCCGTGGCGGCGCTGCTGCATGGTCTCGTGGAGCTCCCTGCCAAATCACGCGTGGTGGCTGTGCTCTCCGGAGGCAACGTGAATCTCGACCAGCTTCGCGGGCTTCGCTGGAACTGACGCAGGCTGAACATCGATGTGTCCGTCGTTCTCCTCCAAATGACCGATGCCATCCGCAGCCTCCCCGCCGGTAGAGTACAGGTAGAACCTCTTCGGAAGGCATTGGCATGGCATCGAGCACTGCACCACTCTCACTGACCGATCTCTCTTCACAACTCTCGTCCACCGTCGAACGCGCGTCGCAGTACACCGTCGCGATTCGCGCGCGGCGGCGGATTCCGTCCAGCGGCATCATCTGGCGCGATGGACTGATCGTCTCTGCAAGTCATACGGTTCGTCGCGACGGCCGCGTTCCCGTCACCCTCCCAAACGGCGACTCGCTCGAGGCGACGGTTGCCGCTCGCGATCCGGAGACGGATCTCGTCATCCTCCGCGCGGATGGACTTCCCGCCCCTGCGCCGCGAGCAAAGTCGAACGAGAGTTCCGTCGGGTCGTTGGTTCTCGCCGTCGGACGCCCAGGACGCACGACGACTGCGAGCTTCGGCATCGTGAGTGCCGCGATCGACGGATGGCGCTCGCCACAGGGACGACGGGTTGACGGCGTACTGCGCCTCGATCTCTCGGTGTACGACGGGTTCTCCGGCGGCCCACTCGTCTCGGCGTCGGGCGGCGTGATCGGTCTCAACAACTCCGCGCTCGCCGGTGGCGCCGCGGCGGCCCTTCCCGCCTCCGTCATTGATTCAGTTGTCGACGATCTGCTCTCGCGTGGGCACGTCAGCCGACCGTATCTCGGCGTCGCGGTCCATCCGGTCACGCTGCCGCCGTCGACGGTGGGCCGGCTCGAGCTGGACCGGGCCGACGGACTCCTTGTGCTCTCCGTTGCCGACGACACACCGGCAGAGCGTGCCGGCATCCTCGTCGGTGACGTGCTGCTCGAGATCACCGGGACGCCGCTCACCAAGCCCGCCTCCCTGTTCGACGCGTTGCTCGCGACGAAGGCCGGCGAGTCCGCATCGGTCCGTCTCGTGCGGGGCGGCGAAATGACGACGCTCACTGTCACACCGATCGATCGCAATTCGGGAGGGGGCCGATGATCTCGACTTTCACGACTGAGTCGCCGAACGGCGCGACGTCGTCGGCGCTCATCGATCACCTGCGCCGGTGGGTCGTCGAAGTCCGCAATCACGGTTCGACCGGCACCGGGATCATATGGGGCAAGAGCGGCATCGTCCTCACGAACGCACACTGCATTCGCGACGGCGAAGACCCGCAGATCGTGACACAACTGGGAACGCGGCGGGGACGCTTGCTCGCCGTTGCCCGCGATCAGGACCTGGCGGCTGTATCGGTGCCCGGTCTTGCGGGTCCGTCACTCAGCATCCGTGACGCGAACGCGCTCACGACTGGTGAGTTACTCTTCGCGTACGGTCATCCTCTCGGCGTGCGTGACGCGCTCTCGATGGGCGTGCTGCATGCGGTCGTTCGGCATCGGAGCGGCAAGCCAAAGTTCGTCGTCGCCGATGTTCGGCTCGCGCCAGGGAATTCAGGCGGTCCGCTCGTCGACGCACTGGGGAGGCTCGTTGGGATCAACAACATGATCGTGAACGGGCTTGGCGTGGCCATTCCGGCGACGGCCGTAGCGCAGTTCGTGGACCACGTGCGTGCTGCTCGCGCTGCATAGACACTGGAGAAGCATCAACTCGTGAAGCGCATCGCAATCGTCGCCGAGTCCGAAGAACTTCGCCGGGAACTCGTCGAGGCGCTCGGTGATGCTCAGGCATTCGAGGTCGTGTCGGCGACGCCGACGGCGGAGGCGATCGCCGGATCGGTGGACGTCGTCGTCACGGCTCGCGCATCGCGTGGATTGCAGCGTACCTCGCACGCCGCCGTCGAGCCGAGTCCGCAAGTGCCGCCGCTCACCCAGCGAGAGCGACAGATTCTCTCGCTGCTGGCGGACGGACTCGGGAACAAGCAGATCGCCGCACGGCTCGGGATTTCGCCGAGCACAGTGAAGACGCATCTCGAGGTGGTCTTTGACAAGCTCGACGTGACGTCGAGAGCCGAGGCGGTCGCGGTGGCGGTGAGGCGCGGGCTGCTATTCCTTTAAAGCGTCACCGAAAACGGTCTACGCTGACGGTTTGCCTTTTTCGCTGGCGACGCCATGGCAATGAAGTCATCGTTGCTGAGAGAACCTTCAATTGACCGTGCCAATACTTACGTGATCAGCTCGGGGCGCCGGTAAGTGAGCTTTTTTGCGGTTTGTCATACAACCCGCGTGCGATGCGCCGAATTTCTCCGGCGCGCGCCACCCGCTGTTGCACCTTGTCGACGGCGTCGCGGCTGCCCAGATCCAGGAAATCCGTCGAGGTCCAGACGCCGAAAGGGGCCTTGCGTCACCGGAGCGAGGCTCGGAACGCCGTGAACCGCGCTCCAATCCTCTCGGCTGCGACAAGCGTCGCCCTGCTCATCGCGTGCTCAGCATCGCAGGAGATCCCACGGCATTTTTCCTTCAACGGACATGCGCCGTCGGAACCGGTGCCAGCAGAAACAAACGGACTCCAGTGCAAGCCGGGCGGTGCCGACGAAGTGGTGTGCGCCAAGGCCGCAGAGACCATCAACAGTATGAGTGCGTTCGTGGAGTACCACTACCGCCACGGCGCCCTCACACAGATCACGATCGACGCCGGTTTGACTCCCTTCACCACCACCCTGGGAAATCTCGAGCGCACCTATGGCCCGCCGTCACGGCTGGAGCGCGCACGTACTTTCTCGGACGCAGTGTGGAGCTTCCCCGACGGGCAACTGACGCTTCAACTCCGCAACGGCACCACGCATGGCGAGTTTGACGCCAGTGCATCTCGTGTCTCGTCCCAGAAATAGACCGACATGATCGCTCGATCTTGTCGAGGATCGAGTCGGCGGTGGCGGTGGCGGACGCCGCCGAGCTTAGCGCGACCCGACCGCTCTTCCTCACTAGTTCAGTCGGCAATGACAAAGGCAGTCGCCCTACTCCTCGCCGCGTTCGGAGCAGCGGCAGGCCAGAGCGCCCCGCGCTTCGACCTGCCTCGCATGCCGGTTCTCACCGACCAGGTCGTGCCGATCGCGATGTCGGGTCTGACGCCCGGCCATTCACTGACCATCACACTGCGCGGACTCGGATTTGTCTCCCACGCCGCCTTCGTCGCCGACTCCGCCGGGCGCGTGGACCTCATGCGCATGGCGCCCAAGTCCGGCTATGATGGCGTCGAGCCGATGGGCCTCTTCTGGTTCGCGGAGCGCGAAACACAAGCGATACCGCGCGAGATGATCACCGTCAACAACCCTCCGCCCGAGATATGGCAGCTTACCGCGGAGCAGGACGGCGCTGTGATCGCGACGGATACGGTGCTCCGTCGCGCGGTGGCGCCCGACGTGCACGTGCGCGTGGTGCGCGAGTCGGGGATAATTGGAGCGCTCTACCAACCACCCGGAGACGAGCGGCGTCCCGCCGTGCTGGTGCTCGGCGGATCCGAGGGCGGGCTGCCGCCGGCCCAGGCCGCGCCGGGCGGGCTCGCATCGCGCGGGTATGTCGTGCTCTCGCTTGCCTACTTTGGCGTGAGCGGCCTGCCGCCGGAGCTGCGCGACATACCACTCGAGTATTTCAAGCGGGCGATCGATTGGCTGGCCGCGCAGCGGTTCGTTGATTCCACTCGGATCGCGGTGATGGGGGCGTCGCGCGGAGCCGAAGCGGCGCTGCTCATTGGGAGTACCTACCCGCAGGTGCACGCCGTGATCGCAACTTCGCCGAGCAATGTGGTGGTGCACGGATGCTGCTCGGACCGATTCGCGAACGCGTGGAGGCTCGACGGCGCACCCGTGCCGCGGGCGGAGATCCCCGTCGAGAACATCCACGGTCCCGTGCTGCTCATCTCCGGCCGCGACGATGGCGTGTGGCCGTCAACACGAAGTGCGGAATCAATCGTGCGCCGGCTGAAGGAGCATCAATTTGCCTATGAGGTCACGTGCGCGTCCTTCCCTGACGCCGGTCACTCGCTCATTCGGCCGCATTCCCCGACGATGGACATCAATTCGCGCCGGCATCCGCTCACCGGGCGGATCGTCCGCGCAGGCGGGACGCCAATGGGAACCGCGCGGGCGCGCGAAGAGGCATGGAAGAACGTGCTCGAGTTTCTCAATGCCTTCAGCTCGCGCTGAGGGCGGGTGTGTGAACACGCGAACCTGCCTTCCAACTTTTTCCCCGTCTGGGAGCACCCATCTTCAAGTGGCGCTCGTCATCGCGACGGGCGCGCGGCGAGCGAAGTTCACATCAAACAGGAGACGATCAATGCTCCGAAACACAGGCAGAGCGATCGGCTGGGGAAACGTAGTGTTGGTCGCCGTGTTCGGCGCTGCGTGGCCGATTCAGGCACAGGCCACAAAGGCGCAGTACAGCAAACCGCCGTATCCCGTCATGGCTCCCATCGAGCAATACCGGATGGACCGTGATGCGGAAATAGCACTGGCACGCACGGCGGCCCCGTCGTCGATATCGCGCGACGCCACGATCCTGGTGCTGGGACAGAAGAATTTCGAAACCGCGGTCCAAGGCAAGAACGGTTTCGTCTGTGCCGTGGGCAGAGCGTTTGCGGGGCCATTGAACAACCCGGAGTTTTGGAATCCAAAGAATCGGAGCCCCATTTGCTACAATCCGCCAGCCGCGCGGTCCCTCATGCCGTATGCGATGAAACAGGTCGGTATGGCATTGGCAGGCGCCTCAAAAGCCCAAATCACCGATGCGATCAGGACGGCAGTCGCCAGGAAGGAGCTGGGTGCTCCGGAGTCCGGTTCCATGAGCTACATGATGTCCAAGGAAGCGTACCTTACCGATCAGGGCGGCCACAATCTGGCTCACCTGATGTTTGAACTTCCACGCAACAGCGTAGGTCAGGACAACCCGCTCTTTTTTGTCTCCTGGGATCCAGCGCCGGTGATCGAGTTCAACGTTCCCGTGGGTCAGTGGTCGGACGGAACGCCGATAACCGCGCCGCATACGGCGCATCGTCGATCCCAACCCCCGGCGTAAACACGACTCACTCGATGAACCGCCGTACCTCGATGTGCCCCCGGTACTTGATGTGAGGGCACGTCGCGGCGATCCGCGCGGCGTCGGAGTCGTTCGCCGCCCGGATGATGAACAAGCCATCGACGACATTGCCTGGAGGCTCGAGATGGCCTTCCACATCCAGCTTACCGATACGGGCCAGACTGTCCGCCCATCGCGCGTACTCGGCTCGGCGCTCTTCAAGGTGGCCCTGCGGTGGTGTGAGATAGGCCGAGCCCGGTGAGAGAAGGAGCACGTATGTCTGACCAGTGGCGCGGGCGGGCGACCAGGGGTGCGTCATGACGAGCAACGCCGCCGCGGCCGCCGCCGCACCCACCCACATCCAGCGGCGGCGGCGCCCGAGTACGGCGCGTACGACGCGGTCCTCGAGCGCGGGATCGGGCTCCCGCTCCCGCGGCAACTCGGCAAGCGCGCGTTGGATGTCGTCGGGGAGTTCGCTCATGGTCGAGCCTCGTCGGGACTCAAGGCCTTGCGAAGAAGCGTGCGGGCGCGAGCCAATTGACTCTTCGACGTGCCTTCGACGACACCGAGCATTTCGGCGATCTCGCGATGCACGTAGCCGTACACATCGTGAAGCACGAAGACGTCGCGCGCGCCGTCGGGGAGTGCGGCGATCGCGCGCTCGAGATCGAACGCCGCGTCATCCCTGGGCGGAGAGGCGAGCTCGATGTCCACCGCGTCGACCATCCGCCACGCCGAGCGCAACCGCTCGCGCCGGACGTTGACCAACACGCCACAGAGCCACGTCCGCAACGCCGACTCTCCGCGGAACGCCGACATCTTGCGTGTCGCGCGCACCCAAGTCTCCTGGACGAGGTCTTCGGCCTCGTTCTGGTCGCTTCCGGTAAGGCGCAGCGCCATCGCGTAGAGCGCCGGTGTATGCGCCCGGTACAGCGTTCGAAACGCATCCTCGCCGCCGGTCACTGCGTCGCTGTCACGGGACCCACCCAGTCGTGGACGACGACAACCAAGGCTGACATCGGCGAATCCGGTTCGAGCACAACCGGCACGCTGTGATCGTACTCGACGAGTCCGTAATCGGCGTTGTGCATCCGGGGGTGGAAGACCATGATGTGCGGCAAGAACGGGCCACAGAGGTCCCATCGGGACTCAGGAGAATTTGGGCCGACGAGATCATGAAGATCAATGCCGGCCGCTGAGGCGCGTGAAAGCGACCACGATTGTCACCCCCAGAGCCACGATTCGACTCCCCCGTCACGTGCTTCGGATCGGATCAGTTTGTGGACGCGTCGCCGCCGCGGCGTTCGCCGTAGCGACGGCACCCGTAGGGCTGATGATCGGTTACGTCCCGCAGTTGACCCTGCTCGTTTTCATTCTCGCCGGGATGCTGACGATCGACGGCTTGGGAAGAGGCGGGAGTGAAACGAGCCGAGTGCAAACAACGGGAAAGCAATGAGGCGTTCACTCAGCTCCCATCAGAGACCGTGGGCATGGTGCCGCGCCCACTCGGGGAGCTTCGTCAGCGACCGGCCGAACTCCCGTTCCAGCCCGGCGATGTCCGCGCTGTATCCGACCCGATCGAACCACTCCAGCATCAACGCCGTGTCTTCGCTGTACTGTCGAACCTGTTCGATCGGCGTTTGCGTGAACGTGATCGGGCGCCCGAGCGTCTTCGACAGGATTGCTGCTGCTTCGGGCATCGTCTGAAGGTCGCCAGCGAGATCGAGCTCGCGGCCGTTCAGCGCACTGGCGTGCGTGAACGCGCGCGCCCCAAACCAGCCGATGTCGTCCACCGCGATCATCTGGAGCTTCGTCGTCGGCGCGAGCGCGGCGGTGAGCGCGTTCCCGTTGAGGCTGTACGGCGCCACGATGTTCTCCATGAAGAACACCGGCCGCAGGATCACGTGCGACGGAAATCCGAGGCCGCGGACGGTCTCTTCGATGCGCCATTTGTTGTCGAAATGCGGCACGCCGGTGTGCCGGTGGGCCGATCCGACGGACGTGTAGACGTAGTGTTCGATGCCCGCCTCGCGCGCGAGTGTCGCGAGACGCTTGCCCTGCACTTCCTCGCGCTCAACACCCGCTTCCCATGTGTTCTGTACGCCGAACACACCCCATGCCCCTGCCAGCGCCGCGCGCAGCGTCGCCTCGTCATCGAGATCGCCTTTCACGATTTCGACGCCTTCACGCGCGAGCGCCGCGGCCTGCTCGCCTTCAGGTTTGCGCGTGAGGCCGCGTATCCGGAATCCGCTGCCACGAAGCGCCCGCGCGGTCGCACCGCCCTGATGGCCTGTGATGCCCGTGATGAGAATCGTTCTGTTGTTCGTCATGGTGAACGCCTTGTGTTCCAAAGAAGGGTTTGGGTTTCGTCAGCGCGCCGTCGACAATACACTGCTGAGCTCACGTCGGCGAGCCCAGAGAACGACAGCCGCACCGACCAGCAGAACCGCCGGCGGAACGGGCGACGCGTGGACGATGAACAGCTGCGTCACGATGGCTCCGATCATCGTCGGCACCAGTACCAGAGCGCCAAACACCGCGGCGCTCGGCACCAGTAGCGCAATGCCTGCGCCGACCTCGACAAGGCCTGTTACGTAACGAAACCATTGGCCAATCCCTATGGCGTCGAACAACGCCACCATGGGTGCCGCTCCAAACAGCTTCGATGCACCGGCCATCAGGAACAGTCCGGCGAGTGCGATCTGGACCATCCAGAGCGTAACGGTGGCGGCCCGACTGCGCTGAATCGTCGGTGTGTGTGTGAACGACATCGAGGCTGACATGTGATCCTCCAGGAGAATACTGTTAGAAAGTGAACAATTAGAAATCTAACTATCTACGCAACGACGATCCTAGCCCTGTTGACCCTACTCCTCGCCCGTGACCTTTTCTCCGCTGGTCCGGCGCGCGTGCCGGCCGAGCGCGCGCAGAAGTCGGGACACGTCGCGTTTCTCCGACACGGTCAGACCGGCCGTCGCCTGCTGCAGCAGTTCCACGTGCACCGGAAAGACTTCATCGATCAACGCCCGCCCCTTGGCCGTCAGCTCCCCGAGCACGACGCGCGAATCCTCGGCGCAAGACTTTCGGCGCATCAACCCACGCTTCTCGAGCTTCTTGACCGCGTATGTCGTGCTTGCGCCCGTCACCAGTATGCGGTCCCGAACCTCCCCGAGGCGCAGAGGGCCTTTGTGGTACAGGGCCTCCAGCACCGCGAACTCCGTCATGGCCAAGCCCGACGTCGCCAGATGGGGCCGCACGAACCTCTCCATCGCCTGAAGCGCCCGCGCCAGCGCGATTACCAACTGGAGCGTCGCGGCGCGATCGCGGTCGTTTGCTCCGTTTCCCACATCGGCGCGAGTTGTCGACATAGTTAGAATTCTAACTATGTTCGCGCCCGGATGTCAAGTCAGAATCGCGAATGAGCGTTTGGGCGGCAGTGCCCGCATCAGCATCCCGGCGTGGTGCCCGAGCCAGACTAGGCTTCGAGATACGCCCCTGGGCGGCGTACGGTCTTCGCGTCCATTGTGACCGGGTCTCGCGTGTCGCGCAGTGGCGGACGACGACAGTCAGTAGTACCGCCGGCGGTAGGTCAGCGCGAACACAATCGGCAGCGCGACGAAGATGCTCAGTGCGAGTGCCGGAGCAAGGAACGCGCATGCGATCCCCAGCAGCGCGACAATCAACTGAAGAGCGAAACGCCGCACAATGTAGCGTCGTTGGCTGGCTGTAGGTTGTTCTGTGATGTGAGATCGGTCCGCGACGAACCACACACCGGCCAGCGTCGACGTACAAGCGGCGAGATTGGCACCATAAATTGCGAGCGCCACCGGCGAAAGAGAGTAACGACCTAGCACCGCGGTCGAGAAGGGCAACACGGCAATCGTGAATAGAAACAGCATGTTCGCCCAGATCAGAGCGACCTTCACGCCGCGCAGTGAGGCGAAAATCAGGTGGTGGACGAGCCAGTAGTACGCAACGATTGCGAAGCTCAGCGCGAAGGTCCCGAGCCTCGGTGCAATCAGGACGAGCCCGTGCACGAGTTGGGATGCGCCGCCTTCAGGAGGTCGTACGTCGAGGATGAGGAGCGTCAGCGAAACCGCGAAGACGCCGTCGCTAATCCCTTCTGTCCGGTCGGTTCGATAATTCCGACCGATATTTAGTCTTTCCTCGTTCGACGAACCATCAACCCTCATGAAATTCTCCCGAATCTCGAAGATGGCGGATGTCTATTACCTCGTTGTATCAAAAACTGGCACATGGAGCGACTCGACGGAACTGCGTCGATCAACTCCACGGGACTTTCATCGGGACAGCGGGATTTGAACCCGCGAATCCCCTAAACCCTTTTCAGGTCACGGGAAGCCGGTTAGTGAGAGCATGCTGGCACCCGTACAACATCATTGTGGCGAATGAGAGTTTGGGTGTACTTGCACAACGGGAGCCTGCGCCATGGCCGAGGCGGCCACCAGAAACCAGCCGGAGTGCGGGATCCACTGTTCGATCCAGCGCCACTCGTTGCCGCCGTCCGTGGTCTTCCAATCAATGCCGCTGCCGTCTCCGTTGCCCTTCTTGCCCGTCACGCCGTTCGCGATGCCGCCCGTGTTGGTGCCGTGGCCGAAGAGCGCGGAGATGACGGGGGGATTGTTCTTGCCAAAGCCGTGCATGAAGGTGACGCTGAAGGGATTTCGTCCCAGGATCCAGGCGATCTGGTCGGCCGCGAATTCCGCCAGTTCGTTCTTGACGCCCCAGCCGTTGTCGGCGGGATACACCAGGCGTCCGCCCAGGATGGCAGCGGCCGCAAGGGAACCCAGGCGGGCGTTCTCGCCTTGCCACCACCACCCGGTTTCATTGGTCTGGGGAATGAAGAATCCCTCCTTGATCGCTCCATTGTACAGGAAGTTCTGGCGCGCGTATCCGAAAGGATTGCCCACTTTGCGCGTGACGTTCAACTCGTAGTCCAGGGCCTTCTTGATGGTGCCGAGCGCGATGGTGCGCGAAGCGGCATCGGTTTCCTTGTCCAGGTATCGGACCAGGGAGACGATGGGCAGGCCCGCGTCCGCTGCATGCCAAAACGGGCGGTTGGTATCGTTGGCACGGAAATACCCTTCAGGAGTCATGCGACCCGCCAGGTTGTTCATCCGCTTGCGGGCTTCGTCCCGATAGAGCGCGCTGTCGGTAGCGATCCAAAGTTCCGTGGAAGCCATCAGCGCGCAATAATCGTCGATGATGTTCTCCTTGCCGTCGTCGTCGTAGGCCAGGTTGTTGATGAGCAGATGGGCATAGGCCTTCTGAGCGGCGTCCAGGTAGTTCTGCGCGGTGAAGTAGCTGCCGTTCTTCTTCCATTGGGAAATGCGCGCCAGCGCCGCGATGGCCATGCCGCCGCCGGAACGGAAGGACGCCTGCCAGCGGTTGTTGGTCTTGCTGTCCGCCAACAGGCCGACGATGCGCCGGTCGTTCGCATTCTTGCTGAAGAAGCTGAAGACCACCATGTGGAAGTAGCCTTCCGGAGCCATTGCGCGGTACAGGTAGTCGGCGCCCCACAGGGCCTCCGCCTGCATGTCGTCCTTCACGCCTTCCGCGGTCAGCAGCGCAGGGATGCGCTCGTAGGAGTGCGCCAGTTCCCAGGCGACCATGGGCGATTGCTGCGGCGATAGAAAATTCGCGTAGGCGAGGTGGGAGAAGTATTTGCTGATGTCGCCGGAGGCGTCAGTCCACCCGCCCCGCATATCCACCGTCTTCGATCCATCGTTGACCTGCACCGCCGCGTCAGCGGCCCACTCTTCGGCGGACGTGGCCCGCTGCCTGAAGTAGTAGTGTACGATGGAAGGAATGGTGGCCTTGGCCAAGGCGTTCTCGTCCACCTTGAAGGCTTCCGACGTGACCTGAGTGCCACGGATGGTGGCGCGAACCCGGTAGGTGCCGGCCTTCTCAAGGGCGGAGAAGTCGGCCTTGTAGTAGAACTTCCCCGGCGTCCAATCGTTGACCGTTCCCGCGTCGGTCAGCGTCACCGTCATCTGCACGACGGAGGTGGCATCGTCGATCACGGTTGCGGTAGCCGTACCCGAAACAGCGGCATCCACCTGGATCAAGGCCACTTTAGGACCGCGCAGATCATAGGCCACCTGGTTGACGAAGATCTTCGTGGGCTTGTTCGCGACCCACATGATGGCGTTCGTCAGCAAGGTCGTATAGGCGGCGTTGGCGAACAGATTGGGATGATGGCCCATGAAGATGTACAGGTTTCTGGCCCTGAGTTTGTCGTTTGTCCAGATGACGGGGTGGTCGCCCATCCTGATCCCGCTTTGAGACGCATCGACGAACTCGTAGGTGCTTTCGTCGACGCTCGCAAGCACGTGCACGCGCGCGCGCGGGCTTCTGTCCCAGACGTACCACTCCTCGGTGGAGATGGGGAAGTTCGCCGGAACATCCTTGAGCACCGGATGCGCGGAATCCTCCACGCGGACGGTTCCGGAAGCGAACCTGGAGACGTAATTCTTGTAGTTGATCCCGCCGATCAGATTGTCGAAGAACCAGGGCCACGTCTGGTCGGTGACCGCCGAACCGTACAGGCTCGCGTGGTGGTCGCCCAGCCAGCCGCCTTTGCCGCCGTCCAGGTATTTCTCCAGCGCCGCCTTGGCGGTGGCGTTCCAGCGGAACGGGGTGTAGTTCATCTGCCAGATCACGTCCACCGTGCTGAGCATGGTGTCGGTGATGGTATTGGGCGACTCCAGATACGACACGGTGAAATTGCTGTCCGCGGCAAGTTTGGCGAGCCAGGTTTTGGCTGCTTCGACATAGGGCCGGTGGATTTCATTCCCGTCGGCATTATGGGGATCCAGGAACTCGGCGATCACCAGGACCTTGAACCGCGGCGCCGGCGCCTGAGCTCGGGCGACGGAAGCCGTCGCGGTGACGGTAGCCGTCATGGAGGCGAAAACCGTTGCGGCGGCGAAGATCGAGGCGGGAAAGGACATCGGGAAATCCTTCTGGTCAGCAGTGAGACGCTCTCCGAAGATACGACGCAGGATCCCGCTTGCAGCTCCTTCTCGGTCGATTCGCATACAGGTCTGATTCACACGGCGATTGAGAAGGCGGTGCATCGGCCCGCGAACACCGGTTGCCGAGTGTCAACGCGTGCTCATCGACCAAGATCCGGTGCTTCGGCCGCGGTCACGTCGGCAGACGCGATTCTAGCCACTTGCTTCCCATTGGCTTCCTGCGCGCAAGAAGGCCCTTGCTTCACGGCAAGGGCTTCCTTGAGTAAGTGCAAGGCTTTGATCTCAGCTCATCGGGACGGCGGGATTTGAACCCGCGACCCCCTGAACCCCATTCTGAAAAGACGGAATGTCCAGAAATGCTGAGAATTCGTAAGTCGTTGTGGCGCTGTAAGAAAGGAACATGTTGAATTCTCTGGAAATATCCCTAGTTTCCCTCGGCGTGCTTATTCGGTGCTTATTTTCTCACCGCGAGGGAACCAGAGGATGCCCACGCAACGAATCACCAAGCGCTCCGTAGACGCTCTCGAGCCCAGCACGAAAGACCTTTTCATCTGGGACGACTCGCTACCCGGCTTCGGAGCGAAGGTAACACCCTCCGGCCACAAGTCCTACGTGGTGCAATATCGTCCGGGAGCCGGGGGCCGCAGAGCTGTGGCGAAACGGATCGTCCTTGGCCCGCACGGCACGCTCACCCCGGACGAAGCTCGCAAGCTCGCCAAGCGCGAGCTCGGACGCGTCGCTCAGGGCCAGAACCCTTCGGCCGAACGTGCCGCCTTGAAAGGGCAGAAGAGCGTTCGAGAACTCGGGAAGGACTACCTGAAGGAGGTGGAAGCGCGCAGAAAACCCGGCACAGCCAAGGAATACAAGCGCCTCTGGGAGAAGCATGTCCTACCGGCGATCGCCACCAAGGCCGTCGCAGAGGTGGAAACGGGGGATATCAGACGCCTGCACCGCTCGATGCGCGACACGCCGTACCTCGCCAACCGCCTGGCTGCCATGCTCGGTGCCTTCTTTTCCTTCGCTGAGAAGGAGGGTGCCCGACCGCCGCACACCAATCCCGCTCACGGCATCGACTTCTACCCTGAGAGTCCCCGTGAGCGCTTTCTCTCCCCGGACGAATTTCGGCGCCTCGGCGTAGCACTTGTGAAAGCGGAGACCTTAGGGTTGCCGCCCGCACCCAAGCTTCGCCGCAAGCCGGGCAGGAAGGAAAAGCGCAAGCACATTCCGAAGAGCGCAGGCAAGCCAATCCCGGCGAATCCGCTCGCCGTCGCGGCCATACGCCTTCTCGCCCTAACCGGCTGCCGCGAAGGCGAAATCCTGTCACTCCGCTGGGACGCGGTGGACCTCGAACGCGGACACCTTCGTTTGGCTGATTCGAAGACCGGCAAGAGTGTACGTCCGCTGGGCAAGAGTGCGGCGGCCGTCTTGGGTACCGTGCCCCGCATCGAAAGGAATCCCTATGTCCTTCCCGGGTTGAGGAAGGGCGAGCACCTGAAGGAGATCAAGCGAGTGTGGTATGCGGTGCGCCATGCGGCAGAACTCGATGATCTCCGCCTTCATGACCTCCGCCACTCGTTCGCTTCTGTTCCTGCTGCAAGCGGCGAGTCCCTGCTCGTGGTGCGATCGCTCTTGGGACACAAGCGCGTGGCCACGACAGAGCGCTACGCGCACCTCGGGGATGATCCGGTGAAGCGGGCGGCGGATCGTGCCTCGAGTGACATTGCCGGGTGGCTCGGGGAGAAGAAGAAGGAGTCAGCGGCCCCAGCTCGATAGCACTCAATCCCGCGCAAGAGGCGACGGAAGATACACCAGAAAGTACGATGGACTGAGACGCGACTCGCGCATGCAGATCGTGCGCAGGTGCGGTCGCCATTTTTGCCGTCTAATGTGTGCATTTGGTGTGAGACACGGCGACGTGCCATTAAAGAAGACTTCGCGGTCATGATTCCGCGCCCCTAGGTCGACGCGTACGCTTTCCGACAGGGCACGACACAGAAGCGATCACCTCCGTGCGGAAAGCAATCCGGACCATTCCGACGGGCGGTGATGGACTCGGCGGGATCATGTCCGAATAAGATTCTCAGCGACCCGTGGGTCTCCAGCGCGCCCCGAGACCCTCTGCCTGCTACACGGCAATGGACAGAACCCTGTCTACGAAGCGGCGTAACTCTTGTGAGCTATCGAGATCAACGATCGTAAGTCTGAGTTTGATGCCACCCCGATAACCTCCGTGAGGCGGCTGCTGCAGCTTTGCCACCCGTCGATCGAAAACATCTACGTTTGCTTCGGTCGGAAGGACTCCGCCCAGTGATTCCTGTACGTCGTGTGAGTCGCATGTGCGAAGTGTCCAGCCGCGCTCCTCTAGGTACGTGCGCATCCCATTAATCTTACTCACCGAAGCAGTGAGGTCGCGCTTGGTCATGAGCACGATGTACTCCTTCGCAATTCGACGCTGGCCTAGCTCCTCCACAAACTGGCACCAATCCTTTGTCCATTCTGTGGGCACTTTGAAGGCCGACCTATTGATCGTCACGAAGGAACTAGCCCGCTCAGCGCAACGCCGAGAAATCTCGATGTGTTCATTGATATCGACATCGAGGCCATCGTGGTGAACCTGTGCAATCATCGATGTGAGGTCGGCCAAGCCTCTTTCGAACAAGACGGAATGGGCCCGCATCAATGACGGGGGAACAGTGGAAAGCGCACTCGAGAATGTCTGAATAAGCTCACCGGCCTTCCTGGCGGCGTCATCGTGCGTTCGTAGCTGCGGCAAGAGCGCTCCGACAAGCGCGCTCTCTAGCGCAGGAGTCATCTCTTGAGCAAGAGCCTGCCGCACCATCGATGAAACGCCACTCATCGAGCTGCGCATCCAGAGCGCCAATTCAGCCACGGACGCAGATAGAAAGACGATCACAACGGAGAAGAACCGCGTTAGCGGTGTGATCTCGAACTTCGGTTTACCGATCTCGACAAGAAACCAATTGAGCCCATCCGGCAGCACGGCACCGAAGGTCAAAGAGATGAGAAAGACCGCAATGGATCCAAGCAGCCAACGCAGGGCGCCCGGCGCAGTCTCGTTGACGGAGGAGGTCATGCCTGCCGGGAGGCGACCCACACGCGTTCGAGCCGTCGACGGCTATCCTTGGAGAGCTGCGGCCTACCGTGGCACATACGCCAGTTGTCAAGGACCAAGATGTCCGTCGGCTCAAGAACAACTGCCGTTGACACTGCGTTGAGCGCGGAACCAAGCTCCGCAAGAACGTCGTCGCTCTCTTCCGCCAGACAGGCGTCGGAAACGTCCCTCCAACGCTCCACCTCTTCCATATTCACGCGGTATCGTGGCGAGAGATGGTTCGCAGTGAATTCACTGAACCGTACCGGTCCTCGAGCACTAGGCATCATCAAAGACTCGATGCTATTGCGCAGACCGGGGAGACGTGCTAGGGCCTTTTCGATGGAGGAGACGACGGTCGGTGTGCTTTGCCCGTCGTTATCAACTCGTAACAGCAGCACAAATCGTGGTGGCACTTGAAGGTTGAAGCCGTCAGTGTGCAACGAGAAGGCTCTGTTTGTGCTCGAGATTATTGGATTGCCATGAACGTCATTCAGGCCGCTTCCCTCATTTCTAACCTGGACGGTATATACGAAGCCATCGTGAAGCTCCGGCGGCATGCCCACACCTGGCTGCATCAACTCTCCCATTGATGACGCCAACTTGAGCAACTGATCCCTTTGCCCAAACCGTCGGATAAGAACAGCACCAGACTGAATCATCTCAAGAATTGTCTTGTCAGTTGCTCGATCCAAGACGTAAACTTGAGTTGCGGTTCCTAGCTGGGGCTTGGCCATTTCCGAATCACGGGGTGATGGTATGAGGACCGGACGGATCGCGAGGAGGCACCGGTAACTCACCGGATAGGCGATTGCGCTGCCCCAATGAGGTCCCGCGGATTGGTCTCGTGAAGTCGGCACCATTCACGCAGCTCATTCAGAACGCGATGAGTAGCTCGCGGGTCCGCGAAGTTGGCAGTCCCGACCTGTACGGCCGAAGCTCCAGCCATCAAGAACTCGATCGCATCTACTCCGCTAAAAACACCCCCCGCAGCTACCACCGGAAGACTAGGAATGGCCATATGGACCTGGTAGACCAGCGACACAATAACCGGGTGGATTATGCGGCCGGAGACACCCCCGTAACCGTTGGCGAGGGCCGGCTGACGACGCTCAATATCCACGAGCATGCCTGGAATCGTGTTCGCGATTGTAACGGCATCTGCTGACCCTTCCGCCGCCGCGGCAGCTATTGCAACAATGTCGGGAACGGCCGGCGATAATTTGGCCCACATCTGCCGCCCTGGACCGGCTACGCTACGGAGTTCAAGCAATAGTTGACGAAGGAGAACGACGTTGTGCGCAAACAGCTCGTTAGCGCGGTTCAGGTTCGGGCAGGAGAGATTGATCTCCCAAGCGATCGGCCCCTCTACGGCTGCTAGCAGAGTCGCCGCCTCGATGAACTCCTCTGCGGTGTGACCCCAAACGCTCGCGACCACACGTGCCCCTAAACGGAGGAGCGCGGGCAGGTGCGAGGCGCTCCAACGCAGGACACCTGGGTTCGGAAGGCCGACGGCGTTAATCATTGAATCTGGCTCGTCCAACGGCAATACGCGGGGCGCTGCATTGCCAGCCCAAGGATGAGCGGACAAGGACTTCACGACGATCGCCCCGAGCTCGGACAAGTCTCCGTAATCGGCGAACTCCGCACCCTGACCAAAAGTGCCGGATGCTGGCATGATCGGATTAGCCAAGGAAAGCCTTCCAACCTGCACAGAGAGGTCTGGATCTGTCATTCTGCTGTGTTCGGGGGACGGGCGACTCAGAGTTACGCCATTCGCGAGAGAGTATGGGGTCGAGAACCGGCAGAGGCAAGCCGCACAGGGCTGGACGTTCTCGCGCCGCCAATGCATGCAAACGCTGCATCCTGATTCGGTCCCATGGAATACACCATTCCCTTGCGTTATCGAGAGCACGAACCAGAGGACACGCGCGCCGGTTTGCGAAGCGCTCGCGTAGTTGGTCCTGACCGAGCGCTGTATGTCTCGGCATCGACCTGGCCGTTTGAGATACATGGCCGTCTAACATGCAAGGTCAGCAGCAAGCCGTCATAGCAGCAGTGGCGACACCACTGCTATCGATATCGGCTTGTCCGTTGCAATGTATGTTTACCTCGCCACGAGGGCCTTTTCTCTTAAAGCCCTCGTGAATATTCCGCCTGCGCTATCGTCGAAAGCACCGCCTCGCGTTCGCCAAACAACACTGACACGCTTGGCAGTGAATAGCTCGATCATGGCATCCGTTGGCCGCTTTGGCAGTAATACCGCCAACCGCGGATGACGTTCGTACCAATGCTGATAATCGAGCAGTTGACCCAGAGCGGTACGTAAAGTCACCCGATCGACATAACATTTGGCCTCGAACAGTGTGTATCGCGCGGGGAGAAACAGATCGGTGTAAAGGCGGGCCTCTCGGAGGTATTGATGTCGAAACGCCTCCGCACAACCCGTCCACTTGGTATAGCCTTTGATCAACGCACGCTCAGGCTGGCTGAGAGTCTTGGCCACGTTGTTCGCTAATACCGAATATTCCTTTCGACTCGCAGGGAAAGGCGACAGTACTCCCTCTTCCTCAGGAGCGCCATCCGACTCGGAGTAGAAGATTGGGCGGCGTGATTTGCGATCATAGTACGAGATAGCGCCCGCGCCGTATCGATTAACAACGAGCCGCTTCGGATCCTCTTTGCCCGGTCGTCTCATTGTGCCTGCATACGCAATCAGATGACATCGAGCACCGTTAGCACGCTCCTCTTCGAACTCACGAATACTCTTGAGTGTGAAGATGAGAATAACGCGGCCCGACTTGTCAACAAGCGCGACCTCGGCCCCTGGAGTGAGCGCTTTGCGCGGTACTCGATAAGAAGGGCATATCCCATTGCGGAGAATTGAAGGGATACGTCGCATCTCTTCGGCGGGCCAGTGTATCGTGAAGTTGCCGAGCTGCCCGTCGGTGGCTTTCATTGAGGCACGTCGGATGTGGCGAGTTAACGGATATTGAGAGCACGCCCCTGAATGCTACCATGGAAGTGTCGAGCAAGCATGGCTCACACCCAGGAGCGGCCCTCATGAAACAGACGACCAAGTATGTCGGGCTTGATGTGCATCAAGCAAC